>Ga0180219_1000009_pt1:47500-469343 | contig 469343 bp, 450 predicted proteins | sample eDN3rd30CBELigMG_FD_151338 | JGI IMG/M metagenome (GOLD analysis project Ga0180219, IMG submission 151338) | Enriched Miracle-Growth compost microbial communities from Emeryville, California, USA - eDNA 3rd pass 30_C BE-Lig MG (version 2)... ... | reverse complement strand
GGGAACGGCTCCAATTGCCGACCTTGAAGCCCGAGGCGCCGTGGCATGGCTATTCCCTGGGTGATTGGAACCAGGAATGGGACGACATGGCCGCCGTCGCCACGCGTGGCGATTATATGGAGAACGGTGCGCGGTCCAAAGGTCTGCGCCAGAGCGGCCTCAAACCCAATACGCCGTTTCGCCGCGACGGGTCCAAGCCTGAACCCTCCAACCATGACTGACCTGTAACGGTCCGCACAAACAAAAAGGGCAGCGATTTGATCGCTGCCCTTTGTTGTGTATGAGGACCTCGCCTTATTCGGCGGCGGCCTTCTTCACGACCGGATCCTTGAGGTTCAGGATGCGGCGCGCATTGTCGTAGAAGATCTTCTGCTGATCCGCCGCCGACAGGCCGATTTCGCCAAAGAATTTCAGCGCGGCGGCCGGGCTCCAGCACGGATAGTCGGTGCCGTACATAACGTGATCGACGCCGTAATATTCGATGGCGAACTTCATGCCGGCGGTATGCGGCGACACCGTGTCGGTGTACATGCGCTTCAGATAAACGCTGGGATCCTTGGGCAGCTTCGCCTTCTTGCCGTTCTTGTCCATGCGGCCGGACTGATAGGGCAGTGCGCCGCCGGTGTGCGACATCACGACCTTCAGTTCCGGATGGCGTTCCATGATGCCGGAGAAGACGAGGCGCATGGCTGCCGCCGATACTTCCATCACGCGGCCGAGGCTCAGGAACAGCGCGCCGTTATATCCATCCATGACCTGTTCGAAGATGGCATCGGTCGGATGCAGGAACATCGGGATGTTCAGCTGCTCGATGCGATCGTAGACCGGCTCGAGACGCGGCGCATCGATGCGCGAATCCATGCCGATGCTGCCGGGGATGTTGACGCCCATGAGACCGAGATCATTGATCGCGTGGTCGATGACGTCGAGCGCGACCTGTGTGTCGCTCAGCGGCACCGCGGCGCTTGCCCAGAAGCGGCCCGGGTATTTGCGCTGCATCGACGCCATTTCCTCGTTCCACATCATGGCGAGGTCGCGGCCTTCTTCTTTCGGCACTTCGGAGAAGGAGATCGAGAAGGGACCGATGGAGGAGACGACGTCGACCTGATGGCCGAGGTTGTCCATATGCTCGAACTGCTTGTCGAGATCGAACCATTCCGGCCAGCTGCGCAGGACGTAATCGGCATTGTCGCGGCGGACATAGCCGTAGACATCCTCGGCTTCGATTGTGACCCGCGGATAGCTCGTGCGCTTGGCGAACGCCTCGAACACCGAGCGCGGCCACCAGTGGAAATGGGAATCGATGATATGCATTAAGCCTCTCCTAGGACCTTTACGGCCGGATGGGCCCCGAAAACTGGGGTCTTTCGTGCGAATTAATAATTGTATTTATGGTCTGTGCAGCGGTCAACAGGACCGCTCGCGTCCTCCCTTGGTGCTTGGGTGTGACTCTCCAGGGAAACCGCCGCGACGTCGTACCGGCCTATCGCCGTTTGCGCTAAGGTCGGCTCGAAATTATTGTTTAAAATCCATCGTCTATTGGGGTCCGTATGATCGATATCAAGCCGTTGACGGAAGAAGAAAAGGCATCGTGGCCCAAGACCGTTGTCGTGCCGCTCGATCTGGCCTATCGGGACGACCGCGGCGAGATCGTCCCGCTTGTCGATCTCGATATGAAAAGTGCGGTGATGATCACCTCGAAGAAGGGCTCGGTCCGCGCCAACCACTACCACACGACCGATTGGCATTTCTGCTACGTCGTGTCGGGCAAGATCGACTACTACCATCGTCCGACCGGTAGTACCGCGAAGCCGGAGAAGGTGACCGTCACCGCTGGCCAATTGTTCTTCACGCCGCCCATGGTCGACCATTCGATGGTCTTCGTGGAGGAAACCGTATTCCTCACGCTGGGGCGCAATTCACGCCGCCAGGACGTCTACGAAGCCGATGTGGTGCGCATCCCGCCGATCAATCCGTAACTGTTGCGCCGCAAGCACCGCTAAGAGGTGATCTGGGCGAGCCAGGCAAGTGCATCCTCGACGGTTTTGAGCAACGGGCCGTCCGGATTGGGCGGGCGCTCCACCATCACCACCTTGATGCCGAGCCGGCGTGCGGCCGTGATCTTCGCCTCCGTCGCGCCGCCGCCGCTGTTCTCGCTGACGATGGTGTCGATGCGCCTGGTGTTGATCAGTTCGATCTCGCTCTCGACCGTGTAGGGTCCGCGTGTACGCAATACCTCGCCGAGCAGCGGCGGGTCGAGCCCGTACGAATCGAACCCTGGTGGATCGACGGCGCGGATCAGGAACCATTTCCGCTCATACCCGTCGAAGGCCCCAAGGTCGCGACGTCCGACGGTGAGGAAGATGCGCTGCGACCAGGCGAGCGCGGCGGCCGCTTGGTCGATGTCGGGGACCAGATGCCACAGATCACCTGCCTGCTGCTGCCACGGGGCCCGTTCGAGGCGAAGGCGGGGAATATTCCTGTCGGTGCAGGCCTCGGCCGCGTTCCAGCGCATGTGCCGGGCGAAGGGATGGGTTGCATCGATGACGATGTCGATGGCTTCACGGCGCAGATAGCTCGAAAGCCCGTCCGGCCCACCGAACCCGCCGATGCGGACCTCGCAGTCCGGCGTCCCGGGCATGCTTGTGCGTCTGGCGAACGACACGATGGAGTGGAACCGCGAATCGAAAGCGAGGCGGCGAACCAGCGCGGAGGCTTCGGTCGTGCCGCCCAGGATCAGAATTCTCCGGGCGCTCCCCATGCAGGGAAGTCTGCCCCGAGTCGGGGATGGGTCAAACCACCGCGACGAATTCGAACTGGATCAGGTAGTTGTTGGACAAGGGGCCCTGGCTGGTGTGGCGCGCCGGCCGGTCCTCCGGATCGGGGAATGTCTCCAGCCAGTATTTGTTGAGTACGGCCCGCTTTTCCGGGCTCGAATCGGCCATCGAGACTTCGAGCTTGATGATGTCGTCGAGCGACGCGTCGACGCTTTCCAGCAATTCCTTCATATGCTGGAAGCACAGTTTCACCTGTGCTTCCAGATCGTCCGGCGCCTTCATGGTCGTGGGGTCGACACCCGAGACGGCGGACGAATAGATGACATTGCCGATGCGCACGGCTTCGGGGATCGGATTGGCATGGAGCCGTCCGCCCTTCACATGGGCGACGCGTCGCTTCTTGGGCATGATGGTTACTTCCAGGAATAATCGGTGATCGAAGTATCTCCCGCCATCAGCGGATTATCCATGATCTTGATGTCCTTCGTATGCACGAAGACGTTGGGGATGCTCGACATCGGATAGATGTAATACTGGCTGTTCACCCGATCGTAAGCCTTCTGGTAGATCGTGGCGCGCTTGGTCTCGTCGAACTCCTTCTGGCCGTCCTCCAGCAACTTGAACAAGGTTGGATCCCCGTAATATTTGGCGACCGCGCCGGTCATCAGCGTCCCCAGGATATTGGACGCGTCGGGGTGGCTGGCGCTCGGGAACAGGATGGTCCAGGAGACCAGTTTCCCCTCGTTGCGCTCCTTCTGGTAGACGCTGATGGGTACGGGGCGCACCTTGGCGCGGATATTGGCCTTGAGCAGCGAACCCGCGACCGCTTCGGCGATCGGCTTCTGCGGCGTCACCACCGTGTATTCGTATTCGATGCCGTCGGGATAGCCCGCCTCTGCCAGTAGCTTCTTTGCGCCTTCGGGATCGTATTTCGGAACCTCGACGGTCGGATTGCACGCCGGCGTCGTCGTCTCGAAGCACAGCGCCTTGAGTTTCTGCACTACCTTCGCGCCACCCGGCACGATGTGTTCGATGATCGGATCGCGATCGATCGCCATCCACACGGCTTTGCGCACGCGCGGATCGGTGAACAGCTTGTTACCGCTCGTTCCCTGCGAGTCGAACGCCACATAGAAAATATTGGACGCATTCAGCGTGGTGACGTCCAGGTTGGGATTGGCGCCCAGCTCGCGCGCATCGTCGGGCGAAGCGTTGCGGATCATGTCGATGCCGCCGGTCATGATCTCCGCGATCTGCGTCTGGCGGTCGGGCAGGGGAATACCATGCACGCGCTTCACGCCCGCGCGCTGGTATTTCTTGTCGCCGTAATGGTTGGGCAGCGCCTCCATCAGCGCGCCCCTATTCTTATCGAGGTAGACCGCCCTCATCGGCCCGGTACCGACGGGATTGCGGCCGTAATCCTCCAGATCCTGCAGCGACTTCATGGTCTCCGCATCCCACATCACCATGCGGAAGGCGAGAAGCTGCAGGTTGGTCACCAGTGGTTCCTTCGCGGTGATGCGCACCTTGTATTGATTGAGCTTCTCGATCTTGGCGATCCAGTTGTAGCGCTGTCTGAACGACACCTTGGATTTCGGATCGATCAGCATTTCGATGGTCGCCATCACGTCGTCGGCGTCGAACTTGTTGCCGTTATGGAAGGTGACATTGTCGCGCAGCTCGAACTCCATCACCGTCGGCGACACCTGGGTCATGCTTTTCGCCAGGATCGGCACCCATTTCTTGCCGCGCTCGTCATAGGAGATCAGCGGCTCATAGATGGCGCGATAAAAATTGGACGCCTCGTCGACATTGACGTGATAGCTCGACAGGATCACCCATGGATCGTTGATCGCGATGCGGATGGTGTCGGCGGATTTCTGCGCAGCCGCAGGTTGAGCCCAAATAGCGGCAAGTGCCGCGGCGGCGGCGAGAACGGATCGTTTCATAATGCCTCTTCCGTTAGAAAATTTTATTCAACGTTATGGTCGAGATTATATGCATATAAAAACGCCGCCGGATACGGACCCGGCGGCGTGTTTTTCGAACTCCAGAAACAAGCCCGCGAGTTTATTCGGCCGCTTGCGCGGTGCCGACCTGGAACGGCGCGCGCTCGATCTGTTCTTCGTAGAGCTTCTGCCAATCGCCGCCCTTGGGCGCCTGGAAGAAGCCGCCGCGGATATGCGGAACCTGCGCGGCCTGCTGGTCCATGCTCGGATGGCGCTTGCCATCCTTGAGGCCGTTGGCGGCATTGATCAGCACGCGCCGCGTCTGCGCGATCGCCGCATCGGACGATGCCAGGTGCTCCATCGTGCGGTCGACGATCCCACCCATGCTCTCGACCACCGCGAAATCCTGTAGCGTGATGCCGTCGATGCCAGTGAAGCTGTCGGTGCGCTGCTTCTCGCGGTCGATCAGGAAGTCGTTGGCCATGCTGGCCTTCAGGTTGAAACGGCCATACCAGTCGGTGGTGGTGGGCGCGTAATCGAAGCCGAGCTTGAAGCCCGCCGAACGGCCTTCGAGCAGCTTGCGCGCCAGCGGATCGAAATCCTTGTGGACGATGTGGACGAACATGTGGTGCGTATCGTCCATCGGCACCCAAGCGCGTGCGATGAAGTTCTTGGTGATCGGGTTGACCGGCGGCATGGTCCAGAACGGCATGACGAATTGCGAGACGCGCATATGCACCTCGTCGCTGCCGTCGCCGCGCACCGCCGCGTACATGTAGCCCCAATCGGTCGTCTTGGTCAGGAACTCCGGCGTCTTGTTGACGGCGGTGTAACGCTGCGCCGCGCTCGCCTCGAAATCGGTGCCCTTGAGCAGCCCATAATGAAGAAAGCCCAGGTGCGTGGTGTCCATGTCGCCTTCAAGGCCCTGCAGATAGCTGCATTCGCGCATGACGAACCAGATGTTCACTTCGCTCTCGGGCAGCAGGTTCGCTTCGAACGGCGGCAGGTCGGGAACCTTGGACTGATCGCCCATGAACACCCAGACGAGGCCATTGCGCTCGGCCGTCTTGTAGGCCTTGGCATGCACCTTGTGCTTGAAATCCTGGTGCGGCGGCACGTTCGCCATGTCGGTGCAGTTGCCATCGGCATCGAACTTCCAGCCGTGATAGACGCAGCGGATGCCGCCTTCCTCGTTGCGGCCGAAGAACAGCGACGCGCAGCGGTGCGGGCAGCGGTGGTCCATGATGCCGACCTTGCCGTTGCTGTCGCGGAACGCGACGAGTTTTTCGCCAAGTAGCATCAGGCGGACAGGATCGCCGTCTTTGGTCAGTTCCGACGACTTCGCCGCCGGGATCCAATACTGGCGCATCAGATCGCCCATCGGTGTCCCGGCGCTGACGCGGGTGAGGGTTTCGTTGTCCTGAAGGCTTGCCATCCTGTTTCTCCTAAAGCCCGCTTATTTCGTCACTTCCATGTCGCAAAGGCCATCGCGTTGCCGGTTCCGGCAGCCGAGCGATAGCATGGCACATAATCCAGCATATTCATGTTCATGTTCGTCTCGGCCATGGCGCCGGCGACCACCAGCCAGTTCTTGGTCTCCGACGTGCCGGAACGGAACATGGCTTCGGGCTCGGCGGCGATGGCCGCCTCGTCACGTCCCTGGATCGCTTTGATCATGCGCTCGTCCCACGGCTCGTCGACCACATAATGGCTGAGCCCGCCCGAGGCGAATAGCGCGACGCGCTTGCCGCTGTCCCACGATTTGATGGCGCGGCCGATCGCCTTGCCGAATTCGTAGCAGCGCTTCGCGGACGGTTGGTTGGGCGGATAGAAGGTGTTCACCAGGATCGGCACCAGCGGGATCGCGCGGTCGCGCAGGATGCGGCGATAGATGAAGGTGAAGGCATGCCCGATGCCGATGGGCCCATCCTTGTCAGAGGGAACCTGCGGGCAGGCGTTGATGTCGAATTCGTCGGCCACGGCGCGCGCGATGATGTGGTTCGCGAGATCGGGCACGCAGTCGTAATAGGTATCGATCTCGGTATGGCGGAACTTTTCCACCATGATGCGGCTGATGTGCCAGTCCTTCATCTTCTCCAGATCGTACTTGGAGTTCAGTACCTTATCGCCGTTGAATACGGTGAAGGCGGGCTGCACGCCGCTCGGGAACCATTCGTGCTGGTCGTCACCGACGATCACCAGGATATCGGGATTGAGATCGAGCGCGAGATCGCCGAGCGCATCGAGCTGCGCCTGGCAGCGCGCATGGAAGGCGGTGCGTGCCTCGGATGTGTTCTTGGGGCCGAGACCTTCGTCGGTGCGCAGTTCGACCAATTGATCGAAGCTGTAGGTGCCGCCGCGGAAAGCGTGCTTGCGGGTGCGGTCGACCTGTTCGCGCAGGTGCCATTGATCTGGCGGCAGGGTAAGCAGCGGCCCATGCGAGGTGCCGAACGCGCCGACGATATTCGCCATGATGGCTGTAGTCCTTAGATCCCTGTTCTTTGTCTCTCGGGACGTTATCGCAGCATGACGGCCCTGTGAAATGAATAGATTCGCAAAAAATGATCGAACTATAAATTTTTGATATATTTCTGTATCCCGTCCTTCACGATGGCCTTCAATTGGTCGGGCAGCCGTGAAAAATACCGCACCGCGCACTCATAGGCATCGGCCGCGATGGCGGGCCGTTCGCCCTCGGAATAGCTGATCCGCAAGACGCTGTAGAGCCAAGTGCGGACCGTGTATTCAGCGAGGTCGGTAAAGCCCATCCGTTCCATGGCCTGCACGCCGAATGGCAGAAGCTCGTCGATCAGCGGCGGGAATAGCTCGACTGCGGCAAGATAGGCACGCAGGATCCGTTCGGGCGGAAGCCCGGCCGCGGCGGCCGCTTTGGTGAGTTGCCATGCCGCCGGATGGTGACGCCCGCATAGCGCCAGCGCGCGCGCGGCGCACTCCGCGCCTTCGGCGAAGCGTCTGTTCTGCGAATGATCGAGCGCAAGATAGGTGAGTGCCGTCGCGACGATGACGGCATGCGCACGGGGAAACCGTTCGTCGTCGTCGGCGCAGTCCAGCACCATGCCTTGGTAATAAGCGTAATAGGGCATCATGCTGGACAGCGCCCGGAAACGATGGGCCAGCACGGTATCGCCGGGATGACAGATCTCGGCCGCGGCGGGCATTTCCGCGACGGCGGCAAACAGCGCGACGGCGTCGGCGCGTCGTCCCATCATCCACAGCGCGCGTGCCTTGTTGAAGCGCGGCGCGATGGCGTCAGGGTGTTGGGCGATCTCGCGGTCGAACGCGTTTAGCGCAGCCTGCCGGCGTTCAGGCGCCAACGGATCGAAGGCGAAGTCGGCAAATCGCGCCGCGCTGTCAGCCGCAAGGCGCGTGCGCGTCGCGTCGTTGCGGATCGCGCGCCGAGGGCGCGTGCGCGGCATCTTGAACAGGGTCTGGAACAGGATGAACTTGAGTGTCTTTGCATCACGTTCCGGGGATGGGGCATAGAAATCTGCGATGAGTTCGGCGAAACGTTCCGTACCGACCGATGCGATCCGACGGTCGTAATCGGCGATGATCGCGGGTACCTCATCGGCGATCTGTCCGAGATCGGCCGATGCCAGCCGTCGTCCGGCGTCGCCCAGAATCCAATGCGCGGGTACGCCGTCGGTCACGATGCCGCAGGTGCCGTAATGCAGGACCTCCGTCGTGCGGTCCTGATTGGCGCTGGTGCCGAAGCGCATGCTCAAGGGCACGAACCGCGTGCGCCGCATCGCGTTGCGATAGGCCGCCTCATCGAGATAGCCGTGGTTGATGTGGATCTTCAGATCGGGATTATCGATGCCGGCGATGCGATAAAGCATGCGCGCCTTGTCCGGCCAATGCGGTGCGAAGGCGAGGCCGGAGAAGAAGATGTCGATGTCCTTGTGCGCGTCTGGTGCGTGAATCGCGCCGCGATGTTCGCGTATGGTCAGGGCGGGGAAGGAGACAACCCGCGTATCGTAGATCTTCGAGAGGATATAATGTTCGAGCCGCGTCGCGCCGATGATGACATCGGTGCGGCCCAGCACGTCGAACAGTTCGGACCAGCGCTGGTCGAAATCGGTGGTCAGCACCGCGCTCGGCACGCCGTCGCGCGCTGCGCGTTCGATCAGGGCCGGCGTTTGTGAATCGTAGATCAGGAGAAGATCGTCGCCGAGCCGCTCGGATGAGGCGAGCAGGCTATCGCGCTCGGCTTTCGTCGCGATATGGCGGATGGTGAAGCCGTCGCCGGGATTGAGCGCCGCGCCGCGCGCATTGTTGGGATCCGCGACCACGGTGACGGCGAAGGACGGACGCTGGATCAGCGCGCGTAATCCGTCGCGCAGCGTCGCAAGCTCTTGTGCCGATACCGCATCGAGGCTGGCGAGTGCGGCCTCGCGCGCGCCCAGGCACCAATGGCCGAACGCCGCGTAGAGATGGGTTTCCGGATGACGCGGTGTCAGTTTGGCAAGCCGTTCGAGCCCTTGACGGATGGCACCCGCCATCAGCACGGCGGTCGCGGCGAGCTCCTCGTCGTCCGCGCGGCCAGCGAGCATGGCCGCGGTTTCGTAATTGCCTTGTGCGATCTCGGCGCGGGGATCGGCCGTATCGTCGAACGCGATGTCCGAGAACTCGAAGGTGAGCATTGGGGGATGCGTCTCAGTGACCCATGCTGCGGCGCAGATGGTGCAGGAAGTCCGACGCGATCGGCGGCAGATCAAAGGGCCTGCGATACGCGATGCCGATCGGGCGCAGCTTGATGCGCTCAGGCAGTTGCACCGCCGCCACGAAATCGGCAAGCCGCGTGTCCTGCACGAAACGGCGTGGCAACAGCGACAGATATTTACCCTCCTCGAGCAGGCGGAACAGCAGTTCCTGGGAATCCGTCTCGACCGCGACGTTTTCCATCTTCACGCCGAGATCGGGCAGGATGCGGTCGGCATCCGCGCCGTAGACCAGCGTCGAATAGACCAGCCAGCGCGAGTCCGACAGGTTCTCTTTCGTCACGTCCTTGGACTTGGCGAGGCGATGTTTTTTCGGACAGACCACGACCAGTTCGTCGCCCAGGATCTCCTCGATCTCGATCTCGCTGGAAATCTCGGCGAGCGTCAGGCGCATGATGGTGAGGTCGAGATGGCCGGAGCGCAGCCGGCTCTGGATCAGCGGCGACGGCCCGATCTCCGCCTTCACCCGAATGTTGGGACGCGCCGAGACGAATTCCTCCAGCGGCGCGGCGAGCACGGTGTTCACCACCATCTGCAGGCAACCGATACGCAGTTCACCCGCATCCCCGCTTGAGACGGCTTCCGCCAGGCCCTTGGCCTGCTCGAGAGACGTCAGGATTGTGTGGCCATGCGTCGTCAGCTTGAGACCGATGTCGGTGGGCGTGACGCCGTTGCGTCCGCGTTCGAGCACGCGGGCGCCCACTGTCTTCTCCAGAATGCGGATATTGCGGCTCAAGGCCGGCTGCGTGAGACCCATGCGCTTGGCGGCCTCCGAATAGGATCCGGCGTTGACGATGGCGGTGAGCTGCATGAGATGGCGGGGATCGATGATCATAACAATATTTTATATGTAGATTATTTTTTTGAAATGATTTGATTTCACACGATGGGGCGGGTTAGCTAGCTTCCAACAAAATTGAGGGTATCCGGGCACCGAATTAACGATCTTGCCCGGCGCATTTCCGGCGGGACGCCGCCAAACGGGAGGTTCACATGCAAAGACGTTTGTTCAAAGCTGCCGCGGCGGCGCTCGTGGCTATTGGTTTCGCGGTTCCAGCCGCCGCGCAGAAGGCGAAGGACACTATCCGCCTCGCCATCAACGATCCCTTCAGCGTGCTCGACAGCTATACCGTCGGCCACGAAGAATCGAACACCTTCAACCGCACCATCTACCAGCACCTCATCGCCTACGATGAGTACAACAAGAAGTGGGTGGGCATCCTCGCCAAGGCATTTCGCCGCATCGACAATACGACGCTGGAATTCGATCTGCGCGAGAACGTGAAATACCACAACGGCAATCCGTTCAATGCGGACGACGTCAAATATACCGCCGACTGGGCGTCCGCTCCGGACAGCAGGGTGGTTTTCAAGGACCGCTATACCTGGATCAAGAACGTCGAGATCCTGAGTCCCTACAAGATACGCGTCCATTCGAAGGAACCGTTCTCGACCGATCTCGGCTCGCTCGCCTATCGGCTGCGTATCTACGACAAGGAAACGCACGAACCTTTGCAGGACAAGTCCGATTACGGCCGCATGGGCATCGGCACCGGTCCGTATAAGCTGGTCTCGCTCGACCGCAACAAGGGTGTGCTGGTCGAACGCTACGACGATTATTTCGACGACGGCGGCAATTATTTCCGCGCGCCGGTGAAGCGCGTGCAGGGCCTGTTCATCCCGGATCGCCAAACGCGTATCGCGCAGCTCATGACCGGCGGCATCGACCTGATCCGCAACATGGGCGCGGACGAGGCGAAGGACCTTGCCAACAATCCGAACCTCGGCATTACAACCACGGCATCGGGTGTGTTGCTCTATATCACGCTCGACGCGGCGGGCCGTTCCGGCAACAAGGCGATGATGGACGAGCGCGTGCGCAAGGCTTTCATCATGTCGATCGACCGCGATCTGGTGGTGAAGAACTTCGTTCCGGGCGGCGACAAGGCGATCCTGACCAAGGGTATCTGCCTGCCGTCCGTGTTCGGCTGTGCGCCGACGACCGAGCCTTATAAGTATGACCCGGCGCAGGCCAAGAAGCTGCTGGCTGAAGCGGGCTACCCGGATGGCCTCGACCTCGTCATCCACGTGCACGATCCGCAGAAGACGATCGCCGAAGCGATCGCGGGCGAAGTGCGTAAGGTCGGCTTCCGCGCGAGTGTCGAGACGCTGACCCTGTCGGTCTATGTGAAGAAGCGCGGCGATGGTGAGTTCACCACCTTCGTCGGCTCCTATCCGACCGGCACGCACCCGGACATGGCGACGCTGTGGGATTTCTTCTTCACCGGCAACCGCGACTACTGGCACGACGATTTCATCTCCAAGATCGCGGCCCAGGGCAATCAGGAGTTCGACGATGCCAAGCGCATCGCGCTCTATACGCCGGCGCTCGACCGCGTGAACGAGAAGGCCTATATCTTCCCGGTCTCCGAGATGCCGATGCTGTGGGGCCATGCGAAGGACGTGCTAGTCATGCCCGATCCGCTTGCCGACTCGGCACCGCTGCTCGGTGACTTCGCCTGGAAGAAGTAATCGTTAGAGCGAACCCGTAAACGCGCGAGGGCGTCATGAAGGTTGTAAGCTTCACGGTCGCCCCGTGCGTGATGGGTAATGCGGGTGCCGAATGGAAAACCGCCATCGGCACCCGGACGGGCCGCGAGGCCTGGCTGGTTTCGTTTCGGGCCGACGACGGTACCGTCGGTTACGGTTATGCGCCCGCCACTACGCATCTCGGTTCCACCTGGAAAGGTGTCGAGGCCGATCTCAATCTGTTGGCGCCGCTGGTCGTCGGCAAGGACCCGTTCGATATCGAGCCGATCCTGACCGCGCTCGATCATCGCCTGACCGGCGCGCCGGCGGCCAAGGGCGGCATCGATTGCGCGCTGCACGACCTGATGGCCAACCATCTGGAAGTGCCGCTCTATAAGCTGCTGGGCGGCAAGTTCCGCGAGTCTGTGCCGATCCTGCGCATCCTCGCCACAAAGAAGCCGGATAAGATGGCCGACGACGCAGCCGGCCTGGTCGCCCAGGGCTACCGCGCACTTAAGGTCAAAGTGGATGGTGACGTGGAGACCGACGTGGCGCGCGTGAAAGCGGTGCGTGAACGCGTCGGGCCCAACATCGCGCTCACCATCGACGCCAACGAATCCTACACCACCAAGAACGCGATCCTCGCCATTACCCGCATGGTCGAACACGGTATCGCGCTGGTCGAACAGCCGGTGAAGGCACAGGACCTGAAGGGCTTGAAGCTGGTGACCGAGTCCGTGCCGGTGAATATCGAGGCCGATGAAAGCGCCATGTCGGTGGAGGACGTGAACCGCCTGATCGGTGAACGCATCGTCGATGCGATCAGTTTGCGTCTGCCGAACCTTGGCGGATTGCGGCGCACGCTGGCCGTCGCGCGCATGTGCGAGGCTGCCGCCATCGATTACCGTATGGGTGCGGCCGTCGGCTCGCGCCTGCTTGCCGCGCAATCTATCCATCTCGCCGTCGGCCTGCCGAACCTTACCTTCGCGTGCGAGCTCGGCGAATTCGACCGTTTGACCAACGATCCGTTCAGGGGCATCGAGATCGAGAATGGAACGCTGCGCCTGCCCGACGGCGTGGGCTCCGGCGTCACTTATACAGCTCCCAAGGACTAGAGATTCCCATGGCGATGATCCTTCGTTCCACGCCGACCTCGCCCTTCAGCCGCAAGGTGAAGATCGCCGCCATGGTGCTGGGGCTTGAGGATCGCATCGTTCCCGAATTCGCCGATCCCTTGAGGGTGGACGACACGCTGCGCGAACAGAACCCGCTGGGCAAGATGCCGACCCTGATCCTGGACGACGGGCGGATCGTCTATGACAGTGTGGTGATCTTGGATTATCTGGATACGCTGGCGGGTGGCGGCAAAATCGTGCCCGCCGATCCGGATTTGCGGGTCGCAGCGCAGACGCTGCAGGCGCTCGGCGACGGCATCATGGATGCTGCCATCCTCATCGTCTACGAAGGCCGCCATCGCCCGGCCGAAAAGCATCACGAACCTTGGCTCGACTACCAGCGCGGCAAGATCGTGCGCGCGCTTACGCAACTCAACGCTAAGCCGCCGGTGACCGAACCCAATGTCGGCACCATCGCGCTCGCCTGCGCGCTCGGCTATCTCGATTGGCGCAAGCAGGTCGATTGGCGTCCGAAATTTCCGAACCTGGTTGTCTGGCTCGATGCCTTCAGCGCCGCTGTGCCGGCGTTCGACAAAAGCTACGCGCCGCCTAGAGATTGAGATCAGCAGTCAATCGGCGGCGACTTACAAGGAGAACCTGATGTCGAATTTCATTCTCAACGAAAAAAAGGGCGATGGCACCTACATCACCATCAACCGCGGCGATGTGAACGGCATCGTCAGCGACGAGATGGCGACCGAGATCGCGGGCATGATCGACGCGGCCGGCAAGGAGTCGAAATTCATTGTCTATCGCAGCACCGGGCCCGACTTCTGCATCGGGCGCGACCGGGGCGCGAACCCTTATGCGCCGGCCAAGGAAGCACTCGATTTTCGCGCCAACAGCGAAACGGTCTTTCATTTCTATGATGCGTTCCGCCGTTGCCCGATCCCGGTGATCGGCGGTGTGCAGGGGCGTGCGCTTGGCTTCGGCTGTTCGGTCGCGGCGCTATTCGATGTCACCATCGCCACCGATGATGCCAAATTCGCGCTGCCCGAGATGGGGCACAACATCCTTCCGACCATGGCGATGTCGGCACTGGTGGACCGCGTGGGCCGCAAGGGTATCGCGTACCTCGCCTTCTCGACGCGCGAGGTCGATGCGCAGACCGCGCTCGCCTACGGTCTGGTCAGCCTCGTGGTGCCCAAGGCGAAATTGGATGAAGAGGTCGAGAATGTGGTGAAGGCGCTGACCAAGGCGCCGCCGCCGGCCATACGGGGTGCCAAGGAATATCTCGGCGTCGCACTCGGCATGGATATCAAGAGCGCCGCGTCCTATGCCAAGAACCTGCATGCGACGGTGAACACCTCCTCGCGCATGAGAGAGAAGTAGCAACACCTAGGCCGCCACGCTCAGGCTCCGACGCGCGGCTCCTGATGCACCCATATCGATTGGGCGCGGATATGCTCCGCGCCCAATCTCAGTCTGCCCAATCCTCGCGACTTTTGGCCTCGTGAAATTGGGGCAGGTCAGGGGTTCTGTTCGTCAGTGCACCATCGCGAGCGACGCGCCGCCGTGATGGATGTGCGCGCCCCGATGGGTGAAGCGGTGGTTGAGTGCATCCTCTGCGGGGCGCTGCGGGATCCAAAGGCCGCGTTCGGCCATCGCCTGGGCGAGTGAGGCGATGAACGGAAGGGCGGTGCGCGCCGCTGCCGGCGGCACCCAATTCATCAGCACCAGTTCCGCGCCGGTTACGCAGTTGCGCTGCGATAGGCCGAGCATCTGCAGCAGCACCGCTTCGTCGTCGCCCAGGCTCAGGCATTTTGGGCAACGCACGTCGAGGGGGCGTTGCGCAGAGACCGCGACGATCAGCAGCAGCGCGTTGAAGGCGGTCGCACCCTCGTCGGAGATATCGGCTGCGGCGAAGCCTGCCTGCCAACGATCGCGTCCCTCGTCGGGGTCGCGATAGGCCTGCGCCCAGAAGCGTACCGCCATGACCGCAAACAATTCGCCGGTGCACAGCTCGGTCATTGATGTGTTCTCGGGATAGGAGCGGCAGGCGATGGCTGTCGTGCGGGCGGGTACGTGGGCATTCATCTGAACTCTCTCCCTTGATCTGCGAGGCCGGCTGTCTTCCTGGTCGTCCATTTAGGTGGGCCTCATGCGGCTCGTGGCTTAATTATGCGAATAGTTCTCATTTGCATTGATTGTCTGATGTCTATAGGTCACGTTCTCCATTATTGCAAGTGATTATCAATTGCATAAATTGAGGAGGCTATGGCGACGATGATCTGGGTAGGTGTGGCCCTGGCAGCGTTGGCGATGGCGGGAATCGTGACGGCACAAATTTATATGCGCGCTGCCTATCGGCCGGCTGCGCGGCGCCGCGCGATCGAGCACTTTGTTATCGTTTGTGCAGGCCTCGCCGTGTTCGGTTACGGGCTTGCGGCTCTGGACTGCCTGTCGAGCAGGCAATGCGTCGTCGCATACAAACGCGATAGTTCGCATAGTGGATGGGTCGAACTGCTGCGTTAGAGAAGGCTCGCTCGCATCGATTTGAGGTCGTGTCTATTTGCGTCGGACGGTGTGACAGTTTCGGGACCTGACCGATGAAGACGGAGATTTCTATTCCCTCTCGGTGACCGACCTTGTTAGGCTGTTTTATTAGTGAATCCGAACGTAACCGTCACTATCTGCGAGTGGCTGCGATCATCTTGTCGTCCCATCTGCCTTCGCCAACATCGGAAGACATACATTTATGCGGAAAGCCGCCTTTCTCAAAACGGCCTTGAGCGATTTTCGTCATGCCGGAACGCTACTGCCCAGTTCACAGAAGGTCAGCGATGAAATCGGACACGCGCTGAACGGTCATCGCTTCATCGTCGAATACGGTGCAGGCGACGGCGCGGTGACGCACCAGATCCTGCGCCATATGCCCGCGGACGGGAAATTGCTGGCACTCGAGATCAACGAGGAATTCGCGGACGCGCTCGCCGGCGTTGCGGATGCGCGCTTATCGGTGAAGCGTCAGGATGTCATCCATTTCCTGCATAACGGCGCGATCGAATTGCCGCGCGTGGAGGCTGTCGTCTCCGGCATCCCGCTCTCCTTCCTCGAACCCGAAACGCGTGCGGCCGTCATGCGTCGCACCAAAGAGATTTTGGCGCCCGGCGGCACCTTTGTGATCTATCAGGCTTCGCCGTTCTTCTTTCCGTTGATGCGTATGTATTTCCCCAACGCCAAAATGCACCTGTCCTTGCGCAACCTGTTGCCGCCGTACTTCATCGCGGTCGCGCGCAACGATGTCCTTCCCGACGAAAACTAATTGTCCGTGCGCCGCTCGAGCGCGAAGCGCGCGATCTCCGATCCGAGCAGATAGAATTCCGCGCCGCGTCCGGTGCCGCGCCGCCAGATGAGTCCGATCTTGCGCGTCGGCTGTGTGCCGGCGAAGGGCACCACGCTGATGTGCGTTCCACGCAGGATGCCGCCGTCGATGGCGAGTTGGGGAAGCAGGGTTGTTCCCAGGCCATTGTCGACCATCTGCACCAGCGTGTGCAGGCTGGTCGCCTCGACCACGGCGGCCTGTTTGGGATCGGCGAGACGGCAGGCCTCCATCGCGTGTTCGCGCAGGCAGTGACCTTCCTTCAGCAACAGAAGTTCCTCGGATTTCAATTCGTCCAGACGGACGCCCTTGCGGTTGGCCAGCGGATGATCCTTGGACGTTGCCAGCTTGAAGGTGTCGTCGAACAGCACGCGTTCCTCGACATTGCCCGCGTCATAAGGCAGCGCGAGTAGGGCGACGTCGATCGCGCCCGAATGAAGTTGTTCGACGAGCCGCGCGCTCAGATCTTCGGTCAGGTACAGCCGCAGCCTCGGATAAGCGCGGCGCAGTTTCGGCAGCACGGTCGGCAACAGGAACGGCCCGATGGTCGGGATAACGCCCATGCGCAGCGTGCCCGACAAAGGTGCCGCTTCGCGCTGAGCGAGCCGCGCGATGGCCTCCGCATCATCGAGCAGGCGACGTGCGCGTTCTGCCACTTCGGTGCCGAGCGGCGTCAGAATCACCTTGCGCTTGGTGCGATCCACCAGGCTTGCCTGCAGCGTGTCCTCCAGTTCCTTGATGCTGGCAGACAGCGTCGATTGGGTAACGTGGCTCTGGGCCGCCGCCCTGCCGAAATGGAGTGTCTCTGCGAGTGCGGCGAGGTGAGACAGCTGGCGCAGGGTGGGCAGCCGTATAATCGATTTTTCCACTTTATATATCCAGAATAACTCATTTGATCGATATATAGATCGGCCCCATATTAGTTCTCGTCAAGAGCAACCCCAGCGGCGACCTGCGCCCAGGCATGCTTTTAGAATGATTTTAAAGAGCAACAGTAGAGTAGAATAGGAGAAGAAATATGCTGACAGTTGGTGACAAGTTCCCGGCCTTCAACCTGAAAGCGACCGTTTCCACCGATATGAAACACGCCTTCACCGACATTACCGAGGCCTCCGACCCCGGCAAGTGGAAGGTCGTGTTCTTCTGGCCGAAGGACTTCACCTTCGTTTGCCCGACCGAGATCGCCGCTTTCGGCAAGCTCAACGGGGACTTCAACGATCGCGACGCGGTGGTTTATGGCGCCTCGACCGACTCCGAATACGTGCACCACGCCTGGCGCACGCATCATGCGGACCTGAAGGACCTTCCGTTCGCGATGCTCGCCGACATCAAGCGCGAGTTGTCGGGTGAGCTCGGCATCCTCGACAAGAATGAGGGCGTGGCACTCCGCGCGACCTTCATCGTCGATCCGGAAGGCATCATCCGCTTCGTGTCGGTCAACGATCTGAACGTCGGTCGTAACCCCGCCGAAGTGCTCCGCGTCCTCGACGCGTTGCAGACCGACGAGCTCTGCCCCTGTAACTGGCAGAAGGGCGAGGACGTCCTGAACGCCGCGTAACCAAATTCAACACGACGACGCCAAAAGACCAAGAATGGGGAAAGGGGCGGCGCCTCATCGGGCCGCCCCGATCCGCCCAAAGAAAGAGAGGAGATCGCCATGTCCATCGAAACCTTGAAGAGCCAATTGCCCGACTACGCGAAGGATCTGAAGCTCAACCTGTCGAGCCTGGTCTCCGAAGCCGCGCTCACCGAACAGCAGCGCGCCGGTACCTTCGTCGCCTCCGCCATCGCGTCGCGTAACACTGACGTGACCGAGGCGGTGATCGCCGAATTCGCGCCCAGGATATCGCCTGAAGCATTGAGCGCGGCCAAGGCCGCCGCGGCCATCATGGCGATGAACAACATCTATTATCGCTTCGTGCACTTATCGTCGGCCGCCGACTATAAGACCATGCCGGCCAAGCTGCGTATGAACGTGATCGGCAAGCCCGGTGTCGAGAAGGCCGACTTCGAGCTGTGGTCGCTCGCCGTCTCGGCGGTCAACGGTTGCGGCATGTGCATCGACAGCCATGAAAAGGTGCTGCGCGAGGCCGGTGTGACGGCTGAAGCGATCCAGGCCGCTGTCCGCATCGCCGCCGTCGTCCACGCCGTCGCGGTCACGCTCGAAAGCGATCGTGCGGCGGAACAGCAGGCCGCAGCGTAGCGGTTTCCTTTCGCAAGCCAAACGTCTAGCCTCCCGTCTAACAACAAGACGGGAGGCTTTTTCATGGCCGATACCAATGCAGTCCGTATTCACGCTTTCGGCGCTTCGGACGCGCTCAAGATCGAAACCATTCCATTGCCCGATCCCAAGGATGATGAATTCATCGTCAAGGTGATGGCGGCCAGCATCAATCCGGTCGATTTCAAGATCCGAAACGGCACCTATCCGCGTGTGAAGGCCGAACACCTGCCGCGCACACTGGGGCGCGATCTGTCGGGTGTGGTCGAAACCGCCGGAGCCAAGTGCGGCTTCAAGGCCGGTGACGAGATCTATGCCTTCCTCGGGCCTGATCGCGGATCCAATGCTGAGCGCGTGCTGATCAAACCGAACGAAGCGGCGCTGAAACCCAGATTGCTCACGCATGTGCAAGCCGCCGCCGTGCCGCTTGCCGCCATCACGGCATGGCAGGGCCTGTTCGATGTGGGCGGGCTCAAGGCGGGCGAACGTGTGCTGATCCATGCCGGCAACGGCGGTGTCGGCCATCTCGCCGTGCAGTTCGCCAAGGCCAAGGGCGCCTGGGTGGCGACGACCTGCTCCGGTATCGATATGGACTTCGTCAAAGGCCTCGGCGCCGATCAGGTGATCGATTACCGCGCGCAGAAGTTCGAGGACATGGTCCAGCCGGTCGATCTCGTGCTCGATCTGGTGGCGGGCGACTCGCGCGGCCGCTCCTGGGGCATCATCAAGAAGGGCGGGCGTTTGGCTTCCGCGCTCGGCCTCTCGGATGCCGATAATGCCAAGGCGGCTGACGCGGGCATCACGGCCAAGATGTTCGTCGCACATGTCGATGCAGGCCAATTGGCTGAAATCGCCCACCTCATCGATGGGGCCGAGGTGAAGGTCGAGGTGCAGGACGTCTTCGCCTTCAAGGATGTCGCGCGTGCCCACGACAAGCTCGAGAAAGAGCATACGCGGGGCAAGATCGTCCTCGATCTTACAAAATGAAGATCGCCCTCGATCTGGCGAAATAAGGAACCCTGCTCCCGCATCCTCGGTTTGAAGACAATGCCGAGGACGCAGAAGACCGCCGCAGCCTTCATCGATCCGGATGCCTCGCTCAACGAGTTGCGCGAAGCCTCGAAGGGCTGCACCGGGTGTGACCTCTACAAGCATGCGACCCAGACCGTATTCGGCGAAGGACCACGTGGCGCGCTGCTGATGATGATCGGCGAACAGCCCGGCGATTCCGAGGACAAGGAAGGCCATCCCTTCGTCGGCCCCGCCGGCCGCCTGCTCGACAAGGCGCTGGATGAGGCGGGCATCGCGCGCAAGCAAGTCTATGTCACCAATATGGTGAAGCACTTCAAATATATCATTCGCGGCAAGAAGCGGCTTCACAAGAAACCGAAGGTGATCGAAATCCGTGCCTGCCGACCGTGGCTCGAGGCTGAGATCGAAAAGGTGCGCCCTCAGGGGATCCTGTGTCTCGGCGCGACACCTGCGCAGGCTCTGTTGGGACGAACCTTCCGCGTCACCAAGGATCGCGGCAAGCCGATCGTGTCCAACCTCGCACCCATGGTGATGGCAACGGTGCATCCGTCGTCCGTACTTCGCGCGCCCGATCCCGAGGCGCGAGAGGAGAACTATAAGCTTTTTGTGAAAGACCTGAAGGTCGCGGCCGAGGCGGTGAAGTGATCAGGCCGTAAGGCCCGTACTTGGCCCCTTTTGGAGGCCAAGTACCTTGGGCTGAGGTCGGCGGAGAGTCGAAAGTCATCGGCGACGCTGAGCCGGGGCTTACGTGCGGGTCGTCAAAGTCGAGAGCTGATCGGTGTCGTAGTGGTTTCGCAGATCGGCAAGCGCTTCTGGATCGGGCGCACCCTGTGCCGCGAGTCTGGCGAGCTCTTCGAAATAGTGCTCATGGCCGGGCGGAGAGACGGTCATCAGTACGCGAGCCGGCTTCTCACTGACATTTGTGATGTTGTGCGACGCCCCCGGCGGGATGAACAGATAGGTTCCAGGCGTGGCGCGGATTACCTCGTCACCAACATGCCACTCGCATTCGCCTTCGAGCAGGTAGAAGGTCTCCTCCTGCACCTGGTGAACATGCCGCCCGGTGGCGAACCCTGCCGGGATTGTCCAGTCGAACATGCTCGTGTGCTTGGTACTTTCGCCGGTGACGAGGAAGACCATGGGATGACCACCCAGTATGACCCCCTTCTTCTCATCGGGCATGCGAATGACGGCATTGGCGCTCATGTGATCCTCCATTGATCAGGTGTTTGTTTCCGCAAGCGTTCATGGAGCATCGGCTACCCTCGGCGGGAAGTCGTGAATCCGTTCCCAAAAATCTGCTAAAAGTATCGAATGACAGCCGGGAGCGACCTCTACCAGTTCGGCCCGTTTCGCCTCGATCCTGAGGCGGGCATTCTGTACCAGGGGGCTGAGCCGACCATGCTTGGACAGCGTGCCGTCGCGCTGCTGCGCCGGCTGCTCGAAAATGCGGGCGTACCGGTCTCCAAGGACGCCCTGGTCGAGGCCGGCTGGGGCGGATTGGCGGTTGCCGATAACAATCTAACGGTTCAGATCGCAGCCTTGCGCCGGGTTCTGGCGGAGGCGGCGGATGCCGAGGGGTGGATCGAAACGCTGCCGCGGCGCGGCTATCGCTATGTCGGACCGGCTGTTGTCACCAATGTCCCCGATGCGTCGGCTGCCGCCCGCGCTGCATCGGCACCGGCTTTGCCGGACAAGCCGTCGATCGCCGTTCTGCCGTTCTCGAATTTGAGCGGCGATCCGGAACAGGAATACTTCGCCGATGGGATGGTCGACGACATCGTAACCGGTCTTGCACGCATCAACTGGCTTTTCGTCATCGCGCGAAACTCGACCTTCATCTACAAGGGGCGCGCCGTGGACGTGAAGCAGATCGGCCGCGAGCTTGGCGTGCGTTATGTACTCGAGGGCAGCGTGCGCAAGGCGGGCGGCAATGTGCGCGTGACCGGCCAGATGATCGACGCGTCGACCGGTGCACACGTATGGACCGAACGCTACGACCGCAGCTCCGATAATATTTTCGCAATTCAGGACGAGATCGCACTGTCGGCGGTGGGCGCGATTGCACCGAGCGTGCGCAAAGCCGAAATCGAACGTGTCCGGCGGAAACGACCTGACAGTCTCGATGCCTACGATCTTGTGCTGCGGGCCCAGCCTGACGTCGATTCAGGTATGCCGGAGCAGGTGACGAGAGCACTGGCGCTGCTTGAGCGTTCGATCGCGCTCGAACCCAGTTATGCGCTTGCGCATGGCAATGCCGCGATGTGTCACCATTGCCTGTTCCTTCGTGCCGGCCTTCAGGAGGTCAACCGCGCGGCTTCCATTCGCCACGCTCGATCGGCCATTGCTTATGGACAAGACGATGCGCTCGCTCTGACATGGGCTGGATTTTCCATCGGCATGGACGAACACGATCGCGGGGCTGCATTCACGGCATTGGAAGCCGCCCTCGCCATCAGTCCGTCATCGGCGCTGACCTACATTCTGGGCAGCGTGATTCTCGGATGGGGTGGCGAAGCCGAACGCGCCATAGAATGGAGCGAGCGGGGTATGCGCCTGAGCCCGTTCGATTCGTGGTCCTGGGCCGCGTTTGATGCGCAGGCAATGAGTCATTTGTTGCGCGGCCGTTACGAGGAAGCCTGTCGTGCGGCTTACAAGTCCGTTCAAGCCAATCCGGCGCATAGCATCACTTATGTGCAATTGGCCGGCGCACTGGCCAAACTTGGCCGGCTGGACGAAGCAAGGGCGGCCGCTGCGCGTGTGCTCGAGCTTCATCCGGCCTTTCGCTACAGCCGCCAGTTCGCAGGCGTGAACTGCAATCCCGCGCTTGCGGAGGTTCTAGGCGGCGCACTGCGGGAAGCCGGATTGCCGGAGTAGCCCGGCGCTCGATGAAGCGACGTCCTAGAGTGTGCGGCGAACGATCTCCGCGCCCTCAACCATCGCCTTGAGCTTGGCGAAGGCCGATGCACGCGGCAGGTACTTCATGCCGCAATCGGGTGCGACCACCAGCTTGTCGGCGGCGATGTATTTGAGCGCTTCGCAGATGCGTCTCGCCACCATGTCCGGTGTTTCGGGTTTCTCTTCGTCGAGCGCCACGACGCCCAGGATGATCTGCTTGGCGGGCAGCGATTTCACCGCCTCGATCTGCAGGCCCGGCTGCGCCGCCTCGATGGAGACCTGATCGGCCGCGCTGTCGTTGAGCTCACCCAGGAAATGATAACCCTTGGGCTTCACATCCTTCACGATATAGGCATAGCCGAAGCAGAGATGGATCGCGGTTATGCCGCTCGCCCCTTCAAGCGCGCGGTTGATCGCCTTGACCGCGAACTTGCGCGCCTGTTCGGGGCGCGATTCCATCCATGGCTCGTCAAGCTGCACGACATCGGCGCCGGCGGCGAACAGTTCGCGCACTTCCTGGTTGACGGCGGCCGCCATGTCCATCGCCAATGCTTCGGCGTCTTTATAATGGTCGTCCACTGCCTGCATCGCCATGGTGAAGGGGCCGGGCACGGTGATCTTGATCGGACCCTTGGCGACCTTGCGCAGGATCTCCACGTCGCGTACCTGCACGGGCCGTGCGCGCGACACCGGGCCGACGATGCGCGGCACCACGGTCATGCGGCCCGACGTGCGCGCAGGAACCTCGCCCGGATTGTCGATGTCGACGCCGGCGAGGGCGGTCGCGAAGCGGTTGGAATAACTTTCGCGGCGGATCTCGCCGTCACTCACGATATCGATGCCGGCATTCTCCATGTCGCGCACGGCGAGCGCGGTCGCATCGTCCTGGGCCTGTTCGAGGAAAGGTTCGGCGACGCGCCAGACTTCCGTCATGCGTACGCGCGGCGGTGCGGTGCCGGTCAGTTTGGTGCGATCGATCAGCCAGTCGGGCTGAGGGTAGCTTCCGACCACGGTTGTGGGCAGCAAATGGCCCGAGAGTTGTTTGGGCATGGACGGCCTCCCGACGGTTGCGTGCTGGTTTTGATCCGCTTTTGCAGCGTTCTAGCAGGCCCGTCGGGAGGGGGCCAGTCTACACAATCACGTCGGCAGACCGGGCAGCCCGTCCGGATCAGAAGTCAGGTGCACCGTCACTATCCTTGAAGGCATCGTCCTGCTCGACGCGGAAGCAATGATCGCGCTGGGTAGCGTCGGTCAGGTCGTCGCACTTGGAGCGATAGGCGCGCGGCAGGATCGGTTCTGCGTCGTCGTCGGTCGTCGGGAAGCCCGTCACACGGGCGGCGGGGTTCTCCGACGAATAGGGCATCTGGCTGGTCATCGGCGCCGCCGAGGCGGCTCCGGCACTGGTGGCGACCATTGTGGCCATGATCATTGCGGCGGTCGCGCCGCCAAGACGAAGGGAGTTCAACATAGGGAGTCCTTTCAGTTTCTTTGCCTGGTTGACGCGCGATCCGGCGTCTCGGAAAACGAGGAAGCCGTGTCGCGCTCGCAAGCTGAATTGGACTCGGACGGGGGGCTCGCAAGAGGCGCGATTTCTTATTACATATCACTTAAACACGATGTATACGCGTTCGGGCCCCCAAATTTTCCGGGGGCCATCCATGCATCGCGACGGACTCTTTCTCCCCGCTCGTTGTCGCCAATTTCGGCGGTTTCGTGGCAATTGGGGCGGTCGTTGACCCGCCCGGTGCAGAACTTTAATTTGCTTATCGAATTCAGCAGGAGGACATTATGCCGCAGACGTTGTTCGCCAAGATTTGGGACGCGCACCTTGTCACCAAACGCTCGGACGGACGCGATCTCATCTACATCGACCGGCATATCATGCATGACTTGCATGCGCCCATTGCAATGCAAAAAATTGTCGATGCGGGCCGTACCGTCCACCGTCCCGATCTTACCTGGTCCTCGCAGGACCATTCGGTCTCCATCCAGCCCGACCGCGACGTCACGGCGCGCCAAGGCAGTCCCTTCAATCAGAAAGTCCGCGAACTCGCCAAGCGGTTCGGCATCCGCGTGTTCGATATCGGCGATGCCGAACAGGGCATTAGCCATGTGATCGGGCCGGAGCTCGGCATGGTCATGCCCGGTTCCACCTATGCCTGCCCGGACAGCCACGCCTGCACCGTCGGCGGCCTCGGCGCGCTCGCCTTCGCCACCGGCACGACCGAATTGGAACATGTGCTGGCGACGCAGACCATCGCCTTCGTCCGTCCCAAGACCATGCGGGTGAACCTGACCGGCAAGCTGAAGCCCGGCGTCACCGCGAAGGACGTGATCCTGCGCATCATCGCGCAGCTCGGCGTCGATGGTGCGCGCGGCTATGCGGTCGAATATGCGGGCCCGGTGGCCGAAGCATTGGAGATCGAAGGCCGGCTCACATTGTGCAACATGTCGATCGAATGGGGTGCACGTACCGGCTTCATCGCGCCTGATGAAAAGACCTTCGCCTGGCTCAAGGGCCGGCCCTATGCGCCGAGCGGCGCGGAATGGGATACTGCCCTTGCGGATTGGCGCCAGTACAAGACCGATCCGGGTGCCACGTTCGACAAGGAACACACCGTCGAATGCAGCTCGCTCGATCCGCAGATCACCTGGGGCACCAATCCGGGCCAGGTCATCGGCATTGCCGACGTGGTTCCCGACTCTTCGTCGGTTCCGCCGGAGCGCCGCGACGCCTTCAACCACTCGCTCGAATATATGGGTCTCAAGGCCGGCCAGAAGATCGAGGGCCTGCCCGTCGATGTGGTCTTCATCGGTTCGTGCAACAACGCGCGGCTGTCGGACCTGGAAGAGGTCGTGAAGATCGTGAAGGGCAAGAAGCTGGCGAGCGGCGTGCGCGCACTCATCGTGCCGGGATCAAGCGCCGTCAAACGTGCAGCCGAGGCCAAGGGCTACGACAAGGTGTTCAAGGAGGTGGGTTTCCTGTGGGGCTCGTCCGGCTGCTCCATGTGCGCGGGCGGCGAAGGCATCATCGCGGAGAAGGGCCAGCGCGTCGTCTCCACCACCAACCGTAATTTCGAGAATCGCCAGGGTGCCGGCGTGCGCACGCATCTTGCGAGCCCCGCGATGGCTGCCGCGGCAGCCATCACCGGCAAGATCACCGACGCGCGCGCGTTGGCCTAAGGCAGAGGAGAGAATTCCATGGAAGCGTTCAATTCCGTCTCCGGCACCGCGGTCCCGCTGCTGCTCGACGACATCAACACCGACCAGATTGCGCCCGCCGATCGTAATCACGGCCACAATGCCAACCATAAGGCGATGCTGTTCCGCCGCTGGAAGGAATCCGATCCCAATTTCGTCCTCAATCGTCCGCAATACCAGGAGCCGCGCATCCTGGTGGCCAAGGACAATTTCGCCTGCGGCTCATCTCGCGAAAGCGCGGTGTGGTGCATGGCGGCGAACGGCATCCGCTGTGTCGTCGCGCGCTCCATCGCCGACATCTTCAAGGAAAACTGCCTACGCAACGGCCTGCTCGCCATCGAGTTGCCGACCGACAAGGCCGTTCTGCTCGAAGAAAAAGTGACGAGCGTTGATGGCGCGAAGTCCTTCACGGTCGATCTGCCGAGCCAGACCATCACCTGCCCGGACGGCACCAAGATCGAGTTCGACATCCGTCCGGCCGAAAAGATGGCGCTGATCGAAGGGCTCGACGACATCGGCATCACGCTCAAGCACCAGGCCGATATCGAGGCTTTTGAAGCCAAGATGAAAAAGAACAGGCCCTGGCTGCAGAAAGCCGCCGCGCATCAATAATTCGAAAAGCCTCATGCTCCGACAAGCTCATGAGGCATTTTTTTCATACCTTCATCCTGAACATATCGAAGGATGAGGGAGCATTAGGGAGAGAGCGATATGAATGTCCGCCAGCGTTACCGCGAAATTCTCAAAGGCCCCGGCCTCACCTTCGCGCCGGGTGCCTACGACGCGCTCAGCGCGCGCATCATGGAGCATTGCGGCTTCAAGGTGGTCACGGCCGGCGGGTACGCCGCGGTCGGCAGCCTGCTGGGCGAGCCCGACGGCGGACAGAGCAACTATCGCGAATATGCGGACCATTACGGCCGCATCTGTGACGCGGTGGACCTGCCGGTCTTCTGCGATGCCGATACCGGCTTCGGCGGCGTGCACAACATCCGCAAGATGGTGCGCGCGTTCGAGCGTGCGGGCGTTGCGGCCCTGTTCCTGTCGGACCAGGTGTTCCCCAACCGCTGCGGTTACATGCCTGGCAAGCAGATCGTCTCGGCTGCCGAGATGATGACGCGTGTTTATGCGGCACTCGATTCCCGCACCGATCCGAACCTGGTGATCGCAGCGCGCACCGATGCGCGCGCGCTCGAAGGCATCGATGCCGCCATCGAACGCTGCCTGATGTTCCAGGAAGCGGGCTGCGACATGGTTCTGCCGCAGGGCTGCGATTCTTTGGAAGATGCAAAGAAGACGCGCGACGCGCTCGCCAAGCATACCAGCTACAACATGTCGCACGCCGCCGGTAAGGCGAAGCTGACGCTGAAGCAGGTTGAAGAGCTGGGCTACACCACGGCGAGCTTCCCCTCGGCCGCGTTGTTCGCCGCCGTCGGCGGCGTGAAGCGCGCGATGGAAGCGCTCAAGCGCGACAAATCCTTCGCTGCGGTGGAGGACGAGATCTGCGGGCTCGAGGACTTCTACGATATCGTGCGCCTCAAGCGGCACAACGACATGGAACAGGATTGGGTCGAACGCGGCCAGGCCGCGGTCGCAAAGAAAAAGGCTGCCGAATAGGAATCGCTTTTACATTCCCGTCATTCCCGCGAAAGCGGGAATCCAGGCAGATATTTCTGGACCCCCGCTTTCGCGGGGGTGACGGCCTTCTAGGAGGTCGAAAATCATGAGCACAGCCATCCGCAAACGCTATCGTGAAATCCTCAAGCGTCCGGGCATGACCTTGTCGCCCGGCGCTTACGACGCGCTCAGCGCCCGCATCATGGAATATTGCGGCTTCGAGATCCTGGGCGGCGGCGGGTATGCCGCGGTCGGTTCCATGCTGGCCGAGCCGGACGGCGGCCAAAGCAATTACCGCGACTATGCCGATCATTACGGCCGCATCTGCGACGCGGTCGATCTTCCCGTGTTCGTCGATGCCGATACCGGCTTCGGCGGCGTGCACAACGTACGCAAGATGACGCGCGCGTTCGAACGCGCAGGCGTGGCCGGTTTCTTCATCTCCGATCAGGTTTTCCCGAACCGCTGCGGGTACCTTCCGGGCAAGGCGATCGTATCGACCGAGGAGATGCTGGCGCGCCTCAATTCCGCGCTCGATGCGCGCACCGACGAAAGCATGGTGATCGCGGCGCGCACAGATGCCTTCCATCTCGAAGGGGTGGATGCGGCGATCGAGCGGTGCCAGTTGTTCAAAGAAGCGGGTGCCGAGATCTTGAAGCCGATGGGACTCGACACCAAGGAACATTGCGGCCGCTGGATGAAGGAACTGCCCGGGCCGTACCAATACAACATGTCGCACGCGGCCGGTAAGGCGAAGGTGACGATCACGGAAGTCGAGCAAATGGGCTTCAACACCTGCGGTTTCCCCTCGGCAGCCTTGTTCGCGGGCGTCGGCGGCGTGAAGCGCGCGATGGAAGCGTTGATGCGCGACAAATCCTTCGCCGCGGTCGAGGACGAGATCTGCGCGCTCGAGGATTATTACGACATCGTGCGCCTCAAGCGGCACAACGACATGGAGCAGGACTGGGTCGAACGCGGCCAGGCTGCGGTCGCCAAGAAGAAGGCCGCCGAGTAATCAGCGCAGGCCGCGTGGGGATGGTGGCCACAAGGTTTTCCTGGCCACGCGGCCATCTTGGCTCATCATAGCTGCGCCACGATCTGGCGCATGCTGTCGAGGATCAGCGAGATGATCTCCGGGGCCGCGTCCTCGGGATAAACGATATAGCCGGGCAGCGCGAATTCCGGGCTACCCGCCGGTATGCGCAGGCGACCCTCGTCGACCAATTGGTGGACGAGACGGTAGGGGAAGAACCCCGCACCGCCGTTCACGATGATATGCTGCAATCCCAGCCAGCCGATATTCACGCTGATCGCCGGCACGATGAAATCCGGGAAGATCACGCTGTGGCGTTCGAAGAATTCCGGCCCCCAATCGACATAGACATAGTCCGTGCCCGGAATGGGCCCGTCGTCGCGTTCGGTCGTCACATAAACCAGGCGTTCCTGCAGTAGCGGCTCCACCTTCAGGCCCGGGCGGCTTTGCGGCGTGTACATGATGCCGATATCGATGCGCCCTTCGACCAGGCCGTCCATCAGGTCGGGCTCGAAGCCGATCTCGGCGCGGATGGAGATGTCGGGCGCGCGCTTTCTGATCTCGGGCAGCCACGCGATCAGCATCTGGTCCCACAGCCCCACACGGCCGCCGATGGTGACCGAATAGTTGAAACCCAGCGGGACGCCGACCTCGCTACGTGCGCGTTCGACCGTACGTACCAGGGCGGCGGCATGTTTCTGGAACTGGCGGCCGGCAGGGGTCAGCTTCGTGCCAGCCTTGTTGCGCACGAACAGGGTGCAGCGGAGCTGTTCCTCGAGCGTGCGGATGCGCGTGCTCACCGTCGATTGGGTGACGTGCAGCTTGTCGGCGGCGGCGACGAAATTGCCGGTGGAGACAATGGTCAGGAAGGTGCGGGCGAGTTCGGTATCCACGTCTAAAGGCCGATTTAATATCGATATATTTGATATTAAATATCACTTTTTATCGTTATTTTAATATGAAAAAGCAGGGTTAGATCGTCAGCAGAGTTCTGTCTGTATCCATAAAAATATGTAGGAATATCATGCCGTTCGCTCTTCCCGACCTGCCTTATGACCGTACCGCCCTGGCACCCCATATCTCGGCCGAAACCCTCGACATCCATCACGGCCGCCATCACAAGGCCTATGTCACGACGGTCAACACGCTGCTCGACACTGCCGGCCTCAAGATCAATTCGCTGGAAGAGGTGATCGCGGGCTCGTCGCGCGACGAATCCAATCGTGCCTTGTTCAACGCGGCGGCGCAGTCCTGGAACCACACCTTCTATTGGGCATCGATGGCGCCGGGCGCCGGGGGCGCGCCCAGCGGCCGCCTGGTCAAGCAGATCGAGGCCGATTTCGGCAGTTTCAAGGCCTTCACCGATCAATTCGCCGCCGCCGCGATGGGGCAATTCGGCAGCGGCTGGGCCTGGCTCGTTGATGAGCACGGCACGCTGAAGGTCAAGCGCACGCCCAATGCGGAGACGCCGTTGACCCAGGGCGACACGCCGCTACTGGCCATCGATGTGTGGGAACACGCCTATTACGTCGATTACCGCAATGATCGGCGCGGTTATGTCGATACGTTCCTGGCTTCGCTCGCCAACTGGGATTTCGCGAGCCGTAATCTGGAACAGGCGAGCGGTGGAAAGCGCCTCGTTCTGGCGGGTACGACGGCGGCGTGAGCGCCGCACCCACCATGCTCTGGGACGAGGTCAGGGACCGGCGGCGTTCATGGCGGAGCGAGTTTGTCGAACGCCGACAAGCGATGCCGCGCGAACGCCGCCTCCAGCTTGCCGCTATCGTCATGGAACGCCTGTTCGATGCCGTCCCCGACATCGCAGGCGAAACCATCGGCTTCTATTGGCCGATCAAGGGCGAACTCGACATGCGCGAATTCATCGCGACATGCCTGATGGCGGGTGCCAAGGCGGCGGCGCTGCCCGTCATCGTCGAGAAGAACAAGCCGGTCGAGTTCCGGACATGGAGCCCCGACTGCGCCATGACCACCGGCTTCTGGAACATCCCCATCCCGGCCAACGGCGAACCGGTTCAGCCGACCATATTGCTGGTGCCGCTGGTCGGCTTCGATCTGCATTGTTATCGGCTCGGTTACGGCGGTGGCTATTACGATCGCACGCTGGCGGCAAGTTCGCCACAGCCGCTGGCCATCGGCGTCGGCTACGAATTCAGCAGCCTGCCCAGCATCTTCCCGCAGCGTCACGACATCGCGATGGATGTGATCGTGACCGAAACGACGTTGAGATGGCGCGAGAGTGCTGCGATCGATAGCGTTCGCCCGGCGCTGATGCGCGGCCGGCGACGGTGAGGAGCGCCACATGGCGGACAAAGACAACGAACCCACCAGCTACGCCTCGCCCGTGTGTTTCATGGGTGAAATAGATGCGGAGATGGATCCGGCCTATTTCGGTTATCTCAGCCGGACCGAACAGCTTGCGCTCCTCAACCTGCTGCTCGAATGCGAACGCGCGGGCGCCCGCGGCGTCTCGGATATTGCCGAGCGCTGTACAGATGCGCCGGTCCGTGAAGCATTGCGCGCCATCGCGCACGATGAGGCGCGCTATTGCGCCATGCTCACCTATCATATCAAACAGCTCGGCGGCGTGCCGAGCCACGAGACCGGTTCGTTCTATCGCAAGCTGGTCGCGCTCGATACGTTGGACAGCCAGTTGAGCCTGCTTGATCGTGGCCAAGGCTGGGTGGCGGACAAGCTGCGTGAGACTCTGCCGAAGCTGCCTGCCGGCACGTTGCAGACTGACCTTGCCGATATGCTCGACGTGCACGACCGCAATATCGCTCACGCACGAGATCTGGCGCGCGATCTGCGCCCGTGATGATCGGTACTTGTCATCGCGCTGTTTCGATGGTGGGAATCGGCCTCGACCGCATAAGCGGCGCAAGACTTTGGGGAGCCTTCTCATGATCAGGACGCGCGTCTGCGATCTCCTCGGCATCGACCATCCGATCTTCCTGGGCGGATTGGGCGGCGGCCATACCACGCCCGCCATGGTCGCGGCGGTGAGCGAGGCGGGCGGCTTCGGCGCGCAGGGCTGCCATATGCTGGGCCCGCGTCAGATTGCCGATGCCTGCGCGGCGATCCGCCAGCGCACCAATCGTCCATTCGCGCTGAACTTCTTGTTGTTCCTCATCGAGGAGGCGTGTTTCGCCGCCGCCCTGGCCGAGAAACCAGCGGCCATCGTGATCGCCTGGCCGCGCCCCGAGCAGGATCTGGCGCCCTATATCGGCCGCGCCAAGGATGCGGGCTGCAAAACCATGGTGATGGTGGGCGGCGTGCCCGAGGCCGTGCGCGCCAAGCAGGCGGGCGCCGACATCATCATCGCACAAGGAACCGAAGGCGGCGGCCATGTCGGCTGGATGACGACCATGGCGCTGGTGCCGATGGTGATCGACGCTGTGGGGCCGACGCCCGTCCTGGCGGCTGGCGGCATCGCCGACGGGCGCGGCTTGGCTGCGGCATTGGCGCTCGGCGCCGACGGTGTGCTGCTCGGCACGCGGTTCCTGGCGAGCGAGGAATCGCCGCTGCATGCGAATTACAAACAGGCCATCATCGATAGCGACGGCCACGACACGGTGCTTTCCGAAATCCCCGATATTGCGGCAGGCACGGTGTGGCCGGGCGCCATGTCGCGCACCGCGCGCAACACGGTCGTGGAGCGTTGGTCGGGACGCGAATGGGCGCTGCGTCAGAATCAGACAAGTGTGCTTGCCGGTATCCAGGCGGCGCGCAAGATCGGCGATATCAAGGAATCGACGATGTCCTACGGGCAGGATGCCGGGCTGATCCATGACGTCGCGCCATCCGGCGAGATCGTGCGGCGCATGGCGCGCGAGGCCGAAGAGATCCTGTCGAAGCGTCTGCCAGGACTTGTACGTTAACCAGGCTTGTACGCTGATCGGCCTGATCCGCGAGGGCCGGGCCCGAACGTCAGCCTATGAAACCCGACCAACAGTGGCGAGAGTTTCGGTGCGCGCGATCTCAGACGCGATCTCTGGCGTGTGCTCTTGGGTCCCCGGTATCGCGGCGTTGATCGTCGTGTTCTCGGCGAGCGCCACAGGACGGAAGCTGTCGGGATCGGCCATGTTCCATGCCCTGCGGAAGGCGGGATTGTCGGTGCCCGCGATCAGTTCGCCTGGCTTCAGCACGGGATAAAGATCGGCGAAGCTCGCCACGTTGGAGGCCGACACGCGGCGCGAGATATGCGCGCGGAGGAATTCGGCCGGATGTTCGAGGCCTGCGGCACCGGTCAGCTCGCCCAGCGATTCCAGGGTCGCGCGGTGGAAGTTGGCGACGCGCTCCGATTTGTCGGGCACGACGAGCGCCCTTTGGCGCGTCGGATCCTGGGTTGCGACGCCGGTGGGGCAGCGGTCGGTATGACAGGACTGGGACTGGATGCAGCCCAGCGCGAACATGAAGCCGCGTGCCGAATTGCACCAGTCGGCGCCGAGCGCCATGGCGCGCGCGATGTCGAAGGCGGAGGCGATCTTGCCGCTGGCGCCGAGGCGGATGCGATCGCGCGCCCCGATGCCGACCAGCGCGTTATGCACGAAGGTGAGGCCTTCGCGCATCGGTTTGCCGATATGGTCGAGGAACTCGAGCGGCGCCGCACCCGTGCCGCCTTCCTTGCCGTCGACGACAATGAAGTCGGGATAGATGCCGGTCTTGAGCATCGCCTTGCAGATGGCGAGGAATTCCCATTCGTGGCCGACGCACAGCTTGAAGCCGGCGGGCTTGCCGCCCGAGAGATGCCGCATCTCTGCGATGAACTGCATCATTTCCACAGGCGTCTTGAAGACGGAATGGCTGGCAGGCGAGATGCAATCCTCGCCCATGGGCACACCGCGGGTGAGCGAGATCTCCGCGCTTACTTTGGGGGCCGGCAGAACGCCGCCGTGACCCGGCTTCGCGCCCTGGCTGAGCTTGAGCTCGACCATCTTGATCTGATCGTTGGCCGCGACGTCGGCGAACTTCTCGGCGTTGAACGTGCCGTCAAGATTACGGCAGCCGAAATAGCCTGAGCCGATCTCCCATATGATGTCGCCGCCGCCTTCGCGATGGTACGGCGAGAAGCCGCCCTCGCCGGTGTCGTGGGCGAATTTGCCCGCTTTGGCACCGTTGTTGAGCGCGCGCACCGCGTTGGGGGATAGTGCGCCGAAGCTCATGGCGGAGATGTTGAAGACCGAGGCCGAATAGGGCTTCGTGCAGTCGGGCCCGCCGATGGTGATGCGGAAATCGGTATTGTCGACGTGTTTGGGCGACACGGAATGATTCACCCATTCGTAGCCCGGCGCATAGACGTCGTAGCTGGTGCCGAAGGGCCGCTTGTCGAGCTGCATCTTGGCGCGCTGATAGACAACCGCGCGCTTGTCGCGGCTGAACGGCATGCCGTGCTTCTCATCCTCGAAGAAATACTGCCGCATCTCGGGGCGGATGGATTCGAGCAGGAAGCGCAGATGAGCCGAGATGGGATAGTTGCGTAAGACAGCGTGGCGCTGCTGCACGATATCGTGGGTGCCGAGCAGCGTCAGCGCGCCGCCCAGCGCGAAGGCGGCAAGCAGGATCGGATAGTCGGGGAAAATCGCCAGGCCGAGCGCGGAGATCGCGGCCACGCAGATCGAAAGGGTGAAGACGAGGTAGCGGGGAAGCAGAGCGAGCCGAAGATAAGACATCGTGTCCTCTATGTCGGATGGCGGGCCTGATCGCAACTCCTGACCCGGAAGCAGGATGGCCGGGGGTCGCACCGCTGACCAGAGACGCCAGATACGTAGAGAGCTTACGTATAGGGCTCCGGCATATCCAGGCTACGGTTCGGCTTCTTATGCCGCCTGCCTGCGACACCCATATGACGGCCGATACACATATTATTGATATCGTTATCTAATTTAGATCAACGTTCTGCTGGAGAGGCTTTGCGCACGATTCAGACGCGCGGGCAACCGCGACAAATCAGGCGCGCGGCAGACCGCGCGACGGGGCTCAGCATGGGATCGTTAGATCTGTGACGGGCTTGTGCAGGTCGTGGCGCTCGGCGCGCCGCTCCGGCATGGCCACCAGGGCCATCTGGAAGCCGCTGATCAACTTGGGCATGGCGCGCAGATGTTTCAGGTTCGGCGGTGTCGGCCGCTCGCGGATCTCCCCCAGCACGTTGTTGGCGAGTTCGCACATGCTCACGAGGTCGCGATTCACAAGCTTCTGGGCACGGCGCCGGATCATGGTGATGACGTCGTGCAGCTCCGCGACACGCTGATGAAAACGCTCGGTGATGGTGCAGGCCTCATAATCCGGCATGATCTCGTAGATCAGGCGGCGGATCGCCGTGATGTCGTTGGACAGTTTGCGCGTCGACAGGCTTCGCGAGGCCGCGTTGATCTGGCGCCACATCTCGTCGCGCGACATGCCGGTGCCGGCCGCGTGCACGGGATTGGGAACGTCGAATTCCTCGCCGGCGCCGGTTTCGGTGCGCGTCGAGACGCGCCGCGTCGGGCCGATATAGCCGGGCGCGGCCACGAATTTCTTGCGGTTGAAGGCAAGATCGTTGACGCGGCGCACGAAACTGTCGCGGTCGAACGGTGCGAGCAGAAGGCTATCGAGGCCAGTATTGATCGCTTGCGCGCTGTCGGCCGGCGTCATCGGGTTCGCGATCGACAGGATGACGGGGAAGGGGTTGGCGCCGATGTCCTGATGGCGGATGCCGCGTATCAGCGTATGGGCTTCCTTCTGGCCCGGATGCATGGCGCACAGCAGGAGGTCGGGCTTGTCGCGGTCGATGGAATGGCAAATCCGGTCGTAGTCCTCGCTCACGCTCAGGGTCTTGATGCCGAGGATGTCGAGATGTCGCTCGACGTCCCGGCTGTCTCCGCCGAATTGACTGATGACCACGGACAGTTTCGAGAAATCGATCCGTCCGCCGATCGGTGTGGCCATACTCATCCCAGCCGTCATCCCCTCGTGAAGGCCGTTAAGCGAGCTGTTCCGTTCTCGCGGGGCGTGTACATAGGACGACTCATTTGCCTCCGCCAATTTCCGTAAATCGAGTCTCTCCCAACTGGCTAGCAAGCGATGTGATGCGAATCACATGCGTGCAAACGATCACAAAAATATCCTCTCCCTAATATCGTCCCTGGGCCGTAGCCCAATTTATCCTAGAATTGTGCGGCTCTACCTCTTGTCCACCGTGCGTGGATGCGGCACCATTGTGAAATCAACGTTCGCAAGTGAACGAAACCGAAGGTCACGAAAACAAAGGGGACGGCTGATGACCTCAATGACCGACAGCGAAATCTTGACCCGCGTTGGCCCCGGCACGCCGATGGGCGACTTGATGCGCCATTATTGGTTGCCTGCTCTGAAATCCTCGGAGCTCAAGGCCGACGGCGATCCGGTCCGTCTCAAACTGCTGGGCGAACAATTGATCGCGTTCCGCGACACCGATGGCCGCGTCGGCGTGATGGATCATCGCTGTCCGCATCGTTGTGCGTCTCTTTTCTTCGGTCGTAACGAAGAGGGCGGCATTCGCTGCGTCTATCACGGCTGGAAGTTCGACGTGGACGGCAATTGCCTCGACATGGCGAATGTGCCGCCGCAGCAGGACTTCAAGCACAAGGTGCATGCCAAGGCCTACAAGGCGGCCGAGCGTAACGGCTTGGTCTGGGTCTATATGGGCGAGGCGGCGAACGCGCCGGGTCTGCCGGAGATTCCCGCCAACCTGTTCCCCGAAGAGGATTGCAACATCACGTTTGCGCTGCGCGATTGCAACTGGCTGCAGGGCCTCGAAGGTGACATCGACACCTCGCACCTCAACTTTCTGCATTACGGCTCGATGGGCGGCAAGGATTTCGACCCCAACGATCCGACGCGCTTTGGTGCCGTCCATCGCGATCCGGAATACAAGGTCGCCGACACCGACACGGGCACCTTCTACGGCGCGTACCGTCCGGCCGAGAATGGGCTCACCTACTGGCGCATCGCGCACTTCATGTTCCCGTGCTGGACGCTGGCGCCATTCATCGACTTCAACCATTACCGCCTCGCGCGCGCGTGGGTGCCGCTCGACGATACGCACATGATGTTCGTCATGATCGGCGCGAAGACCGGCCCGTCCGCGCCGTCGGGCGTTGATGATCTGTTGCCGAACACCACCGACTGGCTCGGGCGCTACCGCGTCGCGGCTAACCGCGGCAACGATTACCTGATCGACCGCGAGGTGCAGCGCACGCAGAGCTACACCGGCATCCCGGGCATCCACCAGCAGGACCAGGCGGTCACCGAAAGCATGGGCGTGATCACCAATCACGATTGGGAGCATCTGGCACCCAGCGACCGCATGATCACCATGACGCGCCGTCGCCTGTTGATGGCTGCGAAAGCGCTGGCCAAAGACGGTACGCTGCCCCCGGGCAGCCAGGATCCGACGCTGTACCGCTCCAAGCGCGGTGGCTTCTTCCTGGCGCCGGAGCAGCGTCCGTGGCCGGATGTCTACGACGCGCAGCTTGCCACCATCGCGGATACGAAAGCGACCGTCGCCGCGGAATAGCGCCGTTAAGGTTCGCGCTGTTTAAGTCGGGTGAAGTCGTCTAGTATCCGCCTGCACGGCGATCGGATGTCTGGAGACCTGATGAGCAACGGCCGATCCATTGCGATCATCACATTCCTGGCGGTCTGCCTTCTGTCGGTTTTCCTGACGGGCGGCGGGCCCAGCCATGCCGTGTTGCCGACAGCCGCGGTGACGGGTGCCGGCGAACCGGCGCGCGGCACGTTCGAGGATGTCGATGTCGCCGGCGGCATCCTGCGCGATCGATTGCCTGGGCTCAAGAAAGGCCGCTCCGAACATCCATCGGCGAGCGGGTTCGACGGCGAACGGACACAATCGCCTCAAGCCGCCTGGACGGTCGTGCGCTTCGATCTCGGTCCGGCCGCTTGGCCGCTGCGATCCGACCGAAATGCCCGCGGTTTCGCGTTGGACGGCCCTCCCGCAACGGGACCTCCCCACAGCTAAGACGCCGCATTTTGTCGGCGACCGGGACGGCGCATGCCGTCCGTCCGTTCAATTGTCGAACATCGACTTAGCTTCTATTGCGATCGTGCCCATGTCGGCGCGGTTGCCGGATTGACCCAATGCTTCATTTCTCGAAATTCAAATCCGCGGTGATTTGGATCATCTGCGCGCTCGGCATCCTGTTCAGCGTGCCCAATTTCATCAAGCCCGCCGACTTGCCGTCGTGGATGGTGTCTCCCCGCTTCAATCTCGGTCTCGACCTGCAAGGCGGTGCCTACCTGCTGCTCGAGGTCGATTCCAGCACCTTGGTGAAGGAGCGTCTGGACGGTGTCGTCGAGGGTATCCGCACCGCGCTGCGCACGGACAAGATTCTGTATCGCGATCTCGGCGCGCGCGACAAGACGGTGCACTTCACCTTGGTCGATCCCAACCAGGCCGACGGTGCCCGCGCCGCGGTCCTGCCGCTTCTGGACGGTGCGACCGCTGGCGCACGCGATTTCACGATTGATCAGCGCAACGGCAGCTTCTCGCTCACCCTGAGTGACGCCGCAATCAGCAGCACCGAAACACGCGCGGTTGAACAATCGGTCGAGATCGTGCGCCGCCGTATCGACGAAACCGGCGTCAACGAACCGGTCGTCGCGCGTCAGGGGGCGAACCGAATCCTGGTGCAGTTGCCGGGCATCGACGATCCCACCCGTATCAAGCGTCTGCTCGGCCAGACCGCGAAGATGACCTTCCACTTGCTGGCGGAGGATGTGGCGGGCCGCACGGTTGCGCCGCCAGGCGCGCGCCTTCTGCCGTCGACCGAGGGCGAAACGCTCCCTGTTCTCAACAAGATCGAGATCGACGGCTCCCATCTGCGCAATGCCACGGCGGGAACCGATTCCCGCTCCGGCCAATGGGTCGTCAATTTTGCTTTCGACAGCGCGGGCGCCAACCGTTTCGGCGAAATCACCCGCACCCATGTCGGCAAGCGCTTCGCCATCGTGCTCGACGACAAGGTGATCAGCGCGCCGGTGATCCGTGAACCCATCATGGGCGGCCAAGGTCAGATCAGCGGCAATTTCACCGCGCAATCGGCAAGCGATCTCGCCGTTCTGCTGCGCGCGGGCGCGCTGCCGACCAAGCTCACCGTGGTCGAGGAACGCACTGTCGGTCCAGATCTGGGTGCGGACGCCATCCACGCGGGCATCGTCGCGTGCATTGTCGGTTTCGTCTTGGTCGTGGTCTATATGGCGACAGCTTACGGCCTGTTCGGCATCTTCGCCGACATCGCCTTGCTGTTCAATCTGGCGCTGACCCTGGCAGCCCTGTCGCTGCTCCAGGCGACGCTGACGCTTCCCGGCATCGCGGGCATTCTGCTGACGCTCGGCCTGTCGGTGGATGCGAACATCCTGATCAACGAACGCATCCTCGAGGAAACGCGCAAAGGATCGTCGCCCGCCGTCGCCATGGAGACCGGGTTCCGCCGCGCCTTCTCGACGATCGTCGACAGCAACCTGACGACGCTGATCAAGATGATCATCCTTTATGTCGTCGGTACGGGCACGGTGAAGGGCTTCGCCGTCACCATCAGCCTCGGCATCATCACATCGATGTTCACGGCGACCGTGGTGGCGCGCTGGCTGATCGTGGCGTGGTACCGCAGGCACCGGCCGAAGATGCTCCGCGTGCCGCGCCTGCGCCTGATACCGGCCGTCACCAATATCGCCTTCATGAAGGGGCGCAATCTCGGCCTGATCGCTTCGGCGGTGCTCAGCATCGCCTCGGTCGTCTTGTTTTTCCATCCCGGGCTGAACTACGGCATCGATTTCGCCGGCGGCACCGTGTTCGAGATCCGCACGGAACAGCCGGCCGATTTCGCCGCGTTGCGCACCAGCCTGAACAAGCTGGACCTGGGCCACGTCCAACTGCAGCAGTTCGGCTCGCCCAACGACGTACTGATCCGCGTCGAGCGCCAGCCGAACAACGAGCAGGCCGCCGTTGCCGCCGTTCAGCAGACGCTGAATGCGGAATTTCCGGGCACCAACATCCGCCGGGTGGAATCGGTGGGCGCGGCGGTCAGCGCGGAACTGTTCCTGCACGGCATGCTGGCGCTCGGTATCGCGATCGTCGCGATGCTGATCTACATCTGGTTCCGTTTCGAATGGCAGTTCGGCGTTGGTGCCGTCGTCACCCTGGTTCTCGATATCACCAAGACGATCGGCTTCTTCGCCGTCACCGGCATGCAGTTCAACCTGACCGCGATCGCGGCGATCCTGACCATTATGGGTTATTCGATCAACGACAAGGTGGTGGTCTACGATCGCGTGCGCGAGAACCTGCGGCTTTATCGCCGCATGCCGTTGCGCGAATTGATCGACCGCAGCATCAACGAGACGCTGTCGCGCACGATCAGTACGTCCATGGCGATCTTCCTCGCGACTGTGCCGCTCGCTTTGTTCGGCGGTGAGGCATTGCAGGAATTCGCCTGGGTGCTGCTGTTCGGTGTCGTGCTGGCGACGTCGTCTTCGATCTTCATCGCCGCGCCCATCCTGTTGTTCTTGGGTGAACACCGTCTTCGTCGTACGCCGGCGGCCGGTGCGGAGGCGCAGAAGCCGAAGGGAACGCCCGCTTAGCCCTGAGCTTAACTCTGAGCTTAACCCAGGGCCTTTCGGGGCTTGCGCATCTCCGGCCAGATGACCGCGAAGGCGGCCATGATCAGGATGCCCGTGCCGCTGGTCGCCATCAGGCCGTAGTCGGGGCCGAACCGTTCCGACAGCCAGCCGACCAGCAGCACGCCCAGCGGCTGTGCGCCGATCGCCATGGCCAGCACGCCCATGATGCGGTTGCGCATCTCCAGCGGCGTATTGGAGACGATCAGCGTCGACTGCATGGAACCGAAGCATGCGCCGCCCAACCCGCCCAGACACAGCACCGGCAGGGCGATCCAGAAAGAGTGCGAGGCCGAAAAGACGAAGATGCAGGCGAGATACAGGAGTGCGCCGCCGAAATAGACCTGGTTGAAGCGGTGCGGTTTGGACAGGAAGGCGACCGCCGTCGCCCCCATCACCGCGCCGAAGCCTTCGGCGGTCATCAGAAGCCCGGTCGGGAAGGCCGACAGGTTCATCACCTGCTTGGCGATGGCGGGCACCATGGTGATGTAGGAATAGGCGAAGATGTTGCTGTTGACCGTGATCAGCAACGTGGCCAGCACGATGCGGTTCTGGGCCACGAACTTGAGCCCTTCGACGATGTCGGCGGCGATCGAACGCTTGGGCGCGCCGGGCTGCGGCGTGTGCTTGGTGTAGCCCGCCGTGAGGATCAGGAAGAACGAAATGCCGTAGAGCAGCCCGCCCAGCGCCTGGGTGCCGACGATGTCGAACAGTTCGAACAGGATGCCGCCCGCGAACGGGCCGATCATGCGCGTGAAGTTGGTCGTCGTGCTCTCGAGCCCCATGGCGGGGCCGATGCGCTCCAGCCCGGCGATGTCGGCGATCATGGTGCGCCGCGTCGGCAGCTCGATCGCGAAATAGATGCCGAGGATGAAGACGCCGACGCCCAGATGCCAGATCTGTAAGAGGCCCAGGGTGGTGAGCGCGGTCAGCACGATATAGGTGACGGCGAGAGCGCCCAATACGCTGAGCAGCAGGACGCGGCGGTCGATCTTCTCGACGATCGCGCCTGCCACCACGCCGAACAGGAACATCGGGATGGTGCGCAGGAACAGGATCAGCGCCACCTGGAACGGCGAATTGGTGACGTTCAGCACATAAACGCCGACCGCCAGGGTATCCAGCCAACGCATGGTGCCGACCAGCGCGCCTGCGATCCACACGCGGCGGAAGTCGGAGTTGGACATGAGTTGTAGCGCCGGGGAACGTTCGGCGCGGGGAATCGAAGAATCGTCTGCCACGGCGACACGTTAGACGTGATGCCCCGCCCGTCAAGCCGATGTCCTTGTCCCGATTACTTATTTTGTCATTTCTGTCCGTCATTCCCGCGCTACCGCGCATATGCGTGGCTGACCGCGCAACGGGAATCCAGTTTTGTGCTGGACCCCCGCTTGCGCGGGGATGACGATCGGGGACAGAGCCAACAAGGGGGGAAGGCAAGCCATGGCATTCGTCGATCCGGTCAAACAGAAACGCCTCAAGTTCCGTGCGCTGCTCGCGCGCCCCGAGATGACGGTGATGTGCGGCGGCTTTTCGCCCATACTGGCGCGCGTCGCCCAGGAAGCTGGCTTCGAGGCCTTTTTCTGCGCCGGCTCGCAGATGTCGGGTTTCCTGTTCGGCGTGCCTGATACCGGCGTCATCGGGCTGCGCGATATCGTCGATCACGCGCGCCACATCGCGGCGCATACCGACATCCCGATCCTGCTCGATGCCGACACCGGTTTCGGCAACGCCGCCAACGTCTGGTTCTCGGTGCAGGAGATCGTACGCTCCGGTGTTGCCGCGTTGCAGATCGAGGACCAGGAGGCGCCCAAGAAATCGGGCACCGGCGGCGGGCGGCGCTGCATCTCCATCGACGAGGCGGTCGGCAAGTATCGCGCCGCGGTCGCCGCGCGCAACGAGGTCGATCCCGATTTCGTCATCTGCGCGCGCACCGATTCCATCGGCTCGGAAGGTGGCAGCTTCGAGGGCGCGCTCGCGCGCTGCAAAGCCTACCTGACTGACGGCGGCGTCGATTTCGTCTGGCTCAACGCCATCGAGAACCTGGATCAGATCGAACGCGCGTGCCGCGAAATCCCGGGCCCACTTCTGGTGACCGGTGGCGGCGTGCCGAGCACCAGCCTCGACGACTTCGCCAAGCGCGGGCTCAAGATCTACATGCATCCGACCATCGCGGCGACCGGAGCACTTCAGGGCGCGTGGCAGGCGCTGTCGGCCTTCAAGCAAGGCGGGCTCCAGGGCCTGGGCCAATGGTTCGGCGAGGCGCGTGCGCGGCCCGAAGGCACCATCGATTTCCGCTCGCTCAACGGCAACGCGCTGGTGGCCGAGCTCGAGGCGAAATTCATGCCGGCCGACATCCAGCGCGATTACGCCAATACCTGGGGCATTCATAGCCGCGAGAAGGAAAAGGAATAAGAGCGCGCCGGGAAAGAGGCGCCGGGGGTCTCCCTCAGGGGGCGGAGAGAGGAGAGCCCCGGCAAGTCCAACGGGGTGGCGGACTATTGTCTAACGACAATGCGCATACCTTGACCGCCTGCCGGACCCGCCGCCTTGATCCAGGTCAAGCCGTGGCGACGATCTTTCATGCCGGAGTCGAATCGGGCTAGGCTTGCGCCATCGCGCTGGGTCATCGTGGGAGACACATCGCATGGCAAAACCGAGCAGCAGCAGGGCACCGGCCAGGGACGAGACGCACGACGACAGGCACGCCAAGTCCGAGAAAGGCGGTGATGCCCGTCACGAGAGAGAGGCTTTCATCAACGAGCCCTCCGGCCTGGACGAAGCAACGCACCGCGAGCTTTCGCTGATGCATCAGGAATCGGCCGAGGCCATCCTGTTCGCCAAAAGCATCCAGTGGCGTTCGGTGGGCTCCGCATTGCTCGTCTTCGGCGCCTTCATCGCCATCGCCGTCGTCACCGAGGCCGGCGCGAAATTCATCGACGTGATGAAGATCGTCTCCATCGTGCTCGCCTGCGGCGTGATCTTCGTCCTCGTCATGTACCAGTTCTGGCAGGTCAACGAGATCAACAAGATCAACGCCATCGACCGGCACTTCTCGACGCTGTATCTGCGCATCAGCCGCATCAAGTCGCGCCGCGAGGGCAACCTCCATCGCTATACGATCCTGCTGTTCATGGTGTTGGCGGTGATCATCGGCGCGGTCGTGGTCATGTTCGGCCTGGATCAGGCCGCTCAGCTCCACAAGCCGCCTTATTAGCGAAGCGGGGCCGCGCGGGAATGGCTGGGGTCTCGACCACGCGGCCGTCTTTCACATCTTTTTGTAGTGCGCCGGCATGTTTTAGCGCGCGGATATGGATTGCCCCGACCGACAGCCATTGACTCTCCGTCAGTGACGATTTATATTTTTCGTCAGTGGTTAGTAAGGGCGATACGGTGAACGCACAGATCCGAAGCAATCCCGACGACACACGCACACGCATCCTGGAAGTTGCGCAGATGCTGTTCCGTCGCCTGGGCTTCGCCAAGCTCACGGTGGCCGACATCGCCTCCGAACTCGGCATGTCGCCTGCCAATATCTATCGCTTCTTTCCGTCCAAGGCCGCGATCATCGAAGCCCTGTGCCAAAGCTGCCTGGGCGAGCTTGAATCCAAGGTCTGGACGATCGCGCGCGGGCGCGGCTCGGCGGCGCAGCGGCTGGAACAACTCGTGCTCGCCATCCATCAATACCATCTCGATAATATCCTGAAAGAACAACGGGTTGCCGATATCCTGTTGTTCGCGCTGGAATCGCGGCTCGACGCGGTCCACGCGCATCAGCGCGTCGTGCTCAACGGCTTCGAGATGATCCTGCGCGATGGTGTGGAGGCGCACGAATTCGCCATCGATAATCCGCGCGAGACCGCGCGTCATGTATTCTTGAGCTGCGCCGCCTTCATGCATCCGGTCATGATCGCGCAGTCCTTTGTCGGCGTCCAAGATCTGCAGGCCGATGCGCGCGCCACCGTGCGCCTGGTGACCCGCGCCATCGCGGCACCTCAATCAGCCCCTTCAAGCACCTGAGAGGATAGAACCATGCCAAACTGCCATGTCCTCTCGTCATGCCTGAAATGTGAAGAAATACGTTTTTCATCATTAATCAGGTGTCAGAGTACGACATCTGAACGACGGCCGTTGCGCATCCCCCCATTCGGCGGGCGGTCGATCGAAGACAGGCAGCGGCAATCAAGCCGGGCCTGAATTAGGAAAGAAAGGAAATAACCATGAAGACCCTGTCACTCGCGACCTCCGCTCTGGCACTTGCCGCCGTCACCGCACTTGGGGGCGTTTTGATCGCCACCCCGGCCACGGCCCAGCAGGCGCAACAGCCCCAGGTCCAGCAGCCGTATACCACCCAGCAGGAAGCGGAATTGCCGACCCCCCAGACCCGGCAGAACGACGTGCAGAACGCACCGCGTGATCATCGCAGCGAAACCGCGTGGGCGCGCGACGACCATCGTTCCGACGTCCTGCGCAAGATGGAACGCGATTGGGAAAAGGAACTCCAGAGCTGGTAACTCTGGTCTAGAACGCGCGCGCTCTTTCTCCTTCAGTGCGCGTCAAACGAAACCGGCCCCGGTCTCGCCTGACCAGGGCCGGTTTCTTATATGCAGGCCGCGCAGCCTGTATTTCTTATTCCGCCGCCACCGCGTACGGAATCGTCTGACGCGTTTCGGCAACCTTCTGATCGTATAGCGTCATCATGTCGACGCCTTCGGGCGCTTCGAAGTAGCCGCCGCGCGCCTGGTAATAGACATCCGGCGTGTCGGCCATCGGCGGACGTGCACCCTGCTGGAACGATTTCAGCGCACCCAACAGGCGGCGGCGCGCGGTCGTGATCATGCGGTCCGAGGGCGCCAGATGTTCGAAATCCCAGTCGGTGAGCGGGCCCATGCTTTCGGTCACCATCTGGTCCTGTTCGGAGATGCCCTCGATGCCGGTATAGGTCTTGTCGCGCTGCACGGTGCGATTGATCAGGTAGTCGTTGTCCTTGTTGGCTGCGAGCCGGTAACGACCGAACCAGTCGGTGGTGTGCGGCAGCCGGCCAAGATTGCCGAGGATGGCGTCCGCATTGGCGCCTTCGCCGGTGATGCCGCGCAAGCGACCCTCGCGCCAGACGATGCGGAACGACATGGTGTGGTGATCGTCGATCGGCACCCAGGCGCGCGCATAGACCTGCAGGCCGAACGGTGCGCTCGGCGTGATCGACCAGAACGGAAACATGAAATGCCCGATGCGCCAGTAGGTCTTGCCTTCGCCGGCCGGACGATAGGCGCCATAGGTCGCACCCCACGGCGTTTCGGCGAGCGCGTATTCCGGATCGCGCCGCAGCACGCCGTATCGCGCGACGTCTTCCTTCGAATAATGGTCCTCCTTGCGATGCCCGCCGTGCAGGAAGCCGATATGCGAGGTGTCGAGATCGCCTTCCAGCGCCTGCAGCCAATTGCATTCGCGCAGGAACATGTCGATGTTGTTGTCGCTTTCGGCGACCAGCGTCGCCTCGATCTGCGGCAATGCAGGCACGTTCGCCTGGTCACCCATGAAGACCCACACGAGGCCGTTGCGCTCCGCCGTCTTGTAGGCCTTGGCGTGGACCTTGTGCTTGAAGTCCTGGTGCGGCGGCACGTTCGCCATGTCGAGGCAATTGCCCTCCACATCGAATTTCCAGCCGTGATAGACGCAGCGTAACCCGCCTTCCTCATTGCGCCCGAAGAACAGCGATGCGCAACGGTGCGGACAGCGGTGATCCATCACGCCGACGCGGCCCTGACTGTCGCGGAAGCCGATCAGTTCCTCGCCCAGCAGCTTGAGGCGCACCGGATCGCCGTCGGCCTTGAACTCGGCGGACTTGGCCGCCGGCATCCAATATTGGCGCAGCATCGATCCCATGGGCGTGCCCGGGCCCACATGGGCGAGAAGATCGCGATCTTTGTTGGAAGCCATATGCTTGCTCCTGTCTCGCTTATGTACGCGTGTGTTTGGTCTTTGAGCCCATTTTGACGGCTTTGGCAGGGTCTTGCCAGAGCGGCCCATCCGCAAAAGCGGCAACCATGTGGTCGACGAAGGCGCGAACCTTGGCGGGCGGCTTCTTGCTCTGCGCGTAGACGACGTGGATCTGCGCGTCCGGCGGGCGGATGCCGGGCATCGCCTCGATCAATCGTCCGTCTTTCAAGGCCTCGGCGCAGATGAACAGCGGCAGTGTGGCGAGGCCGAGCCCCGCGATCGCCATGTCGCGCATCATCTCGCCGTTGTTGGCGACGATGCGGCTGGACAGTTGCACGCTGCGTGTGCGCCCGCCGGGCTTGGCCGGTGCGAATTGCCACAGCAGGCTGGTATGCGCGTTGGCGTAATCGATGCAAGCATGGCGGTGCAGATCGTCGATGCCGGTGGGCAAGCCGCGTGCCTTTTTATAGGCCGGGCTGCACACGACCAGGCGCGCGACATCGCACAGCTTGCGTGCGATCAGGCTGGAATCGGGCAAGGTGCCGATGCGGATGGCAGCATCGTAACCGCCGCGCACGAGGTCCGTCATGCGGTCGTCCAGATCGATTGCCAGTTCGAGCTCGGGATGGGCGGCCGCGAGGCTCGCAAGTATCGGCGCGAGATACATGGTGCCGAACGACATCGGCACCGCGATGCGCAGCCGCCCGGTCAGCGCGCCGTGTGCGCCCGCCACCTGTTCGATGCCTTCGCCCATCTCGCGCACCAGCGGGCTCACGCGTTCGATCAGCGCCTCGCCCTCGGGCGTGGTGCGCACCGCACGGGTGGAACGTTGCAGCAATCGGACGCCGAGATCGGCCTCCAGATCGCTCACCCGTTTGCTGACCATGGATTTGGAGAGGTTGAGCTTGCGCGCAGCAGCCGAGAAGCCGCCCGCTTCGACCACGGTTAGGAATGTGGAGAGATCTTCGAACCGCCACCGCATTGTCTAGTCTCGAACCTCGACGAGGCCGGATGCCTCGAACGTACTATCGCTCGATCGTAGTTAACGCGGTGGCGGCCGAACAGTACCTAGCTTCACTCACTTCATATCGGAGGGCCTGGGGGGAAACCCTCCTTGGGGGTGGGCCTTTGGGGAAGGCCCGGGGGAACTCTCGTTAATCCGTTGCGATGCCGGGGCCGGCCAGGATGCTGGCGCGCGGCGGGCGCGGCTCTGCGCGGCGCGGCCATTGCGGCACGAAATCATAGTCGGCGTCGTCGGCATATCTGGTGGCGCCCTTCTGTTCTTCGGCCTTGGCGCGGCGTTCGTAGGAATCGGCGATCTCAAGGCACTGGCGCACCACGTGCGGGTTCCAGGCGGCTTTGGCTTGGCGGCGCTTGTCGTCGGCCATCGCACGGAATTGGTCTGCTTTCTTCATCATGACAACATCCGTCTTGTTGAACAGGGAGGTAAGTATTGAGGGGGGTCGCCTAGCGGAAGGAAGGCAGGAAACCGGGGTCGTTGTCGTTGCTGGGAACGAACGCGCCTGCGTCGCCGAACGGACCGCGTGCGCGATCGGCATCGATGAATTCCTGAACGCGCTGCCATGCGCGGCACTGATCCATGTCGCCATAGGCCAGCATCGCTTCGGACTTGGCTGCGGCGTAATCGCCGGCATCGTCCACGCCGTAAAGCGCGATCAACTGGCGGGCGAGATGATGGGCGTCGTTTGCGATCGTCACTGACTTAAGTTCCCTCGAAAGCGTGTCGGATTACATTCCGAACATGAGGGAAGGCTACGTCCGGTTGAGTCGGCGAACCAGTGTCACTCTTGGGTTAGACGGGGATAAATTTGGGGCGTGTTTGTCACGAAATAGGTACCACGTAAGTAGTAGTACTTACGTGCATTTCGTGCGACCGACATGCATGTGCATGGTAGCCGATATACGTGCGCATGTGAGCGTGCGAGGTGCATGCGCGCATGAACAGTGAATGCTGGCGCGATGCGCGCTGACTCACTCGATCGTTATGTTTGATCTCTCAACCTTTATGCGTGGTCCCTCAAATGTCATGCGCGATTCTCACGCGTCATGCTCTTGATAGGGCGTCCGTCTTCTATGTGTGTGCGAGACTCGTTTTTAGAAGAGCGCAACGCGCTGCCGTTCCTAAGTCGTGATCGCCGGACTTGAATCCACGACAGCGCGATCGCGCGAAATGATTCTTATCGGCGCGCCGCGCCGTTGACGTAGATGCCGTGATGAAGCAGGGGATGACGATTAGAGTACCGGCGGTGGAATTTCTTCTTCACCCCTCCGCCGGCTGGGCGGACAGCATCATCTCCATGTCCATGCGGCGGATGGCGTAGTCGCTGGGTTGCAGGCGGCGGGCCTCGGCGATGTCGCTCATGGCGCCTTGCAGATCGAACGTTGTGTAGCGGCAGACCGCGCGCCACTTGAAGCTCGCGCCATAAAGCGGATCGTCCTCGCTCAGCTCACCCACGAGCGGATCGGTGCCGTCGATCAGGGTGCTGAACCCGGGGATCGCTTCGTCGCACTTATAAAGCGTCATCCAATGATAGGCGCGTTGATAGATCGCCTGGATGCGCTGCTTGCGCGTGAGCTGGCGGTCGGTGAGGTCTGCATCGAGCGCAGCGGTGAAATTGTTGATGGCGGTCAGGCCGTCTTCCACGGTCAGGCTTTTGATGCCTTGGCTGGCCGGGCGATAGGCGCGCAGGAAATTGTCGAGCGAGCCGGCCCACGCCGGTCCCGTCGAAGCGGGAAGGGCGGCGAGGATCCCGGAAACGGCGATCAGGGCGAAAGCGGCGAAACGGACGAAGCGGCCGAATAAATTCACGGGCGAACTCATAGACTGCACGCGGAGACCTCTTGTAATGTTCTTGTTTTGTACTAAGTCCATAGATCGATTTTAGAAATCGTGCGCCGCACCGGCCTGTTCGCCGTGAAGCCTATTGTCGTCGCATATGGCCGGAACATCGTGACCGGATGCGAACGTGCTTATCAGGAGCGCGAGCCAAGAAATGCGGGTAAGGCTTGGGCGCGCAAGTGGGGAAATTAGCGATGAAGTCTGACTCCAATCTTAAGAACCCCGTGGCGATGTCGAGAGAAGGTCGAGGGAGTGTCGATCGGATGTCGAGAGAATGTAGAGACGATGTCGATACGATGATGAGGCTCTGTCGAGTTGTCTCGACAATTCGGATGGCGTAGTTCGCTGGAGTCTCAAGGGTTTAACGCGGTCCTGTCGAGAGATGTCGATGGAAATCGCAACACCGTTCGCTAACCCAAAGCGTGGTTTGCCCGCATCTTGGCGCATGGTTAGCATGACCGGCACTCGCGCGTTTTCGCCCCGGCGGACTCGCGATAAAGTGATCCGATATGCACCGCAATCGGTGCATGGAGCGGGAACAAAACTCGTCGTGGCTGCGACGGGATAACGCCAAGTCACAAGTCAAAAGAATCGGGGAGAAGGCACCGAGATGAATGCACATGATGCCGTGCGCGAGAAGCGCAAGAAGTTCCGCGAATTGCTGTTCGGGCCGCGCTGCACGGTAATGCCGGGCGGCTTTTCCCCGCTCTACGCCAAGATGGCCGAGCGCGCGGGCTACGAAAGTTTCTTCTTCGCAGGCTCGCAAATGTCCGCCTTCCTGCTGGGCGTGCCGGACAACGGTTTCATCGGCTTGCGCGACGTCGCCGATCACGTGCGTCACGCGGCCGCGATCTGCGATATCCCGATCCTGGTGGATTGCGACACCGGCTACGGCAACGCGGTGAATGCCGATTATGCGGTGCGCGAGATCTGCCGTACGGGTGCCGCCGGCTTGCAGCTCGAGGATCAGGAAGCGCCCAAGAAGTCGGCGACCAGCGCCGGACGGCGCTGCGTGTCCAAGGACGAACATGTCGGCAAGCTGCAGGCGGCGGTCGCGGCGCGCAATCAGATGGACCCCGAATTCGTCATCTGCGCGCGCACCGACAGCCTCGGCGCCGAAGGTGGCGGGTTTGACGACGCGCTCGATCGCGCGACCGACTACGTCACCAAGGGCGGTGCGGATTTCATCTGGCTGAATTCGTGTGAAACGCGCGAGCAATTGAAGCGCGCCTGCAAGGAAATCCCCGCACCCGTCTTCGCGCTCTGGGCGAACACCGTCGAGCCGGCGCCGACCAACGGCGAATACGAGGACCTCGGCGCTTGCATGATCATGTATCCGACCATCGCGGCGACCTGGGGATTGCAGGCCTCGTGGGAGAAGCTCAACGACATGCGCGAGATGGGACGCGACTACATCGACGACCGTGCACAACGCAAGGCCGGCTCCTACGGCAAATGGGGTCCGGTGGAACAGGCCGTGCTGACCGGCACCACGCGCATCCGCGAGATCGAGGAGAAATATCTGACCGACGAAGCCCGGCGGGATTACGACAATACCTGGGGTCATTAACAAGATTACTATTTAACGCTATACTCTGCCGTCATGGCCGGGCCCGCGCGTGCTAGCACGCGGCCAACCGCGTGACCCGGCCATCCACGAAAGCGCGATAGCGCGAAAAGACTCAATATCGGCGCAGACGCGCCTCTATCCGTGGATGCTCGGAACAAGTCCGAGTATGACGGCTCTGGAAACGGGAGACATTCACCATGGATGGTGCATCGCAGACGGCGACGGATCGTATCGAACTTTATTGGCAGCCGGGCTGTTCGGGCTGTCTGCGCGCGAAGGAATTCCTGCGCGCCCGCGGCATCGATTACGTGAGCGTCAACGTGATCGAGGAACCGGAGCGTATGGACGCCGCCGTCGCCCGCTTCGGGCTCAAGACCCTGCCGCTCGGCATCAAGGGGGATCGCTGCGTCGCGGCGCAGAACCTAGCCGAGCTTGCCTCCCTGATCGGCACGGGCGAGGTGGTGGACGAGACGCCGGTGATGTCGCCTCGCGAATTGGTCGAACGTACCGACGCATTCCTCGCTGCCGCGCAGCGCTACGCGCGCCAGTTCCCGGCCGATGCACTCAACGAGATCGTGCCTTATCGCGGCTGGGATCATCGCCGCATGATCCACCACGTCTTTTTCATCGTGCAGGCGTTCGTGTGGCAGGTGCAGGGCGTCGGCATGCCGGTCGCCGTGGCCTTCGAGATGCCGGTTCCGGACGAGATCGAGGATTTCGACGATCTCGTGATATGCGGCGACGAGATGCGCCAGGTGTTGCGCGATTGGTGGGACTCACCGGACCGCGTCGATTTCGCCAAGATATTTGCGACGCGCGCCGGGGATCGCACAGCGCATCAGGTGCTGGAGCGCGCCTGCTGGCATATCGGCCAGCATACGCGCCAGGTCGAACATACGCTCAAGGAGCAGCATGGCATCGCGCCCGACGGGCCGATCACCGAGGCGATGCTCGACCGGTTGCCGCTGCCCAAGAACGTCTGGCTGGATGTGTGAGGCCTCTCACTTCTCCGTATAACGGATCACGCCGTCCCAGTCGGCGGGAGGCGGATTGGCGAGGAATTCCGATAAGCGGGTCCGGTAGAGCCGCGTCAGCGAATCCTCGCCGTAGCGCTGCGTGAAGCGGCTGAGTGCGGCCTCGGCGGCTTGCCAGTCGCGGCTCAGGTAGCGGCCGTAGAAGCCGGTCCAGGCATCGCACAGGCCGACATCGTCGGCATCGACAACGAGGTCGGCGAGGCCGTCGCCTGCGCGGTCGGGATGCACGCCCTTCAGTTCGAACACATCGAGCGGATAGATGGCGCCCTTGGGCAATACGCGGTCGACCGGGCGGCGCACGAAGCGCGTATCGAGCGCATCGGCGACGGGACGCGTGATCAGCACCTGGGTGCCGTAGATCTTGTTGAGCCCTTCGATGCGTGAGCCGAGATTGATGGTCGCGCCGATCACGGTGTAGTCCATGCGGTCGCTGGAACCGACATTGCCGACGATGGCATCGCCCAGATGCAGCGCGAAGCGGGTGTAGAGGATGGGATGACCTTCGCGTTCCCATTGCGCGTTCCTGGCGTTGCTCCAGTCGCGGCAGCGCAGGAGCGCGGCGCAGCCGTCGGCCACATGGTTCGGGTTGGACTGTGGCGCGTTCCAGTAGGCCATGATCTGGTCGCCGACGAATTTGTCGATCGTGCCCTGGTTGGCGAGGATAATGGTGACCAGGCCTTCCAGGTAATCCGACGTGAACTCCATCAGGCGTTCAGGCGGCACCTGTTCGGAGATAGTGGTGAAGTCGCGTACGTCGCTGAAGAATATAGTGACCGGGCGGCGTTCGCCGCCGAGCACCGGCTCGATCTCGCTGTCGACGATTTGGCGTACCAGGTTCTTGGGCACGTATTTGCCGAAGACGCCCAGCATGAACTTCGCGGTGGCGAGCGCATGGCCGAGATCCTGGATCTCGGCGATGGAGGATTTGACCGGCAGGCGGGGTTCGAGATCGAAGGCGCGGATTGCCGCGATCTCCTTGGTGACGCGGCCGAGCGGCGCGCTGATCGTATTGGCGGCGAGATAGACGATCGGCAGGAAGGCAAGCACGATGACGAGCGAAACGACGAGCGTGATCTGCGCCGAGCGCGCAAGCGGGCCCAAGAATTCTTCCGACGGCACCGCAATAGCGAGGAATGTGCCCGCACCAAAAATGGGCGGGGCCGGGACGACGCGCGCCAGCCAGTCGACGCCCTGCGCATCGGTGAAGCGGAGCCGGGTGTTCGTTTCCGACGGATTGCGCTCGGCGACGGTCTGGATCACGCCCGTGCCGACCTCGCTGATGGTGGGGATGCGTGGCGTGCCGCTCGCCGAAAGCGCATACGCGAACGCGGTTTCGTCGGAGGAGGCGAGCAGCCGCCCGTCGCGATGGAAGAGTGCGATCTCGGCCTTGCTGCCGGCGCCGAACTGCTGCGTGCGCACGGTGCTCAGATAATGCGAGACCGAGGACAGCGTGAGGTCGGCGGCGAAGACATTGCCGCGCGGATCTCCCCATTTCTTGGCGATGGTAAGGCCGACGGCCGGCACCGAGGCGAAGGCGTAATAGTCGGTGACGATGACACCTGCGCTCTCTTGCGCCGCTCCATACCACGGCCGTTCGCGCGGATCGTAGCTTGTGGCCTCGTCGGTGTAATGCGCGATTTCCATCCCCCTTGCGTCGATGAAGCGCCAGCGTGCATCGCGCGGCTGTCCCGGCTCGGATGCGATGCTCTGCTCGGCGAGTTGTGCCTCGGGCGGCGCCATGAGGCTGGCGCGCGCCGGGGCGCGATCATCGTCGAACGACACGATGCGATAGAAGTCGCCGAGGTTGTTGGCGATGTAGGCGGACGCCATCTGCGGGAAGCGATCGAGCGCACCCGCGAGGATCGGCGCGAGCGGATGGGCAAGCGGGTGGTCGCGGGTATGGCTACCCTCGGTGACAGCAGCATCGACCACAGGCAGCAGCACGATGGTGTCGGCCATGGTGACCATCGGATCGATCAGACGGTCGATGGCGCTCATCATGCGCGCGGCCGATTGTTCGAGCAGATTGTCCGCCGCCAGCACGGTCGCTTCGGAATTGCGCGCATAGCTGACATAGATCACCGCGCCGCTGAGTGCGAACGTCAGCACCGCGAACAAGACGAGGATCGTCACCTTGAAGGAAAATCTTGGCCGCCCCATTGCACCCCACCCATTTTCCCGATCGTGGGCCCCGGATATGATAGTCGCCCAAAACAACCGGACAGGGTAGGGCGTCGCCGTATGAACAAAATCTATCTTGATTACGACCAGGCGCAGCTTGATGCGCAATACGACCAGTCGACGTTAGTCCCTGACCTCACTGCCTATCAAGCACGCTGGAAGGCCCGCACCGAGGCGGCGAAGGCGCAGTTCCGCTATCTGGAACGTGTCGCCTACGGCACGCATGGCGACGAATGGATGGATGTCTACATCCCCGCGGGAAACGGACGGAAACCCATCGTGATGTTCTTCCATGGCGGCGCCTGGCGTACCCCGCAGATCGGCAGCACCGGCAATGCGGCCGGGGCCTACGCGGGAGCGGGTGCGATCTTCGTCGCGGTCAATTTCTCGGTGGCACCCGAGGCCGATCTCGACATCATGGTGCGCCAGTCGCGCGCCGCGACCGCCCATGCCGCCAAACACGCCGCCGAGTGGGACGGCGATGCGAACCGGATTTACGTGCTCGGTCATTCATCGGGCGCGCATCAGGCGTCCAACGTCGCGGCCACCGATTGGACGACGCATGGCCTGCCGCGCGATGTGGTGAAGGGGCTCGCGGTGACCTCGGGTCCGTACGATCTGGAACCGGTGGTCCTGTCCAAGCGCAATACCTATCTGCGTCTCGATCGCGGCGGGGTTGAACGCAACAGCGCCGCCAAGCATCTGCGCGCCGATCTGGCGCCGGCCATCGTCGCGTGGGGCGGGAAAGAGCTTGCCGAATTCCAGCGCCAGGGCGTCGCCTTCGCCGACGCGTGGGAGGAGGCGACCGGCTCGGTGACGCGGCTATTCTTCGCCGAGAACAATCACTTCGATCAGTATGACGCGATCGCCGATCCCGACGGCCATTTCGCCATCACGTTCCGCGCGATGATGGGGCTCGATTAAGCTGTCGTCGCGGGGCGGTTGCCGAGGATCAGATCGGACGCTTTCTCTGCGATCATGATGACGGCGGCATTGATGTTGCCGCCGGTCAGGTCGGGCATGGCCGAGGCATCGATCACACGCAATCCATCGATGCCGCGCACGCGCAGTTCGGGATCGACGACCGAGGCCGCATCCGCGCCCATGCGGCAGGTGCCGAGCGGATGATGCACTGTCGTGCAGGTGCGGCGGATGTGGGCGTCGAGCGCTTCGTTGCTCACGGCATCCGTGCCGGGCAGGGTCTCGGCCCCGCGGAACGCGTCGAACGGCGGTTTGGCGATCATCTCGCGTACCAGGCGCAGGCCACGGCGCAGCGTGTTCATGTCGTCGGGATCGGAGAAGAAGTTCTGGCGGATGCGCATATTCGCCTTGGGATCGCTCGAGGTGAGCTCGATACGACCGCGGCTTTTCGGATGCAGGACGGCGGCGCGGCAGCCGAACGAATCCTCGTACGGCGCGCGCCAGCCGGGAAACCAGGTGTGTGCGCCCAAGGTCGCACCGCCGAACAGAAGCTGCAGGTCCGGGATATCAAGGCCGGGTTCGCTTTTGACGAAGGCGGCGTAGCGGTTGGGAAAGACGGTCATCGGTCCGATGCCGAAGGCATAAGCCATCACCGCGTTGAGCGCGGCGCGGTCGGCGCGCAGCGCGGCATGCACCGGCCCCGGCGCGAGACGCCTGTAGAAGATGCCGGCGGAGATGTGGTCCTGCAGGTTCTCGCCGACGCCCGGCGCATCGACACGCACGTCGATGCCGTGCGCGCGCAGCGCGTCAGCCGGGCCGATGCCGGCGAGCATCAGAAGCTGCGGTGAATTGATCACGCCGCCGGACAAGATGACTTCGCGCTCGGCCCGCACATCGTGCATCGCGCCGTTCTGCTCGAAGCGCACGCCGACGCAGCGATTGTTCTCGAAGGTGAGTCCCGTGACGTGCGCGGATGTCTCGATGCGCAGGTTGGGCCGCGTCCGCGCCGGGCGCAGATAGGCCGTGACGCCGCTTTCGCGCCGGCCATTGCGGATCGTGTGGTGCGCGAAGCCGATGCCTTCGTTCTGGCGGCCGTTGTAATCGTCGGTCCACGGAATGCCCATGGCGAGCGCGGATTCGCGATAGGCGTCGTGCAGCGGGTCGGTGGAATGCGATGCGATGGTGTGGATCGGCCCCGAACTGCCGCGATAGTCGTCGGCGCCGCCCTGCCAGCTTTCGGCACGCCTGAAATAGGGCAGTACGCGTTCGTAGCTCCAATCGGTCAGCCCGCTCATCGCCCAGCGGTCGTAATCGCCGGGATTGCCGCGCACATAGGCCATGGCGTTGATCGACCAGCAGCCACCCAGCACCTTGCCGCGCACCATCTCCATGCGGCGGCCGTCGAGGCTGGGCTCGGGCTCGGTGTCGTAGCCCCAATCGTTGCGCCGTTCGAGCACCATCTTGCCCCAGGCGAAGGGGATGCGGATCCAGGGATCGGTATCGCGCTTGCCCGCTTCAAGCACGAGAACCCGGATGTCGCTTCGTGCACTCAGCCGGTTAGCGAGCACGCAACCCGCCGAGCCCGCGCCCACGATGACGTAATCATAAGTCTCCGTCATAAGCCCCCCAGGCCCATCCTGCCGCTCCCGCCCACCTATTCGTTATTACATTCGTCATAAACGATAATCGAGGCTCGCGCCGCCGCCAACGATCGCCCGTACCGCCGGTCCATTGAACGGCCGCGGGGGTGGAGATAGATATTAGGCCATTCACGACAATATTTAGTCGTCCGCGCAGTCGAATGCTCGGAATAGTTTGTGCGCGGCGTTGTTTAGCGGGTACGAGGACACGAGCCATGATCAAAAAAGCCACCTTCATTGCCGTAGCCGCCACCGCCCTGGCCGGCTGCGTTCTGTCGTCCGGGACGCGCTACCACGTTGTGGATCCTTACTTGTTCTTCGACCGTGCCGCGCGCGGCGGCCAGTTCCCGGTCGTCGTGATCGGCGAGCCGTTTCCCGGCAAGCAGCCGTATGTCGAGGCGGCCATCATCGACGCCATGAACCGCCAATTCCCGAGAGCGGGCGGCTCGTTCGGGGCGGTTCAGGATGCGGGGGGCCTGCACAGCCGCTATGTCGTGGTGTTCAACGCGCCCGGCAGACCACTGGCCCAGTCGATCTGCGCAAATACGGCGAGTATCGCGCCGGGAGTGGGAACCGGTGCGGGCGACACCATTTACGCCAGCGCGGCTTATTGCGGCGACGGGCCCTATTCGTCGTCCTGGGTCTCTTTCCCCAATCCGGGAAGCCCGGATTCGCCGGAATTCCACGACGCAATGATGCGTCTGGTCATGGAATCGATCCCGCGCGAACCCGATCCGAACGAGCGCAAGGGGAACGATCCAAAGGTCCCTTAACTTAATTTTCCAATATGTTTCGAAGGCGCGGTGGGACGGACCCGCCGCGCCTTTTCGTTTGTGACCAAGGATCACAATATCTGTTAAGTTTTTATTACATTGAAATATCAGGATTATTCAGGATAGCATGCGCCAAACGCATAGCTGTTGTGCAGAGATAACGCTAACGTTCCGCATCTTTTTCTTCTATTTATTTTGCAACACGGAAACGCGGCAAGGTTGCGGCGATCCAGATGAAGGAGAAGAAAAGATGATCAATTCACAGTATAGCTCGCCGGTCCCAGGCTTGAGCATCGAGGACCAGAACCGCTTCTACGCCGAGGCGCGCCGTCAGCAGGCGCAGACTGTGGCCGATTTCGCCGGCCGGGCGTTCAGCGCGGTGGTCTCCGCCGTTAAGTCGCTGACCACCTCGATCGTCAACAGCGTCAGCTTGGCCCGCCAGATGGAAGAGCTCTCCCAGCTCTCCGATCGCCAGCTCGCCGACATCGGTATCAAGCGCTCGGACATCCCGCGCGTCGTGATGGGTGAGCCGGTCGGCGGCCATCGCATCTCGGTCCCGGGTCTCAAGGGCTGGACGCCGAGCACCGCGTCCAACGATTGGACCGGTTCGGCCGCGGCCTAAAGCCTGGGCGCTTAGAGTTTTCTTACTGTTTGTTCCTCCCTGTTGAACTCGCCCCGATTGCGAAAGCAGTCGGGGCCTTTTCTTTTTAGGCCGGGCTTCGCCTGTCTTCAGTTTCATGACCGGCTTGCCTGGCGGGCCTACGCAGCCGCAGCCCTTTATTCGTTGTTTGTCCGCATGATTTCGCGCGGGCTGCGCAACCTGTGAACTTTTCCTTTTTGACTTCCGGTTCGAACGCGGAGTAGGAGAAGGCGTCCTCACAAGGTCGCGGAGGTTTTCTGGTGGCGGAGAGTCTGCCGGTCGTCACTGAGCAAGCCGAGCTTGCCGTGCTCGATCATATTCCCGATCCAGTCATCCTGCTCGGCGCGCAGCGCGAGGTTATCTTCGCGAACCGTGCTGCGGTGGAACTGCTGCAGGCAAGCTACCGCAACCGCGACCTCGCGCAATCCTTCCGCCATCCCGTCGTCCTCGAAATCGCCGATGCCGTGCTGCGCGGCGCGCCGGAACGCAGCGCCGAAGTGGATCTGTTGCTGCCGGTGCCGCGCAATCTGCTGGCGCGCGCCACGGCCGTGCCGGGCAACGGGCCGACGCGGGCGATGCTAACCTTCCAGGACATGACAGATTCGCGACAGGCCGAGCAGATCCGTCAGGATTTCGTCGCCAACGTCAGCCACGAACTGCGCTCGCCGATCTCGGCGATCGTCGGTTTCATCGAAACCCTGCGCGGGCCCGCGCGCGATGATGCCGCCGCGCGCGAACGCTTCCTCGGCATCATGGCGGAAGAAGCGCAGCGCATGTCGCGCCTGATCGATAATCTGTTGTCCTTGTCCCGCGTCGAAGCGACCGAGCATGTGCGTCCGCGCGAACCGGTCGATATCGCCGCCATCCTCGGCACGGTGCGCGATCTGTTGAGCCGCCGCGCCCAGGAACGCCAAATGGAACTGCGCCTGGAGATCGGCGAAAACCTTCCCGCGGTTCCCGGCAACCGCGACGAACTGACCGAGGTTTTTCACAATCTGCTCGATAATGCGATCAAGTATGGTCGCTCGGGAACCCCGATTCGCATCGCGGTCCAGGCGATCGATCGCATCCCCCATATCGGCGGGGCGGGTATGTCGATTTCCGTCGAGAACCATGGCGACGGCATCGAGGCCGAGCATATTCCGCGCCTGACCGAGCGATTCTATCGCATCGACAAAGGCCGTTCGCGCAAGATGGGCGGCACGGGTCTCGGCCTGGCCATCGTGAAGCACATCGTCAACCACCATCGGGGCCGTTTGGCGATCGAAAGCGTAGTCGGCGTCGGCGCTCGTTTTACGGTCTATTTGCCCGGTTCGCGCTGATCGTTTTGCGTGAAAAGTCCCGGAATTCAGGGGCTTTTAGGCTGTCATAGAACCGTAACATTACTTTAATAAAAAGGACGCGAGGCCTTCCTAGGGTCGCCCCGGTGGCTGACCTAGAGCGACGCCACAGCACTTAAGTCGCTAAGGATCCCTCCCACGCGACGTCCTCAATGGAGAACGATATATGCTGACCAGAATTCTCACAGGTGTCGCAGCAGCAGCAATGCTGTGGACCTCTGCGCAGGCCGCCGAAATCTCGGGCGCCGGCGCGACCTTCCCGTATCCGATTTATGCGAAATGGGCCGAAGCCTACAAGGCGAAGACGAACATCGCGATGAATTACCAGTCGATCGGCTCCGGCGGCGGCATCAAGCAGATCAACAGCAAGACCGTCGATTTCGGTGCATCCGACATGCCGCTGTCCGTTGAAGACCTCAACAAGGCCGGCCAGATCCAGTTCCCGACCGTGATGGGCGGCGTCGTTCCGGTGATCAACGTTGATGGCATCAAGCCGGGCGAGCTGAAGCTTTCGGGCGATGTGCTGGCCGACATTTATCTCGGCAAGATCAAGAAGTGGAACGACAAGCCGATCGCGGACATGAATCCGGGCGTGAAGCTGCCGAATCAGGCGATCGCCGTCGTGCACCGCTCCGACGGATCGGGCACCACCTTCATCTTCACCAACTATCTCTCGAAGGTGAGCCCGGAATGGAAGTCCAAGGTCGGTGAAAGCACCGCCGTCGAATGGCCGACCGGTCTTGGCGGCAAGGGCAACGAAGGCGTCGCCGCGATGGCCGGCCAGACCAAAGGCTCGATCGGTTATGTCGAATATGCCTATGCGCTGCAAAACAAGCTGACCCACACGCAGCTGAAGAACAAGGACGGCAAGTTCGTCTCGCCGGAAAGCAAGACCTTCCAGGCTGCTGCCGCCAACGCCGATTGGGAAAAGACCCCGGGCTTTGCGGTTCTGCTGACCGACGAGCCGGGTGCGGAAAGCTGGCCGATCACCGGCGCGACCTTCATCATCGTCTACAAGAAGCAGGACAAGGCCGACATTGGTAAGCAGGTCCTCGACTTCTTCTCTTGGGCCTACAAGAACGGTGACGAGATGGCCGATCAGCTCCACTACATCCCGATGCCGGATAAGGTCGTCAATCTCGTTCAGAACGTGTGGAAGAAAGAAGTTGTCGGTCCGGACGGCAAGGCCGTTTGGAACGGAATGTAAGTCCACTTAGCTAACTCGTGTTGCCGCCGGTCAGGGTCGATTGCCCTGCGCCGGCGGAACCCGACAAAGTAAGTTTCCCAAAACGCAAGCCCGCGGGGCGTAATGACTGAAACCACCTTTACTCCGCAATTCGTCGGCAGTGGTGCTGCGGCGAAAAAGTGGCGGGACATCATGGATCCCGTGTTCCGTTGGGCGACGCTGGGTTTCGGCATCCTGGTTCTCGTACTTCTCGGTGGCGTGATCGTCGCCTTGGTCGAGGGCGCGCTTCCTGCTCTCCGACATTTCGGATGGGCCTTCGTCGTCACCGAATCGTGGAATCCCGTCAAAGAGGTTTTCGGTGCCCGCGCACCCATTCTCGGCACGTTGATTACTTCGGCGATCGCCATGTTGATCGGCATTCCGATCAGCTTGGGTATCGCGATTTTCATCACGGAACTGTGCCCAACCTGGCTGAAACGCCCGATCGGCATCACGATTGAGCTGCTCGCCGGCATTCCCAGCATCATCTACGGCATCTGGGGCCTGTTCGTCCTGGCGCCGTTCCTCCAGTTGCACATACAGCCGTTCCTGGTCGACACCCTGGGTGAGCTTCCGATCGTCGGCATCTTCTTCGAGGGACCGCCCATCGGCATCGGCATGATGAATGCGGGCTTGATCCTGGGTATCATGGTCCTTCCGTTCATCACCGCCGTCATGCGCGACGTGTTCGAAACCGTCCCGCCGATGCTTCGCGAATCCGCTTACGGCATCGGCTGCACGACCTGGGAAGTTATCCGATATGTCGTGCTGCCCTATACGCGGGTCGGCGTGGTCGGCGGCATCATGCTCGGTCTCGGCCGGGCGCTAGGTGAAACCATGGCGGTCACATTCGTCATCGGCAATGCGCATCGTATTTCGGCATCGCTGATGGCGCCGGGTACGACCATCTCGGCCACGTTGGCCAACGAATTCACCGAAGCGGTCGGCGATCTCTACCTGTCGTCGCTGATCGCGCTCGGCTTCATCCTGTTCTGCATCACGCTTGTCGTTCTGATCGCCGCCAAACTGCTTCTGGCGCGCGTCGGACGGGTCAAGGGAGCCTGATCATGGATCTCTACGCCCGCCGCCGTTACCGCAACAAAGTGATCATGGCCCTGTCGCTTGCCGCGACGGCAATAGGATTGCTGTGGCTCTTCGCCATTCTCTGGACCTTATTGAGCAACGGCGTTGCCGCGCTCTCGCCGACATTGTTCACGCAGACGACGCCGCCTCCCGGCAGTTCCGGCGGCCTGATCAATGCCATTTTCGGAAGCGTCGTCATGACCGTGATCGGCATTCTGCTGGGTGCGCCGGTCGGTATCCTGGGCGGCACCTATCTGGCCGAATATGGGCGCGACAGCAAACTCGCCGACGTCATCCGCTTCATCAATGACATCCTTCTGAGCGCGCCGTCGATCATCGTGGGCCTTTTCGTCTACGAGATCATGGTCCTCACAATGGGGCATTTCTCGGGTTGGGCAGGATCGGTCGCGCTCGCGATCCTCGTGGTTCCGGTCGTGTTGCGCACGACCGAGGACATGCTGAACCTGGTGCCGAACAGCATCCGTGAAGCCGCCGCAGCCCTGGGTACCCAGCGCTGGATGGTGATCACGCACGTTTGTTATCGCGCGTCGTTGAACGGCTTGGTGACCGGCATCATGTTGGCGCTGGCCCGTATCAGCGGTGAGACGGCGCCGCTCCTGTTCACTGCGCTGAATAATCAGTTCTGGAGCACCAACCTCAATGGACCGTTGGCGAATCTTCCGGTCGTCATCTTCCAGTTCGCTATGAGCCCCTATCAGGATTGGAGAGAGTTGGCGTGGGCCGGCGCGCTGCTGATCACTTTCGTCATCCTGATACTAAATATCTCGGCGAGAGTTATCGCAAATCTAGGGGGAAATAGAGCATGACAAACGACATGCAATTTTCGCTGAATGCCCGAGAGGAAGAATCCATGTCCCAACAAAACACTCGCGAAGCGCTGTCGTCCGTGTCTGCGGCTTTTGAGCCTCTGGCGACGCCGACGTCCATGAAGCTCGAGATCAAGAATCTGAACTTCTATTACAAGGATTTTCACGCGCTCAAGAACGTGAACCTGCCGATCCATGATAAGCGCGTCACCGCGTTCATTGGACCGTCCGGGTGCGGCAAGTCGACGCTGCTGCGTATCCTCAACCGGATTTACGAGCTCTATCCGAACCAGCGCGCCGAAGGCGAGGTCTTGTTCGACGGCCACAATCTTCTCGACCGCAACATGGATCTCAATCTCCTGCGCGCGAAGGTCGGCATGGTGTTCCAGAAGCCGACGCCGTTCCCGATGACCATCTATGACAACATCGCTTTCGGCATCCGGCTTTATGAAAAGCTGCCGAAGTCGGAACTGGATGGCCGCATCGAGCACGCATTGACCCGTGCCGCCCTGTGGACCGAGGTCAAGGACAAGCTGAAGCAGAGCGGCCTGAGCCTTTCGGGCGGTCAGCAGCAGCGTCTGTGCATCGCGCGTGCGATCGCGCTGCAGCCGGAAGTGCTGCTGCTCGACGAGCCGGCCTCCGCGCTCGATCCGATCTCGACGTCGAAGATCGAGGAACTGATGTCGGAACTGCGATCGGATTACTGCATCGTGATCGTCACGCATAACATGCAACAGGCAGCGCGCAGCTCCGACTACACGGCCTTCATGTATCTTGGCGAACTGATCGAATTTGCTGAAACGGAGAAGATTTTCACCAAGCCCAGCAAGAAGCAGACCGAAGACTACATCACGGGCCGTTTCGGCTAACACGTAGGAAGCGAGAGGTCGACCGATGGAAAACGAACATATCGTCAAATCCTACGATGCGGAGCTGAATCAGCTTCAGAACATGATCGCCGAAATGGGTGGTCTTGCCGAGATGCAGCTCGCTCGTGCGATTGCCGCGCTGGTGAAGTACGATTCCGAGGCGGCGAACGACATCGTCGAGAAGGATCGTCGCATCGACGAGCTGGAAGACAACATCGATGAATTGGCTGTGCGCCTGATCGCCAAGCGCCAGCCGATCGCGAATGATCTGCGCACCATCATCACGGGCCTCAAGGTCTCCGCGAACCTGGAGCGCATCGGCGACTACGCGAAGAACATCGCCAAGCGCACGGTCACCATCTCCAGCGCGACCGGACTGCGCGGTCCCATCGCGACCATCGCCCGCATGGCGGCGTTGGTGCAGAGCATGATCAAGAACGTACTCGACGCCTACATCGCGCATGACGCGGAGAAGGCGGACGATGTGCGTGCCCGAGATCAGGAGGTCGACCAGATCCACTCCGGCCTGTTCCGTGAGCTCTTGACCTACATGATGGAAGATCCGCGCAATATCACGCCCTGCACGCATCTTCTGTTCATCGCGAAGAACATCGAACGTGTCGGCGATCATATCACCAGCGTTGCCGAACAGGTCCACTACATGGTGCACGGCGAGCTTCCGCTCGGCGAGCGGCCGAAGCAGGATCTTTCGAGCTTCACCTTGGTGGAGCCTAAGTAATCTTTCTGCGCGGAGAATAGGGGGAGATGAGTTTTCATATTCTCGTTGTTGAAGATGAACCGCCTCTAATTGAGGTCCTGCGTTACAATCTGGAAAGCGAAGGGTTCCGAGTTTCCGTCGCCACCGACGGTGAGGACGGATTGCTGATGGTGTCGGAGGAAACCCCCGACCTCATCATCCTGGACTGGATGCTGCCGAAGTTGTCCGGCATCGAGGTGTGCCGCCGGTTGCGCTCGCCTACGATGAACAACCGTATCCCGATCATCATGCTGACCGCGCGCGGCGAGGAAGGCGATCGGGTGCGGGGGCTCGAATCGGGCGCCGACGATTATATCGTGAAGCCGTTCTCGCCGGCGGAGCTGGTTGCACGCGTGCGCGCCGTACTGCGCCGCGCGGAGCCGTCCTTGTCGGAAGACAAGCTGTCGTACGGTGGTATCGAGATGGATCTGGCGGCGCACAAGGTCTATCGCAACGGCCGCTCGGTACATCTCGGCCCGACCGAATACCGTCTCCTCCAGGTTTTGATGGAACGCCCCACCCGGGTATTCTCGCGCGAGCAATTGCTCGACAAGGCCTGGGGTCGTGACATCTACGTTGAGGAACGCACCGTTGACGTGCACATCCGGCGCCTGCGCCGGGCCCTCAACGGTACCGACGAAATCGACCTCATCCGCACCGTACGTCGCGGTGGCTACGCGATCGACAGCGACGCCGCCTAAGACTTGGCCTAAGATACGATCTGAATCGTCCAGGTGGGGGCCTGGGCGGGGGAGGTCCGCGGCGTTCGCGATCCTGATTTCCCTGATGACGGCGCTTCCGGTGGGGGCCGGGGCGCCGTCAATTCCCGCCGCACCGCCGCCGCCGATCCCCGGCGACAATCCGCAGAGTGCGGACAAGATCGAACTGGGCCGGCGGCTTTTCTATGATAAGCGCCTGTCCGTCACGGGCGATTATTCCTGCGCCTCGTGCCATCAACAGGCCCACGCCTTCGCCGACAGCCGCGCCCGCGCGCAAGGTGCCACCGGGCAGCAGCACGCGCGCAACGCACTATCACTCGCCAACGTCGTCTATCGTCCGGTGCTGACCTGGTTCGATCCCAAGCTCACCCGCCTGGAGTATCAATTGATGGTGCCGCTGCTCGGCCATAATCCGGTCGAGATGGGGGCAAGCGAGCCGCAGGTCCTTGCCGTGCTCAACGGCGATGCGGAGTATCGCCGCCGTTTCGGCACGGTCTTTGGGGGCGAGATCACGCTTGCGACCATGGCGCGTGCCATCGCGTCCTTCGAGCGCAGCCTGATCAGTTTCAACGCGCCGTGGGACCGCTATCGCGCCGGCGACGAAGCCGCGATCCCGCCTGCGGCCAAGCGCGGTGCGGCGCTGTTCTTCAGCGAAGAGACGCAATGTTTCCGCTGCCATCCGGCGCCTCACTTCACCGATACCTACACCTCCGCCGATCTGCCGTTCGCAGAGATCGGCTTCCACGATATCGGGCTTGCGACCGATCAGACGCGGGTGCGGGCACCTTCTTTGCGCAATGTCGCCGTGACCGCGCCCTATATGCATGACGGTTCGGTTGCGACCCTGGACGAGGTCATCGAGATCTATAAATCGGGCGGACTGGCCGGCGCGCGCGATCGCGCGGAGCACAGCGCCTATGTGCGGCCTTTCACGCTGACCGAGCAGGAGAAGGCCGATCTGATCGCATTCCTCGAAAGCCTCACCGACGACGATTTCCTCACCGATCCCCGTTACGCCGATCCGTTCGCCGCGACACCTCCGGCGCGCTGATTTTGCGTCCTATCGGCGAGGCGGCCGGTTTACAGGTCGCCAAGCACTGGGCTACAACCCCGCCAACCCAATCAATCCTCACCCGATGGCGGTCATGGCGTCTTATCAATACATTTACGTGATGAAGGAGCTCGGCAAGGTATTCCCGGGCGGCAAAGAGCTTTTCAAGAACATCCACCTGTCGTTCCTGCCGGGCGCCAAGATCGGCGTGCTGGGCGTCAACGGCGCCGGTAAATCGACGCTGCTCAAGATCATGGCGGGCGTGGAAAAGGACTTTAACGGTGAGGCCTGGGCGGCCGAAGGGGCCCGTGTCGGCTATTTGCAGCAGGAGCCCGAGCTCGATCCCAAGAAGACGGTCGGCGAGAACGTCATGGACGGCGCCGGCGAGGTGAAGGAGATGCTCGATCGCTTCAACGAGATCAGCAACAAGTTCGCCGAGCCGATGGACGACGATGAGATGGCGAAGCTGCTCGAGGAGCAGGGCGCACTGCAGGAACGCATCGACGCGGTCGACGGCTGGTCGCTCGATAGCAAGATCGAAATGGCGATGGACGCGCTGCGCTGCCCGCCGGCCGATGCCGACGTCACCAAACTCTCAGGTGGTGAGCGCCGCCGCGTTGCCTTGTGTCGCCTGCTGCTGCAGAAGCCGGATCTGCTGCTGCTCGATGAACCCACCAACCATCTGGACGCGGAATCCGTCGCCTGGCTCGAACGCCATCTGCAGGAATATGAGGGCACCGTCGTCGCGATCACCCACGATCGTTATTTCCTCGATAATGTCGCGGGCTGGATCCTGGAACTCGACCGCGGCCGCGGCATTCCCTACGAGGGCAATTATTCGGGCTGGCTCGAACAGAAGCGCAAGCGGCTGGAGCAGGAAGAACGCACCGAGGCCTCGCGCCAGAAGCAGCTCGCCGAGGAACTGGAATGGATCCGTGCCTCCCCGCGCGCTCGCCAGGCGAAAAGCAAGGCGCGCATCACCGCGTTCGAACAATTGCAGGCGAATGCGGGTCAGAAGCAGGACGATACCGCACAGATCGTCATCCCGCAGGGTCCGCGCCTCGGCAATGTGGTGATTGAGGCCGATGGGCTGCGCAAGGGCTTCGGCGATCACCTGCTGATCGACGACCTGTCGTTCAAGCTGCCGCCGGGCGGCATCGTCGGCATCATTGGGCCGAACGGCGCGGGCAAGACGACGCTGTTCCGCATGATCAGCGGCCAGGACAAGCCTGACGCGGGCTCGATCCGCATCGGCGACAGCGTGGTGCTTGGTTACGTCGACCAGTCGCGCGAGGATCTGGACGCCAAGAAGACCGTGTGGGAGGAAATCTCGGGCGGTCTCGACGAGGTCAATCTCGGCCGGCGCACCATGCAGAGCCGCGCCTATGTTTCGCAGTTCAACTTCAAGGGTTCTGACCAGCAGAAGAAGGTCGGCTCGCTTTCGGGCGGCGAACGCAACCGCGTGCATCTGGCGAAGGTTCTGAAGTCAGGCGCCAACGTCATCCTGTTGGACGAACCGACCAACGACCTTGACGTCGATACCTTGCGTGCACTCGAGGAAGGGTTGCTCGAATTCCCGGGCTGCGTCGCCATCACCAGCCATGATCGCTGGTTCCTCGATCGCATCGCGACGCACATCATCGCGTTCGAGGGCGACAGCCAGGTCGTGTGGTTCGAGGGCAACTATGCCGATTACGAGGCTGACAAGAAGCGCCGCCTGGGCGATGAGGCCGACCAGCCGCACCGCATCAAGTATCGCCCGCTTACCAGAGACTAGGCCAGAGACTAGGAATGCGAATATTGCTTGTCTTGTGAGGGTGCCGAGCGTGGTCTACTGATTCGGCATTCCCACAACCAAGGAGTATTCATCGTGAAACTCTATTATGCCCCCGGTGCGTGCTCGGTTTCGCCGCATATCGTGTTGCAGGAATCCGGCCTCAAATACGATGTCGAGAAGGTCAATCTCGGCGAAGGCAAGACCGAGACGGGCGCCGACTTCAAGGCGATCAATCCGAAGAGCCAAGTGCCGACCCTGCAGCTCGACGACGGCAGCATCCTCACCGAAGGCGCGGTGATCGTCCAATACATCGCCGACAATGCGCCGAATGCCGACCTGATCGCCAAGCCCGGCACGATGGAGCGCTACCGCCAGCAGGAATGGCTGAACTTCACGGCATCCGAGCTGCACAAGAATATCGCGCCGCTGTTCCGCGCCAATACGCCGGATTCTTACAAGGAGATCGCGAACCAGACGATGGATCGCAAGCTCAACGACCTGGAGCGTCACCTGAACGGCAAACAATATCTTCTGGGCGACAAGTTCACCGTGGCGGACGCCTATTGCTACACGATCCTGCGTTGGGCGCCGCGCGCGAAGATCGATCTTGCGAAATATCCGACCGTGAAGGCCTATTTCGACCGCGTCGGCGCGCGGCCGAAGGTGCAGGACGTCCTGAAGGCCGAGGGGCTCTAAGAACGCCTTCAGATCAGGGCTTGTGAGCCTCGATCAGCGCCTGGAGCAGTTTCTGCGCTTCTGGCGCATCCCATTCCGCGGGGCCGCGCAATCGTCCGGCCTCGCGGCCCTGGGCATCAAAGATGATGGTTGTCGGCATTACCTCGATGCCGAGTGCGCGATAGGCCTGTGACTGGCTGTCGTGATGCAAGGCGAGACCATCCAGTTTCAACCGTTTGAGCATGGCGCGCGCCTTATCGGCACCTTCGGGGCCGCGATCGATATTGAGAGCGACCACGCTCACTACATTGTCTGCTTTTGAGCCCAGTTTCTCCTGCAGGCGCATGAGCGACGGCAGTTCTGTGATGCAGGGCGCGCACCATGTCGCCCAGAAATTCATCAGCACGAATTTCCCGGCATAAGCCTTGAGGTTCGTGTCCATGCCGGATGCGTCGCGCCAGGCGAATTCGGGCGCGGGCTTGGCGTCTTGCGCGATCTCGAAATTCTTGACCGTGCCCGACGGCTGGAAATCCGCCGCCATTGCCGTGTCTGCGGCGGCCAAAAGCAATACAAGGACTGCGAGGCGTGCGATCATGGCTTTCCTCCTCCGGCGTTCGCCATTGCGCGGCGCGCGAAGCGATGCAGATCGGCATAGAAGCTGTTGACTATGGCCGAATTGCGTTTGGCGGCCTGGCATAGGATGCCGATGGAGCGGTGGATCGCGGTGCGATCGGGGACAAGTTCGACCACGTGGCCCTCGTCGATTAGCGGAGAGACGGCAAAGCGCGGCACCATCGCGACGCAGTCGGTTTTCTTGACCAACGCGATCAGTACGCCCATGGACGATGCCTCATACGATACGTCGATCGATTCGATGCCGAGATAGCGCAATGCATTTTCGATCTGGCGGCGCAGACGCGTCTCTCGGCCGGGCACTACCCAACTCATCCGAGCCAGCGTTCCAGTGGCCGGCTGCGGGGCATCGGCCAGCGGATGACCGGCGCGCGCAATCACGGTGAAATAATCCTCGATCAGCGGTTCGAGGTGCAACTCGCGTGTATTGGTCATGACGCCGAATTGACCAAGCGCCAGGTCGACTTCGCCGAGCGTCACGATCGCGATCAGGTCATCCACGTTTCCGGTCTGGATCGAACACGACACATTGGTCCGTCGACGCATGAACTCGGTGAGCGGATCGATCAGGAAATTCTCCGCGATGACCTGGGTCGCGCCGATGCGGAGTTGATCGGCTCTGGGCGAACTGACAGACGTGACAACCGACGTCGCCTGACGGTTGGCGGTGCGGATGACGCTGCCGTATTGCGCAAGGTTGGCGCCGATTTCCGTTGGAACCGCACCGCGCCGTCCGCGCTTGAGCACCGGCATGCCGACACGTTCCTCCAGCGTCTTGATGTTACGACTGAGCGCGGATTGGGCGAGGTTCAATTGTTCGGCGGCTTCGGCGAAGGAGCCGCTATCGACGATGGCGGACAGCTGAATGAGGTGGCGCGGGTCAATAGACATAACGAATTGTTATGTAAAATTAACAACCTGGCAATCAACTTCGAATGATCCTGCCCCTATAGTGCGCACGGAACGTAGGATTCTGGGGCATGACGGAGCAGTTGGACATGTTGTGGCGCGAGTGGATGCGTCGCCTCAAGCGTTTCCTCTTCTATCATCCGGAACGTCATTATCTTCGCGGCCGGCCGTCGAAGCCGGACTAGCCCACGACTGAGTGCGGAAACGCACGGCCCGCCAAGGGCCGGCATCAGGGAGGCATCAGTGAAACCGATCCTAGCGGCATATGTGTGCGTGGGTGTACTGGCGGCTGCGGGCGCGGCACAAGCCGGCAGTAAGAATAATTCATTGACCATCGCGCTGTCGGAGCCGATCGAAGGCGTCAATGAATTCTTTGCGCCCTCGGACGAAGGACAGCTTCATACCCGCGCGGTTCTTGACCGGCTGCTGAGTGCCGATGCTTCACAGGGCAAGATCCTGCCGTTGCTCGCGACGTCGTGGAAACAGATCGATCCTGCGACCTGGGAATTGGAACTGAGGACGGACGTGAAATTCCACGACGGTTCGGTGTTCGATGCCGACGACGTGGTCTACACCCTCAATTGGGCATCCGATCCGAAAATCAATTTCCGGCTCAAGAACCGGTTCTCTTGGGTGGAGAAGGCCGAGAAACTGGGCCCGCACACCGTGCGCATACGCACCGTCGGACCTTACGCGCTGACGCTCGCGAGCCTCGCCATCGGCTTTCCGATGGTGCCGTCCGATTATCCGGGCAAGCCCGAGGATTTCCCTTGGAAGCCGATCGGCACGGGTCCCTACAAGGCTATTTCGGTCGATCGAAATTCTGGCATCGTTCTGGTCCCTAATGAGAATTATGTCCAGGCGAATGCCGCATCGCCCAAGGCCAGTATCGGGCGCGTCATCATCAAATCGATCCCTGACGAACAGACGCGCACGGCACAAATGATGGTCGATAATGTCGAACTCACGCGCGTGGTTTCGACCGACATCGGCGGCGAATTGAAAGGGGATTCGCGCTTCACCATCACGCCGGTCAACGGACTGCAGTATTTTTATCTCTCGCTCGACGCGGCGGACCGCTCGGGCATCGGGTATCTGAAGAACGTGAAGGTGCGCCAGGCTATCGCATATGCCATCGACCGTGATGCGATCCGTAGGGAAATCATCCCGGGTGGCAAGGATGCCTATGCACTCACCGCGCTGTGCGTGCCGTTTCAAATCGGCTGTGCGGCGAGCGTGCCGATGCCGAATTATGATCCGGCGCGCGCGCAAGCTCTCATGAAGGAGGCGGGCGCCGAAAAGGGTTTCAATCTCGAGATAACCGCGCTTGACCGCTCGCGTCCGGTTGCCGAGGCGATCTCCGGATATCTGTCGCGCATCAATATTCATTCGACCATTCGCACCGTGACGTTCACCGCCTACACCAAGCTGCAGAGCGACGGCAAACTGCAGGCTCTCGCGCACATCTATGGCTCAGGCGGCATTCCGGATACCGGTGCCTTGATCAGCTTTCAATTCAATAACAACATCCGCGACTATGCGCATAACGACCGCATCAACCAGATCGTGTCGGAAGTCGAAACGTTGTTCGACCAGGAACGGCGCAACAAGCTGATCGGGGAGGCGCTGGACATCAACAATCGCGAGGTCTACGTGATTCCTTTGTCCGGCGCACCGCAGGCTTTCTTGCATATCAAGGATCTCAATGTGCCGACGACCACCTTGAACGGTTACGGCATCGTCCTGAGTGCCTTGAAGTGGAAGTGACATTATGTCCGCATACACGTTGACGGATTTGAGCAGGATTGCAGCCAATCATGTCATTCCCACTGTTGCGGAGCACGACGGCCACAGGGCGCTTCGCATCGTCCTGGCGCCCGATGCGAAGACGCCGGATGAGGCGAATTTCGCCATCGTGAAAGATGTCGAAATCGGCAACGGCGTCATTGAATTGTGGCTCGCAGGACGACGTGCGCCGGACGCGCCGCCCGACGTGCGCGGTTTCACGGGAGTCGCCTTCCGTATCGCCGCCGATTATGCGAAGTTCGAATGCGTCTATATACGGCCCGCCAATGCGCGCGCCGAGGATCAGCTTCGCCGCAATCGTTCGATTCAGTATTTTTCGTACCCGGACTACAAGTTCGACCGCCTGCGGCGGGAGGCCGCGGGACAATATGAAACCTATGTGGATCTCGTGCCGGGCGATTGGACGCGGCTGCGCATCGAATTGGATGGGATGAAAGCGCGGGTGTTCGTACACGATGCACAGCAGCCCACCTTGGTCGTGAACGATCTAAAGCATGGGGAAGATGCACGGGGTGCTGTCGGCCTTTTCATTGATCGTGGTACGGAGGCATTCTTCCGCGATCTGACAATCCGTTCGAACTGACCATAACAAATAAGGGGGGATGGAATATGCGGTATCTGAAGCGCGGGGTGACCGAACACGATTGCACGAAGGCCTTTCCCGGCTTCACCATATTCACTCCGCAATATCAGAAGATCGTTTATCTCGTGAACATGGCGGGGGAGGTTGTCCATACCTGGGAATTGCCATCGCATCCGGGCAATTATGCTTATCTGCTGGAGAATGGGAACCTGCTCGCGTCGAGCTGGGCGGGCGGCGGGCCGGACGGGCTGGCGGCCCGTGGCGGTCTGATCCAGGAGATCGACTGGGGCGGCAAGGTCGTATGGCAGCACCGCGATGAATTCCAGCACCACGATTTCCGCCGCCTCACGAATGGAAACACGATCTATCTGTGTTGGGAATTGCTGCGTCCCGAGAACGTGAAGCGATTGAAGGGCGGCAAAGCGGGCAGCGAGCACAAGGACGGTATCTGGGCCGACGTGGTGAAAGAAGTCGACCCCTCCGGCAAAATCGTGTGGGAATGGCATGGCCAAGACCATATGGAGATAGAGAAATATCAGCTGGCGCCTCATCTCCATCGCCACGAGATGGCGCATCCTAACGCCATCGTGCCGATGGCCGACGGCAACGCGATGATCTGTTTCCGCCAGCACGATGTCGTCGCCGTGATCGACCGCGAGACCGGAAAATTCGCATGGGAACGTCACGAGCCCGATTGGGGCGGGCCGCATGATTTCCAGGTCCTGCCGAACGGCAATTTCATGGTCTTCGCCAATCGCCAATCCTTGGCGCCGCGCGGATCGAAGGTGGTCGAGTTCGACCCGAAAACCAACAAGACCGTATGGGAATACCAGGGCAACCCGTCCCACAGTTTTGACAGCCATTTCATCAGCGGCTGCCAGCGCTTGCCCAACGGCAATACATTGATCTGCGAAGGATTATGGGGCCGTTTCTTCGAGGTGACGCCGCAGCGTGAGATCGTATGGGAATACATCTCGCCCTTTACGGTGAAGCGCGAGGCCGGAACGACGGTTGGCGATCAGAGCACGGTCTTCCGCGCGTACCGTTATGCGCCGGACAGTCCGCAGATCCACGGCCGTCTCGACGGCAAACTCAGCTAGACAACTTCCACCAGCGTAAGAGAGAGATCATGGCGCGAAAGCGACCCAACTTTATTGTCATCATGACCGATCAGCACCGCGCCGATTATCTCGGCTGCGCGGGTCACCCGTTCCTGCGCACGCCGGCCATCGACGCACTCGCCGCAGCCGGCACGCGCTTCACGCGGTTCTATGTATCCTCGCCGGTCTGCATGCCGAACCGCGCGACCTTCATGACCGGCCGGTTGCCCTCCGTCAACGGTGCACGCGGCAACGGCCTGCCGTTGCCTTTGCAGGCTAATACCTTTGTGGATCTGATGCGCAGCAAGGGCTATCGCACTGCCCTTGTCGGCAAGAGCCATCTGCAGACCATGACGGCGAATGGCCCGCTCTGGAAGCACGAGACCCCGGATGGAATGGAAGCACCCGGCAAGGGATTCGAGGAAGCCTTGAAGCCCTGGTCCGAGCACGAGGATTACGATCAGGAGAATATCGCGCGCTGGAATTCCGACCCGAAGGCGGAGGTTGCGCTGCCGTTCTACGGTTACGAGCGCGTGCATCTGTGCATCGACCATGGCGACAAGGTACGCGGGGATTACGCGCGCTGGGTGGCGAAGAAAGGCGGCGATCTCGCCAAACTCGCGGGTCCCGCCAATGCCAAACCGTCCGATATCTCGGTGCCGCAGGCTTGGCGTACCTCCGTTCCGGAGGATCTGTATCCGACGCGTTACATCCAGGATCACGCCTGCCGGGCGATCGAGGATTACGCGGCAGACAAGGATACGCCGTTCTTCATGAGCGTGACGTTTCCCGATCCGCATCACCCCTTTACGCCACCCGGTCGATATTGGGACATGTATTCGCCCGATCAGGTGAGCCTGCCCAAGAGCTTCTATACTCGCATCGCCAACGCGGACGGCGCGGTGCAGCGCGCGCAGCAGAGCGACCGGGAAAAAGGCTTCAACCGCGACAACACGATGGTGTTCCTTCCCGTAGCCGAGCGCGAGGCCAAGGAGGCGATCGCGCTGTCGTGCGGCATGATCACGATGATCGATGATGCGGTTGCGGCGATCGTGGCGAAGCTTAAGGAAACCGGCTGCGATCGCGATACCATCATCATCTTCACCGCTGATCACGGTGACTTCATGGCCGATCATGGCCTGCTGCTCAAAGGACCGCTGCACCTGCAATCCATCGTCAAGGTGCCGTTCATCTGGTGCGATCCGCAAAAGCGTGGTGCCGCATTGTGCGACGCCGTCTCCGGGACTATCGACATCGCGTCCACCATCCTGGCGCGCGCGGGCCTTGCCGGTTTCAATGGCATGCAGGGCCGCAGCCTTCTGCCCGAGATCAATGACGGCGCCGATCACGGGCCGGGCGCGCATCTGGTGGAAGAGGAATCCCAGCGTGCACTCTTCGGCCTGCCGGCGCCGGTGCGCATGCGCACCCTGGTGACCGACGATTGGCGCCTCACGCTTTACGACAGCGAGAAGTTCGCGGAACTCTATGATCTCAAGAACGATCCGGATGAGCTCAACAACCTGTGGGACGATCCCAGTTCGCTCGCCATCCGTGCCGAGCTTTTGGCCCGCATGGTGCGCGAGAATATCCGGTCGAGCGATCTGAGCCCGGTGCCGCAACGGCGGGCGTAGTTCTTCAAAAGCAACATCGTCATGCCCCGGACCTGATCCGGGCGTGACAAGTCTACTTATTCCACCGTCACGCTTTTCGCGAGGTTGCGCGGCTGATCCACATCCGTGCCCTTGATGACGGCGGTGTGGTAGGCAAGCAGCTGCACCGGGATCGCGTGCAGGATGGGGGCGACAAAGGGATCGACGTCGGGCAGCGCGATGCAGGCCGACGTGGTGCCGCCCAGCTTCTTGGCACCCTGGCCGTCGGTGAGGAAGATTACCCGGCCGCCGCGCGCCATCACTTCCTGCATGTTGGACGCGGTCTTGTCGAACAGCTCGTCGGTCGGTGCGATGACGATGACCGGGACGGATTTGTCGATCAGCGCGATGGGGCCGTGCTTCATCTCGCCGGCGGCATAACCTTCGGCGTGGATGTAGGTGATTTCCTTGAGCTTCAACGCGCCTTCGAGCGCCATGGGGAAGCTGGTGCCGCGCCCGAGATAAAGCACGTCGCGTGCCTGAGCCACTTCCTTGGCGAGCGTGCGGATGCGCGCGTCATGGTTCAGCACCTCGTTGGCACGTGCCGGAACCTCGGTCAGCGCTTTGGCAAGCACCGCCTCGCGTTCCGCGCTGAGCACGCCGCGTGCGCGCGCGGTCACGATGGCGAGGCAGGCGAGCACCGTCAGCTGCGTGGTGAAGGCCTTGGTGGAGGCGACGCCGATCTCGGGCCCGGCATAGGTCGGCAAGATCGCATCCGACTCACGCGCGATGGAGCTTTCCGGCACGTTGACCACGCTGATCACGTGCTGATGGCGTTTCTTGCATTCGCGCAACGCGGCGAGCGTGTCGGCGGTTTCGCCTGATTGCGAGATGAAGATGGCGAGCCCGCCTTCGGGCAGAACCGGGTCGCGGTAGCGGAACTCGGACGCGACCTCCACGTCCACCGGCACGCGCGCAATACGCTCGAACCAGTATTTGGCGGTGAGCGCGGCGTAGAACGCGGTGCCGCACGCCGATAGCGTGATCTTCGGCACGATGGCGAGATCGACCGGCAGCGGGGGCAGGGTGATGGTCTCGTCGGCGGGATTGAGGAAACTCTTGAGCGTGTCGCCGATGACCTGCGGTTGCTCGTAGATCTCCTTCAACATGTAATGCGGATGGCCGGCCTTGCCCGCCAACGCGCCCGACACGGCGGTTTCGCGGATCGCGCGCTCGACCTTTGCGCCGCTCGCATCGCGGATGGTGACGCCGGTGCCGTTGATCACTGCCCAATCGCCGTCTTCCAGATAGGTGATGCGCTGGGTCATGGGGGCGAGCGCCATGGCATCGGAGCCGATGAACATCTCGCCGGTGCCGTAGCCGATGGCGAGCGGGCTGCCCTTGCGCGCGGCGATCATCATGTTGTCATGGCCCGCGAAGACGATGCCGAGTGCGAAGGCGCCTTCAAAACGTGCCAGGGCCTTGGCAGTGGCGTCCGCCGGCGCGAGCCCCTCGTCGAGATACTGCGAGATGAGGTGCGCGACGACCTCGGTATCGGTCTCGGAGGCGAGCGTGCGGCCGGCCGCTTCCAGCTCGGCCTTCAACTCGCGGTAATTCTCGATGATGCCGTTATGCACGACGGCGACCTTGTCGGTCGCGTGCGGATGCGCGTTGGTCTCGTTCGGCACGCCGTGGGTCGCCCAGCGTGTATGCCCGATGCCCAGCACACCTTCCGGTATGTCGTTGTGCATACGGCGCGCGAGGTTATCCAGCTTGCCCTCGGCGCGGCGGCGTTCGATGGCGCCATTGCAGATGGTGGCTATCCCTGCCGAATCATAGCCGCGATATTCGAGCCGGCGCAGCCCTTCGAGCAGTCGCTCGGCCACACGTTCCTTGCCGACGATTCCGACAATTCCGCACATGGTTTATTTCTTCTGCTTCTTCTTCTGAGCCTGGGAGACTCGGCGTCGTTTTGCCCAGCCCGTGATTTCCTTCTGCTCGGCGCGTGTGACGGCAAGCGCGTCGGCGGCGACATCCTTGGTCACCACGCTGCCCGCGCCGATCACCGCACCGTCGCCCACTTTGACCGGGGCGACGAGCGCCACATCCGATCCGATGAAGACGTTGGCACCGATCTCGGTGTGGAATTTGCCGTAGCCGTCGTAATTGCAGGTGATGGTACCCGCGCCGACATTGGTGGCGGCGCCCACGCGCGCATCGCCGAGATAGGTGAGGTGGTTGGCCTTCACACCGTCCTCGAGGACCGCGTTCTTGACCTCGACATAATTGCCGACATGGACGTTGGCGACGAGCTTCGCCCCGGGGCGCAGCCGCGCGAACGGCCCGACGATGCAGCCGGGGCCGACCTCGGCGCCGTCGAGATGGCAGAAGCCGTTGATGCGGACATTGTCGGCCACCGTAACATCGGCGCCGAAGACGACATGCGGTTCGATGATGACGTCACGGCCGAGTTTGGTATCCCATGAGAGATACACCGTCGTCGGATCGAGCATGGTGACCCCGCCGGTGAGTGCGGCCAGGCGCAGGCGGTGTTGCATCTCCTGTTCGACCACGGCGAGATCGAAGCGCGAATTGACGCCGAGCGGCTCTTCCACCTCGCATTCCACGATGGTGGTGGCCAGGCCCGTCTTCGCCGCGATCGCGACCAGATCGGTGAGGTAATATTCCTTCTGGCTGTTGGCGCGCTTCACCTGCGCCAGCAGCTTGAACAGATGCCGCCCATCGGCCGCCATGGCGCCGCCATTGCAGATGTTGGAGACATCCATATCGGGCGTGATGTCGCGCGCCTCGACGATACGTTCGACGTTGCCGTCCTCGCCGATCACGAAGCGGCCGTAGCTGCCTGGATCGTCGGGCCGGAATCCGAGGAAGGCGAGCGTCGGCGTCCTGCGGCTCCTGGGCGCCCCACCTTTTACCGATTTGGCCATGCGCTTGAGCGTGTCGGCCTGGATCAGCGGTGAATCGCCGAACAGCACCAGCACGGTGCCGTCGAACGTGCCCAGCGCCTTTTCCGCCGCGCGGACCGCATGCGCGGTGCCGAGGCGTTCCTTCTGGGTCGCGACGTTCGGCTTCAACGGATGCCTGGTGCACAGCGCCTCGATCGCGTCCATTCCGGGGCCGGACACGACCACCGTGCGCGCGGGCTTCAATTGGGCGGCCGCGTCGAGCACGAGGTCGAGCATGGCACGCCCCGCAACCCGGTGGAGCACCTTGGGCAGGTCCGATTTCATCCGTGTGCCCATGCCTGCGGCGAGCACGATGACGGCGATTTGGTCGCGACTCATAGGAATACCAATGCTTGATTCGTGAATTCAATGCCACACGGGTTTGAGCGAACCAAGTCAAATTGCGTTACGGACTGTTGCAGCGCACAGGGTCCCGCCAGGCCCGGAAAAGCGGGCAAATGCTTGGATTTTTGCCTTCCCCGATGCTAGGTTTTCCACAAGACAACGGGAGGAATTTCATGGCTGAGATCAAGGGAGTGCGCGAGGTCGCCTATGTCGATTGCAAGGGCGGCGGCCAGGTCGTGGTGGAGAACGGGGTCGCTTATGTGGGCCATACCGAGGGGCCGGAGGCGACCACGATCATCGACCTGAAGGATCGCAAGAACCCCAAGATCGTTGAGACCATCATGTGCAAGCACCAGGGCACCCATGCCCACAAGGTGCGCGCCAAGAACGGCCTGATGCTCACCAATTACGAGGCGCTCGATTACACCGGCAAGCCGGAGGCGGGCTTTCAGGCGGGCCTCACCATTTATGATATCGAAAACCCGCTGAAGCCGAAGCCGATCCATTTCTGGGGCACCGAAGGCAACGGCGTGCATCGTTTCACCTTCGACGGCACGCTCGCGTATCTGTCCACCACCATGCCCGGCTATTCGGGGCGCATCGTGCTGATCGTGGATCTGTCCGACCCGACCAAACCGAAAGAGGTGGGCCGCTGGCACTGGCCGGGCCAGCACATCGCGGGCGGTGAGACACCGGATATCCCGAAGCCGCATCTTACCTGTCATCATCCGATCCGGCGTGGCGACCGACTGTATGTCAGCTATTGGCATGCCGGGTGGGCGATCCTCGACATTTCCGACATCTCAAAACCCAAGCTGGTCTCGAAGATGACCTGGCAGCCGCCGTTCGCGCACCCGTCGCACACCTGCCTGCCGATCCCGTTCAAGCTGAAGGGTATGGACGTGATGGTGGTGGCCGACGAGGACGTCGCGAAAACGCGCGAGGCCGGTCCGTCCTTTGCCTGGATGGTCGATATCTCGGACGAGAAACATCCGATGCCTTTCGCGAGCTTCCAGGTTCCGGGCTTGGAAACTGGTATTCCTGCGCCCGCCCAGACCGGCTGCCACCAGCCGGTGGAGGAGGTGCGTTCCACCGAGATTCCCTTCGCCTGGTTCGCGCAGGGATTGCGGATTGTCGACGTCGCCGATCCCCACGCACCCAAGGAAGTCGCTTATTTCAAGCCGGATCCGCATCCTGACTACAAGCGGATCAGCGCGAACGACGTGTTCCAGGACGACGACGGCCTGATCTATCTGATCGACCGGCGCCGCGGCCTGCACATCCTGGAGCGGACCGGCCATTGACGGCTGGAGCAGCGCCGGTTGCCCTAAAAATGACGCAAAATTTGGACAATTGTTAAGTTGACGAGTTCTGCCTCCGGCTTACAGTTCCGTCTTCTGAACTCGCCCTTACGGAAGGGATGAGGCATAAAACATGGGCGAGCGGCATTAGTGTCGTGGAGGCTCAGATTATACGGTCTTGGTGCCGCGGGGGCTGGATGCGGGAACGAACGGTGGGGTCCGGGCCGTTTTGAGCCGGATCGGTGAGAAAGGACACTTAAACATGCGGACGACGCGCATCATTTCTTTGGTCGTTGCAGGCAGCCTCCTGGCGGCCTGCGCGCAGCAAGCGAATGCCCCGAAACAGACCGGCGGCGCCCTGATCGGCGCGGCAGCAGGCGGCCTCCTAGGCTCGCAATTCGGCGGTGGCGCCGGCGCATTGGCCGCGACCGCAATCGGCGTGCTGGGCGGCGCCTTTCTCGGCAGCGAAATCGGCAAGAGCATGGATACGGTCGACCGGCAGGAAGCCGCGCGCACGCAGCAGGTTGCGCTTGAGTCCAACCGCACCGGCGTCGCCTCGACCTGGTCCAACCCGGACACGGGCAATACCGGCACCATCACCCCGATCCGCACTTTTCAGGCCGCCTCGGGCCAGAATTGCCGCGAATACCGTCATGACGTGAGGATCGGCGACAAGACCGAGACCGTGATCGGCACGGCCTGCCGTCAGTCCGACGGCACCTGGCGGGTCGTCAGCGACGGCACCACGTGATCTGACGACTTTCAGCGAATCAGTCCGACGAACGAGAACAGCGCCCGCCAGGCCCACCTAGCGGGCGTTTTCTTTTGGGAACGGGAAGGGGCGGCACCCAGGGAGGGACGAGGCCATTTCGCGGGTCGGACCGGCCTTTTCTTGACCTTGCGGGGCGAGGTCTTTATATCCGCCTCGTCACCTCGTGACGCCATCTCAAAAGATGGGCGCATAGCTCAGCGGGAGAGCACTGCCTTCACACGGCAGGGGTCGCAAGTTCAATCCTTGCTGCGCCCACCATTCCTTCCTTTTCTTTCAAATACTTAGATCCTGGCAGAATCGCGTCTGCCGCGCCTGTTTAGTCAGCTGACCAAATCATACCCAAAGCTGTTCGGTGCGCGAATGGCGTAGAACTGATCGCCCGGCGAGGGGGCGCATGGCGCATAACCATGGCGAAGCTTTTGGGTCCAAACAAAGGTCTCGGATGCGGGCTATGGTCAATCCTGCTGTCTTTGGCCACCGCCGTCGTCAACAGCAAGATTCACCGCATTTTCAATATGACAACCCGATCGCTGGACATGTTGGTCGAAGCTCGCAGGTCAGAGACCTCTTTGGCTGTGATCGAAGAGGCCTTGTTGCCCCAAGAATTGCGGACGAAGTTCACGACCTCAGCGATGTCCTGGTCATTCATCATGAGGCGGTAGGGCCGCATATAAAGCGCGCTCGGGACCTCATGACTGACCGCGCGGCCGGTTCCGTTAAGCACCACGTTGATGATGGACGACGCATCGTTGCCTAGCAGGCCGGGATTACCAGCGAGCGGCGGAACATTCGCGTTCTGAGCTTTGCCGTCTCGTCCGTGACAGCCCGCGCATTGGGCTAGATAGATGCTGGCGCCTGCAGATTTGAGATCGCCACGGGCGAAGGCTTCCGCAGTGCTCTTATCATAGGCGTAAACAGTTTCATTCTCAGACGCCGCCGGCAGGGACTTCAGGTACCTGGCAATGGCGATTCGATCGTCGTCGGTGAGGAATTGCGTACTGTTGTTATAGGCATCGAGCATCGAGCCGATGACGCTTGCGTGCTGATTGCGACCTTCCTTCAGATACGTAGTGATGTCTTCTTCGGTCCAGCGGCCGAGACCGGCGTTTTGATCGCCGCGCAAGCTGAGTGCCGTCCATCCGTCAAGTGTGGCGCCGCTCACGAAGTTGCTGTCACTCTCATCCAGGGCCTTCTCCTGGAAGGCGATGCCGCGCGGCGTATGGCAGGCGCCGCAATGTCCCAGACCTTGGACAAGATAGGCTCCGCGGTTCCAAGTTGAATCTTGGTCAGCCGCTGGGGTGAACGGTTTGTCGCTTACAAACAAGGTATTCCAAATTGCGAGCGGCCAACGCATGTTCCATGGGAACGGAATCTCACTGGCCTCATTCTCCTGCTTCGCCGGTTTCACTTCTTCCATAAAATAGGCGTAGAGCGCGGCGATATCGGCGTCCGAGATCTTGGCATAGGACGGGTAGGGCATAGCCGGGTAGAGGTGCCGTCCGTCCTTGGCGATACCTCTGCGCACTGCTTTCTCGAAATCGCTGAGGCTATATGACCCGATACCCGTTTCCTTATCGGGCGTTATGTTCGTGCTGTAGATGTTGCCGAGCGGAGTTCCCATCTTAAGCCCGCCTGAGAACGGAGCGCGGTTGGGAACGGAGTGACAGGCGACGCAATCGCCGGCGCGCGCGAGATATTCACCTTTGACTGCCAAATCAGAGGCAGCGAAGGCACCGCCTGTCGATGCGAGCAAAGCAAACGCCGCCCAAAGAGATTTCTTCAGCATGATCGTCCTTACCCCGTTAAATCCGAGCGAATGATGGTCGGCGGCCTTATCCGGCGGCCTTGCGGGTACCTTCGGCGAAAGCAACTTTCAGGCGCTCAGGCGTGAAAGGTAGAGTTCGGACTCGGATTCCGGTGGCGGCGTTAATGGCATTGCCGATAGCCGCCGCCGGCGGAACGTTCGGCGGCTCGCCGGCGCCTTTGGGACGATTTGGTGTGTCGAGCATGATAACTTCGAGGATCTCCGGCGCTTCGCTGAAGCGAAGGACGGGGTACGCCGCCCAGTCGGATGAGGTCACCGAACGTCCGTCGAAGGTGACTTCCTCTTTCATCGCGCGGCTGATCCCCATGATGGTGCCACCCTCGATTTGATTACGGAGCCCATCTGGATTCGCAATACGTCCGGCGTCAAATCCGACATAGGCGTTCTTCACGTAGGCTTCACCGGTACTTTTGTTGACCACCACGTCGACGATTGTGGCGACATAGGCTTGATCGGCGATCGTGACGGTAGCCGGGCCTTCCGTGCCGACCATGGCAACGCCCCGGCCGCCGATGAGACCAGGACCGGCGTCAAAACGTTGGGTCGTTCCCGGTTTCCATTGTGCTTTTTCGGCCACCGCGCGAAGCACCGCCTTCATCCGTTCATCTTTCAAATGACGCAGCCGGAACTCAATCGGATCCACTCCCGCCTTGGCGGCCAATTCATCCATGGCGGACTCAATGGCGAAGACGTTCTGAATACCGCCGACCGAGCGCATGTAAATCGCACGTGCAAGCTCGTCGGTGTAATGGCTCACAACCTGGACGTTGGGGAAACTATAGCTGGGTTTGTCTGCACCGCCGCTCAGCCGCGCGTAGTCGGGATTGTTGCCCAGCGCGCGCCAAGCCGCCATGTTGCCTCGTTCGCCACGAGAGTGACTTGCCGTCCAATTCTCGTAGGTCCAGGCCGTAATATTACCGTTGGCGTCAAGGCCAGCCTTGACCTTGATGACCGCGCCCGGATTGAAGGGAGCGGCGCGGTGCTCGTCATTGCGTTGCCACTGAACGCGAACCGGTTTCCCGATCTCTTTGGATAGCAGGGCTGCGTCCGCTGCGGCGTCATCCGTACCCAGACGGCCATAAGAACCGGCGGAAGCCGTCCAAATAACACGAACGTTGTCGGCCGGTATTCCCAGCATATCCGCAACGTCTCGACGGGTTCCATCGGGCCATTGCGTTCCGGTCCAGATGGTCATCTTGCCGTCGCGCCAATCGGCGACTGCGCATGACGGCCCCATCATGCCGTGCGTATTGAACGGCAAGAAATATTCGCTCTCGATAGTCGACGTCGCGCTGGCTATGGCCGCAGCGGCGTCACCGACCTTCTGCTCTTCGACATCTTTGACGATGGGCGCGTTACGGACGGCTTTATAGATATCGGTGAGATCAGTGCCCTCAGCACGACTCCAAGTCACTTTGATTTCGTTGCGAGCCTGAACTGCGGCTTGCTCGGTTTCGGTGACGATACCCACGAAGCTGCCACGAGTGACGACCTTCACCAGGCCCGGGATCTCGCGAGGAAAGCCGTCTACGGATACGAGCTTTGCACCAATTTCCGGCGGCAGAACGACGGTGCCATGCAACATGCCTTCCACCTTGACGTCGTGGACAAACTTATGGGAGCCGATGACTTTCGCCGGAATGTCCACGCGGGGAACTGACTGGCCCAGGACCTTGAATTGCGAGGGATCCTTGAGTTTTGCGCGTCCGACGATCTCCGTCGTGATGCCGCTACCTTTCAGTTCGAGCTTGATGTCGAAGCGCTTTCCACCGATGAGGTCGCGATAGGAAACCTTCTTCGTCGCATCGTCTGTGGCATGCACGACGCCGTCAGTCACGGTTAACTTGTCGGCCGGCGTGTTCAATCGCTTAGCCGCCATCTCGACCAGGTTCAGGCGCGCTTCGGCTGCTGCCTGACGCATCGGAGGGAGGTTGAGCAGGATGCTATTGCTGGCGGTCGACTTACCTTGTTCCGGCGTCCGTGCAGTATCGCCCAGGATAATGCGAATCACGCTCACGGGGACGTCGAGTTCTTCGGCCACTGCCTGGACGTAAACGGTTTCCGTGCCAGTGCCCATGTCGATACGTCCGGTAAACACCGTTACGTTGCCGTCTTCTCCGACGGCCAGCCAGGAATCGAGGCGATCAGGTGCAATGGCGGGGAAGGCTGCGGTTTGAGCGCGCAGGCTCGACGGCAGTGCAAAACTGATAACCAACGCTCCGCCAGCCATCAGGAAATGGCGGCGATTCATGGCGAGCTGTCCGGTCTGTTTGGAATCTTGCGATGAAGATATCTGGTTCATGTCAGCTCTCCTTGCGCATGACGTCGGCGGCGCGCTCGACGGCTTTCATGATGCGCATCTGAGTGCCACATCGACAGATGTGACCATCCATCGCTGTCCGGATCTCTTTATTCGTCGGATTCGGGTTTTCGTGGAGGAGGCTGGCGGCCTGAATCATCATGCCGCTTTGACAGTAACCGCATTGTGGAACTTGCTCGTCTATCCATGCCTGCTGAATTGGATGCAGTTCAGACGTGCTGGGCGATTTCGCCTTGGCCGCCCACAGGGCAGGAAGACCTTCAAGCGTCGTGACGGCGTGCCCGACGGCCTGAGACACCGACGTAATGCAGGCCCGGATTTCCTGGCCATCGAGCAAAACGGAGCACACGCCGCATTGTGCAAGGCCGCATCCAAATTTCGAAGCATATAAGTTGAGTTCGTTCCGAAGAACGTAGAGGAGAGCAGTATCGGGATCGGCGGAAATTTCATGATCTTTGCCGTTTACGTTTATGGTGATGCTCAAGGCAACCTCCTTCGTAACTAGCTCGATTTTGTCATTTCGGTTTCTTTTGTACGCCGCGATGAAGACGTCGACAATAAACTTCAGTGTCTAAAATCGTGGCCGCGAGGGGGAATTGCGATCCACCATCAACGTAGGGTCGCAAGTTCAATCCTTGCTGTACCCCACCATTCCTTTCACCACATTTGCGGGAACGGCTGCTGGACATCTTGTCCGATGGCCGCCGTTTGCGTGTGCGGGGTCGATCTCGCTTGCTCTCCGTTATTTGACGGCCCATTCTTTAAGATGATTAATGATCGTGCGGCTGTTTGATGCTGCTCGCAAGGTAACGCCTGTGTCGCATTCCGACAGAAAATGGGCGGAGATTGATAGGGAGGAATTTCGCGTGTCGAAGCTATTTTTATGGGTACTGGGCCTTGTCGTCTCGGGATTGGGACTCCCGTTCACCACGCTGCCGGCGCAAGCGCAGAAGGCGCAGGACACCATCCGGCTCGCCATCAACGATCCGTTCAACGTGCTGGACAGCTATACGGTCGGCCAGGAAGAGGCGAACACGTTCAATCGCACGATCTATCAGCATCTTATTGCCTACGACGAACACAAGAAGAAATGGGTGGGGATCCTGGCGAAATCGTTCAAGCGCATTGACCCGACGACCCTGGAATTCGAACTGCGCGACAACGTGAAATTCCACAACGGCAATCCGTTCGATGCGTTGGACGTGAAATATATGGCCGATTGGGTGACGGCGCCGTCGAGCAAGGTCGTCTTCAAGAGCCGTTATGCATGGATCAAGCAGGTCGAGATTCTCGGCCCCTACAAGATCCGCCTGCATTCGGCACAGGCGTTCTCGACCGATCTGGGCTCGCTCGCTTATCGCTTCCGCATCTACGACAAGGAAACCCACGAGGCGTTGGCGGATAAAGCGGACTACGGCCGTACCGCGATCGGAACCGGCCCGTATCGCCTTGTGTCGCTCGACCGCAACAAGGGTGTGGTGACCGAGCGGATCGACAATTATTACGGCGATGAAGGCTATTATCGCGCGCCGGTCAAACGCGTTACCGCGGTCCCGATCCCGGATGCGCAGACCCGCGTCGCGCAGCTCATCACCGGCGGGATCGATCTCATCCGCAATATCGGGCCGGACGAGGCCAAGAACCTTGCAGGCCACCCGAACCTCGGCGTCACGGTCACCGACAGCGGCGTGCTGCTCTACGTCACGTTCGACGCGGCAGGGCGCTCGTCCAACAAGGCCATGACCGACGAACGCGTGCGCAAGGCGTTCATCATGGCGCTGGATCGCGATCTTCTGGTCAAGAAACTCGTACCCGGCGGTGATTCGGCCTACATGGCGAAGGCGATCTGCCTACCGTCCGTCTTTGGCTGCGCGCCCACGACCGAACCCTATAAATACGATCCGGCCCAGGCGAAGAAGCTGCTGGCCGAGGCCGGCTATCCCGACGGTCTCGATCTGACGCTGCACGTCCATGCCACGGTCAAGAATATAGCAGAGGCTATCGCGGGCGAGGTTCGCAAGGTCGGCTTTCGCGCCTCCGTCGAATCGATGCCGCTCTCGGTCTATGTGAAGAAGCGGGGCGACGGTGAATTCACGACCTTCGTCAACACCTATCCGACCTATACGCATCCCGACATGGCGACGCTGTGGGACTTCTTCTTCAGCGGCGATCGCGACTATTGGCACGACCCGGCCATCGAAAAAGCGATGGCGGATGGTAACCTCGAGTTCGACGGTGCCAAACGCACGGCGATCTATACGCCGGCCTTGGACCTCATCAACCGCAAGGCCTACATCCTGCCGATCTCGGAGATGCCCATGTTGTGGGCGCATGAGAAGGACGTCGTCGTGATGCCCGATCCGTTGAGCGCCTCGTCGCCGGTACTCGGCGATTTCGCCTGGAAGAAATAGGAAACGGTTACTTCTGGTGTTCGATCGCGCTGCGCAGCAGGGCCGCAGCGCGATAAAGCCCGTGGACCATCCGGCTGTAGGGCAGCGTCAGGAAAAGTGCCAGCACGAAACCCAGATGGATGGCGAGCAGGATGCCCATCGAGCCGGTGGTGCGAAAGGCGAGCAAGGCCAACCCCGTCAGGGCCGACATGCCGAGCAGGAAGATCATGGCGATGTCGGCGCCCAGGAGCTTTTGTGACGAGGGGGCCTGGTCGGCCGTCACGCGCAATACCAGCAGGCCGCCCGCACCGATGGACATGCCGATGCCGCCGAGCGTTCCGAGGATGACCGGGAGACTGAGCAGCGGATAAGGCGCTGCGAGCCCGAGGAAATGATGATAGATCGTCGCCACCGATGTCGCGGCGAAGCAGAGCGCGAAGCCATAGAACATCGCATGATGGAAATGTTTGCGCGCGCCGGAGAGCGCTTCGCTGCGATCGTTGCAGCCGGCCCCGCCGCCGCCCAGGTTGCGTAAGCTGAGCACGTCGAGGATCGCACGCCCGAGCGCACGTGTGGTGACCGGCTCGCGCGGGCCGGCATCGCGCCAGAAATTCGTGAACCCCATGATCAGCGCAAGGATCGAGAAGACAAATGTGATCCCTGCCGTCCAGACCATCGCCGGATAAGGGATCACGGCGTAGAACGCACCCGGTTCGGCCGCGCGCGCGGCGAACAGGATGTCCGGATTCTGCAACACCATCGCGAGGATCAGGATGGCCGCGACGCTCAGCGCCATGGCCAGCGAAACGACGAGGCCATTGCCGTGGAACAGGCGCGCGAGTGGGCGCGGCCAGCAATACTCCTCGTAGGATTCGACCCGCAGTTCGGCGAAGGTCTTGGGCAGATTGATGCCGAATTCATGCGGCGGCGCATATTGGCAGGCATAATAACAGCCGCGGCAATTGTGGCAGAGATTGGCGAGGTAGCTCAGATCGCCGGCGGCGAAATCGCGGCGCAGCTCGATGGCGGGAAAGACTGCGCACATGCCTTCGCAATAGCGGCACGCGTTGCAGATTTCGGCGGCGCGGCGTGCGTCCTGGACGGCTTCGGTCTCACGCATGCGTCGCTGCTCCCGCGCCGGCCAGTCGTCCGAACACGCATCCGATCGTCATTCCGAACCCGGCGAGATACCCCTGGCCTAGGATATTGCCCGACATGATCTCGCCCGCCGCATAGAGATTGGCGGTCGGCTCGCCGTTACTCATCATCACGCGCGCGGTCTCGTCCACTTTCACGCTGAGATAGGTAAAGGTGATGCCGGGGCGCAGCGGATAGCCGTAATAGGGCGGCTCGTCGATCTTGCGTGCCCAATGCGATTTCGCTGGGCTCAGCCCTGCCGTCGAGCAGGTATCGAGCTTGCCGGCGGCCGAGAATTCGCCGGGCTGCACCGCGTTGTTGTAGGTGGTTATGGTCTGCTGCACGGTTTGCGGATCGAGCCCCAGCTTCTGGGCGAGTTCCGTGATGGTATTCGCTTTGATGGCCGGGAATACCGATGGCATGAACAGGGCGGCGGCCTTGGCATCGCAGATCGAATAGGCGATCTGGCCCGGCTGTTGCGCGATCAGGCGCCCCCAGATGGCGTAGCGCTTCGGCCAGACATCCTCGCCCTCGTCATAGAAGCGTCGGCCATCGCGGTTGACGACGATGCTGAAGGGTACGCTGTCGAGCCGCGTCACGATACCGCCGTCGAATTTCGGTGCGCGCCCGTCGAGCGCGATGGAATGAAACTGTGTCGGATCGCCGATGGGAGCGACGCCCTGATCGAGCAGGTTCCGCAAGATCCGCCCCTTGGAATAGGGCGTGCCGCGGATGACGAAATTGTCGGCGGCGTCGCCCCAATATTCGCGCATCCATTCGATGTTGGCCTGGAACCCGCCGCAGGCCGCCACCACGGCGCGCGGGCGGATGGTTTCGGGGAAGCCGTGACACGTGAGTGAAACGGATTTCACCGTGCCGTCCACCAATTCAAGCGCGGTGACTTCGGTGTCGTACAACACATCGATGCCGATCCTGGCGGCGGTGGCGTAATAGGCGTTCAACAAGGCTTTGCCGCCACCCAGGAAGAACGCATTGGTGCGTGACAGGTTGAGCGTGCCGGTCAATGACGGCTGGAATTGCGCGCCGCAACTGCGCATGAAATGGAACGCCTCGGTCGAGCCGCGGATCGTCAGCCGTGCCAGGGCCTCGTCGGTCTTGCCTGCGGTGACGATCTTGAGGTCGTTCCAATATTCCTCTTCGAGATAGGCTTCGGTCAGCACATCGGTCGGGACCGTATGCATGGCGCGGAAGTTCCGCGTGTGACGGCTGTTGCCGCCGCGCATCGGCGGCGGGGCATGTTCGACCACCAGAACGGACGCGCCGGCGCGGCGCGCGGTGATCGCGGCACTCATGGCCGCGTTGCCGCCGCCCAGCACCACCACATCATATTCGCGCGTGAGATCGACCATGGGACGAATTGGGGAACGACTGGCTGTTGACGGGACTTCGAGAGAGCGGTGCGGAACCGCTCCATGATCGACAATGAGCAGCAAACTAATCCTAGAGCCCGCATCATAAGCCGACATTGGTGGATCAGGCAAAGCCCAGATTGTGTTCGCGACCAATTTAAATAACTTTTGCGGGAACCCGGGCGCGTGTCTCTCGTTGCACAGTCGCAAAGGCAGGAACGAGGCAATCTGGTGCAGCTTCCCGATTGGGCAACCAATCTCATCATCTTTTCCGTCGCAATCCTGGTCGCTTTGTTCGTGCACCGGGTCGCCTTGCGCGTGCTCGATCGCATCGTGCGCAAGTACGATAATGACAACAATAATATGTGGCGGACGCTGATCGACCGCATGCAGCGGCTGGGTATCCTCGCGCTGATCTTGTTGACGTGCGTGATCGCGGCTGAATTCGCCCCGTTGTCGCCCGACGGCCGCATACTCGGGCGGCAGATCTTCCTCGTTGCCTTTATCGCCTTGGCTGGATGGAGTGCGCTGGTCGCTCTGCACATCTGGACCGGCTACCGTTTGCGCCGCCTCAAATCCGGCGACGACGATTTCTTCGCGCGCAAACAAGTGACCCAATCGCGCATCCTGGAGCGTATCGCCGGCGCCGCGATCATCGTGATCACCATCTCGTCCGCACTGATGACTTTCGACGAGGTGCGCCAATTCGGCGTCAGCCTGTTTGCCTCGGCGGGCATCGCAGGCATCGTTCTGGGCATCGCGTTGCAGCCGGTCTTGAAGAACCTGATCGCCGGCGTGCAGCTTGCCTTCACCCAACCCATCCGCATCGATGATGCCGTCATTGTCGAGGGCGAGTGGGGGACGGTCGAGGAGATCACGTCAACCTATGTGGTGATCAAGCTGTGGGACCTGCGCCGTCTGATCGTACCGCTCAGCTATTTCCTCGAGCAGCCGTTCCAGAATTGGACGCGCGAAGGCCGCTCTTTGATCGGTGTCGTATTTCTTTATGTCGATTTCACTGTTCCGGTGGATGCGTTACGCCAGCATCTGACCAGGATCCTGGAGCAATCTCCCCTGTGGGATCGCCAGGTGGCGGCGCTGCAGGTGACCGACTTCAAGCCGGAGACGATGGAAATCCGCATGCTGGCGGGTGCCGCCAACGCCGGCCAGGCGTTCGAACTGCGCTGCGAGGTTCGCGAGAAGATGATCGCGTATCTTCAGACGAATTATCCGAACAGCCTGCCACGTCGCCGGGTCGTACAATATCGCGGTGACGAGCAGATGGCTGCGGCCGGCGAACGGGCGGTCTGATCTCGCCTTCGCTTAGTTGCCGTCGCCATAGCGGATGGCGACGACTTCCAGCATCTCGGGTCCGTTGGGCGTGCGCACGGTGACCTCGTCGCCCACCTTCGCCTTCATCAGGGCGCGCGCGACCGGGGAGATCCAGCTGATGCGGTCCTGTTCCATGTCGGCCTCGTCCACGCCGACGATGGTGACGGTGCGTTCCTCGTCAGTTGAATTGACGAAGGTCACGGTCGCGCCGAAGAAGACCTGTTTCAGATGGCGCTGCTTTTCCCAATCCACCACCTCGGCCGATTCAATGCGTTTGGTGAGGTAACGCACGCGATAATCGATCTCGCGCAGCCGCTTCTTGCCGTAGATGTAGTCGCCGTTTTCCGACCGGTCGCCGTTGCCGGCGGCCCAGGAGACGACCTCGACCACCTTGGGACGTTCCACGTACAGCAGATTGTGATGCTCGGCCTTCAGCAGATCATAGCCGCGCCGCGTCATGTAATTCTTGGTGCCGGGCGGAAGCGCGGCCTGCGGCTCCACGTCCTCGTCTTCGGCTTCCTCGTTTTCCTTGGTGAATGCTTTGCTCATGATCCGGAGCATATCATCGATGATGCGGGCGAGCACCCCGATCGCACTCGTCGGGCGTGTGCCCGTGCAGAAGTTGTGGATAAAAATTTTGCGACCGCAATCGCCTCTTGGCAGAGCCGCGCGACTCTATTCTGACTTCGGGTCCATCGTTCAATTTAGGGGTGACATGGCTACCGACGTACAGCGTATGGCCGCTCTCATCGCGGCGGAAATCACTGCGAAACCCGAACAAGCCGCTGCCGCCATCGGGCTTCTGGATGAAGGTGCCACCGTTCCGTTCGTGGCGCGTTACCGCAAGGAGGTGACCGGCGGGCTGGACGACACGCAGCTCCGTGTGCTGGCCGAACGATTGGAATATCTGCGCGCACTCGATGCGCGGCGCGAGGCGATCCTGAGCTCGATCCGCGATCAGGGGAAGTTGACCGAGGAATTGGAAGGAAAGATCGCGGCCGCCGTCACCAAGGCGGAGCTTGAGGACATCTATCTGCCCTACAAGCCGAAACGCCGCACCAAAGGCGAGATCGCGCGCGAGAATGGCCTGGGGCCCTTGGCCGAGGCGATCCTGGCCGACCGTGCGGCCGCACCGGCGGAGCTGGCGGCATCCTACGTCAACGACAAGGTCGCCGACGTGAAAGCCGCGCTCGAAGGGGCGCGCGATATCCTCGCCGAACAATTCGCCGAGAACGCCGATCTCGTCGGCCGGCTGCGCACCTACATGAAGGAACGCGCCGTACTGCGCTCCAAGGTTGCTGAGGGTAAGCAGCAGGAAGGCGCGAAATTCTCCGATTATTTCGATCATTCCGAACGCTGGGCAACCGTTGCGGGGCATCGCGCGCTTGCCATGCTGCGCGGCCGGCGCGAGGAATTCTTGTTGCTCGATATCGAAGTCGATGCGGACGATACCTCGCCGGTGAAGCCGGTCGAACAGATGATCGCCGAAGCCTATGCCATCGGCCGTCAGCTTCCCGGCGATCTGTGGCTTGTGGGCGTCGTCAATTGGACGTGGCGGGTGAAGCTGTCGCTGCACCTGATGCTCGATCTGATGGGCGAATTGCGTGAACGCGCGGAAGAAGAGGCGATCCAGGTCTTCGCGCGCAACCTGAAGGATCTGCTGCTCGCAGCACCCGCCGGATCGCGCGCGACCATGGGACTGGATCCGGGCATCCGCACGGGCGTGAAGGTCGCCCTCGTCGACGGCACCGGCAAGCTGCTGACAACCACGACGGTCTATCCGTTCCCGCCCAAGAATGACGTGCGCGGAACGCAGGCGGAGCTTGCGAGCCTGGTGCGTAAATACGGCGTCGAACTGATCGCCATCGGCAACGGCACCGGCAGCCGCGAGACGGAAAAGCTGGTAGCCGAGATGCTGGCGGCCATGCCGGCGCCGAAGCCCTTGAAGGTCATCGTCAGCGAGGCGGGCGCCTCGGTCTATTCGGCGTCGGAAACGGCGGCCAAGGAATTCCCCGGGCTCGACGTGTCGCTGCGCGGCGCGGTCTCCATCGCGCGCCGCCTGCAGGACCCGCTGGCCGAGCTGGTGAAGATCGAACCCAAATCCATCGGCGTCGGGCAATACCAGCACGATGTCGATCAGTTCCGCCTCGGCCGCTCGCTGGAAGCCGTGGTCGAGGACGCGGTCAACGCGGTCGGCGTCGATCTCAACACGGCGTCCGCCTCGCTGCTGGCGCGCGTTTCCGGGCTCGGTGCGTCGCTGGCCGATGCCATCGTCACGCATCGTGACACGAACGGGCCGTTCGCGAACCGTGCGGATTTGCTCAAGGTCACCCGCCTCGGCCAGCGCACGTTCGAACAATGCGCCGGCTTCCTGCGCATCCCGAACGGCAGCGAGCCGCTGGATGCCTCCGCCGTTCATCCCGAAGCCTATGATGTTGCGAAGAAGATCGTGGCGGCGTGCGGGCGCGACGTGCGTTCGCTGATGGGCGACAGCGCGGCGCTCAAGGCGCTCAATCCAAGTGTGTTCGTGGACGAACGCTTCGGCCTGCCGACCGTGCGTGACATCATCGCGGAATTGGAAAAGCCTGGCCGTGACCCGCGCCCGGGCTTCAAGACGGCAACCTTTGCGGACGGCGTCGACGACATCAAGGACCTGAAGCCCGGAATGCTGCTGGAAGGTACCGTCACCAACGTCGCGGCCTTTGGTGCCTTCGTCGATATCGGCGTGCACCAGGACGGATTGGTGCATGTCTCCCAGCTCGCCGACCGGTTCGTGAAGGATGCGCACGAGGTGGTGAAGGCCGGCGATGTCGTGAAGGTGCGGGTCGTGGACGTTGATCTTGCGCGCAAGCGTATTGGTCTCACCATGCGCAAGGACGGCGGCGATGCGTCCGCGAAGCCTGCGCGGCGCGATGATGCCAAGCGCAACGATAGTGGGCGCAGCGATAATGGACGCGATGGGCGGCCGGCGCAGCGCGGCCAGCAGAAGCCGCAGCGCGACCGCAATCCGCCGCCGCAAAGCGCGTTGGGTGCGGCACTCGCCGAGGCACTCAAACGGCGCTAGGAATCCCGTAGGGCGCGGCCTTTATCGCCGCGAACGTTCCAGTGTGCGAGGTGTGCCAAACACGTTCGGATCGCCCCCCAATTGAGAGGTGAGCGTCCGTAGCACGTTCATGAGCGAGATGGAGATGCTTTGCCTGGCTTTGGGCCCGAACCGGATCGTCGGGCCGGAAACACTGATCGCACCGATCAGCTTTCCGTCAATCCCGAAGACCGGTCCCGCGATGACGGAAATATCAAGGGTGCCATCTCCGATCGCGATGATAGGAAGTTGCTTGAAGGATTCCGGCTTCACGGCCTCGGCACCGTCGGAGAAGAGCATGAGAACCTTGCCGGTCGCGCCTCTGTTGATCGGCAATGTTTCGCCGACCTCGACGTGATGGCGGACAGCCTGCTTCGGTTCGACCCGAAACAAACATGATCTCGAGGCCCCATCGGAAACAAAGAAGGATGCACTTTCATCCGTCGCCTCCGTAAGGACGGCCAGTTGCGGCATAACGATATCTTCCAGGCGAAACGATCGTTGATAGATCATCCCGAGATGAAATAGCGCGGGGCCGAGCCGATAGCTCCCGTCCGCGGCCAACCGAACGATGAAATTCCGCCGTTCCAAGGTCTGTAGAAGCCTCAGGATCGTGCTTTTGTACATTCCCGTTCGTTCGGCCAGTTGTGCGAGGCTGAGTTTGTCTTCGCCCGGCCGAAACGCGAGAAGAATCTCGATTGCCCTGTCGACCGCCGCGACTTTGTTCCGGTCAGGGTTCTTCGTACTCACCTTCTTGTTCGACGCTTCATGCGCAGAATCTCGCTTGACAGCTCGCACGATCCATTCCTCAATTATCAATAAATAGAATATCATTCTGCACAGTAGAACGCAGGATGTCCACCTCGGCCGTTATTCGGCGGGAGGATAAACGGGAAGCCGCGCGGCAGAATTGGCCAACGTGGTCGGCGATACAGGTGTTCGAAACCGACGGTTCCAATGTCGGATCGGACTTCTTCTGGGAGGCTAGGCTGCTATGAATTCAAGAGTGCCGTATGCCCTGTTTGCCGTGAGCATTGCGTTCACTGCAACGCCGTCCGCGGCTCAAAAAGCAAAAGACACGTTGCGCGCCGCATCGTTGGAGGCGGTCTCGATCGTCGATCCCGTCACCAACGTGCAGTCCGGCGCCGGCCCGATAAACCGGGCGATACAAGACGCGCTTGTCACCTATGATTGGGATACAAAGAAATATATCCCGTTACTCGCAACAGCGTGGCGTCTGATTGATGACACCACGATCGAGTTCGATCTGCGTGAGGACGTGACGTTTCACGACGGCTCGAAATTCGATGCCGACGACGTGGTCGATGTCTTCAATTATCTCAACCAGTCATCGGTCCACTTCCTGTTCAAATCCTCGACCTTCGGTGGCTTAAAGAACGCGGAAAAAGTGGGTCCGTACAAAGTCCGTTTCCATGCACAGCGGCCGTTGGCGACGCTGCTTTCCCAAACCGGGGAATCCTACAGGATCTATCCGTCCGACAAATATGTCGGGAACAAGGATACCTTCGGGCGGACACCAATCGGCACGGGCCCATATCGGGCGATCCAGGTCGATCCCGCGAAGGGCGTGATATTGGAGAAATACGCAGGCTTCCGGCACGGCAATCGGGCGCGCCCTGCGGCTCGGATCGGGCGGATCGACATTCAGCCCATTCCGGATATGCAGACCCAGGTAGCCAACATGATGATCGGGAAATTGGACATCATGTATGGTGTCGATCCGGATGTCGCGGCGAACGTGCTCAAGAATCCCGATCTGAAACTGGACGTCGCCGACGTCACGACCGTCACCTATCTTCAGTTCGATGTTGCCAACCGTTCAGGCATCAATGTCTTCAAGGATCAACGGGTTCGCCAAGCGGTTTCGATGGCGATCGACCGTGATACGATCAAGGCGAATCTGTTGCCGAAAGAGGCGCAGTATCTGCCGCAGTTGGACGGCATCTGTCACCCCGCGTTGCTCGCGTGCGTGTCGAACGCCAAGCCGCCGGAATATAATCCGGCCAAGGCCCGGGAATTGCTTGCCGCGGCCGGATTGAAAGACGGCTTCGATCTGACCATCAGCACATTCGGCCCGACCAAGGATCTGACGACCGCGGTGGCCGGCAATCTGCGCGCCGTCAATATTCGCGCAAGTGTAGAGAATCTGACCTACACAGCGTATTCGAAGAAGCGCGGCGATGGGCGTCTTCAATCGTTGATCGCCTTCTACGCCAACGGCGCCGGTCAGTCCGATGCGCAGCGCACAATCGATTTCTTCTTCCAGCCCGGCGAGCGCGACTATTTCCACGATGAATCGTTCTTCAAGATGGCGGAAGAGGCTGGCAGCATCGTCGACATCGACAAACGCACAAAGCTTTACCAAAAAATGTTCGAGGGTCTGATCAACAAGAATTACGTGATGCCGCTGATACCCGTGGCCGGCTCTTGTGATCCATCACAAAGATCTCGTGGTCGAGCGCGGTCCACGCAATTCGGAAGGCTATATCAATATAACCAACTGCGTTGGGCGGATTGATCGTTCCAACGACCTATCAGGAGGGCCTCTTCAATGCTGACACAGGAACAAAATGAATATCTGACGAAGGTCGGTCCTGGGACACCGTGCGGTGAATTGATGCGCAGGTACTGGCACCCGATCTATCCGGAGGCACAGCTTCGTCACAATCCGGTCGCGAAGGTGCGTATTCTTTGCGAAGATCTGGTGTTGTTCCGCGACCGAAGCGGCAAACTCGGCCTCATCGAAGAACGTTGTCCGCACCGGATGTTGAGCTTCAAGGTCGGAATTCCGGAACAGAACGGAATTCGCTGTCCCTATCATGGGTGGCTGTTCGATGGAAAAGGTCGCTGCCTTGAACAACCACTCGAACCGGCCGACAGCACCTTCAAGGATAAGGTTCAGATCAAATCCTATCCGGTCGAGGAAATGGGAGGATTGATCTGGGCTTATCTCGGACCGCAGCCGGCGCCTTTGTTGCCGCGCTGGAATCTGTTCGTGCGGCCCGATGGCTTCCGCCAGATCGTTGCCCATCAGTTGTCCTGCAATTGGCTTCAGGTTCAGGAAAATCGCGCGGATCTGGGCCACGCGACCTATCTGCACGGCCGCCTATTCCAATATGCATTGGAGCGGAAGGGCACGCTCACCGACGATCCGCAGGGACGATACAATGCAGCGATGCGCGCTCAGGCGGACATGCTGGCGAAGCAAGCTCATATTCAATATCAACAGGTTTCCAACCAGTTCGGATTCTCGAAGGGTTTCAAGAAGTCCTATGAGAACGAGAGCCAGAAGCTCTGGCAGGTGGGTTTCAACCCCATTCTATTTCCGTATACCCTTGCTTTCGGGCCCGACGCGGGAAAGAGCGTCCGGCGCAGCTATCAGATCGGCGTACCGATCGACGATACGCATACCTGGCATTTCCAGTATTTCTGTTACGTGTTCCCCAATGGCGTCGATGTTCCCGCACAGGAGTTCGTGCCGTATGTCGAGGTGCCGCTTAAAGATGAGAACGGCGAATATCTTCTCGATTACGTGCTCGCCCAGGATATGGTGGCCTGGGTCGAACAGGGTGACATCACGGACCGGACCCGCGAACATCTTGGCGCGACGGACGTTCTAGTGACCGCCTATCGGAAGCTGTTGAAAAGCCAGATTGATCTGGTCCAGGAGGGCGGTGAGCCAATCAACGTTTTCCGTGATCCGTCCGACATCGATACGTCGGAGCTTGACATCGAGGGTCATAGCGAGAGGGACAAGCTTCAATCCGCATCGGACGCCGTCGTTTATCGCCAGAACTATCATAAGATGTCGAAGGCTGGCTGGCTCTATATCGACGACGATGCCGATCGCTATTGTCCGGATCGGGACCTCATCGTCTCGATGATGACCCAGGCGGAAGCGTTGAATTCGGCGGCCAATCAGAAAGTCTGACTGCCGTTCGTTGCGCCAGCGTGGCCATCCTTGGTCTTCAGCGGTTTGTCGATGGTCTGGGATCGTGCGCGTTAGATCGTCGCAGCCTCGCGTGCGCCCGATCGATATTGTTTCCCGGTAGGGTGGCATTAATATCCATTCAATAACGAAGTGACGGCGAACTGTCGGCTTTAGGGGACGCACGATGAAATACAGGCGTGTTGGCGATACGGAGCTTGAGGTGTCCGAGATCGCGTTCGGCTGCGGCGGCAATGCGGGCCTCATGGTACGTGGCAGTGTGGTCGAGCAGGAACGCATCGTCGGCCGCGCGCTCGATCTCGGCATCACCTATTTCGACAATTCGCCCGATTACGGCAATTGCATCGCCGAGGAAAATCTCGGCCGGGCGCTCAGGGCGCTGAAGGCGCGGCCCTTGCTCAATTCCAAGGTCGAGATCCGCGCCGAGAACCTGGACGATGTGGCAGGCCACGTGGTGCGCTCCACCGAGGCGAGCCTCAAGCGCCTGGGCGTGGATTATCTGGATATCATGCAGATCCATAATGGCCCCTCCAATGCGGATCCGAAGCTGGAAGGCCGCGTCTATGCGCAATTGCAGATCGATCACTACCTGCGTCCCGGCGGTGCCATCGAAGGCGTGCGGCGCCTGCTCGATGCGGGCAAGGTGCGCTACGCCGGTTTCATCTGCCGCGGTAACGACGCGCAGGAAGTGACGCGCATCCTCGATACCGGCCTCTTCAAACTGATCAACGTGCCTTACACGCTGCTCAACCCGACCGCGGGTGGCACGAAGCCGGAAGGACTGAACGTCGGCAAGGATTTCGGCCGCGAGATCGATCTGGCGCGCGAGCGAAAGGCGAGTGCTGCCATCTACTCTCCACTGGCGAGCGGTGCCTTGAGCGACGATGCCGTGGCCGCGAAACCGCGCCACGCTTTGGCACGTCAGGAAGATCCACAATCGGATAATGCGCGCAAGAACCGGGAAAAGGCGCAGGCGGTGAGTTTCCTGAGCACGGAGACGGGAACGAGCCTTGCGCAGGCGGCCTTTCGCTTCATCCTGATGCATCCGGGCGTGGCCACGGCTTTGGGTGGCTTCTCCAACCAGGCGCAGTTGGAGGAAATCTGCGCGGTCTCCGGCATGGCGCCATTCGATGCCGGCCTGATGACGCGGCTCGACGCGGTGTGGCGCGCCGATTTCAAGATTTAACGCGTAATGCCCTCATGTTGAGCCCGTCGAAACATGAGGCTTCGATACCCTCATCTTTCGACAAGCTCAGGACGAGGTAGCTGCTTTATTCGCTGACGACGACCTGTCCGTCCATCTTCTTCTGCGGCGCGGCGCTCAGGCCTGTTTCCTCGATCTTGCGGTGCAACTCCTTGATCTGGTCCAGCATGGGGCCATAACGGTCGGCATCGTCGATGGAAAAGCCGCGATGGTACATGCGCCGGTAATCCTGGCCGACACGCGGCGGATTGAAGGTGGCAGGATCGCCCGTCCAGCCGTGCGGCGGCTCGCCCGCGCCGAAGATCACGTCGGGCGATTTGTCGCGCCACACGTTCATCGGGTCCTTGCCGTCCTCGACGCGCTTGATCTGCTCGTCCAATTGCTTGCGCAGCAGGATGATCGGGATGTCGGTGCGCCCTAGGGACTCCTTCGAGCGATCCGTCAGGTCGCCCTGCGACCACCATACGAAGGCGTCCTGGGCCAGTACGTAATCGAAGATCGGTTTGCCATCGGCGTCGCGGACCGGCGGTTCATACCACGGCACGATGTTCTGTTCCGGCGCCGTCACGCCGGGCGGCGCGGCATAGACCTGATAACAAAGGTGCAGCGTGTGGGTATCGTCGATCGGTACACGGATCTGGTATTCGCTGCGCGGCGCACCAGGGCTGCCCGTGTTGGTGTAGAACGGGAACATCACGGTGGCGTGGCGATGGATGTGATCCTTCTCCGCGCCCAACTCCTTCGAATAGACGATGCTTTTCTCAAAACCATATTGGGTAGGTGCGGCGATGATGTCCTTGATGCCGTCGCCCCATTTGATGCGGTTGTGCAGCGTGTGTTTGTCGCTGGCGGCGCGTTCGTCGAACTTGCCGTCGCGCTCCAGGACGTATTTGAAGAAATGTCCGTGCGTCCACACGCTGTGGGTCGGATCGCCGGTATTCTCCTGACATTGCAGCCAGTTGCAGTTGAGCACGTTGACCGCGATCTGGCGGATCGCGTTCGGCCACACGAACAGATCCCAGCGGGGAAGCGCAGGTGCCGGCAGCGGACCCATATAGGTGAACAGCATGCCGCCCAGCTCCTGCACAGGATAGGCGGGCAGCTTCTTCGGGAATTTGCCGCGTGGGCTCGCCTCCATCGGGCGTTCGATACAGTCGCCGGTCTCGCCGTAGAGCCAGCCGTGATAAGGGCAGCGCAGGCCTTCCTCGTCGGGGATGCCGTATTGCAGATCGACCAGGCGGTGCAGGCAGCGTTGCCCGATCAGGCCGTAGCCGCCTTTGGTGTTGCGGAACAGCACCAAGTCTTCGGCGAGGATGCGGATGGCACGGACCGGATTGTCGGCAAGCTGCGAGGCCGGCGCGATCGGAATCCAGTAGCGCCGCATCAATTCACCGCACGGCGTTCCAGGGCCGACGCGCGTCAGGCGTTCATTCATCTCGACGCTTAGCATCGTTCAAAACTCCTCAACGAAAATCTTTTCCGGCTCTGCATTCAGAACGACACGTATTTCGCGGCACGCTTGATCACGTTCGGCGGGAATTTGCTGATTCGCGCCATATATGCGTCGATGTCCTGCCAAGTGGAGACATCCATGCCGCCCGGCGCCGCAGCAATGAATTCCTTGATGAAGTCCTCGTCCTTCATGGTTTTCTCGAACGCGGTGCGCAGCGCGGCCAGCCGATCGGCCGGCACGCCCGGCGGGCAGGAAAAGGCACGGAAGAACTGATTGGTGCCGAGCACCAGTTCCATGACCTGACGATCCTCTTCGGTCTTCGCCTGCTCGGTGGCGAGCGGCACGTCCTTCCACTTGGGATCGATGGCGCGGCGCGTGCTCATCTGCAGCACCGGCACGACCAGGTCGGTCCATTCCTTCAGATTCTTGAGGCGTTCCCATTCGGCGCTGGCACGGCCATGCACCTCGCCGCGCTGGATGGCGAGATCGATTTGCGACGTGCCGCCGGTATAGCCCGAAAGCACCTTCAACTTGGTGTCCAACATATCGTTGACGAGATAGGCATAGGAGCTGGTGGCGTCCGGCCCGCTCGCACCAATCAGGACCTCGGTCTTGCGGATACCGTCGAGCGTGGTGGCCGGCGCATCCTTGCGCAGGATCAGCATGGGCGTGCCGCGTGACGTGATCGAACCGATCCAGCCGAATTTGGCGGGATCGAACTGCACGCCGGGAACGTTGAGCAGCTTGGCGACCGGCATCAGGTCGGCGTAGATCGCCATCACGGTGCCGTCCTTGGGTGCTACGTTGTTCACATGATTGGCGGCGAGCACCGTGCCGGCGCCCGGCATGTTGCGTACGATGACCTTGGGCTCGCCTGGGATGTATTTGCCGATGTGCCGCGACAGCACGCGCGCGGCCAGGTCATAGCCGCCGCCCGGCGCATAGCCGACGATGATCTCGAGATTCTTGTCTTTATAGAAATCGGCGACCGCCTGATCTGCGGCGGCGGCGGGCAGGATACCCGCGAAAATCATCCAAACGGATAGAACGGCGAGGCGAAGCACGCGGCGCATGGCAAGTCTCCCTATCGCCCCGTTTTATCGACTTGGGGGCGGTTTCTTTATCTAAGTTATTGAAACTTTATGGAGTTCCCGGCCTGCGGACAAGGATTAATGCCGTGCCTTATTCGTGCCGCACCCGGCGGATACAGACTACGCTGTCCGCGCAAAGCGGATTATAAGGGGGCGGCAATTTGAGGGTACCTCATCTATGACCCGCGGTCTTTCGCGCCTTATTTGGGCGTTTGCGATCTTCCTTTCGGCCGCACTGGCGACCCGTATTGGACTCGCGTTTCTCACCAACGATCACTTCACACGCCAAGAATGGATCGATTTCCTCTTGGTCGGCGCGATGTTCGATCTGGTCATCGCGACCTGCTTCGCCCTGCCATGGGCTTTGTACGATATCGTCGTACCGGCTCAGATCAGATGGCCGATTGCGCGCAAGATCGAGGCGGTGTGGAGCGGTGCCTGGGCGCTCGCTTACGTCTACCTGGTTATCCTGATCGGCGTGATGGAGTTCGTCTTCTGGTCGGAATTCGCCAGCCGGTTCAATTTCGTCGCAGTCGATTATCTCATCTATACGCACGAGGTCATCGGCAATATCCGCGAAAGCTATCCGGTCGGCACGTGGTTCGCATTGATCTTCGTGGGTGCGGTTGTCATCTGGTGGGCGACTTGGCCGCGACGATGGGCACGCTACGGCGCACGTTGGCCGATGCGCGTCGCGACCTGCGCGATCCTCGGCGCGGTTTGTGCAGCGTCGCTGCTGTTGGCGCGCTTTGATATGAGCGAAGGTGACGCCAATGTTGAAGTGCGCGAATTGTCGATGAACGGCGTCTACGCCTTCTTCTACGCGTTCAGCAACAACCAGATTGATTATGCGCGCTTCTATCCGACCCTGCCCCAGGCGGATGCGCTCGCGCTGGCGCGTGGGATGCTCACACAGAAGGGAAGCAGCTTCAGGCACGACGATGGCATCGAACGTTTCGTGCCCGCGAACGATACGGTCCGCAAGCTCAATGTCGTGCTGATCAGCGTCGAAAGCCTGTCAGCCAGCTATCTGGGCGTCTTCGGCAACCCGCAAGGTCTGACGCCCGAACTCGATGCGCTGTCGCAGAAGGGACTGCTGTTCACCAATCTCTACGCGACCGGCACGCGGACGGTACGCGGGCTCGAGGCGCTTTCGGTCGGCGCGCCGCCGATCCCCGGCAACAGCATCGTGCGGCGCCCGAACAACGACAATCTGGAAACGCTGGGCGAGGAGTTGGACGAGAACGGCTGGGCGGCCCACTGGATCTATGGCGGTTACGGTCTGTTCGACAACATGAACGCGTATTTCGCCGGCAACAGCTACGAGGTCACGGACCGGCGCGACATCGACCCCGACAAGATCCCGATCCATCACGAGACCATCTGGGGCGTCGCCGATGAGGATCTCTACACCTTGTCGATGACCAAATTCGACGAGGACTATGCTAAGAAGAAGCCGTTCTTCGCTCACATTATGACGACATCGAACCATCGGCCGTTCACCTTTCCGGAGGGGCGTGTCGACCGGCCGCAGAAAACGCACGAAGGCGGGGTGCAATATACCGATTGGGCGATCGGCGATTTCATCCGTCGCGCCTCGAGCAAGCCGTGGTTCGCCAATACCCTGTTCGTGATCGTGGCCGATCATACGGCGAGCGCGGCGGGCAAGACCGACTTGCCGGTTGAGCGTTATCATATCCCGATGATCTGGTACGCCCCCGGACACATCCAGCCGGGGCGCATGGATCGCTTGATGAGCCAGATCGATATACCGACGACCATCCTGGGTTGGCTCGGCATCGCCCACGAAAGCAAGTTCTTCGGCTATGACATGTTCAAATTGGAACCGGGGCGCGAACGGGCGTTCATCAGCAATTACCAGACGCTCGGTTACATGAAGAACAATCGCCTGGTCGTCCTGCGTTTGAGGCAGGATCCTGTCGTGGTCGATGGTACGCCGGCGCACCCCGTCGACCCCATCGATATCGACGATAAAACGTTGATCCGGGAAGCGATCGCCAATTATCAGGTCGCCAACCAGATGTTCCGCGACGGCGAACTGCGCGAGGACGACGAGGACGAAAACAAAGATCGCGATGAGAATGGCCGTTCGATGGATGCCGAGCAGCCGATGGCGCCCTGATCGGTCCTCACCTCGGCGTTAGCACGCGCTGCCTTTGGACTCGGTCGCCTCGATCCGCACGCGCGTGATGCCTCGGCTGACGAAGCCGAGCTCCTGAGCGCTGCTCCGCGACACGTCGATGATGCGCCCTTTGATGAAGGGGCCGCGATCGTTGATGGTCACGGTTGTCGAGCGTCCGTTCGCCAGATTGGTGACCTTGACGCGCGTGCCGAACGGCAGGGTGCGGTGCGCCGCGGTGGGCGCGTTGGCGTCGTGGATCTCGCCGTTCGCGGTCCTGCGCGGGCGCTTCGTCTTGAGGCGGCCGTACCAGGACGCGTCGCCTTCCTCGGTGAAGGTGACGGATTCGGTACAGCCCTGTTGATCGGCGCCAGTTGGGGGATGCTGGGTGTCATCGGGCGGCGGTGGAAGTGGCGATGGGCCCAACGACCCGACGCAGGCCGACAGTAGAAAAGCTGCGGCAATCAAAAGGAGCGGCGTGCGTGCGGCCGTTCTCACTGTCATTGGGAAACCCTTCTGCGGCACGTCTGACAAAGGCGGCCGCCGGCCGCACACACTTGTGATAGCGGCCCAAGTACGCTCTCGCAACTTTTTTGGGCGCCATACCACGCTCGTTGTGGCCTAAATCAGTGAATTTGTTAGGTTTTTATTCGTAAACGCGGTCCACCATTGCACTGGGAACGTTCCGGTGGCGGCCCGGTTAGGGGATAGAGGTCAGGGGTTAGACATGTTCGCGCGCGTGCTCTCGATAATGCTGGTGCTTGCCCTTGCGGGATGCGGGACGGTCGAACGTGGACCGTCTTCATCCGCGCGCGCGCCGTCCGGCGGGCTACGCTTGCCGGCAAGCATCGTTGTCGATGATGGGCATAACGGATCGATGCCGCTGCAGATGGCCTCGCTGGTGGCGGGCGGCGGGCTGAACGGGGCTTTCGGGTCGCGCGGCTATTCCATGGGCGGCAGGAGCGGTCCGCGCCATGACGGCATCGACATCCGCGCGCCCAAAGGCACCGCCATTCACGCCGCCACTGATGGGCAGGTGGTCGATCTCGGCTGGCGCGGCGATTACGGCCGTTTCATCCTGCTGCGCCATTCCGACCAGATCGAAACCGCTTACGCGCACCTGTCGCGTTTTGCCGATCGTTTGGCGGTGGGGCAGGTCGTGCGGCGCGACCAGGTGATCGGGTATGTCGGCACGTCCGGCAATGCCACCGGCCCGCATCTGCATTTCGAGGTGCGCCGTAACGGCCGGGCCATCGATCCGCTGGGCGCCACGACGCTCGCCGCAGACCGCTAGAAAAAATCAGGCAGCCCCAAGTTATCGAGACGGCCTGATCGGTGTAGCCTGCGCGCCAATTCCGCAACTTGGCGGCGAAGGCTATTTCGGTAGCAGCACCTTATCCACCACATGGATGACGCCGTTCGATTGTTCGACATCGGCGATCGTGATGCGAGCCTGATTTCCGTTTTCGTCAACGATCCAGAGGTTCATGCCGTCGAGCTTCACGGTCAGATCGTCCCCGCTCACCGTCTTCAGCGTCACCATGCCGTTCATTGCCTTGGCTTTGTTCGCGAGATCGGCGCCGGTGATCTTGCCCGCCACAACATGCGCGGTGAGCACCTTGGTCAGCTTGTCCTTCATGTCGGGCTTCATCAGCGAATCCAATGTACCCGCGGGCAAGGCGTCGAAAGCTGCGTTGGTCGGCGCGAAGACGGTGAACGGGCCCTTGCCGGATAGCGTGTCGACCAGGCCCGCATGTTTCACGGCCGCGACCAGCGTCGTGTGATCCTTCGAATTCATCGCGTTCTGGACGATGTTCTTGGTTTCAAACATGGCCGCACCACCGACCATGGGATTGGCCGCGAAGGCCGTGCCGGTTCCCGCGAAACCGGCCAAAGCGGTGGCGAGTGCGAGCGCAAGCGCGTTCGCGTGAAAGGTATGGCGCAAAGCGTTGTATTGCATTGTTCGTCTCCTGTGTGCCGTCTCGTCCGTTCGAGACACGGGAGATACGCGCAGGCGCGCACGCCGGATGCAGCGCGCTCGAAAGATTCCGCGAAAGATCTCTTGGATCAGATCTTCTGCAGCTTGCCGCTGGCGACGACGGGCCCTGTCGGCACATCCTTGGGGGAACCGCCCATGGGTTCGATGCTGACGGCGAGCATCGCATCGGCGACCAGGTAAGGCATCATGGGATTGGGCATCGGCATGTCGGAGGCACGTGCCTCCGCAATGACACCGAGCGAGCGTGGACGGCCATCCGCAGGGATGACCCACAATTGAACCACGCTGTCCGCCGGGAGCTGCAGGCCCGCCGGCTGGATGATCAATCGTCCCGTCGTCATATCGACCTGGGCCAGAAGCATCGGGCCCTGAGACGCAGTTTGCCCCGAGCCTTGTGCGGCCGAGTGCAATGTGGCGACCAGCGCACCGCCGCGGCCGCTGTCCAGCAGCGCGCCGATCAGGACGAATCCGGCGAGGGCTGCGGCACTCGCCAATCCCGTCGTCCAACGCCAGAAAGCGACCGAGTCCCATAGGCTGGGGCGCATTGTCCGCCCCTTTACGATGTTGGCGCCGATGCGTGTCTCGACCCCATCCCAGGCCCGCGCAGGCGGCGCGACGGGTGCGACAGTATCGGCCAGCGGCTGCAGGCGGATCGTCCAGCTTTCGACGAGGCTCGCGAACGCAGGATCGGCGGCGATGCGTGCCTCCACGCCCGCGCGCTCCGTTGGCGCAAGCAGGCCCAGCACATATTCGCCCGCCAGCGTCGCGTCATCCGGTCGGTCGTTGGATATGTTCGGCTGTTCGCTCATCGCCAGTTCATCATTCCATAGTCATCATTTCACATTCATCGTGGTCCGTTCACCGTTCAAGACAGGTCCGCAATTTCATCAGGCTGCGGCGGATCCGGCTTTTGACCGTGCCGAGCGGCAGGCCTTCACGGTCCGCCAGCTGCTCATAGGTGATCTCGCCGAAAAAGGCGCCGCGCACCACCAGACGTGCATCCTCATCCAACTCGCCCAGGCATCGTTCCAGCCGGTCGCGGTCGTCGGCTTCGGCCAGGCGCTGTTCGGCCGACAGCGCGCCATCCGGCAGCTCGATCGCGGTGTCCAGGTCTGCGGCCGGCATCTTGCGCGTGCGCAGCCGGTCGATCGCCTGGTTGCGCGCGATGGTGACCATCCAGGTGATGGGGCTCGCCTTGGCCTGGGCGTAACGTCCGGCGTTCGACCATACGCGCACATAGGTTTCCTGCAAAATCTCCTCGGCTTCTGCGCGATCCTTTAAGATACGCAGGCAGACGCCGAAAAGTTTCGAAGACGTCCGTTCATAGACATGGCGAAACGCCGCACGATCGCCCAGTGCGACCCGTGCCAGCAGGCTGTCCAATTGTTCTTCGCCTTGTTCTTCGTCCGTCATCGTCACGCCAGATACGAAGGAGCGGTCCAAAAGGTTTCAAACGAGGTCAAAAAAATCAGGGAAGCGTCACTTTTTCCCCAAGTTCACCTTTTCCCAAGTATCACCGCGTCGGCGCACCGCCCAGGTGAGCCCCCAGCGCGACACCTCGCCGAAGTGGCGGAAAACGGCCAAGGTCACGCCCGGATGGAAGCCCAGCCCGGTCGCCGGATCGCGCACGTATTCCGCGCCCAGTTCGGCCCATTTGAGGCAGAGCGCCTGATTGCATTCGCCGAACAGCACTTCCAGGTCGTCGCCGCAGAGCAACCCGCCGTCGCGCACCAGCGGTGCCGCATTCTCCAGATCCTTGCGGACCTGCATGTAGGAATGATCGCCATCGATATAGACGATGTCGAAGCCTTCGCGCGGCAAGGTCGGCAAAACATCGTCGCTTGCGCCGCGCCGGACCTCGATTGCCTTCGTGGCACCGGCGCGTTCGATGTTCGCCTGGAATTGCGCGAATGCCTCGCCGGAGGCGAGTTTGCGGTTCTGGTCGTTGTCGAGCTGCTGACCGACGCCGGCCTTGCCTTCATAGGCGATCCAGGGATCGACACAGACGATGCGTCCGGCGCCGTTGTTGCTGTCACGCAGTGCCGCGTGCCACTCCAACGCCGAGTCGCCGAGCCAGGTTCCGACTTCCAGGATGTCGAGCGGGCGATGCGCCCGTTCGCCGGCCGCGAGGGCGACGAACGAGCGCAAAACGCCGTTGCGATATTCGCTCAACTGTTCGCCGGTGAGCGCCAATCAGGCGGCCCGATCAGGCGGCTTTGGCCGCCGCCGCCTGCAGTTCGGCCGCGGCCAACTGGGCCGGGCGCGCGCGGCAGGTTTCGAGCCACGTCTTGAAATGCGGGAAGGACGACAGATCGACGTTGAAGCGGACCAGCGAGCCGGAGATCGCCGCCATGTTGAGATCGGCGATCGTGAACGTATCACCCAGCAGGTATTTCTGCTTGGCGAGCACGCCGTCGATGGCCTTGAGCGGACGCTGCAACGCGGCGATGGCGCGCTCGACCGCCTTGGGGTCGCGCTGGGCTTCGGGCAGCATCATGCGGTGCATCAGGATCTCGGTGCCGTGGCGTTCGATGTTCCACATGGCCCAGAAGCTCCACTGCGTCGCCTCGCACATCTGCTTGTCGGTCAGCTTCGGCAGGTTGCCGCCCGGATGGGTGCGCGCGAGATGCAGGTTGATGGCGCAGCTTTCGTGCACGACCACATCGCCGTCCTTGAGCGTCGGCAGGGTCGGCATCGGGTTCATGGCCAGGTATTCCGGCGTGCTGGTTTCGCCCTTGCGGAAATCCCACGGCACGTTCTCGTAATCCAGCCCAAGTTCGTTAAGGGCCCAGAGCACGCGCGAAGCGCGCGAATTCGGTGTTCCGTACAGCGTGATTTTGGCCATGGTTGCCTCCCGTGATGAATTGTATTCCGATAGAGTCATAGCCCTGCGCGGGGACAGGGAAAAGGGGCAGCACAACCGCCTCATGGATTGTAAGGGAGATGTCATATGTCGGGGCCAAATGGGGGCGGCGCGCCGCGCGTCAAACGGTTCGAGGAACAGCGCTGGGTTCTCGATAACCTGATCCAGACCGTCGGCGTCGAATGGGACCAGCCGCGCGTCAATTACATGAGCGCACCGGGCGGGCTGGAGGCGATGGGCGATTTCCGCACCGCCGCCGCTCGTATCGCCAAATATGCCGATGTGGACCGCGAATTCATGGCTGCCGCACGCCGCCGCCAGGCCAAGGCGGAATCCCTGGAAAAAGACGGGCGGACGGTCGCTGCGCGCGAAAGTTATTTCATCGCCTCGCTTCTGTGGGCGACCGCGCGCTGGCCAATCCACGAGGCGAATGAGCGCCTGCTCGACCTCGAAGTGAAAATGAATCACTGCTATGCCAAGTTCATCGCCTATTCCGCGCGGCCTATCGAACGGGTCGAGATCCCGTTCGGCAATCAGTTCCTTCCCGCTTATCTGCATCTGCCGCGTACGCCCGCGGCCGGCGAGAAATTCCCCTGCGTGATTACCTCGCAAGGCATGGACGGCTGCAAGGAAACCGGTGCTGCGATGTATGGCGACAAGCTGTTGGAGCGCGATATCGCCGTCTTCGCGATGGACGGGCCGGGCCAGGGCGAATGTTTCTCGCGCCGTGTCCTGGTGACCGAGGACAACCACAAGGATGCTGTTGCCGCTGCGCTCGATTACCTGGATAAGCGGCCCGAAATCGATGGCGCGAAGCTCGGCTATCGCGGTACCAGCTTCGCATCCTATTTCGGCACTGTTGCCGCCGCCGCACTTGGTGACCGGTTGAAAGCCTGCGCCGTCTATGCCGTCTGCCACGAGCCGGGCGCGCACACGATCTTCAATGTCGCCTCGCCGACCTTCAAGATGCGCTTCATGTATATGGCGGGCTATACGGACGAGGAGAAATTCGATCGCTTCATGCCGAAGCTCGATCTGCGCCCCATAGCGCACAAGATCACCTGCCCGTATCTCGCGGTCGCGGGCGGTGACGACGAACTGTCGCCGATCGAGCATACCTACGATCTCTTGGAACGCATCACCGCGCCCAAGAAGCTCGTGGTTTACGAAGGTGCCCGCCATGCCATCGGCCCGGTGCCGTCAGTGGTGCTTGGTGAAAATCCGCACAACCTGATTTCCGATTGGTTTGTGGATCGCTTCGCCGGCAAGCCGATGGTATCGGAAAAGGTCTATGTGGACTCGACGGGCCGGGCGGCTGCCACACCGTATTCGCGATAAGCTGTAACGCGCTCGCGATTTGGTGAGTCGCGCTTCTTCTTGGATAGCCACGGAACCGGCACCTTCGGGCGCGGGTTTTCATTTTATGAATCGGTGGCACAAATGGTCACTCGGCATCCTTGGCGGGTTGGTCGTCGCCTTCGGCGCACTGGCAATCTTTTTCGATTGGAATTGGCTGCGCGGCACGCTCACCGAGAAAGTCTCGGCGGCAACGGGACGTCACATCTCCGTCGGCGACTTGCAGGGCCAGTGGTCCCTGACGCCGACCTTCGCGATGCGCGACGTCCATGTCGCCAATGCCGACTGGGGCAAGGCGGAAGAACTCCTCTCCGCCGAGGAGTTGGAGGTAACCGTTGATCTCCCCGAACTGTTGCGCGGACGCACGGTTCTGCCCCAGATCAAGCTGGTGAAGCCCGATCTGGCGCTGGAGGTGCGCGAGGATGGTCAGACGAACTGGACGCTCGCCGCTGAAGCGGCGGCGGAAGCAGCCGCGCCCGAGGAACGATCCGAAGTCCCGTTGATCGGGCGGCTCGATATCCAGGATGGGCGCCTGCGCTACAGCGACCCGAAACACGGCTTGGAACTCGACGGTCAGTTGAACACGGCGGTGGCCGAAGGGGGTAAAGGCAAAACTCAGCTCGGCTTTACCGGTAGCGGCACCTTGCAGAAGGAGAAGTTCCAGATCGCTTTTGTGGGCGGATCGCTACTTTCCCTGCGCGAGAACGAGGAGCCGTATCCGGTCTCCCTCGACATTCAGGCGGTCGACAGTCATGCAAACATTTCCGGCACGCTGGTCGAACCGGTGAAGATGGATGGCCTCGATCTGCGCGCACGCCTGCAGGGGCCGAACCTCAGCAAGCTCACGACCATCACCGGTATCCCGCTGCCGATTACACCGCCTTACGATCTCGCGGGCCGGTTGGAACGCGAGGGCAATGTCTGGAAGCTCACCGGCCTCGACGGCACCATGGGGCATAGCGATCTGCGCGGCGATTTGAGGATTGATTTGACGCGCGAGCGGAAGTTCATTGAAGCTGATCTCAATTCGCACAAACTCGATTACCGCGATGTCGGCTCACTGATCGGCATCCCGCCCGATGCCGGAGAAGATAAGCAAGCGGCCTCTAAACAAAGAGCCAAGGTTGCGCCTAAAGATGCGCTGAACCAGAAGGGCCAGAAGGTGGAGAAGCCCGCCGAGCCCAGGCGGGTGCTGCCCGATGCACCGTTGAGCGTGGCGCAGGTGCGTGCCGTGGATGCCAAGGTGAAGTTCCGCGGCAATCAGGTCGATGCGCCGAACGTTCCCTTGTCGGGTGTGCAACTCGATCTCGAATTGGACAATGGGGTATTGCATCTCAAGCCATTGCAGGTCGGTGTCGCCGGCGGACGGACGGTCGCGGACATCAGGATCGACGCGCGCAAGGAGCCGGTGCGAACCGATTACGATGTCAGGCTGCGCGGCTTCGAGCTCGGCGATTTCATGGCCAAGGCGGGACTGAAGGATAGCGCGCATGGCCGCATCGACGGCCGCGTTCGATTGACGGGAACCGGCAACACGGTCGCGAGCTCGCTGGGGACGTCGAACGGCGATATCCGGCTGCTCATCAATAGTGGCGAGATTTCGAACCTCGCCATCGAAGTCGCAGGGCTCGATATTGCGGAAACCCTGGGCCTGCTCGCGACCAAGGATAAGCCGGTCGGCATTCGCTGTTTTGTCGCCGATCTCGGCGTGGATAAGGGCGTCGCATCGCCGCGCCTGTTCCTCATGGATACGACCGACAGCACCGTCCAGGCGGAAGGACGGATCGACCTGCGTAACGAGCTATTGGATCTGCGGGTGAAGACCCAGCCCAAGGACCCGAGCGTCCTGGCGGTGCGTACGCCTGTCACGATCAAGGGTGCCTTCGCAGGTCCAAGCATCGGTGTCGAAAAAGGACCACTTGCGGCGCGCGGCGCGGCGGCGGTGGCGTTGGGTGTCTTGTTGACGCCGGTCGCCTCCATTCTCGCGTTCATCGAGCCGGGCCTCGGCAAGGACAGCGATTGCGCAGCGCTTCTGAACGAGGTTCAGGAACCGGCCAACGTCAAATCCGATAGCAAGGTCGAAGCGCCCCGCACGGCCTCGCCGGGAATTCCCGGCCGTAAGCCTGACCTCATCCCGCGCCAATGATTTAATCCTGCGGGATTTCTCCTGTGGCGGACAAATCCAAAGAGCGGTAGAGTCCCGATTACGTATCAGGTTTCCTGACATAAGTCGGGAGCGGGTCGCACAAAGGCGATCCGTGCAAAAAAGACCGTGAAAAAAGGTACGTGGGACGACTTCATAACGGGAGATTCAATCATGGCATTGAAGCGAAGCTTTGTGCTCGCCACGGCCGTATTGGCCCTGGCGACGATGTCCGGCACGCCGGCCTCGGCGGTCGAACTGATCTACGGCTCGTGGCCGCCGCCGCAGGAATATCTGAACAAGGTCGCACTGCCCAAGGCGTTCAAGGAAATCGAGGAAAAGACCAAGGGCGAGATCAAGTGGAAGCTGGTCGCGGGTGGCCAGCTCGCCGATCCGAAGGAAACCTTCACCGCGGTGCAGGACGGCCTGATGCATGCGGGTCTCGGCATCTCGACCTATGTGCCGAACGTGATCCCGTCGGTGAACACGATGTATATGAACGTCGTATTCGAGGACGATCCGGTGGCCGCGACGGGGGCGGCGCTCGAAACGCTGACGCTCAACTGCCCGTCCTGCGTCGACGAATTCAAGAAGCTGAACACCGTCGGCCTCGCGGGGTGGACCAGTTCGCCTTACTACCTGACCTGCACCAAGGAGATCAGCACACTGGAGGATCTCAAGGGCAAGCGCGTGCGTGCGACGGGCGGCAATGCCGAACTGATGACCATGCTGGGCGCGGTGCCGGTCGCGGCGACATTGCCCGAAGCCACCGGGCTATTGCAGCGCGGCGGCCTCGATTGCTTCTTCGGTGTCAATACCTGGCTCAAGGCGTTCGGTTATGCCGATTTCGCGAAGTTCTGGAATGAAACACCGCTCGGCCTTACCGGTCCGGCCATTGGCTTCCTGCTTAATCGCGACGTCTGGAACAAGATGACGCCCGAACAGAAAAAGCTGCACATGAGAGCGGCGGGCGACATCAGCGCCGATCTGGTCATCGGCCAATTCATGCTCGAGAACGCCGACGTCTTGAAGGAAGTGGTCGAGACCAAAGGCGTGAAGAAGGTCAGCGCCGACCGTAAGCCGTTCATGGAGATCGCGGCCAGGTTCGATGCGGCGCAGCGCGAAAAGATCATCGCCGACAGCAAGAAGTTCGGCGTGCCAGATCCCGCGAAGATCCTGGACAGCTACAAGAACCTGCTGCCCAAGTGGCGCGACATCTCCAAGAAGGTCGGGACCGATATCCCGAAACTTCAGGACGCCTTCTGGCAGGAGATCTATTCCAAGGCCGATCCCGCGAAGCTCTGATCACGGAAAGGCCGGCGACATAACGGTGCGCGGAAGTTCCAAGGAAGGGCGAAAAGGGCTTCCGCGCATCCCACGATTCTCAGACGGCATTCGGGGGATGCGATGATCGTGGACAGATTACTCAAATGGATCGAGGTGCCGATCAACGTGCTGATGTGGCTCGCCCTCATCGCCGGCACCGCGATGATGCTGCACGTCACTGTCGATGTGACCGCGCGCACCGTATTCAATAGCCCGCTTGCCGGCACCACGGAAATCGTCGCGGGCTGGTATATGGTGGTCTGTTGTTATCTTCCGTGGGCTTGGGTCGCACGCCGCGACAATCACATCACGGCGGAGATCTTTTCCCGCATCGGCACGGAACGCTTCAGCTTCTGGCTGGAAATCTGCGTCAAGCTGCTGACGCTGGTTTATATCTCCGTCTTTGCGTTCGAGACCTATTTGCGCGCGGTGCAGCAGATGCAGCGCGGCGAGGTTTGGCAGATTGCGGGTGGCTTCATCCCGATCTGGCCGAGCCGCTGGGCGCTGCCCGTCGCCTCGGGCTTGATGTCGATCTATCTCATGTTGCGCATCTGGTCTGACATACAGAAACGCCTGTCCGGCGTGCCGGTCCATGCGCCTGCGATGAAGCAATCGGAAGAGTGAGGGCGCCATGGACGCGATGACCCTCTCGCTCGTCAGCCTCGGTGCCATGCTTAGCCTGATCGGGTTGCGCGTTCCCATCGGCGTGGCCATGGGCGGCGTCGCCTTCGTCGGCTTCTGGTATCTGCGCAATTTCAACGTCGCACTCTCGACGCTGCGCGATTCTCCCTTTGTCTTTGCCGCCAATTGGGATCTTTCGGCGATCCCCATGTTCCTGCTGATGGGCGCCATCGCCAGCAATTGCGGCATCGGCGCGGCGCTGTTCCGCGCGGCCAATGCCTGGTTCGGTGCGCTGCCGGGCGGGCTTGCGGTTGCCGCCAACTGGGCGTGCGCGGCCTTCGGCGCGGCGTCGGGTTCGAGTGTCGCGGCAGCCGCCGCCGTCGCGCGCCTCGCGGTCCCCGAGATGCTGAAGCACAAATACGACAAGGGGCTGGCGACCGGCGTATGCGCTAGCGGCGGCACGCTCGACGCGTTGATCCCGCCCAGCATCACCTTCGTTATCTACGGTATCTTCGCAGAGACCTCGGTCTCCAAGCTGCTGTTGGCGGGCGTGCTGCCCGGACTCCTCACCGCCGGCTTCTACATGGCGATGATCGTGATCCGCTGCTCGCTCAATCCATCGCTGGCGCCGCGCCTGACCTTTCCCGACCGTGCCGCGCTCTGGCGCGAACGCCGGGATTCGCTGCGCGATGTCTGGCCGATCCTGGTGCTGATCACAGGTGTCATCGGCGGGCTCTATACCGGCGTCATGACGCCGACCGAAGCGGGAGCTGCCGGCGCATTCCTTGCCTCCGTCATTGGGGTGCTGCAACGCCGGCTGTCATTCGCGGGCTTCGTCGTGGCGATGAAGGACGGCATGGGCACCACGGCGCAATTGTTCTTCATCGGCATCGGCGCGGTGCTTTACACCAAGTTCCTGGCGCTCGGCGGTATCGCCGACATGTTTGTCGACTTGGTGGGAAGCTGGGCAGTCGATCCGCTGCTGCTCGTGATCGCGGCCTCTATCGTCTATCTCGTGCTCGGCACCTTCATGGACCCGCTGGGTATGATCCTGATCACGATCCCGGTTTTCATCCCCATGCTCAATGCGCTCGGCATGGATCTCGTCTGGTTCGGCGTGATCGTGGTCAAATATATCGGCATCAGCCTATTATCGCCGCCGGTGGGATTCAATATTTATGTGGTCGCGAGCGCGGCCAACAACGAGATCCCGCTGAGGACGATCTATCGCGGCTGTTACTGGTTCATGCTGACGGAAATCCCGATCATGATCCTGCTGATTGCCTTTCCGCAGATCTCGCTCTGGCTGCCGAACTCAATGCGCTGAATTGATCAGTCCTCGTCACCGGTGGCGTAGGAGGCATCGAGCACGGACGCCTTGATGGCGTTGCCGACGTAATAGCTCCACAGTTTCTCCGAATGCCAACCGCGGTCGAAGGAATGCAGGAAGGATGCGGCTTCCTCGCGGGTCAGCGGATTGACCCGGCCGATGGCGGCAGCGCGATAGAGCGCCTGGGCGTTTTCTTCGAAATGGACGCAATCGACGAACAGTGCGCGCACATCCTCGGCGACGACGACCGCGCCGTGCGCGCGGATCAGGGCGGCTTCATGGCGTCCCAATGTGTCGGCGAGCGCCTTGCCCGATGCCGGCGTGTCGATATGGCTGGGATCGTTATGGGTCGGCGTGCCGTCGATCCAGCGCGCCGCATGGTTCTTTACCGGGCCGAAGGGAACGTCGTCCACCAGGGTGAACAGCGTCGCCGTTTCGGGATGGAAATGCGCCACCGCGTTCACGTCGGGGCGTGCCTTCATGATCTCGGTATGGATGTAGACCTCGGACGGCGGCTTGCCGTTCTCGCGCCCCGCCAGCACGTTGCCGTCGAAATCGACGATCACCAGATTCTCGGGCTCAAGTTCGCTGCGCGACAGCTTGCCGGGCTGGATAAGCAGCGCGTCGCGCCCGGGAAGGCGCGTGCTGATATGGCCGCTGTAGCCCAGGATGTTCTCGTGCACGAGCATCCGGGTGCAGGCCGCGACGTCACGCCGCAATGCGGCTTCGGAATTGGATAGGGTCATGATGCCTCCGCATTTGGGGCACTTTCCCATACGCGGATGGCAGCGGCAATTGCCTTAATGCCTACTGCGCGCCTCGGCTTCCATCTTGCGTGCGGCGGCGACGTAGATGAGCAGCACTGCAACGCCGGCGAGCGCGGTAACGGTCGCCATGGGTGCGGCGCTGTGTTTGGGCGCGAACCCCACGGCGAGCGAGGACAGCGTGCTCAACAGTCCCTGGACGATCCCCATGAGTGAGGAGGCCGCACCTGCGCGTTCTGCGAAGGGCACAAGCGCCCCCACCTGCGCCGGTGCCTGCACGAAGGCCATGCCGACCATATAGGCCATCATCGGTCCGATGATCGCCCAGACGCTGGTGATATCGGCAAGCGCGAGTGTGAGTTCGATGATGCCCGCAGCGGCGCACAGCGCAACACCTCCAGCCAGCATGGGCGCGTAGCCGAATGTCGTGATCAGGCGCGCATTGACGAAGGCGGCGGCTGCGTTGGACGCCATGACGAGGGAGAAATAGAAGCTGAACGTGTCGGGATCGAGGCCGCGTTCGCCGATCAGCACGGCAGACGATCCGGACAGGAACGCGGACAGGCCGATCGGCCCGCCGATCGCGAGTGCTCCATAGGCCAGGAACATGCGATTGCGGCCGATTTCGATGAAATTGATCAGCATGTGCATCGGGCGTATGGCGTGCAGGTTCTTCTCTGACAGCGACTCGTCGACGTAATGCCACAGCAGCAGCCACAGGAACGCCGCAAACGCCGCCATGAACACGAAGACCGCGCGCCAATCGAAATGGATGACGAGCTGTGCGCTGATCATGGGGGCGAAGATCGGGATGCAGGTGCCGAACACGGTCATGTAGGACATGACGCGCGCCGCCACGTCGCGTGCATAGAGATCGCGCACGATGGCGCGCACCACGATGCGCCCGCTTGAGCCCGCCGCACCCTGCAACGCACGCAGTGCGATCAGAACGGTGATGTCGGTGGCCCAGACCGCGGTCGCTGCCGTTGCAGCATAAAGTGCTACGCCGCCAAGCAGGATCGGGCGGCGTCCGAAACGATCAGCGAGCGGGCCGACGATGGCCTGGCCGATCGCGCCGCCGAAGAAAAAGGACGCGACCGCCAATTGGATGCGACCGACATCCATGTCGAAGGCGTGGGCGAGGGCGACGAGCGCGGGCAGGAAGCCGTCGGTGCCGAGGGCGCCTAGGAAGGTGGCCGCACCGAAACCGGCGGTAAGCACGACGCGTGGCTGACGGTTCGCGGCCACGGATGGGGGAGCGGCCATGTGCGTGGTCAGTTCTTCTGGATGGTGCGGATGTTCTCGGACAGGATCTTAATCAGGCCGCGGGTGAACGGATCAAGCGTGTCCATGCGCTTCTTGAAGGCATCGCGCGTGACCACCAGCACGGTGGCGGGGCCTTCGACAGCCTTGGCGGACGCCATGCGCGCCTGATCGTCGATCAGCGCCATTTCACCGAACATCGCGCCCGTGCCGAGCACGGCAAGCACGTGATCGCCGGTATCGATGGTCTTGTAGATCGCGATCTTGCCGTCGAGAACCACGAAGGCCGCATCGCCGGTCTCGCGTTCGCGGAACACATGTTGGCCTTCGTTGACCGCCATGCGCTTGGCTTCCTCGATACGGCTGGGAGTGATTGACTGGCGGCGGTCTTGTTCGGCCATCGCGCTCCATCCCGTTGATGGCCGCCAAATTCGCCCGATTCCCGGGGGACAGGCAAGCTGCATCGCGGAGCGTGCCAAGATCCAGCCACCGTATTCGCCGCCGCGCTAGCGGGTTTGATTGTTCGGATGTTTGTCGCAATCATGTGCCGCGCGCAACGCGCAGTCTGGAAACGACCGGCTCAAGCGGACGGGGTAACGAGGCGGTCAACGACAAGCGGACCCGGGGTCCGGATTAAACGTAAAGGGTAGGGGGAGCGTGGCAGTATCTGTTTCGGCGGGCGGCGGCATCGCGCGTGTTTTCCAAATCCGTAATTATCGTTTGTTCTGGACGGGCCAGGTTCTGCTCAATATCGGGAACTGGATCTATCGCGTGTCCAGCGCCTGGCTTGCCTGGGAACTCGAACATTCGACCATGTGGCTCGGTCTCATCGCCGCCGGCACCACATTGCCGTCGCTGATCCTGGGGCCGCTCGCCGGAACCGTTTCGGACCGCTACGGTCATCGCCGCCAACTCATGACGTCGTCGAGCGTCTCGATGATCTCCACGCTCATCGCGGGGATTCTGACGGTGATGGGATGGATGACCATCGAGATCCTGTTCGCGGTGGCACTGCTTGGCGGAACGACACGGGCCTTCAACGTGCCGGCGCGCAACGCGCTGGTGCCGAACCTTGTGCCACCGCAGAACATATCGTCGGCGATCGCGGTCAACAGCGCGACCTATCAGGGCAGTAATTTCGTCGGCCCCGCCATCGCCGGTGTGCTGATCACCACGGTCGGGGTCGCGCCGTCCTTCTTCATCTATGCCAGCGGCGTCGCCTGTGCGCTCTTCGCGCTCGGATTGCTCAATGTCGCGCCCCGTCCGCCGCGCACGGGCCGCAAGCGCAGCCTGATCGGCGACCTGGCCGATGGTTTGACCTACACCGCGCGCCACAAAGGTATCCGCGCGGTCATGATGCTGTCCGTCATTACCGCGCTGCTTGTGGCACCCTATCAGGACATGCTGGCCAGCTTCTCCGCGACCGTGTTCCAGCGCGGCGCGGACGGGCTTGCCATCCTGGGCTCGAGCGCCGGTCTCGGCGCGCTCATGGGCGGGCTGTTCGTCGCCTGGCGAGGCCGTATCGAGGGGCTCGTCCGTATCCAGGGTTTGGCCGTCCTGGGTGCCGTCGTCGGGCTCGCGATTTTTTCACTGTCGCACATCTTCATTCTGTCCTGTTTCGCGGTCTGGGTGATCGGACTGAGCATGGTGATGGGCAGCACATCGGGCGATTCGCTCACCCAGAACTCCGTCGATCCGACCATGCGCGCGCGCGTCACCGCTGTGCAGGCCATGATCAGCGTCGGCATGCCGTCATTGGGTGCGATCGCCATCGGCTGGGCAGGCGAACATTTCGGCATCCAGTGGCCCTTCACGATCGCGGCGGCAATCGCGTTGTGCCTGTGGATCGTGTTGTCACGCAATGTGACCGCCCAGCGCAGCCTGCTGGAGCGGCCGCACGAGGATGCTCAAGCACGTGCTTGAGGCACGCTCTTGAGGCACCTCCTCGAGGCTGGAACGGCCCATTGAGCGGACTACATTGAGGCTATAGCCAGAAAGAGACGTCGCCAGCCCAGGAGAGCCGCCCAGGAGGAATACCATGGATGTCAGGATCGCAGACCCCAAGACTCTGCAACTCAAGGATCCCAAGCTGTTTCGCCAGCAGGCTTATATCGACGGCGCCTGGGCCGATGCCGACAGCAAGGGCACCATTCCGGTCACCAATCCCGCCACCGGCGAAACGCTCGGCACCGTTCCCAATATGGGGGCGGCTGAGACGCGCCGCGCCATCATGGCTGCGAACCAGGCCTGGCCGGCTTGGCGCGCCAAGACCGGCAAGGAACGCGCCGCCATCTTGCGCAAATGGTTCGACCTGATGATTGCGGCCCAAGACGACCTCGCGCGCCTCATGACCTTGGAACAGGGAAAGCCGCTCGCCGAGTCCAAGGGCGAGATCACCTATGGCGCGGGCTTCGTCGAATGGTTCGCCGAAGAAGCCAAGCGCGTCTACGGCGACATCATCCCCGAACATCTGCCGAACCGGCGCATCGTCGTGACCAAGGAGCCGATCGGCGTGGTCGCGGCGATCACGCCGTGGAATTTCCCGAACTCCATGATCACGCGCAAGGTCTCGCCCGCGCTGGCGGTCGGCTGCCCGGTCGTGATCAAGCCCGCATCCGCCACGCCGTTCTCCGCGCTGGCACTGGCGGAACTGGCGGAGCGGGCCGGTTTCCCGCGCGGCGTCATCAACATCATCACCGGATCGGCCGGCGCCATCGGCGGCGAAATGACGTCGAACCCGATCGTGCGCAAGCTGTCGTTCACCGGCTCGACCGAGATCGGCAAGGCGCTGATGGGCCAATGCGCCGCGACGGTGAAAAAAGTCTCCCTCGAACTCGGCGGTAACGCGCCCTTCATCGTGTTCGACGATGCGGATCTGGATGAAGCGGTTAAAGGCGCCATCGCATCCAAATACCGCAACACCGGCCAGACCTGTGTGTGCGCCAACCGTCTGCTGGTGCAGGACGGCGTTTATGACGACTTTGCCCAGCGCCTGTCCAAGGCGGTCGCCGCGCTCAAGGTCGCCAACGGCCTGGAGGACGGCGCGCAGCAGGGCCCGTTGATCGACATGAAAGCGGTCGAGAAGGTGGAGGAGCATATCGAGGATGCCGTCTCCAAGGGGGCCCGTATTGTGCTCGGCGGCAAGCGCCATAAACTGGGCGGCAGTTTCTTCGAGCCGACCGTGCTGGCCGATGTGACGCCCAAGATGAAGGTGGCGCGCGAGGAAACCTTCGGTCCGGTCGCGCCGCTCTTCCGTTTCAAGACGGAAGACGAAGCGATCCACATGGCCAACGATACCGAATTCGGCCTCGCGTCCTATTTCTATGCGCGTGACATCGGCCGCATCTGGCGTGTTTCCAGTGCGCTGGAATACGGCATCGTGGGCGCGAATGAAGGCCTGATCTCGACCGAGGTGGCGCCCTTCGGCGGGGTCAAGGAATCCGGACTGGGGCGCGAAGGCTCCAAATACGGCATCGAGGATTACCTGGTCGTCAAATACACGCTGATGGGCGGCCTCGCCCATTAAATGAACTGGTGGCTTGGACCGGTAATCGGACCGGTCGGCTGAATCCTTTTTGGGACATGTGATCAAAATCATGGACGGAATAACCGACACTGTATTTCGTCTATGCCACGATGCCACCAACAGGATTTGCCATGACGACTATTCTCCGCACTCTTCTTCTGTCATTCAGCTTGGCGATCATTGTCCCGGCTGTCGTTGCGCCCGATGTCGCCTTTGCTCAAGGCAAAGGTAAAGGACATGGCGGCGGCAAAGGGGCCGACAGAGGCGGCCATGGCGGCGGCTACCAGGGGGGCGACCATGGTGGCGATCATAGGGGAGGCCGCGCCGAAGGACCGGGTGGCGGTCCTTATGTCAACGTGGACATCAACTTCATCGACGTCGATCGCCGCACCGTTTACGACTATTACGGCGTCGTCGCGCATTCCGGCAAATGCCCGCCGGGCCTCGCCAAGAAGCACAATGGCTGCCTGCCGCCGGGCCAGGCAAAAAAATGGGTGATCGGCCGGCCGCTGCCGCGCGATGTGATTTATTACGACCTGCCGCCTGAATTGGTCGTCCGCATCTCGCCGCCGCCGGCGGGTTATCGCTATGTCCGCGTAGCATCCGATATCCTCATGATCGCGGCCGGCACCGGCATGGTTGCGGCCGCCATCGAGGATTTGGCGCGCTACTGATCGATTAACAAAGGTTCAATGGGCCTGCGATAATATGTGACAAAATCGGGACAGCCGGGCTCTACGGGAACGAAAAATCCGGCTGCTCGTTCTGGTTTCAGGGGTATGGCATAGGAGGAAACTCCATGTTCAGTCCATTGCGCGTCCTGGCGTGTGTGTTGGCCCTCGTTCTCGGCGGTCAGATTGTAATCGCCCAGCAGTTCGCCTCTCCCGATTCCGAAAGCGGCCTGAAGGTGCCGCGCAGCGCCGGGCCGGGCGGCGGCCCCTACATCAAGGCCAAGATCAATTTCGACGATGCCGATCGCCTCACCATTCACAATTATTACAACGAGATCGCGCGGCGCGGCTCCTGCCCGACGGGTCTCACGCGCCATCCCGATGGCTGCCTGTCGCAGAATCCGGCCAAGGAATGGATGATTGGCCGTCAGCTCCCGTATGAAGCGGTGTTCCATGATCTGCCCGCCGAACTGACCCGGCACATCGCGCCGGCGCCCGCCGGCTACCGCTATGTACGCATCGGGTCCGATGTCCTGTTGATTTCGCGCGGCAGCGATATCGTGGTCGCCGCCGTCGTGGATTTGGCGCGCCTGTAATCGAAGACGCCCATAATCGAAGGCCCATTAATGAAAGCTTCGTAATCGAAGACTTGGCGTGCCTTTAAGCGACCGCTACAAGGCGGCATGACGCTCGAACTGGTCGCGCTTTCCCTCGATGATGCCATCGCTATCGCGGAAGACGATACGTCGTTCTATGCGCATGCCGCCAATGCCGATGCCATTGCCGAGGTGCTGGGCGATGCGTGTGCTGCTCAGGCCGATCTGTACGAACAGACCGATGCGGAAGCGCCGTGGGTCGGTTACCTCGCCTACGACACGGATGGCAACGAGATCGTCGGAATCTGTGCCTTCAAGGACAATCCCGAAGACGGCATGGTGGAGATCGCTTTCTACACCTTCCCCGATTACGAAGGCCGGGGATGGGGCAGGAAGATGGCTGCCGCCTTGATCGATATCGCGTGGGCGAGCGGCGAGGTGGACACCATCTTTGCCCACACCGAGGCTGAAGAAAACGTATCGGTCCATATCGTCAAGAAGCTCGGTTTCACGCTTGTCGGCCCGATGGATTACCCCGAAGGCGTCGTCTGGCAGTGGGAATTGCGCAAGCGTAACTGAAGCGCGGAAAACGGCGCGCAGCCTCGCTTTCCCACCATGTTTGTTATTCGTATCCAAACGGCCTATATGGTGCGGGTTCGTTTTTTCGCGTTTTGCATTTGATCGGGTTTTTCGGACCCCATAGTGTCCGACCTATTTCCCTCTGACATTGTGAACGTTTAAGCGGCCGTGCTAGGCATGAGCCAGGCGCGAATTCACGTTGTTAAAGGAAACACAATATGGCTATCGGCACAGTTAAGTGGTTCAACGCGACCAAGGGTTTCGGCTTCATCCAGCCGGAGGACGGCAGCAAGGACGTTTTCGTCCACATTTCGGCCGTCGAGCGTGCGGGTATGCGCACCCTCAATGAAGGCGATAAGATCTCCTACGAAGTGCAGGCCGGCCGCGACGGCAAGTCGTCCGCCGAGAACCTCGAAAAGGCCTAATGATATTCGCCGGCGGTTGTCCGCCGGCGTCGTGATCGGAACGGGTCACCTGCCGGGTGGCCCGTTTTCGTTTGTGCATAGTTCCGTTCCTGCGATTGATCGTCTACAAGCGCTCATGCCGATTCTCTCCACCCTGATCGATGCCAAGCGGCAGACCGACGTCATCGTCGTCATCGACGCATTTCGTGCCAGCAACACGATCATCGAATTGCTGGCGAACGGCGCCGAGCGCGTCGTGCCGGTGCGCGACGAGGATGTCGCGCGTGGATTGAAGGACGCCCATCCCGATTGGCTGCTGCTGGGCGAACGGCGAGGGCGTAAGCTTGCCGGGTTCGACGGCGACAATTCACCCTCCAACCTGCCCGACGGCGTTGCGGGCAGGGTGGTGATCCTGTCGACCTCCAACGGCACGCGCATCATCGATGCGTGCCTGCCCGAAAATCTGGTGCTGATCGGATCATTTTCCAATGCCTCCGCGATCATCGAAGCAATACGCGCCTCCGGCTGCGACGTGCCGTCCTTCTGGGCGGTCGGCCTGATCGACGGAAAATATGCCGAAGAGGACATGTTGTGCGCGCGTTATCTCGCCGCACTTTATGCCGGGTTCGCGCCCGATGCCGCCCTGTTCCGCGAGGAAGCGTTGACGTGTAGCGGCGCCACTCGCTTGCGTGGCCTCAACCTGGATGCGGATCTTGATCTGTGCACCCAGATCGATCGCCGCACCATTGTGCCGCGCCGCTCGGCCTGGATCGACGGGCTGACATGTTTGACGGCGTGAGCGGCTGCCGCGTTTGGAATTAAAAGTTGAAATCCGCGGCCTAGCTGCCTATTCCAAACCGTTATCCGTTCCGCGTATGGATCGGGTGACAAGGCCCGTTTAAAAGTGAAAATGTTGGCAAATGTTGACGACGGAGCGGGCCGTTCGGCCGTTCCGCGTTCTGTATGAGATCCAAGGGACCCGCCATGGCGCAATTCGACTACGACCTCATCACCATCGGTGCCGGTTCGGGCGGCGTGCGTGCCTCGCGTCTGGCGGGCGGTTACGGCGCGCGTTCGGCGGTCATCGAATCCGACCGGGTCGGCGGCACCTGCGTGCTGCGTGGCTGTATCCCGAAGAAGCTCCTGGTCTACGGCGCCCATTACGCGCACCAGTTCGAGGATGCGGTGAATTACGGCTGGACCATCGAGGGTGCCAAACACGATTGGGCCACCCTGATCCGCAACAAGAATACCGAGCTCGATCGCCTGCACGGCATCTATCTCACCATCCTCAAGAACAACAAGGTCGCGCTCCATGAAGGGCGCGGCGTCCTGGTCGATCCGCACACGGTCGAGGTCAACGGCAAGCACATCACCGGCGCCAACATCCTGATCGCGGTCGGTGGCTGGCCGAGCCTGCCCAATATCCCGGGCATCGAACACGCCATCACCTCGAACGAAGCGTTGGAATTGCCCAAGCGGCCCGAACGCATCGCCATCGTGGGGGCCGGTTATATCGCGGTCGAGTTCGCAGGCATCTTCGAAGGGCTCGGCTCCGAGGTTACGCTGGTCGTGCGTTCGCAGCTGCTGCGCGGTTTCGATGACGATGTGTCGGCCGCGCTCGCGGGCGAGATGGCGAAACAGCGCATCAACCTCAAGCAGGGCGTCGAAGTGAGCGCCATCGCCAAGCAGGGCGATCTCCTGACACTCACGCTCACCAACGGCGAGAAGCTCACCGTCGATTGCGTGATGTTTGCCACGGGCCGCACGCCGAACACGAAAAACCTGGGACTTGAGGCTGCCGGCGTGAAGACCAAGGAGAACGGCGCGATCATCGTCGATGAATGGCAGCGCACCAACGTTGCGCACATCCACGCGGTGGGCGATGTGACCGACCGGCTGCAACTCACGCCCGTCGCCATCGCCGAGGGGCGTGCGGTGTCCGAGACGCTGTTCAACAACAATCCGATCAAGGCCGACCATGAGAACGTGCCGACCGCGGTCTTCTCGACGCCGCCGATCTCCACCGTTGGTCTCACTGAAACCCAGGCGCGCCGGACATTCGGCAAGATCGATGTGTACGAGTCGCGCTTCAAGCCGCTGATCCACACGCTGTCGGGCCGCGATGAGCGTACCTATATGAAGATCGTCGTGGATGCTGCGAGCGACAAGGTCGTCGGCTGTCACATGATGGGCGCCGATGCGCCGGAGATCGTCCAGGGCCTCGCCATCGCCATCAAGTGCGGTGCGACCAAGGCGCAGTTCGATGCGACCGTGGGCATCCACCCGTCGGCGGCGGAAGAATTCGTCACCATGCGCGTGAAACGTCCGGAACCCGAAGCCAAGGCGGCGGAATAGGGCGCATGGGGGGACATCAGTATCTTGCCGCCGTCGCGGCCCTGGTCGCATTGGCCGGGTGCGCACAGACCAACGCCTGGTTCGGCGAGCGCGCTGCGCCACCTGATCAATCGCTTGATGCGGCCGTCGCTGCATTGCCGAATGCGGCTGTCGCCACGGATCGCCCAATCGAGTCGGATAATCGCGAGATGTCGGCGTTTCTCACCGACAATCTGATTTATCTACGCAAATATCCCCGTGCCCTTCGCGTCGCCGCCGTGGTCGGCGCGCAGCCGATGGATCTCAACTCCTGGCCCGGCACGGTGGTAGCGGACGAGATCCAGGTGCAGGCCGCGAAATGCGGCACGCCCGTCGAATTCGTCGGCATCGATCACGATTTCGATCTTCTCGTCGGGTTCGCGCACGGCGTACGTGACGGTTTGCAGGACCGGCAGGACCGCGCGAAGCTTGCGGATGCGCTGACGCGCAATCGGACGCGCGCGGCGCAATCGCTGGCCGATATCCTGAACGTCAAGCTCGAGGTGAAGATCGACACCGATATCGGCAAGGCCAAAGGCCAATATCCTTATGACCGCTGGCATCAGTTCCTGAATTACAAAGTGCCGGACAACGTGCAGCTCGCGCTCCTGCCGCGCATGCCGGTGGAAGCCTGGCGCGAGCACTACGACAAGGTGGTGGCCGAGATCGGCCCCAAGGCGCCGGACTCGGAAACAAAACGCACCCGCACGAAGGAGTTCCGGTCCCGCTATCTCGACGATGTGATGGCGATCTGCCCCAACAATTTCTTCGCCGATCTGATGCGCCGCGCGGGCGTCAGCGCGCCGCCGGATGTGGTGACGTCGCTCCTGCGTGATGGGCGCGTGCACGAAGGTATGACGCGCGAACAATTCCAGCAGGCTTCGATCACCGTGCTGAATGCGATGCGGCCGGGCCGGTAATCTGCCCGCTAATCAGGGCGGTAAGGAATACGTATAAATAAGGGGGGAAAGAGTGAGCCGTCTCAATCTGTCGTTCGCGTCGTGCGATTACGACCATATGCGCGATCTGGTCTCGGGCAAGGTGCGCGCCGAGGGCATCGATCTCACGCCGCTGACCTTCGACGAGCCGCATCTGATCTTCCATCAGGCGACGCATTTCTCCGATTTCGACGTGTGCGAACTGTCGTTCGGCCGATACGTCTCGTTGGTCTCCACCGGCGACAACGACAAACTGGCGCTTCCTGTATTCCCTTCGCGGGTTCCGCGCATCGGCGCGCTGTTCGTCAAGAACGGCTCGCGCATCAAACGGCCGGAGGACCTGGCTGGCGCGCGCATCGGCCTGCCCGAATGGGCGATCACCGCGGCCGTCTATGCCAAGGGCTGGCTCGCCGAGACGATCGGCATCGATCTCGCCTCGGTCACGTGGTTCCAGACAGGCATCGACGAGCCGGGCCGCCCCGAACCGGTGAAGCTGAAATTGCCCAAGGGCATCACGATCACGCACGTGCCCGACCGCTCGCTGACCGACATGCTGCTGGCGGATGACATCGATTGCGTGATCACCGCGCTGCCGCCCAAGCCGTTCCGCGAAGGCTCCAGCAAGATCCGCCGTCTGGTGAAGGACTCGCAGAAGGCCGAGCGCGACTATTATCAATCGACCGGCATCTTCCCGATCATGCACGTGATTGCGGTGCGCAAATCGATCTTGGAGACCCATCCCTGGGTGGCGGTTTCGCTGATGGATGCGTTCGAGGCGGCGAAGGAAAACGCCGTGAAGCGCGCCCTCAAGGGTTCGCACTCGATCTATCCGGTACCGTGGGGCAACGATGCGGCGCTTGCCGCCCGTGCGCTGTTCGGGGCTGATTTCTGGCCCTACGGGCTGGACAAGAACCGGCCGACCATCGAGGCGTTCCTGCGCTTCGCCCATGCCCAAGGCGTGGCGCATCGCAAGCTGACGGCGGAGGAACTGTTCGCGCCGCAGGCATTGGATCGGGCGAAAGCCTAAGGTTCCCGAAGGGGTAAGGCTCCAGGGCTAGGCACTTTGCGGCCCTTGGGCCACAGATTTGTGCGAAGATCGCACACCGGTTGATAAATGAAGGAGGGGGGCGTATATCACCCCCCTTAATCTGGGAATCAGTGTGATGGCAACGAAGTGGACGCCGCAAAGCTGGCGCGATAAGCCGATTCTGCAGGTACCCGAGTACCCGGATCCGGCCAAGCTCCTCGAGGTCGAGACGACCCTCAAGAGCTATCCGCCGCTCGTGTTTGCGGGCGAGGCGCGGAGCCTCAAGCGCCACCTCGCGCGTGTGGCCAATGGAGAGGCTTTTCTGCTCCAGGGCGGCGACTGTGCGGAAAGCTTCGCCGAATTCCATCCCGACAACATCCGCGATACTTTCCGCGTCCTGCTGCAGATGGCGGTGGTGCTGACCTTCGGCGCCGCCATGCCCGTCGTGAAGGTGGGCCGCATGGCCGGCCAGTTCGCCAAGCCGCGCTCCGAGCCGACGGAAACCGTCAACGGCGTTACGCTGCCCAGCTATCGCGGCGACAACGTGAATTCCATCGAGTTCACGGCCGATGCGCGCAGGCCCGATCCGGCGCGTCTGGTGCAGGCCTACAACCAGTCGGCCGCGACGCTGAACCTGCTGCGCGCCTTCGCGCAGGGCGGTTACGCCGACCTGCACCGCGTGCACCAGTGGAACATGGGCTTCGTCGCCGATACCGAACAGGCCACGAAATACAAGGATCTGGCGGACCGTCTCGACGAAACGCTTTCGTTCATGGCGGCCTGCGGGTTGACGTCGGAGACGACCCCTCAGATTCGCGAAACCGAATTTTTCACCTCGCACGAGGCGTTGATGCTGCCCTACGAGCAGGCGATGACGCGCGTCGACTCGCTCACCGGCGATTGGTACGACACGTCCGCGCACATGCTGTGGGTGGGTGAACGCACGCGCCAGCTCGACAATGCGCATCTCGAATTCTTGCGCGGCATCGGCAACCCGGTTGCGGCCAAGGTCGGCCCGACGGCGGAGCCCGACCAGCTCATCAAGCTGATCGACATCCTGAACCCCGAGAACGAGCCGGGCCGCTTGACCCTGATCGTGCGCATGGGCGCGGAGAAGGTGAACGCGGTCCTGCCGGGCTTGGTGCGCCGGGTGAAAGAGGAAGGCCGCAGCGTCGTGTGGTCGTGCGATCCGATGCATGCCAACACGGTCAAAAGCGGCGGCGGTTACAAGACGCGGCATTTCGACCGCATCCTGGGCGAGGCCGAGGCGTTCTTCGCTGTGCATCGCGGCGAGGGTACGCACGCCGGTGGCATTCATCTGGAACTGACCGGCCGTGACGTCACCGAATGCGTCGGTGGCAGCCATGCGATCACCGAAGCCGATCTCGCGAGCCGTTACCACACGCATTGCGATCCGCGCCTCAACGCCAAGCAGGCACTCGAAGTGGCGTTCATCATCGCCGACAAGCTGAAGCTTGAGCGCGCGGTGCGGCAGAACGGCGGGCCGCTCAACGTCCAGGCCGCGCAGTAAGTACCCAAAACACCCTCGTCATGCCCGGACTTGCCGCGCGTAAACGCGGCATCCATGCCGATACCGTCCCGTCGCGGTTGGCCCCTTGACGGGCGGGGCTATCGTCCTAAATTGTTCCTGATATGTTCCTTTTGCCGGTCCGGAATTGAAGCGGCGCCACGCTCTTGCACACCGTGAAATTTCCCGGAAATCCGCCATTCCCCTGATTGGAATGTCGAGTTCGGCCCGGAAAAATGTCGGGGGAATGTAGAATCGATGTCGAGGTTCCGTAGAGTTTCTGTCGATCCGACGTCGAGCTTCAGTCGATTTCAGGTAGACCGCCTGTAGAGCGGATGGCAATCGGAACGGGCGTACGGCAGACCGGCATGAGGCTCTGGTACTAGGCGTTCACCACTTACCGATGTTCGGCATACTGGCCCAGGGTTCCTTGGCGGGCAGCGCGTCGCCCTTCTGCAAAAGCTCGACCGAGATATTGTCGGGCGTGCGCACGAAAGCCATCTTGCCGTCGCGTGGCGGGCGGTTGATGGTGACGCCGCCGTCCATCAGGCGCTGACACAACGCGTAGATGTCGTCGACCTGGTAGGCGACATGGCCGAAATTGCGCCCCTCGCCATAACCGCTCTCGTCCCAATTGTGGGTGAGTTCGATCTGGGCTTCTTCGTCGCCGGGCGCCGCTACGAAGATGAGGGTGTATTTGCCCTGCGGCACGTCGTGGCGGCGGATTTCCTCCAGGCCCAGCAGCTTGAAGAAGGCGAGCGTCTTATCGAGATCGCTCACCCGGATCATCGTATGGAGATATTTCATCGTCGTCTCCGTCATGTCTCGTCCCCGCCGCGCGGCACGCGCGGCCACCGCACGATGACACGCTCAGGATGAGGGGTCTAGCTCATGCTGAGCCTGTCGAAGCATGGATCGCGCGCCAGACCTTTTCCGGCGTGCACGGCATCTCCAGATGCCGCACGCCGTGAGGGCTTAGCGCGTCATTGATGGCATTCATGACGCAGGCAAGCGCGCCGGTGGTTCCGGCTTCACCCGCGCCCTTGATGCCGAGCACGTTGTTCGGCGTTGGCACCGGATTGTTCCCGATCTCGAACGAGCAGAAATCCTGCGCACGTGGCATACCGTAATCCATGAAGGAGCCTGAGCGCATCTGGCCGGACTCGGGGTCGTAGTTGATGTTCTCAAACAAAGCCTGGCCGGCACCCTGGACGATGCCGCCATGCACCTGGCCTTCCAACGTCAGAGCATTGACGACGGTTCCCACATCGTCGACCGCCACGTAGCGCAGCAGCGCTGTGCCGCCGGTATCGGGATCGACCTCTACTTCGCAGACATGGCAGCCGTTGGGGAAGCTGCCGCCCTGTGGGGTATAGGTCATGTTCTCGTAGAAGCCCGCTTCCATGCCCTTGGGCAGTGCGGGCTGGTTGAAGGCGGTCTGCACCACCTTGTCGATGGAAACCGATTTGTCCGTGCCGGCGATGCGGAAGGTGCCGCCGTTTCCGCCGTCCGTGTCGAACTCGATATCGGATTCGGCGGTTTCCAGCATGTGGGCGGCGATCTTGCGGCCCTTGGCGATCAGCTTCTGCACGGCACCATGCAGCGCGCCGCCGCCCGACAGCGCCGAGCGCGAGCCGACCGTTCCCATGCCATAGCTCACCTGGTCGGTATCGTGATCGACGATGCGCACCTTGTCGCTGTCGACGCCCAGCAGGTGCGACATCATGATCTTGTACATGGTCTCGTGCCCCTGACCTTGCGCCTTGGTGCCCATGAACACGGTGACCGAGCCGGTCGGGTCGAAGCGGATCTCGGCATATTCGGGGCGCGGTCCGCCGGCTTGTTCGATCATGTGCACGATGCCGAGCCCGCGTAAGCGGCCGCGCGCCTTGGATGCGGTGCGGCGCTGCTCGAATCCCGCGACGTCGGCCATGTCGAGGGCGATGTCCATGTTCTTGGCGAAGTCGCCGGAATCGTAGCGATAGGTGATTGCGGTCTGGAACGGCATCGCCGCCTGCGGGATCAGGTTCTTGCGGCGCAACTCCAGCCGGTCCATGCCAAGTTGCTTGGCTGCGATGTCGATCAGACGTTCGAGCACGTAGATCGCCTCGGGCCGTCCGGCGCCGCGATAGGGGCCGGTGGGCTGGGTGTTGGTATAGACGGTGCTGACGGTCACGTGCGCGGCCGGTGTCTTGTAGCAGCCCTGCAGGCAGCCGATGTTCATGAAGGTCGGCACCAGTGCAGGCCCGCTGCTCAAGTAAGCGCCCGTGTTGCAGGTCGTCTTGACGCGTAGGGCGAGGAAGTTGCCCTCGGCGTCGAGCGCCAGTTCCGCATCGGTCACGCTATCGCGGGCATGATCGTCGGAAACGAAGGATTCCGAACGCTCGCACACCCATTTGACCGACGGGCGAATTCGCGCGCCGCCAGCATGCACAGCCGGTTCTCGGGAAAGTGCGTGCCTTTCAGGCCGAAGGCGCCGCCGATATCGCGCGCGACGATACGGATGCTGGTCTCGGGCACATGGAACACATGCGCCAGCTCGGTACGCGAGCCGTGCGGGCCCTGCGTGTCGCAATAAAGCGTGTAGCGGTCTTCATGACGATCGTAGACGCCGACACAGCCGCGCGTTTCCATTGACGCGGTGGTGATGCGGTTGACGACGAAACGCTGCGTCACCACGTGCTTCGCCTTGGCGAAAGCGGCTTCGGTCGCCTCCTTGTTGCCGGCTTCGGCTATGGACGAGATATTGTTGGGAAAATCGTCGTAGAGCTGCACGGCGGCATCGTTGGTGGCGTGCACGGTCTCGGTGATCGAGGGCAGCACGTCGTAATCCGCGACAATCAGCTCGGCCGCGTCCTTCGCCTGGTCCAGGGTTTCGGCGACCACGAAGGCGATGGGATCGCCCACGATGCGCACGCGACTTCCGACCGGGATCAGGCCGGGATGGGCGCGCCAATAGTCGGGTGAGCCGTCCTTAGGACGCTTACGAGCAAGATGCGGATGGGTGGTGCCGAGCCCGGCGCGTTTGACGTCATCGTGGGTCAGGATACCGACGACGCCCGGGGCCTGACGCGCCGCGGATACGTCCAGCGCCGTCAGGGTCGCGTGTGCATAGGGCGAACGGACCACGTAGCCGTGTAATTGGTCATGGAAATTGACGTCGCTGACATAATTCCCCCGCCCGGTCAGCAGCCGGGGGTCTTCGAACCGCTGTACCGGTTGCCCCATGGCGAACTGGCCCATACGTGAAAGCTCCTTATAGATGTGGTGCGTCATCATGCAGATTGGCTAGGATGGCGGCAATAAGGCAGAACGAGGAAACGGCCGGCCTAAAAAAACGACTTAAAAGCGTAGGGCAACAACCTAATCAGGGAAGAGCATCATGTGCGCGGATCGTAGCCGGAGTCCCGTCGTGCATCTCGTGGGCAGCATGCCGTTGCCCGACAGTGAAAAAGTGTTCCGCACCGTGGCTGCCGCAGTCGGCATGCATATGTTGCGCATGCCGGATGGCGAGACCGGCATCCGCAAGACCTGGATCAAGTTCCTGCAGGATGTGTTGGCCGCGAATCCATCGATCGAGGTGGCGAGCGATCTGCCGCCGTTCAAATTCGTCCAATGGGACGGCAAGGTGGTGCGTGAAATCCCGCGCCTTCGCTTGCGCCGGGGCGCGTCGCTCGATCCGCGCAGCTTCAAGACCGGTTACGCCGATATGGCGATCGAATCCTTCGGTCTGTTCGATGACCTCCAGAAGGAAGGCGTAATTCCAGCTGGCATCCGCTTCCAGATCTGCATCCCGTCGCCGCTGGCGCCCATCTACAACAACATGGTCCCGGCGGACCGGCCGGGCATCATCCCGGCACTGACCGAAAGTTTTGTCGGCGAGATCGATAAGATCGCCAGGAACCTGCCGGTCGATCGCCTCGCCATCCAATGGGATGTGTGTCAGGAAGTTCTGGCCTGGGAAGGCTATTACGATCGCGGACCTATCGACTTCAAGATCGAGACCATCGACGTGCTGTCGCGCATCGGCGATGCGGTGCCGGCGGGTGCCGAGCTTGGCTATCATCTTTGTTACGGCAGCCCGGCTGACGAACACCTGATCCAGCCGAAGGATGCGCGTGTCATGGTCGACATGACCAATGCCATTTCGCAGCGGGTCAAACGCCCGATCCACTTCTTCCATCTGCCCGTGCCGAAGGAACGCACCGACGATGCATTCTTCGCCCCGTTCGACGATCTGGCGTTGAAGCCCGAGACCGAGCTTTATCTCGGCCTGATCCATCATAACGATACGGCAGGCGATGATTTGCGTCTTGCGGTCGCACGCCGCCATGCGCGAGTGGACGGGATCGGTACCGAATGCGGCTGGGCGCGCGGCGCGCCCGATCGCATCGACTCGCTGCTCAAATCCCATGCCCGCCTCGCCGAGGCGGCGGGCTTATGAGCGGCCCTGTGAACAGGCTGGGCATCCATCTCGTCGGCAGCGTGCCGCTCGCGGATTCGGAATCCGTCTTCCGTGCGGTGGCGGAGGGCGCGGACGGTCATGTGCGCCGCATGCCCGACGGCGAGACCGGCACGCGGATCAATTGGGTGCGCTTCATCCAGGAACAGTTGGCCGCCCGCCCGGACATGGAAATCGATCCGACCGTGCCGCCGCTCAAATGGGTGCAATGGGACGGCAAGCATCTGCGCGATATCCAGCGTTTGCGTTTCAAGCCCCGAACCGATCTGGCCCGCGTCGCCTTCGCCACCGGTTACGCCGACATGGCGATCGAGTCCTTCACGGTGTTCGATCGTTTGCAGAAGCAAGGCGCGATCCCGGCGGGCACGCGTTTTCTGGTGTGCATGGCGACGTCGCTGGCGCCTGCCTACAACTACATTTCGCCTGCGTCGCGCGCCGATTTCGTGCCGCTGTTCACGGATCATCTGGCAAACGAGGTCGCGAAGATCGCGCGCCACGTTCCCCATGAACGTCTCGCCGTGCAATGGGACGTCTGCCAGGAAGTCCTGATGTGGGAGAATTATTATGGGAGCCAGCACACGGGTTGGCGGGACGAGATCATCGGCGTGCACAAGAGCCTGGGCGAGGCGGTGCCGGCGGGTGCCGAACTCGGCTATCATCTGTGTTACGGCAGTCCGGCCGACGAACATCTGATCCAACCCAAGGACATGGGCGTGATGGTGGAGATGACCAACGCCATCGTTGATGCGGTGGAGCGTCCGGTTGAATTCTTCCATCTGCCGGTGCCCAAGGGGCAGCGCGAGGATGCGTTCTTCGCGTCGCTCGATCGGCTCCACATCGACAGTTACACGGAACTGAATCTGGGCCTCGTGCATCTGAATGATCCGGACGGCGATGCCGCACGATTGGCCGCGGCACGCCGCCATGCGCGGATCGACGGCATCGGGACCGAATGCGGCTGGGGACGGAAGAACCCCGAACAGATCCCGGCGCTGCTGGCGCAGCATCGCCATCTTGTGGAGACAAGTCGATGAGTATGGGCCGATGAGCGTGGAGATCGAAGGATTTACGGCGCGCGAGTTCGACGTCGGCAACGGGGTCACCATCCATGCCGCCATCGGCGGCGAGGGACCGCCGCTCCTGCTGCTGCACGGCAATCCGGAAACCCATTTGATGTGGTACGCAGTGGCACCGCACCTCGCCCGCGATTTCACCGTGATCGCACCTGATCTGCGCGGTTTTGGGGATTCGTCCAAGCCCGCCTCGCAGCCTGATCACGCACAGCAATCGTTTCGCGTCATGGCGGCCGACCAGGTGACGCTCATGGCGCAGCTTGGATACGATACATTCAAGGTGGCGGGGCATGATCGCGGCGCGCGCGTCACCCATCGCATGGCGCTCGATCATCCCGACAAGGTCGAGCGCATCATGCTGATGGACATCGTGCCTACGCTTTATTTTTACGAGAACCTGACCCAGCGCATCGCGACCGCCTATTTCCACTGGTTCTTCCTGATCCAGCCAGCGCCGGTGCCGGAAACCATCATCACCTCCAATCCCGATGCCTATTACGGCGGGCGTGGCGGTCCGCCATCGCCCGATTGGGTGAAGGCGGAATATCGCCGCTGCTGGAACAATGCCGAGACCACGCGCGCCATCTGCGAGGATTACCGCGCGGGCGCCACCATCGATCTGGAACACGACCGCGCCGATCTGCATCGCAAGGTCGAATGTCCGACCATGGTGCTCTGGGGTGAAAGGGGCCTCGTGGGTACGGCTTATGACGTCCTGTCGGTATGGAAAGAACGCTGCACGAACGTAACCGGGCGCGGCATGCCGACGGCGCATTTCATCCCCGAGGAAGCCCCCGACCTTACCTATGAGACGATGGTCCGGTTCCTGCGTGGGTAGAAAACGATAAACGGCGCAACGATTGGTTTGACGGCCGTACCGTCGCGGACTTATCGTCAGGTACCCTGATGATATGGTTTGGCTATATCCTGGGGCGATATGTGAAGCGGCATCCAAGCCGCCCTATGGGAGGACGAACAATGGCGATTCGTGTCGGCTTGTTGTGTCTGTTCGGCTGCGTGGGCCTGCTCGCGGCAGTTCCGGCGGTTGCGCAAAAATCCAAGGATACGGTGCGGGTCGGATTGCTCGATCCCATCCGGGTCGTGGACAGCCTGTACGACCCCAAGCAGGAGACCAGCTTCGTCACCGGATCGGTCTTCGACAATGTGATCCGCTACGACGACCGTGCGGGCGAGTTCAAGCCGCTGCTCGCCAAATCCTACAAGCGCATCAGCGATACGGTCATTGAAGTCGAGATGCGCGACGATATGCACTGGCACGACGGCGAGAAGGTGACGGCCGACGACGTGGTCGCGCTCTACAATTGGATCCTCGATCCCAAGACGCCGTTGCGCAACAAGGACAATCACGCCTGGCTGCAGGCGGTCGAGAAAGTCGGCACCAACGGCGTGCGCTACACCGCCAAGGCCATCAATACGATGGATCTGTGGCAGATCGCCAATACCGACATCTATCCCGAACATGTCCACGCGAAGCTGCAGAACCGCGAGACCTTCGGCCAGAATCCGGTCGGCAGCGGGCCCTATCGCGTTGTCGAGTTCGATCGCAACAAGGGTGTCATCTTGGAGCGTTGGGATGATTACAAACCGGTCGGCAATTGGCACAAGGCATCGAACGTGAAGCGCTTCCAATTGGTGACCATCCCGGATTCGCAGACGCGTGTCGCCCAGCTCAAGGTGGGCGGGGTCGACCTTATCCAGGGCCTGGAAAAGGACCAGATCGATGATCTGGCGAAAGACCCCAAGCTTGCGGTCACGTCCAACCAGAACCTGCTGGTCGTCTATATGCTGATGGATGCCAAGGGGCGCTCGGGCGTTCCGGCACTGACCAACGTGAAGGTCCGGCGTGCGATCGAGATGGCGATCGACCGCAAGGCCATAGCGAAAGCTCTGATCGCCGGTGCGAATGACCACAGCGTACACGACTTCATGTGCGATCCGCGGATGTTCGGCTGCGAGGGCACCAAGAAGGTGCCGGCCTACGATCCGGCTGCCGCGAAGAAGCTGATGGCCGAGGCCGGTTATGCCAAGGGCTTCGAAATGACGCTGACCGCGACGCCGCGGGTACGCAGCATCGCCGAAGCGATCAGCGGTTATCTGCACGAGATCGGCATCAAGGCATCGGTGCAGAGCGTGCCGTCGGTCGCCTACCGCAAGCTGCAGGAGGACGGAAAGATCAATGTCCTGCTGCATACCTTCAGCTTCCTCGGCATGGCCGATGTCGGCATCATGATGAGCTTCTATTATGACGACGGCCCGCGCGACATGGCGGGCGACGAAGTCATGTTCAAGCTGCGTTACGATGGCGAGAGCACGCTCGATCCCGCAAAGCGCAAGGCGACCTATCGCGTGGCGTTGGATCGCATCAACGAGAATGCCTACAACATGGTGGTGAGCGCCTATCCGGCGGTCTTCGTCCATACCAAGGACATTGGCGTGAAAACGGGCAGCATGTCGCCCTATGGCGCGATCCTGGAGGATATCTACTGGAAATGACCGCCGTGGATCCGCGTGAAAAAACGCTGCGCCTGAAGCAGTTCATCCACCGCAAGGACAAGGTACTCGCGGTCATGCATCCGCCGTCGGCCAGCCACGCGCGCCTGATGGAGGAGGCGGGCTGCGAGGCGGCGTTCGTCGGCACCAGTGCGGTGGTCGGGTCCTACACTGGGCTCGGCGACGTCGGCACGGCGACGATGACCGAATGCGTCCAGATCGCGGGCTGGATCGCCGGCAATTGCTCGATGCCTGTCATGGTGGATGGCGATACCGGCCATGGCGGCATCATGGCGGTGCGCCGCCTGGTGCGCGAATGCATCAAGGCCGGCCTCGCCGGCGTGCGTATCGACGACCAGCCGATCGAAGGCAAACGCACGACGCAGAGCGCCGGGCTCGAGGTCGTGCCCATGGAACAGGCCCTGGCGCGCTACCGCGCCGCGGTCGATATGAAGAACGAACTCGATCCCAACTTCGTCATCATGGCGCAATGTTACGCGCGCGATGCGGCCAACAGCAGTTGGGACGATTGTCTCGCACGCCTTTCGGCCTATCAGGAAGAAGCGGGCGTCGACTGGGTACAGCTTGAATCGCCCCATTCCATTGATGAGGTGAAACAGGCACGCGCGCGGCTCAAGGGCCCGTTCTCCTTCATGAAGGGACGGTTGCCGCGCACGCTGGGACTAAAAGAGCATCTCGATCTCGGCGTCACCATCGCCTGGTATCCGGGGTTCACCCACGCGGTGATGCGTGCTGCGCTCTGGGATTTCCTGAACGATTTCCAGACGCGCGAGATCGCCGCGTGGGAGGACTTCCAGGCAAGCCGCAAGGGCAAGAAGCCGGTGCCGCCGATGGGGCCCGGGCCGGGCGATGAAGGATTGGAAAAACAGCGCGCGCTTGAAGAGCGCTATTTCGGAACCGCGGCGCTGGAGAAATACAAGCGCGCGCAAGGTGGAACGCTGTAACGCAAACCGTAGAAACGTAGAGAGGCAGTCATGGCACGCAACGGGTTCAAGGTCTTCGATTCGGATACGCATGTCGGGCCGCATGCGGACATCCTGGAGCGCTACACCACCGCCGACGTGAAGGAACGGCTGAAGGCGTGGGAGCCGTTGAAGGCGACGGGCAAGGGCGGCCACACCAGCTACCGCAAGGGCGTGCGTAAATACGAACGCCGCTTGGGCACGGCCGAGGCGGTCGCGCAAAAGGGCTATATGGCGGGTTTCACCGGCGCGCATCGCGCCGCACCATCGCCGCGGCTGGAGGACGATCCGGCCGAACGCATCAAGGACATGGACCTGGAAGGGGTCGATGTGAACCTGATGCTGCCGTCGGGCTGGTTCGGCAGCTTCACCGCCGACAACGACATCGTGCTCGAGATGGGTATGTACCGCGCCTATCACCAATGGATGGAGGATTATTGCAAGCCCTATCCCGATCGTCTGGGCGGCGTGATCCTCGTCAGCGCGCGCGACATTGCGGGTAGCGTCGCCGAGATCAGGAAGTGGGGTAAATCGCGCTGGGCCTGGGCCGTCATGGTCTACGCGCCGGCCGACATGCCGCTTGATCATCCCGACCTGGAGCCGGTGTGGGCGGAGGCACAGGAGCACGATCTGGCGATTGCGCTGCATACCTTCACGGTCATGCCGCCCTATGCGCCGGGCGGGCTCGACAATTGGGGCAATCTGTGGCTCCAGCGCTCCTCCGCGCATCCGTGGTGCGGCATGCGCAACATGGCCTCGCTGATCGGTGCGGGCATCATGGATCGTTATCCGCGCATCCGCGTCGGCACGCTGGAGGCCGGACATAGCTGGCTGCCGTTCTGGATGACCCGCATTGATGAACATGCGCACACGATCAGGTCGGCGATTGCGGATCTGAAGATGAAGCCCAGCGAATATGTGCTGAGCGGGCGTTATTTCCAGAGCATCGAGATCCCGGAGGGTGGCAAGCTCACCAACCAGGTGATCGATTACCTGGGCGAAGACGTGCTGATGTACGCGTCAGACTATCCGCACGCGGAAGCCTGGTTCCCCGAGGCGGTCAATACGACCTTCCAATGGGAGATGGACCAGAACCGCCGGCGTAAATTGCTGTGGGATAACGCCTGCAAGCTGTATGCGCGCGCCGGCCTATCCTAGAGGTCGAGCCTAGGCCCACATCTTGTCGATGATGCGCTGCAGGTTCTGACAATCGGCCGGGCCCAAGCGTTCCACCATACGCGCGCGCCCGGCGATGTCGCGCAGTTCGTTGCGCAGCGGCGCGAACAGCGCAATCGTCAGATTGATGAAGCCGCGTGGGCTGAGTTCCCAATCGTCGCCGCTGTTCTTCTGCAGGTTATCGTTGACCAGCGGGAGGAACCAGTTACGGCGCTTCTCGTAGGCTTCGAAATAGGGCGCGAGTGCCGCCAGCGCATCGATCAATAGCACATTGGCTTCGGCGTCGGCATAAAGGGCCTGCCAGTCCAGCACGTTCTCGTTACCGCCTGCGACCCGGTCCAGGATATTGCGGCAGCGCTCCTGGTATTCGGCGAGCCGTTCGGGCGGCAGCATGCGGTCGATCGCCATGAAGAAGCCGGGCAGCACCTTGCGTGTCACGCGATCGGCGCCGTCCAGTTCGGCACGTCTGGCCGAGAACAAGTCGGAGAAGGTGTTGACGATCAGCCGGTCGAACGGGAATTCGCGCTCGTGATCGAAGGCCGCACGCTCGCGCGCCTGGACGTAGGTTTCCAGTGTCCTGCGGAAGACCGCTTCGAGCTGCGCGCGCTTGCCGTCCAATTCCTGGGCGATGCGGTCGATATCGACGGCGGTCAGGTGGCCGCCGCGCTTAGTGACCTCGCTCTTCAGCCGTTCGGTGAAGGTACCGACGATGGTATCGACCAGCATCTGGCTGTATGCCGCCACCGATTCGTTGCCGGTCGCCGCCGCTGTCGGGCTCGCCGCCGGCGCCGGCTCGGTTGCCGGGTCTTTTTGACCGGGCTTCTGATCCGGTTTTTGGCCGATGGCACCGGGATGGCGCAGCGACACGACGCGGGGGCCGCGCGAAGCGGCGGGCCCAGTGTGCGCCGGGGTGCGTAGCTCATCTGACATATCCGTTTGATACCCCATTGTTTCGGCCGAGTCAGGCCGGATCGTGGCCGAAATGTGGCGCTGACGTTGACATATATGCTCCCGCATCTCTAAAGCTTGCCCATGACCGACCGCCTTGCCATTGCCATGGCCCAGCTCAATCCGACTGTCGGCGACGTGGATGGCAACCTCCGCGCGATCCGCATTGCCCGCGCCGAGGCCGCCAAGGCGGGCGCCGACCTGATGGTAACCGGCGAATTGTCGGTTTGCGGTTATCCGCCCGAGGATCTGGTCCTCAAGCCCGCCTTCCAGCGCCGCATCGCCGAACAGGTCGAGGCCTTCGCAAAAGAGACCGCCGATGGCGGACCGGCTGTGATCCTGGGCGCTCCCTGGCGTGAAAACGGCAAGCTCTACAACGCGGCCTTGCTGGTCGACGGCGGCCGGATCGTGACCCTGCGTTACAAACACCAGTTGCCGACGTACGGCGTGTTCGACGAGGACCGCGTGTTCGCGCGCGGGCCGGCCCCCGGTCCCATACAATTCAAGGGTGTGCGGTTGGGCGTCATGGTCTGCGAGGACATGTGGCTGCCTGACGTGGCGGAGACCCTGGACGAATCTGGCGCGGAGATGCTGATCGTCATCAACGGCTCGCCGTTCGAGATCGATAAGTCGGATGTGCGCCTCAACCTGGCGGTCGCGCGCGTCACCGAATCCAAGCTGCCGCTTCTTTATGTGAACCAGGTGGGCGGTCAGGACGAATTGGTATTCGACGGCCATTCCTTCGTACTCAATGCCGATTGTTCGCTGCGCGTCCAGGCACCTGGCTGGGAGGAGCGCCTGGTGATGTCGCACTGGTCGCGCAACGGCGAGGGCTGGAGTTGCGAGATCGGCGAGATCGCTCACGACAGCGACAACGATCTGGAAGCGATCTACAGCGCCATGGTGCTGGGCCTGCGCGATTACGTCACCAAGAGCCGCTTTCCAGGTGTCGTGCTGGGCCTGTCGGGCGGCATCGATTCCGCGATCTCGGCTGCCGTCGCCGCCGACGCCCTCGGTGCGGACAAGATCTTCGGCGTCATGATGCCGTCGCCTTATACCTCGCAGGAAAGCCTCGACGATGCGGAAGAGACGGCGAAGCTGCTTGGCATCAAATATGAGTGCATCCCGATCCAGAGCGCGATGGACGCGTTCGGCGGTATGCTGCAGCCGCTCTTCACCGGCCGTAACGTCGATGCGACGGAGGAGAACCTGCAGGCGCGCATCCGCGGCATGATCGTCATGGCGATCTCCAACAAGTTCGGTCATATGGCGCTCACCACCGGCAACAAATCGGAAATGTCGGTGGGCTACGCGACGCTCTATGGCGACATGTGCGGCGGTTTCTCGGTGCTCAAGGACGTCTACAAGACCACCGTCTTCGCGTTGTGCAACTGGCGTAATCAGGTCCATCCCAAGGGCGCTCTGGGTCCGGTCGGCTGCGTCATCCCGGAACGGGTGATCACCAAGCGGCCGTCGGCGGAATTGCGCCCCAATCAGTTCGACGAAGATAGTTTGCCGCCTTATCCGGTGCTGGACGCGATCCTGGCCGAACTGATCGAAGGCGAGCGCGATGTCGCCGAGATCGTCGCCAAGGGTTTCGACCCTGACATTGTGCGCCGCGTCTGGCGCATGCTGGACCGTGCCGAATACAAGCGCCGTCAGGCACCGCCGGGCGTGAAGATCACGTCACGCGCCTTCGGTCGCGACCGCCGCTATCCGATCACCAACGGCTTCACCAATCTCGTTTAGGCCGACATGACAATTCGTCTGCACAATACGCTCACCCGCAAGGTCGAGGCGCTCGCGCCGCTCGATCCCAAGAATGTGCGCATGTATGTGTGCGGGCCGACGGTCTATGACTATGCCCATATCGGCAATGCGCGGCCGGTCGTCGTATTCGATGTCCTGTTCCGCTTGCTGCGCCATGTTTATGGCGAAACGCATGTCACCTATGCGCGCAACATCACCGACGTGGACGACAAGATCATCGCCGCCGCGCGCGCTTCGAACGAGCCCATCGGCTCGATCACCGAACGCACGACGCGCGCCTATCACGAGGATATGGGGGCACTTGGTGCCTTGTCGCCGAACGTGGAGCCGCGCGCCACGCAACATATCGCCGAGATGATCGCGCTCACCGAAAGCCTGATCGCCAAGGGACATGCCTATTTCAACGAGGGGCACGTCCTGTTCAACGTGCCCTCCATGCCGGCCTATGGGCGGCTTGCACGGCGCGATCGCGACGAACAGATCGCGGGCGCGCGCGTCGAGGTGGCGCCCTACAAGAAAGACCCGGCCGACTTCGTGCTGTGGAAACCGTCCGCCTCGGACGAGCCGGGCTGGGACAGCCCGTGGGGACGCGGCCGTCCGGGCTGGCATCTCGAATGTTCGGCCATGTCGGAAAAGCATCTGGGCGAAAGCTTCGACATCCATGGCGGCGGCATCGACCTCGTCTTCCCCCATCATGAGAACGAGATCGCGCAAAGTACCTGCGCACATGGGCCGGACACCTTCGCGCGTATCTGGATGCACAACGGCCATCTGATGGTCGAAGGCGAGAAGATGTCGAAAAGCCTCGGCAACTTCTACACCGTGCACGATCTGCTCACCGAATATCCGGGCGAGGCGATCCGGCTGCTGTTGCTCAAGACGCATTACCGCCAGCCTTTGGATTTCACCAAGGCGGGCCTTGCCGAGGCGAAGCGCGAGTTGGACGGCTTTTATGGTGCCCTACGCCGCGCGAAATCCTCTGGTGCATCGGACGAGAGCTCACGCGTGATCACCGCATTGGAGGATGATCTCAACACCCCGCTCGCCATCGCCGCCCTGCACGAGGCCGCGAGCGAGATCAACAAGACGGGTGAGGGAGCGAACCGGTTGCTGGCAGGCGGTGCGCTGCTCGGCCTTCTTCAATCCGATCCCGAGGCCTGGTTCAAATGGCAGCCGGCGAACAGCGCAGGCGGCCTCGTGGACGCCGACATCGAAGCCGCGATCCAGAACCGTCTCGCCGCGCGCCAGGCGAAGAACTTCGCCGAGGCCGATCGCATCCGAAAAGAGTTGGCGGATGCGGGCATCGTGCTGGAGGACGGCCCCGGCGGTACCACCTGGCGCCGCGCATAGGTAATCCGACCCTAACGCGGTGTGTAGGCCGTCATCGCCCAGACGCGATGCGGCACGGCCAGCGGATCGCCCGGAAAATCCTTCGTTAGCAGGCTCTTCAGGTCATCGTCGAAACGCTGGACTGCATCAGGAGCAAGCGAGCCGCCGACGCCTGCGCTGGCGCGGATGCGGCCACGCCAAGCTTCGTGCGAATAGGGAACGTCGAGTTCGTATTCGAAGATCTCGATACCGTCGAAACCGGCGTCCTCGACGGCGCGCGCCCATTGCGGATAGCGGCCCGTGCCGCCGCCCAACGTCCAGTTCGGATTGTGCGCCTCGATCAGCCGTTCCGTTGCCGTCACCATGTTGCCGGGAAGCGGAAGCCAATCGAAGTGCGCGATGGCGAGCAGGCCGTTGGGCTTGAGCAGCCGTTTCGCCTCGGCGGCTGCGCGCGGCTTGTCGAACCAATGCCAGCATTGCCCTGCGATCACGATATCGAAAGAGGCGGGCGGCAATCCGGTTGCTTCCGCCGATGCCTGGACCCAGTCGATGGCGAGGCCGGCTTCATCCGCCAGACGCCGAGCCTGATCCAGCATCGGCTGCGACGGATCGAGCCCGACGACATGACAGCCGCGTTGGCCAAATCCGCGCGCCAGCGTTCCCGTGCCGGTGCCGAGGTCGAGCAGGCGATCGCCCGCCCGCACGAAGCCGAGGCGGATCATGCGGTCGAAGAAGGAGTCGGGGAAGCCCGCGCGATGCCTCGCGTAATCGTCTGCCGCCTTGCCGAAGTCGGCGGGCTCCATGATCACGCCACCGGTTTCGACGGGGTTTCGCTGCCGTGCGGTGCGGCGTGCGCGGCGGCGTGTCCACCCGGCCCGATGGGACCCACGGCCTGGGCCTCGATCTCGTGCGCACGGCGCCAGATGGACGGCCCCCACACGACCGAGGCGAACAGCGTGCCGACAGCGCCGGCAGCCACGCCCCACCGTAGGCCGGTCCATTCCGCGACCCACCCGATGATGAAGGAGCCGATCGATTGCGCGCTCGGCACCAACGACAGGTAAACCGCGAGCACCCGACCGCGATAATCGAGAGCGACGGTCGACTGCACCAGCGTCTGTGCGCTGATCGCGGCGGTCACGATGAAGCCGCCCGCGATCACCATGCAGGATGTGGCGACCCAGAAGTTGGGTGTGGTCGCGAAGATCAGAATGGCGACGGCGTCGATGACGACGCTGGCGACCAGTAGATGCGGCAATCCTTCGGTCCTGCCGCGCAGCGCCATGAAGACGGAGAGCACCAGCGCACCCGCGCCGGAGGCGGCAAGCAGGATGCCCAGGCCTTCAACGCCGCTATCGAACACGGATGCGGCGAAGCCCGGCAGCAGATCGACATAGGCGCGCACCAGGAACGACGCGATCACCCAATAGACCAGGATGGTGCGGATCGTCTCGTGGTCGCGGATATAGGCGAAGCCCTCCTTCACGTCCTGATAGAGGCGCGCGACACCGGTTACCTGGCGCGCCTGGTCACGCGCGCGGATGCGCAGCAGCGAGATGATGAACCAGACCGATCCGAAGCCGTAGATCGCGAAACACAGCGCGGGCGCGGTATCGCCCATGATCGTCTCGCCATAGCTCAGTACGGCGGCGCAGATCGCGGGGCCGGTGAAGGCTGCGCCGTTGAACGTCGTGGTATTAAGCGCGATGGCTGCGGACATGTTCTCGCGCCCCACCAGAATCTGGATCAGCACTTGGCGCGCCGGAAAATCGAAGGCGTGGCCGAGGCCCTGAATGGCGATCAGCGCGCACAACAGATAGGGGTTCATGAGTTCGTAGAACGTGAGCCCCGCCATGGTGAAGGCGATGATCACGGCGACCAGCAGGCTGCCGATGGCGGTGCGGCGATGACCGATGCGATCGGCGTAGGCGCCCGCGATCGGGCCGACGAGGACCAGCGGCACGAAATAGACGAAGGCGACCGCGCCGAGCCAACCCGACGATTGCGTGATCTGGTACATCAGCACGCCCGCAGCGATGCGATTCATCCAGGTGCCCTGCACCGAGACGAGCTGGCCGATCCAGTAGATGCGATAATCGCGGACCGACAGAGCTTGTCCGACGCCGCCGAAATAAGATGCAAACCTTGAAGACCCCATGGCTCGACCTTACACGCGGCGCGCGTATTGGTAAATCACACCGGCACGTCATCCCACATATCGTTCGACGTGTTGCTTGACGGCGGGCAGCAAGGATCACGATCATCCATGTATGTGGTCCGATAGGCTTTCCGATCCGGGTACGGTTGCCGAAGTCGTCTTCGGCTTGGCGCTTATCGCGCTACTCGTTTCCGGTCTCATTGTGCGCAAGCGTGGCGGGCGCGGCGATCTCTTCAAATATTCTGCGATCTGGATCGCGTTCGCCGCCATCCTGCTGATCGGCTACAGCATGAAGGACGAGGCAATACGACTGGGACGCACGCTGCTGGCCGAGCTCGTGCCGGCGATGGGGCTGGAAGAGGGGCAGGCGATCTCGTTCCGCGCCAGTACGAACGGCCATTTCATGGTCGAGGCGAAGGTGGATGGTCAATCCGTCCGGTTCTTGGTCGATAGCGGGGCGAGCGACGTGACCCTGACGATGAGGGACGCCGAACGGCTCGGCTTCGATCGCAAGGCGTTGACATTCGATCAGGTCTACCAGACCGCGAACGGTATCGTGAAAGGCGCCCCGGTGCGGCTCAAACGCGTGGAAATCGGCCCCGTGGCGCTGGACGACGTACGGGCCTCGGTGACCGAAGCCCCGCTGGCGACCTCGCTGCTCGGCATGAGTTTCCTGTCACGGCTCACGTCCTGGCAGGTCGAGGGAGACCGGCTGACCCTGAGTCGCTGATTGGGTCGGATTTCCTTAAAATCCGGAAATTCTTGAGATTTCGGACCGATTTGTGCATCCTCCCGCACCTTTCCCGATGTTTGAACCCTGGGACCCGATATGGGCGAGCGCATCTATTTGTTCGACAGCACCCTGCGCGACGGCGCGCAGACCCAAGGCGTCGATTTCTCCGCGAGCGACAAGGCGGAGATCGCGGGGCTGCTCGACCGTTTAGGTGTCGATTATGTCGAAGGCGGCTGGCCGGGCGCCAACCCGACGGACGATGCATTCTTCGCCGATCCGCCGAAGCTCGGTCACGCACGGCTCGCCGCATTCGGCATGACGCGCCGCGCCGGACGCAGCGCCGATAACGATCCCGGCCTGCGTGCGATCCTTGCGCCCAAGACCAAGGTCGTCACCATCGTCGGCAAGACCTGGGATTTCCACGCCAAGATCGCGTTGGGCGTCTCGCTCGAGGAGAACATCCGCATGATCTCGGAATCGGTGGCGCACCTCGCGCGCCATACCGAGGAGGTCGTGTTCGACGCCGAGCATTTCTTCGACGGCTATAAGGAAAATCCGGACTTCACCTTGGCCTGCCTCAAGGCGGCTCACGAAGCAGGTGCGCGTTGGATCGTCCTGTGCGACACCAACGGCGGCACGCTGCCGCATGACGTGGAACACATCGTCGGCGAGATCACCAAGCACATCCCGGGCGACAAGCTCGGCATCCATTGCCATGACGATACCGGCAATGCGGTCGCCAATTCGCTGGCCGCCGTGCGTGCGGGCGTACGCCATGTGCAGGGGACGCTCAACGGATTGGGCGAACGCTGCGGCAACGCCAACCTCATCTCCATCATCCCGTCACTGATGCTCAAGATGGGCTACGAGACGGGCATCACGCCCGAGAACCTGAAGCGCCTCAGCCAGGTCAGCCACGCGCTGGACGAAAAACTCAACCGCGCGCCGGACCGTGGCGCGCCTTACGTCGGCGAGCGGGCCTTCGCGCACAAGGGTGGCCTGCACGTCTCCGCGGTGGAAAAAGATCCGCGCTCTTACGAACACGTTCAGCCCGATCTGGTCGGCAACCGCCGCCACATCGTGATGTCGGACCAATCGGGCCGCGCCAACGTGCTCGCCACGTTTCGCGATTTCGGCCTCGAGGTCGATCCGAACGATCCCAAGGTCATGCAGTTGCTGGACGAGGTGAAGGCGCGCGAATTCAACGGCTACGCCTATGACGGTGCGGAAGCGAGTTTCGAACTTCTGGCGCGCCGCGCGCTCGCGACCGTTCCGGAATTCTTCAAGCTCACCAGTTTCCGCGTCATCGACGAGCGGCGCTGGAACGCCCGGGGTGATCTGGTCACGTTGTCCGAAGCGACCATCAAGGTCGAGGTCGGGGGCGCGCCGCACATGACTGTCGCCGAAGGCAACGGTCCGGTGAACGCACTCGATACCGCGCTGCGCACTGTGCTGCTGCCGGTTTATCCCGAACTCATGGACGTGCGGCTCGTCGACTACAAGGTGCGTATCCTGACGCCGTCGGAAGCGACGGGTGCCGTCACCCGCGTGATGATCGAAAGCGCGGACGAACAGGGCGAACGCTGGTGGACGGTGGGCGTCTCGACCAACATCATCGATGCATCCTACAACGCGCTCCGCGACGCCATCGATTATCGCCTCCTCAAGGCGCGCGGCACCGCGCCGGCTGCGGCCTCAAGTGCGGTTTCCGGCGCCGCGCGCCCGGCCACCAAGAAGCGCGCCTGACCTTGGCCGGTACCGACCGCACCCAGTCTTTGCTGACGGGTGACGAAGCTCCCGCGATCATTCTGGTGGCGCCCCAACTGGGCGAGAATATCGGCATGGCGGCGCGCGCCATGCTCAATTGCGGCCTGACCGATCTGCGCATCGTGCGTCCGCGCGACGGCTGGCCGAGCGAGAGTGCCACGGCCGCGTCTGCTGGGGCGGCCGTCGTGATCGACAATGTGCGCGTTTTCGCCACTACGTCGGAAGCCATTGCGGATCTCACACTTGTTTATGCCGCGACCGCGCGCGATCGCGCCATGACCAAGCGTGTGGTCACGCCCGGCGAAGCGGCGCGCGAGGTCCGCGCGGCGGGCCAAGGGAATGGTGGGGCGCACAAGTGCGGCATCCTGTTCGGCGGTGAGGCGAAGGGCCTGCACAACGACGACGTGGCACTCGCCGATCACGTCATCACCGCGCCGCTCAATCCCGCCTTCAGTTCGCTCAACCTCGCCCAGGCCGTGCTTATCGTTGCCTGGGAATGGATGATAGCGGGTTCGACCGCGCCGGCATCCGAGATGCGTATCCCCGACGATACGCGCCCCGCTACCAAGGATGAGATGCTGGGCCTGTTCGAACACCTGGAAGGGGCGTTGGACGATTCAGGATTCTTCCACGTGCGCGAGAAGCGCCCGATCATGGTGCGCAATCTGCGCAACCTGTTGCAGCGTGCCCAACCGACGGAACAGGAAGTCCGCACCCTGCGTGGCGTGATCGCGAGCTTCGCGTATCATTTGAAGAAAAAGTGACGATTTAGGTCGTCCTGGCCGGATCAAGTCTGCGCATGACGCCTATACGGCTATTTTGATTTCGCGGCTTTCGCTGCCGCCACGGCGAGCTTGTCGGCACGTTCGTTTTCGGGATGGCCGGCATGGCCGCGCACCCAGCGCCAGTCTATGTCGTGGAGTTTAGCGAGCACGTCGAGCTTGCGCCACAGGTCGTGATTGGGGCGGTAGCCGCCGCCTTTCACCTTGAAGTCCTTCGCCTTCCATGCGCGCAGCCATTCGGTCATGCCGCGCTGCACATATTGGCTGTCGGTATAAACGATTACGTGGGTCGGGCGCTTCAGCGCCTCGAGGCCTTGGATGACCGCTTCGAGTTCCATGCGGTTGTTGGTGGTTGCGGGATCGCCGCCCGACAATTCCCGTTCCTGACCGCGCCAGCGCAGGATTGCGCCCCAGCCGCCGGGCCCTGGATTGCCGCTGCACGCGCCGTCCGTGAACAGTTCCACGGAATTGTCGTTGGGAGATGCATCCGTCTCGGCTTCACTCATGGGGTCGCGGATTACCCCAATTGTTAAGCAATGGGAATAGGTTAATATCCGCCGCTCGTCGTAACTCGGATGAAACTAGGATGACCGGACGGTCCCGGCTGGCGATTTCCGCGCTGACATTTGCCCAGACCGTGGCCGTAGCGCTGGTGGTGCTGGGGGGCGTTGCTCCCAGCGTGTCACGGGCCGCACCGCGCGACGATTTCCTCGACAGTTTCAACAATCGTACAGGCGGCGAACTCGGCACGCCGAGCGCACTGGTGCGCGATGTCCAGAAGTCGCTCACCCGCATGGGGTTCTATTCCGGCGTGATCGACGGGCGGATGAACGATGCGCTGCGTGAGGCGGTCGTGGCCTACCAGAAAGCGAACGGGCGCAATCCGGACGGCAAGATATCCAAGGAACTGGCCGAGCATATGCAGACCCAGGATCGGGTCGGCAACATGCTCCAGAAGCTCGATTCCGTGCGCGACGAGAAAATCGCCGCCGCGCGCAAGGCGCTTATGGAACGTGAGGAAACGCGCAAGCTTCTGAAAGGCGAAAATGAGCGCGAGGTCGCCGATCCCACGCGCGATACGTCCGGCTGTTTCGCCGATCCCAACGAACGCTGTCTGCTCAACGAGGCGGTGGAAAGCGCCAAGGCGATCTTCAAGCCGGAACTGCGGGACTGGGCTTATGGCGAGATCCTCGTCTCCCAGGCCAAGGCGGGCATGATCGACGAAGCGATCGCGACGGTGCGGCGCATCGGCGATGCGCGCCTGATCATCGTCGCTTTGCGCGATATCTCGCGCACGCTCGCCCAGCAGAACCGCATCAAGGAATCGCAGGAGGTCGCGGAACTGATCCCTGATTCCGTCAAGCGGCTGGAGGCCCTGTCGGCGGTCGTCGACATCATGATCGTCAAGGATCGCAAGCAGGATGCACAACAAGCCGCCGAGGTGATCATCAAGGAGGCGCGCGGCCTGGATGACATGCTGAAGCGCATCGCCGTTGATGCCCAGATGGCGGCAGCGATCGCCAAGGCTGGCGACGATACGCGCGCACTCGCGGTGCTCGCCGATCTGCAGGCGATCATCCGCAACCCCAAGCGATTCAAAAGCGCGGGCTTGCGCGGTGTCGCCATGCGTCACGTCGCGCAGGCCTATGCCGAGATGGACGCGCCGGACCGCGCGCTCGCTCTCCTGGACGAGGTCAGCGGCGATGACGACCGCACGGCCGTACTGGTGAGCGTGTCCAAGGCGCAGGCGCGTGCCGGCCAATGGGACGAAGCGCTGGCGACGGCGAGCAGCATCACGAGCGACCGTTACAAGGCGGCCGCGCTGGGTCGCCTCGCGGCCGAAATGGCGCGCGGCGGCGAAGAGGAAAAGGCCTTCGCATTGGTCGGCTATGCGCTTCGTCTGACGCGCGGCATCGATTTACCCTATGCGCGCTCCTACGCGGCCGGTCAGATCGCGCTCGCGCTGGTTGAGATCGGTGGACGTTACGGCGAGAAGGCGTTCGCGCGCGCGCTCGAGGCGACCAAGTCGATGGAGAGCGATCAGCTGCGCGCCTATGTGTTGTGGTCGGTCGCCAACGGGCAATCGCGCATGGCGATGAAGGCCGACGCCGAAGCGACGACCGAGCTGGCGAATCGCGCTACCCGCCAGATGGTGAGCAGTTTCGACCAGGTCTGGATGCTGGCCGATATCGCCGCCGACCGGATCGCGACGGGTGACGAGGACGTGGCGCGTGCCGCGATCGATCGGGGCCTGAAGGTCGCCAAGGGAATCTCGGATGCTTCGGGACGTGCCCGCGCGCTGGCGCGCCTGGCGTCCGCGCTTTACGACGTCCGCTGACGTTCCTTGCTAAAAACCTTCTGTTCACCTTGTGAGGCCGGAATACCTCAATTAGAGTCCGGTCAGGTTCACACCCCAGCGGAGGCGCTTACCCATGACTGATCCCGTCGTTGCCCAGAAGGGCCCCTACGAAAAGGTAATCAAGGCGGGCGAACGCTTCGCTTGGTGCGCATGCGGGCTTTCCAAGCAGCAGCCGGTCTGCGACGGCAGTCATAAGGTGACCGACCTGCGTCCGGTGGTCAAAGTTGCCGAGAAGGATGAAACGATTTGGCTCTGTGGATGCAAACAGTCGGGCACCAAGCCCTATTGCGACGGTACGCACGAATCCTTGTGAGCCCTTTCACGGCAACACCGGGCCGTTTCCTCGTTCTTCTTGCCGGCATTCTTCTGGCCGGCTGTTCGGCCCTGAGCAAGAAGGAGCCAGGGCCGGCCTGCCCGACGGCCAGCGTCCTTGAGGACGCGAACCGGATCACCGTCTATCGGCCGGGGCCGGGGCGCGATATTGCCGATATCGTCTACGAGGCGCGGCTCATCTCGGTCGAGGGCGATTGCTCCTACCAGATCGATGAGAACGCCAAGTCGGACGCGGGCCCGGTCTATAAGTCCGTATCCGTGAACCTGCGTCCGCGCTTCATCGTGACGCCCGGGCCGGCCATGTCCGGTTACACGGCGACGGTCAATTATTTCGTGGCGATCCCGGAATTCTATCCGCATCCGGAAGGCCGGTCCGAATTCACAGCCGAAGTTGAGACCTCAGCCGCGCGTACGCAGGTCGACGTGACCGATTCGAATATCGAGATCAGCATCCCGCTGAACGAGAAGCGGCGCGGCGATAGCGTGGGGATCTTCGTGGGCTTCGTCCTGACCGACGAGCAATTGCGCGAGAACCGCACCCGGACCTCGAATCGCCTGTTCCGATAACGGGCGTTCTGCGATTTATTGAGATCGGAAGATCGCCACTGGCGAGTCAGGGGCGGCGTGGTGTCGTATGTCGCGTGTGGTGCGATGGGGCATTCCCAATCTTATCCACGTGCTTCGAATTGGGTTATGGAAAGTGGGCCAGAAATTGGGACGCACGCGAATCGCTTGGGCAGGCTCTTCGGTGATTGCGTCCCACGAAAGAATCATTAAAGGATGGTCGCAATGAACACTCTTCGCGAAACGGCGCTCCATGCGCTCCACGTCAGCCTCGGGGCGAAAATGGTACCGTTCGCGGGTTATGACATGCCGGTGCAATATCCGACCGGCATCCTTGCCGAACATCGTCATACACGGGCCGAAGCGGGATTGTTCGACGTGGGCCATATGGGGCAGGCGCGCATTCACGGCGCCGACGCGGCGCGCGCCATGGAAGCGCTGGTGCCCGGCGACATCCTGGGTCTGGCCCCCGACCATACGCGTTATACCCAGCTCACCAACGAGGCGGGCGGCATCATCGACGATTTGATGGTGACGCGGCGCGCCGATCACCTGTTCCTTGTCGTGAACGCGGCATGCAAGGAGGGCGACTATGCCCATATCCAGGCGGCCCTGCCGAAAGCGTGCCGCCTCGAGATCCTGGAGGACCGCGCGCTGATTGCGCTGCAGGGGCCGGCCGCCATGGCGGTCATCGAGAACCTGTCGCCCGGCATCGGCCGACTGGACTTCATGAACGTCGCTGATATCAGCATCGGTGGGATCGCCTGCACGGTTTCGCGGTCCGGCTATACCGGTGAGGACGGCGTGGAAATCTCGCTTCCCAACCGCGATGTTGAAGCCTGCGCGCGCATGCTGCTGTTCGATCCGCGCGTGAAGCCGGTGGGCCTTGGGGCGCGCGACACCTTGCGGCTGGAAGCGGGGCTTTGCCTTTACGGCCACGATATCGATACGACGACGACGCCGGTCGAGGCGGCGCTCGCCTGGTCGATCGGCAAGCGGCGGCGTATGGAAGGCGGATTCGTGGGCGCGGCCGCGATCCTGCGGCAATTGCAGGAAGGCGCACCCCGCCGGCGCGTCGGCATCCTGCCCGAAGGCCGCGTGCCGGTGCGCGACGGTGCGGAAATCGCCGATTCCTCGGGGGCCAGGATCGGCATTGTCACCAGCGGCGGCTTCGGGCCCACGCTGGATCGTCCCATCGCGATGGGCTACGTCCCGTCCGCCATGGCCGGCGCCGACAGCCCCCTCAATATTTCTGTGCGCGAGCGCAAAATCGCCTCTAAGGTCGTGAAACTGCCGTTTGTCGCGCATCGTTATCACAAGGATTGAACCCGGATTCCTACGGAGCAGCCATGGCTACACTGAAATACACCGACCAGCATGAATGGATCGCCGTTGAGGGCGACGTCGCAACGGTCGGAATCACCGAATACGCGCAAGGACAATTGGGCGACGTCGTCTTCGTCGAATTGCCGGAGGAAGGCAAAGCCTTCGCCATGGGCGATCAGGCTGCGGTGGTCGAATCCGTGAAGGCGGCGGCCGAGGTCTATGCGCCGATCTCCGGCGAGATCGTCGAGATCAACGAGGCGCTCAACGACAAGCCGGAACTGGTCAACGAGGATGCGACCGGCGACGGATGGTTTTTCAAGATCCAGATCGACGACCAGTCCGAACTCGATTCGCTGATGGATGCGAAGGAATACAAGGAGTTCGTGAAGGGGCTCGAATAATGCGTTACCTGCCGCTGACCGACGAAGACCGCCGCGCCATGCTGGCGGCCGTCGGTGTGGAGCGGATCGAGGATCTGTACCACGGCGTGCCCAAGGGCGCGCTTCTCGACAAGCCGATCGATCTGCCGGCGCATGCGGGCGAGATCGAGGTTGAACGCCGCATCCGCACCTTCGCGGCGCGCAACCTGGGCGCTTCGTCGGCGCCGTTCTTCCTGGGGGCGGGGAATTATTTCCACCATATTCCGGCGAGCGTCGATCACCTCATCCAACGCAGCGAATACCTCACCTCCTACACACCCTATCAGCCGGAAATCTCGCAAGGCACGCTGCAGGCGTTGTTCGAGTTCCAGACCCAGGTCGCGTTGATCACCGGCATGGAGATCGCCAACGCCTCCATGTATGACGGTGCAACCGCGTGCGCGGAAGCGGCCCTCATGGCCTGCCGGGTCGCCCGGCGCGACCGGGTCGTACTGTCGGGTGGCTTGCATCCGCACTATCGCGACGTGATGCGCACCAACGCCCGCTTCATGAACCTCGATATCGCGGCGCTGCCCACCGACTTGAACGGCAAAGAGGACCCAGTCGCGGCGATCGACGGCGATACCGCCTGTGTGATCGTGCAGAATCCCGATGTGTTCGGCCGCGTGCGCGATTATTCCGCCCTCGCCGACGCCTGCCACGCCAAGGGCGCGCTGCTGGTCGTCGTGGTCAACGAGATCGTGTCGTTGGGTGCGTTGATGGCGCCGGGCGACATGGGTGCCGACATCGTGGCGGCCGAAGGCCAGTCGCTCGGCAATCCCATGGGTTTCGGTGGACCACATGTCGGCCTGTTCGCGGTGCGAGAGAAATTCCTGCGTCAGATGCCGGGCCGATTGTGCGGTGAAACGATCGATGCCGACGGCAAGCGCGGCTGGGTGCTCACATTATCGACGCGTGAGCAGCATATCCGGCGCGAGAAGGCGACGAGCAACATCTGCACCAATTCCGGCCTGTGTGCGCTCGCGTTCTCCATTCATCTGACGCTGCTGGGCGAGGCGGGCTTCACCCGGCTGGCCGAGATCAATCATGCCAATGCGTCCAGGCTCGCCAAGAAGCTGGCAGGGATCACGGGTCTCGAGTTGTTGAATGACACCTTCTTCAACGAATTCGCGCTGCGTTTGCCCAAGGATGCCAGCGCCACCGTCGAGGCATTGGCCCAACGTGGCATCCTTGCCGGCGTGCCGGGCGGGCGGTTGTTCCCGAATGAGCACGAGCTTGCCAACGTGCTGCTGGTGGCGGCGAGCGAGATGACGACGGATGACGATATGGACCGGCTCTGCGCCGGTTTGGCCGAGGTGCTGAAATGACGGTTCCCTTCACGACCACCGGCAACCGCGGTCTGGACCTCGAAGAAAAGCTGATCTTCGAACAGAACAAGGACGGCCGCACCGCGGTCGACCTGCCCGAACCGGCCGCGCATGAAAACCGCCTGGGTGCGGCGAAGCGCAAGCGTGCCATCGGGCTGCCCGGCCTGTCAGAACCGCAGGTGGTGCGCCATTACGTGCGCATGAGCCGCAACAATTACGCGATCGACGCAGGCATCTATCCGCTTGGCTCGTGCACCATGAAACACAATCCGCGCCTCAACGAGAAAATGGCGCGTACGCCAGGTCTTGCCGATCTGCACCCGCTCCAGCCGCAAAGCACCGTGCAAGGCGCGCTTGAACTGATGAACGAACTGGCGCGCTGGTTGACGACGCTGACCGGCATGCCCGCGGTCGCCTTGTCGCCGGCAGCGGGTGCGCATGGCGAGTTGACGGGATTGATGGCGATCCGCGCCGCGCTGGAAGCGCGCGGCGATGCGCGCAAGGTCGTGCTGGTCGCCGAATCCGCGCATGGCACCAATCCGGCAAGTGCACATATGTGCGGCTATCAGGTGGAACCGGTTGCCGGTACCGATGGCGGCCGCGTCGATCTCGCCGCGCTGAAAGCGCGTTTGGGGCCCGATGTCGCCGCCTTCATGGTCACTAATCCCAACACCTGCGGCCTGTTCGAGGACGAGATCGCCGAGATCAGCGCCGCCGTGCATGCGGCCGGTGCGTTCCTCTATTGCGACGGCGCCAACTTCAACGCGATCGTTGGGCGTGTGCGCCCAGGCGATCTCGGCGTCGATGCCATGCACCTCAACCTGCACAAGACCTTCTCGACCCCGCATGGCGGCGGCGGCCCGGGATCGGGACCTGTGGTGCTGTCGGCGGCGTTGGTGCCGTTCGCGCCGCTGCCTTATGTGGTGAAGGAGGGCGAGGCCTTTCGCCTGGTCGAACATAACGGCGAATCCGATGCCAAGCCCTACGGCCGGATGAAGGGCTTCCACGGCCAGTTCGGCGTGTTCGTGCGCGCCCTTTCCTACATGATGAGCATGGGCTCCGACGGATTGCGCCAAGCCTCCGCCGACGCCGTGCTCAACGCCAATTACCTGCGCGTGCGCCTGCAGAAAGCGTTGTCGCTCTCCTATGACGGGCCGTGCATGCACGAGGTCCTGTTCGACGATGCGTTCCTCGACGGCACCGGTGTCACCACGCTCGATTTCGCCAAGGCGATGATCGACGAGGGTGTCCATCCAATGACGATGTATTTCCCGCTGATTGTGCACGGCGCATTCCTGATAGAGCCGACCGAAACGGAAGGCCGCGCTTCGCTCGATCAACTGGCCGATCTGATGCTGGGGCTGGTGGACAAGGCGAAGGCCAAGGACGCCGAATTCTTCAAGATGTCGCCCAAGCTGGCGCCGCGCCGCCGCCTGGACGAGACGCGCGCCGCGCGCAATCCGGTGCTGCGCTGGATGCCGCCGTCGCCGGCACCCAGGGCAGCCGCCGAATAACTACGCCTAGGCCCGCTGCGGCGCGGCGAGCGTTGTGATACTGCGCCGGCCGGGGATCCACGCTCCCGCGATGGCGGCCAACAAAGACAAAGCTGCCGAAACGCCGACGGCAACGGAAAAGCCATGTGCGAAGGCAGGCGCCGAATGTGTGCCGCCGCCGGCCGCGAATGCCGTGACGGCGACGGCGATGCCGAACGTGCCGCCCAGGAAGCGCACCGTGCTGAAGATGCCCGACGCCGTGCCGATCTCCTGCGGCGCGACGGACCCGATGACGGCGTTCTGTGCCGACGGCATGGCCATCGACACGCCGACCCCGGCCAGGATCAGCGGCGCCAGCAACGCAATGTAGGAAACGTCGGGGGCGGCGATCAGGCTGATCCAGGCGAGGCCGACGGCTTGCGCGGTTGCGCCGATCACGACCAGCGGCCTTTCGCCCACCTTGTTGACCAGGCGGCCCGCGACGGGTGCGACGAAGAACAAGGTCGCGGTCCAGGGCAGCAGGTGCAATCCGGCACTCAACGGCCCATGTCCCTGCGCGGCCGCGAGGAACTGCGCGATGAAGAACAAGATGCCGTACATCGCTGCGCTATAGAGGAACGCCGCCGCTGCGCCGCCCGAAAACGCGGATGCCCGGAACAGGCGCATCGGGACCATCGGATACGCGGTGCGACGTTCCCACAACACGAAGAGGACGGCGAGCAGGGCAGCCGCAATCAACGTGCCTGCGACTTCGGTGCTGGCCCAGCCGGATTGATTGGCGCGGATCAGCCCCCAGACCAGGCCGAGCGATGCGGTACTCATCAGGATAAGCCCGGTGAAGTCGAGCGGTGCTGCCGCACCCCGGCTTTCGCGGATGTGCCGTCCGACCAGCGGCAATAGGATCAGGCCGAGCGGAACGTTGATCCAGAAAATCCATTGCCAGGACAGCCCTTCGGCGATGATGCCGCCCAGTGCCGGTCCGATGATGATGGCAAGGCCGGTGACGCCGGCGAACTGGCCGAGCGCCTTGGCGCGTTCCTGTGGCGGAAACGCGACGCTCAACAAGGCCATGCCGACCGGCATCACCAGGGCGGCGCCGATGCCTTGGACGACGCGCGCGCCGATCAGCCAATGAGCGTCGGGCGCCAGGGCGCAGGCGGCGGATGCGATCACGAATACGATCAGCCCGATGGAAAAGATGCGCTTGCGGCCGAACCGATCGCCCAGGGCCGCGCCTGTCAGCAGCAGGACGGCGAAGCTCAGATTGTAGCCGTTCACGGTCCATTCGAGGGTTTCGATGGACGTGCCGAGGTCGCGGCGGATGGTATCGAGCGCGGTGGTGACCACCATGGCGTCCAGGGCCATCATGAAGGATGCGGCGGCGGTCAGGATCAGTGCCCACGTCTTGACCGCCTGTGTGGTTGTTTCAGTCATTTGGATGTCTCCGGCTGGGCGGCCTACCGACAAGGCAGGGGCCGCGCTTCGATTCCAGGACGATCCGGCGAGCGGAAAGGATTCGGCTGCGCGAAGAAAAATCCGAAAAAATTTTGAGGGGGGCGAATCCTTTGGCCGGTCCCAGGCGTCTTGGAGACAGAACCAAAGGAGTTTGCTTATGAAACGCACAATCGTACGCTACAAAACCGCTCCGGACCGGGTTGAGGAGAACAAGCGCTTGATCGAAGGCGTCTTCCAGGAATTGCAGGCCAAGGCCCTCGTCGGCGTGCGCTACGCCGTCTTCGCACTGCCGGACGGGACCTTCATCCATATGGCGGAGGCCGAGGATAACGCGCCTATGCCGATCACCAGCCTAGATACCTTCCGTGCTTACCTCGCCGGGATCGCGGAGCGTTGCACCGAACAGCCCGTGCCAGGGGCGGCCACCATCGTCGGCAATTATGGGATGCTCGGCTGATGGGAGAGCCGGCACCGCGCCCGGAGGGATTCGAAGGGCTGCTCGCCGATCTGCGACCGAAACTGCACCGTTATTGCGCGCGCATGACGGGTTCGGCCGTGGACGGCGAGGACGTCCTGCAGGATGCCTTGATCAAGGCATTGGAGGCGCACGCCACCGCCGATCCGATCGACAACCCGGAAGGCTGGGTCTTCCGCATCGCCCACAACACGGCGCTCGATTTCCTGCGCCGCCGCGCGCGCCGGAACGATGCCTTTTCTTCCGAGGATTTGGACAGCATGGCCGATCCCCTGAGCCCAATCGAAGACCGCCAGATAACGCAGGCGAGCCTCCACACCTTCATGCGCCTTCCTGTCGCCCAGCGCAGCAGTGTGATCCTCATGGATGTGCTCGGCTATTCGCTGAACGAGATCGGATCGGTGACGGGAAACACGCTGCCGGCGATCAAGGCGGCGCTCCATCGTGGCCGCGAACGGCTGCGCGAACTAGCAGTCGAGCCGGACGAACAGCCGGTGCCTGTGCTGTCGGCTGCGGAACGCTCGCTGCTGGAGACCTACATCGAGCGGTTCAACGCGCGTGATTTCGACGCTTTGCGCGACATGCTGGCGGAAGAAGCGCATCTCGATCTCGTCAACCGTACGACGCGTGACGGCAAAAAAGCCGTCTCCGATTACTTCGGCAACTACGCCAAGGTCTTCACCTACCATTTCTCCCTAGGCTTCGTGGACGGACGGCCTGCGATCCTGGCGCGCGAACATGCCGACCCTGCGGCAAAGCCGGCGTTTTTCGTGCTGCTGGATTGGGTGGACGGGCGGATCGTCAATATCCGCGATTTCATCTTCGTGAAATATGCGATCGAAAGCGCGGATCTGGTGGTGCCGGAGTAACGTTGCCTTTTTTAGAGCAGGTTCTCTTCGCTCGTACCGAACAGGCTTTGCACGTAGGAGAGCTGCGACGAACGCAGACCCTGGCGGGCGATGATCTTTTCCTGCGCGCCGATGGGCAGGTCGGTGAAGGAAATCACGCCGCGTTCCATGAGGACGGTGATCAAGTCTTCGGTGACGCGGGCGAGCGACAAGTCTGCCTTCACCCAGGGGTCGGCATCGATGATGGCCCTGGCATTGATGCCGAGGAAATCGAGCAGTTCGGGATGGCCGTGCGGCAATTCCTCGACCGCGGTATCGGTCGGGTTCGCGTGAACCGACTCGACTTTGCCCTCGGCGTTGCGGGTGACGAACGGCATGGTGGATCCCCTAAAAACGAAGCTCGGCCATATTAGCGTTTATGGGCGCGGTTTGCATCAGCGCCCTTCGCGCCACCAGGCCAGCATCACCGTGCCCGCGCACAGCAGTAGGAACAGCAGCGCCGGCAGCAGCGGCATTTGTTTCACGCCGGTCACCACATAGGCCTCGTTGCGCGTCAGGCCGAACCAGCTGCTGCCCGCGTTGTCGCGCCCCGGCCGGGTGCGGCGGAAATCGGGGATGCCTTCACTGATCCAATTGATGCCGCCGCCGGTCGCCTTCACATATGGGGCGAGACGTTCGGGTGTCGCGCGCAGGTCCGACAGTTCCGGCGGGTTCAGATCACCCACGGCAGCCATGGCGCGCCGCCGCCCGTCCTCGATCTTGTAGAGGCCCGTTTCGCGCGCGGTCATCGTGGTCGTGGCGGCACCGCGTCCATCGGGCGTCAAGGTCACGGTTTCCTGTGAACCCGAGGGCGCGGTGACGGTGACCGGCGGAACCTGTTCCTCGAGCGAGCGGCGGATGATGGTGAGCTTGTCGCCCTCGACCTGGGCGCGCAGGTCCTCTTCCTCGAGGTCCGGCTCCTTCATCAGCCAATGGACGAGGCGGCGGATCAGTTCGGCATGGGGGCCGCCGTTTTCATGGCCGCGCGCCCACAGCCAGACATGATCGCTCATGAAAGTGGCGACGCGCCCCTTGCCGACATGATCGAGCACCAGCAGCGGGCGGTCGTTGACGCCGGTCATGATGGTTTCACCGCGCGTCACCTCGGCATCGACCTGGCGATACCAATGGCCCCATTCGGGCGTCTTGTTGTCGGCATTCAGCAGGCCGGACGTCACCGGATGGCGCATGCCGACGTCCGAGATCTGGGCGCGGAAGGGTTCCTCGAACACGCGGTCGGTGGGTGCGCCCGGCAGGATGCGCGCCATCGGCGTACGATAGATGCTGCGCGGCCCTGCGTAATCCGGCCCGACCGCAGCGAGGACCGCGCCGCCCTTCTCGACGTAATCGGCGATGTTGTTGAAATAAGCTGGCGGCAGTACGCCCCGTTCGAAATAGCGGTCGAACACGATGAGATCGAATTCGTGCAGCTTCACCTCGAACAACTCGCGCGTCGGGAAGGAGATCAGCGCGAGCTCGTTGAGCGGCGTGAAATCGTTCTTCTCCGGCGGGCGCAGGATGGTGAAGTGGACGAGGTCGACCGACGGATCGGATTTGAGCAGGTTGCGCCACGTGCGTTCGCCGAGATGCGGCTGGCCGGAGACCAGCAGCACCTTGAGCCGGTCGCGCACGCCGCTGACCGACAGGACCGCGCGGTTGTTGGCGAGCGAGAGCTCGTTGGGCAGCGACTGGACCTCCAATTCGACGATGGTGTTGCCGCCATGCTCGATGGGGATATCGATGTCGCTTTCGGCGCCGACGCGCACGTTGCGCTGGAACGGCGTGCCGCCGTCGACGCGCACAGTGAGGCTCGCCGTATTCTGGGTGCGGTCGGGCCGGTCCTCGACCTTGACGCGCACCTGGGCCGATTTTCCGACCAAGCCGAAGGCGGGTGCGCGCTCCACCGTCAGGCGGCGGTCGCGTTCGTTTGGCTTGCCGGTCAGCAACACATGGACGGGCCCGTCCGGCAGCGCTGCCGGACCTTCCTGGCCAGTGGCCTCGCCTTTGTCTTGGCCGTTGGCGTTGCCCTTCGATTGGGCCTGGTTCTGTTGCTGGTCCGGCAGCTTGGGGACGTCGTGCACCTGGCCGTCGGTGATGAAGACGGCGCCCGCGAAGCGGCCCTGGGGCAGGTCGGCCAGCGCGCGGTCGAATTCGTCGAACAGCATGGTGCCGTCCTTGGTCTCCTTGCCGTGCACGACGCGGAGCTGAAGGTCGTCGAACTTGCCGACCTTCTCGCGCACGGCTTCGGCGGCCTGCGCCAGTTGCTCGCGGCGCTCGCCGGTGTTCTGGCTGGAGGATTCGTCGAGCACCAGGAGCGCGATATCCGGCTCGCCGCGGCGGGTTTCGCTTTCGAGATGCGGATTGAGAAGCGCTGCCGCCAGGATCGTCACCGCGACGGCACGGATGATCGAGCCGCGCGCACCGCGCACCATGCCGAAGATGAGCAGCAGCAGGGCGAGTGCGGCCACGGCGACGATGGCCTGCCACGGCATCAAGGGCGCGAAGCCGATGCCGGTTACGCCACTCATTGACCCAGCCTTTCGAGGATCGAGGGCAGGTGCACCTGATCGCCCTTGTAGTTGCCGGTCAGCGCATACATCACGAGATTGATGCCGAAACGGTAGGCCATCTCGCGTTGCTTCTCGCCGCCCGGCACGGTCGGGTACATCGGTTTCTTGGAATCATCCATTGCCCAGGCCGAGGCCCAGTCGTTGGGCCCGACGATGACGGAACTGACGCCGTCGTTGGTGGGTCCCTCGTCGCGCTCGACCCAGACGCGTCCGCCGGTGAAGCGGCCGGGCAGCTCGCGCAACAGGTAATAGGATTTGGTCAGGATGTGGTCCGACGGGATCGTCACCAGCGGCGGCAGATCGAGCAGGCGGCCCATTTCCTGCAAACGAAACGCCGCCTGGCTGGAGCCGTCGCCGTCGCGCGTGTCGAACAGGATCATGCCGCCCGACTTCATGTAACGGTTCAGGCGGTCGGCTGTCTGTGGGGTCAGTGCGGGCGCATCGTCGGTCAGCGGCCAATAGATCAGCGGGAAAAACGATAGATCGTCCTGGCTCGGATCGACGCCGATAGGTTCGCCCAACTCGGCTGCCGTGCGCGTATTGGCGATGAAGGAGAGACCCGCGAGGCCCGCGCGCGAACGCGCGTCGATCTGCGAGTCGCCGGTCTTGTAATAGGCGAGGCGCACGGTGAGCGAGGCGGCGAAGGGCCTTGTGTCCTCGTCAAGTGCCCGCGGCATGGCGGCGGACGGCACTTGGGTCTGCGCGGCCGCATTCTGCGCAGCGAAGCCGATGGCGATGAGGGCGATCGCCGCCGTCGCGCTGCGGCGGAAATTGAAGAAGCCGCGTAGCGCGAGGCTCGCCACGATATCGATCAGCGCCAGGATCAGCGCGGTCATCAGCAGGCCGCCCCGCAGGTCGCGTTCGGTCGCATCTTCGTAGGAGCCGCGCACGATGTCGCCTTGCAGATCGGTGATGGGATCGAGCGAGGCGATCTTGGGTGCCAAGTTGAAGGCGCGCCGTGCCGATTCATCGCCGTAGAATCCCGGCGGATGGTCGGGCCCGACCGGGGTCTCGTCGAACGCGTTGCCGCGGATCGCGCGCGCACCCGCGCGCGCCGAGCCCAAATGGCCGAAGCCGTCGACGTTCTGCAATGGCGTGAGCAGGCGGTCGTCGTTGTTGCCGGCAATGCCGCGCGACAATTGCACCATGTTCTGCAACATGCCGACGAACAGGCCGGACAGCGGCAGGTTCGACCAGTCGGGGCTTGCCGTCGTGTGCACGAAAACCAGCCAGCCGTCTCCGCGCTTCTCGGCGGTCACCAACGGCGTGCCGTCGGCGAGCCGCGCCCAGGTCTTGTCACCGAGATCGACGGTGGGTTGCGCCAGGACCTGGCGGCGGATGCGGATGTCGTCCGGGATGGTGAGGCCGTGGAACGGGCTCGTTTCATCGAAGGGTGCGAGCGAAGCCGGCTTCGCCCATGACAGCGCGCCGCCGAGATCGCGATCGCCTTGGCGCAGGCGTACCGGCAGCAGCGTATCGGTCGATTGGGCGAGGCGGGGGCCTGCGAAGCGCAGCGCGATGCCGCCCTTCGAAAGCCAGTTCTCGATCTGCCCGCGGTCGGTGTCGCCGAGCCGCCCGGTGTCGGGAATGATCAGCAGCGCGATCTCGCGCTTCAACAGATCCGACAGCGTACCGGTGCGCACCTCGGTGAAGGGATCAAGCGCGCGTTCCAGGTAATAGACGTCATCGAGCAGCGGCTGGTCGGATTTGCGGTCCACGCCCGCGATGATGCCGACCGGGCGACGGCGCCAGCGTTCGTCGACCATCACCACGCTGCCCGCCGTGTTCTGATCTTCCGCCTCGATGGTGGCGATGCGGTTGCGCAACTCGACCGGCAGTTCGAGGGCGAGGTCACCTTCGGTCTTGCCGCTTTCGAACGTCATGGTCTTGCGTGCCAGCACGCCGCCGCGATCGTCGCGCACCTGGATGCGCAAGTCGTTGCCGCTGGCGGTCGAGGGGCGTCGGGCGTGCAGGGTGAGCCCGTTGCGTTCCGATGTCGGCGGCAGCATCAGGGCGGGCAGGTCGCCGGTTTCCTCCTCCAGCACCGTGACCGAGCCGAGGGCCGCAAGATGTTTGGAGAATTCCTCCGCGCTGCCGGCATCGAGCCCGTTGGCGAGCCACATGACCTGGGCCGACCCATTGATCGCGGGATTGGCGGCGAGCGCATCGACCAGCGCTGCGGCGGCTAAACGGTCGGCGGGCCAGGGCTTCGGCTCCATGGCTTGGATGATCTCGCGCGCAGCTTCCGCCGTCATCAGGGAATCGGCGGCACGCGAGCGCGTTTCGCCAGGGCTCGTGGTCACGATGGCGACCGGGCGGCCGTCGCGTTGCGCGCGATCGAGCAATTGGCTCATGGAGCGTTGGCGCGCCTGCCAGTTGCGTGCGGCGGCCCAATCGTCGTCGACGACCAGGACCAGCGGGCCGCTCGCGATCACGGTATTCTGCGCGTTCAGGATCGGGTGTGCCGCGCCGACGATGACCAGCAGGATCAGCGCGATACGGAGCAGCGTGAGCCACAGCGGCGTCTTGGCCGAGCTTTCCTCCGGATTGACCAGGCGCATGATGATGCGGATGGCGGGAAAGCTCACACGCTTGGGCGCGGGCGGGATGACGCGCAGCAGCCACCACAACACCGGTATGGCGGCCAATGCCAGCAATGCCACCGGGGCGGCGAAAGAGAGCGCGCCTAGGCTGAACATGCTCGTTCTCGCATCGGCCTACCCATGGGCGTATTCGTGCGGGATGCCGAGATTGACGAACAGGCGCAGCAGCGCCTCTTCGGCCGGGCGGTCGGTCACGTGCAGGCCGTAATCCCAGCCCGACACGCGCGCGATATCCTTCAAACCCTGCTGATGTTCGGCGAGCGTGGTGCGGTAATCCTCGCGCACGCCTTCGACCCGGCCGATCAGCGCGTTGCCTTCTTTCTCCATGCCCTCGAAGCGCGTACGCCCGGTGAACGGCAGGTCCGTCTCGGACGGATCGAGGACCTGCAGCACATAGCCGTCGACGCCGCGGTCGGCGAGCAGGCCGATGGCGCGGCGCAGATCGTCGAGCGGTTCGAGGAAATCGCTGAGCAGCACGACGCGGCCATAGCGCGGCAGCGGCTCGAACGGCGGCAGGCTGGCGATGCCGGTCGGTGAATGGGTCTCGGCCAGCGCTTGTGCGATCAGGAAAAGCGCGGTGCGGCCCATGGTCGGCAGCATGTGGCGGCCGAGCGGGGCGATATGTTCGCCGCCGCGGATGAGCAACGAGCCCAAAGCGAGCGTCAGAAGCTGCGCGCGGTCCTTCTTGGTCGGCAGCCTGCGGTGCGAGGCGTAATCCATCGACGGCGAGGAATCGCACCACAGCCAGACCGACTGCGCGGCTTCCCATTCGTTCTCGCGCAGATAGACGCTGTCGGACTTGCCCGACCGGCGCCAATCGATCTGACGGATCGGATCGCCCCATTCGTAATGGCGGTATTGCCAGAAGGTCTCGCCCTGGCCGACGCGGCGCCGTCCGTGCATACCTTGCGCCACGGTGGAGGCGACGCGCTCGGCCGCCACCATCAGGGGCGGCAGGTTGGCCGACAATGAAGCAGCGCGTTCGTGAAGCTCGTGGTTGGGCGTGACGGCCATGCGATGGATACGTTACGCCGCTAGCCGATGCGCTTGATCAGAATGTCGATGACTTTGGCCATGGAAATCCCCTCGGCACGCGCGGCGAAGTTGAGCGCCATGCGGTGGCGCAGGATGGGATGAGCGAGCGCGACCACATCGTCGACGGAGGGCGCCAAACGCCCTTCCAGCACGGCACGCGCCCGCACGCCGAGCATCAGCGCCTGGCTCGCGCGCGGGCCGGGGCCCCAGGCGACGTGTTCGTTGATTTCGGGGATGGCGGATTCGCCCGGGCGGCCGGCGCGGACCATCTCCAGGATCGCTTCCATCACGCTTTCACCGACCGGCACATGGCGCACCAGGCGCTGGGCCTGGCTCAATTCCTCCGCGCTCATGACGCGCATGGGTTTATCCTCCTGCGCACCGGTGGTCTTGGTCAGGATCTCGCGCTCGGCGGCGAGCTGCGGGTATTCGATGTTCACCTGCATGAGGAAGCGGTCGAGCTGCGCTTCGGGCAGCGGGTAGGTGCCTTCCTGCTCCAGCGGGTTCTGGGTCGCGAGCACATGGAATGGCTTCGGCAGGTCGTGATAATGGCCGGCCACCGACACGCGGTGTTCCTGCATCGCCTGCAAAAGCGCGGACTGGGTGCGCGGACTGGCGCGGTTGATTTCGTCCGCCATCAGCAACTGGGCGAAGACCGGCCCCCTGATGAAGCGGAAGGAGCGCACGCCGGTCTCGGATTGTTCGAGAACTTCCGAGCCCAGGATGTCGGCGGGCATCAGGTCGGGGGTGAACTGCACGCGCCGGCCATCCAGCCCCATGACGGTGCCCAAGGCCTCGACCAGGCGGGTCTTGCCCAGGCCCGGCACACCGATCAGCAGAACGTGACCGCCTGCGAGCAGCGTGATAAGAGTTTCGTCGATCACCCGTTGCTGGCCGAAAATGATGCGGCCGAGGCCGTTCTTGACGTCGATGAACTTGGCGGACACCCGTTCGAGCTCACCGACCAGGTCGCTCGTCGGCGGATTGATGGTCTGATTGATCGTCTGGCTGACAGCTTCGGTCACGTTTTCCTCTCCCCGGCTAATGGCGGGCTATCGTTCGGACGGTCCATCGATGGGCGAACACGCGGAAAACGAGTGCGGCGTATTCGACATCCGCATAAATCGTGACGGTCTCTGGTTTTATCATGGCACGCCCATAGGTCGCAGGGAACTCGTCAAATTGTTCGCATCCGTTCTGCGTCGCGACGATGATGGGCGCTACCTGCTCGAAACCCCTGCTGAAAGAGGGGTTATCGAGGTCGAAGATGCTCCCTTCCTAGCAGTTGAACTAACCGTGGAGGGGGCGGGGCGTTCCCAGAGGCTGATCTTCCGCACCAATATTGACGAAAATGTGGTCGCCGACGCCGATCATCCGTTGCGGATCGCGACCGATCCCGAGACCGGCGAGCCAAGCCCGTATGTCGAGGTGCGGAATGGTCTGGAGGCGCGGCTCGCCCGGCCGGTCTATTATGAGCTTGTGGAACTGGGCGACGAGGAGACAATAAACGGTGAGGTCCAATACGGTGTGTGGAGCGCCGGGACGTTTTTCGTATTGGGGACGCTCGACGGGGAGGACTCGGATAATGTTGACGCGTGAGCAGGTTCTGCTGCGGCTGGGTAAGGCTGGCGCGCGGGGCGTGCGTGGCGACCGCCGCCGCTCGAACGAGGATGCCCAGATCACGCCGTACCGCGATCAGGACCGCAATCCCTATGTGCGCGGCGACAGGCCGCTCAAGGATGCCGCTGTCCTGGTGCCGCTGGTCGATCGCGGCGCCGATGGCCTGACCGTGATGCTGACCCGGCGTACCGACCATCTGTCCAATCACGGCGGTCAGATCAGTTTCCCGGGTGGGCGGTGCGAGCCGGACGATCTCGATTGCGTCGCCACCGCGTTGCGTGAGACCGAGGAGGAAGTGGGTCTCGGGCGCGATCGCATCACGGTCGTAGGCGAGCTGGACGATTACATCGTCGGCACGGGTTACCTTGTACGGCCCGTGGTCGGCATCATCGTGCCGCCGTTCGAGCTCAAGCCGCATGACCACGAGGTCGCCGAGATCTTCGAGGCACCGCTCGATTTCGTCGTCGATCCCGCCAACACGCAACGTCATTCGCGCGATGTGGATGGCGTGGCGCGCAACCATTTCGCCATCGTCTGGCACGATTATTACATCTGGGGTGCCACGGCCGGGATGCTGCGCAACCTGTCCGAGCTTCTGTGGCTGCCGGAAACGGTAAAGTAGGATCGCTCTATGATCCGCATCATTCTCGAAATCGTTCTGCCGCTTATCACGCCCATTGTTATCTATGCCGTGTGGTCGCATTTCGATGCGCGCCGCAAGGGCGCCAAGATGCCGGGCTGGGAGGAAGGCCACTGGTTCTGGGCGGTGCTCGCGGGTGCGGCGCTGACGGCGGCGAGCCTCGTGTGGTACGGCGGCGGCGGCAACGCGGGCAAAGGCACTTACGTTCCTGCCCATGTCGAGGGCGGAAAGGTCGTCCCCGGCGAGTTCAAGTAGGTTTCGGCGGGTGCATGCGCCATGACCATCGGGGACTTCCTCAGTCTCAGTTCGGCCCAAGGCAAATGGATTGTCGCCGGGCTGGGCGCCTTGTTCCTGTTGTTCCTGATCGCGCGCCGCCGGCGCCTTGCGGCCGAGGCACGCGCACGGAAGACGGATGACGAGGAGGATGTCGCGATCTCCTTGCCCAAGGGTGCTGCGGGACAACTCACGCCTGATGGCTGGATGACCTCGCCCGAGGTGAGCGCGGTCTTCGCCGCACTCACGCAAGGCGGCAAGGAAGCGCGTTTCGTCGGCGGCTGCGTGCGCAACGCGCTGATGCATCTGCCGATCTCCGATATCGACATCGCGACGCAGGAGCCGCCCGAGCGCGTGATGGAATTGCTCACGGCGGCCGGCATCCAGGCGGTACCGACCGGCATCGAGCACGGCACGATCACCGCTGTCGTTAACGGCAAGACGTTCGAGGTGACGACGCTGCGGCGCGACGTCAGTACCGACGGCCGGCGCGCCACCGTCGCCTTCACCGTGGATTGGCGCGAGGATGCCGCGCGGCGCGACTTCACCTTCAACACGCTGAGCGCGTCGCAGGACGGTGCGGTCTACGATTATTTTAACGGCATGCAGGATCTGGCGCACCGGCTGATCCGCTTTGTCGGCCGCGTCGACGAGCGCATCAAGGAGGACCGGCTGCGCATCCTGCGCTACTTCCGCTTCATCGCCGTCTACGGCATGCGCATCGCCGAGCGCTATGAATTCCAGGTCGTGGCCAACAACGCGGAATCCTTGGTGGAGCTTTCGGCCGAACGCATCCGCGACGAATTGATGAAGATCCTCGCTTCGACCAATCAGCATGACGCCGTGCGCATGATGCATGAGCAGGGCATCTTCGCCGTGATCCTGCCCGAGGTGACGGACACGGTCTGGTTCAAGCGGCTCTCCTGGCTCGATTCGGCCGCCATCCGCATCGATGCCGTGAAGCCCGATGTGATCCGTCGCCTGGCCGCGTTGATCGAGACCGATGGTGAAGGCGCGGAGGCTGTGGCGCGCCGGCTCAGACTGTCGCGCGCCCAGATCCGCCGTCTCGGCCGACTGAAGGCCCCGATCTGGCATGCCCATCCCGAGATCGACGAGACCCATCTGCGTGGCGTCCTGTCACGCCTGGGCGCGGAGGAAGTGATCGACCTGGCACTGCTCGAATGGGCGCGCCGCCTGATCGTCACGCCGCGCTTGCTCAAAAGCGAGACCGAGGCGTGGCAGCGCTTGCTGACCCAGGCCGCCGCTTGGGAGCCGATCGATCTGCCGATCAAGGGCGGCGACATCGTGGCGTTGGGCGTCGCACCCGGGCCACGGGTTTCGGAGCTTTTGCACGAGGTCGAGGCATGGTGGCGCGCCGGCGGCTGCAATGCCGACCGCGAGGCGTGCTTGACGGAACTCAAGTCGAGGATGATCAATACGTAATCAATAACAGTGATAAGAAATAGGGAGGCATAATGGACGTCCAAATGAGCTTCGCCATGGCGGGCAACCCGCGCAACAAGGCGATCTTCGACGGGCTTGTGAAACCCAAGGGCATCGATTTCATCTGCCACAACATCCGCGCCAACGAATTGTTCTGGCGCCAGCTCAAATTCCAGGAATTCGACGTTTCGGAAATGTCGGTCTCGTCGTTGATCATGATCATGGCGAGCGGAGACAAGACCTGGGTCGGCCTGCCGATCTTCACGACGCGGCACTTCTTCCACACCATGTGCTATGCGCGAAAGGATTCCGGCATCAACAGTCCGGCCGACTTCAAGGGCAAGCGCGTCGGCGTTCCCGAATTCCAGCAGACCGGCGCCTTGTGGGCGCGCGGCGCCATGACCCATGAATTCGGCTGCAAGCAGGAAGACGTGGAATGGTGGATGGAGCGCACGCCCGAGCACAGCCATGCGGGCGCGGTCGGCTTCAAGGCGCCGCCGGGCACCACGATCAAGCAGATCCCGCCGGACAAAAGCATCGGCACGATGCTGCTGTCGGGCGAGCTGCAAGCGACGTCGCTCTATTTCGACAATGTCGCCAACATGATCGACCGCAACACGGTGGATCTGAAGAACCATCCCGACCTGAAGCCGGTGTTCCCCGACATCGAGGCGGAATGCGCGCGCTATTTCTCCAAGACCGGCATCTTCCCCATCAACCATGCGATGGTGCTGCGCCGGAGCCTCTATGAGAAATATCCGTGGGCGCCGCTCGCGATCTATCAGGCGATGGTGGAGGCGAACGAGATCGCCAACCGCGAACGCATCGCACAGATGCAATACCATCTGGAGGCGGGCGTGGTGCCGGCGAGCTACCGCAAGGCGATCCAGGCCCCGATCGTGCGCCACGGCCTCAAGGCCAATCGCATGGTGCTCGAAACCGCCATGCAATATTCGTTCGAGCAGGGCCTCACGCCGCGCCTCGTGAAGCTGGAAGAGGTGTTCGCGCCCTCTACGCTGGGAGAATAACCCATGCGCGCGATACGGATGGCGCCAAGAATGATACTGGCGGCGGCCGGACTGATCGCCGCTTGCGGTTTCGCACAAGACGCGGCGGCGCAGAAGAGCAAGGACCTGCTGCGCATGCCGCTGCTGCGGGAGATTTCCACCATCGATCCGTATATGGAAACGGGCGCGGTCAACCGCTTCATGGCGGAGAACGTGCACGACGCGCTCGTCACCTATGACGAACGCGCCAACAAGGTGGCACCTCTCCTCGCCAAATCGTGGACGCAGATCGACGACAGGACGTTCGAATTCGATCTGAACGAAGACATCGTCTGGCACGACGGCGAGAAATTCACGGCCGATGACGTCGTCTACATGCTCAACTGGGCGAGCGATCCCAATTCGCGCCTCGTATTCGCCGCAACCTGGGCCTGGATCAAATCGGTCGAAAAGCTGGGGCCGTACAAGGTGCGGCTCACCGCCGACAAGCCCGCACCCAACCTGCTGACACGGCTCACTGTCGATACCTGGATCTATCCCAAGCACATCCATGAGAAGCTCGCCGACAAAAGGGCCTATGGCCAGGGCACGATCACGCCCATCGGCACCGGGCCCTACAAGTTCACCCAGTTCGACCGTGACCAGGGGCTGCGGCTCGCCAAGAATACAGCCTACAAGCACGGCGGCACGGCCAAGCCCGCGGGTACGATCGGCAACATACTGATCAAGCACATCCCCGATGTGCGTACCCAGATCGCGGGAACGCTCGTCGGCGAATGGGACCTGCTCTATGACGCGGGCCTCGACCAGGCGAAGAACCTGGCGGCCGATCCGCGTTTCGAGCTCACCACGGTGGGCACCATGGGCGTGTGGTTCATGGCGCTCGATGCCAACGGCGCGTCGGGCAACAAGGCGCTGATGGACGAGCGCGTGCGTCGCGCCATCTTCATGGGCATCAATCGCGACGAACTGCGCACGCTGTTCCGCGGCGGCCAGAACGTGGCGTTCGAAACGCGCAATCTTTGCTTCTCGTTCATGGCGGGCTGCGATTACGACGACAGCCTGATCCAATACGATCCCGAAGAAGCGAAAAGGCTGTTGGCCGAAGCGGGCTACGGACCCGGCGGCAAGGAACTGGAATTCGAGATGCTGAGTGCCGCGGGCGCCAACCCGGAACTGCTGGGCACCGCGATCTCGGGCCAGCTTCGGCGCATCGGCGTGAACCTCAAATTGTTTGCCCCGAGCTTCGGGCTGTATCTCAAAGCCGAACGCGAGGCCAAAGGCACCGCGCGCCTGACGATCCACAGCCCACGCATGCCCGACGTGCTCGGCACCACCAACTACTTCTTCACCAAGGATGCGACGCGCAACCGGAACTTCGTCGATGACTTCACCGCCGATCTCGCCGTGAAGATCAACGAGACGATGGACGGGTCTGCGCGCAAGACGCTGATGCGGCAACTGACCGACTACAACGCACAGAAGGCGCTGATCCTGCCTATCGTCTCGACGCAGACATCTTTCGTGCATACGAAGGACATCGGCGTGAAGCCGGGTGGTCGCTTCGAGATCTTCGGCTTCTATCTCAACGATCTTTATTGGAAGTAGGTGACGGCAGGGCCAACCGACGCGGAAAAATATATCGACATCTCTCGACATGATGTGCGGAACGTCGCGGATTTCTGCGGTTTGCGTATCGACATGAATCTCGACACCATCTCTACATCCACTCGACATCCTCTCTACATTTTCTCGACATCGGCTCTACCTTCTCTCGACACTCTTTCGACATCAGTGAAGCGCGGACAAAAGAACCCCGACCGCGAGACCTCGCGGTCTCTCGGCACGTCTCGCGAATGCGATGGAGAACGAGTATCAGCCTACGAATCTAGGCATCCGGAATCAAGAAAATAATTCCAACTGCGACGAGGGGCGCGACACAGCACTAAGCGCTGCGTGCCTTTTTGCGTGCCGCGAATGGGGTAATTCCCCACGGCTTGTAGATCGAGATCGCAGTGATCGCGACGAGGACCGCAAGGCCGAGGCTCGCATGCACCAACAGATGCGGGCGCAGTTCGGCGAGATGGTCGGCGTGCAGGACCGACATGGCCAAGGTCTCGGATGCGTGGTTGAGCGTGCGCAGCAGCACGGCGATGGTGAGGATCGTGAGCGCGAGTTTGGCTACGATCCAGTAATAGCGGAACAGGCCCCACGGCGTGATCAGCGATTGCACGATGCCGCTCACCAGCGCCGCGATGCACAAGGGCGCCACGATGCGCCAGCCGATCAATTCCATCACACCGTGGATCGTGCGCGCGGTCTCCTCGCTGGTCCCGCTCAATCCAACGATGGCAAGCGCCAGATACGCCGCGACCGCGCCGATGCAGCCGACCGAGGTCACCACGTGCGTCGTCAGCATGAATTTGCGCAGTGCGTGCATCATGATTTTTGCTCCGTCAGCAGATTGGCATCGCGCAGCAGAACCCACCGCCCGTCGGGCTTCTTGCGCAGGATGGTCAGTGTATAGCCTGCGCGTTTCATTATCTTGCCGTCCGGCGTCGTCACCGTCAGGTCGATGTGGTTGCGTAGGTAAGCCCAATCGCCCAGCACCTGGATCTCGTGGATGTCGCTTTTGCCGTCGAAGGTGACGCCCGCCATCTGACCGGCCATTTGACGGAACACGTCTTTGCCGAACGGTTCGGCGCCGGGAACCATGAAGACGGCATCGTCATCCATGAGGCTCAGTACGGTTTGTGTATCGCCCGCCTTGCTGGCTGCCATCCAGGTTTCGACCAGAGCGCGGATCGCGCGTTCGTCGTCGGTCATGACGTCGCCTCCAACAATGTGGTTCGCGTCAACTCTCCGCCGCCCATGTCCGGTCGCCTATGTCCATGCCGCGATTGGTGGCAGGCTCATCAGGATCGCTTCGGTGTTGCCGCCGGTCATCAGGCCGAAGCGCGTGCCGCGGTCGTGGATCAGGTTGAATTCGACGTAACGTCCGCGCTTCACCAGTTGCGCCGCGCGCTGCTCGTCGGTCCAGGCTTCGTTCATGTGGCGGCGCACGATCATCGGATAGATGTCGCGGAAGGCGCGGCCGACGTCCTGGGTAAAGGCGAAATCCTTATCCCAATGCGTGTCCGTGGCGCCGGTGTTCAGATCGTCGTAGAAAATGCCGCCGACGCCACGCGTTTCGCCGCGGTGCGGCAGATAGAAGTAGTCGTCGCACCATTTCTTGAACTTCGGGTAGTAGGCGGCATCGTATTTGTCGCACGCCGCCTGGAACGCCGCGTGGAAGTCGCGTGTGTCGGCATCCTGCGGGAAGACGGGCGTAAGGTCGCCGCCGCCGCCGAACCATTGCTTGGTGGTCACGATCATCCGCGTATTCATGTGCGCGGCAGGCACCAGCGGCGAGCGCGGATGGGCGACCAGCGAGATACCGGATGCCCAGAAGCGCGGATCGTCCTTGGCACCGGGAATCTGTGCACGGAACTGTTCGGAGAATTCACCGTAAACGGTGGAGACGTTGACGCCCACTTTTTCGAACACGCGACCCTTCATGACCGACATGATGCCGCCACCAGTCTCGGTGACGGCTTCACCTTGTTGGTTTTTATCCGGTGGGCGCTGCCAGGCCTTGCGTTCGAACCGGCCGGGAAATTGATCCGGTGGGAGCATGCTCGATCCATTGGGGCCGGTCACGTCGTCCTCGATCGCCTCGAACGCGGCGCAGATGTCGTCGCGCAGGCGTTCGAACCAAACGCGGGCCCGTTCTTTTCTCGTCTCTAACATGTCAGTCATACGCTCAGATTACCCGGTTGGCCTGGAAACGCTTTGATCTGCCGCAAGCCCTCCGCCACGGCAATGGCGGCGGTTTGGGCGACGTTGAGCGAGCGCGTGCCGTCCGCCATTGGCACGCGCAGCCGGGCGTCGCAGGCGGCATGGACCGATTCGGGAACACCGGCGCTTTCGCGGCCCATGATGATGGTGTCACCGGGCCGGAAGGCGAAGTCGGTGTAAACCCGGTCTCCGCGTGTGGTCATTAATATAAGGCGGGCGCCGGCTTCCTTCCGCTCAGCGGCAAAGGCCTCCCAATCCGGGAAACGGCGAATCGCCACACGATTCCAGTAATCCATGCCGGCGCGGCGCATTCGGGCCTCGCCGAAGACGAAGCCGGTCGGCTCGATCACGTCCACCTGAACGCCGAAACAGGCCGCCATCCTAAGCATGGCGCCGGTATTCTGCGGGATATCCGGCTGGTAGAGGGCAAGGTGCATCATGCTCTAAGCCCCTCCAAAAAGGCCGGTTTTCCCCTTTGCATCGCGGATTTTCTGGACTATACCTTGCCGCGACTTGGGATCAAGGAACAGCAAGAAATTCCGCGTTTCCAGGTCCCTTTTGACGTCACTGTTCGAATAGATCCCGCGATATAGCAGTCCCAGAAACCCCATCGATCCGAGCAGATTTTCGCAGGCGATAGAGGAACGACGAAGCATGGCCGATCACACAACTGCCGCCGCGCACGGCGACCCCCACGGAAACCACGGGGAAGACGGCGACAGCCGCCGCGATTTCCTTCTTCTGTCGACGGTGGCGGTCGGCGTCGCAGGCGTTGGATTGGCCGCCTGGCCGTTCATCCACTCGATGAACCCGTCCCGGGACGTGCTGGCGCTGGCCACTACCGAGGTCGATCTGTCGCCGATCGAGGTAGGACAGAGCATCACTGTTGTCTGGCGCGGCAAGCCGGTCTTCATCCGCAAGCGCACGCCGGGCGAAATCGCCGAGGCCGAGAAATCCCTGGGTGGCGACAAGGACCCTCAGCCCGACAGCGAGCGCACCAAGCGCCCCGAATGGCTGGTGGTGATTGGTATCTGCACGCATCTCGGCTGCATCCCGCTGGGCCAGCGCGTCGGCGAACCGAGGGGCGACTACAACGGCTGGTTCTGCCCGTGCCACGGCTCGATGTACGACACCTCCGGCCGTATCCGCCAAGGACCCGCGCCGCGTAACCTCGATGTGCCGCCGTACCAGTTCTCCGGCGACTCTGCGATCGTGATCGGCTAAGGACTCGACCCATGGCTTCCGAATTCAAAAACCCCGTTATCCGCTGGATCGATCACCGCCTGCCCATCTTCACGATGATGGAGCACAGCGCGGTCAGCTATCCGACACCCAAGAACCTGAACTACTGGTGGAACTTCGGTTCGCTCGCCGGCATCGTTCTGGTCATCATGATCGCGAGCGGCGTCTTCCTCGCGATGAGCTACACGCCGCACACCTCGCTGGCGTTCGATTCGGTCGAACGCATCATGCGCGACGTGAACTACGGCTGGTTGCTGCGTTATCTGCATATGAATGGCGCCTCGATGTTCTTCGTCGTGGTCTACATCCATATGTTCCGCGGCATGTATTACGGCTCCTACAAGGAACCGCGCGAACTGCTGTGGATCATCGGCGTTCTGATCTTCCTCACCATGATGGCGACCGCGTTCGTCGGCTACACCCTGCCGTGGGGCCAGATGAGCTTCTGGGGCGCCACCGTCATCACCAACCTCTTCTCGGTCATCCCGTTCGTCGGCGATGTTGTCGTGCAGTGGCTGTGGGGCGGCTTCTCGGTCGACAATCCGACGCTCAATCGCTTCTTCGCGCTTCACTATCTGTTGCCGTTCGTCATCTTCGCACTGGTGTTCCTGCATCTGATCGCACTGCATCAGCACAAGTCGTCGAACCCGACCGGCGTCGAGATCAAGGGCGACAAGGACACGATCCCGTTCCATCCGTACTACACGGTGAAGGACACCTTCGGGCTCGGCGTGTTCCTGCTGATCTATTTCGGCTTCACCTTCTTCGCGCCGAACTTCTTCGGTGAGCCGGACAACTACATCCCGGCCAACCCGTTGGTGACGCCCGCGCATATCGTCCCGGAATGGTACTTCCTGCCGTTCTACGCGATGCTGCGTTCGGTGCCGGACAACTTCATCGACGCGTGGGGCATCCTGCCGATCATCATCTCGGCGAAGGCCGCCGGTGTGATGGTCATGTTCGGCTCGATCATCCTGTTGATGTTCCTGCCATGGCTCGACACCAGCAAGGTGCGCAGCGCCAACTTCCGTCCGGTCTACAAGTGGGCATTCTGGCTGTTCGCCATCAATGCCGTGGTGCTCGGCTATATCGGCGGTCAGCCGCCGGAAGGCACCATGCTGACCATCGGGCGCATCTGCACCTTCTGGTACTTCTTCCATCTGCTCGTGATCGTTCCGTTCCTGGGCAAGTATGAGAAGACGCTGCCGCTGCCCGAAAGCATCAGTGCCGCGGTCGCCGCGAAGGAGTCGAAGTAATGAAGACCACGATCTTTGCGGCTCTCGTCGCGGGGGCTCTGTCCATCACCGCGGCCCAGCAGGCCGTGGCGTCCGAAGCCGGGGTGGCACTGCCCAAGGTGGATTGGTCGTTCAACGGCCCGCTCGGCAGTTTCGACCGCGCGCAGCTGAAGCGCGGCTGGCAGGTGTTCAAGCAGGTCTGCTCGGCCTGCCATTCGGTGCACCAGCTCTACTATCGCAACCTCGTCGACATGGGGCTCAGCGAGGCGGAGGCCAAGGAAATCGCGGCGGGTGACGAAGTCGACACGCTGGACGACAACGGTGAGCCGACGACGCGCCCTGCGCAGCTGTCGGACAGGATCAAGCCGCCGCATCCCAACGATAAGGCCTCGCGCGCGGCGAACAACGGCGCGCTGCCGCCGGACCTGTCACTGATCACCAAGGCGCGCGCGGGCGGTGCGGATTACGTCCATGCCATCCTCACGGGCTACAAGGAGCCGCCGGCCGGCTTCCAGCTCCAGGAAGGCATGAACTACAACGAGTACTTCGCGGGCCATCAGATCGCCATGCCGGCGCCGCTCAGCGAAGGCGCGGTCGAGTTTGAAGACGGCACCAACGCGACGGTCGACCAGATGTCGCGGGACGTCGCTGCGTTCCTGACCTGGTCATCCGAGCCGGAGCTTGAGGACCGCAAGCGCATGGGCATCAAGATCCTGGCGTTCCTGCTGGTTTTCACCGCGCTGACGTTGGCACTGAAGCGCAAGATCTGGTCCGGCGTTCATTGATCGGCGGCCGGAACTCGTTTGTTCCGGCCTGGATATCAATCGACGGCCGGCAGGGGCCGGCCGGGCAGTGAGGGAGTAAGTGCGATGGCGCGTGCATTGGCCATCTCGTCCTGGTTCTGTGCGGCTCTTCTAGGAGCGTTCCTGACGATGACGGTCGATGTCGATGCCGGCCAGGCACCCAAGCCGAAGGTCCTGTTCAAGACCAGCATGGGCGACATCACGGTCGAGCTGGAGCCCGACCGCGCGCCCAATACGGTCGCCAATTTCCTGGCTTACGTGAAGGCGGGCCATTACGACGGCACGATCTTCCATCGCGTGATCAGCAACTTCATGATCCAGGGTGGCGGTTTCAACAGCGATTATCGCCGCCTGCCGACGAACGCACCGATCCAGAACGAAGCGGACAAGGGCCTGTCCAACGAACGCGGCACCATCGCGATGGCGCGTACCTCGGACCCGCATTCGGCGACGGACCAGTTCTATATCAACCTGAAGTTCAACGGCTCGCTGGATTTCCGCAGCAAGAACGGCAGCGGCTGGGGCTATACCGCGTTCGGGCGCGTGATCGACGGAATGAACATCGTGGCGCGCATCGGCTTGGTGAAGACTGGCCCCGGCGGTCCGTTCCCCACCGACGTGCCGCAGGAACCTGTGGTCATCGAAAAGGCGACCATTGTTCAATAGTTGGCGTCCAGTAATCGGCGTCCGATAGCGTCATCGCACGGTAACGCACTGTCCTCATCTTGGGCCTCGGTCGCGCAGTGGGTTGCGCGCAAGTCGCGCCGAGGAGATGACGACCTCATGTTTCGACAGACTCAACACGAGGACTGAGTGAATGGCGGAAGCGGGCACACCTCCGGTCATCGGCATCATCGGCGGCAGCGGACTTTACGATATCGACGGTCTGTCCAACACGCGCTGGGAGAAGGTGTTCTCGCCGTTCGGCGCGCCGTCGGACGAAGTGCTGGTCGGCGAGTTGGGCGGTCTCAAACTGTGCTTCCTGCCGCGTCACGGCCGCGGTCATCGCATCCCGCCGTCCGATCTGAACTTCCGCGCCAATATCGACGTGCTGAAGCGTCTGGGCTGCACCGAAATCCTGTCGCTGTCGGCCTGCGGTTCGTTCAAGCAGGAGCTGGCGCCCGGCACCTTCGTTGTCGTCGATCAGTTCATCGACCGCACCTTCGCGCGGGTGAAATCCTTCTTCGGCACCGGGCTCGTCGCTCATGTCGGCTTCGGCGATCCGGTGTGCAAGCGGCTCGGCGATGCGCTTTACGACGGCGCAAAGAAATTGGGCATTCCCGTGGTGCGCGGCGGCACCTACCTCGTCATGGAAGGGCCGCAATTCTCGACCAAGGCCGAATCCAACATGTACCGCGCCTGGGGCTGCGACGTGGTCGGCATGACCAACATGCCCGAAGCCAAGCTCGCCCGCGAGGCGGAGATCTGCTACGCGACCGTGGCGATGGTCACCGATTACGATTGCTGGCATCCCGACCATGATCATGTGACGGTGGACGCTATCGTCCAGGTGCTGATGAGCAACGCCGACCAGGGCCGCGCGCTGGTCAAGGAAGTGGCACCAAAGCTCGCGGGTCGCACGACGCAATGCCCGTATGGCTGCCATCACGCGCTGGATACCGCGATCATCACCGCACCGGATTCGCGCGATCCCGGCATGATCGAAAAGCTGGACGCGGTCGCCGGCCGCGTGTTGCGGGGATGAGATACTATAATTCGTCAAGCCCACCGAAGTGGGCATCCAAGGCAAGCGCTACAGTGTAAGCTGGATTCCCGCTTTCGCGGGAATGATGGCTCAACAGGAAATTCGCGAAATGAAGGTCCAGGGCAAACCCACCCGCACCATCTGGCTCGCCGCCGATGCCAAGGATGGCCCAGGCGATAATTGGGGCGATATCGAGGTCATCGATCAGCGCAAGCTGCCCCATGCCTTCGTCACCGTGCGGCTGTCCTCGCTGGATGATTGTGCCGTCGCCATCAAGGAGATGTGGATCCGCGGTGCGCCGCTGATCGGTGCCACGGCGGCCTACGGCATCGCGCTCGCCATGCGCAAGGATCCATCCGATGCGAGCCTGGCCAAGGCCTATGACATCCTGCTCGCGACGCGTCCGACCGCGATCAACCTGCGCTGGGCGCTCGACGATCTGCGCAACACGCTGAAGCAGGTGCCGGCCGAACGGCGTGTCGCCGCGGCCTATCGCCGCGCCGCCGAGATCTGCGACGAGGACGTCGCCATCTGCTCATCCATCGGCGATCATGGCCTCGCCATCATCAAGGACATCGCGGCGAAGAAGAAGCCGGGCGAGACCACCCATATCCTCACCCACTGCAATGCGGGCTGGCTCGCCTGCGTCGATTGGGGCACCGCGCTCGCGCCGATCTACAAGGCGTTCGATGCCGGGCTCAAGATCCATGTTTGGGTGGACGAGACGCGTCCGCGCAACCAGGGCGCCAGCCTGACCGCGTGGGAGCTCAATCAGCACGGCGTGCCGCATACCGTGATCGTCGACAATGTCGGCGGGCATCTGATGCAGCAGGGTCAGGTCGATCTGTGCATCGTCGGCACCGACCGCGTCACCACCAACGGCGACGTCTGCAACAAGATCGGCACCTACCTGAAGGCGCTGGCCGCCAAGGACAACAACGTGCCGTTCTATGTGGCGCTGCCGTCGCCCACCATCGACTGGACCATGAAGTCCGGCATGGACATCCCGATCGAGGAACGTGACGGCACCGAGGTGACCGTGATGACCGGCCGCACCAAGGACGGCCAGGTGATCGACGTCACCATCACACCCGAGGGAAGCCCCGCCGCCAATTTCGGCTTCGATGTGACGCCGGCCCGCCTGGTGAGCGGCCTGGTCACCGAACGCGGCGTCTGCGCGGCGAGCGAGGAGGGGCTGAAACAGCTCTTCCCATCGCACTGATGCGCTCCTCCGATGCCTTCACCTGCACGATGAACGATCCCCGGCGCTTCTGGAGCCTTGTCTTCGGCGTGTCCTACATGGCCGCCGCCGCCATCATCGGATTCAATATCGATGCCCTGTGGTCGATATATGCCCCGGCCGGCGCGGTCGCGCGGTCCCATCCGGTGCTCTCGGTACTGGCCACGACGATCCCGCATGCCCTGGTCATCGCCGGGTTCGTTTTGCTGATCGCGGGCAAGCGGCTTGCCCGGCACTGGTTTGCTGCGGTGGCCCTCGTGCCGTTCGCCTATATCGCGGTCTGCCTGATCGTCCGCGCCCAGTATTAGGCGGAACCATTAGGGCCAAGTATTAGTACTTGGCCATAAAAGCGCCTTAAATTTCGCATGTCCTTCGGGTACATATCGGTCTGGGGGGAGCGATATGCGGCCGGCCTTCGTCCGGTCTTTCGGCGATCCTCGCCAAGATTTAGCTTCCGGAGCCTTCCATGGATTATTTGATGTCGCTTTTGACGGACCCCAATGCGTGGGCCGCGTTGATCACGCTGATTGCCATGGAAATCGTGCTTGGCATCGACAACCTGATCTTCATCTCGATCCTCACCAATAAGCTGCCGGAACATCAGCGCACCAGGGGCCGGCGCATCGGCATCAGCCTTGCCCTCATCATGCGCATCGGGCTGCTCAGCGCCATCGCCTTCATCGTGCAATTGACGACCCCGCTGTTCAGCGCCTTCGGTCACGGTTTCTCGTGGCGCGACTTGATCCTGATCGCGGGCGGCTTGTTCCTGGTATGGAAGGCGACGAAGGAAATCCATCATAACGTCGATCCCCACGCGAGCTCGGCGCCGGTCGACGGCACGGGCGTGGTCATTGCGAATTTCGCGTCCGCGATCACCCAGATCATCATGCTCGATATCGTCTTCTCCATCGACAGCATCATCACCGCCGTCGGCATGAGCGACGATATCCCGGTCATGGTCATCGCCGTCATCGTCGCGGTGCTGGTCATGCTTCTGGCGGCAGATCCGCTCGCCAATTTCATCAACAAGAATCCGACCATCGTCATGCTGGCGCTGGCTTTCCTCCTGATGATCGGCATGACCCTGATCGCGGACGGCTTCGGCGTGCATGTGCCCAAGGGCTACATCTACGCGGCGATGTCCTTCTCGGCACTGGTCGAGGGTCTGAACATGCTGCGGCGCAATCGCATGCAGAAGGCTCTGGAAGAGAAGAAGTAGCGCGCGGGCGCTTCGCGCCCACGCTTTATTCGGCTACTTCGCTTTCGTCTTGGCGGCGTCGCGCAAGCCGATGGTGCGGTTGAAGACGAGCCCCGCATCCTTGTCGCGCGTGAAATAGCCGAGCCGCTCGAACTGCACGCTTTCGCCGACGGGCAGGTCGGCAAGTGCGGGTTCGAGTGCCGCGTCCGTCAGGATCTCCGGCTTCGCCTCGATGTCGGCATAATCGTAAAGCCGCACCTCGGCGCGCTTGGCGTGCGCGGCCGACACCCAATGCAGCGTCGCCTTCACCTTGCGCCCGTCCGGAGCGTCACCGCCGCGCGTCGCGGGATCGTAGGTGCAGATGAGCTGCGTGATATTACCCGCCGCATCCTTCACCACCTCCTTGCAGGTGATGAAATAGGCATAGCGCAGGCGCACTTCCTTGCCGGGCGACAGGCGGAAGAAACCCTTGGACGGGACTTCCATGAAGTCCTCGCCCTCGATGAACAGCTCGCGGCCGAACGGCACCTTGCGCGTGCCCGCGTTCGGGTCTTCGGGGTTGTTGATCGCCTCCAGCTCTTCGGTCCGGCCTTCGGGGTAATTCTCGATCACCACCTTGATCGGTCTGATTACCGCCATACGGCGAAGCGCGTGCTTGTTCAGGTGCTCGCGCACGAAATGGTCGAAATAGCTCGTCTCGACCACGGAGTTGGACTTGGAAACGCCGATCGCTTCGCAGAAGGCACGGATGGCGGCGGCCGGAATGCCGCGTCGGCGCAGGCCCGAGATGGTCGGCATGCGCGGATCGTCCCATCCGGTCATGGTCTTGTTGGTGACCATCTCGATCAGCTTGCGCTTGGACAGCGCGATGCCTTCGAGGTTGAGACGCGCGAACTCGTGCTGATGCGGCTCCGACGGCACCGGCAGGTTCTCGACGAACCAGTCGTAGAGCGGGCGATGGTCTTCGAACTCCAGCGTGCAGATCGAATGGGTGACGCCCTCGATCGCGTCCGACTGACCGTGCGCGAAATCGTAGGTCGGATAGATGCACCAGCGCGTGCCCGTGCGCGGATGCGGCGCGTGCTGGATGCGGTACAGCGTCGGGTCGCGCATGTTGATGTTGCCTGACGCCATGTCGATCTTGGCGCGCAGCACGCAGTGCCCGTCAGGGAATTCGCCCGCGCGCATGCGGCGGAACAGGTCCAGGTTCTGGTCCACACTGCGGTTGCGGTACGGGCTCTCGCGTCCGGGTTCGGTCAGGGTGCCGCGATATTCGCGCATCTCGTCGGCCGACAGGTCGTCGACATAGGCCTTGCCGTCCTTGATCAGCGCCTCGGCCCATTCATAGAGCTGGTCGAAATAATCGGACGCATGATGGAGGTGTTCGCCCCAATCGAAGCCGAGCCAGCGGACGTCCGCCTTGATGGCATCGATATATTCCTGCTCCTCCTTCGACGGGTTGGTGTCGTCGAAGCGCAGATGGCAGCGGCCGCCGAATTCCTGGGCGATGCCGAAATTGAGGCAGATCGACTTGGCATGGCCGATATGGAGATAGCCGTTGGGCTCCGGCGGGAAGCGGGTCACCACGGTCTTGATCCGGCCCTCGGCCAGGTCGCGGCGCACGATCTCGCGCACGAAATCGGTGGCGGTTTTTTCAGGCGTTTCGCCGGCTTCCTTGGCGGCGGCATCAGGGGCGGTGTTCATGGCCCTGGTGTGCCAAAAAACGCGTCCATGAACAAGTTTGGCCTCAAGCGATGGCTAAGGTCATGAAATCCCGCTAAGAATCCTCGATGCATCTGCGCCATCTCAAATATTTCGTCACGCTGGGCCAGGAGGCCCATTTCGGCCGCGCGGCGGATGCCTGCAACGTCACCCAATCGACGCTGTCGGCCGCCATCCGCCAGCTCGAGCTCGAGATCGGCGCCCCCCTGATCGAGCGCGACAAGCGCTTCAAGGGCTTCACGGCGGAGGGCAGCGTCCTGCTCGAATGGGCCAAGCGCGTGGTCGCCGAGCGCGATGCGCTGGACCAGCAGATCGGCCTGCTCAGGGGCGAACTGATCGGCGATCTGTCGATCGGGGTGATCCCGACGGCGCTTCCCACCATCGGGCTGTTCACCACGTCTCTGAACCGGGTCCACCCCAAGGTGACGCTCAAAATCCTGTCGCTGACCTCCAACGAGATCCAGCGTTCGCTCGACGATTTCCGCCTCGATGTCGGGGTCACCTACCTCGACAACGAGCCGATGCACGCGGTCGATACCCACCCGCTTTATGCCGAGAACTACATCCTGCTCACCCCGGCCAATGGCCCGTTCCGCGGGCGCAAGGATGTGACCTGGCGCGAGGCGGCCGATGCGCCGCTCTGCCTGCTGACCTCGGATATGCAGAACCGGCGCATCATCAACGCCATCTTCCAGAGCGTGGACCGCATCCCCAATGCCCATGTGGAGACCAATTCGGTCATGACCCTGTGCTCGCACATCAAGACCGGGGTCTGGTCGAGTGTGCTGCCGCACAACTTTCTGTGGGTGTTCGGCGTGCCGCCGGGCATGAGTGCGTTGCCTCTGGTCGAGCCTGATATCACCCACATGATCGGGGTCGTGGTGCGCCGCCAGCAGCCCCATTCGCCGCTGGTCGAGGCCTTCCTGTCTGCCGTGGGGCGTGTTGCCGCGACCAACGAAATTACCGGGTGGGCAGAAACCCAATCGTAATCGTTTTTTGCGATTACGAATTCGATAAAACAAACTTGCGATCGATTTCATGGAGGAGGATAGTCCGCCACATGAGCCAGCATCCCCGCACGCCGGCGCCTAAAAGTGCGCCCAAGACCGTACCAGAACCTTACGATCTGGACCTTGTCCGCGAGATCGCGGAAAGCCTGAAACCCCTCGACGGGCCGTTGATTCCGATCCTGCATGCGCTGAACGACCGGTTTGGTTACGTGTCCGAGGACGCGATCCCGGTCGTCGCGAACGTTTTGAACCTGACGCGTGCCGAAGTGCATGGCGTGGTCTCATTTTACCACGATTTCCGCCATGAGCCGGCCAAGCGCCATGTGCTCAAGATCTGCCGCGCCGAGGCGTGCCAGTCGATGGGGGCGGAGAAACTGTTCGCCGACGTGGCCAAGGCCCTGGGTGACGATAATGTCCAGGTGACGCTGGAAGCCGTCTATTGCCTGGGCAATTGTGCGCTTTCGCCGTCCGCCATGATCGACGGCAAGCTTTTGGGGCGCGTCGACACCGCCAAGGCGCTGGCCGAGGTCGGCCAATGAGCAAACTCCGCATATATGTGCCGTGCGACGCGGCCGCCGTTTCGGTCGGTGCCGACGAGGTGGCCGAGGCCATCAGAGGCGAGATCGCCAAACGCGGCCTGGATGCGACTATCGTACGCAACGGCACGCGCGGCCTGTTATGGCTGGAACCGCTGGTCGAGATCGAAACGGACGGTAAACGGACAGGGTTCGGCCCCATCTCGGTCGCCGACGTGCCGACTTTGTTCGAAAATGCTGCCCATCCCAAGGCGCTCGGCGATGTCGAGGAGATTCCGTATCTGAAAAGCCAGCAGCGGGTGACCTTCGCGCGTTGCGGCATCACCGACCCGCTGTCGGTGGAAGAATATGAGCAACATGGCGGCCTTGCCGGCCTGAAGAAGGCGATTGCGCTACCGGGCGCCGACATCGTGAAGATGGTCACCGACTCGGGCCTTCGCGGGCGCGGCGGTGCGGGCTTCCCGACCGGTATCAAGTGGAACACGGTGGCGGGCGCAGCGGCCGATCAGAAATACATCGTCTGCAACGCGGACGAAGGCGACAGCGGCACCTTCGCCGACCGCATGCTGATGGAGGGCGATCCCCTCCTGCTGATTGAAGGCATGGTCATTGCCGGCCTTGCGGTCGGTGCGACCAAGGGCTTCATCTATATCCGCAGCGAATATCCGCATGCGTTCGCGCAGATGAACCGCGCGATCGAGGCCGCCTACGCGAAAAAGATCCTGGGTGCCGACGTATTGGGCAGCGGCAAGGCCTTCGATCTGGAAAACCGCCTGGGTGCGGGCGCCTATATTTGCGGCGAGGAAACCTCGCTGCTCGAAAGCCTGGAAGGCCGCCGGGGCGAGGTCCGCGCGAAACCGCCGCTGCCGGCGCTGCACGGCCTGTTCGGCAAGCCGACCGTCGTCAACAACGTGCTGTCGTTTGCTGCCGTGCCGACCATCCTGGCGCAAGGTGCGGCCTATTATCAGGAATATGGCCTGGGTCGTTCGCGCGGCACCATGCCCATTCAATTGGCCGGCAACATCAAACACGGCGGGTTGATCGAACGCGCCTTCGGCTTAACTCTGAAAGAGATCGTCGAAGTCTATGGCGGCGGCACCTATACGGGCCGTCCGATCCGTGCCGTCCAGGTCGGCGGCCCCCTCGGCGCATATTGGCCCACCCATCTGTTCGACACACCGTTCGGTTACGAGGAATTCGCCGCCAAAGGCGGTATGATCGGACACGGCGGTATCGTGGTGTTTGACGACAGCGTCGATCTGGCGCGCCAGGCGCGTTTTGCCCTGGAATTCTGCGCCATCGAATCCTGCGGCAAATGCACGCCGTGCCGCATCGGCTCGACGCGCGGGATGGAGACGGTGGACAAAATCATCAAGGGCGAGAATGTCGCCGATAATATCGATCTGGTGCGCGACCTGTGCGAGGTCATGCGCGACGGATCCTTGTGCGCGCTCGGCGGTTTGACTCCCATGCCCGTGATCAGCGCGCTCGATCACTTCCCCGAGGATTTCACGCCCGCCCACCAGGCGGCGGCTGAATAGAGAGACGAGGCTTAGTCATGGTTGCGCCATTTGATGCAGATTTGGGAACCCCGGCCCGCCAAGGAGCGGCCGATGTGACCTTGGAGATCGACGGCGTCTCGGTGACCGTGCCGGCCGGAACGTCGGTGATGCGTGCGGCTGCGCTGGCCGAGATCCCGGTGCCCAAGCTGTGCGCCACCGACACGCTCGAAGCCTTCGGCTCGTGCCGTCTCTGCCTCGTCGAGATCGAGGGGCGTCGCGGCACTCCCGCCTCCTGCACCACGCCGGTCGAACCCGGCATGAAGGTGCATACCCAGACCGACAAGGTCGCGCGCCTGCGCAAGGGCGTGATGGAGCTTTACATCAGCGACCATCCGCTCGACTGCCTGACCTGCTCGGCCAACGGCGATTGCGAATTGCAGGACATGGCGGGCGCGGTGGGCCTGCGCAACGTGCGCTACGGTTATGAGGGCGAGAACCACATCCATCAGGAGAAGGACGAGTCCAACCCGTACTTCACCTTCGAACCTTCCAAATGCATCGTCTGTTCGCGCTGCGTGCGCGCGTGCGAGGAGCAGCAGGGCACCTTCGCGCTGACCATCGGCGGGCGCGGCTTCGCGAGCCATGTGTCGGCGGGCGTGGAAGAGAATTTCCTGGATTCGGAATGCGTGTCGTGCGGCGCCTGCGTCAATGTCTGTCCGACCGCGACGTTGAACGAAAAGACCATCATCGATGCCGGCCAGCCCAACCGTGAGGTGCTGACGACCTGCGCCTATTGCGGGGTAGGATGCGGCTTCAAGGCCGAACTGCAGGGCGACAAGGTCGTGCGCATGACGCCGTGGAAGGACGGCAAGGCGAACCACGGCCATTCCTGCGTGAAGGGCCGCTTCGCGTGGGGCTATACCACGCATAAGGATCGCATCACGAAGCCGATGATGCGCGCGAAGATCACCGATCCGTGGCGCGAGGTGAGCTGGGAAGAAGCGATCAATCACGCGGCATCCGAGTTCAAGCGCATCCAGGCGAAATACGGCCGGGGAGCCGTCGGCGGCATCACGTCGTCGCGTTGCACCAACGAAGAAACTTATCTGGTGCAGAAGCTGATCCGCGCGGCGTTCGGCAACAACAACACCGACACCTGCGCACGCGTCTGCCATTCGCCGACCGGCTACGGCCTCAAGACCACACTCGGTACCTCGGCCGGCACGCAGGATTTCGATTCGGTCCAGGATGCCGACCTGATCATGGTGATCGGCGCCAATCCGACCGACGCACATCCGGTGTTCGCTTCGCAGATGAAGCGCCGCCTGCGCGAGGGCGCGAAGCTCATCGTCATCGATCCGCGCCGCATCGATTTGGTACGCACGCCACACGTTGAGGCGCAGCATCATCTTCAGCTCCGTCCGGGTACCAACGTCGCCGTCATCAACGCCATGGCGCATGTGATCGCGACCGAAGGGCTGCTTGCCGATCAATACATCGCCGAACGCTGCGATCCGGCCGATTTCAAGCTGTGGCTCGATTTCATCAAGAAGCCGGAGAATTCACCCGAAGCGACCGAGGCAATGTCCGGCGTGCCGGCGGACGAGTTGCGCGCCGCCGCGCGGCTCTACGCCACAGCGGGGAATTCCGCGATCTACTACGGCCTGGGCGTTACCGAACACAGCCAGGGCACGACCATGGTCATGGGCATGGCGAACCTCGCCATGGCAACCGGCAATTTCGGGCGGAACGGCGTCGGTGTGAACCCGCTGCGCGGCCAGAATAACGTTCAGGGTTCGTGCGACATGGGTTCGTTCCCGCATGAATTCACGGGCTATCGCCACGTTTCCGACGACGCGACGCGCAAGAGTTTCGAGGATGCCTGGGGTGTGACGCTGGATCCGGAGCCGGGCCTGCGCATCCCCAATATGTTCGACGCCGCCATCGACGGTACCTTCATGGGCCTCTACATCGAAGGCGAGGACATCGTGCAGTCCGACCCCAACACCCAGCACGTGCAGGCGGCTCTGTCCGCCATGGAATGCATCGTCGTGCAGGACCTGTTCCTGAACGAGACGGCGTCCTACGCGCATATCTTCCTGCCGGGCTCGTCGTTCCTGGAGAAGGACGGCACCTTCACCAACGCCGAACGCCGCATCAGTCGCGTGCGTGAGGCGATGCGTCCCGTCAACGGCATGGCGGATTGGGAGATCACGCAGGCGCTGTCGAACGCGCTCGGCTATCCGATGAACTATACACACCCGTCGGAGATCATGGACGAGATCGCGCGCCTGACGCCGGGCTTCAAGGGCGTGTCCTACGCGCTGCTTGACGGGCTTGGCTCGGTGCAGTGGCCGTGCAACGACGCCGCACCTCTGGGCACACCGGTCATGCATATCGATGGCTTCGTGCGCGGCAAGGGCCGGTTCATGATCACCGAATACGTGCCGACCGAGGAACGCACCGGCGCGCGCTTCCCGCTGCTGCTCACCACGGGGCGGATTCTCTCGCAGTACAATGTCGGTGCACAGTCGCGCCGCACGTACAATTCCATGTGGCACGACGAGGACGTTCTCGAGATCCATCCGTTCGATGCCGAGAATCGCGGCATCCGCGACGGCGATCGCGTGGCGCTGATGAGCCGCGTGGGCGAAATCACGCTGCCCGCCAAGGTTTCGGAACGCATGCAGCCGGGCGTCGTCTACACGACATTCCATCACCCCGAGACGGGTGCCAATGTGGTCACCACGGAATTCACCGATTGGGCGACGGGTTGCCCCGAATACAAGGTGACCGCGGTCGAGGTCCGCCAGACCAACCAATATTCGGATTGGCAGACCGAGAACGAGGATTTCCGCGTTCAGACCAGGCGGATCGCCGCGGAGTAGGACGAGGATCAGGGCTTAGGAAGCCGGACCATGAATGCGCTGACCCAGCGTTTCGCCTCGGTCGAGGCACCGGTCAACCGGATCGGAAAGTCCGGCAGCCCTTGGGATTCGATCGCGGTCGAGACTCCGATCGCGTTCCTTTACAACGGCGAAGCCCACGCGGTCATGATGGCGACGCCGCGCGATCTCGAGGATTTCGCCTATGGCTTTTCCGTCGCCGAAGGGATCGTGGACCGCATCGCGGATATCGGAGCCGTCTCCGTCGAAGCCAATGGGCCCGGGGTAAGCATCTCCATCGAGATATCGCAGGGACACGCCGCGCTGCTGCAGAGCCGCAAGCGGAACGTCGCGGGACGCACCGGCTGCGGGCTGTGCGGCCTTTCGGACATAGAACAGGTGCTGCGACCGCTGCCCGACCTTCCCGACAGTGCGTCCATCAGCAGTGCGGCCATCGATCGTGCGATCCGCGATCTGCCGGCACAGCAGGACATCAACCAGGCCACCGGCGCGGTGCATGCAGCAGGCTTCGCCGATCGCGACGGCAAGTTATTGTTCGTGCGCGAAGACGTCGGCCGTCACAACGCACTCGATAAGCTGATCGGCGCGGCGCTGCGTGAGGGTCTCGATCCCATGTCAGGTTTCGTTGCGGTGACCAGCCGGTGCAGCATGGAAATGGTGCAGAAGACCATCAGCTTCGGCGCACCTGTGCTCGCCACGGTGTCGGCACCGACCTCGCTCGCCATCGAACTTGCCGACAAGCATAATCTGACCGTCGCGGCCTTCGCGCGCGGCGCAGGCTTCAACCTTTACGCCCACCCCGAACGGATATCCTGACGTGGACGAATATACCCGCCTTGTAGCCATGGCCAACCAGATCGCAGCTTTCTTTAAGCCTTATGGCGACGAAAGCGCGATCGACAGCACTTATGAACACCTCATGCAGTTCTGGGAACCGCGCATGCGGGTGAAGATGATCGCGCATGTGCAGGCGGGCGGGGCAGGGCTTTCGCCGATCGCGCTCGCCGCGGCCAAACGCCTCAAGAAACCGGCGACGGCGGCCTAGCTTTCTCTTTCCGTCATTCCAGCCAAGCGAAGCGCGAGCCGGGAATCCAGTCTTATAGACATTCTTGGATTCCTGCTTTCGCGGGAATGACGATTCTGATTTGCGTTATTATTCCCTACTGCAGCGCGGCGCGAAGCGCATCGGCTCCGACGGCTGAGCGCGTGCGGTTGAACAAGATGTCGTTCGGCTCGCTCGGCATCCCGTAATAATCCTGGTTGAAGTCGTTGCGCCGCACGAGGCCGGCGCCCTCGAGCGAGATGCCGCCGTAAAGCCCCACTGCGTCGTTGAAGGCGACGATATCGGCGCCGATATTCGTGGTCGTCGCACCTTCGACGCCGGTCCCCACCGTCGCCACCGCAACGCCGACATCCGCGCCGAGCTTCGCCTGATTCTCGATCACCGCCTTCACGGCCGCATCGCTGCGCAGGATCAGGACGGTGCGCGCCTTCTGGCCGCCGAATTGGAAGCCGAAACTGCCGGACGCGATGGTATAGAAGGCGGGATAGCTCCAGGTTCCGCCGGCGTCACGTACCAGGACGACACCATTGCCGCCCTCGGCGCCCAGGAAGAACGCGCCTTTGTAGAGATTTGGGAAGATCGCCACGCCCCTTGCCTGGGCCAGCATATCGGAGAATCTGGGGGTATGCGGTTGCGTTTTCAGTGCTTGGACCGTGGCGAGCGAGTCATCCACGATGGCCTGTGTCGTCGGGACCTTGCTGCCGGCGCATCCGGACAGCAACAGCGCCGCGGCGACGAAAAACACAAAACGCTTCATATCAGTCTCCCTGCTGCAGCAACAATCCGCGCACGCGCGCGATGCGGTAGAAGATCAGGAACGACGCTGCGCCCGCTACAAGATAGACGAGGTTCAGCGCGATGGCACCCATCAAAAGGTCCCAGCGGAACACATGCTCGAACATGACGGCGCGCATCCCCTCGAACACATAGGTGGAAGGAATCGACCATGCAATAGGGTGCAGCCATTCGGGCAGCACCGAGACCGGATAATAGATGCCGGTGATCGGCGCGATGATGAAGATGCCTGTCCACACGATGCCTTCCGCGCCAAGCCCCATGCGCAGCAGGAGTCCCGTGACGAACAGACCGACTGCCCAGCCCATCGCCATCAGACAGAAGAAAAAGGCGGCGAGGGCGAATCCCAAATCGAACACCCAGACACCGAACAGCGGCATGGCGAGCAGCGCTGCCGGTACGACGCTGATCACCGTGCGGATGAAGCTGATGACCATGAGGGCGCAGATCAGTTCGATCGGCCGCAGCGGACTGATGAACAATTGGCCGAGATTGCGCGACCACATTTCCTCCAGGAACGTGACGGCAAGGCCGAGGTTGGAGCGGAACAACACATCCCACAGCAGAACGGCGCTGATCAGCACGCCGGCGGCCTGTGCGATATAGGATGAGTTGTTCATCAGGAATTGCGACAGGAACCCCCAGATGAGCAGCGAAAAGGTCGGCCAATAGGCAAGTTCCAATAGGCGCGGCCAGGATGAGCGCAACAGATACAGATTGCGCAGCACCATCGCCCAGATGCGTTGCAATGAACCCCTCATTGCGCGGCCCTCCGTTCTTCCTCGCCGCCGCCGCGCGCGATGTCGAGGAAGACCTGTTCCAGGTTGGCGCGGCCGTAGCGCGCGATGAGCTCGGCCGGGCTGCCGCGGTCGGCGATGATGCCCCGGCGCATCATGAGCGTGTAATCGCACAGCCGCTCGACCTCGCCCATATGGTGCGAGGCGAGCAGGATGGTGGCGCCGGTGTCCCGGCGGTATTTCTCGAAATAGCCGCGGATCCAGTCGGCGGTTTCGGGGTCGAGCGAGGCGGTGGGCTCGTCCAGCAGCAGAAGCTCGGGATCGTTGAGCAGTGCCTTGGCCAACCCGGCGCGCGTCTTCTGGCCCGCCGACAGCTTGCCGACCTGTGTCCTGAGCAGGTCTTTCATTTCGAAGGTCTCGGCGATGCGCTCGATGCGCTCTTTCACGCGGTCGAGCCCGTACAGGTGGGCGAATACGGTCAGGTTCTCGCGCACCGTGAGGCGCGCCGGCAGTGCCACGTAGGGCGAAGAAAAATTCATGCGCGGGATGGCGGCATAACGGTTCGTCGCCATGTCGACGCCGAGGATGGTGATGGCTCCGCTGGTGGGCTGGAGCGCGCCCAACAGCATGGCGAGCGTCGTCGTCTTGCCGGCACCATTGCCGCCCAAGAGCGCCGTGACCGATCCGCGCGCGACCGTGAAGGAGATGTCGTTGACCGCAGTGATGCGTTCGAAGCGCTTGACCAGATGTGAGACGACAATGGCCGCACCGGTAGGCGCAACATCCGGACCCGCATCGCGTGACGGCGACGCGGCGGAACTCATTCGCGATCGAGTTCCAGCGGCTGGTTGCGACGGCGCGCCATCTCGATATCGCGGCGCCGCGTTTCCTCCGCGATCAGGTTCTCGATATAGCGGCCCTGGAACATATTGATGCCGATGGCCTGGCCGAACTCGACGGCGGCTTCGTTGTCGCAACGGCACAGGATCACGCGCGCGGTCTGCATGTCGCGCACCAGGCGGCGCACGCGCTTCTGGCCGACCTTTTCATCGAGATCGGCTTGCCAGACCAGCTTCACCATGTCCGCACCCAGCTTGTCGCGGTTCACGAACGGCATGGTCTCATGCGTGAGGCCGTCGATGCAAATGCGGTAGCCCCGTTCCTTGGCAAAATCGCGCGCGAACAGGAAGGCGTTGAGATCGGAGAAGATATCGACCTTCTGCAGTTCGACCACGACCGAGCCGCGCATGGCGGCGTTCAGGCTGTCGTCAAACTGGATGAATTCGGGGGATAGCAGGGTGGACACGTTGAGGTTCACGCTGATCTCACCGGTGATCGAATGATCGTTGGTCTTGCTCAGCATGGCGAGCACGCGCCGGTCGAGCGTTTCGGTCAGATGCTGGAACAGCCACTTGCTGGCCGCGATATTGACGCCCGGCATCAGCGTCTCGCGCAGGTCCGCGATCGATATGAACAGTTCGCTGAACAGCGGCTGCGGCGTCGCCTTGCCGATCAGCGCGCAGATGAACTGTCGGCGCACCATGTTGGAGAGATCGGCGCGCTGCAACGACTGGATGACGCGGCCGAGCAGGCGCGGGTTGAGCGGTTCGCCTTTTTCCTGGCGCTTCTGCAGTAGGATCTTGGAATTGTCGTCCTGTTGCTGAGGCAGATCGTCATCGTCCGCATGGACCATGGCGCGCGCGATGGCGAGGATTTTCGGGTAATCCTTCTCGACGTCGTAATAGGTGTGGAAGGCGTTGTTGTTGCCCGCCGCCTGCACCTCGTCGCCCATCAGCGGATCGTCGCTGAACAGGAAGCGCAGTTTCAGCAGCGAGGTTTCGACGTCGCTTTGCGAGGCCGTCTTGTAGATGAAGAACAGATCGGAATTCTTGAGCACGAAGAGTTGGCCTTCGTGCATCCTGACCAGCGGACCGAACGTGTTGGCCGCGATGCGGATATGGTGTTCGCGCCGATTATAGGGCTGCAACGCGGACAATTGCACGTGCACGGCGCGGCGGCCCTGCTTGTGGCTGTCGAGCCGGTGCACGTAATCGAGCAGCAGGCTTTCCTGCGTCGCGACCCGTTGGGCGGGGGGTGCTTCGGCCATGGTCTATCGCTTTCCTAGCGGTGCCGCGCCGACGCCATGGGGATGCCGCCGCGCTTCTCGGTCTGCTTCTTCACAAGAAGATCGATGAAGAAACCCTGGAAGCGGCGCACACCCAGCGTGAGCGCCCAACGTACAGCGGTTTCGCTGTCGGTGCGCGCAAGGATAAAGCGCTCCGCGCCGATGCTGTCGACCAGTGCGCCGGTTTCGGCGTGGTCCTGGGCCGATTCCACGTCCATGAAGGAATTCGTCCACGCCACCTTGTAGTAATCGGCGTTCAGCAGGCCCGGATTGTAATATTGCAGCGACATGGGATTAAGCCCGTCGATCAGCACGCGGTAGCCGCGGTCGCGCAGCCAGTCGCGCGCCTGGTAGAAGGTGCCGATATCGGAGAACACGTCGATCTGCTGCAATTCGACAACGACGCGGCCGGTGCGTTCGGCGACCACGTCGTCGAAGAGCTGGAAGTCGCGCGACATCACCGTCTTGATGTTGAGATTGATGCTGACGTCGTAGGTCATGCCCGCGAAATCCTGTCGCGCCAGCACCGCGAGCACGCGCCGGTCGATGGTTTCGGTCAGGTGCTGGAACATCCAGACGTCGGACAAGAGGTTGTAGCCGGGGGCGGCCTGTTTCTGCAGTTCGGCGATGGAGACGAATTTCTCCATGAACAGGACCTCTTCGGTGCCGTCGGTGCCGATGACGACGGCCGGCTGTTCGCGCATGATGGTGGCGATGCGGAAGCGCTGCAGTGCTTCATCGACCTTCGCCAGGTTGAACGGATCGAGCGCCTGTCCGGCAAAGCCGGCATCGCCGCCTTGTCCGGCGGAGGCATCCTCGCGCGTCCGCGGGCGCTGGCGTCGCGCGGCGAGTTCGAGGCCGCGCACCATCTCGACAAAGGCTGCGAAGTCCGCTTCGAAGTCGTACCAGCGGGTGAATTCGGTGCCGTCGGGCAGGCGGCCCTTGTTGGCAAGCGGATCGGCGCGGAACAGCTGGCGGATTTTCGCGATCACCGCATCGACATCTTCGATCTTCGCATTGCGGCACATCAGCACCAGATCGCTGTTGCTCATGATGTAGAGCTGGGCGTCGACCGAATGGAGCAGGGTGTCGAAGGACCGGCTCGCGATGCGGATATGGTATGGTTGCCGATTGTGAGGCTTGAGTTTAGATAGGTAGACCTGGACCGCGAAGCGGCCGGCACGGTTATGGGCCACCCGTCCGACATGGTCGAGCAGCGAACGCTCCGGCGAGCGCTTTTCCGAAATCCCGCTCAAGGCGGAAACGTCATCAGCCATGGCACGATTCGGCGGACAAGTGGTTCAATTTCCGCACATTTCAGCACAAATGCTTTAACCAACTATAAACCGAAAGACAAACCCGCGAACCCCGTTTTTCACCCGGATTTCCCCCAATTGCCGCAACGCGAGATGAGCCGAAATTGCTGAAAATGGACCGCCGAGGCTATCGCCACTGGGCACGCACTCCGTCGGGCACCCGGGTATATGCGGTCGGAGACATCCATGGTCGGCTCGATCTGTTGGATGAAATGCATCTCCTGATCAGCGACGATGCCGATACCGCCGTGCCGGGCCAGCGCAAGGTTGTTGTTTATCTGGGTGACTATATTGACCGCGGTCCGCACTCGCGCGGTGTGATCGACCGGCTGCTCGCCAATCCCATGGCGCGCGATTTCGAGACTGTGTATCTGCGCGGCAATCACGAGGATATCATGTTGGGATTCCTCGATGCCGGCACGCGCGGCACATCCTGGTTCCGCCATGGCGGCCGCGAGACCCTGCAAAGTTACGGACTTGATGCGCCCCATCCGTCGGACGAACGTGCCTTCCCGGCTGCCCGCAAGGCGCTGCGCGAGGAACTGCCCGCGCACCATCGCGCCTTCCTGGATGCGACCCGGCTCATGCACCGCGAGGCGGACTTCCTGTTCGTTCATGCCGGCATCCGCCCCGGCGTGGCGATCGAGCGGCAGGACCCCAACGATTTCATGTGGATCCGCCACGAATTCATGGATTCGGAGGCCAATTTCGGGGTCTGCGTGGTGCACGGCCACACCATCGAGGCGCGGCCGGCCATCACCGAGCATCGCATCGGGCTCGACACGGGAGCCTATTATACCGGTGTCCTGAGCTGCGCCGTTCTCGAGGACGACGTTGTCCGCTTCCTGCAGACGCCGCCGTTTCGCCGGGCCTAGGCCATAGCCTGCATTCTTGAACCGTTAAGACAAACCGGTCTACATCCGGCCTTTGGTCGGCGGGCTGCGTCCGGCCTATGGCCGGCGTAGGCTATGTCGGGGGAAGGTATTTCGTGGTGCGCAAACGCATTCTGGTGACGGGCGGCGCGGGATTCATCGGCTCACATCTATGCGAGCGGCTGGTCTCGGAAGGCCACGACGTCATTTGCCTCGACAATTATTTCACCGGCACCAAGGACAACGTGGCAAAGCTCATGGGCCGCAGCAATTTCGAGCTGCTGCGCCACGACGTGACCTTTCCGCTCTATGTCGAGGTGGACGAGATCTACAATATGGCCTGCCCGGCCTCGCCCGTGCATTACCAATACGATCCGGTGCAGACCACCAAGACCAGCGTGCACGGCGCGATCAACATGCTGGGCCTCGCCAAGCGTACCGGCGCCAAGATCTTCCAGGCTTCCACCAGCGAAGTTTACGGCGATCCCGAGGTCCATCCGCAGCCTGAAAGCTATCGCGGCAACGTCAATCCGATCGGTCCGCGCAGTTGCTATGACGAGGGCAAACGCTGCGCCGAAACGCTGTTTTTCGACTATTATCGCCAGTTCCGCACCAATATTCGCGTGGCGCGCTTCTTCAATACCTATGGCCCACGCATGCGCCCCGATGATGGCCGTGTCGTCTCGAACTTCATCGTCCAGGGATTGCGCGGCGAGCCGATCACCATCTACGGCGATGGCTCGCAGACGCGCTCGTTCTGCTTCGTCGACGATATGATCGACGGGATCGTGCGCCTGATGGCGGCGCCGGACGATCTCACCGGTCCGATGAACCTCGGCAATCCCGGCGAGTTCAGCATCGCGCAACTCGCCCAATTGGTGGTCGAGATGACGGGGTCCAAGTCGAAGATCGAATATCGCCCGCTGCCCGAAGACGACCCGATGCAGCGCTGCCCGGACATCTCCTTCGCCAAGCGCGCGTTGGGGTGGGAGCCGACGATCCCGCTCGCCCAGGGCCTCGAACAGACCATCGCCTACTTCAAGACGATCGTCTGAGGGGCGCCGGTATCCGGACCGACCAGGTCAACGAAACGTTATTTGGCAATCGCCAAGAATAGAACATAGCATGAACTTAATTATGCCGTTTTTTGGACTGAAATATTTGGGGAGGCTGCGCCGCTAGTGTCCGGAGCCCAGTATTCCTAGGCTCTCTAACGCTTTTTAACGCCAAATGGCCATCGTGGCCCATTGACGCCCATACAGACCCATGTTATCCCACAAATACCCAGGGGGAATCGTGGGTTTTCAAGCGTGTGCGCAGGGTCGGGGGACCTTCGCTCACGTCGGCGTCGAAGGCGTGCTGAGGCGGGACCAGCGTGTTCATAGGGCGACATACAAATAAGATTGATAAGAAGGGCCGGATTTCGGTTCCGAAATCTTTTCGCGACGCCTTGGGCGACGCGTCTGCCTCCGTCTTTGTCTTTCCCTCCTTCAAATATCCCGCGCTTGAAGCCGCCCCCCGCAGCTTCATCGAACAGTTCGTTGCGAACCTGAACGCCGCGCATGACCTGTTCTCCGACGATCAGGACGACCTCGCCTCGACCGTGATCGAAAACACCCATGAACTCGTCTGTGACCCCGAAGGGCGAGTGATCCTGCCTCGCCATTTCATGGACCACGCCCAGCTCGGCGACGAAGCCGTCTTCGTCGGGCGCGGCACGCGTTTCATGATCTGGTCCCCCGTTCTGTACGAACCGCACAATGCACGCGCCGTCGAACGCGTGCGCGCCCGCGGTGCGACGCTGTCGATGCGTGCCGCCGACACGGGCGGAAAGGGGGGCGAGGCATGAGCGGCGCCGAAATCCACACCCCCGTGATGCTGCGCGAAGTCGTGGCCGCGTTGGCGCCGCGCGACGGCGGCGTCTATGTCGATGGCACGTTCGGCCGCGGCGGCTACAGCGAGGCGATCCTGGCTGCGGCCGCGACCACCGTGTTCGGCATCGACCGCGATCCCGACGCCATCACGTTCGGCACCGAACTGGGCCGTCGCTACGAAGGGCGCCTGCGCGTACTGCGCGGCCGCTTCGGCGATATGTTTGACCTGATGCGCGAAGCCGGCGTTTCCCGCGTCGACGGCGTCGCGCTCGATCTCGGCGTGTCGTCAGCGCAGCTCGATGAAGCCGCGCGCGGCTTCTCATTTCGCGCCGAAGGCCCGCTCGACATGCGCATGGGTCTCGACGGCGAAAGCGCCGCCGATCTGATCAATCAGGCGCCCGAAAGCGAACTGGCCCGCATCATCCGCGATTACGGCGAAGAGCGTCACGCGCGCCGTATCGCGCGCGCCATCGTCGAAGCGCGTACCGAACGTGCACTGACCACGACCACCGATCTCGCCGACATCGTGCGCCGCGTCGTGCATGTGAAGCCGGGCACGATCGATCCCGCGACGCGCACCTTCATGGCGATCCGCATCCACGTGAACGACGAGCTTGGCGAATTGCAGCGAGGGCTGGAGGCGGCCGAGCTTCTGCTGCGTCCGGGCGGGCGGCTCTGCGTCGTTTCGTTCCATTCGCTCGAGGACCGGATCGTGAAATCGTTCCTTACCGAGCGTAGCGGGCGCACTCCGCGCGGTTCGCGCCATATGCCGGAGCTTCCGGGCAGTGGGCCGCAGCCGACCTTCACGCTGATCGAACGCGGCGCCGTGGCGGCGAGCGAAGACGAAGCCCGCGAGAACCCGCGCGCGCGCTCCGCCAAGATGCGCGCCGCCGAACGCACCGACGCGCCCGCGCGCGTCCAGGCCAGGGTGTAGGAGGTCAGATGCGTCAGATCACCGCATTCACGCTGTTCGTTGCCGCAGTGATGGCCGTGTCGCTGTTCTTCCTCAAATACGAGGTAACGAACCTCGAAAGCGAGCTCGAAGGGCTGAACAAGAAGATCGTCGCCGACCATGAGGCGATCCACGTGCTCAAGGCCGAATGGAGCCACCTGAACGAGATCGAGCGCGTGCGTTCGCTCTCGGCGCGTTTCCTCGATTTGGCGCCGACCAGCGGAGCGCGCATCGTCACGCTGGACGAGTTGCCTGTCACGAATGAACCGCAGGTCCAGGCACAGGGGCCGGCGCCCGCCGAGAAGACGGTGACGCGATGAAGGTCGAACGGATCGAACATCCCGACGCCCCGCGTCCCAATGCGATAGTTCCTGTCGTCGCGCCGGAGATCCCGAATTCCGTGGCCTTCGCGGGCGTGCGTGCGCATGCGCTCGAAGTCAGCCGCAATCGTATGGTCGTGGCCGCTGCGTTGATCACGCTTGCCTTGACCGTGATTGCCGGACGTCTGGTCGAACTCACTGTATTCCGCGATGCGCCGGCGCCCACGCGTGTGGCGCAGAAGGTGGCACCCAAGGAGCGCGCCGACATTGTTGATCGCAATGGCGTGCTGCTGGCGACCAGCCTTCCGATGGCTTCGCTCTACGCCAACCCGAAGCACGTGCTCGATCATGAGCAGGCGGCCGACAAGCTGGCCAAGGTACTGCCCGACCTCGACCGCGCTACGATCCTGAAGCGGCTCAATTTCGAAGGCTCGTTCGTCTGGCTGCATCGCAACCTGACGCCGGAGCAGCAGTACCACGTCAACGCGCTCGGCATCCCAGGCCTTTATTTCCAGAAGAGCGAGCGCCGCGTCTATCCGCACGGCAATCTCGTCTCGCACGTCATGGGGCTGACCGACGTCGACGGTATAGGTCTCTCGGGTCTGGAGAAAAGCTTCAACGACGATCTTCAGGTCCGTTCCGGCGTGCTGACCTCGTCCATCGACGTTCGCGTGCAGGCGGTGCTGCGCGAGGAACTGTTCCGCGCGATGACGGAATTCCAGGCGATCGGCGCGACGGGCATCGTGATGGATATTCATACCGGCGAAATCCTGGCCATGTCGTCGCTGCCCGATTTCGATCCCAACCACCCGGCGACTGCCGTGGGCGCAGCGGCCTTCAACCGCGCGACCAAGGGCGTCTATGAGATGGGCTCCACGATGAAGCTGTTCACGGCCGCCGTGGGCTTCGACATGGGCACGACCGATATCAATCGCCGCTATGACGCGACGACGCCGATCCACATGGGTCGCTTCACCATTCGCGACTATCACGCGGAAAATCGCTGGCTGAGCGTTCCCGAGATCCTGAAATATTCGTCGAATATCGGTGCGGCGAAGATGGCGCTCGAATTCGGCACAGCGAACCAGCGCCGCTATCTCGAAGCCTTCGGCTTCCTGCAGCCCGCGCATCTCGAACTGCCCGAAATCGGCAGGCCGTTGTCGCCCGCCAAATGGCGCGACATCAACACGGTCACGATTTCGTATGGCCACGGCATCGCGGTCAGTCCGCTTCAGGTCATCACCGCGACGTCCGCCATCACCAACGGCGGTATCCTGCCGACGCCGACCTTGATCCGGCGCGAGGACGATACGCGCCGCACCATCGGCAAGCGCGTGATCACGCGTGAAACCTCGCGCCAGATGCGGCAGTTGATGCGGATAGTGGTCGAGGACGGCACGGGTAAGACGGCGGACGTGCCGGGCTACCTGATCGGCGGCAAGACCGGCACGGCCGACAAGGCCAACGGTCACGGCTACAGCGAGCGCAAGATCATTTCATCGTTCGTCGGCGTGTTCCCCATCGACGAACCCGAATACGCGGTCATCGCGCTTCTCGATGAACCGAAGGGAACCAAGAAGACCTTTGGTTACGCCACTGGCGGCTGGGTTGCTGCACCGATCGTGCACAACGTGGTCGAACAGATGGCGTCGATCATGGGAATCCTGCCGAGCGACCGCATGGCGGCCGAAGCGGCGGAAGCAAAGAAGAAGAAGGCGAATAAAGCAAAAGCATTCGTGACGGCGCGGGCCTCCGAAACGAAGCCTGGCGGCAACGTTAAGGGGCGGCCGGTTGCGACTAACTGAATTAGTGGTGGATGTGGAATGTGCCAACATGCAAAGCGGAGCGCTGGATGACGCTGGGATCGGTGGCCAAGAAATTATTGGTCTGACCGCCGATTCACGCAAAGCCGCGCCGGGCTTTCTTTTTGCGGCGCTCCAGGGTGCGTCGGCCGACGGCCGGCGCTATATCGCCGACGCGGTCGCGCGCGGCGCTGTTGCAGTGCTTGCGGCCGAGGGTACGCGCCTGGATGCAGGCTTGAACGTGCCCTTGTTCACGCATGCCAACCCGCGCTTGCAGTATGCCAAGATCGCCGCGCGTTTCCATGCGCCGCAGCCGCGTATGGTCGCGGCCGTCACCGGCACCAATGGTAAATCCTCCACCGCCGAATTCGTCCGCCAGATCTGGGCGGCGACGGACCGTCCCGCTGCGACGCTCGGTACGCTGGGCCTGGTAGCACCGGGCCACGTGCGCGCAGGCGGGCTGACGACACCCGATCCCGCCGATCTTCATGCCGATCTTCAGGCCTTGGCGCGCGAGGGCGTGCAGCACGTAGCGATCGAAGCGTCCAGCCACGGTCTTGATCAATATCGTCTCGACGGTCTCATGGTTTCGGCCGCCGCCTTCACCAATCTGACGCGCGACCATCTCGATTACCACGGCACGATGGAGCGCTATTTTGACGCCAAGGCGCGCCTGTTCGCTGAACTCCTGGTTCCGGGCGGCGCGGCGGTGATCAATCTCGACGATCCGTATGGCGCCGAGATGGTGGCTCGCGCGAATAAGCGGGGTGCCACGCTCTATACCTACGGCCGCGAGGGGCGCGAACTTTGTTTGCTCGAGGCGCGTGCACTGCCGCACGGCCAGGAGCTGAAACTCGATATTCTCGGGCACCAGATTGAAACCCGATTGCCGCTGATCGGCGAATTCCAGACGCTGAACGTGCTGGCCGCCCTCGGCCTCGCGCTCGGCACCGGCATCGCGGTGACGGATGCGGTTCCCGTACTCGCCACGCTCAAGGGCGCGCGCGGGCGCATGGAACTCGCCGCCACCTTGCCAAACGGTGCCTCGATTTTCGTCGATTACGCCCATACGCCGGATGCGCTGGAGCGCGTTTTGCTGGCGATGCGCCCGCACACGGACAATCGCCTGGTCGTGGTCTTCGGTTGCGGCGGCGACCGCGATAGGGGTAAGCGCCCCCAGATGGGCGCACTTGCCGTGCGCCTCGCCGATGCCGCGATTGTCACCGACGACAATCCGCGCACCGAGGACGCCGCTCAGATCCGCCGCGAAGTGGTGGCGGGCGCCACTGGCGCACGCGAGATCGCGGACCGCGAGGCAGCGATCTTCACGGCAGTATCCGAATTGAAGGCCGGCGACATCCTGGTGATCGCGGGCAAAGGTCACGAACAGGGCCAGATCGTCGGCAAGGACGTTCTGCCGTTTGACGATCTGGACGTGGCGCGCCGCGCCGCGAAGGAGGCGCACTCGTGAATACGCCTCTTTGGACATGGCAGGCGGCCACGGCCGCGACCGGCGGCAGGGTTACGCAGGGCTGGACGGCGCGCGGCGTTTCCATTGACAGTCGCACCGTCGCCATGGGCGATCTGTTCGTCGCGCTCAAGGGACCGAATTTCGACGGCCACGATTATGTCGCGGCGGCCTTCGAGAGAGGTGCCGCTGTAGCCATGGTTTCGCATCGCCCTGACGATCTTGCAAAGGATGCCGACCTCATCGTCGTGGACGACACCATGGAGGGGTTGAACGCACTCGCGCATTATCGCCGCGCGCAGAGCGCAGCGAAGATCGTCGCGGTCACCGGCAGCGTCGGCAAGACCAGCGTGAAGGAAGCACTGGCCTATCTGTTGGACCGCGCGGGTGAAACGCACGCATCCGCCGGCAACCTCAATAACCAGATCGGCGCGCCGTTGAGCCTTGCGCGTATGCCGGCCGCTTGCGAATACGGCGTATTCGAACTTGGCATGAACCATGCGGGTGAGATCGAGCCGCTCTCGCGCCTGATGCGTCCGCACGTCGCCGTCATCACGACCGTGGCGCCGGTCCATCTCGAATTCTTTGCCACCGTCGAAGAGATCGCCGAAGCCAAGGCCGAGATTTTCGCCGGTGTCGAGCCGCAGGGCGCGGCCGTGCTCAACCGCGACAATCCGCATTACGACCTGCTGGCACAGCGCGCGCGCGAGGCCGGCATCGAGAACATTATCGGCTTCGGTGCGCATGACGAAGCGCGCTTCCGTCTGGTGTCGTTGGAAACCGGCGCCGAAGGGTCGCGCGTCGAGGCGACGTTCGACGGGCGCAAGCTCAAATACCGCGTCTCGCTACCGGGCCGCCATCAGGTACACAATTCGCTGGCTGTGTTGGCCGCCATCCATGCCGTCGGCGCGGATGTATTCGAGGCCGCAAAAACCTTCAGCCAGATCCAGCCGTCCAAGGGCCGCGGCGCACGCCACGCGGTGAAGGCGGGCAAGATCGAATTCCTGCTGATCGACGACAGCTATAACGCGAGCCCGGTTTCGATGGCCGCGGCTTTGCGCGTGCTCGCCGATATCGCGCCCGCGCGCTCGGGTCGCCGCATCGCGGTGCTGGGCGACATGCTGGAACTCGGCCGCGACGAAGAGAAATTCCACCGCGATCTTGCGGATGACGCCGAGGCCGCCGGCATCGATCTGGTGTTCGCCGCCGGCACGCGCATGGCGGCCATGTACGACGCGCTGCCCGAACGGCTGCGTGGGGGGCGGGCGGATTCGTCGACCGATCTTAGCCCGATCATCGCGAAATCCTTGCGCGACGGCGATGTCGTGCTGGTCAAGGGCTCGGCCGGATCCAAGACGGGTCTGATCGTGCGCGATCTGCTGGCGCTCGATCCGCGCCACAAGACCGACGCGTCTCAACACGACGCGGCGCATTAGGGGGACAGGGACTTGCTCTACAACACGCTCACCCAGTTCTCCGACGATTTGAACGTCCTGAACCTGTTCCGCTACATCACGTTCCGCACTGGCGGTGCGATGATCACGGCACTGATCGTCAGCTTCATCTGCGGGCCGTCCATCATCCGCTGGCTGCGCGCCCGCCAGCACGGCGGCCAGCCGATCCGCACCGACGGGCCGGAAAGCCACCTGCTGACCAAGAAGGGCACGCCCACCATGGGCGGCTTCATGATCCTGCTGGCCCTTGTGGTCGCCACGCTGCTGTGGGCGGACCTCAAGAACGGCTATGTCTGGGCCGCGCTCGGCGTCACCGTCGGCTACGGCATGATCGGCTTCATCGACGATTACGTGAAGGTGTCGCGCCGCCATCACGCGGGCCTTCCGGGCAAGCTCAAACTGGCGTTGCAGGTCCTGATCGCCGCTGTGGCCACCATCGGGATCGTCGGGCTCACGCGCGGCAGCCTGGGCACATCGCTTGCCATTCCCTTCATCAAGACGGCCCTGTTCGATCTGGGCCTGTTCCTGTTCGTCGTCTTCGCGGTCTTCGTGATCGTCGGCGCCTCCAACGCGGTCAACCTGACCGACGGTCTGGACGGCCTCGCCATCGGCCCCGTGATGATCGCGGCCGGTTCGTTCGCGCTGATCGCGTACCTGATCGGCAACCGCGTATTTGCCGATTACCTGCAGATCAATTACGTGCCGGGTGCCGGTGAACTCGCCGTCTTCTGCGGAGCGCTTGTCGGCGCCGGTCTCGGCTTCCTGTGGTACAACGCGCCGCCCGCCATGGTCTTCATGGGCGATACCGGTTCGCTTTCCATGGGCGGCGCGCTCGGCGTGGTCGCCGTCATCACCAAGCATGAAATCGTGCTCGCCATCATCGGCGGCCTGTTCGTGCTGGAGACCGTTTCGGTCATCGTACAGGTCGCCTCCTTCAAGATGACCGGCAAGCGCGTCTTCGCCATGGCACCGCTGCATCACCATTTCGAGAAGAAAGGGTGGAAAGAGCCCACCATCGTCATCCGTTTCTGGATTATCGCCGTCATCCTCGCGCTCGCCGGTCTGGCGTCGCTGAAGCTGCGCTGAGGAGGGAAAGGGACGTGATCGAAGTCGCCGCCTTCGCCAATCAGCCGGTTGCCGTCCTGGGGCTTGCACGCTCCGGGCTGACGGCGGCTGTCGCCTTGACGGCGGGCGGCGCGAAGGTGCTCGCGTGGGACGATTATGAGGCCGGCCGCAAAGCCGCTGAGGCGCGCGGCATCCCGCTGACCGACCTTGCGGGCCAGGACTGGTCCAAGATCGCAGCACTCGTGCTGAGCCCGGGCATCCCGCACACGTTTCCGAAGCCGCACCCGATCGCGGCCGAGGCCATCGCGGCCGGCTGCGCCATCGTATGCGACATCGATCTGCTCGCGCGCGCCGTGCCGGAAGCGACCTATGTCGGTATCACCGGCACCAACGGCAAATCGACCACCACCGCGCTCGTCGGCCATATCCTGAAGCGCGCGGGCCGCGCGGCCGCGATCGGCGGTAATATCGGTGTGCCGGTGCTCGATCTCGCGCGTCTCGATGCGGACGGCATCTATGTGCTGGAACTGTCGTCGTATCAGCTCGAACGTATCCCGTCGGTGGCACTCGATGTTGCCGTGCTGCTCAACATCACGCCCGATCATCTGGATCGTCACGGCAGCATGGACGGCTATATCGCCGCCAAGCGCCAGATCTTCGAACAGACCGCCGAGACGGCGACCGCAATCATCAGCCTCGACGACCCGGCAAGCCGCGGCGTGCTCATGGAATTGATGATGGCGAACCGCCATCGCATCGTTCCGATCTCGGTTACCGCGCGCGCCGCGGGCGGCGTGTTCGTCGACGGCCATATGCTGATCGACGACATCGACCGCAAGGCGGTGCAGGTGCTCGATCTCAAGACCCTGCCGACCCTCATGGGGCGCCACAATTGGCAGAACGCGGCGGCCGCCTACGCCACGTGCCGCGCGTTGGGGCTGGAGGCGGACGTGATTGCCGCCGCCATGCGTGATTTTCCGGGCCTCGCCCACCGCCAGGAAAAGATCCGCGATATCGGCCGTGTCGCCTATATCAACGATTCCAAGGCGACCAACACGGATTCGGCGGCGCAAGCGCTTGCCACCTATGAACGCATCTATTGGTTGGCCGGCGGTGTTTTCAAAGAGGAATCCCTGGGCGCGCTGATCCCGCTGCTGCCCCGCGTGCGCGAAGCCTTCCTGTTCGGAGAATCGACGCCGAAATTCGCATCCTGGCTCAACGGCAGGGTGCTGATGAGCGAATGCGCCAGCATGAACGAAGCGCTGATGCGCGCGCACGAGGCCGCGCAGAAGGCGCCGGATGGCGGCATCGTTCTGCTGTCGCCCGCCTGCGCCTCGTTTGACCAATTCAAGGATTTCGAGGATCGCGGCGACAAATTCCGCGCTGCCGTCGAGGCGCTGCCCGAGAAGGAGGCGGCATGAACACCGCGACGACAACGACGACCGCCGTCCCGCGCACCAACGTCAGCGTCATCGGCCGCTGGTGGATGGGTATCGACCGCTGGACCATCGCGGCGCTTATCGTGCTGGCCGCCGCCGGCGTCGTGCTCGCCATGGCGGCTTCGCCCGCCGTTGCCGAGCATCTGGGCAAGGACATCTTCTTTTTCGCCAAGCGCCAGCTCATGTTCCTGGCGCCGACCGTGATCATCATGCTGGGCGTGTCCATGCTCGGCGAAAGCGATCTGCGCCGCTTCGCCATCGCGCTTTATGCCTTCGCTTTCGCCATGCTGGTGATGGTCCTGGTGCACGGCACCGAGATCAAAGGTGCGACGCGCTGGATCTCCATCTTTGGTGTCACCATCCAGCCTTCCGAATTCATGAAGCCCGCCTTCGCCCTGTTGTCGGCCTGGATGTTTACCGCCTGGCGGCTCAACCGCGATCTTGTCTGTCTCTTGATGGTCTTCGGGCTCTATGGGCTTTCGATGATGATGCTGTTGGCGCAGCCCGACGTCGGCATGGCGCTGCTCGTCTCCCTGGTCTGGGGCGTGCAGTTCTTCCTGGCAGGGCTGCCCATGATGTTGGTGATCGGCATCGGCATCCTGTTCGTCGCGGGCGGCGTCGGCGCCTATTACGAGTTCGACCACGTGCACCAGCGCATCGACAAGTTCCTCGATCCGGCAGGTTCGGAGGCCTATCAGGTCGCGCGTTCCCTCGAAGCTTTCCGCAACGGCGGCGTTTACGGCGTCGGCCCGGGCGAGGGGGAAGTGAAGGCCGTGTTGCCCGACGCGCATGCCGACTTCATCTTTGCCGTCGCGGGCGAGGAATTCGGCCTGTTCGCGACGCTGCTGATCGTCGCCCTGTTCGGCTTCATCGTCGTGCGCGGTTACGCGCGCGTGTTCAAAAGCTCGAACCTGTTCGCGCAATTGGCGGTGGCGGGTCTGCTCGCGGAGTTGGGCCTGCAGGCCATCATCAACATGGCGTCAACGCTGAACCTGATGCCGACCAAGGGCATGACGCTGCCGTTCATTTCCTATGGCGGTTCGTCCATGCTGGCGCTCGCCTGTGGCATGGGCATGGTGTTGGCACTGACCCGCAGCGGCGTCACGCCGCGCCGGAATTTGGGAGGGACAGGGCTGTGACGGCTGCTGCGCCCTCGAAAACCATCGTGCTCGCCACCGGCGGCACCGCGGGACATGTCTTTCCCGCCGATGCGCTCGCCAATGAACTGAGCGCGCGCGGCTGCCGCCTCGTGCTCATCACCGACAGGCGTGGCGGCGCGGTGGGCGGACGCCTGAGCGAGCTTGAGACCCATCGCGTGCGCGCGGGCGGCATCGCCGGCAAGGGCATCGTGTCGCGCCTCATGAGCATGGCCGAGATCGTCATCGGCGTCGGCCAGGCCTACCGGTTGCTCAAGAAGATCGCGCCCGATGCGGTCGTCGGTTTCGGCGGCTACGCCTCGGTGCCGACCATGATGGCCGCGACCTTGATGAAGGCGCGCACCGTGATCCATGAACAGAACGCCGTGCTCGGCCGTGCCAACCGTCTGCTGGCGCCGCGCGTCGCACGTATCGCCACGTCCTACGAACGTGTCGAGCGCCTGCCTCAACATGCGCCGTACGTCGAGATGACCGGCATGCCGGTGCGTCCGAGCGTCCAGGCCGTGCGCGACGTGCCGTATCCGGCACGGGTCGCGGGCGGTGAGATCAATCTGCTGGTCTTCGGCGGCAGCCAGGGCGCCACCGTCTTTGCGCGCATCGTGCCCGAGGCTTTGGGCCGCATTTCCGCGAAGCTGCCCGGCAAACTGCACGTCACACAGCAATGCCGCCGCGAGGATGTGGACGCGGTGAAGGCCGCTTACGCCAATCTTGGCATCGAGGCCGAGGTCTCGCACTTCTATGACGATCTGCCGCGTCGCATCGCTGCCGCGCATCTGGTCATCGGCCGCTCCGGCGCGTCGACGGTCGCCGAGCTTATGGCGATCGGCCGCCCGTCGATCCTGGTGCCGTACCCGTACGCCATTGACGATCATCAAACGAGCAATGCGCACGCCATCGATGAGGCGGGCGCCGGCTGGCTCATCCCCGAGCCCGCTTTCACCGTCGACGGCCTCGCAGGCCGACTCGAATCCCTGTTCACCATGCCGCGGATCCTGGAAACCGCGGCGACGGCGGCGCGCAACGCCGCCCGCATCGACGCCGCCGTCCGGTTGGCCGATCTCGTCTTCGGCCTGGTCAAGGGCAACGGCGGCAACGGCCATTCCGAACCGCGGAAGGAGGCCGCATGAGAACTCTTCCCCTCGATCTTGGCACCATCCACTTCATCGGTATCGGCGGCATCGGCATGAGCGGCATTGCCGAGGTCCTGCACAATCAGGGCTACACGGTGCAGGGCAGTGACATTGCCGAAAGCGCCAATGTGCTGCGGCTTCGCATGCTCGGCATCAAGGTGGCCATCGGCCATCACGGCGACAATCTGGGCGATGCGGCTGTGGTCGTCATCTCGTCCGCCGTGAAAGCGTCCAACCCCGAACTGATCGCTGCGCGCGAACGCTTCCTGCCGATCGTGCGGCGCGCCGAGATGCTCGGCGAATTGATGCGCCTCAAATGGTCGATCGCCATCGGCGGCACGCACGGCAAGACGACGACGACTTCGCTGATTGCCGCCATGCTGGAGGCGGCCGAGATGGATCCGACCGTGGTCAATGGCGGCATCATCAACGCCTGGGGTACCAATGCGCGCCTCGGCACGGGCGACTGGCTGGTCGCTGAAGCCGACGAATCCGACGGCACCTTCGTGAAGCTGCCCGCCACCATCGCGGTCGTCACCAATATCGACCGCGAGCACATGGATCATTACGGCTCCTTCGATAAGGTGCGTGATGCCTTCACCACCTTTGTCGAGAACATCCCGTTCTACGGCTTTGCCGCGCTGTGCCTGGACGATCCCGAAGTGCAGGCGATCATCCCGCATCTCTCGGATCGCAAGATCGTCACCTACGGCCACAGCCCGCAGGCCGACGTGCGCTGCGTTCGCATGGAGCCTGGTACCGACGGAACCGAGTTCGATGTGGTCATCGCCGAACCGCGTAGCGGCACCGAGCGCGTGATCGAGAAGCTGATGCTGCCCATGTTCGGCGCGCACAACGTGCAGAATTCCTGCGCGGCGATCGCGATCGCCGCCGAGCTAGGCCTGGACGACGACGTGATCCGCAAGGCGCTCGCCGGCTTCGGCGGCGTGAAGCGCCGGTTCACCAAGACCGGCGTGTCGCGCGGCATCACCGTGATCGACGATTACGGCCATCATCCGGTGGAAATCCGTGCCGTGTTGAACGCCGCGCGGGCTGCCGCCGGGCGCGGCCGTGTGATCGCGGTCGTGCAGCCGCACCGCTACACACGGCTTCACGACCTGTTCGAGGAATTCTGCACCTGCTTCAACAACGCCGATGTGGTCATCATCGCCGACGTCTATGCGGCGGGCGAGGACCCGATCCCCGGCGTTGATCGCCAGCACCTGATGGAAGGCCTGCGCGCGCACGGCCACCGCAACGTGATCGGGCTGGAGCGCCCGACGCAGCTGCCGAGCCTGGTACACGAGGCCGCCGAATCCGGCGATTACGTGGTCTGCCTGGGTGCCGGCAATATCACCGCCTGGGCGAACGCATTGCCCGCCGATCTCGACCGTTTCCCCCCGAAGGGCAGGGAGGCGCGCGGATGATGGCGGCTGAGAAGTCAACGATGAAGCTGATCGACCGCCTGCCGCGCGTGCGCGGCCGGCTGATCGAGGCTGCGTCGCTGGCCAAGCTCACCTGGTTCCGCGTCGGCGGCCCGGCGGAAGTTCTGTTCCGCCCCGCCGATGCCGACGACCTCGCGGCGTTCCTCAGTCTCGCGCCTGCGGACGTTCCCGTCACCATGATCGGCGTCGGTTCCAACCTGCTGGTACGCGACGGCGGCGTGCCGGGTGTGGTCATCCGGCTCGGCGATCCGTTCGCCGATCTGCACCTCGAAGACAGCGACATCGTCGCCGGTGCGGGCATTTCCAATCTGCGGCTCGCCAATGCAGCGCGCGACGCCGGCATGGCCGGGTTCGAATTCCTTTCGGGCATCCCGGGCTCGCTCGGCGGCAGCTTGCGCATGAACGCCGGCGCTTACGGTGCCGAGATCGCGGATGTGACGATCTCGGTCGAAGCGCTCGATCGCAACGGCAAACGCTATGTGATTCCCCGCGCCGAGATGGGCTTTTCCTATCGTCACTCGTCCGTGGCCGACGACCTTATCTTCGTTTCTGCGCGGCTGCGCGGGCGGGCCGGCAATCCGGTCGCCATCGGCGAGCGCATGACACGCATCCAGCGCGAACGCGAAGAGACGCAGCCGGTCAAGACGCCGACCGGCGGCAGCACCTTCGTCAATCCGCAGGACCATAAGGCCTGGCAGCTCGTTGATGAAGCCGGTTGCCGCGGGCTCAAACGTGGCGGCGCCATGGTGTCCGAGAAGCATACGAATTTCCTGGTCAACATGGGCAATGCCACCGCGGCCGACATCGAAGGCCTGGGCGAGGAAGTGCGCCGCCGCGTCTTCCAGCAGACCGGCATCACGCTCGAATGGGAAATCCGCCGTATCGGCATTGCCGCCGACAATGCGCCCCATCTTGTGGACGGGGAGGACGCCCAATGAAGCGCCCAATGCGACGCAATGTCGCCGTGGTGATGGGCGGCTGGTCCGCCGAACGCGAAGTGTCGCTGGTCAGCGGCGCTGCCGTCGCGGCTGCGCTGAAGCGCAGTGGCTACCAGGTAACGTCCATCGACGTGCAGCGCGACATGGGCTCGTTCCTGACGCGCCTCTATCCGAAGCCGGACGTCGTGTTCAACGCACTGCACGGCCGTTTCGGCGAGGACGGCTGCATCCAGGGGCTGCTCAACATCCTGGAGATTCCGTACACCCATTCCGGCGTGCTCGCCTCCGCGCTGGCCATGGACAAACCGGCCGCCAAGTCGGTGTTCGCCGTGCATGGCATCAAGGTCGCCGAGCATCAGATCGTCGGCCGCGAGGATCTGGCGCAGGGCCGAGTCATGAAGCCACCCTTCGTCGTCAAGCCGACCAACGAGGGTTCGAGCGTCGGCGTGCACGTCGTCGTCGAGGGCGACAACTACATGCCGACCGAATGGTATTTCGGTGAGCGTGTCATGGTCGAACGCTTCATTCCCGGCCGCGAGCTGACCGTGGCGGTCATGGGCGAGCGTGCGCTCGCCGTTACGGAGATCACTACCGACCGCAAGTTCTACGATTACGACGCCAAGTATGCGACGGGCGGATCGGCGCATAAGATCCCGGCAGATATCAGTCCGGAGCTCGAAGCCGAATGCAAGCGTATCGCGCTGCTCGCGCATCAATGCCTGGGTTGCCGCGGCGTGTCGCGCACCGACATCCGCTATGACGGCAAGGATCTGTACATCCTCGAGATCAACACCCAACCCGGCATGACGCCGACCTCCCTGGTTCCGGAGCAGGCCGCGCACGTCAACATCTCGTTCGACGAACTGTGCGCCTGGATGGTGGAGAACGCCGCATGCGACGCGTGAAGGCCGCCCAGCGTCGAGCCCCGACCGCACGGCACAAGCCGGTGCGTCGCGCGCGCGCGAAGCCGCTGATCAGCCGGCGCAAGCTGCGTGCAGGCGCGGCCGTGCTCGGCATGGCGGTCTGGGCGCTCGCTGCCTGGCAGATCTGGGAAGCCGGTTGGCTGCAGACAGGCAGTGACGAAGCGACTGAACAATTGATCGATCTGAGCGCCGGTCTGGGCTTCAAGGTCCAACATATCAATATCGAAGGCGGCTACGAGACTTCGCCTGACGCTCTGCGCGCCGCGCTGAAAATCGAAAAGGGCGAGCCGATCTTCGGCTTTGACAAAGAGGCCGCGCATGAACGGCTCAAGAAGTTGCCGTGGGTGCACGAGGTGGTCGTTGAACGTTATCTGCCCGATACGGTTCTACTGCGCATCGTGGAGCGCAAGCCGATCGCGCTGTGGCAGCTGGACGGTAAATTCTCGCTCATCGATGTCGAAGGTGCGGTGATCCCGATCGAGGATGTCGGCCGCTTCGGCAAGTTGCCTGTCGTGGTCGGCGCGGGGGCGCCGCCTTACGCGGCCTCGCTGATCGAGCTTCTGGCGAGTGAGCCCGACCTGGCGCGCCGCGTGCGCGCGGCCGTGCGCATCGGCGACCGTCGCTGGGACATCCATATGGACGAACAACTGCACGTCATGCTGCCCGAGGACGATGCGATATCCGCCTGGCATCGCCTCGCCGAACTTTCACGCACGGGCCAACTGCTCGCGCGCAACTATTCGATCATCGATCTGCGGCTGAAGGATCGTGTTGTCGTCCGTAAGGCGCCGAACGAAGACCCGGCAACCGATTCCAAGAAACGCCACACGTGAGGGAGGGCATGAGGTGGATGTCCAAGTTGGATAAGAAACGAGCGAAATACACGACGCGTTCGGGGTTGATCGCGGCGCTCGACATCGGGTCGTCGAAGATCGCCTGTCTGATCGCGCGGCCGTTCGACGACGGCACGCTCGAGGTGATCGGTGTTGGCCATCAGGTCTCCAAGGGGATGCGCAGCGGCAATATCGTCGATATGGGCGCGCTGGAAATTGGCGTGAGCGCGACCATCGAAACGGCTGAACAGATCGCACACGAGAACGTCCGCGACGTGGTGATCTGCACAGCGGGCGGTGCTCCGGAATCCAAGCTGATCTCCTTCGACGTCGCGATCGCCGGTCATGAGATCGGCGACGGCGATCTGCGCCGCGCGCTCGATCCCACTTGGCTTTACGCGCGCCAGAGCGATGACCGCCGCATCGTCCACACGCTGCCCGTGGGTTTTTCCATCAACGGCACGCCGGGCGTGCGCGATCCGCGCCGCATGTACGGCGAAAAGCTCGGCGTGAACATGCATGTGATCACGCAGGCCGCCAGCGCGGTTCGTAACCTCGAATCTTGCGCCGCGCGTTGTCAGCTCGATATCGAAGGGCATGTGGTGGCTCCCTACGCGGCTGGTCTTGCCTGCCTCGTCGAGGATGAAAAGAATCTCGGCTGTATCTGCATCGACATGGGCGGCGGCACCACCAGCATCGCTGTCTTCACCGAGGGCGAGGTGGTCTACACCTCCGTCATCCCGCTCGGCGGTAACCACGTCACCAACGACATTGCGCGCGGGCTTTCGACGCCGGTCTCGCATGCCGAACGCATGAAGACGCTCTACGGTGGCTGCTTCGTTACCGGTTCGGACAGTCACGAGACCATCAAGGTGCCGCTGATCGGCGAAGACGACGGCGCAGAGAACCAGATTCCGCGCTCGACGCTGGTTGAGATCATTCAGCCGCGCATCGACGAGATCTTCGAAATGGTCAAGGACAAGATCGACGGCTCCGGCCTCGACAAGGGCGTTGGCCGCCGCGTCGTGCTGACGGGCGGCGCGTCCCAGCTTTCCGGCGTGCGCCGTCGCGCCGCCGACATCCTCGAACGTCCCGTTCGTCGCGGCAATCCGCCGCCGATGAAGGGATTGCCGGAAGCGGCCACCGGACCCGCGTTCTCGGCAGCGGTCGGCCTGTTGCAATACGCGCTCGCCGATCGTCAGCAGACTTCGTTCACATCGCTTTATTCGAAGGAGATGCCCTCCAGCCGCTTCGGCCGGATCGGGCAGTGGTTACGTGACAACATTTGAACTGACTTTGACGAAACGACCCGTAGCCCCGTTTGGGGATCAACCGTTCCCAGCCTCGGGGAACGCATCGCTCGCCCGTCGGAGAATCCGGCATATCCGGCGGGTTTCAACTCATTCTGCGTAGGAGACAAGCATGAGCATCAACATCAGCGTTCCGGCAAAGGTCGTCGAGTACGATCTCAAGCCTCGGATCACCGTGATCGGCGTTGGCGGCGCCGGCGGTAACGCGGTGAACAATATGATCGACATGGGCCTTGAGGGCGTCGAATTCATCGTCGCCAATTCCGATGCCCAGGCGCTTTCCCACTCGCGCGCCGAGCGTCGCATCCAGATGGGTGCGGAGGTCACGCGCGGTCTGGGCGCGGGCGCCAATCCGAACATCGGCCGCGCGGCCGCGGAAGAATCCCTTGAAGAGATCTTCTCGCATCTGCGCGACACCAACATGGTGTTCATCACCGCGGGCCTCGGCGGCGGCACCGGCACCGGTGCAGCACCCGTCATCGCGCGTGCGGCGCGTGATTACGGCATTCTCACCGTCGGCGTGGTCACGAAGCCGTTCCAGTTCGAAGGCGAGCGCCGCATGAAGATGGCCGAAGCCGGTCTCGAGGAACTGCAGCAGTACGTCGATACGCTGCTGGTCATCCCGAACCAGAACCTGTTCCGCATCGCCAATGAATCGACCACCTTCGCGCAGGCCTTCAAGCTGGCCGACGATGTGCTCCATTCCGGCGTGCGCGGCGTCACCGACCTCATGGTGATGCCCGGTCTTATCAACCTCGACTTCGCCGACATCCGCTCGGTGATGAGCGAGATGGGCAAGGCCATGATGGGTACCGGTGAGGCCGAGGGCGAGAACCGCGCCATCGACGCCGCCGAAGCCGCGATCGCCAACCCGCTGCTCGACGATTCCTCGATGAGCGGCGCCAAGGGCGTGCTGATCAACATCACGGCCGGTCGCGACATCACTTTGTTCGAGGTGGACGATGCGGCCAATCGCATCCGCAAGGAAGTCGACAAGGATGCCAACATCATCTTCGGCTCCACCTTCGACGACTCGCTGGAAGGCAAGATCCGCGTTTCGGTCGTCGCAACCGGCATCGATGCGGAGGCCGTCGTGCGTCGCGACCCGGAACGTCTGCGCGACGAAGCCCGCGAACCGGCGCGTCTCGAAGCGCCGATCGCGCGCATCGGCATGGCGGCTCAGCCAACCGTGTCGAACGTGCACCACGTCCATCAGCCGGCCCCGCAGCCGGTGATGACGCCGCAGTCGGCACCTCAGTATGCGCCGCTGACCGCTTCGGCTGCTCAGCCTGCCACGACGATGGCCGCATCCACGGCCGCGTCGGTCCAGCATGCTCAGATGCCGCAGATGGAACTGCGCACTGTGGTCCAGCAGGAAATCGCCGAACCGGCTCCGATGCCGCAGGCTCAGACTCAGACCGAAACCCAGCCGGTCCAATCCGAGCAGCCGAAGTTCGTCCTGCCGAAGGGCAAGCCGTTGTCGGAAATCCGCGCTCCGGTCGGCCCGCGCGCAGTCGAACCGGCGGCGGAAGCGGCCCAGCCCGCCCGCGATCTGTTCATCCCCGAGGCTCCCTCGGACGGCGCTTCGGCCTCCGAGACGTCGCGTCTGGTGAACCCGTTCGCGGCGGCCGACATGGTTAACGCGCAGCGCGCCGCGGAACGCCCGGCCGCTTCGCGCAAGCCCGAGGTGAGCCTGTTCGAGCGCATCACCGGGGTCCGCCGCGCCGATAAGCGCCACGCGGAACCCGCCGCCGAACCGGTCCGCTCCGAGCCCCGGATCGTGTCGCACGCTCCGGCGCCCATGGCGGTTGCTCCGGCACCAACACCGGCGCAGGCGCCGGTTCCGGTTGCCACCCAGCCGGTCCAGCAGGCCATGTTCGAATCGGCCCCGGCTGCGGCTCCGCAGGCCCCTCAGGCGGGCGCTCCGCTGCTTGGCGGCCTCGCTCCGGAAGACCGTTTGCCGATCAGCGGCGAGGCCGACGATCCCCTTGATATTCCTGCATTTTTGCGCCGTCAGGCCAACTGAAATGCGGTGTAACAAAGGGTAATAATTGTTGATTTGAGTGCATTCCAGGGCGTGTTTAAACCAAGCCTGGGATGCACTCGAATTGACACACCGGCAGGTGCTGGTGATCGGGCCAAGTTGAACAGAATGAACCAGATCGACAAGCGCACATATAAAAGAACCCGTGGGATCGGAGAGGCGATGTCCAATCCGTTGACCCGTGCGCGCGGCCTCGATCTGGCACGCCGCCAGCGCACTCTGCTGCGCAGCGTCAATTGCGTCGGCGTCGGTCTTCATTCCGGCCGCAAGGTCAATCTCACGCTGAAGCCGGCCACGGCTGGCAGCGGCATCATTTTCCGTCGTGTCGATCTGGCCGGCAGCCCGGAAGTCCCGGCGCGCTGGGATCATGTGGTCGATGCGACAATGTGCACGACCATCGGGACCGAAAACGGCGTCCGGATCGGCACTGTCGAACATCTGATGGCTGCCTTCGCGGGCTGCCATGTCGATAACGCGATCGTCGAAGTGGACGGCCCTGAAGTCCCGGTAATGGATGGCAGTGCGGCGCCCTTCGTGTTCCTCATCGATTGCGCGGGCACCATCGAACAGGATCTGCCGCGCACCGTCATCGAAATCCTGAAGCCCATTAAGGTGGAGCATGCCGGCAAGGTCGCCGAGCTGCTGCCGTCGGATACCTTCACCGTCGCCTTCGAGATCGATTTCGCCAGCGGCGCCATCGCCCAGCAATCGGTCGAGTTCGAGCTGGCCAATGGCACCTTCAACAAGGAAGTGGCACGCGCCCGCACCTTCGGTTTCGCCGAAGAAGTGGAAAAGATGCGTGCTGCGGGCTTGGCGCTCGGCGGTTCGCTCGACAACGCGGTCGTGATCGAGGGTGACAAGGTGCTCAACGCCGATGGCTTGCGCTATCAAGACGAATTCGTGCGCCACAAGGTGCTGGACGCGGTCGGCGATCTGAAGCTCGCCGGCGGTGAGATCCGGGGCGCTTATCGCGGCTCGCGCGCCGGTCACCAAATGACCAATCTGCTGCTGCGCGCCCTGTTCGCCGACCCGACGGCTTACTGCGTGCATGGCGAGACGGCTTCGGTTATGGCCGAAGCCGAAGTCCCGGCCCCGGTTCGCCGTCGCGCAGGCGCGCGCGCCTGAGCAAAGGGCGGTTGCGCACGCCTGACGAGCGCTCATCTGGGCTCTTCCCGCCGGTAAAAATCTCTATAAATCCCTATCTTCCGGCGCTTTCCCGAGACCGACTTTTTGCGTATAAACACGGGGAGGGGGAGCCTCGAATCCGTTGAGATTCGGCGAGAATCGGTGGATTCTGACCCTGCCGAAGCAACCAAATCGGAACCGCATTTCATGGCGATGAGCAACTGCGTCCGGCGTCCCGCGTCGCAACGGTCCATGTTTGGACGGCTCGCATGTGCGCTGGGCTTGGCGGCGCTGCTTGCGGCCTGCGCAGCGGAAGAGCCGAAATACGTCGAGAAGCCGGTGGAGGAACTCTACAACACCGCCGTCGATCTCATGCAGCAGCAGGAATACACCAAGGCCGCCGCCGCCTTCGACGAGGTCGAGCGCCAGCATCCCTATTCGGTGTGGGCGACCAAGGCCCAGCTCATGGCGGCTTACAGCCAATATCAGAAGAACGGCTACGACGACGCGATCATCGCGCTCGACCGCTTCATCCAGCTTCATCCGTCGCACATCGATGTGCCGTATGCCTATTACCTGAAAGCGCTGTGCTACTACGAACAGATCTCCGACGTCGGTCGCGACCAGAAGATGACCGACCTCGCGGCCAAGGCGCTGCAGGATCTGATCACCCGTTTCCCGAACTCCAAATACGCGCGCGATGCCAGCCTGAAGCTCGATCTCACGCGTGATCACCTTGCCGGCAAGGAAATGGAGATCGGCCGCTATTACCAGGCGCAGAAGCAGTACCTGGCGGCGATCAACCGCTTCAAGCTGGTGATCGATAATTATCAGACCACGACCCATGTGCCGGAAGCGCTTCATCGCCTCGTCGAAGCCTATGAGGCGCTCGGCCTGGTCGAGGAGGCGCGCAAGACCGCGGCCATCCTTGGTCACAATTTCCCCGGCAGCGAGTGGTATATCGATTCCTACGAACTGGTCGAAGGCACACAGGTCCGCCCGAAGCAGGAAAAGACGGCCTGGTACTGGCCGTTTGGTGGCGACACGAAAAAGACCGAAACGGTCGCGGCCTCCGCCCCGCCACCCGGCGCGGATCCCGACAAGCCCAAGTCCAAACCTTGGTATTGGCCGTTCTAAGCGCCTTTCCGAGGCGTAACTTGGCTTTCGCCACATCGTTGGCATAATCACGCCATGCTGCGATCGCTGGCCATCCGCAACGTCGTCCTGATCGACAAATTGGACCTCGGGTTCGAGCGCGGTCTATGTGTGCTCACCGGCGAGACCGGTTCGGGCAAATCGATCCTGCTGGATGCGCTCGGCCTTGCCATCGGCTTTCGCGCGGATGCCGACCTAGTGGCAAGTGGTGCCGGCCAAAGCTCGGTTGCCGCCGAGTTCGAGATCGACGCCAATCATCCCGCGCATGCGATCCTGATCGAGCAAGGCCTCGATGACGACGATGTCGTGGTGCTGCGCCGTGTGCTCACCGAACGGGGGCGTTCGCGCGCCTTCGTCAACGATCAGCCGATCAGCGTGGCGCTGCTGCGCCGCCTCGGCGAAACCCTGGTCGAGGTGCATGGCCAATTCGAAACCCATGGCCTGCTCGATCCGGCGACCCATGTGCGCTACGTCGATGTCTACGGCCGGCACCTTACTCTCGTGAACGAGGTGGAGAGCGCCTGGAACGCCTGGCGCGATCTGCGCGCAGCGTTGGCGGAGGCCGAGGAAGCGCAACGCCGCGCCCGCGCCGATGAGGATTTTCTGCGCCATGCCGCCGATGAATTGGCGCGCGCCGATCCGCGCCTGGGAGAAGAAGAAACGCTCGCCCAGAGCCGTACGATGCTGATGCACGGCGAAGCGATCCTCGCCACCATGAACGAGGCGCTGGCCGATCTTTCGCGCGGCGGCGGTGTCGAACAATCGTTGCGCCTGGCGTTGCAAAAGCTCGAACGTGCCAAGGACAAGGTTCCCGGCCGGCTGGACAACGCCATCCAGTCGCTGGAACGCGCGTTGATCGAGGCGAACGAAGGTGTGGCCGAATTGGAGCGCGCGTCGGCCGGGCTCGACATCGACCCGGCGGGGCTGGAACGCGCCGAAGAACGCCTGTTCGAGCTGCGTCGCCTTGCCCGCAAGCACGGCGTCAGCGTCGACGGTCTGGTCGAACTGCGCACCGATATCGATACCAAGCTTGGTCAGTTGGATGATGGCGGCGCGGCGCTGGTGCGCCTCACCAAGGAGGTCGAGGCTGCCCGCACCCGTTATATGACGCAAGCCAGGAAACTGAGTGCGGCGCGCGCGGACGCAGGCGAAAAGCTTCGCGTCGCGGTTGAGGCGGAGTTGCCTGCCCTGATGCTGGCCTCGGCGCGTTTCCGCGTGGCACTCAACCCGCTCGAGGAAAACGATTGGGGGCCGCTCGGCATGGAGCGCGTTTTGTTCGAGGTGCAGACCAACCCCAACACCGCGGCCGGCCCCATCAACCGCATCGCATCGGGCGGCGAATTGTCGCGCATCATGCTGGGGCTCAAGGTCGCCTTGGCAGAGTCAGACTCAGTGCCGACCTTGGTCTTCGACGAGGTGGATGCGGGTGTCGGCGGTGCGGCCGCGGCGGCCGTGGGCGAGCGCTTGGCGCGCCTGGGTGGTGCGGTCCAGGTTCTGGTCGTCACCCATTCGCCGCAGGTCGCGGCACGCGGACGTCAGCATCTGCGGATCGCCAAACGCGCCGAGGGCGGCGCCAACCGCACCGACGTTGCTCAACTGGAGGCGGCGGCGCGCACCGAAGAGATCGCGCGTATGCTGGCGGGGGCCGAAGTGACGGCCGAGGCGCGCGCGGCGGCGCAAAGCCTGCTCGTCGCCCCGGAACCGGCGGTAACAAAGGCCAAACCCAAGAAGGCGCGTGCAGCGTCATGAATGCTAAAGCTACGATAAAGAAACTTCGCGATATCGCTGTCGAGGATTTGAGTGATGACGACGCGAAGGCGGAACTCGCCGCGCTCGCAGCCGAGATCGGGAAAGCCGACACGGCCTATCATCAGGAAGACGCGCCGACCATCACGGATGCGGAATACGATGAACTCCGCCGCCGCAACGACGCATTGGAAGCGCGGTTCCCGGGTCTCGTCCGTGCCGACAGCCCGTCGCAGCGCGTCGGCGCCGCGCCGGCCGGCGGCTTCGCCAAGATCACGCATAAGATCCCGATGCTGTCGCTCGGCAACGTGTTCAGCGAGGAGGAGCTTGCCGATTTCATTTCCGGTATCCGGCGTTTCCTGCGCGAACTGTCGGACGAATCCGTCGCCATCGAGATGGTCGCCGAACCCAAGATCGACGGGCTCTCCGTCTCGCTGCGTTACGAGAACGGTGTATTCGTATCAGGCGCCACGCGCGGCGACGGCGCGGTCGGCGAGGACATCACGGCGAACCTCAGGACGATCAAGGAGGTGCCGCAGAAGCTGAAAGGAAAGGCGCCGGCAATCCTCGAAGTACGGGGCGAAGTGTACCTGCCGAAATCCGAATTCAAGGCGCTCAACGAACGCCAAGCCGAAGCAGGCGAGAAGGTCTTCGCCAATCCGCGCAACGCGGCGGCTGGATCATTGCGCCAGCTTGATCCGTCGGTCACGGCGCGCCGCCCGTTACGGCTGTTTGCCTATGCCTGGGGCGAGGTGAGTGAGCGCACTGCCGAAACGCAGAAGGGATTCCTGGAGCGGTTGGAGGGCTGGGGCTTTCCGGTCAATCCGCTCATTCGCGTCTGTGTCGGGCTAGACGCCTTGATGCAGGCCTATAACGATCTCGGTTCCGCGCGTGCCAGCCTCAATTACGACATCGACGGCATGGTCTATAAAGTAAACCGCATCGATTGGCAGGAGCGATTGGGGTTTGTCAGTCGTGCGCCACGCTGGGCGGTGGCGCACAAATTCCCCGCTGAACGGGTTGAGACCATCCTGCGGTCCATCGAGGTCAATGTGGGCCGCACCGGTGTGATCACGCCGTTCGCGGTGCTGGAACCGGTCACGGTGGGCGGCGTCGTCGTCTCGCGTGCGACGCTGCACAACGAGGATGAAATCGCGCGCAAGGATTTCCGCGTCGGCGACACGGTGGTGGTGCAGCGCGCAGGCGACGTCATTCCGCAGGTGGTCGAGGTGCTGGTCGAACGGCGTCCGGCCGACACCAAGCCGTTCGTGATGCCGGAAACCTGTCCCGATTGCGGTAGCCCGGCCGTGCGCCACGAGGGCGAGGCCGCGCGTCGCTGCACCAACCGGCTGACCTGCCCGGCGCAAGCGGTCGAAGGCATCATCCATTTCGCGAGCCGCGGCTGCTTCGATATCGAAGGCCTGGGCGAGAAGCATATCGAGACCTTCTACAAGGACGGCCTGATCAAGACGCCGGCCGATCTGTTCCGCCTCAAGGATCATGAGGCCGATCTGAAGCAGCGCGAGGGTTGGGGCGACAAGTCGGTCGAGAATCTGCTGCGCAACATCGAGACGCGGCGGACCATTCCGCTTGATCGCTTCATCAGCGCGCTCGGCATCCCGCAAGTGGGCGAGGCGACGGCCAAGCTGCTTGCGCGTCAGTATCTGTCGTTCAAGTCGCTGCGTGCCGCCATGATCGCCGCCAAGGTGATCGGTTCGGAAGCCTATCAGGATCTCAACGATATCAACGGCATCGGTAAATCCATGGCCGACGATATCGTCGACTTCTTTTCCGACGAACATAACGAACGCCAGCTGGACGATCTGGAGAGCCTGCTGACCATCGAGGATTTCGTGCGGCCCACGCGGGTCACCTCAAGCGTCAGCGGCAAGACGGTGGTTTTCACCGGTACGTTGGAAACCGTGAGCCGTAACGAAGCCAAGGCGCGCGCGGAGGCGTTGGGTGCCAAGGTGGCGGGCTCGGTTTCCAAGAAGACCGATTACCTCGTGGTCGGTGCCGATGCCGGTTCCAAGGCCAAGAAGGCGGCCGAGTTGGGTGTGCAGACGTTGACCGAAGAAGAATGGCTCAAGATGATCGGGGATGCTTGATCGCTATTTGCATCCTGCCATCGCCGTCTCAGCCGAAGGTTCTACATTCAATTCACACCTGATCGACACGGATTCGACCTGCGCTCGACAGACCTTCGACATCGTCTCTACATTTCCTCGACATGGATTCTACGTTTTATCGATCGTTTTTCACGTCCGACTCTACATTGTCGCGGACAAACGCCTTGGAATCCTTGAAGTTCACGATGTGCAAGAGCGGAGCGCCGCGCGCGGTTCTTGGATCGCAACAGGAACGCTGCAGGACCTACTTGGGCGACGACGGCGTCCGGTCAAGGGGTGCCGCTCAAGATGATCGGGGATGCATGGGATAAGAGCCGGTAACTGGCTCTTATCCCATCCCTTTCTATTCCTAGAAGATCCGATCGACTGGAAGCTGAAGCGCCATTGCGCCGGCATATTCGGCCTGCGCGTGCGGTTGCATGGGGTGATAGCGCGCGGCCTGGATATCCCGGAACCGACGCTCCAAACCGGCGGCGCGATAGAAGCTCACGCCGCCAGCCAATTCCATCGCGAACTCCACCGATGCGATGGCATGACGCGCGACGAGGTGCCGTCCGATCATCACTTGGTTGACCGTATCGGCCGACGGAGCGTTGAGGCGAGCCGCCGCCAGCATGGATTCGTGGGCGAGACGCGCCGCGGCCAGCTCGGTCTCCATGCGGCCGGCGGTATACAGGTTGGGACTTTTCACGCGCTTGTTCTTGGCCAGTTCGATCGCGATATCGCGGCTGCTTTCCGCGACACCAAGATAGACCGCATAGATCAGCGGGAAGGCGATGGTTGCGATGATTTGAAAGAGCGGATGCCATTCGCCAGCGCGGCGGCGTGCGCCCACCGCACCGTCCGGCACGACATATCCGTCGATCAGGACATCATGCGAGCCGGTCCCGCACATGCCGAGCGTATACCACGTGTCGAGGATCTTCACGCTCGGCGCGCTCATCGGGACGCCGAAATGCAGGACCGTTCGCGTATCACCTTCGTCCAGGACGGCGCTGGTCATCAGCATGGTCCCGGCCGGTGCCCCCGATGCGAATGTCTTGCGTGCCGTGATCTTAAAACCGCCTTCGACCTTTTCGGCCGTTCCGGAACCTGCGATCCAATCGGATCCGCCGCTGGACATCAGAAAGATGCGCTCCGTCGCGATTTTCCTCAGAAGTGGCTCCATCGCGGCCAGCTGTTGGTGGGCCCAGCGCCAGGCTGGAATGGCCACCTGATGGGTATGCATGGCGAAGGCGAGCGCGGTGGATCCGCAATGATAACCGAGTACGCGCAGCATCGCGGCAAGCTCGTCTACGTCGGCGCCGCCGCCGCCCAGTTCGGCCGGGACGCCGGCTTCGACCAGTCCTGAGGTCTTCAGTAGCTCGAAATTCTCGGAAACAAACCTGTCTCCCTCCGTCGCGTCTTGCGCACGCTGGGCGAAGATCTTGCCGAGACGGTGTGCGGTTGCGACGACATCGTCCGGTGCGGACGGGGCGATAGTGCTTTGGATGGCTTCGATCTGGTTCATGGTGAAGCTCCCTCGATTGTCGTTATGTGTTTTCCGAAGGCTTCCAGTATCCGCGCAGATGGCCGCGGCTCTCCAGTCCACGAATTGTATCAGTTCATTATGGCGGCGTGGCGCCAATGGCCTATGGCGTTGTGAATGCTCATTTTTCCGGCCCTGTGGTGACGGCCGTACAAATAGGCGCTACAGTTTCTGTACTCGTATCGTTTGAGGACTTCGCCGCATAGAGAGGCCTTATGAACGAACGTCTGAAGTCTGGAAGCTATGGACAGTTTTGTCCGGTCGCGATGGCATCTGAAATTCTCTGTTCACGCTGGACGGCGCTGGTGCTGCGTGAATTGCTGCGCGGTTCGACGCGATTCAACGATCTTCGGCGCGGCGTTCCACGGATGTCGCCCAGCTTGCTGTCACGCCGGCTGAAAGAGCTGGAAGAGGCCGGCGTCATCGCGGCGCATGCAACCGACCAGCCCGGCGTGATGGATTACCGCCTCACTGAAGCGGGGCGGGATCTCGAACCCGTCATCATGTCATTCGGAATCTGGGGACAGCGCTGGATCGAATCCTCGCTTTCGCTCAAGAATCTCGATCCTTCGCTGCTGATGTGGGATATGCGGCGCAATATCGCGCCCGCAGTGCTTCCGGCCAGCAGATGCACCATTCGCTTTACCTATCCCGAACTGAGTGCCGGCCGGCGGACATGGTGGCTTGTGATCGACGGGGACGGCGTCGATCTCTGTTCGGTCGACCCCGGCTATGATGTGGATCTCTATGTCCGAAGTTCGTTACGCAACATGACGGCTGTCTGGATCGGTGTGACGACGCTGAAAGCGGAGATCGCATCGGGGAATGTTGTGATTGCGGGAAACGAGGCGGTCGCCCGCTCGATCCACGATTGGCTGGGCCTCAGCCCGTTTGCCAAGGAACCGAAGCGCGTCGCCGGTTGATGGGCGCGTGCTTGTTCCGGTGCGCGACCACCAACAAAAAAGGCCGGACATTCGTCCGGCCTTTTTGATTCGGTGCGGTTGACGCTTAGTTCAGCTTGGTGCCGAGCTCGGAGATCGCCGAATCGACAAGCTGTTCGGCGCGGGCACCCTGGACCTCTTTCGCCAGGATCTGGCGGGTCGCCTCGAGCGCCACATCGGTCGTAAGTGCCCGGATCTCGGCGGTCGCGTCGGCTTCCGCCTGGGCGATGCGGTCCATGGCCATGCGCTCGCGACGTTTGAGCGAGGCCTCAGCCTCCTCGGTCATCTTGGTGCGCAGGCTCTGGGCGCTCGAGCGAGCCTCTTCGACGATGCTCTGCGCTTCACGCTGGGCTTCGGCGAGCTTGCGCTTGGCCGAGGCCAGCATTTCCTGCGCTTCCTCACGCAGACGCATGGCTTCTTCGATGCGGGTCTGGATCTCGGCAATCTTCGCATCCAGCGCACCCGTGATCTTGCCGTAGATCGGCTTGATCGCAGCCAGGATCAGGATAGTGAAGGCGAGGCTGACCCAGAATGCGGGATCTTCCATGAAGTGCGGCATCGATCCCTCCTTACGAACGCGCTTGTAATGCGCTGTCGACCGCGGCGGCGATCGTCTGTTCGGCGGGCGCAGTGCCGATCAGGCGCTGCGTTGCCGTCTGGGCGACGCCGATGGCCGCTTCACGGATGCTGGTCCGCGCATTCGCCTTGGCCTTCTCGATCTCGGCCTCGGCGGTCTTGATCTGTCCGGCCAGGCGCTGACCGAGCGCTTCCTGCTTGGCGGCAGCATCGCTCGAGACTTCCTGGACCGCTGCGGCCACCGCGGCACGGGCGGCCTCGCGCGCCTTGGCGAGTTCGCTCGTATAGGCATCGGCATCCGCCTTGGCCTGAGTGCGAAGTTCCTCGGCGGCTTCCAGGTTGTCGTCGATCTTCTGCTGGCGCTCGGACAGCACATTGCCGATCCGCGGGAGAGCGACGCGCGCCATCAAGAGGTAGAGCACGACAAATGTGATCGCCAGCCAGATGACCTGGGGCGGAAATGTCGCGATATCAAATTGAGGCATGCACGCGCTCCGGAGATGCGGGGGCCGATTGACCAGGCGGAAGGATATTCCGCCCGGCCGCCGGCGCCTGCTTTAGCCGAACAGGATGATGAGGGCGATAACCAGCGCGAAGATGGCCAGCGCTTCGACGAGGGCGAAGGAGACCCACGCGGTGGTCGTGATGGCGCCCGCAGCGGCCGGGTTGCGGCCGACGGAGTTGATGAGAGCGGCCCAGATCAGGCCGATGCCGATGCCCGGGCCGACAAAACCGAGAGTGGCCAGGCCGGCGCCCACCATCTTCGCTGCTTCGAGTTCCATTGAGACGTCCTTTCTTGTCTGAATTTCGGTGTTCGGTTGGATTAGTGCAGATGAACTGCATCATTGATGTAGATGCAGGTCAGAATTGTGAAGATGTACGCCTGCAGGAAGGCGATCAGGAGTTCGAGGCCGGTCACGGCGACGAGGGCGGCGACCGGAACGACGCCGAGGAGGCCGAGCGGAATGACGAAGCCGCCGACGACCTTGAGCAGCGTATGGCCCGCCATCATGTTGGCGAAGAGACGAACGCTGAGGCTCACCGGGCGCGACAGATAGGAGATGATCTCGATCGGGATCAACAGCGGCGCCATGGCAATCGGCACGCCGTGCGGCAGGAAGAAGGAGAAAAACTTCAAGCCGTGCTTGGCGATCGCGATCACCGTTACCATCACGAAGATGAAGGCCGCCATCGCGAAGGTCACGATCAGATGGCTGGTGTAGGTGAAGGCGTAGGGCAGCAGGCCGAGCATGTTGCCGAAGAGAATGAACATGAACAGCGAGAAGACGAACGGGAAATACGGACGGCCTTCCTTGCCTACCGTATCCGTCAGCATCTTGGCGATGAAGCCGTAGGACATCTCGGCCAGCAGCTGCCAGCGGCCCGGGACGAGCGCGCGCGAGCGCACCGACAGGATCATCAGGGCGGAGGCGCAGATCACGGCGACGACCATGAAGGCGGCGGCATTGGTGAACGAGGCATCGACGCCGCCGATATGGATCGGGATCAGCGTCTTGATTTCGAATTGCGCGAGCGGATTGTGCGCTTCGGCCACCTAATTTCCCCCTCGGTCATGGCCCGTTATGGAGCCGTGTCGTCACTCTTCGTTTCGTCGCGCTGCCGGTAACCGGCTGCGTAACCATATCCGCCGGTGATCCGGAAGATATTCAGCATGCCCGCCGCAAACCCGAGAAGGGTAAAGACGATCAGGCACCAAGGCCGGGTTTCCAGCCATCGGTCGATTCCGTACCCGATGAGGGCGCCGACCCCCACCGCCGCCACAAGTTCGGTGGCGATACGATAGGCCAGCCCCATTCCACTCTGCGGTGAGGCTTGAACCGGGCGTTCCTCCGGCTGCTGCGACCGCTCGCGTGCGCGAGCGAGGCGGCTGTCGAAGTCCCCTCCGGTCTGCGGCCCTGACGGTTCGCTCATGTCCGAACCCTTCCCGAAGAGGTCAATCGGGCGGCGAAAGCCCAGGAAATCCGCGCCTCGCCGACGAAATCGGGCGGACCATATCGACCGCGTTCCACCCTGTCAAGTTGCCGCTGTCTTAGCATAAATCTATGAAAAATAAGAATTTTTCGGGTAACCGGCTGGGGCGCGAGAGCATCATTCCCACGAAAGCGGGAATCCAGAAATGCCAGACAAGACTGGATTCCGGCTCTCGCCTTGCTCGGCCGGGGATGACGGTCCTAGCGGTTAAGCCGTTGCGCGGATTTCCATGGCCGGCCGATCGGCCGAACGAATCACCCCGCGCAGACCTCGCGGACGCATCCGCGCAGCCAGCGATGAGCCGGATCGGCATCCAGCCGCGGGTGCCAAAGCAAGGAAACAGTGATCTCCGGCACGGCAACGGGCAGGGAAAAGCTGAACATCCCCGCGCGCAGGTTCCCGGTGTGCCGCTCGGGGACCACGGCGATCAGCTCGGTGGTGCGCGCCAATGCCAGGGCGGCCGAAAAACTGTCGACGATGACGGTGACGTCACGGTTCAGTCCGAGAGGCGCAAGATTTTCGTCGACCGGTCCTTGGTCCAAACCTTGTCGTGAGACGGCGATATGCCGACCGCCGACGAATCGCTTGGGCGTGATCCGGCCCTGGCTCAACGGATGGCCTTTGCGCACGACGCCGATGAAGCTGTCGCGGAATAGGGCCTGGGTGCGGACTTCCGGACTTGTCGTTTCATTTATCACACCGGTTTCCAGATCAACGGTGCCGTCGCGCAGCGGAGCGCTGTTCTTGTCCGGCTTGGGCATAAAGCAGAGGCGCACGCCAGGGGCCTCCTTGCCGATACGGGCGAGGAGCGCAGGTCCGAAATTCTCTACAAATCCGTCGCGGGTGCGAAGCGTGAAGGTCCGCGTGAGATGTTCGAGGTCAAGTTTCTCCATCGGCCGCAGGACCTCTTCGCCGTCCTGCACGATGCGGCCGACCCGCCCGCGCAGTTCGAGCGCGCGCGGTGTGGGAACGAGTCCGCGCCCGGCCCTGACGAGCAACGGATCGCCCGTCGCTTCGCGCAGGCGGGCAAGTGCCCGGCTCATGGCTGAAGGGCTGAGGCGCAGCCGGCGCGCGGCGCGCGCAACGCTTCCTTCCGCGAGCAGTACGTCCAGGGTGACAAGCAGGTTGAGATCCGGCCTCGGCATGATTCGACCATAACACGGTTCGATCATGATGTGGCGTCAAACGCACGAATACAATGCAAATCGTGCATATTCCGCCAGGTATCTTCCGGCGTTAGTTTTCCCCCAAAGCCTGTTGGGGCTGTCGAAAACGAAACCGGGAAACGAAATCATGTCCAAGCCAATCGTCATCGGTCGCGGCGCAGTGGAGATCGAGGGCAATGAGCAGGCCCCGTCCATACGTCTGGCGCTCGCCGCGCTTTCGCTCTCAATGCTGTTGTCGGCGCTTGGCGTCAGCGTTGCCAATGTCGGTCTGCCGACGATGGCACATGCATTCGATGCATCGTTCCAGGACGTTCAATGGATCGTGCTGGCTTACCTGCTTGCCGTCACCACCCTTGTCGTCGGTGCCGGCCGGCTCGGTGACATGATGGGACGCCGCAGGTTGCTGCTGGTCGGGCTCTTCCTGTTCACGGCGGCATCGGTTTTGTGCGGCATGGCGAACGCGCTGTGGCAGTTGATCGCCGCGCGCGCGCTTCAGGGCGTCGGTGCATCGATGATGATGGCGCTGACTATGGCATTTGTCGGCGAGGCGGTGCCGAAGGAAAGGACCGGCAGCGTCATGGGATTGTTGGGCACGATGTCTGCCATCGGCACCGCGCTGGGCCCGTCGTTGGGCGGCGCGCTGATCGCGACGGCCGGATGGCGGGCGATCTTTCTGGTCAATGTGCCGCTGGGTATCGTTGCTCTTGTGCTCGCCCGGCGTTGCTTGCCGATCGACCGCGAGACCTCCGCAGCCGAGCGAGCGAAATTCGATCGTGCGGGTACGTTGCTGCTGGCGCTGACGCTCGCGGCCTATGCGCTCGCCATGACGATCGGGCGGGGGACGTTCGGTGCATTCAATTTCGTGTTGCTGTTGTCTGCCGCCGTCGGCGCCGGCCTGTTCGTGTTTGTCGAGGCGCGCAGCGCGTCACCTCTCATCCGATTGGCGATGCTTCGCGATCCGATGTTCGGTGCCGGCTTGATTGCGAGCACAATCGTCTCGGCCGTGGTGATGACCACGCTGGTGGTCGGACCGTTCTATCTATCCATTGCGCTTGGGCTTGATGCGGTTCTCGTCGGCTTCGTCATGTCCGCGGGCCCGTTGGTCGTCGCGGTGAGCGGGGTACCGGCAGGACGGATCGTCGACCGTTTCGGAGCACCGGGCATAACGATCATGGGGCTGAGCGCGATGGCCGTCGGATGTTTCGGTTTTGCCGTGTTCCCCGCGTCGTTCGGTGCCGCCGGTTACGTCGTGTCGCTTGTTGTCGTCACCGGCGGTTATGCGTTCTTCCAGACCGCCAACAACACTGTCGTGATGGCGGGTGCGACACCGGATCGACGCGGCGTGATCTCAGGGATGCTCAACCTGTCGCGTAATCTCGGCCTTGTCACCGGTGCGTCGGTCATGGGGGCGGTATTCTCGTTGACGTCCGCCACGAACGACATGGCGACGGCGCGGCCAGAGGCGGTGGCCGTCGGAATGCGCGCCACGTTCGTGGTCGCCATGCTGGCGATTGTGATCTCGCTCGGCATTGCGGCTGGCGGGCGCCGTTTGGCGGCCCGCCGCACGCATGCGCCGATGCGCCGCAGTTAGGCGGTCGCGCGGATTTCCATGGCCTGGCTGAGGTCGACCGAGACGAGCTGGGACACGCCGCGCTCGCCCATGGTCACGCCGAACAGCCGGTCCATGCGCGCCATGGTCATGCGATGGTGAGTGATGACCAGGAAGCGGGTCGACAGCGAATGCGCCATCTCGCTGACCAGGGAGCAGAACCGGTCGACGTTGGCTTCGTCGAGCGGCGCGTCCACTTCGTCCAGCACGCAGATGGGGGCGGGGTTGCTGAGGAACACCGCGAACAGCAGCGACAAGGCGGTCAGCGCCTGTTCGCCGCCCGACAGCAGCGACAAGACCTGCATCTTCTTGCCGGGCGGGCTCGCCATGATCTCGACGCCGGCGTCCAGCGGATCTTCCGATTCGGTGAGCGTGAGGTAAGCGCGCCCGCCGCCGAACAATTGCACGAACAGTTTCTGGAACTGCTCGTCCACCTGTTTGTACGCGGTGAGCAGGCGTTCGCGCCCTTCGCGGTTCAGTTCCGAGATACCGCGACGCAGTTTGTCGATCGCCTGGACGAGATCGTTCTTCTCGTTGGAGAGCGTTTCCATCTGGTCGGTCAGTTCCTGCGCTTCGGCTTCGGCGCGCAGATTGACCGGGCCCATGGTCTCGCGTTCGCGATGCAGGCGTTCGACGCGCCGTTCAGCCGATTCGAGATCGGGCAGCGCATCGCCTTCGTCCAGGCCCGCCATTTCGCGCAACATCGCGGGTGCTTCCTGCAGGCGGTCGCGGATGCGTTCGGTGAGCGCCACTTCGCTTTGACGCGCCTGCTCGACGGCAGCTTCGGCACGCACCCGGGTTTCGCGTGCACCCGACAGGCGATGTTCGGCCTCGCGCAGCGCCTTGTCGGCATCGGATGCGAAGCGTTCGGCTTCGGCCAGCTTGTCGGCGCAGGCCTGGCGTTCGCCCTCGGCCGTTTCGATGCGTTCCATCAGTTCCGCGTTGCGGCGGTCGATCTCGGCCGGCTTGTCGCTGATCGCGGCAAGCTCGTCCTCGGTCTGCGCCTTGCGTTCGCTCAATTGTTCCTGGCGCTGCATCGATCCGTCGCGCCGTTCGGCCCACGAGTTCTTCTCGGTCTCGATCGCGCTGAGGCGGCGGCGGCGGTCGGCGAGCTGACGGGTGAGCCCTTCGAACGCGCTCTGGGTTTCCACCAGATGCGCGCGTTGCGCCGCAACGTTGCCGCGCAGTTCTTCCTGCTCGATGCGGCCGGGTTCAGGATCGGGCATCGCGGCGCGCGCGGCCTCGGCATCCTCGAACGTGGCGACGGCTTCGGCGACGTCGGCCGCGATGCGGTCCGCGGTCTCGCGGCGTGCCGACAGCCGGGTATCGTTCTCCGCGCTCTTTTGGCGAAGTTCAGCAAGCGCGACGCGGGCCTGGGTGTATTCGCGCTCCATGTTCTGGAGCTCCTGGCGCGCGGCCTGCTCGGCGACTGCGGCCTCGCGCATCGCGGTGCGCGCGGCTTCATCGGCCGCCTCGGCCTGGGCGGCGGCTTCGGCGAGCGCGACCATCTGTTCGCGAAGTTCGGCCAGACGGTTGCGCTGTTCCAGGCGGATCGCCGCGGACGTCGGTGCTTCGGCGGCGGCAACAAAGCCGTCCCAGCGCCACAATGCGCCGTCCTTGGTGACCAGGCGCTGGCCGTTGTGCAGTTGGCCGGCGAGACGGCGGCCGGTTTCCTCGTCGGGCACCACGCCGATCTGCGACAGGCAGCGCTTCATGGCATCCGGCGCCGTGACGTAGGCGAGGAGCGATTCGGCGCCGGACGGCAGGTTCGGCTGTTCGTGCGGCGAGTCGAGGCGCTGCCAGTGGATCGGCGCAGCCTCGTCGGTTGATGCATCGAGATCGTCGCCGAGTGCGGCACCCAACGCTTTCTCGAAACCGGGTTCGACCTTCACTGCATCGATGAGCGAGGGCCAAAGCTCGGGATCGCCCGCTTCGAGCAGGCGGGCCAGTGCTTTGATTTCCGCATCCAGGCGCGTGGCATCGGCGCCGGCGCTGCGCGCGCGTGCCGCGGTCTCTTCGACACGCGCCGCGGTCTCGCCGCGCCGCGCCTCGGCTTGCTGGACGGCGTCTCGCCCCGTCTCGACATTCTGTTCGGCTGTCTCCAGACGAGTCTCGGCTTGTGCGAGCGTCGCGGGATCGATGGCGTGCGCCATGATCTCCTCGATCTGGCGATCGACGTCGGCGGCGTTGGAGCGCAGCCGTTCGACGCGCGCGCTCAGCTCGTTGCGGCGGCGGTCGAGGTCGGCGCGCTGCGCATCCTCGGCGGCGAGGCGCTGGGTGAGGGCGGCGAGGCGCGCTTCGATCGTATCCGTATCCTCGCGCGCGGCATAAAGCTTCGCGCGCGCGGTCGCCATCTGGGCCTCTTCGCTGCCGGCGGCGGCGCCGAGTTCGATCTCTTCGGCGCTCAGGCGTTCCATCGCGGCATCGGCATCGGCGACGAGGGCGGCTTCGCGCGTCAGATCCTCGCCGATCTGTTGCAGGCGGCGTTCGCTGTCGAGGCGCGAGGCCTCGATGCGGGCGCGTTCTTCTTCCAATTGTTCTTGCGCGATGCGCAGGCGCTGCAATGCGGCGGCGGCGCGCGCTTCATCCTCGCGCAGCGGCGGCAGGGTGGATTGCGCGTTCGCCTGTTCGGTCGCGGCATGTGCCGCCGCACCCGTGAGATCGGCGACGACGCGTTCGGCTTCGGCCAGTTGTTCCTCGGCGCGCGCGAGTTCTGCGGCTGCGTTGTCCCACAGCAGCGTGAACATCGTCGCTTCGGCCTTGCGGATATGGTCGTTCAGGTTGCGATAGCGCGCAGCCTGACGCGCCTGCTTGCGTAAGGATTGCAGCTGGGCTTCGAGCGTGACGAGGACGTCGTTCAGCCGTTCAAGGTTGGCTTCGGCGGCCTTGAGGCGCAGTTCTGCCTCGTGACGGCGCGAGTGAAGCCCGACGATGCCGGCGGCTTCTTCGATCAGCATGCGCCGTTCGGTGGGTTTGGCCGAGATGATCTTGCTGATCTGGCCTTGGCTCACCAGCGCGGTCGACCGCGCGCCGGAGGCCTGGTCGGCGAACAGCAGATGCACATCGCGGGCGCGCACGTCGTTGCCGTTGACGCGGTATTGCGAGCCCTTTTCGCGTTCGATACGGCGGCTGATCTCCAGCACTTCGGCTTCGTTGAACGCGGCGGGTGCGGTGCGGTCCGAATTGTCCAGCGTCAGGATCACTTCGGCGATGTTGCGCGCCGGACGGTTCGACGTGCCGGCAAAGATCACGTCGTCCATCTCGGTGCCGCGCATCTGCTTGGCAGAGGTTTCGCCCATCACCCATTTCAGGCTTTCGACGATGTTGGACTTGCCGCAACCGTTGGGTCCGACGATGCCGGTGACGCCGGGCATGATGTCGAGTTCGGTCGGATCGACGAAGGATTTGAAGCCGGTCAGACGGACTTTTGTGAACTGCACTGTTTCGCGCCCCCGCGCTAACGTTACGGTTTGCGTGTGGTGTTGCTTAACGACTTACTTTTGGCCCTTGGCGGCGAGCGCCGCGTCGAGCTGCTTGCGGAACTCGGCCACCGAATATTCGCCGGTGACCTTTTTGCCATCGATGAGGAAGGTCGGCGTCGCGTTGATCTTCTGCTCCTTGTCGGCCTTCTCGCGCATGGCGACCATGCCGTCGAAGATCTCGCGGTTATTGATGCAGGCGTTGTATTGCTCGGCGGAAAGGCCGGCGACCGAGCCCAATCGTTGCAAGGCCTGTGACGGATCGGCCGCGCGCATCCAATTGGCCTGAGTCAGGAACAGCGTCTCGATCAGGCCGAAATAGCGTTCCTTGGGCGCGCAGCGCGCCATCATGGCGGCGGTGAGCGCCAGGCGGTCGAGCGGGAAGTCGCGGTAGATCAGCTTCACCTTACCGGTCTCGACATAGTCTTTCTTAACCGTCGGTAGCACTTCTTTGGCGAAATTCGCGCAGTGCGGGCAGGTCAGTGACGCATATTCGACCAGGGTGACCGGGGCCTCGGCATTGCCCAGGACCCGCTCCGACAGGATGTCCTCGACCGGCGGCAGGCCATCGGCCGCCACAGCCGCAGAAATATGGGCGACGGGCGCAAAGGCGAGCAGTGCCAGCAGGACGAATCCCCGGACGGCTCGGAATAACACAATATTTCCGGACATTCTTCCTCCGAACCACAACATGTGGTGATCATAAGGGGGCTAAAACGACTCTACAAGCGACGAAAAAAGCGGCGTTTCTAAGGCCTTAGCGGTTATCCACAGGAGCGGCCAGACCCCGAAACAGGCATCTCGACCTCACCCGTAACCCCTAGGCCTGGTCCCCGGCCCTCGGCCTTAAGACCGGCCGCGTCCGATGGCCTCGCCCAGGCCGCGCAGCGCCGCCTTGAGATCCGGATCGTCGATGACGCCGAGCCGTCGATCCAAGGCCTGGCGTTTTTCCGGGGCAAGAGCAGGCTGGGGCTTAGGCTTAGGTGCCTCGATCCGCTTCACCGGGCCCTGGATCAGGCGCACCTTGGCCACTGCCCGATAGCCGAAATGGCCATTGATACGCTCGATCATCTGGGGTTCCAGATGCTGCAATTCAAGCGCGAGCGAGGCATTGCCGACCCTGAGGTGTAAGGTGCCTTCGCTGCGTTCGCCCTGGGCGTAGGCGATTCGCTCCGGCATGGTGGACCGTGCGAGCACCGGCCCTACGATCTTTTCCCATTCCGTGACGATCGCCGCCGCGCCGAAGCCGCGCGCGCCGAAGATCGGCTTCATCAGCTTTTCGACGTTGACGCCGATGGAACGGATCTGATGGCGGCGGACGGTTCCGGTCATGCCCCTAGTTTAGGCCCGCCCCGTTTGGCTGCAAGCCACCCCCCAAGCCAGCCGATGATGCGGCCGTCGGCAACCGCCAATCCGATGAAGATCAGCGCCATCCCGCCAAGCTGGGTCAGCGTCATCCGCTCGCCGAGGAAGGTGACCGCCAGGAGAATCGCACTGACCGGGGAAAGGAACGTGACCAGCATGGTATTGGTCGCGCCCGAGCGCGCCAGCACCTTGAAATAGATCAGATAGCCGAACACGGTCGACAGCACGGCGAGGGCCAGCACGCTGGCCCAGGCGGCCGCATCGGGCGCGGGCAGCGTCCATGGCTGGTCGATCAGGAGCGCTACCGGGGCTATCATGAGGAATGCGATGCTGAACTGACCGGCCGAGGCCGCGGCGGGGTCAAGGCCAAGACGCGCGACGCGGCGGCCGTAGACGCCGGCAATCGCATAGGATAGCGCCGCACCCAGCATGGCGAGTTGCGGGGCGATGCCGCTACCCAACTCGCTCAGCCGTTCGCCGCCCATCAGCACGATCACGCCGCCGAGCCCGGTGAGCAGCGCGATCAGGCGCGACGCGGTGATCTTGTCGTCCGTGCTCCATAGATGCGCGACCAGGATGGTGAACAGCGGCGTCGTCGCATTGAAGATGGAGGCGAGCCCCGCGCCCAATCCGGTCTGGCCCCAGGCGATCAGGCTGAACGGGATTGCGTTGTTGAGCAGGCCCAGTACGGCGACGACGATGATGCGTTCGCGGGTGAGGCGCGGGAAACGCCCGCTCATGCCGAGCCAGATGATCAGCAGGGCGGCGCCGAGACCCAGGCGGATCGCGACGAGCGTGAAGGGATGGAAGCCGGCGAGCGCCAGTTCGATGAAAATGAACGAGCCGCCCCAGATGACCGACAGCAGCGCGATCCACAGCCAATCGGCGGGCGCCATTCTGATCGTCGGGGAAGCCATGCGTCCTGCATAACGCAAGAGAGGGTTTTCTTCACTCTGATTCTTGTGGATACCATGGTGCGTGGCACGCAGATCGAGATCGCAGATATCGGAAACGCTGCCCGCGCGGCCTCGCGCGGAAACGGCGGTCATGCGGCCGCGCGCGGAGACGTCGCTCGCAGGACCGAGCGCCAATGCATTACTTGCGTGGTACGACCGTCACCGCCGCACGCTGCCGTGGCGCGCACTGCCGGGCGAGGTGGCCGATCCCTATCGCGTCTGGCTGTCGGAGATCATGCTGCAGCAGACCACCGTTGCCGCAGTGAAACCTTATTTCGATACGTTCCTTGCGCGCTGGCCACGCGTCGAGGATCTGGCCGCCGCCGCGCTCGACGAAGTGCTGCATGCCTGGGCGGGGCTCGGCTATTACGCGCGTGCGCGCAACCTGCATAAATGCGCGAAGGTCGTGGCCGAACAGTATGGCGGACGCTTTCCCGATACCGAAGCGGGCCTAGCCGAACTGCCAGGGATCGGTCCCTATACGGCGGCAGCCATCGCCGCCATTGCGTTCGATCGCGTGGCGAGCCCGGTCGACGGCAATATCGAGCGCGTGGTCGCGCGTCTGTTCTGCGTTGAAGAAGCGATGCCTGCGGCGAAACCGAAGCTTCGTGCACTCGCCGCCACGCTCACGCCGCAGGCGCGCGCGGGCGATTACGCGCAGGCCGCGATGGATCTGGGTGCGACCATCTGTACGCCGCGCAAGCCCGCCTGTTCGCTCTGCCCGTGGATGGATGTGTGCCAGGCGCGGGCACTTGGCCGTCAGGAAGAATTCCCCAAGCGCGCGGCCAAGGCGGAAAAGCCGACGCGGCGCGGCATCGTTTTCTGGGCAATTGATGATAAAGGCTGCGTGCTGCTGCGCCGGCGCGATGAAAAAGGATTGCTGGGCGGCATGATGGAATTCCCCTCGACCGAGTGGGTCGAGACGCGCGCCACCGTGGCGGCCGCGGCCAAGAGCGCCCCGGTGCGCGCCGAATGGCGCGAATTGCCCGGCCTCGTGCAACACACCTTCACGCATTTCCATCTGGAGCTGACGGTGCTGGCCGGGCACACGGCGAAAGGCCAAGGTCAGATCAATAAGGGCCAGATCAATAAGAGCCCGGTCGATGGTGTGTGGGTGCCGGTCGACCGGTTGTCGGATCATGCGCTGCCCAACCTGATGAAAAAGGTCGCGCGCCACGCGCTGAAGCACCTTTCGTAAACGCTGCCGTGCGCGGCGGCCAAGGTCGTACCACCGCACTGGAATCGTCTCTATACTGCGCCCGCCTTAATGTGGCCGCGGTCTCCGCGCGCTCGGGGATGGCTCGGTTGGCCGAGCGCGCGCCCCGCGCGGAGACTTCGCGATAGATGGTTAATAGACGGCCGCGCGGCCGACCCCACCAATCCCCGCGCGGCCTATCACAGGGACAAAGATGACGAAGAACGGCCGTTTGATCGATATCCACCAGCATTACCTTTTGGATGAATACAAGGCGGCGTTGGCCACGCTCGGCATCGGCGGCAGTGCCGAACGCTCCTGGCCCGATTGGTCGCCCGCCAAGACCGACGACGTGATGGCCAATGCGGGGATCGATGCGGCCGTCATGTCCATCGCTTCGCCCGGCACCTATTTCGGCGATATCGATTTCACCAAGAAGCTGGTCGCGACCTGTAACGATGGTTTCGCCCGCCTGGTGAGCGACAATGCCAAACGCTTCGGTGCACTCGGCATGGTTTCACTGCCCGACGCCGCGCAGGCTGCGCGCGAGGTGGAATTCGTGCTCGATACCTTGAAGCTCGACGGCTTTGGGTTGGTCTCGCACTATGACGATATCTATCTCGGCGATCCCGACTGGAACGAATTCTATGCCGAGCTGGACAAGCGAAGCGCGGTCGTTTTCGTCCATCCCGTCCGCCCCATGAAGGCGGGTCGCGCGATCTATCATTTCCCAAGCGGCTTCGTGGAACTGGTGGCTGCCTCGGGCCGCGTCATCGCCAATCTGCTTGCGACCGGCACGTTGGAGAAGTTCCCCAATATCCGCTGGGTCATCCCGCACGCCGGTGGGATCATGACCTCGATCCTGTATCGTTTGTCGAAGTTCGACACGATGCGCGCCTTCAAGCATAACGTGCCCAAGGGTGTGTCCACCTATCTCAATAATCTCTATTTCGACATGGCGCAGGCGACCGATCCGGCGACGCTCCAGGCGTTTTTCCAGGTCGCCTCAAAGGACCGCGTCATGTTCGGCACCGATTACCCGCAGGCCATCGACATCGACAACGTGGTACAGGACACCATCGACGGCCTTGCCGCGCTGCCCGGTTTCGACGAGGCGAGCCGCCGCAAGATCATGTCGGAAAACGCGCTCGGCCTTTTCCCGAGATTGGCCTAGGGCGGGAATGCTATCGGCCGGTGCGGCGGCCCAGGTTCGAGAGGACAGCGGGATGGGGGAGCGGATCAAGCGCTGGATCGCCGATGCACGGCGAGACGTGGTCGTGCTCTATCTCGCGGCGCGCGATCCGCGCGTGCCGTGGCATGCGAAGGGGCTGGCGCTCGCCACCGTGGCTTATGCGTTCAGCCCCATCGACCTGATCCCCGATTTCATTCCGGTGCTGGGGCTGTTGGACGATCTGATCATTCTTCCGCTTGCGATCTGGCTGGCGGTGAAGCTGATCCCGGCCGAGGTGATGGAGGATCTGCGTGCGCAGGCCGAACGGCGGATCGCCGACAAATCGCGTAGCCGGCCGCGTAACTGGGCCGGTGCCATCATCGTCATCGGCCTGTGGTTGGCGCTCGCTGTTGCGATCTGGTTCGCGCTGACCGCCGCGCACGAATGAGGGCGACGACCCGCCCGATTATGGACAGGTCGAGCCGTTCGTGAAGCTGATCGAGCCGGTTACGCCGCCGGTATTCTCGCACTCACCGGCCACCAGCACATTGCCGGTCGATCCGGCGTTGATGGTGGTATTCCCTAAGGATACGGCATTATTGGTTGTGCCGTTTTGAGCGCTGAACCTGTTTTCCTGCAATGTCGCGATCACGCCACCGCCGCTAAATCGGAGGGCGTGTACGACACCCGGTCCCGATGCGCTGAACGTATTCCCGGTTGCCGTGATCGAACTTGTGCCGTCGACGTACAGAGCGATGATCGTGCCGCTCGTCGTCGTACCGGAAATCACGTTGTCGGTGAGCGTAACTCCTGTGACGTGGCGTCCTCCTACAACGAAGTTCACCGTATTCGTGTTGTTGGTGATCGTCAGGCCGGTCAGCGTGGTATTATTGGCAAGCGTGACGACGCCGCCTGGGGGGACTGCGCCAAACGAACCGTTTATGACGCCTGCCGCAGCGCTGAGCGGGGCGATGCGTCCGGATGGGCTGCGTACGGTTGCGAAATTGGCGCCTATGAGCGTTTGACCTTCTCTCAATATCGTCTCGCCCACGGTGTTGAATGTGCCGCTCAGCAGCACGGTCGAGCCGTCGCCGGCGTTTTGCACCGCGGTTGGCAGGTGGGCGCCGGTGGTCGAGTTGCTGCTGATCACCGAGAAGGTCGTGCCGTCCGCCAATTGCGTCGCCGTTTCCGGCGTGCCGTAATCGCCGGCCTGGGCGACGATATCGACATCGCGCACGACGGGGGTGGTCATGCGGTGTTCCTGCGCGGTGAGCCGGCGGTTGCGTTGTGCCTCGGATTGCAGCGGGATGCGCAGCCGCAGCGAGCCGAAGCCCTGGCTGCCGCGAACGTCGTCGTTTTGCCACTCCGCACCAAGCGTGACCCGTGTACCGTTCGGCAGGTTCGGAATCTCGTAGGCCGTCAATTCGGCGCGGAAACGCGGCCCGGTGATGTCGGGCGCGGCGTCGTCGGTATCGTAGAAATGGAACCCGCCGCCATAGAGGCGGAAGTCATAGGGGCTCTCGAATTCGAACACCGGCACGCGCCAGCCGACCTCGGCGTCGAAGCCCTGCAACGCGCGCTCCTCGCCGCCGCGAAAGATGACGGACGTGCCTGATAGGGTCGCCGTGTTCAGCGCATCGACATTTTTGACCGTCTCGCCGACCGGCCAATAGGTGTTGGCGCGCAGGTCGAAATGGCGCCCCAGCGCCTCGGCGCCGAAGGTCAATTGATTGAAATCGTTGTCGTAGCCGGTCTCGCGCCGGTCGAAATAGCCGTAGGCGCCGAGGTTCCAGCCGCTCGTGAGCATGTGGCGCACGCCGACACCGAAATTGCCTTCCTTCGATTGCTCGTCGTCGAAGCGGTAGCGCGCATTGCCGAACAGAAGGGTGTCGTTGTCCTGCCAGAACGGGACCATGAGATCGGCTTCGCCCAGGCTGCGTTTGCTGCCGAGCTTGCCTTCGAAATCGATCGATGCGCCCCATTTGGGAGCCTCTTGCGCCTGTGCCATTGCGGTGCAAGCCAGGCAGAGTCCGGCAACGAATGCCCCAAATTTAACGCCCACTTGGTCCCCCCAAATGCCCCCAATCCAACGTCATAGGCCTAACATGGACACGGGATGTCCGCAACGTTGAGACGAAAAAGAGGGGAATTTCCCCTCTTTGTTGCGTTCCGTCGGTGGCGGAGAGATTTGCGCGCCCGGTTTTATGCCTTCGGGCGCCCGGTGACCTCGTTCACGAAATCGACCATGTCCTGGCCGACGCTCGTGTCCTCGGTGTTCACCGACAGGATTTCCGACATATGGCCGTGGCCGGGAATGATGCGGAACCACGGTGCCACACCGTCACGTTCGAGCAGCGCCTGACCCATGTCGAAGGCGGCCTTTTGGAATGGCAGCGAGTCGCCCTCGGCCAGTATGACGTAGACGGGGATCTTGGCCGGACCCATGTTGGCGATGGCCGACATCTCCTGGAACTTGCTCTTGTCCGGGCCGTAATAGGGCGATGCGCGGTCGCCCGGCGCGTTCTCCACGTCAGGACGGCACTGGCCGGACATGATGATCGCGCCCGCAATCGTGCCTTGGGGCGGCTGAACCGCCTTGTGCAGCGCGTAGGTGCCGACATGCGTGCCGCCCGACGAATGGCCCATCACGACGATGGCGTCCGGATCGCCGCCATATTCGGCGATGTGCTTGCGCGCCCACTCGACCGCAGAGCCGATATCGCGCGCACCGTCCGGCCATTGGATTTCGGGCGCGTAACGATAGGTGCCGTTGCAGCAGATGATGCCGTTCTTGGCGAAGAAGTCGCCGACATTGCCGTAGAACGCGCCCTTCTTAACGTTCTTGTGGCCCGAGATGAATCCGCCGCCATGAAAGAACATGACGACCGGCAGCTTCTTGCCTTTTGCACCGGCGGGCGCGTGCACGTCCAGGACCTGGCGTTCGTGATCGCCGTAATGGATATCCATGGTGAGTTCAACGCCATCGGTTTTGATGCCGCGCTGGAGCTCGGCATACATGTCGTAGCTCATCATCATGTGGTCGCGCGACAGGCCGCGCCCGGCCGCAAAAAGGTGGGCGCGGACTTCCTCCGCCGTGCGCGGCTTGGTGACTTCGTTCATGTCTTACACTCAACTTTCAACTTTAAGATGGCCTGTGCTTTGCACACATAGAATGTGTGGCACAAGTGCGGCCATGACGACGGGGTTTACGGGATTTCAGTTCTTCGGCGTCAGCATATCGATCAGTTCGCGTTTCACGACCTTGCCGCTGGCGTTTGTCGGGAACTTGTCCATGAAGACGACGTTCTTCGGACGCTTCGGCCCGCCGAGCTTGTCGCGGCAGAAATCGATGAGTTCGGTTTCGGTCATCGGCTCCTTGGCGATGACGCAGGCGACGACCTTCTCGCCCCAATCCTTGTCGGGAATGCCGACGACCGCGACCTGATCGACCTTGCCGTAGCTCATCAGCACGGGCTCGATCTCGGCCGGATAGACGTTGATGCCGCCGGTCTTGATCATCTCACGCTTGCGCCCGCACATATAGAGATAGCCTTCCTCGTCGCGGCGGATCAGATCGCCTGTGACCAGCCAGCCGTCGCGCAGCACCTTCGCGGTTTCCTCGGGCCGTTCCCAATAACCCTGGAAGACCGAGGGACCGCGGATCGCCAATTCGCCGATCTCGCCGACGGGCACCGGGCGCAGATCGTCATCCACCGCTTCCATGCGGAACAGGCGTCCCTCGCGGCCCAGGCTGTCGTGCAGGTGGCCGTACTTCTCGGGATTGTCGAAGGTCTTCTGATAATCTTCCGGCTTCTTGAAGCTGACGCGCCCGCCGCCTTCCGACGAGCCGTAGCCGGTATGGAAGCCTGCGTGGAAGGTTTTCTGGCCGCGCATGAGGTCCATGGATTCGTGATCGCGCGAGCCGGAGAAGGTACGCAAGGACGACAGGTTCGCCTGCTGGAAGCCGGGATGGGTGGCAAAGCGGCGCACCATCGTATCCATGGCGTAGCCGAAGGTGATCTTCTCGCGCTCGATCATCTCGAAATACTGGGCCGGGTCGAAGCGTCCCAGCAGCACGGTTTTCGTGCCGCGGATGACGAAGCGCGACATTTCGGTGATCGCCATGCCGGCGGCGAGCGGAGACGAGATCGAGGCGACATCGTCATCGAACATCGGCTGTTCGAACAGGCCGACCGCGCCCGCCATGACGAAATTGCTGTGCGACCGGATGCAGCCCTTGGGCGCGCCGGTCGTGCCGCTCGTATATTTGATGGTGAGGTAGTCGGAGGGCTCGATATTGACGTTCGGATCTTCGTCCGACGAGTTGCGCAGCATCTCGTGGTAGTCGATCTCGAGGCCGTGGCCTTCGCCGACGCCGATGACATGCTCCACCGTCTTGAGCTGATCCGAGATCTCCTTGATGACCGGCGCGCCTTCGCGTTCGACGATGACGAACTTGGCACGCAGGTCGTTGGCGATGTAGCTGATCTCCGCACCGACCGAACGGGGCAGCGACGGTGCGCTGATCACACCGATCTTGGCGAGGCCATAATAGATCTCGATGAATTCGATGCAGTTATCGACCAGCAGCAACGCACGGTCGCCCTTTTTCGCGCCGATCTTGGTGAGCGCGTTGGCGACGCGGTTGGCCGCGTCGTTCAGGCTCTTCCACGTGGTGCGCCGGTCGAAGAAGATGAAAGCCTCTTTGTCCGGCATGTTGCGGGCGTTGTAGGCTAGTGTTTCGCCGAGAATCATGACTTTGTCCCAGTTGCTTTCTTCGTTGATGCGCTGCGCACGAAATCGAGCAGCGCGGATTCGATCTGCACATCGCCGGAGCCGATGGCCATCTGTTCGGAGAAGTGATTGTGTCCGACGAAGTGGGCGATACGCGGCATCCGGCCGGAGCGCTGCGTCAGCGCATCGACCATCGCGGTGAAGGAACGGTTGAAGGAATGGGGCTCCAGCTCGGCGGTGGAGAGGAACACCTCGAAATCGCCCCAGTTCGCCGCCGGGATCAACGCGCGCTCGGCCCAATGGTCGACCGCGCCGTAATAGGCGAGGTGATTGGAATCCGGGTTGTCGGGCGTGAGGTAGAATCCGCCCGACAGGATCATCACGCCGGCGATGCCTGGATTGCTCTTGGCGCCATCCTTGGGGTGCAACTCGGGCCGTAGAGCATAGGTCGCGACATGGGTCGCGCCCGACGAATGGCCCATGATGAAGATCTTGTCGGGATCGCCGCCGTACTGCGCGACGTTCTTGCGCGCCCAGGCCACGGCGGCGCCCACGTCCTCCGCGCCGCCCGGCCATTGGGTCTCAGGGGCGAGGCGATAATTGGCGTTGATGCCGATCATGCCGTTGCGTGCGAAGAAATCGGCAACATTGCCGTAGATCCATTGGCCGTGCCGGTTCTTGTCGCCCTGCACGAAGCCGCCGCCGAAGAAGAACATCACGACGGGAAGGAGGGCTGCGGACTTCTCCTTCGGTGCATGAACGTCGAGGCGGTGACGTTCATGCGGACCGAAAGGAATATCCATCTCGATCGTAAAGGAATCGCGCGGCTGTCGTTTCAGCAGCGCGATGTAGTGGGCCTGCACGTGCTCGCGCACCGCTTCCGGCGTGAAGCCGCGCGTTTCCGCGAGCACGTCCGTGATCGTCTTGGCCATCTCAGCCTTTCTTCTTGGCCGCGGTGGTCAGCACGAAGTCGAGCACGTCGTCGGCCAGCATCGGATCGCCGGTGCCGAACGAGAGCGTCTGCGAGAAGTGGTTATGGTCGAGCAGATATTTGACGCGCGGCAGGCGTCCGCCCTTAGCCGCGAGTTCATTGACCAACAGGGCCATGCCTTGTTGGAAGTTGAATGGTTCGTTCTCGGCGGTCGAGATGAAGATGTCGAAATCGCCCCACACCACGTTGCCGGGCGTGCCGCGCGCGGCATGCTTGGATGCATCGTCGCCGTAATAGGCGATCGCGTTGGGCGCCTTGCTGTTGATGGTGTAGCCGCCAGACGTGAGGATCAGGCCCGCCACGCCCTCGCGCGGGCCTGCCGGCAGGTCCTTGTGCAGGCCGAACTGCGCGACGTGGGTGGCGCCCGCCGAATGGCCCATGACGAAGATCTTGTTCGGATCGCCGCCGTATTTGGCGATGTTCTTGTGAACCCAGGATACCGCCGCGCCCACATCCTCGGCGCCGGCCGGCCATTTGTGCGCGGGTGCGAGGCGATAGGTCGCATTCACGCCGATGATGCCGTTGCGGGCGAAGAAGTCGGACACATTGCCGTAGACCAGTTCGCCGACGTCGTTCTTGTTGCCGGCGATCAGGCCGCCGCCGTGGAAGAACACCACGACCGGCGCGCCGGAGGGCTTCTTTTCGGGCACGTGGATGTCGAGCAGGTGGCGCTGCGGATCGGTGCCGTAGCTTACGTCCTTTTCGATGGTGAAGCCGGTACGCGGCAGCGATTTCAGGAGAGGGATGTAGAGTGCGCGCGTATTCTTGAGGATGTCGTCGTTGAGATTATTCATCTCGCGCAGCTTGGGCGCGATATCGCCCGGTACGCCGCGCGGACCGATCTTCCCGTTTTCTGGGCTTTTGCTCATCTGATCCATGGTCGCTCCTCCTGGTGGCTTTACGCCTTGCGCGGAAGTCTATTGACACTTCATTGCCTGCGTCAATGTTTTTGCGCGCCATAGGCTTTCGGGAGCATAGCCGCCGCGGACGGCCGATCAACCGAGGCTCGAACCGCTGGGCGGAGGACCGAAAAAGGTGGCTTAGGGGGGTGGCGACTGGGTGGCGTTTGCCCCATCCCCGGGACCGCTCTTGCGCCGGTCTTCCGTCACCGGCTGGGTGCGCCGACGCCGGTCGGGGCCGAAATAGCCGTCAGCGATGTCGATATAGGGGCGGGGGTTGTCGATGATGGTCTTGATCTTGTTATAGAGCGTGCGGGCCGAGAACGGCTTGACCACGAATTCGTTGATGCCGGCGTCGCGCGCCTGCTGCACGTGCCAGATCTCCGAATATGCCGTTGTCATGATGATCGGCAGGTAACGGAAATTGCCGGTCCTGTCGTTACGCACCTGTTTGGCGAACTGCACACCGTTGACCTCGGGCATGACCCAATCGAGCAGGATCATGTCGGGCATGAAGGCACGCAACGCCGCGAAACCGTCGGCAGCGTTCTCCGCTTCGGCGATTTGATGGACATTCAACGCTCGCAAGGCTGCCGTCACCAGCCGGCGGCTGAATGCGTTATCGTCAATGGCCAGGACGCGCAGTGCGCTGAGATCCAATCCTGCCAACTTCAAGAGCCTAATTTATAGGGCGCCCCACAATTTATGAGTGGGGCTTCAATTTGGCATACAATAATCGGTTCGCGCCGAACCGCGCCACTTGGATTTAAGGATTTTGGTTTCGTAATTCCGATATGTTCGTCACGCGGAACGGCCCACGATAGGTCGGCGTTGCGGGATGAAATCCGGAGCGGAAAGCCCAAAACAAAACGGCCGGGAGGAGGGCTCCCGGCCGGTGTTCGTTCCCAACGATCGTGTCGTGGGGATCGTATTCAGCGACTGCGCTTCAGGAAATTCGCACGATAGGACGCGACTGAACTGCCGCCGACCGACGTAACGGATTTGCTGCTGCTGGTCTTCGCTGCGGCCTTTGCAGGCTTCGCAGCCTTTTTCGTCGCAGTCTTCTTTTTTGCTGCCTTTTTTGCCATCGCTCTGTCCTCTTACTTCATGTCCAGTTTGAACAGGTTGATCGCATTGGTGCGGCCGATCTTCTGCTTGTCGGCTTCGGCAATTTCCAGACCATCGAACCAATCGGCCGCGTCCTTGTTGCTCTCGAACGGATAGTCCGCCGAGAACAGGACGTTGTCGATGCCGACCATCGAGAGCGCGCACTGGAACGACGGCGTGCAAAAGTTGCCGCTGGTCGTGATCCAGAAGTTCTTGATGAAGGTCTCGCCGAGATAATCCCCGCCGGTATAGCCGCGCGGAGAGAAGCGCATGCGGGCATCGATGCGCCACAGGAAGAAGGGAATGCCTTCGCCCATGTGCCCGATGACGACCTTGAGGTTCGGATATTCCTTGAACAGGCCCGAACCGCACAGGCGCAGCGAATGGACCGCCGTGTCGGCGGCGAAGCCCCACGGCGAACTCATCAGCCACGGATGGCCCTCGTATTCCGGCGCCTTGCTGAGCAGGGGCGAACGCGGATGGATGTAGAACGGCACATCCAGTTCCGAGACCTTCTTCCAGAACGGACGGTATTCCGGCAGATCATAATAGATCGCGGTATCCGCCTTGTCCTTCTGGGTGAAGCTGTTCACCAGCGCGCCGACGAAGCCGTATTCCTTCACGCAGCGTTCCAACTCGTCCGCCGCCGCCTTCGGGTCCTGCATCGGTAGGGCCGCGAAGCCGGAGAAGCGCTTGCGGTTCTTGCCGACCAGCCCGGCCATCGTGTCGTTGGCACGCTTGGCGAGGTCAATCGCCTCGTTCGTGCTGACGACCGCCTGGACGGCGGGCGAGTTGAGCGACACGATCTGGTGGTCGATGCCGTTCTTCTCCATCTCGGAGACGCGTTCGTCGCCGAGTTCGAGGATCTGGCGTTCGAACCGCTTCCAGTCCGCCGAGCCACCAACGAAGCCGCGCGAGTCTTCCAGGGTTTCCGGAAGGCTCCAATGCTCTTCGAGTGCGATTTTGCCCTTCATCGTATCGTCCTTTATTTCATCGGCCAGCCGTAGACAGCCATGGTGGTTTCGCCCTTGCGCAGGCGGTCCATGACGCCGGCTTCTTTGGTGTCGCGATCATGCGACTTCTTCATCACCTCGTCGATACGCGCGAGCGGGATGACGCAGACGCCGTCGGCGTCGCCGCGGACCAGGTCACCCGGCTCAATGCGGATGTCGCCGATGCCGATCGGCTTGCCGAGGCTGCCTTGGCCGTTGAAGTCCTTGCCGGTGCCGCGCATGCAGAAGCCGCGTGCGAAGACCGGGAAGCCGACCTTCGGCAGGATCGCGGCATCGCGCACGCAACCGTCGATCACCATGCCGCCGAGCTTCTGTGCGGCAGCGGCCGTCGACATGATCTCGCCCCAGTAGCCGGCTTCGTAATGGCCGTTGACCGAGATGACGAGGATGTCGCCCGGCTTCGCGGACGCGATGCCGCGATGCAGCCACAGGTTATCGCCCGGAGGGCCCATCACCGGAAACGCCGGGCCGCAAATCTCGAAGCTCGGATGGGCCTGCTTGATGCCGGAGGGAAGCGCTCCGATCTTGCCGGCCGCTTCGTGCATGGTCGCGGTGGAGACGCCTGCCGCTTCCTTGATCTGCGCCGCCGAGGGGCGCGCGAAATCGTATTCGCTCATATTATTTCGTCCGCGTCTGGAGGGAATGATACTTGAACTTGGTGCGCGCTTCGAGAAGCGTCATGCCGTCTTCGACCGCCTTGCGGATCGCGTTCTCGGCGACCTCGATCTCGCGGCTGATCTTGAGCACTTCCTGCTCGTACTTCTGCGGGATGCAGAGCACGCCGTCGGAATCGCCGAACAGGATGTCGCCCGGGCAAACCAGCGCGTCGCCGATGTTGACCGGCACGTTCGTCGCTTCGAGCTGCACGCGATCCTTGCCGGTGCGCATCGACCAGCCGCGCGTGAACATCGGGTAGTTGAGGCCGAGCGCCAGGTGCGCGTCACGGCAGTTGCCGTCGATGACGGTGCCGGCGACGCCCATGCGGTTGGCGATGGCGGTCAGGATGTCGCCCCACACGGTCGCGTTCTGGCGGCCCTGGTTGTCGAGCACCACGACCTGGCCCGGCTTCACGTCGTCGATGTAGTCACCGACGCTGCCCGCCGGCGTTTCGGCCGGGATCATGCGGATGGTGAAGGCGCGGCCGCACAGGCGCATCGTGCGCGGATCGAGCGGCTTGATGCCCAGGCACTGGCCTGGGATGCCCAGCCGGTCCATCGCGTCCGACACAGTCGCGGTGGACATGGTGAGGAATTCTTCGATGATCGCTTCAGCCATTATTCGTTCCTATGTATTGAAAGTGTACGTTATTTCTTCTTCAGCATGTCTTCGTAGTCGCCGCCCATCACGGCCGACACGGCTTTGCCCTGCAGCACGGCGGCAGCCATCGCGCGCTCGCGTGCCTGGATGCTTTCCGCCATGTCCAGCACTTCGCCAGCACGGTCGGCCGGCACGAACACGACGCCCGATGCGTCCGCGATCACCAGATCGCCCGGCTTCACCGTGATGCCATCGACCGTGATCGGGGTGTTCCAATCGTGTTCGGCGATGCGGCCGCGCGCGGTAGACGCGATCGAGGAGCGCGCATAGACCGGATAATTGTTCTCCTCGCTTTCGTCTGCGTCGCGTGCGGGACCATCGACGATGGTGCCCGACAGCTTCTTGTATGCGGCGGCGGTGGAAAGAATTCCGCCCCAACCGGCGGCGTCCGGACGATGATGATTCTCGACGACGATCACGTCGCCTTCCTGCGCGGCGTCCACAGCGGCGGTGCACAGATGGCGCTTCGACGGAGCCGAGTCGGCGGGGCCCAGCTTCACGGTCTGCACGCGGCCGGCGATGCGGCGCTTCACGGTCGTGGAATACAGGCCATAGGCGTGGCCCTTGAGGCCCAGGGAATCCATCGAGTCCGAAACGGCGCAGCTATCGAGCTTGCGCAGCCGTACGGCGAAATCGTCAGCCATTCACGTATTTCCTTCTCGTCTACTGCTTATTGGTGCGGCGTTGGCCGCGTGCCTGAAGGTCTTGGAAAACCCGCGCGGATGCGCCGATCTCGGGTTTTTCCCTACCAGACGACGACAATGATGGCAAACGGCGGTCTGCACTGGTTTTATGCGCCATTAAGTGTCAGTGGGGGCGTGCAGTAGGGAGGACGTGTTTTGGTATCGTTGCTCGATATTTTGCATCGCATAGAAGCGGGCGGACTGACGCCCGAAAGCGCAATCCGCGCGACTATGGAACAGGTGGCCGCGAAGGAAGACGACATCAAGGCCTTCGCGCGGCTCAACGGCAATACTGTATCTGCATCAGCGGGGCCGCTCTCAGGCATCGCGGTCGGCGTGAAAGACATCATCGATACGGCGGACCTGCCGACCGAGATGGGTTGCCCCGCGATCTACGGTGGCTGGCAGCCGCGTGGCGATGCGGCGATCGTCACGGCGTTGAAACGTGCGGGCGCCACGATCGCTGGCAAGACGGCGACGACAGCGTTCGCCGCCTCCGACGCGCCGGCGACGCGCAATCCACATAATCTTGCTCACACACCAGGCGGTTCGTCCTCGGGCTCGGCAGCCGCGGTGGGCGCGGGCGTGCTTCCCCTGGCGCTGGGCACCCAGACGGCAGGCTCGGTCATCCGGCCCGCCTCGTTCTGCGGCGCTTATGCCATCAAGCCGTCGTTCCGCCTGATCCCGACGGTGGGCGTCAAATGTTTCTCGTGGTCGCTGGATACGCTCGGCCTGTTCGCGGGCGGCGTTGCCGATCTCGCTTATGCGCTGGCCGTGATCACCGACCGGCCGGATCTGAAACTTAGTGAGCCCGGCAATACGCCGCGCATCGGCATCGTCGCACAGTATTTCGCAGGCGATCCCGAACCTGAGGCACAGCGGGCGCTGGACCGCGCGGTGCTGGCGGCCGAGACCGCGGGGGCAACCCTGCGAACGTTCGCGCTGTCGGATATGTTCGGCCAGGCCTGGAGTGCCCAGCTCACCATCCAGAACTACGAAGCCAAGCATTCCTTTGGCTGGGAATATTGCGAACGTCACGACGACATTCCGCCGGGCATCCGGCGCACGCTCGACGGAGCGCAGAAAATCGATGCGGCGAGTTACGATGCCGCGCGCCGCACGGCGCATCGCGTACGCCGCGCCATGAACGACGTTTTCGCCGATGTCGATGTATTGCTGACCTTCTCCGCGCCCGGTGCGGCGCCCGCAGGGCTCGCCAGTACGGGCGATGCGCGCTTCAACCGGTTGTGGACCTTGATGGGTATGCCGTGCGTGAACGTGCCGGGTTACATCGCGGCGGATAATTTGCCGGTGGGTGTGCAGATCGTGGCACCCTTCGGCCAGGACGCGCGCGCGCTTTATGCCGCGCGCTTCTTGGACGATGCGCTGAAAAAGGCCTCGTAAACCGACTCGTGAAGGAGAGGCCGGGGAACTCGTATATCGCGTCCGGGTTACGCCTATTCTCATCAGAAGGCGTTCCATCATGGCACAGCAACGGCAATCCCGTATCATCGAAGATTGGCCGGAGGAATCGCGAGAAGCGGCGCAGCTTGTAATTTCGGCCTATGGAGAGCCGAACGAGGCAAGCAACACGCAATTGACCTGGCATAATCCGGGCCCGTGGAAGCGGATCGTCGCTTCGAAGGCTTTCCATAAGCATGATTTTCCCGCGCCACATATCGATTCCGTCGAGTCGGTGATCGATTACCATGTTCCTGTCGAAAAATATTCTGATCTTGCCGCCTTTGACGGGAGCGTGATCGTTGAACGTACGGCGGGCGAGATTTCGGCGCGCTGCCACGACGAGCAAGCCAACTTCCTGGCGCTCAACTTGATGCACGACATCGTCAGTGGGACCAAAACCGTTAAGGAGGCGCGTGCGTATTACGCCAAGGAATTCGCGGATTATCGCCGCAAGCTCCCGACGCCCTATATGGAAAAGCTGCGTTTCACGCCGCAACGCGGGGGCACTGCCGATCCGGACGAGCGGTTGCTGTCGGATGCCGAGATCGAAAAAGCCGTCGAGGAAGGCAAGCGCAAGACGTAAGCAGAAATCCGTGACGATGGGATCAGTTCGCGCGCGGTCCAAACAGGATGACCGCGGCGCCGACGAGGCAGATTGCGGCGCCGACCAGATCCCAGCGGTCGGGCATGCGGCCTTCGACGGCGAACAGCCAGCCCAGGCTGGCGGCGATGTAGATGCCGCCATAGGCGGCAAACGCGCGCCCTGCGGCATCCGTCTCGATCAAGGTGAGCAGATAGGAGAACAGCGCCAGTGATATGGCGCCCGGCACCAGCAACCATGCCGTCTTGCCGAGGCGCAGCCATGACCAGACCGCGAAGCATCCGGCGATCTCGGCGATGGCGGCCCCGATATAGATGGCGAGGCTTGTCGCCAGATGGGTCATCGCCATCCACTCATCATCTGAGAATCTCCACCTCGATTGCGCGGCGCTGCACGATGAGCTTGGGACCGATCCACACCATGATCGCGGCGAGCGCCAGTGACGATACGGCGAGCGGGATCCCGAGGCCGAACAACTCGCCGAACCATCCGAGGACGAGCGCACCTAAGGCAGGGCCCCCGGTCGCGAAAGAGGCCGACAATCCGACGACGCGCGCACGTTTCGCCGGATCGACGATGTTCTGGGTGAGCGACTGCGCCGCGATGCCGGCAATCACCAGGCCGACGCCGACCGGGATCAGGAAGGCCGAGCCGACCCACACATTGATGGGGTGGACGTAGGGCACGAGTGCGAAGATCGCGAGAAAGGTCGAAGATGCCAGCGTCGACCATATCAGTGCCTTGGTTAGGCCCTTCATGCGTCCGCGCACCGCGAGGCCCACACCGGCAACGAGTCCGCCAAGCCCGGAGGCGGATGCAAGGATGGTGAGGCCGTCGATCTTGCGGTGGAAGACGTTGTCCGCGAAGGCGGGCAGCAGATCGTAATACGGCCGCATCAGGATGTGGGTCGCGATTCCGGTGAAGAAGATGTAGCGGATCGCCGGATGATTGAAGGTATAGCGGAAACCATCGGCGAGATCGTGCAGGAAGCTCGCCTGCGTGCCGGCGTGGCTTTCGCGCGCGATGGTCAGGCTGCGCAGGATAAAAAAGAACGAGATGAATGCGCCTGCATTGAATAGGAACGCGGGCAGGTAGCCGAATTCCGTGATCAGCAATCCGCCGAGGGCGGGCCCCGCGAAACTCGTGACATGGAAAGTCGCGGTATTCACGGCGATGGCTGCCGACAGTTCGCGTTGGGGCACCAGGTCGGGGACCAGGGCGTGGCGGACCGGGAAGTCGAACGCAAAGAAGATGCCCTGAAGAAGGGCCAACACCAGCAGAAGATGGATTGTGATGAGGCCGCTTCCAACGAGCGATGCCAGGACCAGGATATTCACCGCCTCGCACACCATGGCGGTGCGCGCGGTGCGGCGTGATCCCATCCGGTCGGCGATGGTACCGGAGAACGGGCCCAGCACGATCGGCGGTACCATGGCGCAAAAGGCGATGGCGCCGAGCCAGGCGGGCGATTGTGTGGTTTCCCAGGTCAGCCAGCCCAGGGCCATGCGGTGCATCCATGACCCCATGAGCGAGGTCAGGTTGCCGATGCTGTAGACGCGGAAATCGCGGATCGCGAGCGCACGGCCGACTCCACCCAAGCCACCGCTCTTGGACGCGCCCCGTTGCGGTTCTGCTCCGCCTGAAGCTGCGTGAAGATGAGGGTTGTGGTTTGGCGGTAAGCCGTTCGGAAGGCTGTCCGCGGACGTTTGTGTGATTTTTGTCACTGTATCTCGGCTCGACTCTCGCGGCATCTTGCCCGCGATGTTGGATCGTCGTAAAGACGCAACCCGCACGCCGGGGCCCCTAATGGGCCGGCGCTGGGAGGCCGCATGCACACAGTTATTCGTCCCCTGGTTTCGAGACTGACGGCCGTCGCCGTGGCTCTGATCGTGTTGATCGGTGCGGGCAACATCGCCCATGGCGCCGATGCCGGCACACCTGCCGAGTTCCTCGAAGATTTCGGTGCGCAGGCCATCAAGCTTCTGGCCGAGACGCAGCCGGGCGAGGCCAGGCGCGATTCCGAAATGCGCCGCCTGCTGAACGAGGGCTTCGACATCGAGTTCATCGGTCGATTCGTACTGTCGCGCTATTGGCGCACGGCGAGCGAGGCCGAGAAAGCCGAGTTCCGCAAGCTGTTCGAGGATTATCTGATCGCCGCCTATGGCCGCCGTTTCGGCACCTACAACGGCGAGAGGTTCGTTATCGGCCAGACGATCCCCGAAGAGGACGAGCGTGCCATCGTGCGCAGCGACGTGGTGCGCGCCAGCGGCGACGTGATGACTGTCAATTGGCGCGTGCAGCGTCGCGACGGCCATTGGAAGGTTATCGACATCATGGTCGAAGGCGTCAGCATGATGGTGACGCAGCGCAGCGAATTCACTGCGCTCCTGCAGCGCGAAGGTGGTTCGGTCTCGGCGCTCAATCAGCGCCTGCGCCAGCTTATCGCCACGCTGAACGAACAGTCCCAGCGCAAATCCTAGGCCGCGAGGCTGCATGCAATACACCACACTCGGCCGCACCGGTCTCAAGGTCAGCGTCGCGGGGCTGGGATGCGGCGGCTCGAGCCGGCTGGGCATGGGGCGCGGTGGCAAGGCACATGCATCCAACATGGTGCGCGCCGCGCTCGATCTCGGCATCAATCTGATCGACAACGCGCGCGGCTATGGCACCGAGGAAGCCGTCGGCGATGCGCTGGTGGGGATCCCGCGCGATTCTTATGTGCTGACCACCAAGCATCTCACCTTTTCCGAAGGGCGGACACTTCCGCCGGAAGAGGTGGTGGCCGGCCTCAACCAATCGCTGCGGGACCTGCGCACCGATTATGTCGACGTCTTTTTCATCCACGGCCTCACGCTCGCGCGTTGGGATCACGCCATCAACAATGTCCTGCCGCTGCTGCTGCGCGAGAAGGAAAAGGGCAAGTTCCGTTTCCTCGCTATGAGCGAGGCGCCTAACCAGGAACCGAAACACGAAGCGACAGTCCGCGGTTTCGATGAGGACCTGTTCGATGTGATCATGCTGGCCTTTTCGCTGGTGAACCAGAACGCGCGCGAGGTCGTCTTCCCGCGCTCGATCGGGCAGAAGGTCGGCACGCTTCTCATGTTCGTGGTGCGCGACATTTTCTCGCACCCAGAGATGCTGCGCGACACGATCAAAAAGCTCGCCGCTGAGGGGAACGTGCCGTCTGATCTTGTGGGTAGGGACAATCCGCTCGATTTCCTGATCCATGCATCGGGCGGCGCGAAGGACATCCTCGATGCCGCCTACCGCTATGGCCGCCACGAGCCTGGCGCCGACGTCGTGCTGTTCGGCACCGGCAGCGTCGAACATATGAAAAGCAACGTCGCTTCCATCCTGGCGCCGCCGCTGCCCGAATCCGACCGCGCCAAGGTGCGCGAGCTGTTCGGCCATCTCATCGGTATCGGATTGGAGAATTGGCGAAATAGATAATTTCCTCATGCTGAGCCTGTCGAGGCATGAGCCTGATCCTCGACCCTTCGACAAGCTCAGGGTGAGGGCTTAGTCTTTAGTTCATGTCCGTCCACGATCTCGACACGTCCGGCCTCAAATGCCCGCTGCCCGTCCTCAAGGCGAAGAAAGCGCTGCGCGTGCTCGATGCGGGCGAACGCCTGCGCGTGATCGCGACGGATCCCTCCGCCCTCAATGATTTCCCCGCTTATTGCTCAGAAGCGGGACACACGCTCATCGAGGCGCGAAGCGAGGAGACGACGTACGTCTTTCTCATTGAGAAGGTGTAATTTCCTGCCGCGATTCCTGCGCGGTCCAAGATTTAGCTGAACGCCGCGTCCTTCAGCACGCTGGGGCCGTCGTCGGGCGCGACCTCGAAGCAGTTCATCTGCAGTGCGATGTTGGAGTAGTAGCCGACGACCTGGGTCAGTTCGACCAGCTTCTTTTCGCCGAATGTCTTGAGCGCACGCTCGTAGGTCGCCTTGCCGACCTTCTTGGTCTCGAGCAGTTCCTTGGTGATGTCGTGGGCGACTTCCTGCTCCACGCTCTGGAATTTGGGTGTCGTGCGGTTCTCGATGGCGTCGATGATGGCGGGATCGACATTGACCTTGAGCGCGTTGCGCTTGTGCGCCCACCATTCGTAGGGCTGCGACCAATAGCGCGCGGTGGTGCAGATGATGATCTCCACCACGTCGTCGGTGTGGCCCGTGCCGTAGCGGCAGAACGCGCCCAGTTGCTGCGCGATATGACCAGCCTTGGGATTGCGCAGCCAGCCGAGCCCCGGACCATTGGTCATCGGCGCCTTGCGCGGCCCGCTCGCGATCTCATCCATCAGAGCTTGTTGCTCCGCATCCATCTCCTCGCGCGCCAGTGCCTTCAACCGTGCCATCGATTCCTCCCGTTCAGTCGGTTAAGCCCCAACATCGAAAATATTCATCTGGATCGCAAGGCTGGTGTACCAGCCGACGACCGAGGCGAGCTCGACCAGCGCGGCCTCGCCGAAGATTGCCGCCGCGCGGGCATAGGTCTCTTGCGACAGCTTGCGTGTCTCCAGGATCTCGCGCGTCACGTCATGCGCCATGCTTTGTTCCACGGTCGCGAACAGGGGCGGGCGGCCTTGCTCGATGGCCTCGACCACGTCCTGGGTGAGGCCCGCCGCGAGTGCGTTTTTCACATGCGTGGCCCATTCATATGGCTGCGCCCAATGGCGCGCCGTCGTCAGGATCGCAGTTTCCAGTACATCGAATTCGAGCTTGGTTTCGAAGCGGCAATAGGCGGCGAGGCTGTTGCTGCGATGACCGAGATCGGGGCTCAGGTACCACAGATCGAACGGGCCGCCATGCGCGCGCTTCCACACCGCCTCTATCTCGTCGCGCAGACGCGCTTGAGCCGGGTCCATGTCGGCATCGTTCAGGGGTTTCAGTCGTGACACGGTTGCCTCCCTGGGTGATTATCCTCCGCAAAAAGGAGGTTTCATGCCCCGTTTCTCAGCCAATATCGGCATGTTGTTCAAGGAGCTGGACGTTGTCGAGCGCTTCGCTGCGGCGCGGCGCTCAGGCTTCGGCGCGGTGGAAATCGGCTTTCCCTATGATACGCCGCTCGCCGACTTGCGGGCCGCCAAGGACGCGCAAGGGCTGGACATGACCGTGCTCAACGTGCCGGCGGGCGATCTGATGACCGGCGGGCCGGGCCTCGCCGCCATGCCGGGCCGCGAGGACCAGTTCAAGCGCGCCGTCGACAAGGCATGCCTCTATGCGTCCGAACTGCGCCCCGGCGCGGTCAACGTGCTTGCGGGCGTGCCGCCGCTGGATCAGTTCTCGCGCGAGCAATGCCTGGACGTGCTGGCCAAGAATGCGGCCTACGCCGCGGCCGAACTGGCCAGTGCCGGTTGCCGGGCGGTGATCGAGGCAATCAATACCCGCGACACGCCGGGATTCTTGGTCTCACGTACCGACGAGTCGCTGGATGTGATGGCGCGGGCAGGCCATCCCAACCTCGGGATCGAGTTCGACATCTATCATATGTCGATCATGGGCGAGGATGTCGTGGACCGCATCGCGCGCCATAAGTCCTTGATCGGGAATATCCAATTCGCCGACGACCCGGGCCGGCACGAGCCTGGCTCGGGGCGGCTCGACTTCGCCCGCATCTTCGATGGGGTGGACCGGGCGGGTTGGACGGGGTATTTGGCGGCTGAATACCGGCCGAGCGGGCCGAAGACCGAGGACAGCCTCGATTGGATGAAACCTTACATCATCGCTAATTGAGTTTGGATGGGATTGGATATGCCATTGGGTAACGAGAACGACGTGCGCAAGGTCATTGAGTTCTGCCTCACCGACGCGGAATACAAGGAATTGCCGAACTTCTATCGCGGCAAGGTGCGCGAATCCTACGACCTGCCGGACGGGCGGCGCATCCTGATCGCGACCGACCGCCAATCGGCCTTCGACGTGGTGCTCGCCGCGGTGCCCTACAAGGGCCAGGTGCTGAACCAGACCGCGCGCTTCTGGTTCGACCAGACCGCCGATATCTGCGCCAATCACGTGATCTCCTATCCCGATCCGAACGTCGCCATCGTCAAACGGCTCAACATGCTGCCGATCGAGATGGTGGTGCGCGATTACCTCACGGGTTCGACCGACACCTCCATCTGGCCGATGTACGAGCGCGGCGAACGTATGCTCTACGGCCACAAGTTCCCGGACGGGCTGAAGAAGAGCCAGAAGCTGCCGCAGACCATCCTGACGCCGACGACCAAGGCGGATGTCGGTGGCCACGATGCGCCGATCACGGCCGAGGAGATCGTGAAGCAGGGTCTGCTCACCCAGGCCCAGTGGGACGAAGTGGCCAAGCTGTCGCTCGCCGTCTTTGCGCGCGGGCGCGAGATTGCGGCCAAGAACGGCCTGATCCTGGTGGATACCAAATACGAATTCGGCCTCGATCCCGAGACCGGCAAGATCACGCTGGCCGACGAGATCCACACGCCTGATTCGAGCCGCTATTGGATCGCCGAGACGTATCAAAAGAAATTCGAGACGGGCGCCAATCCCGACAGCTTGGACAAGGAATTCCTGCGTCTGTGGATCAGCGCGCGCTGCGATCCCTATAAGGACAAGATCCCGGAAATCCCGGCCGAGACGCTGATCGAATTCTCGGAGAAATACATCCGTCTTTACGAGCAGGTGACCGGCAAGAAATTCGAGCGCGCCTCGCTGGATACGCCGCTGCGCGATCGCATCCGCGCTGCGCTCAAGAAGGAGCTGCCGGAGTACTTCAAGAACTGAGTGTCCGCGAAAGCGAGCACCAAAACGAAAGGGCCGCCTTTTTGGCGGCCCTTTTTTTGGTTCTTTGGTGCGTAAGTCAGCGGCCTAGCGGTTATCGGCGACAGTCAGGCGTGCATTGCCTTGTTCGTTGACCCCGCGCTTGGCGGGATAAACCGGATGGCTGCTCGGTTCCGGGGTGAGCGCCCGGCGAACTTGGCGCTTGAGCGCACTCGGCGTACCTTCCAGGGGCTTGATTTCGGGCGTGCCCGTCGGCATCGCCACTGGATCGCCAGATGCGGGCTGCAGATCCGTCTGACTGTTGCCGACCGTGCGGACGCGGTTGTCGAATTCGTCGGCGGTCAGGCATTCATAGGACGCAATCGTTTCCGCGGCACGATGGCAGTCCTCCATGCTCGGCATGGGTATGACGTGTTCGGCGGAGGTTCCGCCGAGGAGGACCAGGAAGGCGACGGCCGTAATGTCCATATCGCGCCTCGTGACGATTAAGCTGACCCTATTCCTGCGGGCCTTTGTTCGAAGTGATGGTCATCACATCCCGATTTTGGCCGATTTTGGATCGGTCCCCACAACGCCGTAAAATTTCGGGCCGTGAAATCTCGGGATGGATTGACCGGGTCGCTTCTTTTTATTTCCCTCGAAGAGCTTTCCCTCAGCCAGGCGACAGCCGATTAAGCCTCGCTAGGCTATCGGCCCTGGGTTATTGATGTTGTGAGAAAGATGTGACCGCGCCGGAGAGGCGGTGAACAAAAAAGGGCATGAAATGGAAGCACTTATCATCGGTGGAGGTATCGGCGGGCTGACGGCGGCCCTGTTCCTGAAGCAAAAGGGCATCGGCGTGCGCGTCTTCGAGGCGGTACCCGAAATCCGCGAGTTGGGCGTCGGCATCAATTCGCTGCCCCATGCGCTGCGTGAGCTTGATCGGCTGGGCCTGCTGGACGACGTGGTGGCCGCGGGCATCCCGACGCAGGAACTCGCGTATTTCAACAAGCACGGCCAGCTTATCTGGGCTGAACCGCGGGGGCTGAAGGCGGGCTACAAATGGCCGCAGGTCTCCATCAATCGCGGCCGACTCCAGGGCGTGCTGCTCAAGGCCGCGCTGGAGCGTATCGGTCCGGATCGCATCAAGGCCGCTCATCGCTTCGTGGGTCTGGAGGAAAAGGGCGGTCGCATCGTCGCCACGTTCGAGAACGGCGCCACCGCTGAGGGCGATATCCTGATCGGCGCGGACGGCATCCACTCCGCCGTGCGCAGGATATTCTATCCGAATCAGACACCGCATTACTCCGGCACCTGCATGTGGCGCTCCACCAGCATGGGCAAACCGTTCCGCACCGGCGCGACCATGGCGGTGATCGGCCACCATATGCAGAAATTCACGACCTATCCGATCACGCCTGTCGATAGTGACGGCAACGCCGTCATCAACTGGCTTGCGCGCATCCCTGTGCCCGAACTGCCGGGTCCGGAGGATTGGAACGCGATGGGCAAGCTCGACGATATCGTGAAGCATTTCGAAAGCTGGCGCTTCGACTGGCTCGACGTGCCGGCGCTGATGAAGCGTGCGAAGGATGTTTACGTCTATCCGATGATCGATCGCGATCCCGTGCCGCAATGGACGTTCGGTCGTGCAACGCTGCTGGGTGACGCTGCGCATCCCATGTACCCGATCGGCTCCAACGGCGGCTCGCAGGCGATCTTGGATGCGAGCGCACTGGGGACCGCCCTGGGCGACAATTTGGCCGATCCACTGAAGGGGTTGATTGCCTACGAAGCGGTGCGCCGTCCTGCGACCGACAGTGTCGTGCAGGCCAATCGCGGCTTCGGGCCCGAGGTCGTGATGGAATGGGCCGAGCAGCGCGCACCCGATGGCTTCGCGCGCATCGAGGATGTGATCGGCGCGGACGAGTTGGAAGCGGTGGCAAGCCGCTACCGCCAGACCGCCGGTTTCGACAAGGACCGCCTCAACGCCTCGGGGTAACGGCAGAAACCTCTCATTCCCGCTTTTGCGGGAGCGAGATCAGGTCTTGGGCTTCCTGTGCAAGGTATGGGTCAGGTGGCTGTACCACATGCGCAGGCTGTCGCGTGACAACGGCGCGGCACCTTCGGGATCGAGTTCGATGCCGATGCGCGTGATCTGTCCGTTTTCGACCGCGCGCAGGACGAACTCGATCGGACCGATGCGGAAGCGGTCGCCCGTCTCCGGCTTGCGGCGACGGTAGCGGCGCAGGAATTCGGCGGCCGTCATGTCGTGATGACTGGGGGGCACCGGGAATTCGTAGGCCTCCGCCAGATCACCCATCTTGGCCTGGGGATCGATGACGAATTCGCCGAGCACGGATTCTTCTTCGGCTGCGTGCAGGGATTCCTGCGGCGCACCAAAAATGGGATCGAGCTTGTCCTTGCTATCCCCGTCGACGAGCACCAGCACCTGGTCACCCGGCAGGAAGCGCCAGATGGAATCGCCCTGGCGCATTTCGCCTTCGCGGATCACGGCGACGATTTCAATGCCGGTACGTTCCACGATGTCGGAAGCACGTAGCCGCGTCGACAGGCTGCCGTCCTGCACCGCGAAGGCGGCCATGTCGCGCCCGACGTCTTGGGGCAGGTCGATGTCATAGCGGTGTGGTGCTGCGGGCGCGGGCGGCAGCGCCAGGCGCAGGAGGTGCGCGGCCGCCGCCACTGTCCATCCCTGTACGATGAGCGAGACGAACACGACCACGAAGGCGACCTCGAAGTAGAGCCGCGCCTGCGGCACATTGGCGAGTAGCGGCATGCTGGCGAGGAAGATCGGCACTGCGCCGCGCAGGCCGACCCAGGCGACGAAGACCTGTTCGGGTAGGCGGAAGCCGAACGGGAACAGGCAGGCGAAGGTGGCGATGGGACGGGCGAGGAGGATCAGTACCAGGGCGATGGCGAATCCAGGCAGCAGCGAGTCGATAAGCAGATGCGGCGTCACCAGGAGGCCCAGCATGACGAACATGGAGATCTGCGACAGCCAGGCGATCCCGTCCTGGAAGCGTTCGATCACCTGACGCGCACGGTGGCGGCGGTTGCCGACAACGAAGCCCGCGAGATAGACGGCGAGAAAGCCCGACGCCCCCGCCGTCTGCGTCCCGGCAAAGATCAGCAGTGCCGCGGCCAGCGCGAAGATCGGATAAAGCCCGGAATCGAGTTTCAGCCGGTTGATCAGCACGACCATGATGAAGCCGCCGCCGAGGCCGGTGATCGCGCCGCCGACCATGTCGCCCGCGAATTCCAGCGCGAAATGACCGGCCTCGTCCCAACCTAGAGTGGAGGCGCCGCCTCGGATCAGTTCGATGCAGCCGATGGTGAGAAACACCGCCATCGGGTCGTTGAGGCCGGATTCGGCCTCCAGCGTGGCACGCACGCGCCGCACCAGGTTGATCCCGCCCGATTGCAGCAGAAAGAACACGGCGGCCGCATCGGTCGAGGCGACGGTGGAGCCGATCAGCAGGCCGCCCACCCAACTCAGGTCGAGCAGGAAATGCGCGGCTACGGCGACGATCCCGGCAGTCAGCGCGACACCGACGGTCGCCAGCATGATGGCGGGGGCAGCGGCCGTTCTCAGCGTCGCGATCGGGGTGCGCAGTCCGCCATTGAACAGCACGATGGCGAGCGAGGTGGCGCCGATGATGTAGGCGGTGCTGAAATCGTCGAAATCGATACCGCCCGGACCGTCTTCGCCCGCCAGCATGCCAAGCGCCAGGAAGACCAGCAGCAGAGGGGCACCGACACGGGACGACAGGATGCCCGCAAAGATGCTCAGCAGGATCAGGCCTGCCGAGATCAATATGAGGCTGTTGCCGAATTCCACGGGCCTGACCGTTCCGGTGAGAGGGATACGCGATGGAGCCGCGTCCGCGCGCAGCAAAAAATGGTACAAAAATTATGTCATCGCGATGTGACGGGCCGCAACAAAAAAGCCGCGGGGTCGGCGAAGGTTCGCCGCGGAATGTACATCAGGGGAGGTTCTGTGCTGCGTTGATCCCTCGATGCGGGTCCACCATCCGACAATGATCGCAGCACCACCGCGATTTCAGCGGTTCGATAATGCCCGCTGGAGAGATCGTGCTCGCCATAGCGAGCCGATCTATCACCGGATCAGGGCATCCGATATTCCGAGAAGGGCTCCGAATTCATGCATCGTCGTACATACGCGCTCCGCGCCGGCCGCGATCAGCATGTCGGCCTGGCCGGGTGCGTTGTGGCTGGCGCCGACGAAGCCGATCGCGCGCATGCCGGCCGTGCGCGCTGCCGTGATCCCCGCGATATTATCGTCGATCACCAGGCAGTCGGACGGCGCGGCGCCCATGGTCTTGGCGGCGAGAAGGAACAGATCGGGCGCGGGTTTGCCGCGCGCAACATCGTCGAGGCAGAAGGCACGATCCTTGAATACGTCCGCGAGCCCACTTGCCTTCAGCGTGACACCGAGGCGCAGCTTGGTCGAATTGGTGGCGAGGCAATAAGGCACGGTGAGGCGCGCGATTAACTCGCGCACGCCGGGGATCGGTTCCAGCCCTTCCGAAAGGATCTCGGTGTAGCGTTTGACGAAGCGCTCGTTGATATCGTCAGGGATCGTCATGCCGAAGCGTTCGGCCATCGCGGCGTAGAATTCAGCGCCTGTCTTGCCGATATGGGTGCGGGCATCGGCTTGCGTGATGGGATGGCCGAGCGCGGTGATCACATCGGCTTGCACGCGGCAGACGACGGGTTCGGTGTCGTACAGCACACCGTCACCGTCGAAGATCACAAGAGCCGTCATCTCAGGAATCCGTGCGTGAGATATCCGTTTATGGCGAGGTGACGCGCGACCTCATCCATTGCGGCGCAGACGGTCTCGGCACCGACTGCGGTCAGGCGTTCCGCGTGGCCGGGGCGGCAATGTCCGCCGCCGCAAAAACCGACCACACGCATTCCGGCCGCCACACCTGCGGTAACGCCATGCACGCTGTCCTCGATCACGACGCACTGGGCTGGATGCGCACCCATGCGCCGCGCCGCATGTTCGAACAGGTCGGGATGGGGCTTCGGCCGCTCCACGTCATAGGACGAGAAGAGGCGCTCGGGAAAACGCGCGATCAATCGTGCGCTGTCCAGCACCATCTGGAGGTAATCGTGCGATGAGTTGGATGCGACGCAGGCGGGTACGGCGAGGCGGTCGATCAGGTCCGCGACGCCGGCAATGGGAGGCATGGCCTTGGCATCGAGGTGCCTGCGATAAGCGGCATGAAATCGCTGACGGATATCCTCAGGCAGAGGTTTTCCGAACCGTTTCTCGATCATGGCCTGCGTATCGCGGCCTGATTGACCGATAAAGGCATGGATGTCGTCCTCGGTCAGCGGAAAACCGTTCTCCGTCAGGACGGCGGACATGATGGCGCAAGCGATCGGTTCGCTGTCTATCAGCACGCCATCACAATCGAAGATCACGAGTCGGGTCATGACTAAGCCTCTCCCGCCCTTACAGGGGAGGGGATTTAGAGGAAGTCTCCCTTCCCCCAGAAGGAAGAGGGTTGGGGTGAATGCTCAAGCCTTGATCCGCTCGGCGATGGCGAGCGTGCGGTAGAGGCGTTGCAGCACGGGCGCTTCCAGGATTACGCCGTCGATCACGACGAAGGCCTGATCCTGCGCTTCGTATTTCGCGATCAGATCGCGCGCGCGCGCGATCTCGGCCGCGCTGGGGCTGAAGGCAGCGCTGACGACCGCGACCTGCTTGGGATGGATGCAGGTCTTGCCGGTGAAGCCGATCTTCTGCGCCGATTCGGCCTCGCGCTTGAGACCTGCCTCGTCGTCGAGGCCGAAGAACGGCATATCGAGCAGGTCGATCTTGGCCGTCGCGGCGGCATGGACGAGGCGCTGACGCGCATAAAGCAGTGTATCCCAGTTCGGTTCGACCCGAAGGCCGGCCGCCATGTCGTATCCGCCGAAGATGAGCGAGGCGACGCCCGGCGTGTTGGCGATGGCGAAGGCATCCTCGAGTGCTTCCACGGTTTCGAGCTGAACGTGGATCTTGACGTCGGGATGACGGGGCGCCAGCACATCGAGTGCGATTTCCACCTCTTCGGCGGTCTTCACCTTGGGCAGGAGGATGCCGTCGGGCGCCGATTCGGCTGTGGCGAAGGCGTAAAGATCGACGAGGCCCTCGGCGGTGCGGATGCCGTTGATGCGCACGAGGCGTTCGACGCCGCTGGTGTTCGGTTCGGCAAAGAAAGCGATGGTCGCCTTGCGCCCGGCTTCCTTGGCATCGCCTGCCACCGCGTCTTCCAGATCGACGCAGACCATGTCCGCGCCGCTGGTCATCGCCTTGGCGAAGCGTTCGGGGCGGGCGGCGGGAACGTAAAGAAAGCTCCGGCGCGGCGGCGTAGCGTCAATTTCCATTTGGCGAATTCCCTGTCTGGTCGAGTATGTTCTAACAAGGAGGACAGGAATGACCAAGCCGCTCGACGGGATATTGGTGGTGGCCTTGGAACAGGCCGTGGCCGCACCTTATTGCAGTTCACGCCTTGCCGATGCCGGTGCCCGGGTCGTCAAGATCGAGCGGCCGGGCGGCGATTTTGCGCGCAACTACGATCATGTGGTGCATGGTGAAAGCGCCTATTTCGTGTGGCTCAACCGCGGCAAGGAATCGATCGTTCTGGACATCAAGCAACACGAAGACGCGGCGCTTCTGGGGCGCATAATCGCCGAGGCCGATGTCTTTATCCAGAATCTGATGCCGGGGGCTGCGGTGCGCGCCGGATTCGGGTCCGATGATCTGCGCGCACGCAATCCGCGCCTGATCACCTGCGATCTATCGGGTTACGCAGCCGACGGGCCGTCCCGCGAGATGAAAAGCTACGACATGCTGGTGCAGGCCGAAACGGGGCTCGCTGCGATCACCGGTTCACCCGAAGCGCCGGGCCGTGTCGGCGTGTCGGTGTGCGACATCGCGGCCGGCATGTATGCCATGCAGGCGATCTTGTTGGCGCTCTACGAACGCCAAACAACGGGCGTTGGCAAGGCGATCGCCGTATCGTTGTTCGACGGTATGGCTGATTGGATGACAGTGCCGCTGCTGCATCACGATTATGGCGGCAATGCGCCCGGCCGCGTCGGGCTCAAGCATCCGTCCATCGCGCCTTATTCGTCGTTTCGTGCCAAGGACGGAGGCGAGATCGTCATTTCCATCCAGAACGAGCGCGAATGGGCGCAGTTCGCCCACGCGATCCTGGAGCAACCCGAACTCGCGCTGACCGGCCCATTCAGCAGCAATGCTTCACGCGTGCGTCATCGCATCGAGCTTGAACAGCTCATCGCCGCCCGCTTCGCGCTCGACGATACCAAGACGATGGCGGCGCACTTGCTTGCTGCCGGCATCGCATTCGGCCGCGTCAACGACGTAGGCGGCCTGTCACGCCATGGTGATCTGAGGCGGGTCACAGTGGATACGGAGACCGGTCCCGTCGCAATGCCTGCACCGCCCGCGCGTAGCGGCGAAGACGAAATGTTCGGCGCCGTGCCGGCTTTGGGCCAGCATACCGACGCCTTGCGCCGCGAATTTTCCTGAACTTCGCAGAGATGTGAACGTTCAAGCGGTTGGTCCGCACGGTTTGCGCGAGCCACATTAGTTGGAGTCTAACCCCAACGATAAGCTGACATCATGGATGATGCGACGGAGGCCGTGTCCGCGCCTCGTGACGGGACCGAGGAACTGGCCTATCGGCTGCGCCAGACACAGTTGATAACGCAGTTCGGCCGTTTCGCCTTCGAGACCCATGATGTGAACATCGTGCTGCAGGAGGCGTGCAGGGTCAGCGCGCTCGGATTGCAGAGCGAGCTTGCGAAGATCATGCGATATCTACCTGATGAAGGGCAGTTCCTGATTTGTGCAGGCGTCGGTTGGAAACCGGGCGTTGTCGGCCATGCGCGAATTCCCGGCGGTCTGGAAAGCCCTGCAGGCTACGCGTTCGAGACGGCAAAACCGGTGATCTCGAACCACCTTTCGAACGATACGCGTTTCCGCACACCGCAAGTACTGATCGAGCACGACGCTGAGCGGGCGATCAACGTCATCATCCGCGGCGGTCAGAACTGTTACGGGGTGCTCGAGGTCGATAGCCGCGATGGCAACCGGTTTGGCGAGGCGGACGGCGATTTCCTTCAAGGCTTTGCCAATCTGTTGGGCGTCGCCATCGAACGGCATGACGTGGAGAAACGCTTGCGTCAGGCGGTGAAGGATCAGGAATTCCTCACTCAAGAAATCAGCCATCGCGTCAAGAACAGCCTGGCGATTGTCGCGAGCCTTCTGACGATGCAGCGGCGTCTGTCCGATGATGCCGATGTGCGGCGCACGCTGGCCGATGCCGAGGCGCGTGTGCAGACGATCGCGCAGGTGCATGACCGCCTGTGGCGCAATAACGAGGTGACTACGATCGATCTCGCGGGGTTCATGGCCGAACTGTGTGGACGTTTCGCCGAAATCGGCCCGAATCACGACATTCATTGTGACGTGCCGAAGGTCGCGATGGCGGCCGACCGCGCGGTGACATTGGGCTTGCTCGCGAACGAACTGGTGACCAACGCCATCAAATACGCTTATCCGGACTCCGCAGGCCGTGTGGACGTTTCACTCAAGACGACAAATTCCGACATGTTGAGATTCGAGGTGTACGACGAAGGCATCGGCATGCCGAAGGACACGGACCCGGCAGGGTTAAAAAGCCTGGGCATGCGGCTGATCGATAGTCTCGTGCGTCAGTTGGGCGGCCACATCGAGTGGCAGGATGCCAAACCGGGTACACGCTTCATTCTGGAATTTCCCCGCCAGGGGCTCATCGCGGACGTGGACTGACACCGCGCTCTTCTCAATCGTTATCCCCAAAAGCAAGTCCCCCTCCGCTCGGGAGGAGAGCGGAGGGGGATCTGCTTGGCAGGACGTTGGGGGGATGGGGGGAGGTCCGCCCTGCCTAGGGAAGGTTATGCGTTAGCGTGGCGAGATCGTGACCTCGACACGGCGGTTCTGCGGCTCGCGCACGCCGTCCGCCGTTTCGACCAACGGGCGGGTTTCGCCGAAGGCTTCCACGGTGGTGCGGTTACGCTGCAGGCCTTGCTGCTGGAGCGCGGTAGCTACCGCATCCGCACGGCGACGCGACAACGCATCGTTGTAGGCATCGGGGCCGGACCGGTCGGCGTGGCCTGCGATCCGCACGTTGGCGTTCGGGTTCGCCTTGATGGTGTTGCCGATCTCGCTCAGCGTCGGGCGCGCCGACTCGTTGATGTTGTAACGATCCCAGTCGAAGAAGATCAGGAACGGACGGGCCGTCGTAGCGGCGGCGGGCTTGGCCAGCTGGTCCATCGCCGTCTCGAAGCCCTTCTTGCAATAGGCGATGTGGTCGAACTGGAAGCCTTCCTCAGCCTGTTCGGCCCAGCAATCGTAGTAGACCTGCGCGGTCGACAGCGGGATCGCCGAGGTCTCAAGCGCGCCCGGCGTGGCAAGCGCCGAGGTCAGCCGGGTATAGGCCGGGTTCAACTCGGTCAGGAATTCCTTGCCGATCCGGCGCTCCGACGGGTTGGTCGGCGGGACATTCTGGCCGGCACCGGCGGCTTTCGCCTTATCGAAGAAATACTTGGTGTCGCGGTAGTCGGCCTGCTGGTATTCCCAATTGCCGAATGACGAGTATCCCTGGTGCAGGGAGCGCTGGAATGTCGTCGCGCTGGCGGATGGCGCCGGCGGGGCGGTCATCGCCGAATTGTTGAATGCCTCGGGATGGATGACGCCGCAGGCGGAAAGAATTGCGACACTACCGGCCAAAAGCGCCGAACGCACGATCGTCTTCATTCAAGTCTCTCCTCGTTTTTTAGCTTCGGCCGGTGATGCGGGCCGTATCGAGCTTTTTACTATCCGTTCACGGCTCCTTGATGACCAGGAACCGAAATGAGGCAAGCCGTGACAATTCTGTGGCGAAATGACGGGATGCGATACCCGTGGTCTCAGGAAATGCGCGGATTTTCAATATCTTCTTGGGCTAGGTCCTTAATCGTTACGCCGCCGATCACGGACTGTGCGGCATCGGCCAATTCCTGCATCTTTTTATCTACACTTCTTACGGGTGCCAGGGTTTCGTAGGGGGCACGCTGATCCTCGCCATCCTTTCGGACCGTCTGGATCACGTCCAGAACAGTGATCGTATCGAGCGGTCGCCCGGGTAGGTAGCGGTCGGCCCGATTCGCGGTGCGCACGAGGAAGCCCGCACCGGCCAGCGTCTCGATAACCGCGCCGGCCAGATCGGACGACACGCCGCTCGCTTCGGTCAGCTCAACCGCGCTCGCGGGCGTGCCGTTCGCATATGACGTGACCGCGAGCCGGTGCATGATCAGGAGTGCCAGCTTTTCCTTCACGCGCGCGCTGAGCCGGGCGCGTTCGCGCTGCACGGAGAGGAATTCCGGCCGTTGATGATAGAAGGCGACCGAGGCGCCGATCATCAGGATCAGCCAACTCGTATAGAGCCACAGCATGAAGACAATGAGCGAGGCGAAAGCGGAATAGACCGCCTCGTATTTGCCCGAACTGACGACGAAGACCGTGAAGAACCATCCTGCGATCTTCCACAGGATCGCCGCAACGCAGCCGCCGACGAGTGCCGCGCTCAGTTGCACCTTGGTGTTGGGAATGAAGATATAGATCATCGTGAAGGCGGCGATCGCGAGCACGAGCGGCACCAGAATGGCGGCGGCACGGATGACCATGCCCAGCGGCTCGAACTGCGAGACGTAGGAAATGACGTTGTTGTTCATCGCCGCCCCCGACAGGCCGGTGGAGGCGACAACGAGGACCGGACCTATCAGCAATACGCTCAGATAATCGCTGAAGCGGCGCGAGAAGGATCGCTTCTCCGCGACATGCCAGATGTAGTTGAGTGCGTCCTCGATCTTCTGCATCACCGACAGCACGGTGTAGAGCAGGAGGACGACGCCGACCGAACTCAGGATGCCGACGCGGGTATTGTCGACGAAGCCCAGGATCCTGTCGGCGATCTCGTTGCCCTGCTGGCCCATGGGGGCGAGGAAGTCGCGCAGCACAGGGGCGAATTCGTTGTGTACCCCGAAGCCCTTGAGCACGGAGAGCCCGATGGCCAGCAGCGGCACGGCGGACAGCAGCGTCGTATAGACGAGGCCCATGGCGCGCAGTGTGAGCTGGCCGTCGCGCAGATCGCGCAGCATGACGTAGAAAACGCGGAGCACGTGGAAGGCAAATGCCTTGGGCCAGCCTGCGCGCTTGAGGTCGCGATCCCAGATGAATTCGGTGACGCGGGCGCCGATATCATGTGCCATGCCGGCCCATCCCCTGATGGTAAAGTCTATCTCAGCTCTTCTAGTCCTTGGCTATTATGGCGGTCATAATCATCTGGAACTAGAGGAGGCTTGATATGGCGATTAAGAAAGAAGTGATCCGTCTGCCCGGTGCGGGCGCTCCGGCCGGTGGTGCAGCGCCCCTGTCGCCCGCGATCCGGGCTGGCGATTTTGTGTTCGTGTCGGGCCAGCCGCCACGTGATCCCAAGACTGGCGAGATGGTGTCGGGCGACATCCAGGTGCAGACCCGCCAGGTGCTGGAAAACGTCAAGGCGCTGCTCGAAGCGGCAGGCACCAGCATGGACAAGGTGGTGAACGCTACCGTTTATTGCTCCAACTCGGCCTATTTCCAAAAGGTCAACGACGTCTATCGCACCTATTTTCCGGCCGATGCACCGCCGACCCGCACCTTCGTCACGGTCGGCTCATGGCCCGGGCCGTTCGACATCGAGATTGCCTGCATCGCGATCGCCTGATTCCAAACCCGTCATGCCCCGCTTTATGTCGCACATTCTATGTGTGCAAAGCACACGGGGCATCCATCCATCGACCACGACGTATCGACATGGATCCCCCGCATAAAGCGGGGGATGACGGATTTCTTCTATATATGACTTTTATATAAGCGCGCCCTTTGCGCGCGCTCGAATCTATACGCGCGTCCGGATCATTGTGCAGCCATCGAAACCAGCGCCGCCAAGTCCGGAGACACCCCATGTCTGACGTCATCTTCCTCGTTCTGGGTATCGGCTTCTTCGTGGGCACGATCCTCTACGCCTACGCCTGCGACCGTCTCTAAGGAACTCCCATGTTCATCGATTATCTGCTGGGCGGCATCGTGACCGCCGGTTTGCTCGTCTATCTCGTCTACACGCTCGTGCATCCCGAGAAATTCTAGGCGACGGGAGCAAGACACCATGACCTTCAACGGCTGGATCCAGATCGCGATCTTCTGCGCGAGCATCGCTTTCCTCGCCAAACCCCTCGGCGCTTACATGGCGCGCCTGTTCTCGGGCGAGCGCACATTCCTCTCGCCCGTGCTGGGCGGGCTTGAGCGCGGCCTCTACCGCATCGCAGGCGTCGATGAGGCGCGCGAGCAGCATTGGCTGCCTTACACGATCTGCATGCTGCTGTTCAGCGTCGTCTCGTTCGCAGCGCTCTATGCCATGCAGCGCCTGCAGGATGTCCTGCCGATCAACCCGATGAGCATGAGCGCGGTTTCGGCGGACAGCGCGTTCAATACGTCCGTCAGCTTCGTGACCAACACCAACTGGCAGGGTTACGGCGGCGAAACGACCATGAGCTATCTCACGCAGATGGCCGGCCTCACCGTACAGAACTTCGTCTCGGCTGCCGTCGGCATCGCCATTGCCGTCGCCCTGATCCGCGGCTTCGCGCGCCGTTCGGCACGTACGGTCGGCAATTTCTGGGTCGATCTGACGCGCGGTACGCTTTACCTGCTGCTGCCGCTCTCCATCATCATCGCGCTTGCACTCGTCGCGCTTGGCGTGCCGCAGAACCTCAATGCCTATACCGAAGTCACCACGCTGGAAGGCGCCAAGCAGGTGATCGCGCAAGGCCCCGTCGCCTCGCAACTCGTCATCAAGCATCTGGGCACCAACGGCGGCGGCTTCTTCAATGCCAACTCGTCCCATCCGTTCGAGAATCCGAACGCGCTCACCAACTTCATCGAGATGTGGGCGATCTTCCTGATCGGCGCGGCGCTCACCTACACCTTCGGGCGCATGGTCGGCAACCAGCGCCAGGGCTGGGCGATCTTCGCGACCATGGGCATCCTGTTCCTGGCGGGTGTCGCCGTCGTCTATTGGGTGGAATCCAATCCTAACCCGTTCTTTGCCCAGCACGGCATCGACGGCGCGGTCTCTGCGTTGCAATCGGGCGGCAACATGGAGGGCAAGGAGGTGCGCTTCGGCATCGCGCTGACCAGCCTGTTCGCCGTCATCACCACCGCGGCGTCCTGCGGCGCGGTCAATGCCATGCATGACAGCCTCATGCCTTTGGGCGGCATGATCCCGATCATCAATATGCAGTTGGGCGAGGTGATCATCGGCGGTGTCGGCGCCGGCCTTTACGGCATCCTGGTCTTCGCCATCATCGCCGTGTTCATCGCGGGGCTGATGGTCGGTCGCACGCCCGAATATATGGGCAAGAAGATCGAGGCGAAGGAGGTCAAGATGGCCATGCTGACCGTCCTGGTCCTGCCGCTATCGATCCTCGGCTTCACCGCGCTCGCGGTCGTTGTCGAGCCGGGCCTCGCCGGTATGGCGAATAAGGGCATGCACGGCTTCTCTGAAGTTCTGTACGCCTATACCTCGGGGACCGCCAACAACGGCAGCGCCTTCGCGGGGCTTTCCGCCAACACGCCCTTCTACAACACGACGATTGGCCTCGCCATGTTGATGGGCCGCTTCCTGATGATCGTCCCGATCATGGCCATCGCGGGCTCGCTCGCCGCCAAGCGCGTGGTCCCGGCTTCCGCCGGCACCTTCCCGACTACGGGTGCGCTGTTCGTGATGCTCTTGGGTGGCGTGATCCTCATTACGGGCGGGCTCACTTATTTCCCGGCGCTCGCCTTCGGACCCGTAGTCGATCATCTGTCGATGATCGCCGGCCAAACATTCTAACAGTACTTGAATCGAGGTCGTCGTCATGGACGCTACTTTGAATAAACCCCAGTCAAAATCTTCTGATGGGCTGCGCACGCGCAAGGGCGTCGCCTCGATGACCGATCCGAAGATCCTCGTGCCTGCATTTGCCCAGGCCTTCAAGAAGCTCGCCCCGCGCCTGATGATGCGCAATCCGGTCATGTTCGTGGTCGAGGTGACCGCGGCGCTGACCACGATCCTGTTCATCCGCGACCTGATCACAGGCGCCGACGGGCTCGCCTTCTCGTTCCAAATCATTCTTTGGCTGTGGTTCACGGTCCTGTTCGCCAACTTCGCCGAGGCCGTCGCGGAGGGCCGCGGCAAGGCGCAGGCGGCGACCCTTCGCCGCTCACGCGTGGAAACCAACGCGAAGCTGTTGGATGACGGTAAAGGGACCGATTGGCGTTCGATGCCCGCGACCGCGCTCAAACCCAACGATGTGGTGTATGTAGAGGCGGGGGATCTGATCCCGTCCGACGGCGAGGTGATCGAGGGCGTCGCTTCGGTCAACGAATCCGCCATCACCGGTGAATCGGCACCGGTGATCCGCGAAAGCGGCGGCGACCGCTCAGCCGTTACCGGCGGCACTCAGGTGATCTCCGACTGGATCAAGGTACGCATCACCGCGCAGCCGGGTTCGACCTTCCTCGACCGCATGATTTCGCTGGTCGAGGGCGCCGAACGCCAGAAGACGCCGAACGAGATCGCGCTCAACATCCTGCTCGCCGGAATGACCATCATCTTCGTCTTCGCGGTGGCGAGCCTGCCGAGCTTCGCGGCCTACGCGGGCGGTACGTTGTCCGTCCTGGTGCTGGTGGCCTTGTTCGTGACGTTGATCCCCACCACCATCGGTGCGCTGCTGTCGGCCATCGGTATCGCAGGCATGGACCGTCTGGTGCGCTTCAACGTGCTCGCGATGTCGGGCCGCGCGGTCGAGGCGGCGGGTGACGTCGATACCCTGCTGCTCGACAAGACGGGTACCATCACGCTCGGCAACCGCCAGGCGACCGAGTTCATCCCCATCGCAGGTGTCACCGAGCGGGAGCTTGCCGATGCCGCGCAATTGGCGTCGCTGTCGGACGAAACGCCGGAAGGCCGTTCCATCGTCGTATTGGCGAAGGAAAAATATTCGATCCGTGGCCGCGACATGGCGCCGCTGAACGCCAAGTTCATTCCGTTCTCGGCCCACACAAGGCTCAGCGGCATCGACTTTGACGGCTCCTCTATCCGTAAGGGTGTGGTGGATGCCGTGATCGCCGACACCAAGGCGAACCTTACCGCGCCGGTCGCGGTGCGCGAAGTGCAGGCCACTGTGGAACGCGTTGCCAAGGCGGGCGGCACGCCGCTTGCGGTCGCCAAGGACAGCAAGCTGCTTGGCGTCATCTATCTGAAGGACATCGTGAAGGGCGGTATCCGCGAACGTTTCGCGGCACTTCGCACCATGGGCATCCGCACGGTGATGATCACTGGTGACAACCCGATGACGGCGGCGGCCATCGCGGCCGAGTCGGGCGTGGACGATTTCCTTGCCCAGGCGACGCCCGAAACCAAGCTGAAGTTGATCCGCGACGAACAGGCTGAGGGCAAGCTGATCGCCATGTGCGGTGACGGCACCAATGACGCGCCTGCGCTCGCGCAGGCCGACGTGGGTGTCGCCATGAATACCGGCACCATGGCCGCGCGCGAGGCGGGCAACATGGTCGATCTTGACAGCGATCCCACCAAGCTCATCGAGATCGTCGAGATCGGCAAGCAACTGCTGATGACGCGCGGCGCGCTCACCACGTTCTCCATCGCCAACGACGTTGCGAAATATTTCGCGATCATCCCGGCGATGGTGGTGGCCTTCTATCCGCAGATGCAGGTGCTCAACGTCATGAATCTGGCGAGCCCGGAAAGCGCCATCCTGTCAGCCATCATCTTCAATGCCTTGATCATCGTGGCCTTGATCCCCTTGGCGCTGCGCGGCGTGTCTTATCGGCCTATCGGTGCGACCGCGATCCTGCGACGCAATCTGTTGATTTACGGCCTCGGCGGTCTCGTCGTTCCGTTCGTCGGGATCAAGCTGATCGATCTTGCCGTCACGGCGATCGGATTGGCCTAGCCGGACTTCCTCATGCTGAGGCGCTTTAGAGGAGACCTCTTATGTTAAAAGACATCCGCGCCGCGATCTTGATGTTCATCGGCCTCGCTGTGATCACGGGATTCGCCTATCCGATGGGCTTCACCGCCATTGCCCAACTGTTGTTCCCCGACCAGGCGAACGGCAGCCTGATCGAAAGGGACGGTAAAGTGATCGGTTCGGCCCTGATCGGGCAGAATTTCACCGAAGCGCGCTATTTCCACGGCCGTCCGTCGGCGACCAGCGTGCCCGACCCAGATGATCCATCCAAGACCGTGCCCGCGCCGTATAACGCGAGCGCCTCGGGCGGCGCGAACCTGGGCGCGACCCAGAGCGCACTTCTCGATCGTGTCGCCGATGATGTGGCGAAGCTGAAGGCGGAGAACCCAGGCACCCCGATTCCGGTCGACCTGATCACCGCATCGGCCAGCGGACTCGACCCGGATGTCAGCCCGGCCGGTGCGCTGTTCCAGGTGCCGCGGGTCGCCAAGGCGCGCGGCCTGTCCGAACAGCGTGTACGTGATCTGGTGGGTGAGAACGTGGATGGGCGCTATTTCGGCATTTTCGGTGAACCGCACGTCAACGTGCTCAAGCTGAACCTCGCGCTCGACGCGCTTGTTAAATAAGGGCGGCGAGATAAGTGGGGCTAAATAAGCGGGGCAAGAGAGCCGTGGGAGTATTACTATGAGCCATGATGGACGATCGTCCAGACAGGGATAACCGGCCCTCGCCGGATGCACTTCTCGCACAGGCGGCCCAAGAAATCCGGGGCCGCCTGAAAGTGTTTCTGGGCGCAGCCCCCGGCGTCGGCAAAACCTACGAGATGTTGGCGAGCGCACAAGCCAAGCTGCGGGACGGCACCGACGTGATTGTCGGCATTATCGAGACGCATGGCCGGCGCGAAACCGAGGCCTTGTTGAGCGGATTGGAGGTCGTGCCGCGCCGTACGGTCGAGTATCGCGGCCGCATGCTGTCCGAGATGGATCTGGATGCCATTCTGACGCGACGGCCCAAGCTCGTCCTGGTTGACGAGTTGGCGCACGAGAACGCCCCCGGCGGCCGTCATCCGAAACGCTACATGGATGTGGAAGAGCTGCTGGCGGCGGGGATCGACATCTACACCACGCTCAACATCCAACATGTTGAAAGCCTCAACGACGTTGTGGCGCGCATCACGCGCATCCGCGTGCGTGAAACGGTGCCGGATTCGCTGATCGACCATGCCGACGAGGTGGAGCTGGTCGACCTCACGCCCGAGGATCTGATCCAGCGCCTGAAGGACGGTAAGGTCTATGTGCCGCATCAGGCCGAACGCGCTATCCGAAATTATTTCGTGCCGGGCAATTTGACGGCATTGCGCGAGCTGGCATTGCGCCGCACCGCCCAGCGTGTCGATGAACAGATGGTCAGCTATATGCGCGCGCACGCTATCCAAGGCCCATGGGCCGCGGGCGAACGCGTTCTTGTGGGCGTCAGCGAACTGCCGAACGCGCCCTCGGTCGTGCGCTATACGCGCCGTCTGGCCGACCGGCTGCATGCGCCGTGGACCGCAATCAGCGTCGAAACCTCGCGCTCCCATCGCCTGGGCGAGGCGGAGCGCGATCGCCTGGCCGACGCCATGCGGCTCGCCGATCGGTTGGGTGGCGAAACGGTGACTATTCCCGCTGCCAATATCGCCGACGGCATGATCGAATATGCGCGCGAGAACAATTTCACTCACATTGTGATCGCGAAATCACGCCGCTCGCGCTGGTTCCAGTTGCTGCATGGTTCGGTCGCGATCGATCTGATGAAGCGCGCGGGCGATATCGGCATCCACGTGATCCCGGAACGAGGCATTGCGGAAACCGAGACCGAGGGATTCGCCTCGGGCACGGTGGCGACGGCGGCGCAAAGCGGGCACGTCATGTTCGATCCGCGCGCCTACGGCGGCAGCCTCGGTTTGGTCGTGCTGGCTGTGCTGATCGGCTTCGGTCTCGATCGGATCCTTTCCGTCTCAAATATCGCGTTGGTGTTCCTGACGGCCTGTCTGCTGAGTGCGGTCACCTACGGCCTCGGCCCGTCGCTGTTCGCCTGTTTGATCAGCGTGATGTCGTTCAACTTCTTTTTTCTGCCGCCGCTTTACACGCTGAACATCTCCGATCCGGAGAACATCGTCGCCTTGTTCTTCTTTGCCGTCGCCTCCTTGATCGCGAGTGGTCTGTCGGCCCGTACGCGCGCGCAGGCCTTGGCGGCGCGTCAACGCGCGCGTACGACGGAAGATCTCTACGCTTTCAGCCGTAAGCTTTCGGGCGCGGGCCTGCTCGACGATCTCTTGTGGGCGACCGCTTATCAGATCGCTTCCATGCTGAAGGTGCGTGTCGTCTTGCTGTTGCCTGATGAAGGTCAGATCGCCGTGCGGGCAGGTTATCCGCCGGAAGACATGCTGGACGATGCCGACCTCGCCGCCGCCAAGTGGGCGTGGGACAATAACCGGCCGGCCGGTCGCGGCGCCGATACCTTGCCTGGCAGCAAGCGGCTGTTCCTGCCCATGAGCACGGCGCGCGGGCCTGTCGGCGTGGTCGGGCTCGACAATGACCGCACGGGGCCGATCCTGGCCCCTGACCAGCGCCGCCTGATGGACGCCTTGATCGGGCAGGCCGCGCTCGCCATCGAACGCATCGATCTGGCGCGCGATGTCGACCGCGCGCGCATGCAAAGCGAGACGGAACGGTTGCGCGGAGCACTTCTCACCTCCATCTCGCATGATCTGCGCACGCCGCTCGCGGGCATCCAGGGCGCGGCGAGCAGTCTGCGCGCCTACGGTTCCAGCCTGGATGAGGACAAACGGCGCGGCCTGCTCGACACGATCCAGGAAGAGGGTGACCGCCTCAACCGCTTCATCGCCAACCTGCTCGACATGACCCGGCTGGAATCAGGCGCGACGGAACCCAGGCTCGAAGTGGTCGATCTGAGCGATATCGTCGGCAGCGCACTCAAGCGCGCGGACAAGGTCCTGTCCGCGCACGAGGTCACGGTCGCGGTCGCACCTGATCTGCCGCTTCTGCGCCTCGATCCCGTGCTGTTCGAACAGGTTCTGTTCAATCTGTTGGACAATGCCGCCAAATATGCCCCGACCGGAACCGCGATCCATTTGTCGGCTCAACGCGTCGGCGCCACGGTGGAGGTGAAGGTGTGGGATCAGGGTGAAGGCATTCCCGGTGCCGATCTCGAACGTATCTTCGACAAGTTCTACCGCGTGCAGGCTACCGACAGGCGCCGCGCCGGTACGGGACTGGGCCTTGCCATCTGCCGCGGTTTCGTTGAGGCGATGGGCGGCACGGTTGTTGCCGGCAACCGTACGGATCGCCGTGGCGCGGTCTTTACCGTGACTTTACCTATTCGTGAGGTGGTCGAATCGTGAGTTCCGAAGCCGTTCCCCTCAGCGTCCTCGTGGTTGACGATGAACCGCCGATCCGGCGTTTCCTGCGCACCGCGCTGGATGCCCAGGGCTATCGCATGATCGAGGCGGAAAGCGGTGAAAACGCGCTCGCCGAAATGAGCCGCAATCGCGTCGATCTCCTGATCCTCGATCTCGGCCTTCCCGGCATGGACGGCTTCGCACTGATCGAACGGCTGCGCGAAACCGGCTCGGTCCTGCCCATCGTCGTGCTGTCGAGCCGCACAGACGAGAAGGGCAAGGTGCGTGCGCTCGATCTCGGCGCGGACGATTACCTGACCAAGCCGTTCGGGGTGGAAGAATTGCTGGCGCGCGTCCGCACTGCGCTGCGCCATCGCCTTCAGCAGCAAGGCGAGCGGCCGGTTTTCCGTGACGGCGATCTCAGCGTCGATTTGGTGCGGCGTATCGTCATGGTGAGGGGCGAAGAGGTGAAGCTGACGCCCCGCGAATACGATCTTCTGCGTTTGCTGATCCAGCATGCGGGCAAGGTGCTCACCCACAAATTCATCCTGCGCGAGGTGTGGGGCGGCGAAACAGATGTGCAATACCTGCGCATCTATATTCGCGCGTTGCGCCAGAAGATCGAGGCCGCACCCGAACGGCCCGAACACATCCTCACCGAACAGGGCGTCGGTTATCGGCTCCGCGCGCCGGAGTAAGACATCCCGCCTTTATCCTTCCCTCATAAGACAGAGGGCGTAAAGCGAACTACTTCACGAACTCATCCGTATAGAGTCCCGTGAAATCGTTGAGCGTGTCCTTCGCTTCGAGCAGACCGGCGTCGAGGCTGAGTTTTGCGCGCTCACCAGTGCAGGCACATTGATCGACACGTCGCGCGGATGGGCTTTCTTGGTGACTTCCCACGCCGCCGCGAGCAGCTTCTCATCCATGGTGGGGAAACGCTTCTTGAGGATCGCCCAGGTCTCGTCGGGCTTGTCTTGGATGAAGGCATTGGCCGCCCTGAACGCGCGGCCCATTTTCTCGCACTTCACCCGTTCCTTCACGCAGACTTCGGGACGGGTGTAGAGCACCGCGTAAGCGGTCGGGGTATAGGCGGGCAGATCGCCGTCCGGGCCGCTTGCGATGATCACCGAATTGCCCTCGACGATGCTTTGCGTGGTGAACGGCATCGAGGTGGCATAGGCGTCGATCTGTTTGGATTTGAGCGCCGCGACCATGGCCGGCGGCTCCATGGAGACGACGGTCATGTCCTTGTCGGGATCGAGCCCGCCCATGCGCGCGACCAGGCGCTGCATCGCATGAACAATCGAACCGATGCCCTGTACGGCGACGGTCTTGCCTTTGAGCGCCTTGGCCCTTTCGGCCGCCGTCGTGCCCTCCTTGATCCCGGCGGCATCCGCCAGGTCCTTGCGCATCACCAGTTCGACCATGGGCTTATCGACCATGTTGGCGATGGCGAACATGCGCTGACCCTGCGATGCGCCGCGCAGGAAGGTCGCGGCCGTGCCGACGCTGAAATCGGCCGATCCGCCGATCACCGCGTTGTTGGACGCGACGCCGACCAGATTGCGGAACTCGGGCTTGATGCCTTCCGCTTTGAAGAAGCCCGCATCCTCGGCGATGAAGACGGAGGTGAAGGTGAGCGTCGAGGACGGCAGAGCGAACACGATATTGATGTCGGCCGCCTTGGCGTTCGATGCGAAACAGAATGCGAAAACGGCAGCCAGCTTGGCCAGTCTGGACCAGGCAGTCATGGTGATCTCCTGAAAAGAAGTGAAGCCGTTTTATTGGTTTTATGGGTACTAGGTTAGCACGGAACGGGGCGCGGCGGGAATTGGCTGCACCTCCATCCCTAGTGGCCTGCACCCTTACGATTGCGGTTCGATCTTCGCGACGCGGACGTATTCCTTCCAATTGTCGATGTCCGCGATGAAGCGCTTGCGCGCTTGTTCGGGCGTCTCCTGCAATTGGTCGCCGCCGAACTTGTTGAGGAAGGCCTTGGTTTCGGGATCGGCCACCGATTTGACGAACCATTCGGCGAGCTTGTCCTTCACCGGCTGCGGCACGCCGACCGGCACCATCGCCGCCCACCAGCCGACCACATCCATCTGAACGCCCTGTTCACTCATGGTCGGCAAATCGGGGCTGGCCTGGAGCCGGTCGTTGGTGGAGACGCCGAGGATGCGCAGGCGGCCTTCGCGCGCCTGGGCGAGGCTATAGACCGGATCGTGCATGCAGTAATCGAGCCGTCCGGAGAGCTGATCGTTGAGCGAGTCGTTCGCCGTCTTGTAATCGACCTGAACGGCCTGCACGCCGGTGCGCGTCTTGTAGATCTCCCCCATCACGATGCCGTTGGGGGCGGAGACGCCGTAGCTCGCCTTGTCGCCCTTCTTCTTCATCGCCTCGGTGAGCTGGGCGACATTCTGATACGGGCTTTTGGCATCGACTACGAGCATGAAGGGTTGACGGTTGATGGTCGCCACGACCTCGATCGTCTTGGAAACGTCGATCGGCGGGTTCTTGTAGAGTGCGGGGATGCTGGCCACGCCACTGCCGCCATGGACGAACACCGTGTAGCCGTCGGGCTTGGAGCGCGCCACATATTCGGTGGCGAGCAGGCCCTGCGCACCGGACTTGTTTTCGACAATGACCGTGTGGCCGCTGATCTTCTGCACATGGTTGGAGAAGTAGCGCACTAGGACGTCCGCGCCCGATCCCGGCGGAAAGGCGCAGATGAATCTGATGTCCTGGCTGGGGTAGGTATCTTGCCCGAAAGCGCTTCGTGGGATCGCGCCGGGAACGGCAGACAGAGCCGCGATGCTCGCCGAGGTTTGGAGGAACTGACGCCGGTTCAATCTCGAATTCATGACGTGACTCCCTGCTATACGTATGGCTGTGGCTGCGACTCCTTACGCGATGCTTCGCATGGTCCTTCTAAACAAAAGGGCACGGCGGTCCGTTCCGCCGCGCCCGATGATGTTCAACGTCCCTTCATAGTCCTATTGCGGCACGATCTTCGCGATCTTGGCGTATTCCTTCCAAAGTTCGATGTCGCGGAGCAGGCGCTTCTGCGCGGCCTCTTGCGATTCGATCAGCGGGTCGCCGCCGAATTTGTTGAGATACGCTTTCGTCTCGGGCGAAGAGACCGATTTGACAAACCATTCGTTGAGCTTGTCCTTCACCGCCTTCGGCGTGCCGGCCGGCACCATCGCCGCCCACCAGCCGGTGAGGTCCATGTCGACCCCTTGCTCCTTCATGGTCTTCATGTCGGGATTGGCGGCCAGTCGCTCGGCCGTCGAGACGCCAAGGATGCGCAAGCGTCCCTCGCGTTCCTGCGCCAGGCTGAACACCGGATCGTGCGCGCCGAAATCGACGCGGCCCGACAGCATGTCGTTGATCGAGTCGGGCGCAGTCTTGTAGTTGACCTCGACCGCCTGGATGCCCGTGCGCGCTTTGTAGATCTCGCCCATCACCGTGCCGGTGGTGGCGGCGGTCGCATACGACGCCTTGTCGCCCTTCTTCTTCATGGCGGCGGTCAGATCGTCGAGTGTCTTATAGGGGCTTTTCGCATCGACCACGATCATGAAAGGCTGACGGTTGATGGTCGCGGCGATCTCGAGCGCCGTGGTGACGTCGATGGGTGGGTTCTTATAGAGCGCGGGGATGTTGGCGACGGCCGAGCCCGCATGCACGAAGATGGTGTAGCCGTCCGGCTTGGCGCGCGCGACGTATTCGGTCGCGATCAGGCCGGCCGCGCCCGACTTGTTCTCGACGATGACGGTATGGCCGCTGATCTTCTGGATGTCGTTGGCGAAATAACGCACCAGAACATCGGCGCCCGATCCCGGCGGGAAGGCGCAGATGAAGCGGATGTCCTGGCTGGGATAGCTTTGCGCGAATGCCGGACTGTGTGTCGTGATGATCGACGCCGCGGCCAGCAGCGCCGCCGCGAATATTCCTTTGATCGTTGAAAATCCCATGACGAATTCCTCCGTAGTTTTTTGTTCAACTGCAAAGCGACCTCGCGTCGCGTGACGAAATCCTGCAAAGCGACCTCGCGTCGCGTACTTACCCTTCTTCCTGGAATGCATGTTCGCGGCCGCGACGGAACGCCGGCAATATGATGAGCGCGAAGACGATCGCGGTGATGACGAGCAGCGTGGCCGCGATCGGGCGCTGGAGGAAGATCATCGGATCGCCGCGCGAGAGCACGAGCGATCGGCGGAGATTTTCCTCCATCAGCGGGCCCAGGATGAAGCCCAGCACCAGGGGCGCGGGCTCGCAGCCGAATTTCATCAGGATGTATCCGAACACCGAAAAGATCGCCATCAGTGCGATCTGGCCGGGCGTTGAATTGGTCGCATAGATGCCGACGACGCAGAACAGCAGGATCGCCGGGAACAGCAGACGATACGGCACGCTGAGCAGCTTCACCCAGATGCCGATCAGCGGCAGGTTGAGCACCACCAGCATCAAATTGCCGATCCACATGGAGGCGACGAGCCCCCAGAACAGATCGGGCTGCTTGGTCATGATCGCCGCCCCTGGCTGCAGGCCCTGGATCATCAGCGCACCCATCATCAGCGCCATCACGGCATTGGACGGCAGGCCGAGCGTGAGCAGCGGGATGAAGGATGTCTGCGAGGCCGAATTGTTGGCCGATTCGGGGCCGGCCACGCCTTCGATGGCGCCCTTGCCGAAGCGCGACGGGTCCTTCGCGATCTTTTTCTCGAGCGTGTAGGAGGCGAAGGAGGCGAGCACAGCGCCGCCGCCCGGCAGGATGCCGAGCAGCGAGCCCAACGCGGTGCCGCGCATCATCGGCTTCCAGGCCTCCTTGAGATCGGCTAGCCGCGGCCACAGATCGCGAAAGCGCGCGACGACGGTGAGGCGCGGCGCCTCCTTCATTTCCAGGTTCTTCACGATCTCGACGACGCCGAACAGCCCGATAACGAGGGGCAGGAAATCGATGCCGTCGAACAGGAAGGTGATGCCGAAAGTATAGCGCTGCGTGCCCGAATTGATGTCGGTGCCGGCAAGGCCGAGCAGCAGGCCGACGAAGACCATGCCGACCGCCTTGAGCAGGCTGCCATGCGCCAGCATCACCGCCATGGCGAGACCCAGCACCATCAGCGCGAAATAGTCGGGCGAATTGAATTCCTGCGCCACCGCGGCCAGCGGCGGGCCGAAGGCCGCAACGAAGACGGTTCCGACGCAGCCCGCGATGAACGATCCGATGGCGGAAGTGGCGAGCGCCAGGCCTGCGCGGCCCTGCTTCGCCATCTGATGGCCGTCGATCGCGGTGACGATGGAGGAGGCCTCGCCCGGGATATTGACCAGGATGGAGGTGGTCGAGCCACCATAGGCCGCGCCGTAATAGATGCCCGCCAGCATGATCAGCGAGGACAGCGGATCGATGCCGAAGGTGATCGGCAGCAGCATGGCGATGGCGGGGATCGGCCCGATGCCGGGCAATACGCCGATCAGCGTGCCGAGCAGGCAGCCCAGCAGGGCAAAGCCGATATTCTGCAACGATGCGGCCGCCGAGAAGCCGGTCGCGAGATGGTCGAGGACGTGAAGTTCCATCAGCGGCCGCTCCAGACGGGCAACGGCTGGCCGAGCGCCCAGACGAATACGATGATGGAAAAGGCGGTCAGCACGATCGACAGGATGACCGCTTCCTTGAGCCGCGCCTCGCGCCCGGCATAGGTCGCAACCAGGATCATCAACACGCCGGAAATGGCGAGACCGATCTCCTCGATCAGGTAGCCGAAGATCAGTGCGGCGATGACCAGCAGCGACAGCGGACGAAGCTGGAAGCGTTCGACGGCAGGCCCCTCGATGATGAGGGCGCGTGCGCCGACGACCAGACCGATCAGGATGATGCAGCCCGACAGCAGCATCGGGAAATAGCCGGGCCCCATGCGCGACGCACTGCCGGTGCGCAGATCCCAGCCGAAATAGAAACCTGCCGCGCCGATCAGGATAAAAACGAACGCCGCGCCAAGATCCTGAGGACTCTTGATCCGTACCATGAAACCGCCCCCCGCGCTGTCGCGCGGCAATTTTTATGCCGCTTGTTCTTTGCGCGGCCTTCTTCGTGAATACGCGGCGTTCCGGTCACAGGAACCCGGACGCCTGACTGGGACGATAGTCCGGTCCCAAAACTGGGACAATGTAGTTTTTCGATTGAATTGCCGATGGGAAGAGGCCCACCGGTCGAACGACCATATTGCGCTATCGCGTTTTGCGCTGTGGCGTTTCGCCCGATCGCGTTCTCCGCCGATGGCCGGGTCACGTGCCGTGTGCAAGCGCGGGCCCGGCCATGACGGTGAATCGAGACTAACGCCAGAGCCAGCCGCGCAACACGATGCTTTGGTCGCGGTGGCGCCCACCCATCGTGGCGGCCCACATCGCGGCAGCGGCGCCGATGAGCAGCGATGCCGCGAGCGAGAACGCAGCGAAGATGGCGACCTTGCGTGCCTGCTCGGCGGCGTCGCGCGCCTTCTGCTCGGCGGCCTTGGCGCTTTCGATGCCCTGATCGACACGCTGACGGGCCTCCGGCTCAGCGATCCCGGTGCTGCGCGCGACGACGCTCGCAAGATACGCGCGATCCTCTTCGGCGATATCGCCCTGCGCCAGACCGTCGCGCACGACGCGCCCGACCTCATCCGCGTTTTCGGCCGCCACGCGTGGATCGCCGCCGCTGCTGCCTGCTTGGCGCATGATGCGGTCGATGATGCCGCGGAGCGGATCACTGCCTTGGCCGGCTTGTTGACCGGTGGCCGTTCCTGCCGCCGCCCCCGCGCCGAGCAAAGCACCTTGGGCTGCGCCCGACGCGGCGGTCGCCACCGCTTGTGCACCCGTCTTGGCCGCTCCGGCCGCGGTCATGGCGATCAGAACCGCGCCGACGAGGGACGCCACCGCCCAGACGACGAGACCGTGAATCGAATCACGCACGTTCACTTCATCGTCGGTTGCATCGAACACGCGCCGGCGCATGCGGCCGGCCACATATCCGCCTGCCATGTAGGATGCGACGGTCACCACCAATCCCCACACTCCGGCGCCAACCAGAAGGATGGGCGTGGAGGCGCCGCGCCCTTCGAACGGTGACGTCAGGGACAATCCGATGGCGGAGCCGAACGTGGTGAGCAGATAGGCGATGGCCGCGGCGACAAAGGCGCCGGCGAACAGGGCGCCCCAGTCGACATGCGAAACCGGGTGCTCGGTGGTAGCGGCCATGCCGGCCGCTGCGGTCTGCGTTGTGCCGAGTGCCATATCCACCCTCCTCTAGCGAAGGCCGAGAAACGAGAGGATGAACATGATCACGACGACAAGCCCGACCAGATAGATGATTCCATTCATGATGCCCTCCTGAAGCGCGGTGATTCGTATTGTTTCTGCATGCGAGCACGTGAGGCACTAAGCGCGGCCTGGAGGGAAGGGTTCCCGTGTGTTCTATCGGCGGGAGAGAGGAGGGATTGCGCGTGACGCTGGCGATGCGCGCGCGGCCTCAAGCAAACGGCGCGTTCGCGAAACTCAACGCCATGCTTGGCGTTGCCTCTCACGTTATCGTGACCCGGAAGCGAGGTTAGAGTGTCGTCGACCGGGCGCCTGTCATGCGAACCAGGATGGCCTCGCAGAGCGCCGTCCTAGAATTCCAGGCCCAGTGCTTTACATAGGAAGCGCATGGGCGGGCGGGCCGCGAGGAAGGCCGCCTCGATGCGATCGATCATCTCGGGCTTCTTTGCCTGCGCCTCGGTGAGCTCGATGCCGAACACGAAGCTGGTGCGTTTGATGTCCTGGATGGCGGGATGCTCAGGATCGAAACCCTTGGGCGGACGTTTGAGCGTATATTCGGCCTCATCGGAAAAGCCGCCATAGGCTTTGACGAAGGCCGCATCGGCGTTTGCGCGCCGCCACTCCGCCGTCTGGCGGGCGATGCGTTCGCGCACCGATTTCAGTTGCGGCGCGGGTGGCATCCACATGCCGCCGCCGATGAAGATGTCGCCCGGTGCGGCATGAAGGTAGAAGCCGGGTGCATGCACATCGCGCCCCGCCGCATGACGGAACTGCGCCGCCGCGTGCGTCTTGTAGGGCGACTTGTCCTTGGAAAAGCGCACGTCGCGATAGATGCGAAACAGTGAGCGTTTGGGATCGGCGACGTAATGGCGCGAAATGCGCGCGAGCCTGGGCGCCATGTCGGCGACCAGCAGCGTCATCGGTCGCACCACGCTCTCTTGATAGCGCTCCTTGTTGGCGAGGAACCATGCGCGCTCGTTGTTCTCAGCAAGCTCGGTGAAGAAGGCGAAGAAGTCGGCGGGCAGACCTTTGAATTGGCGTGTGTCGGATTTAGCCATGGCGCAAGTTTAACCTAACTCCCATCCCATCATACAACTCTACCGTCATGCCCCGCTTGTCCGGAGCATCCATCGTGAGATCGGGTCGATATCGGCACGGATCTCCCGGTCGCGCGGGCTGGGTTAGAATCCCTCCGTTCCCTCCATGGGGGCGAAGCGGACCGCGAGGACCTCGCGGACTTTGATGCGGTTGTCTTCGTTCTTGTCGACCACGCAGAGCTGCTGCTGTTCGTTGAGGCCGCAGGGCAGCACCATGCGCCCGCCGGGCTTGAGCTGCGCGATCAGTGCGGGCGGCACCAATTCTGGCGCGGCCGCGACGATGATGCGGTCGAACGGCGAATGTTCGGGCCAGCCGTTGACGCCGTTGCCGATTCGTAACGTGACGTTCTTCACGCGCGCGCGGCGCAGCCGTTCCTCGGCCTCGTGCGCCAGCTCCTCGACGATCTCGACCGTGTAGACGTGGCTGGCGAGTTGGGCGAGGAGTGCGGTGTGATAACCGAGCCCGGTGCCGATCTCGAGCACGGTATCGCCGGGGCCGACGTTGAGCAGCCCGGTCATGAGTGCTGCGATGAAGGGCTGGGAAATGGTCTTGTCCCAGCCGATGGGCAAGGGGCCATCCGAATGGGCATAAGCGCGGATCTCGGCCGGCACGAATTCGTGGCGTGGTACGGCGAGCATTGCCTCGATCACGCGGCGGTCGATATGGGCAAGCCCGGTGACGGCACGCGTCGCCTCCGTGTGCGCGGCGATGATCTCGACCATCACCTGGCGCAGCGGCAGATAGGGGTCCGGTTCGCTTCGGGGTGTGTTGGGGGCCATGTGCAAGATTTAAGCACGCGCCTTGCGTTACGCAAAATGACCTCTGCGGATCGCCAGGGCGGAACAATCAAGTGGGCAAACAAAAAGGGCGCCCCCAGGATTACATGGAAGGCGGGCGCCCAAATAAAAAGGGCGCCCGCTGGGGGCGCCCTTTCGTTAAGTCTCCGAGATATCCCCGGCTCAGAGCCCGGGGATACGGACCTTGCTGGCGCGCGGTCCTAGTTGCGGCCTTCCGGCGCGGTGATGTCGCGCACGCCGTCGCCCATCATGTTGATGGCGATGGCGAGCACCAGCAGCGCCAGACCCGGAATGGTCACGAGGTAGGGCTTGAAGAACATGAAGTTACGCCCTTCCGCGATCAGGTTGCCCCAGGTCGGCGTCGGCGGCTGGATGCCGAGGCCGAGGAAGGACAGCGTCGCCTCGAGCAGGATGGCGAGCGCCATTTCCAGGGTCAGGATGACGATCATCTGGTTGAGCACGTTCGGCAGGATCTCGCCGATGATGATGCGCGTGCGCGAGCAGCCGATGGCTTCCGCGGCCGTGATGAAATCCTGGCTGCGGATCTGCTGGGTGACCGTGCGCAGCACGATCGCGTAGCGGTCCCAGAACAGGAAGGCCAGCACGCAGATCAGCACCCACATCGAGCCGCCGAACACCGCGACCAGCGACAGCGTCACGACCAGGCCGGGCAACGCCAGCTTGGTGTTGATCAGATACATGATGAAAGCGTCGACGCGGCCGCCGAAATAGCCGCCGGCCATGCCGATCACGGTGCCGATGACGGCGGCGATCGAGGGCGCCACCAGGCCGATGATCATGGAGACGCGTGCGCCGTAGATCAGGCGCGACAGATAGTCGCGGCCGAACGCATCGGTGCCGAGCGGATTATCCCAGGTGCCGCCGGGACCCCAGACCGGGTTGATGAGGCGGCGCGAGATATCCTGATCGAACGGGTTATAGGGTGCGATCCAGGGCGCCAGGATGGCGCACAGGCCGACGACGACAATGATCGACATGCCGACGAGGAAGCCGGTGTGGCTCTTCGCCCGCAGTTTCATGATTTGGTACGGCGTCGGGGTGGCGACGTCGAACAGGTCGGCGCGCTGGTTTTTGGCGCGGCGCGCCGCCCCGGCGGTCATCGTCGTGGCGGCTGCGGTATCGTTGGGTGCCATGAGGGTTTTCTCCTATCGCCGGCCGGTTACGAGAGCCGGATGCGCGGATCAAGCTGCGCGTTGATAAGGTCTGCGACCAGGGTCAGCAGAATGTAGATGACGGAAATGAACAGAACGACGGACTGCAGGACCGGGAAGTCCTGACGGATGATCGCCTGGAAGGCTTCGAAGCCCAGTCCGTTCAGCGCGAAGATGGTTTCGACTACCACCGTGCCGCCGAGCAAAAATCCGAAATTGACCATCGTGAGGGACACGACCGGTAGGATCGCATTGCGCAGCGCGTGCTTGAAGATGACCGAACGGGTCGGCAGGCCCTTCGCCTTCGCGGTACGGATATAGTCGGACTGCAGCACTTCGATCATGCCCGCACGTGTGATCCGCATCTGCTGCGGGATGGTGTGCAGGGCGACCGCGAGGGTGGGCAGAATGAAGTGCGCCAAGGTTTCCTGGCCGGAGATCGGCGTCCATCGCAGGATAACGCCGAACAGCAGGATCAACATCAGGCCGAACCAGAAGTTCGGAACGGCCTGCCCGCCCACCGCAAAGACAAGCGATGCTCGGTCGATCCATGTGTTCTGGAATACGGCGGCTATGATGCCCAATGGGATGGCGAGCAAGATGCCCAATGAGAGCGCGAATACGGCGAGCTTCGCGGTCGTCGGAACGGCACCGGTCAGGATGTCCCAAACGGGCTCGTTCGAGAAGATCGACTGTCCGAGATCGCCCGAAATAGCGTGGCCCGCCCAATCCAGGTACTGCACATACAGCGGGCGGTCGAGACCATAAGCCTTGGCGACAGCGGCGATTTCCGCCTCGGTCGCATCATCGCCGGCGAGTTCGGCCGCCAAGTCGCCCGACAGGCGCAGGAGGCTGAACGCGATTATCGACACGGTGACCGTGACCATGATGGCGATGAACAAACGGTTCACCAAAAAAGAAATCATTGCGAGTCCTCGCTCCGATGGGACACCGGAATATCCGGTGCCTGTTTAAAATCCGTCAGGAGAAAATGTGATTGCGCGCGTATGTCGGTCGGCCATCGGGCTCGCCGGCATCTTCCTCACGCCGTCTACGTCTCCCATTTTCTTCATCGCGCGACCGCCCCTCAGGTCCCCGGACAGGTTCGGCGCGAATGTTGCTAGGATATTACGCTAGGGCAGGTTCCAGGTTCAATGGTTTGCGCACGGCCTTTGCGCTCTATCCGCATGATTTTTCTGCCTTATTTTGCACAGCAAAATAAAAGGCGATCGCAACCGCGGTTTGCGGCCCGGTGTGGCCTGGGTCAGAATATTGGCGCCTGACTTGGCGAAACACACTGAAATCAATGAGAGTTTTGGAGAGCGGAATGACCAAGATCGCGTTCATCGGGATGGGAGAGGCCGGCGGCCTTTTGGCCGAAGGGCTGATCGGTGCGGGCGCGGACGTGCGCGCGACGTACGACATCCTGATCCACAATGACGCCAAGCGCCCGGCTTTCCTCGCCAAGACCCAGAAGATCGGCATCTCGGCCGCCGAATCGGCGAAGGATGCGGTGGCCGGCGCCGATGTGGTGATCGCGGCGGTCGTCTCCGACCAGATGGTGATCGCGGCGAGGAACGTCGCCCCTCACCTGAAAGCAGGGCAATATTACCTCGACATCAATTCGGCGAGCCCGCGCATGAAGCGCGAGGCGGCGGACCTGATCGAGGCGAACGGCGCCTTCTTCGTCGAATCCGCCGTGATGGATCTGGTGCCGCCGCACGGCTACAAGGTGCCGATGCTGCTGGCCGGCAACAAGGCGGCCGATTTGCAGGCCATCCTCGCGCCCTTTGGGATGAACGTGCGCGCCGTGGGCACCAAGATCGGCAGCGCCTCGGCTATCAAGATGAGCCGCAGCGTCTTCATGAAGGGCTTCACCGCGATCCTGATCGAATGTTTGATCGCGGCCAACAAGCTGGGCGCCGAAGAAGAAGTGCTGAGCTCGCTGCAAGTGAGCTTCCCCGAGCTCAATTGGCGCAAGATCGCCGATTATTATGCGCCGCGCCTGGTCAAACATTCGCGCCGCCAAGCGGCCGAGATGCACGAGGTCGCCGAGACCTTGGAGGAATTGGGCGTGGAGCCGATGACGGTGCTGTCGACCGCCGATCGGCTGGAATGGCTCGCCGATCTTGAGATCGAGCCCTTACCCTCGACCTATGGTGAATTGCTGAAAGCGATCAGCAAGTCATAAGCTGGCCCATAACGCCACTGTGTAACGGCACCATGTAACGACACAATGTAAAAATAGGCGACAGCACGACAGGATGGCACAATCAAGGGAGGCTCAAGCCATGGCCGTATTGGATTTCGCGTTGTGGGACGGCGTCGGCGGTTATTCGGGCGGCGATACGCCCATGGCCGATGTCTATGACGACCACATCCGTCTCGCCGAAGAGATCGAGCGACTGGGCTTCCATTCCTACTTTGTGATCGAACACCAGAATTCGCCGGTCGGGCGCATCACCGCGCCCACCGTGTTCCTGACCGCCGTGGCGCGTGCGACATCTCACCTGCGCATCGGCGCGATGATGTGGCAATTGCCGTTCTATCATCCGATCCGCCTCGCACAGGAGGTCGCCATGCTCGACCATCTGTCGCGCGGCCGCGTGGAGTTCGGCACCGGCATCGGCGTGCACGAGCATGAATTCATCCGCTGGGGCGTCGATTACTACAAGCGCGCCGAGATCGCGGGTGAAGTGCTGGAGGTCGTGAAGGCGGCCTGGACGCAGAAGGAAGTCACCTTCAACGGCAAGTACTTCCATTTCGACGAGGCATTGCCGCAGCCGCAGCCGTTCCAGAAGCCGACGCCGCCGATCTGGGCGGCGGGCCATAGCGATGCGTCCATGGAATGGGCGGCCAAGAACAACTTCAACCTCGCCAAGAACCTCGACACCGACGAGGTGTGCAAACGCAAGTTCGACCTGTACCGCGAGAAATGGCGCGAGGCCAAACATCCGGGCCCGATGCCCCGCATCTTCCTGATGCGCCAGATGCATGTGGCTGAAACCGACGAGAAGGCGCACGAGCAGGCGCGCAAGTTCATCGCATCGCGTGAAGGCGGTGCGGTGCCGGTGGGTGGCGGCGACATCGCCAAGACGCGCGTCGGCTGGGGCACCCACGCGCGCGGCATGGGCAGCGATTCCGAACGCCCGAACGACAAGGCGCGTGGCGCCACGATCGCGAAAGCCGCGCAGAGTTACGAATACAATATCGAGAACGGCCTTGCACTTGTCGGCAGCCCCGAGACGATCATCAAGAAGCTGCAGGAAGGCCAAGCCCACATGGGCTACAACCTTTTCTGCTGCAACCACGAGATCGGCAAGATGCCGCACGACCAGGTGATGAATTCCATCCGCCTGTTCGGCAACGAAGTGATCCCGGCCTTCGAGCGCAGCAACGCCAAAAAGGCGGCCGCGGAGTAACGCGAACAGGCCGCGGAGCAACTTCATCCATAGGGACGCGCCCAAAAAGGACAAACGATGAAATACGAACTCTACTACTGGCCAGGTATCCAGGGACGGGGCGAGTTCGTACGTCTGGCACTTGAAGAGGGCGGCGCCGACTACGTTGACGTCGCGCGTGGTTCCGAAAAGGACGGCCAAGGCGTTTCCGCCATGATGGCGATCATGAACGGCACGGACGTCGAACGTCCGCCCTATGCGCCGCCGTTCCTCAAGGCGGGCAAGCAGTTGATCGCGCAGACCGCAAACATTCTGATGTATCTCGGGCCCAAATTGGGTTTGGTGCCGTCAAGCGAGCCCAATCGCGTCTGGGCCAACCAGTTGCAGCTCGGCATTACCGATTTCGTGCTCGAGGCGCATGACACGCATCATCCGATCTCGAATGCGCTCTATTACGAGGACCAGAAACCGGAATCGAAAAAGCGCAGCGAGTTGTTCATCAAGAACCGCATCCCCAAATATCTCGGTTGGTATGAACGCATCATCGAGCGCAATCCGGGTAGGAAGGGATGGCTGATCGGCGCAAAACTATCCTATCCCGACCTGTCGCTGTTCCAGATGGTGGAGGGGCTGCGCTATGCTTTTCCGGACGCGATGAAAAAAGCGGAGAAGGATGTTCCCCGCATCGCTGATCTGCACGACAAGGTGGCCGAGCGGCCGAACATCAAGGCGTATCTGGAAAGCTCGCGCCGCATCCCGTTCAACGAAAGCGGCATCTTCCGGCGTTATCCGGAGTTGGATTCGTAATTGCGCAGGCCACGCGGGGATGGCGGGGTCGGCCGCGCGGCCGTCTACAGCCATCTAGGCACCACTTCACCCGGTTCGCTTCGCTCACTACCCACTCGCCCTAAGGCGGAGAGGTTAAGCGATTCTCTCAGCCCCGATCTTTTCGAGGAATTCTTCCAGCACTTCGGTGGGTTGTGCGCCGACGACGCCGTAGCCCTTGGCGACATAGGTCGGCACACCCGTGATGCCGTAGGCGCGCGCGCGTTCCCAATCGGCATCCACCTGTTCCTGGAAGCGGCGTTCTTCGAGCGCCTTGCGCGCTTCGGCCACATCGAGCCCGGCCGCGCGCACCACGTCGAGCAGCACGTTGATCTCGCCGATATTGCGGTTGTCGACGAAGTAGGCCTGGAACAGCAGCTTGTGGATCGCCTCGCCACCCGGCTGGGTATCCGCCCACGCTGCCAATTCCTGCGCGAGGCGGCTGTTGTAGGTATGCGTACGATCGCCATAGGGCAGGCCTTCGGCGTCCATGCGTTCCTTCATCTCGGCGTTACGGCGCCGGCGCATGTCCATGTCGCCGCGCGCGCCGAACAATTGTTCCAGCGTCATGCCTTCGGCCGGCGTTTCGGGATGCAGCGGGAAGGGAACGAACTTCACGCGAACGTCGAACATCTTCTGCAGTTTGGCGACGCGACCCGAACCTAGGTAGCACCACGGGCAGACATAGTCGCTGAAGATCTCAAGGGTGAGGGGCGTATCGGTCATACCGCCATTATTCCACAATTTCGTCGATGATCGTATTCTTTAATACGCCCACCCCGCTTACCTCTACCTCTACCACATCCCCTGGTTTCAGCCATTTGGGCGGAGTGAAGCGCGCGCCTGCACCCACCGGGGTACCGGTGGCGATGACATCGCCGGGTTTCAGTTCCATGAATGTGGAGAGATACGAGATCAGATAGGCGAAATCGAAGATGATGTTCGCGGTCGTGTCATCCTGGCGCACTTCGCCGTTCACCCGGGTTTTGACCGCGAGAGTGTCGAAGCGGGTGAATTCGTCGGCGCTCACCATCCATGGGCCGAATGCGCCGGTGCGCGGGAAGTTCTTGCCCTGCGTGACGTTGAATTTCGAATGGCGCAGCCAGTCGCGGATCGTGCCCTCGTTGAGGCAGGCGAGCCCCGCGATGTGATCGGCAAATCTTTCTTTCGCGATGCGCCGTCCGCCTTTGCCGATGATGAGGGCGATCTCGCCTTCGTAATCGAGTTGTTCGGATTCGGGCGGGCGCACGATGGGCTCACCATGTGCGACCAGTGAATCGGGTGCGCGCATGAAGATGGAGGGATAGGCGGCTTCGTCGGTGCCGTCCTTATATTCCGCGTTGCGGTTGGCGTAATTGACGCCGACGCAGACGATCTTTTCCGGCTGAGGGATCGGGCACAGGTAACGTATATCGGAAAGTGCGATGGTGGCCTCGGCGTGGGCCGCGATGTCTCTCGCTTCCTCGAGCCGGCCCTGGCGCAGCGCGTCGATCATCCGTGGGCAGCCCGGCATGCGCCATCCAAGATCGACGATGCCGGCATTTCCGCCGTCGCCTTTAACCGCGCCCCAGCTTTCGCGGCCTCCCGACGCAAAGGACAGAAATTTCACGATGCCGCCGCCATGGGTTGGCCTAGGGGTTGGGTGAGCGGCACACCGGTATCCTCGGTCGTGGAGCGGCGCAGTTCGCGGCGCGCGCGGATGTCGTAGCGCATGCCGCGATGGAGAGTGCAGCGATTGTCCCAGATCACCAGATCGCCAAGCTGCCATTTGTGGCGGTAGACGAATTGCCGTTGGGTGGCGAATTCAAGCAGTTCGAGCAGCAGCATGCGCGCTTCCGGCACGGTCATGCCGTCGATGGCACGTGCGTGCACGCCGATATATAGGTTCTTGCGTCCGGTCTCGGGCAGGGTGCGTATCAGGGGCCAGTGGACCGGCGGCAGCGCGTTGGTGTCGCGTGTCGTATTGCCGCTGCCCAGCCAGGTGCGTGAATGGAAGGCCCAATGTTCGGCCACGCGTCCGTCGATCAGTTCGCGCAACTCATCGGGCAGCGCGTCATAGGCTTGGCGCATATCGGCGTATTCGGTATCGCCGCCCTTGTCCGGGATGTGCGCCGCATACAGCATCGAATATTTGGCGGGCGGATCCTTGAACGAGGAATCACTGTGCCAGAGCTGGTTGGCGAGCAGGCCCATGAGTTTCGGATCGTCCGGCGGCAGTACGTTGCCGTTGGCGTCCACGTTGGCGATGTCGGCGAACTGGTTGGTGCCGAGACGGAACGTCTTATTGGCGGCATTGAGGCCGATATCGAGCGGACCGAAGCGCTTGGTGAAAGCAAGCTGCTGGTCCGGGCTCAAGGACTGGCCGCGAAAGACCAACACGGCATGCTCGTTCATCGCGCGATCGATGGCGAGGATGTCGGAATCGGGCAGGCGGTCGCGCAGATCGATCGTGCTCGCTTCCGCGGCGAAACCCGGCCCTATGGGGCGGAACGTAAGCGCCATTGTTGTGTCCTCCTGTCTGGTCGTGGATGCTAATGATCCGAAGCGATCAGGGAAAGGCGGACATGGCGCACGAAATCCTTCATGCGGACGAGCTGTCCGCGCCGGCCGGCGTGTTTGTCCAGGCGACGCGTGTCGAGGCGTCCGGCCATTTCATCTATGTCTCCGGACTAACGAGTAGGAATCAGAACGGGAGTGTTCTCGGCGTCGGCGACATCCGCGCCCAGACCGCGCATATCCTGGACAACCTGAAGATCATCCTAGCCAAGGGCAACGCGACATTGGGTGACGTAGTGCGTGTCGTCGTCTACATTACCGACATGGATGACTTTGCTGCCATCCACGAGGTGCGGGCGCGGTATTTCGCGGGCGCCCGCCCGGCCTCCACCATGGTCGAAGTCTCGCGTCTCGTTCATCCCGATATGAAGATCGAGATCGAGGCGACCGCGCACGTCAAATGATGGCTAGGATCGGCCGAGGATATAGTCCGATGCCTTCTCCGCGATCATCATGACGGGCGCGTTGATGTTGCCGCCGACGATATCCGGCATGATCGAGGCATCGGCGATGCGCAAGCCGTCGATGCCGCGCACGCGCAATTGCGGATCGACGATGGATGTTTCGTCGGTGCCCATGCGGCACGTGCCGCAGGGATGGAAGACGGTGCGCACCGTCCCGCGCACGTAAGCGTCGATCTCGTCATCTGACTGGATGGCTGGACCGGGCAGGCGTTCCAGCCCGCGCGCGGTGGCGAAAGCGGGCTGCTCCAGCACCTTGCGCGCAAGGCGAATGGCGATGCGCAACGCGCGACGGTCGAATTCGGTGGCTAGGAAATTATTCACGAAACGCGGCGGGATGTGCGGATCGGATGAGGCGAGCCACACGCGCCCACGCGCTTGGGGTCGCAAGTGACACACCGTAAGGCCGATGCCGTCCGGCTGCGGCGCGCGTAGGCCTGGGAACCATGGCGCCATCGTCGGTGAATAGCCACGGAACAGGAGTTGCAGGTCGGGCAGATCGAACTCGGGTGCGCTTTTGACGAAGGCGGTGCCCGAGGCGAGCGGCAGGATTGCAGGCCCGCTCCGCAACAGCCAGCCGCGCGCCAGGTTGAAACAGAGCCTGTCTAGACGAAGCTGATGGTGAAGCTCGCCCGGCGCCGCACGCGCAACATCCACACCGCTCGCCGGATGGTCTTGCAGGTTGGCGCCGACGCCCGCGCGATCGAGCACGATCGGGACGCCCAGCTCGCTCAGATGTTCCGCTGGTCCGATGCCCGAGCGCATCAGGATTTGCGGTGAATTGTAGGCGCCCGCCGTCAGTACGATCTCGCGCCGCGCGAGCGCGCGCTTCTTCTGGCCGCCGATCTCGTACTCAATGGCGACGGCGCGGCGCCCCTCGAAAATAATGCGGTCGGCAAGTCCGTGGGTTTCGAGCTTCAGGTTGGGCCGCGAAAGCGCGGGGCGCAGATAGCGCACAGCGGAATTCGCGCGGCGCCCGTTGCCGATGTTGAACTGGAAGCAGTCGAAACCTTCCTGCGTTTTGCCATTGTAATCATCCGTACGGGTGAAGCCTGCGCTTTGACCGGCGGCGAGCCATTCTTCCATCAGTGGCGTTTGGTGACTCGCGCGCTGCGTCAGGATCGGGCCGTCGCCACCGTGGAACGCGTCGGCGCCGTCCAGAAAGGTCTCGGCGCGGCGGAAATAGGGCAGAACGCGTTCATAGCACCAATCATTGAGTCCCATCTGCGCCCAGCGGTCGTAATCACCGGCATGGCCGCGTACATAAGCCATCATGTTAATGGTGGCCGAACCGCCCAGCACCTTGCCGCGTGGATGCGCGATGCGGCGGTTATCGGCGTGGGGTTCGGGCTCGGATGTATAATTCCAGTTGCTGGCCGGGCGGTTCCACACACGCGCCGCGCCGATGGGCAGGTGGAACAGGATGTGGTGGTCGGGCCCGCCCGCTTCGAGCAGTAGAATGCTCGCCCGTCCGTCCGCCGATAGGCGTTCCGCCAGGATGCACCCGGCCGATCCGCCACCGACAACGATGTAATCGAAAGTTTCTTCTGCCTCGCCCATGCTGTCATCTTGCGGCGTATCCGGCATACTGTAAACGCGGTTGAAATCGCCGTTTGGGACGCCCATGCTCTGTAACAAGGCAAGGGAGGACGTCATGAAGTTCGGAATCGGTCAAAGCGTGCCGCGTAAGGAAGACCCGCGTTTTCTCACCGGACGCGGACGTTACGTCGACGATATCGAACTGCCGCGCATGACCTACGCCTATGTACTGCGCTCGCCGCACGCCAATGCGCGGATCAACTCGATCGATACGAGCGCCGCGCAGGACGCGTCCGGCGTGCACGCGGTCCTCACAGCCGAGGATTACAAGAAGGACGGCTTGGGCGAGATCCACTGTCACTTCCCGGTGCCGCTGCTGGCGGGCCCGCCGGTCGGCTCGCCCTATACGCCGCTCGCCCAAGGCGTTGTCAAATGCGTCGGCGTTCCGGTCGTGCTGGTGATTGCGGACAGCCTGGAGGAGGCGAAGGACGCGTCCGAACTGATCCAGATCGATTACGACCCTTTGCCGTCGGTGACCCTGGTCGAGGATGCCGCGAAGCCCGATGCGATCAAGGTGTGGGAGCACACGAAGGACAATGTCTCCTTCACAATTGCGCTCGGCGATGCCGCGCGCACCGACGAAGCCTTCAAGAAGGCGACGCACGTATCCAAGATGACGCTCGTCAACAACCGCGTCGCCACCAATTCGATGGAGCCGCGCGGCATCCTCGCATCCTACGATGCGGGTGCGGAGAATTACACGGTCTATCATTCGGGCCAGGCGCCGCATCTCGTGCGCCAGGGCCTGTGCCAGGAAATCTTCCATATCCCTGAAACCAGCATGCGCATCATCTCGCCCGACGTCGGCGGTGGATTCGGCATGAAGGGCGGCCTCTATCCGGAAGATGTCCTCATCCCGTGGGCGGCGAAGAAGGTCGGCCGGCCGGTGAAATGGATACCGGATCGCGTCGAATCGATGCAGAGCGACAGCCACGGCCGCGACCAGGTCGTCACGGTCGAGATGGCGTTCGACGCGGACGGACGCATCCTCGGTTTGCGCGCCAATTCCGATTATGGCCTCGGCGCCTACCTTTCGCCCAATGCCTGCATTCCACCGATGTTCGCGGTGACGCTGTCGTCCGGCGTCTACGCGATCCCGGCGATCCGTGCTTCGGTACGCGGCATCTTCACCAACACGGTTTCGACTCAGCCCTATCGCGGCGCAGGCCGGCCCGAAGCGTCCTACATGCTGGAACGTCTGATCGACCAGGCGGCGCGCGACTTGAAGGTCGATCCCGTCACCATCCGGCGCAAGAACCTGATCAAGTCGGCGCAGATGCCGTTCCAGACGGCTCTGTTCGCAAAATACGATTCCGGTGATTTCGAAACCGTGCTCGACAAGGCTTTGGCCCTGGCCGATTGGGACGGATTCGAGGCGCGGCGCGCCGAATCCGCCAAGCGCGGACGCTTACGCGGGCGCGGGCTCGCCTGCTACATCGAATCCGCGACCGTATTCAACGACCGCATGGAGATCCGCTTCGATCCGTCGGGTGCGGTGACCATCCTCGCGGGCACCTTCAGCCACGGCCAGGGGCACGAGACGGCTTATGCGCAGATGGCCTCCGCCTTCCTCGGCGTCGACTTCGAATCGGTGCGCCTGGTGCAGGGTGATACCGACGCGGTCGCCATCGGGCGCGGCACCTATGGATCGCGCTCCATCACCATCGGGGGTGCCGCGCTCAAGATTGCGGCCGACAAGATCATCGAACGCGGCACCAAGATCGCCGCGTTCATCATGGAAGCGGCTGAAAGCGATATTGAATTCGCCGATGGCGATTTCACGGTGAAGGGCACCGACAAGAAGGTCGGCATCACCGAGGTGGCCAAACGCGCCTACGATCCCATGATGTTTCCGGCGCACCTGGGTCTCGGGCTCGAGGCGGTTGGCGACTTCAATCCGGGCCCGGGCAATTTCCCGAACGGCTGCCAGATCGCGGAAGTCGAGATCGACGCCGATACCGGCCATGTGGATCTGGTAAAGCTGGTCATCACCGACGATGTGGGCACGGTCGTTAATCCGCTGCTGCTCAAGGGGCAGCTCCACGGCGGCGCGACCCAGGGCATCGGCCAAGCGTTGTTGGAGAACGTCACCTACGATCGCGAGAGCGGGCAGCTCCTGTCTTCGTCCTTCACCGACTACTGCATGCCGCGCGCGGATGACCTGCCGTATTTCGATACCGACGTGTATCCGGTGCCGACGGCGCAGAACCCGCTGGGCGTCAAAGGCGGCGGCGAGACCGGAACGGTCGGCGCACCCCCAGCGGTGATGAACGCAGTTGCCGATGCGCTCGCCTCGCGCGGCAAGCCGGCCGTCGACATGCCGGCGACACCCGAGAAGGTGTGGCGTGCGCTGAACGCCGCCTAGCGGGGTTTTTGGATCCCGGCGGCGAAGGTCAACGTCTCGCCCCGCGTCGCTCCGTTTGATGGTCCAGGAACCAGCGGTAGGTGCTGGCAAGTCCGTCCTTCAATCCGATCGACGCCTTCCAGCCCAAGGCCTTCATACGCCGGTCGTCCAACAGCTTGCGTGGGCTGCCATCGGGTTTGGTCGCATCGAACGACAATGTGCCCTTGAAACCGACCACCTCGGCGATCGTGCGCGCGAGATCGTGGATGCTGATCTCTTCTCCGGTACCGACATTGAGGGGTATCGGTCCCGAATAATGCTGGAGGATGTGGATGAGCGCATCGGCGAGATCGTCGACATGCAGAAATTCACGCAGCGGTTTTCCGCTGCCCCATAACTCGAAACTCGCCGCTCCGCTCAGTTTGGCCTCATGTGCCTTGACCATCAGCGCAGGGATCACGTGGCTTGCCTCGAGGTCGAAATTGTCGCCCGGGCCGTAGAGATTGTTGGGCTGCGCCGAGATGAAGTCGCAGCCGTGCTGCTTGCGGTAGGCCTGGCACAGTTTGATGCCGGCGATCTTGGCGATCGCGTACCATTCGTTGGTCGGCTCGAGCGGGCCGGTCAGCAAGGCTTCTTCTGCCATCGGCTGTGCGGCTTCACGCGGATAGATGCAGGCCGAACCGAGGAACAGAAGTTTCTCCACACGCTGTTTGTAGGCGGCGTGGATGATGTTGGTCTCGATCGCGAGGTTGTCGTAGATGAAATCGGCCGGGCGGGTCGAATTGGCGTAGATGCCGCCGACGGTCGCCGCCGCGATCACGACCACGTCGGGCTTGGCGCGTTCCATCCAACTCGTGACGCCGGCCTGGTCGCGCAGGTCGACTTCACTTCGGTCGACCACCAGGATCTCGCAGGATTCCCGGGCGAGGCGGCGTACGATGGCGCTGCCGACCATGCCGTGATGACCGGACACCCAGATGCGCTTACCCGCGAGTGCGAAGGGCTGCGAGAGCTTATCGTCCGCCATGCCGTCTCCGATACAGATCGAGATCGGTTTGTACCATATCCCGCACCAGTTCGGCGAAGCCGATCTTGTGGCGCCAACCAAGCTTGGCGCGCGCTTTCGCCGGATTGCCGAGCAGCGTATCCACTTCGGTGGGACGGAAGTAACGCGAATCGACCGCGACCAGCACATCGCCCGTCTTCGTGTCGATGCCGACTTCATCCATTCCGGTGCCGCGCCATTCGATCGTGCGGCCGATCTCGGCGAAAGCGCACTCGGTGAATTCGCGCACGCTATGCTGTTCGCCGGTCGCGAGCACGTAATCGTCGGGTTCGGGCTGCTGCAGTATCAGCCACATCCCTTCGACGTAGTCGCGTGCGTGACCCCAGTCGCGTTTGGCGTCGAGGTTGCCGAGGAACAATTTCTGCTCCTGTCCGGTCTCGATCGCGGCGACCGCACGCGTGATCTTGCGCGAGACGAAAGTTTCGCCTCGGATCGGGCTTTCGTGATTGAACAGGATGCCGTTCGACGCATGCAGGCCATAGGCCTCGCGGTAATTGACGACGATCCAGTAGGCGTAAAGCTTGGCCGCGGCATAGGGGCTGCGCGGGCGGAACGGTGTGGCTTCGGTCTGCGGCATTTCGGCTACGGCACCGTAGAGTTCGGATGTCGATGCCTGATAGAGGCGGCTCTTGCGTTCGAGCCCGAGGATGCGCAACGCTTCGAGCAGGCGCAGCGTCCCGACGCCGTCCGCGTTGGCGGTATATTCGGCCGTCTCGAAGCTCACCTGTACATGGCTTTGTGCCGCAAGATTGTAAATCTCGTCGGGTTGGGACTGCTGGACGATGCGGATCAGATTCGTCGCATCGGTCATGTCGCCGTGATGCAGGACGAAATTGCGGCTTTTGATGTGCGGGTCCTGGTAAATGTGATCGATACGCCCTGTGTTGAACGACGACGAACGGCGCTTGATGCCGTGGACGATGTATCCCTTGTTGAGCAGGAAATCGGCAAGGTAAGCGCCATCCTGTCCTGTCACACCGGTGATGAGGGCTGTCTTGGCCATCTCAGCACCACATCCCGCGCGTATCGGCGCGCGTCCCGAAGGTCGACAAGATTCTCATATCGTTACTCGTTACTATGTCTTATGGCGGAAGGCCGTAATATCTCCCCGGAACAGGGTTGAATATCTTGCCGCACCTATACGTGCAAGGAGCAGAGGGATGCGGCGGCTGTTGCGCCGGGGGTTGCGGACGGTTTCGGGCGGTCTTTTCGGTCTGCTTATCGCCATAATTGCACACACCGAGCCTGTCCGGGCGGCCGATCCGGGTTTCCTGGGGCTTGAGATCCAGGGCCTCGACGATCGCGCGGTTGCAGCGCTCGGCCCCGATTACGCAAAGGGCGTCCTGGTCAAGGACGTGGCGGTCGGTGAGCCCGGCGCCATCGCGGGCTTCCGTCGTGGCGATTTCATCGTGGAATTCGCTGGGAGCAAAGTCGGCTCGTTCGATGACTTGCTGAAACTGGTCACCAAAACCAAGCCGAACGACAAGGTTTCGGTCACCGTACTGCGCGCTGGCAAGGAGACCGAACTGACGCTGCGTCCGGGCACCCGTCCGCCAGCATGGAATCCCATGACCGCGATCTACAACACCTACACCGACCTTGGGTTCAAGGTGGTCACCGTCAACGACCAGGCGCGCAAGCAGTACGGTCTGCCGTGGGGTACGATCGGCGTCGTCGTCGATCAGGTCGATCCGAACGGTCCGGTCGCGGCGGCGCTCAAGCCTGGCGAAGTGGTCGTATCGGCGAACCTCAACGAGGTATGGGAACCGCGCCACCTGACACGCGAGATCGACGAAGCGCGCAAGAAGGGACGCGGAAGTATCCTGCTGCTCGTGCGTTCCACGAGCGGCTATCGCTATTCAGTCCTGCCCTTAAAATAATCCGGTGAAACGATCTAGGATCCTTTACGCGCTTCTGCGATGTAGCGCTTGAGGGTCGCGTAATCGATGGCGCCCGGCGCCAATTGCTTGCCGATGACGAAGCCTGGCGTACCGGTGATCCCGAGCGTCTGGGCAAGCTCCATGTTGGCGTCGATCGTCCGTTCGATCTCCGGATCGTCCATGGTGCGTCGCGCGCGTTCGACATCGACACCCGCCTCTTTCGCAATGGCGAAGATCCGCTTTTCGGAGAAGTCGCCCTGTGCGCTCATCAGCCGCGTGTGCAGGTCGCGGTAGCGTTTCGGTTCATTCTTCCAGACCGCGAGCGCGAGCTTGGATGCGATGCGCGATTCCGGCGAAAGGATCGGCAATTCCTTCAGCACGTAGCGGACGTTGGTGTCGTCCTTGAGGAGTTGCAGCACACTCGGAAACACTGCTTTGCAATAGCCGCAGCGATAATCGAAGAATTCCGTCACAGTCACATCGCCGTTGGCGTTGCCGATCACGGGCGTGGAGGGATCCTTCTCGATCTCCTGGCGACGCGTGGTCAGGGCATCACGTTGGCGTTGGGCTTGGGCGGCCTGTTCGCGCTCCTGCATGGCGCGCACCGATTCCAGGATGATTTGCGGGTTCGCGCGCAGGTAATCGCCGATGATCGCCTCGACATCCTTTTTCTGGGCATCGGTCAGGCCCTGCGCCTGCGCCGACGGCGCGGCGGCCAGGAAACCGATGAGACAGACAATCATGGACACTAGACGAAAATGACGCATGCGAACTTTCCGGCCAGAAGCGAGGTTGGGGGCAGAGGCCCGGTCATCATGGCGGATCGCCAAGGCGCGGACAACCGGGCGCGGACAATACAAGCATCAGTACGGGCGATCAGCGATACAGCACGATATCGCCGAATTGTGCCTCGGATCCCTCATCGGTCCCGACCGCGAAACCCACGAACATGATGCGGGTGCGCTCGAAGCGGTCGTTGGGCCATGCCTTGCGGTAGAGTTCGGCGAGATCGAGGTTGTCGGTCCACCACTTGTTCAGATGTTCCGTCCCGCCGCGCGCGATATATTCGGGAATCGGTGTCGCGGTGGAGAATGAGCCGCGCTCAAGCGCGCTTTGGCCCCACAGGATCGTGATGGCCCGATCGAACGGCGGCAGTTGGGTGCCAAGCCAGGCGAGCGGCTCCGCGCCCCAGCTTCGGCTTTCCGGATTGCCGCCGTGGAAGCCGACGATCATGCGAATATCGGATTCGCGTCCTGGCGGCGTAGCCATTCGCCACGACCAGCCGATATAGGGGCTCGCCAATAGAGTCGCTTTGGTGCGCCGCGCCATGACGAAGCGCTGTGCGCCGGTTCTGAGTGTCAGCGTGGCACCTGATGACGTGGTCGCAACAGCGATGTTGCGGCGTGCATCGCCGCCGCCGTCGGCCTCGATGACCCAGTCGCTCGGCAGCGTCTTGGCAGGACCTAGAGATGCTTGGCTGAAAACTTCGAGCGTTCCTTCCGGTCCGACCTCGGCCTGGGACATTACGCAGCCACCTAAGCCCAACGCCAGCATGAGGGCCAGCGTCCCGGCCGTTCGACGCGAAAGAGACTTCATTTTTTCTTCTTGTTGGATTCCGCAAGAGCGATGATATCACCGGCGCGCAGCCAGTTGGCCGAGCCTTTGGGCAGCAGGCCCTGCGCACGCCGCGCGAGGCCGATTGCATCCACGGTCTTGTGCTGCAGAATGGCTTCTTCGGCAAGTGCCAGCGAGCTTTCGCCCATCTGGTTGTTCTGGCCATAGGCGGTCGCGAGATAGCGCCACGACATGGCTTCGTTCGGCTCTCTGCTCAACGCGAACTGGAGATGCTCGATCGCTTTTTTGAGCAGCGCGGGATCGTTGCGCTCGATCTGGGCGTGGGCCAGTTCGACGTGCAGCAGCGGCGAGCTGGGGTCGAGCGACACCGCCTTTTCATAGGGCGGCAGCGCTTCCTTACCGTGGCCGTTTTCGAACAGCATCTGCCCTTTGAGTTCGTGGAAATAGGGATCATTCGGCGCTTCAGCGATCAATTGGTCGATCAGCGCCGTCGCCTTGGTGAGATTGGCGACGCGATAATAAGCGATCGACCGTGCGTAGCGCGCGGGAAGCGAGTTGTCTGTTTCGGGATAACTCTTCAACGTTGTCTGCAGCGGCCGCATGAAACCCGTGAGCTTGGCCTTCATGCGCGCGTGCATGACCTCGAATTCGGGTTTGGTGGGCGTATCGGAGAAGCGCGATTTGGCAATGAAGGCGCGCACTGCGTCGACGCGGTCACGGCTCAACGGGTGGGTACGGGCGTAGGGCTGCTGCTGCGACACGCTCAGCAATTCCTGCTCGCCCAGGATATCGAAGAATTCGGCGAATCCTCTGGCCGATTGCCCGGTGGCGTCGAGGAAGCGCAGGGCGGCGGTATCGGCCGCGGATTCCTGCCCGCGGCTGAAGGACAGGAAATTGTTGAGCGCGGCCTGTTGTGTGCCCTGCATGATCGCGGCACCCACATCAGCCCGTCCGGTCGCCATGGCGGCGCCGCCCAGCAGCATGCCCAATATGGACGAGGTCATCGCGTTACTGATCTCGTCCTGGGTCCGGCTCAGATGTCCGCCTGCGATGTGGCCGCTTTCGTGCGCGATCACCCCGATCACCTGGGAGGCGTTTTCGCTGCGCATCAGGAGGCCGGTATTTATGAACAGGTTCTGGCCCGCGGCCACGAAGGCATTCAGGCTGTCGTCGTTAACGATATGGATATCGATGGAATCGGGGTTGAGACCGGCAACCTGCCACAAGGGCGTTGCGTAGGCGCGGATGATATGTTCAATCTCGGCATCACGTATCAGAGACAGTCCCTTCTGGGCTTGCGCCGGCATGGGCGAAAACGCCAAGAGGATGACCAGAGCACACGAAACCCAGACGCCGATGCGGTTTTTCATCAGGGACCTTTCCCGCAAACAGGACCAAGGTAGGTTCGTGAGTCATATACGTCAATTCTGCGCCCCGCTGATCTGCTTCTCCGCGGCGCTGATCGCGCTGTCGGCCTGCAGTACGTCCGACGACGGCTCGTCCTCATCCTCGTCGGCGGCCTTTACGGAGATCAAGAACGTTTCCGGCGCGGCTGCCGGGGATGAGCCACAATCCATCGTTGAGGCGCGGACCGTGCTGGCGAAGGGTGGCAGTGCCGCGGATGCCGCCGTTGCAGTCTATTTCACCCTTGCGGCCACCCTGCCGTCCTCGGCCAGCCTGGGCGGCGGCGGAATGTGTCTGGTTTATGACGCCAAGGCCGGCAAGGTCGAGGCGCTCGATTTCCTGAGCCGTGCTCCGGCGACGATTCCCGCGACCGCGGACCGGCCGAGCGCGGTGCCCGCCAATCCCATGGGATTCTGGACGCTGCACGCGCGTTTCGGCCGCATGCCGTGGACCCAGCTCGTTGCGCCCGGCGAACGGCTGGCGCGGCTAGGCGCACCGGCATCGCGTACGCTGATGGCGGATTTCACGCCGGTCGCTGCCCCCTTGTTGCAGGATCCGGATAGCCGGCGTGTCTTCGCCGATGCGACCGGACGGCCGATCACCGAAGGCGTCAAACTTGTCCAGCCCGATCTCGCTCGTATTCTCTCCTCGATCCGCCTGAACGGCATTGGTGAGTTCTATCACGGCACGATCGCACGCGATCTGGTCGCCGGCGCCAAGGCGGCCGGCGGTTCGCTTGAACTTTCCGATCTCGCAGCCTTGCGCGCCGAATGGCGTCCGACCGTGCAGCTCAAGGATGGCAGCCGCGTCACCCATTTCGCGCCGCCGCCCGCTGCGGCCGGAACGCTCGAAGCGCAGATGTACGCGATGATCGATGGCCGCGGCGATTTCGCTTCGGCAAGCAACGTCGACCGCATGCATATGCTGGCCGAAACGTCGATGCGCGCCTATGCCGACCGCGCACGCTGGATGCGCGACGATTATTCCTCCATCGATTCCCTATCAACGTTGGTCTCGCAGCCGGTGATCGACCGGGTGATGAGCAGCTACGATCCGCAGCGCCATACGGCTCCGGCCAGCTTTTCGCCCGCGCCGAGTAGCCGGCCCGAGAATCCGTCCGCGACCAGTTTCATCACCGCCGATGCGTCGGGCTCCGCGGTTGCTTGTACCCTCACCATGAACAACGCCTTCGGCACCGGCCGCATGGCGCGCGGCACCGGCATAATGCTGGCGGCGGCGCCGAGTGCGCAGGGGCGGGGGCCATCCGCACTCGGCCCGATGATCGCGGTGAACGAAAGCAGCAAGCAGCTCTATTTCGCCGGCGCGGCTGCGGGCGGTGTCGCCGCACCCAGCGCGCTGATGAATGTGGCCGCGCGCGTCCTGCTGGCTTCGCAGCCGCTTGATGCCGCGATGCGTGCGCCGCGCGTGCACAACGCGGGCGCGCCGGACATCACCTATGTCGAACCCGATGCATCGCGCGACGATGTCGCGCAACTGACCGCACGCGGCCATACCATGGCGACGACGCCGGTTCTCGGCCTGGTCAATGCATTGAGCTGTCCGGACGGAATGCCGCGTGCCAGGAACAGTTGCGCCGCACTGAGCGATCCGCGAGGACATGGCATCGCCATGTTCTCCAACGACTGATCGCCCCATGGCGCTAAAATCATGGCACTGAAATCATGGCGCTGAAAATCGCGCGCCGGGGCACTGTCCCTCCATTCATCGTAATGGATGTGATGCGTGCGGCGAACGCGCGCGCCGCCGAGGGTGGTGATGTCATCCATCTGGAGGTCGGCCAGCCGTCGACGGCGGCACCCGAAGGTGTGCTGCGTGCCGCCGAGGCCGCATTGCGATCCGACAAGCTCGGCTATACCGAGGCGCTCGGGCTTTCCGAATTGCGCGGCCGCATCGCCGATCATTATCGTGACCGTTATGGGGTGAACATCGATCCCGCGCGCGTCGTGGTGACCACTGGATCGTCGGGCGCGTTCCTGCTCACATTCCTGTCCGCGTTCGAGGCGGGCGACCGCATCGCGCTCACCAGCCCCAGTTATCCCGCCTACAAGAACATCCTGAACCCGCTCGGCGTCGAGATCGTGGATATCGAGGTCGGTGCCGAAACGCATTTCCAGCCCACGCCCGAACTGCTCGACAAGGCAGACCCGCTCGATGGCCTGATGGTCGCGAGCCCGTCGAACCCGACGGGAAGCATGCTCGATGCCGCTGCTATGAAGGCGCTGGTGGAAGGCTGTGCTGCGCGCGGTATCCGCCTCATCTCGGACGAGATTTATCACGGCATCACTTATGACGCCCCGGCGGTCAGCGCGCTCGAATTCGGCGACGACATGATCGTCATCAACAGTTTCTCGAAATATTTTTCCATGACGGGATGGCGGCTGGGTTGGATGGTGCTGCCGCCCGATCTGGTGCGCTCGGTCGAATGCCTGGCACAGAATTTCTTCGTGGCACCCCCGACGCTGTCTCAGGTGGCTGCGCTTGCGGTTTTCGAATGCCGAGCCGAACTGGATGCCAACGTCGCTGCCTATGCACGCAACCGCGCCCATTTGCTGGAATCTTTGCCCAAAGCAGGGTTCCGCGAGATCGCGCCGCCGGACGGCGCGTTCTATCTCTATGCCGATGTCGCGCACCTGACCAACGACAGCACCGATTTCTGTCGGCGCATGCTGGCCGAGACGGGTGTTGCTGCGACGCCGGGCGTCGATTTCGACACCAAGCGGGGAAACCGGTTTGTGCGGTTCTGCTATGCCGGCTCGTTCGATGATTCGGCGGAAGCCGCGCGCCGTCTTCAGGCCTGGCTGAAATAAGCCCGATCAAGAAATCCTGATTGAAGGTCCGTAAAAAGAAAGAGCCCGATCTTGCGATCGGGCTCTCGTCTTTTTTATGCGGATGGACTTATTCGACCAGACGCTGCCACCAGCCGCGGCGCGGCGGCCCGGCAGGCGCTTCCTCCTCGACCTTGGGGGCCGGGGCAGGTGCGGCTTCGTCGGATTGCGGAGCCGGTTCCGATGCCGTTTCCGGCTCGGCCTCAGTTACGGTTTCAGGCGCCGTGTAACTCGCCGCCGGGCTGGGCTCGGATGACGTCTCGATCTGCGTCGGTTCGGCGACGTTCGCCGCGGGCTGCGCCTCATCGTGATCGCTGGCGGCCCACAGCGTCGGTTCGGCCGCCGTCGCGGATGCCGCGATGTCATCCGGTGTGACGTCTGGCGCACTTTCGCCATCGTTCGCGCCTTCGGCGGTCTCCTCGTTCATGCCATCGGCACGCGGCCCGCGACCCCGTCGGCGGATACGGCGGCGGCGGCGTCCGGCGCCTTCGCCCGACTGATCTTGCTGCGCACCGGTGGCGTCGACATTGGTCTCCTCGCCGTCGTTTTCGCCTTCGTGGCCCATCGGCGCGTCACCCTCAGCGGCGTGTTGCTGCTGATCGGGACGGTTATCGTCGCGGCGATTGCGGTTGCGCCCCCGTCCGCCGCGCCGTCCGCGACGGCGGCGGCCTTCACGGTGTTCGCCCTGGTTGTCATCCTGGTGATCTTCGCCGTCCGACAGCGCCGGCAGGTTGTCGCCGTCGGCGGCCGCGTCGATATTGTGGGCGTAGTCGTTGTCCGAATCGTGGGTCGTTGTGTCGGCGCCCTCGAAATCGTCCTCGTCATCGGAGTCGCGCGGCGCCGTATGTTGGGTATCGCGCGTTTCGTCGGATCGTGCGTCGCCGTGGCCGCGACGACGTCCGCGCCGGCGGCGCCGGCGGCGACCGCCTTCCTCGCCGCCGTCATGCTGTTCGCCGTCCGCGTGGTCGCGTCGTTGTTCGCTATCGGCACGTTGTTCGTCACGGTCGCGCCGCTCATGGCGGTCGTCGCGGTCGCGCCGTTCGTTGCGATCCTGACGCTCGGAGCGTTCCTCGCCTTCGTCAACCTCATGATGCAGCGGTTGGCTGCGCTCGATCGTGTATTTCGGCGGGATCAGCGAATCGTCGCCGGTCACTAGGATGCGCACGTCGAATTTCTTCTCGAGTTCGAGCAGGTGCGAGCGCTTGTGATTGAGTAGATAGAGCGCAACGCCCGACGATACGGCCACGGTCAATTCGGCCGCGCGGCGCTTCATCGCTTCTTCTTCGACGCCGCGCAGAACGTGCAGCGCGGTCGATTCGGTGGAGCGCAGGATGCCGGTGCCGCCGCAATGCGGGCAGATATCGGTGACCGTTTCCGCGAGGCTCGGCCGCAGGCGTTGACGCGACAGTTCGAGCAGGCCGAACGGACTGATGCGCCCGATCTGGATGCGTGCACGATCGCGCCGCATGGCCTCCTTCAGGCGCCGTTCGACGGCCTGTTGGTTGCGCGAATGGTCCATATCGATGAAGTCGATGACGATCAGACCGGCCAGGTCGCGCAGGCGGAGCTGGCGGGCGATTTCGGTCGCGGCCTCGGTGTTCGTGCGCAGCGCCGTTTCTTCGATATTGCGTCCACGCGTTGCGCGGCCCGAGTTCACGTCGATGGCGACCAGCGCCTCTGTCGCATTCATCACGATATAGCCGCCCGATTTGAGCTGCACGGTCGGCGAGTTCATCGATTCGAGCTGATGCTCGATCTGATAGCGGCTGAAGAGGGGGACGTTGTCGTCCTTGTAGTGCTGGACCTTCTTCGCGTGGCTCGGGATCAGCATTTTCATGAGATCCTTGCTGACGCGGTAGGCATCGTCGCCTTCGACGATCACCTCTTCGATGTCGCGGGTATAGAGATCGCGGATCGCGCGATTGATGATGCTCGCTTCGCCGTGGATCAGCGCCGGCGCGGTCGAGGCCAGCGTCAGCGTGCGGATGTCGTTCCACAGGCGCAGCAGGTAATCGTAGTCGCGCTTGATCTCGGCCTTGCCGCGATCGGCGCCCGCGGTGCGCACGATCATCGCCATGCCGCGCGGCACTTCGAGGTCCGAGATGATGGACTTCAGACGCTTGCGGTCCTGGCCGCCGCCGATCTTGCGCGAGATGCCGCCGCCCTTGCCGGTATTCGGCATGAGCACGCAATAGCGCCCGGCGAGCGACAGGTAGGTCGTGAGCGCAGCGCCCTTGTTGCCGCGTTCTTCCTTCACCACCTGGACCAGCAGGATCTGGCGGCGCTTGATGACCTCTTGGATCTTGTAGCGGCGCATCGCGCGCTGCGGCGGACGGCGCCGTTCGGCGACCTCGTCCACATCGTCGCCGCCCAGCGTCTCGAGCGGCTTCACCGGCCCGGCGGGCTCCACATGTTCGATGCTGCCGGTCGGTTCCGGACCTTCGTCATCGCCGTCGACGCCTTCCGATGCCTCGGCGCTTTCGCCAGCCGTCTCGGAGGTCTCGGCTATGGCCGTGGTTTCGCCGTCGCCTTCATGATCGATCTCATGATCGATGATGGGCCCCTGGAAGCTTTCGGGCGCCGGCATGGCTTCGGCCATGATGGTGACGCGCGGCTCGTCGTCCTCGGTGGGCTCGATCAGGGTGCCGGCATCACCGTCGATGGGCGGGATGACTTCGCCCTCGGCATGATGGTCGTGGAATTCCGCCTGGAATTCCGTTTGCGGCTGGGCGTCACCGTTGGTGTCGCCTTCGGCGTGCTGGTCTTCGGGCTCGCCTTCATGCTCTTCGCCGGCCAGTTCACCGTCATGTTCGCCGCGCGCGGCCAGGGCGGCTTCCTCGCGCTCCTCGGCCTGACGCTCCGCCTCTTCCTCGGCCTCGTCTTCCTCGGCCTGTTCGGCGAGCAGACGTTCGCGGTCGGCGACCGGAATCTGGTAATAGTCCGGATGGATTTCGTTGAACGCCAGGAAGCCGTGGCGATTGCCGCCGTAATCGACGAACGCCGCCTGCAGCGACGGTTCGACCCGGGTTACTTTGGCGAGGTAGATATTGCCTTTGAGTTGTTTGCGGGAAGCCGACTCGACGTCGAATTCCTCAAGCTGATTCCCGTCTAGGACCGCGACCCGTGTCTCCTCCGGGTGGGCGGCATCGATCAACATTCGTTTCATGTATGGGTAAACTCCGGTACCCGAGGCGCGCGCCATCTACGGACCGCGACGCCCATCGGGTTGATTTAGGATCGGAGCCGACGGTGCCAAACGAATTACTCCGCCCCTTCGAGGAACGGGCGGGCCGGATCGCAAGGTTGGATACCGGTTGTGTCATGCCTTTGGCTGTCTTCATCGGCGCGAAATTTCAAATATCGCCGTGCCAGGAGAGCGAATATTACCCGTCCCGGGTCTGGGCGACTTGGTTAACATACTCGTGGGGAAAGGGTTCGACAACTTTTTTGCCGGACAATCCCTCCGGGCCCCGTAGCGGACCGGTTTTCACGCACACGTGCGTTTTCGTTGATGACGCGCGCGAATCGGCGCATGTACGGACGAATTAATCGAGCGAAACAGCCGATTTGCAGGCGCCGATAGCGGGCGCCGATTTTAAGGGCAATAAAAGGGCGGTCGAGCGGTGGCTTGGCGTTTCATCTTTTTCGCGGTCTTGGCATGCCTGGGGATTGCCCTGGGTGGGGCAATCCTGCCCGCCCGGGCGGCGGCGATGGCGAGCGCAACCGATCTGCGCTTGGGCGTCAACGGTGAACGCACCCGTCTGGTCCTCGACCTGTCTGATCGTGTCGATTTCAGCGTTTTTACCCTGGCCGACCCGTACCGGATCGTGATCGATGCTTCGGAGATCGACTGGCGCCTGCCCAACGAGTCCAGGCTGAGCGGCGGGCTGATCGAGGCGGTGCGCTACGGTCAGTTCCAACCCGGCACGTCGCGTATGGTGGTGGATCTGAGGCAACCCGCCAAGGTCGGCAATTCCTTCATGCTGCCGCCATCCGAGGGCAAGGATTATCGCCTGGTATTCGATCTCGTGCCGATCGATCGCGCCAGTTTCATAGCCTCCGTGCGGGCGGGGGCAGACGACACTACCGTGCCGGCGCCTTCGTCCACGGCGCCGCGGGGGACCAAAACGGCGGCGATCCAGCCCCCAGGGATACCATCGCGCAAACCCGAACCTTTCAAGCGCAAGGTGGTCGTGATCGATCCCGGTCATGGCGGCGTCGATCCCGGCGCGCTCGCGCCGTCGGGCGCCTACGAAAAGGATATCACGCTGGCGGCGGCCAAGATTTTCAAACGCCGCCTCGATGCGACCAAGCGTTATGATGTGTACCTGACACGCGATACCGACACCTTCATCCGGCTGCGTGACCGCATCGCGATCGCACGCGCGAAGGGCGCCGATCTGTTCATCTCGCTGCATGCCGACTCGCTGCCGAGAAGGGCCGTGCGTGGGCTTTCGGTCTATACGCTGTCGGAAAAGGCCTCCGACAAGGAGGCGGCCGATCTGGCCGACAAGGAAAACAAGGCCGACCTCATCGCCGGCATTGACCTGACGACCGAAAGCGCCAACGTCACCAATATACTGATCGATCTCGCCCAGCGTGAAACCATGAACGAATCCGCCCGGTTCGCAGGCGACCTGGTGGGCGAACTGCGAAGCGTGTCCAAGGTACTGCCCCGGACACACCGTTTTGCCGGCTTCGCCGTGCTCAAGGCGCCGGACGTGCCGTCCGTTCTGCTGGAGATGGGCTTTCTGTCCAACCCGCAGGACGAAAAGGCGCTGACCAGCGCGACTTACCGGGCCCGGATGGCGGATTCGCTGGTCCAGGCGGTCAACCGCTTCTTCCAACATGTCGAAAAGGCCGAGCGGAATTAGGGATGGCCTCTGTGCCCGGCGACGGGTGCTCCGCCATCCCTTGTCACTGCCTCCCGCTTGTGATTTGTGTCACAATTCTTGACGCCATATTGGGGTCACAATCGCCGATTACATGGTTTCTCTGGAATATTCGGCTCAATACTTTGGTCTGAAGCTGTGTTTTTTTTAGGGGAGATCGGCGAATTCCCCGTGTTGGACCGCCTTTTTAACGGATCGAAGCCCGACTGATGTTACGCACCTTTGTCCTCTTCACGAGCGTGGTGGTGCTCCTCGCCATCGGCGGTGTCGCGGGCGGCATTTTCATCTTCTACAAGTTCGGACAGGGGCTGCCCGATTACCGCCAGCTTGCCGATTACGAGCCGCCGGTGATGACCCGCGTCGCCGCGGGCGATGGTTCGCTGCTCGCCGAGTTCGCAACCGAGAAGCGCGTCTTCGTGCCGATCAGCGCGATGCCCAAGAATGTGATCCGCGCCTTCATTTCGGCCGAAGACAAGAACTTCTATGTCCATCCCGGCATTGATCCGATGGGCATCTTGCGCGCCCTCGTCATTAACCTGAAGAATTTGGGCTCCGACCGCCGTCCGGTGGGCGCCTCCACCATTACCCAACAGGTCGCCAAGAACTTCCTGCTCAATGCCGACGTCACGGTGGAGCGCAAGATCAAGGAAGCGATCCTCGCCTTCCGCATCGAACGCGCGCTGACCAAGGACCGCATCCTTGAGCTGTATCTGAACGAGATTTATCTCGGCTTCGGCTCCTACGGTGTCGCGACGGCGGCCTACAACTACTTCGACAAGTCGCTCGACCAGCTCACGATCGGTGAGGCGGCTTACCTTGCCGCGCTTCCGAAGGCGCCCAACAACTACAATCCGATCCGCTATCCGGAGATCGCCAAGAGCCGGCGCGACTACGTGCTCGGCCGTTTGCTTGAAGACGAAGTCATCACCCAAGAGCAATACGACGCCGCAATCGCCGAGCCGCTCACCATCCGCGAGCGCGACGAACAACGTTACGTCGGCAATTCCGAATATTTCTCCGAAGAGGTGCGCCGCGAACTGATTTCGCGCTACGGCGACGATCAGCTCTACAAGGGCGGCCTGTCGGTCCGCACCACGCTCGATCCCAAGCTGCAGGCCATCGCATCCAAGGTGCTGCGCGACGGCCTGATCATCTATGACCGCCGCCACGGCTGGCGCGGCGCCATCGCTAAGCGCGAGATCAGCGACGATGCCTGGATGCCGGCGCTGCAATCGGTGAAGACGCCGGCCGGCATCTCGCCGTGGCACATGGGCATCGTGCGCAAGGTGGAAAGCGACCGCGTCCAGATCGGCGTGAGCGACGGTTCGACCGGCACGATCCCGATGTCGGAAATCACCTGGGCGCGCAAATGGCTCGAGGGCGAGAAGCGCGGCCCTGCGGTGAAATCTCCGTCCGAAGTGCTGTCGGTCGGCGATGTGATCGCTGTCGAACGCGTGACCAAGGATTCGGCCGGCCACAATTATCCGAAGGACACGTTTGCGCTACGGCAGATCCCGGCAATCGAAGGATCGCTGGTCGCCATGGACCCGCATACTGGGCGGGTGCTCGCCATGGTCGGCGGCTATTCGTATGAGCGCAGCCAGTACAATCGCGTCACGCAGGCCGAACGTCAGCCCGGCTCGTCGTTCAAGCCATTCGTTTATCTGTCGGCGCTGGAGCAAGGCTATACGCCGTCCACCATCATCCTCGATGCGCCGTTCGTCATCGATCAGGGGCCGGGCCTGCCGAAATGGCGGCCGGGCAACTATTCGAATACCTTCTATGGCCCGTCGACCATGCGCCTCGGCCTGGAGAAGTCGCGCAACCTGATGACTGTGCGCCTCGCGCAGACCGTCGGCATGGACAAGGTCGCCGACGTGGCGCACCGCTTCGGTGTGGTCGATAAGTTGCCGCAACAGCTTTCCATGTCGCTGGGCGCCGCGGAAACCACCCTGCTCAAGCTGACCACCGGTTACGCCATGTTCGTCAACGGCGGCAAGCAGATCACGCCGACGCTGATCGATCGCGTGCAAGACCGCCACGGCGCCACGATCTTCCGTCACGACATGCGCCAGTGTCCGGCGTGCCGGGTTGAGGCCTGGAACAACCAGACGCCCCCGACCTTGCCCGACGACCGCAAGTCGGTCACCGATCCGGCGAGCGCCTATCAGATGGTTTCGATGCTCGAAGGCGTCGTGCAGCGCGGCACCGGCATCACCATCAAGCAACTCAATAAGCCGATCGCCGGCAAGACCGGGACCACCAACGACGAGCAGGATACCTGGTTCATCGGCTTCTCCGCCGACTTGGCTGTCGGCGTGTTCGTCGGCTTCGACCAGCCGCACTCGCTGGGCCCGCAAGAGCAGGGGGCGTCGGTCGCCGCACCGGTGTTCCGCGAGTTCATGCGCGGCGCCTTGCAGGATAAGCCCGCGATCCCGTTCCGCGTACCGCCGGGCATCCGCCTGGTGCGTGTTAATGCCGAGACGGGCCTTCCCGCCCGTCCGGGTGAGCGTAACGTGATCCTGGAGGCCTTCAAGCCCGATACGGTGCCGACCGATCGGACGGCGACCATCGAGGGTTACGGCGAGTCGCCTAGCGCGGCCACACGCCCGACGGAGTTGCCGAACACCACCGGCACCGGCGGGCTGTATTAGCCGCTCTCTTTTCCGGAAGAACCGTCTTAGAAAAATCTGACCGCGCTGGTGACGATCACCACGGCGGCGACCGCGAACATCAGCGGACGCACCGGGATGCGCGCGACGATGTAACCGCCGACGGGTGCGGCCAGGACGCCACCGATGATCAAGCCGATCGCCGAATGAAGCTCGGCCCAACCCAGAGTGACAATGAAGGTGAGCGAGGTCGCCACCGTCACCAGGAATTCGGTGAGGTTGGTCGAGCCGATGACGAGACGTGCATTGTGGCCGCGGCCCACCAGTGACGAAGTGACCACCGGGCCCCACCCGCCGCCGCCCGCCGCGTCAAGCACACCGCCGCTCAGGCCCACCAGCGGCACGATCCAGTCGCGGAATTCGCGCGGCCAGGTCGGGCGCCAGGCCTTGAAGGCGATATAGATGCCGATACAGATGAGATAGGCCGACACGAACGGCGCGATGACCTTGCCGTCGACGTTGGACAGCACCGTCGCACCGATGACCGCGCCGACGATGCCGGCGGGGGCGAGGCGCGCGACCAGGCGCCAGTCGACATTCTTATGATAGGCGTGCGACAGGCCCGATGCCGCTGTGGTGAAAACCTCGGTCGCATGGGTCATGGCGCTTGCCGTTGCCGGCGGTACACCGAAGGCGAGCAGGGAGGTCGTCGTCAACACGCCGAAAGCCATGCCCAGTGCGCCATCGACCAATTGGGCGCAGAATCCGATCACGATGAACACGACAAGATCATCAGGCATGTCGGGAAAGCTCCGTCGGCAGGTCGGTTCAGACCTTACGATGGGGTTTGGGCCCGGGCATTGTGACCGAAATGGGACCTTCCGTGGCAAATTTGATCAATTAGCAAAATCCAATTAGCAAATCCTGAGGGGAGGCCCCCAACGTTGCACATTGACCTTCCGCGGGGCGTTGCCTACAAACCGCCCCCATGCGCGCCGAAGCGGAAACCCTGGTCGAGACAATCAAGCAGTCGATTGAACTGCTGAGGAGGCGTCTTTGACTACGATGTCGCTGTTCGAAAACTGGCCGAGCTGAACGCCCGGGCCGAAGATCCCACACTCTGGAACAACCCGACGCACGCCCAATCGGTGATGCGCGAACGCAACCGTCTGGACGCCGCCATCAAGTCGGTGGACGGTATCCAGAGCGAACTTTCCGACGCTGTCGATCTGATCGAAATGGGCGAGGCCGAAGGCGATCAGTCGATCGTCGCCGAAAGCGAGGCCACGCTGAAGGAGCTGGCGACGCGCGCCGAACGCGCGCGCGTCCAGGCATTGCTCTCGGGCGAGGCGGACGGCAACGACTGTTACGTCGAAATCCATGCCGGCGCCGGCGGCACCGAGGCGCAGGACTGGGCGAACATCCTGCTCCGCATGTATGCGCGCTGGGCCGAACGGCGCGGCTACAAGGTCGAATGGATGGAAGAAAGCCCGGGCGAAGAAGCCGGCATCAAGTCCTCCACCTTCCGGGTGTCCGGCACCGATGCCTACGGTTGGCTCAAGACCGAATCTGGCGTGCACCGCCTAGTGCGCATCTCGCCGTTCGATTCCAACGCGCGCCGCCACACTAGCTTCGCCTCGGTCTGGGTCTATCCCGTGATCGACGACAATATCGAGGTGAAGATCGAGGACAAGGACCTGCGCATTGATACCTATCGTGCGTCCGGCGCCGGTGGTCAGCACGTCAACAAGACCGATTCCGCGATCCGCATCACGCACCTGCCGACGGGCATCGTCGTGCAATGCCAGACCGACCGGTCGCAGCACCGCAACCGCGCCATGGCGTGGGATATGCTGCGCGCACGGCTTTACGAAGCCGAATTGCAGAAGCGCGAAGAAGCCGCCAATGCGCTGAACGCGACCAAGAGCGACATCGGCTGGGGTCACCAGATCCGCTCTTACGTCCTGCAGCCCTATCAGATGGTGAAGGATCTGCGTACAGGTGTGGAAACCTCCAACACCCAGGGCGTGCTCGACGGCGATCTCGACGATTTCATGGCTGCTGCACTTGCCGCACGCATCGAAGGCACCACCAATCCCGGCGCCGGCGCCGATCTGGACTAACGCCTTCCGCGCGCCTCTCACGCGGAACTTTGGGCCCTTGGCGGCGGTTCAATCGCCATGGGAGACATCACGCTCCGCGACGTGCTGATCGACGAACTCGCCGATTCCTTGGGCGCGGATCGTCAATTGCTGGATGCCTGGCCTGCGCTGGAAGCGGCGGTCACCGCCCCGTTGCTCAAGAAATTCTGCGCCGAAGGAACGGATTACACGCGCGAGCGCATCCGCAGGTTGGAAGCCGTCTTCGCGCTCCTGGGGGTGCCGGCGACCGCGAACTCGTCGGAAGCCATGGCCGGGCTGATCGAAAACGCACTCGACCTTGCCGAAGAAGGCGAGGCCGGCGCGGTACGCGACGCCGCGATCCTGGCTGCCATCCAGAAGCTCTCGCACTATGGGCATGCGAGCTATCTCAGCATCGCCGGTATCGCCGAGACCTTGCGCGAAGGTGAAATCGCGAAGCTCATGCGCAAGAGCTTCGATGAAAAGGACGAGGCCATCGAGGAGATGGTCGCCATGGCGGACGACGAGATCAATCCGCGCGCGTTGAAGGCGGGCGGCTAATCGTCGAACCGGCCTGCCCGATTAAGGCAGGCCGCTTCAATCCCAACCTTTAAGCGGGCCTTTTGGGAATATCCAAACCACGCTGTACGGCGGGACGCGCGAGTGCGCGTTCCAGCCATTCAGGCACGCGCTTGAAGGTGCTGTATTCCACCAACTCGGCCGCGCCGTAGAAGCCGATCAGGTTGCGCACCCAGCCGATCATCGAGATGTCGGCGATGGTGTATTCGTCGCCCATGATCCACGGGCGGTCGGCGAGGCGGGTCTCCAGCACACCCAACAGGCGCTTGGATTCATTGACGTAGCGGTCGCGCGGACGCTTGTCCTCGTAATCCTTGCCGGCGAATTTGTTGAAGAAACCGACCTGGCCGAACATCGGGCCGATCGCCGCCATCTGGAAGAACACCCACTGCATCGTCTCGTAGCGGCCGGCGTCGTCTTTGGGTTGTAGCTTGCCGGTCTTGTCGGCGAGATAGACGAGGATCGCACCCGATTCGAACAGGCCCAGCGGCTTGCCGCCCGGACCGTCGGGGTCGATGATCGCGGGGATCTTGCCGTTCGGATTGAGCGACAGGTATTCGGGCACCCAGGTCTCGTTCTTGCCGATGTTGATGGCGTGGACCTCGTAGGGCAGGCCGATCTCCTCCAACATGATCGAGACTTTCACGCCGTTCGGCGTCGGCACCGAATAAAGCTGCAGCCGATCGGGATGCTGCGCCGGCCAGCGCTTGGTGATCGGGAATGACGAGAGGTCTGCCATGAGGAACTCCTAAAAGAACGAAAGATTACGTATTGCCCCAGACCTCGTCGGCGAGTTCGACGACAAGGTCAAGCTTCCGGCGCTGATCGGCTTCGGTGATCTCGTTGCCGTGGTGCGTCGAGGCGAAGCCGCATTGCGGGCTGAGCGCCAGGCGTTCCAGCGGCACATATTTGGCGGCGTCGTCCAGCCGGCGTTTGATGAAGTCCTTGCCCTCCAGCTCGCCGAACTTGGTGGTGATCAGGCCGAGGACGAGCATCTTGTCCTTGGGGAAGAAGCGCAATGGGTCGAAGCCGCCGGCGCGGTCGGTGTCGAATTCCATGAAATAGGCATCGACGTCGAGGTTGGCGAACATGATCTCGGCCACGGGCTCATAGCCGCCCTGCATCATCCAGGTGCTCTTGAAATTGCCGCGGCACATATGCGTGGTGACCAGAAGCTTGTCCGAGCGCTTGGCGATCGACTGGCTGGTCGCCTTGGCGAAGCGTTCCACCATCTTGTCCGGATCGTCGCCGCGCGCCGTCACCTGCTCGCGGAACGTGGCGTCGCATAGATAGGCGAAGCTGGTGTCGTCGAACTGGAGATACGTGCAGCCGAGCTCTTCGAGCGTCTTCACCTCGTTCTGATAGGAAGCGACGAGATCGGCCCAGAATCCGTCGAGGTCGGGATAGACCGTCTCGTTGATGCCCTTGCGGCCGCCGCGCATGTAGGTCATGCCCGGCGCGGGGATACAGAATTTCGCGGTTCGAGTCGTGGCCGATTTCAGGAAGCTGAAATGGTCGTTCATCGCGCCCGTGTAGGGGCCAACCTTGCCCGACACATACGGCGTGCCGACCGAGATGCCGCTGTTGAACGCCATGCCGTAGGTTTCGCCGCTGATCTCCACGCCCTTGATGGCGCCGAGATAATCGAGATGCCAATAGTCGCGACGGAACTCGCCGTCGGTGACCGCCTTGAGGCCGGCCTGTTCCTGCATGGCGACGACGTTGCGGATCGCGTCATCCTCCATCTTCTTGAGCGAGGCGGCGTCGAGCGCACCGCTACGCCATTGCTCGCGTGCATCGAACAGGGATTTTGGACGCAGGAAGCTGCCGACATGGTCGGCGCGCGACGGCAAGGTTTTGGCGGCCATTGGTGATCCTCCCGGGGATTCTATTTATGCGCCGAGCTTGCGCGATCGGGAGGCGGGCTTCAACCCAATGCCGTCATCACCTGGCTGATGTTCCTAGATTGAAATTAAAGTTCCCCCACCGCCTCCAGCACGTCCTCGGCGTGGCCTTTCACCTTCACCTTGTGCCAGACGTGCGCGACCTTGCCCTTGGCGTCGATCAGGAACGTGGCGCGTTCGATCCCCATATATTTGCGCCCGTAGAGCGACTTCTCGACCCACACACCGAAGGCCTCGCACACGGCGCCGTCTTCGTCGGAGGCGAGCACGAACGGCAGGCCGTACTTCTTCTTGAAATTGTCGTGGCGCTTCACCGAATCCTTGGAAATGCCGACGATCGCGGCACCCGCCTTGGCGAATTTCTTGTGTTCGGCGGCGAAGGCCTGCGCCTCCATCGTGCAGCCGGGCGTATCGTCCTTGGGATAGAAATAGACCACCACCGGATTGCCCTTCAGCTTCTTGAGCGAGATTTCACCGCCGCCGTCGGTGGGCAGGGTGAAGTCCGGGGCTTTGTCGCCGACGTCGATGGTCATGAAGGTCTCCTAGGCTCGATCCACGATTCGTTCAAAGATGGCATGTGCGGCCTTCGCCGTCTCGTCCATTCTGGTGACCAGGCGGGCGAAATCGGGCTCGCTCGCGGCGCGTGCGAGGGCCCGTTTGAGCGCCTCGGGCAGCGTGCCGCCTTCGCCGAGGCCGGTGTCGCCGTCGAGGCTCAAGCGTAGCATGCTCTGGATCGCCTGCCATAGTTTGAGCGCACCCGTCAGCGTGTCGGCATCCGCGCTGCCGAGATGGCCGAAGGCGCACAGTTCGGCCAGCGCCTCGCGCGTGTTGGTGCGCAGGATGAACGGCGATTCATGGGCATGGCGCAATTGCAGGTATTGGGCGATGAATTCGATATCGACCAAACCGCCGGGCAGGTATTTCACCTCCCAACGCGAGGCGGCGTGATGCTCGCGCGCGATACGCTTGCGCATGTCGGCGACGTCGTTGCGCAACTTGGCGGGATCGCGAGGGCTCGTCAGCGTCTTGGCGATCACGGCCTCCACGCGCCGGGCGAGATCGGCGTCGCCCGCGATGACACGCGCGCGGGTCAGCGCCATGTGCTCCCAGGTCCAGGACTGCTCCTCGTGATAGGCTACGAAGGCCGAGATGTGCGAGGCGATCGGTCCGGAATTGCCCGATGGCCGCAGCCGCATGTCGACTTCGTACAATTTGCCTTCCGCGGTCGGCGCGGTGATGGCGTTGATCATGCGCTGGGCGAGGCGCGCGAAATAGCGTCCGGGATCGAGCGGTGTGCGCCCATCCGACGTGCCGGCCTCGGCGGCATGGTCGTAGACGAAGATGAGGTCAAGATCGGATGTCGGCGTCATCTCGCGTCCGCCCAACTTGCCCATGGCGAGCATCACCCAGCCGCCGCCCGCGATATGGCCGTGTGTCTTGGCGAATTCGTCGATGACGCCTGCCTGCAGGCTGGCGATGGCGACCGATGCGGTATCGCTCAAGGCCGCGCCCGCCTGCGTCCAGTCGATCAGACCGCCCAATGCCTGCACGCCGGCCTGCAGCTTGCGTTCGTTGGCCCAGCGGCGGCACAGATCGAGCACGTCCTGGAAGTCGCGCGCCTCGGCGAGGCTGCGGTCGAGTTCCAGGCGAAGCTCTTCCGGATTCGGCGGCGGATCGAAGAAGTCGGGGCTCAGCACCGCATCCATGGCCGCCGGGTTGCGCGCGAGATTGGCGGACAGTTTCGGCGCACTGCCCATGACATCGGCGACCAGCGACAGCAGGTTGGGATTGGTATGGAACATGGAGAAAAGCTGTATGCCCGACGGCAGCGCAGCCAGGAATTCGTCGAAGCGATGGAACGCACCGTCCGGGTCGGGCGTCGCGCCGAAGGCCGCGACGAGGGCGGGCATCAATTCCGTCAGGATCTGGCGTGCACGTTCCGTGTGGGTCGCGCGATAACGGCCGTGGTGCCAGCCGCGTACGATGCGCGACACGGTGGACGGTTCCTGGAAGCCGAGGCGGCGCAGCGTCTCGAGCGTGCCGGGATCGTCCTCGATGCCGGTGAAGATCAGATCGCCGCCGGCCGCGTTGGCGGCCGTCAGCGCGGGCGAATCCTCGAACAGCTGGGCGTAATGGCCTTCGACGCGCCGCAGGTGGCGGGTCAGGTCGGTCTCGAACGCCGCGCGGTCGTCATAGCCCATGAACAACGCAAGCGCATCCAGTCCGGCCGTGGCTTTGGGCAGTTCGTGGGTCTGCTGATCGTTGATCATTTGCAGTCGGTGTTCGAGCCGGCGCAGGTACCAATAGGACTCGCCCAGTTCTTGCGCGGTCGCGTCCGCGATCTGGCCCTCGGCGGCGAGGGCGTTGAGTGCCGCGACCGTACCGGCGGTGCGCAACGCGGGCACGCGCCCGCCCCAGATGAGCTGCTGGGTCTGGGCGAAGAATTCGATCTCGCGGATGCCGCCGCGCCCGATCTTGATGTTGTGTCCGGCAATCGCGATGGCAGCACCCCCGTAATGCGCGTTGATCTGGCGTTTGATGGAATGGATGTCCTGGATGGTCGCGAAGTCGAGATTCTTGCGCCAGATGAACGGACGCAGCCCATCCATGAAATTCTTGCCCGAAACCTTGTCCCCCGCGACCTGACGCGCGCGGATCATGGCGGCGCGCTCCCAGTTCTGGCCAAGGCTTTCGTAATAGAGCTCGGCCGCCTGCACCGACATGGCGACGGGCGTGGCGCCGGGATCGGGCCGCAGGCGAAGATCGATGCGGAAGACATATCCGTCCTCGGTATGTTCCGACAGCACGGCGACAAGATCGCGCGCCAGCGTGACGAAGGCGCGCTGGATCTGGTCCGGATTGGGCGCGTCGATCACGTCGCGGTCATAGAAGACGATCAGGTCGACGTCGCTGGAATAATTGAGCTCACGCGCGCCCAGCTTCCCCAGCGCGAGGACGATCAGGCCGGAGCCGGTTTCCGGATCGTCCTCGGACGGCAATTTGACGGCGCCTGTCCGCGCCATGCGGCGCATCAGATGACGCGCGGCGATCGCAATGCTGAGATCAGCGAAATCGCTGAGCGCCAACGCGATAGCCGAGGTCTCGCGTGAGCCGGCGATATCGCAGATCGCGAAGACGAGTGCGGCGCGCCGTCTGGCGATACGAAGCCCGCGTTTCACCTCGTCGGTGGTGAGCGCGTCGAGCCCGGCAAGGTCCGCCTCGATGCGGGCGATAATTTCCTCCGGCTCGTGCAGGAAGGCCTCACACGCGAAGGCAGGGTCGGCTTCGACCACACGGGTCAGGAAGGGACTATTGCCGAAAATGGCCAGCGCGAGTGCATGCGAATGCTCGTCTGCGATACACTCACGTACGGCCGCCAGCGTTTGGGGGCTGTCCTGTTCCGCCGCTTCCAGCCAGCGTTCGATGCCTGTCCGGGCTTTCTCCAAATCGGCCGGTTGTGGCAAAGGTGTGGCAGCGACACGTGTGTCCAACTGGCGCATTTCCAATCGCTCCGAATCGGGCCACACTGAACAGACATCCTTAGTTTGGTCAAGCCGCGCCCGCGGCGACAGGTGACCTTTGGTCCGGCGATCGTTGCGCGTCACAGCACAGTTCTTTGGTCTATTCCTGATCAGCTGCTTGATCGCAGGCGCGATTTTGGCGTGGCGTCTCAGCACGGGGCCGTTGTCCATCGCATTCCTGACGCCGTATTTCGAGCGTGCGCTGTCGCCCGCTGACGGGAGCTACAGGGTCGAGATCGACGACACCATTCTCGATTGGTCGCAGGAGGCGCGCTCGGTCGATGTCAAGCTGCGCGGCGCGCGCGTCCTCGATGCCGGCGATGTGGTGGTCTTGCAGGCGCCTGAACTCTACGTGTCCCTCAGCGCACGCGCACTGCTGAGGGGGAATATAGCGCCGCGCGCGCTGTCGATCCTGCAGCCGAGCCTCAAGGTCACGCGGACCGAGGCCGGAGATTTTATCCTCGGCACCGAAGGCGATCCTGTGTCGGGTGGCGACAGCGGCAATTGGACTTTGGGCGATCTCCTGAGTGGCGGGACCGGCCGGTCTACCAACTATCTGACGCGCGTGAACATCGTGCATGCCCGGCTTGCCATCGACGATCGCTTGCTCGGCGTGAAATGGTCCGCACCCGACGTCAATATCTCAATGCTGCGCACCGAGAATGGCATTAATGCGGCCACCGATCTCGACCTTACGGTGGGCGAGCATACCGCTGCGATCCAACTCAATGCCGATTACGTCAAGTCGAACGGCAACGTCACATTTTCGCTGCGCTTCAACGATCTGCGGCCGAGCGCACTGGCGAGCGTCAGCGAGCGGCTCGCCATGCTGGCGCCGTTTGATATCCCGATGGGCGGCTCGATCATCGTCGAGGTCGACCGCGAGGGTGACATCGTGAAGGCCGATTTCAATCTGGTCGGCAAGGCAGGGCACGTCGTCTTGCATGATCCGATCGACCTTGATGCCAAGGTTGAACGCTCGCGTTTTCGCGGCACCTATCTGGCTGCCGATGCGGAGCTCAAGGTCGAGGAATTCACACTTGGCTTTGCCGACGATGCGGACGTCACGGTCGCGGCGCCCATCGATCACGCATTCCCGTTGCGCGAGTTCACCGCGCAGGCCAATTGGGAAGTCTACGCGAACCAAGTCGATATCCCATCCTTCAAGATCACATTGGATCGCCCGGTGGTCGAAGGTGCGCTGACCGCGCGCGAGGCCGACGGCGGCTACAATATCGATGCTGCGGTCAAAGGCGTAGGGTTCGCCTTCGACGATCTCATGCGTTACTGGCCGGCCACTATGGGGGCCAATCCGCGCAACTGGATCGAGAAACACATGCCCGCAGGGCAGATCGACGATGCCCACGCGGCAGCATCGCTGCGCTGGAGCGAGGCGGACGGCTTCGTCGTCAATTCCATTGACGGGGGAATCGACGCTCACGAGATGGTCGTCGATTATCTTCCGCCGATGCCCAAGATCACGAAGGGCATCGCGCATGCCAAGTTCGATGCGAAAAAATTCGATATCGCTGTGCTGGGAGGCGAGGCGGGCGGGCTGACCGCGACCGGAAAGGTCATCATCGATAATCTGGACGAAGTGGATCAGTGGACCGACATCGACCTGAATATCCTGGGGCCGTTATCCGCCGTTCTGGCAACGCTGGATTCGCCGCCGTTCCGTTTCGCACACGCGGTCGATCTTTCGCCCGATGCGGCACGCGGCGATACCGCGACGCAGCTCAAGCTCCGATTCATCGCTGAGAACAGTCTGACTGTGGATCAGATCCAGATGAGTGCGAACGCCCAGATCAAAGGTGCGGCGCTGCCCGGTGTCGCGTTCGGCCTGCCGCTGAGTGACGGCAATCTGAAACTGGTTCTCGACAATGCGGGCATGGATGTGACCGGCAAGGCCGTCATCGGCGGGCTGCCGTCGGAATTGCAGTGGCGCCAGAATTTCGACAGCAAAAAGGCCCCGTTCTCGACGCGCTATCGCGTGAAGACGGCTGCCGACGCGACCGTCTGGCGCGAGAAGGTGGGATTGAACATCGCGCTTCTTGGGCCCGACGTATTGTCCGGGACTATTGCTGCCGACATCACTGCAACGATGATGACGGGCGGGCGCGGCACCGTCGCCGTTGAAATGGGGCTCGACGATGCGAGCCTCACCATCAAGGATCTGGGGTTCAACAAGCCTATCGGCGAGCCTGCGCATGCCTCGGTCGCGGTCACGCTCAATCAGAACAGGGTCACTCAAATCCCGAAGGCTTCGGTCACCGGCAAGGATCTCGCCATCGAGACCGATCTGACCTTTGCGTCGGGCGGTAATCTCGCCTCCGTCCGCATCGGGCGCTTCGCTGTCGGCGAGACGGACGTCAGCGGCACGGCATTCCCGCGTGCGAACGGCTGGGAAATCGACCTGCGCGGCAAGAAGCTCGATCTCAAGGCCGTTATGGAAGACAAGACGCCGGAAGATCCCAACAGGCAGCGCGGCGATTCCTTTGCGGTCTCGCTGAATATCGAGAAGGTGCGGCTCTATGACGATCGCTATCTCGATACGGTCCGCGGCACTGTCGCCTACGACGGATTGGTGGTCCGGGAAGTGCATCTGAATGCGGTGCCGCCGGATGGTGGCAGGCTGGACGTGGAGATCACGCCGCAGGGTGAGGACCGCAAGGTGCAGGTGACGTCGGACAATGCGGGCGGCGTGCTGCGCGCATTCGATCTCACCGACAACGTCGTCGGCGGCCAGATGAACATTGCTGGGTCTTATGCCGAAATGGTACCCGGCGCCTGCCTGGGTGGGCGCGTTGCGATCAACAATTTCCGCGTCCGCAATGCGCCGATCCTGGCGCGTCTGCTCAATGTCGCCACGGTTGTCGGTCTGGTCGACATGTTGGGCGGCGAAGGCATCGGCTTCGATACCTTGCGCATTCCCTTCACGAATAAGGATGGTGTGACGCGTTTCGAAAACGCGAGGGCGAGCGGTCTCAGCATTGGCCTGACCGCATCGGGTTCGGTCAATTCACGCACCGAGACGGTGGATATCGAAGGCGAGGTGATCCCGGCGAACGTGCTCAACAGTCTGCTCGGCAGGATCCCTGTGCTCGGCGGGATTTTCGGCGGCGAGAGCGGTGTCTTCGCGATCAGCTATAGGATCACGGGCAACATGGACGCGCCCGACGTTTCGGCCAATCCGCTGACCGTGATCACGCCCGGCTTCACGCGCAAGATCTTCAACATCTTCGGTACGAGCCGCGACGATGAAACGCCGCTGGGCTGTCCGAAATCGTCCTGACGCTCTAGGCGCTCGGCTTCACCAGGGCGTGGCGTTTCTTGCCGGCCGATACCTTGACCGCGCCGTCGCGCAGATCCTTCAGCGAGACCTGAGCCATCTCGTCCGATACGATCTCGTTGTTGACGCTGGCGCCGCCGCCCTTGATCAGCCGTCGTGCCTCGCCGTTGGATTTGGCGAGCCCTGCGAGACGCAGCACTTCGAACACCGGTAGCCCACGGTCGAGATCGGCGCGTGCGACCTCGATGGTCGGTAGCGCATCGCCCGCACCGCCGCCGGCGAAGGTGGCGCGTGCGGTCGCTTCGGCCTCTGCGGCGGCAGCCGCGCCGTGCGCGAGCTTGGTAACCTCGTTGGCGAGCACTGTCTTGGCGACGTTGATTTCGGCATCGCGCAGCTTTTCCAGTCGCGCGATCTCGTCCATCGGCAGTTCGGTGAACAGCTTGAGGAAGCGCCCCACGTCCGCGTCCTCGGTATTGCGCCAGTATTGCCAGAATTCGTAAGCGCTGGTGAGCTTGGCATCGAGCCACACGGCACCCGCCGCGGTCTTGCCCATCTTGGCGCCCGATGCGGTGGTGAGCAGCGGCGAGGTCAGGCCGAACAGCGTGCGTCCATCGACGCGACGCCCCAATTCGACGCCGTTGACGATGTTGCCCCACTGATCCGAGCCGCCCATCTGCATATGGCAGTCGTGACGGCGCGCCAGTTCCAGGAAGTCGTAGGCCTGGAGGATCATGTAGTTGAATTCGAGGAAGGTGAGCGGTTGCTCGCGGTCGAGGCGCAGCTTCACGCTGTCGAAGCTCAGCATCCGGTTGATGGTGAAATGCCGCCCGTATTCGCGCAGGAAGTCGATGTACTGCAGCTTGTCCAGCCAGTCGGCGTTGTTGACCATCACCGCGTCGGTGGGTCCGCTGCCGAAGCTGACATAGTTGGAGAACACCGTCTTGATGCCGGCCATGTTGGCGGCGATCTGCTCGTCGCTCAGCAGCTGGCGGCTTTCGTCCTTGCCCGACGGGTCGCCCACCTTGGTGGTGCCGCCGCCCATCAGGATGATCGGGCGATTGCCGGTCTTCTGCAGCCAACGGAGCAGCATGATGGGCATCAGGCTGCCCGCATGCAGGCTAGGCGCGGTGCAGTCGAATCCGATATAAGCCGTGACGATGCGTTCGGACGCCAAAGCATCCAACGCGTCGAGATCGGTGCATTGATGGACGAAACCGCGTTCGGTTACCGTCCGGACAAAATCCGATTTGTGGCTTGTCATCGCGCCATTCCCTCTTGGAAGGCCGGTCGTTTAGCACAATCGTACAAGGCGAACAACGTGGGGCGCATGCGTCCCTGAGGGACCGGACTTTGCAGACCTTGACCGCGCTCGGTCTCATGAGCGGTACATCCATGGACGGCATCGACGCGGCGCTGCTCACTACCGATGGCGAGCGGATCATGGGCTTCGGGGTGTCGCACACGCTGGATTACGACGCGGACTTCGGGGCGCGGCTGGCGCACGCCGTCACCCGCCACACGGCGGACGACGCCCTGGTGCGCGACCTGACCCAACGCCATGCCGAGGCGGTGCTGGCGCTGATCAAGGCTGCAGGCGTGAAACCGGATGTCGTCGGCTTCCACGGCCAGACCATCCTGCACGATCCCGACAACCGTCGTACCGTGCAGATCGGCGACGGCGCGCTGCTTGCGCGCCTCACCGGCATCCCGGTGGTATGCGACTTCCGCACCGCCGACGTGGCGGCGGGCGGCCAGGGGGCACCGCTCGTGCCGATCTATCACCGCGCGCTGGCGTTGGGGCTGGAGGCGAGGGATGCCGCCCCTGTCGCGGTCCTCAATATTGGCGGCGTCGCCAACGTCACCTGGGTGGGCGCGGGCTCAGACGGGGCGAGCGGCGATGGTCTTCTCGCCTTCGATACCGGTCCCGGTATCGCGCTGATCGATGATTGGGTGCGTAAGAAGGTGGGCGGGCGCTGGGACGAGGGCGGTCGTCTGGCCGCCTCGGGCCGCGTCGACGAGGCGGGCCTCGCGCGGCTGCTCGATCACGATTTCTTCGATCTGGCGCCGCCGAAATCGCTCGACCGCAATTCGTTCAAGACCGAGTTCGCCTTGAACGGCTGCTCGGCGGCCGACGGTGCCGCGACGCTCGCGCGCTTTACCGCCGAATGCGTGAAGCGCGCAGGCCGCCATTTCGGTACGGCACCCTCGCGTTGGATCGCGTGCGGCGGCGGGCGGCGCAACGATTATCTGCTGCAAATGCTGCGTGATGTATTGGCTGAGCCGGTGCTGCGGGCAGAGGATGTGGGCTGGGACGGCGATGCGCTGGAGGCGCAGGCTTTCGCATATTTGGCGGTACGCCACCTTGCCGGCTTGCCGTTGAGCTTCCCCTCGACCACCGGCGTACCCCGGCCGATGCCGGGGGGGCGGTTGTTCAAACCGTAATTCAGGCCGCCGTAAAACGCCGTTATTCCTTCGGCGTCTTCCCGGCTTCCTTCATGGCGTGGTCGATGTAGCTTTCCACCGATTTTTGCAATTCGACGATGCGGTCGCCGTAGAAGTGGTCGGCGCCTTTGATCGTCTTGAAGTCGATGGTGATGTTCTTCTGGCTCTTCAGCTTCTGGGCGAGCTTCTGGACCGCCTCGACCGGCACATGCTCGTCGGCATCGCCGTGTACCAACAGACCCGATGACGGGCAGGGCGCCAGGAATGAAAAATCTTCGGTCCCCGCCGGCGGCGAGATGGACACGAAGCCCTCGATCTCGGGGCGGCGCATCATGAGCTGCATGGCAATGAGCGCGCCGAAGGAATAGCCCGCGATCCAGCAATAGGGGCTGTTCGTGTTGATCTGCTGCATCCAGTCGAAGGCGTAGGCGGCATCGCTCAACTCGCCGATGCCGTTGTCGTAGGAACCCTGGGAGCGGCCGACCCCGCGGAAATTGAAGCGCAGCACCGAAAAGCCGCGTGAAACGAACGCGTTGTACATCATGTACACCACGCGATTGTTCATATTGCCGCCATGCAATGGGTGCGGGTGCAAAACAATGGCGATGGGGGCACCTGGCGTTCTTGCCTGGTGATAACGGCCTTCCAATCTACCGTCGGGGCCGTTGAAGATGACTTCGGGCATGGCGTTCGCGATCCTACGGAGAGTCCGACCTAAATGATCGGTTTAAATCCCCTGGCTTTGGGCTATATCTAATGCAATAGTTGACCGTTTTAGTCGGCCTCAATATAGTCCGCGTCCCGGCGTTGGACAGAGGCCTTTGCCGCGGAATTCGGCGGAACGATGGCCATGGATCGACGAGCGCGGATGTGCGTTTAGGGCGGGATACTTAGCGAATGAGCGATACCTTTTTCAAGCGCCTTATGGATGATGTGGACTCGATCATGGCGCGCGATCCCGCCGCCCGATCCCGTGCCGAGGTCATTCTATGCTACCCCGGGTTTCACGCGGTGGTGTTCCACCGCTTCGCCAATTGGGCGTGGAAGTCCAAGCTCTACCTGTTGGCGCGCTTCGTTTCCAATTTCGGCAAGATCATGACCGGGGTGGATATCCACCCCGCCGCCAAGATCGGACGGCGCCTGTTCATCGACCATGCGACCGGTCTGGTGATCGGCGAAACCGCCGAGATCGGCAACGACGTGACGCTTTATCATGATGTCACGCTGGGCGGCATCTCGCTGGAAAAGGGCAAGCGCCACCCGACGCTGGAGGACAATGTGATCGTCGGCGCAGGTGCCCAGGTGCTGGGCCCCGTGACCGTCGGTTGTGGTGCGCGCATCGGATCGAACGCGGTGGTACGCACGGACGTGCCGCGTTGCGCCACCATGGTTGGTATCCCGGCGCGCATGGTGATGAACAAGGAAGATCGCGCCAACGAACAGGAATTCCGCGCCTATGGTACTCCGGCGCGTGGCGACATCCCCGATCCCGTGGCGCGCGGCTTCGACAATCTGCGCACCCAGATCGTGACACTCACCGAGCGGATCGAGGAATTGGAAAGCCGCCTGGCCCAGGCTGAGGCCCAGGCCGGGGGCGATAACGATGCTGCGCGCGACGCGGCATCGGACGAACGACACGAGCGGTCAGCGTTATGACCCAATTTATGAAAACCAGACCGATGCGCTTGTTTCTGGCCGAAGGAGAGGCACAGTGAAACTCAGCACAAAAGGACGGTATGCGGTGATGGCGCTGGCCGATCTCGCATGTCAAAGCAAAGGACAGCCCGTAGCATTGGCCGACATCGCGGCGCGACAGGAGATTTCGCTCTCCTATCTCGAACAACTGTTCGGCAAACTGCGCAAGGGCGCACAGGTGAAAAGCGTACGCGGGCCGGGCGGCGGCTACCTGCTCGCGCGTCCCGCCAAGGACATGCGCATCGCGGACATCGTTCTCGCGGTGGATGAACCGATCAAGGCGACGCTTTGCCGCCCGAACTCGTCCAACGGCTGCCGATCCGATCATAGCCGATGCGTCACCCACGATCTGTGGGAGGAACTCGGCAACCAGATCTATCTGTTCTTGTCGACGGTGTCGCTGGAGGATGTGATCGAACACCGTGTGCTCGGGCGTAGCGGACAGAATTTCATCATGGAGCATGCCGCGCGCATCAGTGCCGAGCGCCAAGCTAACCATAAGGCTAACCATCAGGATACGCATCCTCAGGCGGCGGAATAGAGTCTGACTGTCATGAACCCGGTTTATCTCGACCATAACGCGACCACGCCGATGCGGGCATCCGCCATCGATGCGCTCGCGGCTGCGTCGCGGCAGACCGGGAATGCGTCCTCCGTTCATGCCTGGGGCCGGCGTGCGCGTGCGACTGTCGAGGATGCGCGCGAAAGCGTGGCCGCCCTTGTCGGCGCCAAGCCCGATTGGGTCGTGTTCACCGCGGGCGGCACTGAAGCCAATAATCTTGCCATGCGTGGCATTGTGGGTCGCGTCGCTGCGAGCGCCGTCGAACATCCATCCGTGCTCAAGGCGCGCGACGACATTCGCCCCATTCCGGTCGATGCGGATGGTGTGATTCAACTCGAAGCCGTCGAGAGCGCGGATCTCGTCTCCGTCATGCTGGCGAACAACGAAACCGGCGTGATCCAGCCGGTGGCGCGTGTAGCCGAGATCGCCAAAATCGGTGGCGCGCTGGTGCATTGCGATGCGGTACAGGCAGCCGGACGTCGTGCCATTGATATGAACGCGCTCGGCGTCGATATGGTGAGCCTAAGCGCGCACAAGATCGGCGGCCCGCAGGGCGTCGGCGCACTTGTGGCGCGGCCGAACATCCGGCTTGAGGCCGTGTTGCGCGGCGGCGGACAGGAGCGCGGCGTGCGCGCGGGCACCGAGAACGTCGCGGCCATCGCCGGGTTCGGTGCAGCGGCGCGTGAGGCGCGTGACGGGCTTACCGCGATGGGCGCGTTCAGTGCTTCGCGCGACAAACTGGAAACTGAGATTCACACTGTGGCACCCGATGCGGTCGTCTTCGGTGCAGGCGCCGAGCGCCTGTCCAACACGAGTTGTATCGCCATGCCTGGCGTATCGGCTGAAAGCCAGCTCATGGCGTTCGATCTGGCCGGCATCATGGTGAGCTCCGGTTCGGCCTGCTCGTCGGGCAAGGTCGCCAAATCGCATGTTCTGGCCGCCATGGGCGTGGCCGACGATCTGGCCGAGACCGCGATCCGGGTGAGCCTCGGCTGGACCAGCACGGAGGCCGACGTCGAGCGTTTCATCGCGGCCTGGAGCGATCTTTATGCGCGCACGCGCTCAGTCGTGCGGAAGGTGGCGTGATGGTCGATAGACACAGAGGCCGCCCGATCTATCTTGACAACCACGCGACGACGGCGGTCGATCCGCGCGTCGTGCAGGCGATGCTGCCCTATTTCACCGAACGTTTCGGCAATCCCCATTCGTCGGACCATTTCTACGGCTGGGAAGTGGCCGAGGCGGTCGAGATCGCGCGCGAACAGGTCGCGCACCTGATCGGCGCGGATGCGGATGAGATTTTCTTCACCTCGGGCGCCACCGAATCGAACAACCTGGCGCTCAAGGGTACGGCGCGCTTCTATCGCGGCCGCAAGAACCACATCATCTCGGTGTCGAGCGAGCACATGTGCGTGCTGGATTCGCTCTTCCATCTGGAACGCGATGGCTTCCAGGTTACATATCTGACGCCCAAGGCCGACGGCTTGATCGATCTGGCCGAACTCAAAGCCGCGATCACGGACCAGACGTTGGTGGTTTCGGCCATGACGGTGCAGAACGAGATCGGCGTGATCCAGCCGGTCGCCGAGATCGGCGCGATCTGCCGTGCGCGCGGCGTGTTCTTCCACACCGACGCGGCGCAGGCGGCGGCGAAGATCCCGCTCGATGTCAAATCGATGCAGGTCGATCTGATGAGCCTGACCGCGCACAAGATCTATGGCCCCATGGGCGTCGGCGCGATCTATATCGGCAAGCATCCGCGCGTGCGCGTGGAGCCGATCTTCAATGGTGGCGGCCAGGAAAAGAATGTCCGTTCGGGTACGCTCCCGGCGCCGCTCGTTGTCGGCTTCGGGCTCGCCTGCGAGATCGGCGAGGCTGAGATGGCCGAGGAATCCAAGCGCCTCGCCGCGCAGCGCGACCGTTTGCTGGCGCGCGTGAACGAGGTCGGCGGCGTGCATGTCAACGGCAGCCTTACCCATCGCGTGGCGGGCAATCTGAACATCAGCGTCGAAGGCACACGCGCCGAGGATCTGATCACAGCGTTGCCGGACCTTGCCTTTTCGACCGGTTCGGCCTGCTCGTCGGCGAAGGAAGAATCGTCTTATGTGCTGCGCGCCATTGGCGTGTCGAACGATATGGCGGAGGCGAGCCTGCGCTTCGGGCTCGGCCGGTTCACCACGGATGCCGAGATCGATTACGCGGGTGCGCGGTTGGTGGAAGAGATAACGAACGTGCGGGTGCGCAAGGCCCGCGCTGCAGAGTAGGGAATAGGACAATGGCAGTCGCGACCGAAACCGTCGAACAGGTCACTGACCGTAAGTACAAATACGGCTTCGTGACGGATATCGATGCGGATACCGCGCCCAAGGGCTTGAACGAGGACATCATCCGCTTCATTTCGGCTAAGAAGGAGGAGCCGGATTGGCTGCTCGAATGGCGGCTCAAGGCCTATCGCTATTGGCTGACCATGAAGGAGCCGACCTGGGCGCATGTCGCGTTTCCCAAGATCGACTATCAGGACGCCTATTATTATTCGGCGCCCAAGCCGAAGGAGAAGCCGGCCTCGCTGGATGAGGTCGATCCCGAGCTGCTGGACACCTACAAGAAGCTGGGCATCCCGCTGCATGAGCAGGAAGTGCTGGCCGGCGTGAAGAACGTCGCGGTCGATGCGGTGTTCGATTCCGTCTCGGTCGCCACCACATTCAAGAAGGCATTGGCCGAACATGGCGTGATCTTCTGTCCGATCTCCGAAGCGGTGCAGAACCATCCAGAGCTGGTGAAGAAGTATCTGGGCTCCGTCGTGCCTTATTCGGACAATTTCTACGCCACGCTCAATTCGGCGGTCTTCACCGACGGCTCGTTCGTCTATGTGCCGAAGGGTGTGCACTGCCCGATGGAGCTGTCGACCTACTTCCGCATCAACGCGGCCAAGACCGGCCAGTTCGAACGCACATTGATCGTTGCGGACGAAGGCTCCTACGTCAGCTATCTCGAAGGCTGCACCGCGCCGATGCGCGACGAGAACCAGCTTCATGCCGCCGTGGTCGAACTGGTGGCGCTGGGCGATGCCGAGATCAAATATTCGACCGTGCAGAACTGGTATCCGGGCGACGAGGAAGGCAAGGGCGGCATCTATAACTTCGTCACCAAGCGTGGTGCGTGCCGCGGCGACAATTCCAAGATCTCCTGGACGCAGGTGGAAACCGGCTCGGCGATCACCTGGAAATACCCGTCGTGCATCCTGCAGGGCGACAATTCGGTGGGCGAGTTCTATTCGGTCGCCATCACCAACAATTACCAGCAGGCCGATACCGGTACGAAGATGATCCACCTCGGCAAGAACACCAAGTCGCGGATCATCGCCAAGGGCATCTCGGCCGGCCATTCGCAGAGCACCTATCGCGGCCTGGTGAAGATGATGCCCGGCGCGCACGGAGCGCGGAATTACACGCAGTGCGACTCCTTGCTCATCGGCAAGGAATGTGGCGCGCACACCACGCCCTATATCGAGAACCGCAACCGCACGGCCAAGGTGGAGCATGAGGCGACGACCTCCAAGATCGCCGAGGACCAGCTCTTCTATTGCCAGCAGCGCGGTCTCAATCCCGAGCAGGCGGTCGCGCTGATCGTCAATGGCTTCTGCCGCGAAGTGCTGCAGTCGCTGCCCATGGAATTCGCCGTCGAAGCGCAGAAGCTCGTCGGCATCAGTTTGGAAGGAAGCGTCGGTTGATGTTGGAGATCAAGAACCTTCAGGTCGAAGTCGACGGCAAGCAGATCCTCAAGGGTCTGGACCTGTCGATCGACAAAGGTCAGGTGCACGCGATCATGGGGCCGAACGGCGCCGGCAAGTCGACGCTCGCCCACGTGCTGGCAGGCCGCGCCGGCTATACGGTCACGGGCGGCCAGGTGATCTTCGACGGCAAGGACCTGTTGGAACTGGAACCGGAAGAGCGCGCTGCCGCGGGTGTGTTCCTGGCGTTCCAGTACCCGGTGGAGATTCCAGGTGTATCGACCATGAATTTCCTCAAGACCTCGGTGAACGCGGTTCGCGCCGCGCACGGTGAGAAGGAATACGACGCCATGGACTTCCTGAAGTTCGTGCGCGCCAAGACCAAGAAGCTCAACATTTCGGACGAGATGTTGAAGCGTGCGGTCAATGTCGGTTTCTCGGGCGGCGAAAAGAAGCGCAACGAGGTGCTGCAGATGGCGCTGCTCGAACCCAAGTTTGCGGTGCTGGACGAAACCGACTCGGGCCTCGACGTCGATGCGCTACGCATCGTCGGCGAAGGCGTGACTGCGCTGCGTTCGCCCGAAAACGCCATGCTGGTGATCACGCATTATCAGCGCCTGCTCGATTACATCGTGCCGGATCGCGTGCATGTGCTGGCGGGCGGCAAGATCGTACGTTCGGGCGATGCCGGCCTTGCGCTGGAGCTGGAAAAGACCGGCTACGCCGAATTCGCGGGGAAGGCCGCCTGATGATCATCGGACACGGCATCGGCTGGCTGGACGCGCTGCGTGAAGAGTCGCGCGCGGCATTTCGTGCCCAGGGCCTGCCGACCCCCAAGGTCGAAAGCTGGAAGTACACCAGCCTGAAGCCGCTGGAAGGCTTTGCTTTCGCGCGGCCGGTGGCGGCCGGTACGAAGGCCCAGCTTGACGCGAGCCTCGCCGCGCTGGGCGGCGCGCGCCTTGTGTTCGTCAACGGCGCGTTCGATGCCTCGGCTTCCCAGCTCACCAGCCAACTCACCGCTCTGGCGCAGCCGCTGTCGGCCGCGTTGCAGAAGGATGCCGACGCTGTCCACAAATACCTTGGGCATGTCGCTTCGGACGACCCGCTGATCACACTCAACAGCGGTTTCATCGATGACGGCCTCGTCCTGATGCTGGAGCGCGACACCATCGATGCGCCCATTGTGGTCGAACATATCGCCACCAATGCGGGCGACGGCGTAGCACTGCATCCGCGTTCGCTGATCGTGCTGGCGCGCGACGCGCGTGCGACCGTGATCGAGCGTTTCTCGGGCACCGGGCGTTATCTCACCAATCCCGTGAGCGAGATTGTGGTGGAAGAGGGCGCGAAGCTTACCCATATCCGCCTGTTCGAGGATGCCGAGACGGCGTTCAACCTGTCGCACCTGTCCGCACGCATCGGCAAAGATGCCGCCTATCACGCCTATGCGCTTGCCACGGGCGGCGCGCTGGTGAGGAACGAGATGCGCATCGACTTGGCGGCGTCCGGCGCCGATGCCTCGCTGAATGGTGCCTACCTCGCGCGCGGGAAACAGCACACGGATCATACCACTGTGCTGCGCCATGGCGCGCCGCATACCACCAGTAAGGAATTGTTCAAGGGTGCGCTGGACGACGTCGCGCGCGGTGTGTTCCAGGGCAACATCTACGTTGCCAAGGGTGCCGACGGCACCGACGGCAACATGACCAACCGCACGATCCTGTTGTCCGAAAAGGCTGAGATGGATTCCAAGCCGCAACTCGAGATCTACGCCGACGACGTGAAATGCGCCCACGGCGCCACGGTTGGTGCGCTGGAGGAGGATGCGCTGTTCTACTTGCGCGCCCGCGGCGTGCCGGAACGCCAGGCCCGTGAAGTGCTGGTCGAAGGTTTCGTGGCGGAAGCCTTTGACGATCTGGGCGAGGGCATTATCCTCGATCTGCTGCGCGCGCGCGTCGCATCCTGGCTCGCCGCCGCCAAAGTATCGGAGGCCGCATGAGCACGGTTGTCGCCAAGAAAGATATTCAGAAGGATCTGAGGAACGATTCTTACGACGTGGAGGCGATCCGCGCCGATTTCCCGGCCATGCAGCTGCAGGTGAACGGCAAGCCGCTGGTCTTCCTGGATTCGGGTGCCTCGGCGCAGAAGCCCTCGGTTGTGCTGGAGCGCATGGACAAGATGTACCGCTCCGAGTACGCCAACGTGCATCGCGGCGCCTACCGTCTGTCGGAATTGGCGACCGAGCATTACGAGAACGCGCGCCGCACCGTGGCGACCTTCATGAATGCCGCCTCGCCGGACGAGATCGTGTTCACACGCAATGCGACCGCCTCGGTCAACTTGGTGGCCCATTCTTTTGGCCGGGCATTTTTGAAGGCGGGCGACGAGGTCGTGATCTCGCATATGGAGCATCATGCCAATATCGTGCCGTGGCAGCTGCTGCGCGATATCCTCGGGATCGTCATCAAGGTCGCACCCATCGATGACGACGGCAATTTCCTGATCGACGAATTCAAGAAGCTGATGGGGCCGAGGACCAAGCTGGTCGCCATCACGCATTGCTCAAACGTTTTGGGCACCATCACGCCGATCAAGGAGATCGCGAGGATCGCGCATGAAGCGGGCGCCAAGGTTCTGTTCGACGGTGCGCAGGGCATCGTCCATGCCGGTATCGACGTGCGTGACGTGGATTGCGATTTCTACGTCTTCACGGGACACAAGCTCTACGGGCCGACCGGAATCGGCGTGCTCTACGGCAAGAAGGATCTGCTCAATGCCATGCCGCCGTATCAGGGTGGTGGCGACATGATCGAGCTGGTGACGTTTGAGAAGACCACCTATCGCGAGGCGCCGGCACGCTTTGAGGCAGGTACGCCGCCGATCGTGGAGGCGGTCGGCCTGGCTGCGGCCGTCGATTACGTGACCGGCGTTGGGCTGGATCGCATCGCGCGCCATGAGGTGCAATTGCGCGACTACGCCATGAAGCGCCTGGGCGAGATCGACGGCCTCACCATCATCGGACGCCCGCGTGACAAGGGTCCTATCGTGTCCTTCACGCTGGACAATGCCCATCCGCACGACATCGCAACCATCATCGACAGCGCTGGCGTCGCGGTGCGTGCGGGGCATCATTGCGCCCAGCCGCTGATGGAACGCTGCAATGTGGCCGCTACCGCGCGCGCCTCGTTCGGCATGTACAACCGCATGGAGGACGTCGACGCCCTGGTCGACGCGCTCAACACCGTTAAGGACATTTTCGGCTGATGGACGACGATATCCGCGAGCTTTATCAGGAAGTCATCCTGGACCACGGCAAGAACCCCAGGAACTTCCGTCATCCCGAGGACGCCAATCACGAGGCACACGGCAACAACCCGCTCTGCGGCGACCGCCTCACCGTTTACGTGCGCGTCGGCGATGACCAGCGCATCGAGGACGTGGCCTTCGAAGGGCGCGGCTGCGCCATTTCGGTGGCGTCCGCCTCGATGATGACGGACATCGTGCGCGGCAAGACCATCGCGCAGGCGGAGGAATTGTTCGACGATTTCCACAAGATGTGCACAGGCGGCGAAGTTGCTGAATCGTCGCCTGACCTGGAAGACGATATGGATAAGCTCCGCGCGCTCTCCGGCGTGCGTCAATTCCCCATGCGGGTGAAATGCGCAACGCTTGCCTGGCACACGCTGAACGAAGCGGTGCATGGCGGCGACAAGGCGTCGACGGAATAAAGCGAGCGCGGAGTAGGAGAGGGATCATGGACGAAACAACGCACCTGCCGCCTCAGCCTGGCTTGGAACATCCGAGCGAGCCGTGGCAGGACCACGCCCAGCCGGGTATGGAGTATGAAAGCGGCCTGGTCGCACGCGCAGGGCTGCCGCGTGACGCCGACGAGCCGACGCCGGTTTCGCGCGACGGCATAATCGAGGCGCTGCGTACTGTGTTCGACCCGGAAATCCCGGTGAACATCTATGAGCTGGGCCTGGTCTACGAACTCGACGTGAACGAGACGACCGGCGACACCAAGGTCGTCATGACGCTGACCGCGCCGGGCTGCCCGGTGGCGGGCGTGCTGCCCCAGCAGGTGGCGGACGCCTGCGCGGGCGTTCCCGGCACCGGCCGGGTCGAGGTCTATCTTGTGTGGGATCCGCCGTGGGACATGGAAAAGATGTCCGAGGAAGCCAAGCTGGCGCTCGGGTATTTTTGAGCTATATCGGGAATTGGTAGGACAATCATGACCGAGATCCGCAAGACCAAAGCCGCGCTCACGCTGACGCCCTCGGCGGTGAGCCGCATCCGCGCCCTGATGGAGCGCGCGGAAAAGCCCGTGCTCGGCATCCGGGTCGGCGTCACCAACAAGGGCTGCTCGGGTCACTCCTATCAGGTTGAATACGCCGAAGACGCCCGCCCGCTGGAAGAGATGGTGGAGCAGGACGGTGCCAGGGTCTATATCGATCCGCTGGCGCTGATGTTCATCATCGGCAGCAAGATGGATTTCGTGGAAGGCAAGATCCAGTCCGGCTTCACATTCGAGAATCCGAACGCCAAGAGCCTGTGCGGCTGCGGCGAATCCTTCTCCGTCTGACCCGCCTTAGCGATCGCCCAGCCGATGCCCCGCGTGACCTTCGTTGAACCCAACGGCACGCGCCGCGAGGTGACCTCGCCCGCGAACCGCACGCTGCTGTCCATCGCGCACGCCAACAAGATCCCCATCGAAGGCGCCTGCGAGGGCTCCATGGCCTGTTCGACCTGCCATGTCATTGTCGACCCCGAATGGTACGGTAAGTTGAAGCCCGCCGGCACGGAAGAGAGCGACATGCTCGACCTTACCTACGGCATCACCAAGACCTCCCGGCTGGGCTGCCAGATCCTGCTGACCGAGGAATTGGATGGGCTGGTGGTCACGTTGCCCGCCGAAACCCGCAACATGATGTTATGAGCGGCGAAGGTGGCTTGTTCGCGCGTCTGAAGGAAGCGAACGCCGAAGCCTGGCACGCCTATACCCAGCACGACTTCGTACGCTGGCTTGCCGACGGCTCGCTGCCCGAGGCCGCGTTCTGCCGTTACCTCGCGCAGGATTATCTGTTCCTGATCCAGTTCGCGCGTGCTTACGCGCTCGCGGCCTACAAATCCGACCGGCTTGCCGACATCCGCCAGGCCGCAAGCAGCCTCTCGGCCATCGTGGACCACGAGATGGGGCTTCACGTCGCTTTCTGCAAGGGATGGGGCCTCAGCGAGGCCGAGATGGAAGCCGAACCCGAGGCGCGGGAAACCCTGGCCTATACCCGTTTCGTATTGGAACGCGGCATGGCGGGCGATGTGCTCGATCTTCATGTGGCGTTGGCGCCGTGTTTCATTGGCTATGCCGAGATCGCGCGTGCTATCGGCCCGGTTCCGGCCGACAATCCTTATCGCGCCTGGGTTGAGATGTATGCGGGCGACGAGTACCAGGACGCGGCGGCGGGCGAAGCCCGCTTGCTGGACGATCTGATGGAACGGCGCGGCGGGCAGGGACGTTTTACCAGCCTCAGCGCAACCTTCGGCGCGGCGAGCCGGCTGGAAGCCGATTTCTGGCAGATGGGCCTCGACGCCGCCGGTTGACGAGGCGGAGCGGTAGGCCATGTTCGATCACGTCTCCTTAGGGGTCAGCGATCTCGCGCGCAGTTGTGCCTTCTATGATGCTGTCCTGAAGCCGCTGGGGCTTGTGCGTACCAGTGACTTCGAAGGGCGCGGCCACGATTACGGTGTGTTCGCCGGTATCCGGGGCATCGAATTCACCATCACGGTCGAGGGCAACGTGGCACCGGCCACCGGTTCCCATATCTGTTTTCGTGCGCGTGACCGCGCGGCCGTGCACGATTTCTACGAAGCGGCGCTGGCGCACGGCGGGTGTGACGACGGCGCGCCGGGCCTGCGCCCGATCTATCATCCCGATTATTACGGCGCCTTCGTGCTCGATCCCGATGGGCACCGGATCGAGGCGGTATGCCACGCGCCCCAGGAACCGCCCAAGGAACCACCCAAGGAACCGGCGGAAAACTGAGCCGTTTTGCGCCCGCCTTGTTCCGGGCGGCGGGAGGCCTATATTCCCGGCCATGACTGTCCCTTCAATTGATCTTGGTCTCGGCAAGGACCCGAAGGATACCCGCGTGGTCGTCGCCATGTCGGGCGGGGTCGATTCGTCTGTGACGGCGGCTTTGCTGCACGAGGCGGGCTACCAGACCATCGGCATCACGCTGCAGCTCTACGATCACGGCCAATTGCCGCTGAAGGCCAAGTCATGTTGCGCCGGCCAGGACATCTACGATGCGCGCCGCGTCGCCGACACGCTCGGCATCGCGCATTACGTGCTCGATTTCGAGAACCGTTTCCGTGAAAGCGTGATCGACGATTTTGTCGATACTTACCTTGCGGGCGCGACGCCCATTCCCTGCGTGCGCTGCAATCAGACGGTGAAGTTCCGCGATCTGGTGGCGCGCGCCCACGAGATCGGGGCCGACTGCTTGGCGACCGGCCACTATGTGCGCAGGCTGATGGGGTCGAATGGGCCTGAACTGCACCGCGCGATCAACGATGCCAAGGACCAGAGCTATTTCCTGTTCGCCACCACGCGCGATCAGCTCGAATTCCTGCGCTTTCCCTTGGGTGGGATGAGCAAGGAGGAAACCCGCGCGCACGCCGAACGCTTCGGCTTGGCCGTGGCGGCCAAACCCGACAGCCAGGACATCTGTTTCGTCGCGGGCGGCGACTATGCCGACATCGTGCGCAAGATGCGCCCCGGCGCGGTGCGGCCGGGCGAGATTGTTGACCTGGATGGCCGTGTGCTCGGCCACCATGACGGCGTGATCGATTACACGGTCGGCCAGCGCCGCGGCCTCAATATTGGCGGCGGCGATCCGCTGTATGTGGTGCGGATCGATGCGGAGGCCGCGCGGGTCGTGGTCGGGCCGAAGGACGCGCTCGAAGAGACGCGTATCCTGCTATCGGACATCAATTGGCTGGACGGCGGCGGCACGCGCGACGGTCGCCAGGTCCAGGTGAAGGTCCGCTCGATGCAGCCCCTGGTCGATGCCCGCATCGACGGTGACGAGGTGGTCCTGGACGCGCCCCTGGCGGGCGTAGCCCCCGGCCAGGCTTGCGTTTTTTATGATGGAACGCGAGTGCTCGGAGGGGGCTGGATTACTCGGAAAAGCCCCACTATATTGCCGCGCCGCGAGAGACCCGAAGCCCAGTTTTCGGCGGGGTAGCTCAGTTGGTTAGAGCGGAGGAATCATAATCCTTAGGTCGGGGGTTCAAATCCCTCTCCCGCTACCATCTCTCAGCGGTGATTTTCACCGGAAAATCAGAAACTTAGGCCGGGCCCGGACGGGTCCGGCCTTTGTGCCATCTGGCGTGGACTATTCCGGTAAATTCCGCCGTTTTCCGCCGTTTCCGAGTAATACGAAATTCTCCTGGGCACAAAGTGGGCACAAAGGATTCGCGGCTTGTTCACGGCCGACTCGTCCTCATGACAGCGGTGAAAGTCGGATGGGAGATCAAGCCTTCTTCGGCTCGAGCGCACGCGCGGCGCGCTGCATGATGTCGACGCCGTCATCGGCGTCGTCGAACAGGTGACCATAGGTGTCGTAGGTGATCTGGATGGAGGCGTGGCCCGCCCAGGTCATCACCTGTTTGGGCTTCGCGCCGGCCAGGATCCAGAACGAGACGGCCGCATGGCGCAGGCAGTGGAAACTGAATTTAGGCCGTTCCACCGGGACCAATTCCGCATCTTCGCTGTCGTCCTTGGGCTCGAGCGTGATGACGGTCAGCCCGGCCGCGCGCATGAGGGGCAACCAAAGGCGCTGGGCGAGGTTGCTGTAGTTCTCCGGGTTGCCGGCCCCGTTCGGGAACAGCAACTGGGCGTCACCCTTCGGGCAGGCGAGACGCCAGACCTTGACGGCTTTGACGGTGTCCGGGCCGATCGGCACATCCCGTTTGCCCTTCTTCGACTTCACCGCCCCAATTTTCCCCCATTGGTCGGCGCGCTGGCGCACGCGGATTTTTGGGGTGTTCGATCCGGCGGTCGGCAGATCCTTCAGGCGGAGGCCCCGCAGCTCGGAGATCCGTAAGCCAACAAACATGAGGCACGCGACGAACGCGGCAGCGCGGCCGGTCGTATCGTACGTCCCGGCGGCCAGCCATAAGGCATGACATTCCTCGATGGTCGGAAAATAGTCATCATCGTCTATGTCGGGACGGTGGTCGTCGGTGCGGATTGAGATGCCCGCCGTGGGGTTGGATGTCATCCATCCGCTGGCGCTGCAAAAATCCAAAATCTGGCCGAAGGTCGCCCATACCTTCTTGGCCATCTCGATCGAGAGTTTTTCTTCCAGCGCGCGCGCGTAAACCATGCAATCCGGCCCGGTCAGCTTCTGCACTTGGATCTTGGATACGTCATAGGGGACGATATGCAGCCGCACGTGCGTATCGTATTGCTTTAAGGTCGATCGTTCGCGCCGGATGCGGCCCTGTTCATCGGGCTCGGTCAGCTTCTTGAAATCCCGAAGATAGGCCTTTGCTCCGATCTCCACGGTGATCGGGGCATCGGCCGGCTCGGTGACGCCGGCGGCGAGCTCGCCTTCGATACGGATGCGCTCGCTGTTCGCTTCCGCCTTCGTGTCGAACTGCTTGCGCTTCCGCTTGCCGTTGCCATCCCGGTAATTCAGCTGCCAGGTGACAGTTCTGGATAAGTCGGTGTTCGTCCAGGTGCGTTTGCGGATGGTGGCCATGCGGGCGAATTATGATCCGGATTGGAGAGGGAGCTCAAGCCGCGCCCCGGCGGGCCGCAGATTCGGCCCGTTCACGCCGCCAACGATCCAGCGCGCCGCGGGTGGAGACGATACCCAGGCCAGGTTCCTTCCATATGGGCATGGTATGGCCCGGGGTTTCCAGGACCTGATAGACCTGCCGCGGTGTCATCGGTTTCATGAAATCGGCGATCTTGCGGGCCCCGATCAGCAAATCGTCTGCTGTGGAGCTTTCTGCCGATACAAACTGCGTCTCGGTCAACTCGATCTCCTCAGGCCCACATCATCGGAATCTTCGGTGTCATTGATCGCTCCTAGCCGGACTGTCCGCGCAAGCGGCTGATAGCGTCCTCGAGCGTAGGATGCCGGCGGAAGCTATCGCCCTCGCGCGTGCGCTTGTGGAACATGAGTTCAAGCATTCCTGGCCCGCTTGGACCGACCTGAACGCGGATAGCCCGGTCATGGGCCATCACCACCAGGCGGGTTAGGCCATCGAAATCGTAAGTGGCGAACTGACTGATATGGCGCGTGTTGATGTGGATACCGGTCGGGCTCGCGTCTTTAACCTTGCCGTGGACGTGGTGCCAACCGCCGTAGAAGTCGGCAAGAAATTGCGCACACTCCCACTGTTCATCGTTCATCCACGACTGACGGTAATATTTCTCCTCGTCTGAAAGTTCGCGGGTCGGCGGCGCTGTGTCTGCCTCCTGCGTTTCGTAGGTTGCCGAGATCGGCACCTCTCGGATGCTGATCGGGTATTGGCGTGGGCCATTCATGCGAGCATACCTTTCTGAGACGAATTGTTGGGCGAGCATTTGACTGTGATCATGATCTGCTGCTCCTGGCAGTAGCCTTGGTCAGGCCGCGATCGAGCTTGAGGCCGCGCCGAAACGCCGTTCGCGCGATGGCCTCGATCTGCCGCCGATTACCTGAATGGCGGAACAGACCCAGATAGGATGTGGCGCTGTCGGGGAGGTCTTCGCGTGGCATGGTGGCCAGGCGTGCAAGTGCGGTCCGGTGTGTTTTCGGTCGCGCCGATCTGCGATGCGGGCGAATGACATGGCCGACGAAATCGACACCCTTTTCCACCGGTGCGACGAATGTCTTGCTCTCGGCCAGCTCCAGGCTGAGGCCTGCCAGGCGCGCGCGGATGGCGTCGGCGGCGGCCAGCAGGACCTTCGGTTCGTGGTGGAGAAGGACCATGTCATCGACGTAGCGGACATAGCGCAGGCCGAGGCGGCGCTTGACCATCTGATCGACTGGATCGAGATAGACGTTCGCGAAGAACTGGCTGCTGAGGTTGCCGATGGGCAGGCCGGTGCCCGGCGGCGCCTGAAACAGGCTCTTGTGTGGCGGTACCCGCGCCAAGGTGCGGGCATCGTCGTGCACAATCGCGCCCTTGCGCACATCCTGGAACACCAAGCGCCGGCACAGCTCCAGGATGGTCGGATCGGTCACCCGGCGCGCCAGCATATCGAACAGCGTGTCGTGGCGGATCGAGCCGAAGAAGTTGGCGACATCGGCCTTGAGATAATAGGCCGGCCGGTGCCAGCCTTCGGTCACCGAGCGCAGGTGACGGTGCAGACGGTTGGCGGCATAGAGGGTGCCACGCCCTTTGATGCAGGCGCAGGAATCGGCAATGAAGGCCGGTTCGAACAGCGGATTGATCGCGCGATAGACCAGATGGTGCACGATCCGATCCTTGAACTGCGCTGCCCAGACCTCGCGCGGCTTCGGGCGCGTGATCGCGAAGACGGTGGCCGGTGACGGCCACCACGTGCCGCTACGCAGCTCGGCCAGCAGATCCATCAGGTTGTCTTCGAGGGAGATCTCGAATTCCAAGGCGGAGCGCGTGGTGCGCTTATGGCGACGGCATTCGTAATAGGCCTCGAAAAGCTGGCCCACGGTGATCTCGGATGGCTGATGGACGATCATGTGCGGACGGCCCGGACGCGGTTGTTCCAGTCCTTGTTGTTGTTGTTCTGGTTGCCGTTGTTGAAGTTCTGGATCCACGCCGAGCCGGATCTATCGAGGGTGTACAGGCCGGACCGGCGATTGCCGTGATCGGGCAGATAGGTGCCCATCTTCTCGATTTGGCATCGACGCCGGTCAAGCTGCGCCGGGACGCGCGGTGGAGCACCCGCCGTATCCGCATTGGCGCCTGGAGCGACAACCATTGGCATCGACATTGCCGCTACCCCGACCAAATGATGTGCGCGGACCGGAAGGCCTTGACCTTCAAGCATCAGGCACGACTCCTTGCGTAGTTCAGCCATCCCGACGCCTGCTTACCGATGGCGTCGGTGAGTTCCACCGTGGCGCCGAAGGACGCCGCTGAGATCAGGCGCAGGTCCTTGGAGAGCCGCAGCAACAGCTTGAGCGTCTCCAGGTGTTCCCGCAGGTCTTCGATCGCCGATGGGCGACGATCCGTGCCGGCGGAGTTGGCGCGGAAGATCCCCACCACCACCGCGAGGGCCTCTTCGGAGACCTTGCGTCCCAAACCCTGGCGATGACCGCGCGGATATTGCTGCGTCAGCTTCTCGATAAGCTGAACCAGGTCATAAGCCGGGCGATAGATCGCCAATTGTTCGGAGCGCGCCATGCAAAATCTCTCTAGGCGTCGCCGGCAGTGCCGGCAGTTACATCAGTCGGCGGCTTACGCCACCGATGCTCCCGGCCGCCGGAGCGGCCGGGAAAGAGGTAAAGACTAAAGTTGGCATTTGCGGACGGCCCGGACGCGGGTGCTCCAGACCTTGCCGCTGCTGATCTGGTCGCCGCTGGTGAAGTCCTGGAGCCACGCCGAGCCCTTGGAAAACTCGGTCGATGTCCAATACCATTCGCGCTCGAATGCTTCGGGTCCGCCCTCGCGGAACGCCTCGGCGGTGGTCTGTTCCGGAACGTAGCCCGTGCCCGGCATGAGGTTGCGGCGCAGCACGGTCATCTCGTCCAGCGCCGGCAGGTACCAGTCGTCATGGCCGCCGATCCGCAAGGAGCGGCAGAACTGCGCGGCGGGATGATCCTCGTCGTTGAGGGCTTCGGAATTGGCAAAGCCATCAGTCAGCGAGCGGGCGGTCGTTATGCCGTCCGGGCCCCAGGTCAGTTCTTCGGCCTCGCCTTCGGCCTTCGGTGCGACAACGATGGCGATGTTCGGCTCGGTCGGATGAAGTCCGCCGAAGAAGCCGCCGCCGAAAGGTGCGCCAATGGCGGGGATCGTGCTGGTGCTGTGTGGTGCGAGGTCGTTCATGTCAGTCTCCGTTCAAAGCGGCGACGCGGCGCATCATGGATGAATGCGTGTCGCCGTCGTTGTAGGTTTCGAAATGGAAATTCTTGCCGCATCCGTGGCAGGTCAGCGCGCCTTTCATGGTCACGATGCCGTAGCCACTTTTGACGCGTGGGTCGCGCCAATAGTCGTCAAAACGATCTTCGCCGCAGGCCGGACAAATTGGGCCGTGCTTCGAGATTTTGATGGCAAGTTCTTTGGGCAAGGGCGGCTCTACAGGATCAAATGGGTTGCCCGGCCGCCGGCGCGGCCGGGAAAGGGCTAAAGACTAAAGTTGGTATTTGCGGACGGCCCGGACGCGGTCGTCCCAGAACTCGCGGGTGGTGACCTGGTAGCCGTAGTAGAAGAGCTGGATCCACGCCGAGCCGGGCGTGCATTCGGTGGACGTCCAGTACCACGCCCGCTCGAACGCTTCGGCGCCACCCTCGCGGAACGCCTCGGCGGTGGTCTGCTCCGGAACGTAGCTCGCACCGGGCAACAGGTTTTCCGCCAAAAGCCAGGCTTCGTGCCGGCTAGGCAGATACCAGTCGTCATGACCACCGATCCGCAAGCCGCGGCAGAACTGCGCGGCGGGATGATCGTCGTCATTCATCGCCTCGCTGTTGGCGAAGCCGTCGCGCAGCGAACGTGCGCCGGCATCCGCGCCATCCCGTGTTCTGAATTTCAGGCGAGCCTCGCCCTCGGCCTTGGGTGCGACGATCAAAGCGAAGCGGTTGCCGTCGCGGTCGTAATCGACGGCCGCCAAAAAACCGCCCTGGAAGGGCTGGCCGATGGCGGGAAGGATGGTGTCGGTCTTGGTCATGATGGTCTCCTGCGGTTTCAGCTGCGTCGCGTTCATCGCGGGCAGGTCACATTCGTGTTCGGGGAATGCTTCGATGTCGTCTTCGACGCCGACAAAGAGGACCTCGGCACCGATGCCTGGATCGTCGACCGCGTCCGCAGCGCACATCTCTTCATCGATGCCCATGGCCTTGGCTCTGGTCAGATGCTCGTCGGTCAGCGTGACGACGTAGGTCCGCTTGACGGTCTCGGTGACGAGGAACCGTTTGCTCATAGCGCGTTGCTCGCATCGTGTTGGGCGGAAAGGATGCGCATGCCGCAATGGGCGCATTCGCAGAACTGGAGCGGATCGTTCGGCATCGGCGGCAAAAGCGGGCCATGGCCATCGCGGTGGCAGCGGGTGAGGCGCGCATCCAGAACGACGACATAGAGCGGACCGGTCGGGAATTTCGGCAGGCGCGGCATCGTCAGATGTTCCCCTGCAACAGGAGAATGGCCATCGCCACGCCGAGCCAGATCCATTCGATCGCGCGGACTCTCATCGGATCACCGAGGAGGCAGATGTCATCGCATCGTCGTCGCTCAGTTGGTCGGCGCCGGGGGCAGCGAACAGCCACTCAAGCGTCGGCGGCGTGACCAACTTCGTGAAGTCGTGCAGGGTCACGCTATCGCCGGTGCCGTCCTGCACGGCATCGCGCATGCGGTGCGCGAAGGCTGTGGCATCGTCGGCGAAGGCGAAGCGGAACTCGATCAGGCCGCGACTGTTCGCGATGGTGACCTGGAACGGGTGGTGCGGATCCGGCGCCGCGCCCGCGACGATGGCGACAACGCTCATAAATCCCATCCCTGCTGTGAGGCGACCTGGCGCAGCAGCATCTCGGTCGTGGCGCCCGGCTTGTAGTTGGGATCGTGGATCTTGAGGCAGGTCTCGATCTCGGCCCACAGACGCTCCGAGCGCTTCTGCCGCCCGGCGCGCGTATCCTCGAATTGGAAGCCCTGCACGGCGGCGGACAGGTAATGCAGCATCCTGACCGGATCGAGGGTCGCGCCGCGGTTCTCGTTGCGCGCGGGTGCGGTGTTGTTGCGATCGGTCATGGCAGGTCGCTCCCTTCGCCTGATCCAACGAGGAAGGCATGGATGACGAGGAGCGCGGCGACCCAGGCGAGAAGGAAAGTCAGTGCGTCCATCGCTAAACGCGCCCGTTCCGATAGGCGTCACGGATCGCTTCCTGCTTGGCGCGCTTGCGGGCCCTGCCCTGCAGGAGAAAGCGGAACGCCAATGCACGTTGGCTCTCAGTCGACGAGCTCGGGTTCGTCACGATCTCGATGGCATCGCGATGCCATCGCGCGATCAGCTCGTCGGCGTGGCATGGGTGGCGGCGGTCGTTGCGGTCCATGGCTAGGCGACCGCCACTTCGCGGACGAACCAGTCACCGCCACCGATGAGGCCAATCTCGATTTCGCGTGCCGTGAGACCCTGACGTTGCCACGTCTTCATTTCGGCTTCGGCAGCCTCACGGGTTTTGAAGCCGATGCGACAGAAAACGCGGCCGTAGCCTTGATCGCGCACTACCTCGAATTCTTTCGCCATCGTCCCCATCTCCTCGCTTCGGGGATGGGGGTCTATGTCCCATTCCCTTGTGATGAGATTATAAAATCACATCATAATGGGATATGACAAGGACAAAATCACATTACGAAGTGATTTTTTGTGACACTGAGGGGAGACGGCAGATTTTTGTCCAGGCGGCTTCGATCGCCCGCATCTGACGCGTGAGCGTAATTATTTGCTTGGCGGACGAACCTGCTCGAGGGAAACCATTGAGCCTCAAGACCAGCCTCAAAACTGGCCAGCCCCGCCAAGGCGAGTCCAAGCCCGGCGGGGTTGTTGTTTTTCGGGCCTTAATTCCGCCCCAGCGGCACCGCTAGGGCCTCGGCACTATCTCATCGTCCGTCCACCCAGCTACTCGGAAATGGAAGATCGCCCGGGCCATCATTTCCGATGCTAGGACATCATCCCCGATCCCGGCCGTCTTCAGTGTCGAGATGACCCGATTAATGGCATGGTGCGTGTCGTCGGAATCGTCGCCCACGGTTCGGGAGCCTAAGTAATCGATGAGATCAGCGTCGCGGCTCGCTCGGGAACATCAATCGGGAGCCGGTATGTTCAGTGCGCGCCGAAGTTTGATGACGCGAGGATCTTCCGGTTTGACGCTGGCCATGCGGCGGAGCGTTTCTTCCCTCTCTGCGATCTCTTTTTCGTGGAGATCGAATGCATGCTGCAGCGCGGCCCGCACATCAGCGAATGACTGATCGTCGATGATATATTCGCCAAGCACGTCATTTCGCCGGATCTTGTAACGCTCGATCAGGAATTCCTTGTAGCGCGCACTATCGAGTGTGCGTTGGCCCCCATATTCTTCCCATGGTCTCGCGCTTTCGGCCAACTCTACGCCGGTCGCGGGATCGACGCTGTTAACAGAGGAGGCATTGCCTTTCGCGGGAGCGACGACAAGGACGTGGGTCAAGGCAATCGGCCAAATCAGGGCGCCATAAAGAATCCAGGGAACGGGAGAGTGCCCCTTCGAATGGGCAACGATGCCGACAACTCCGCCCATGATCAGCCACAAAATCACATATTCCATGAACGCGCTCCCCAAACGCTTATCGCGGCCATCGCAGATATCAAAATGGCGTCCGCAACCGGCGGCGAAGATCGTGCTTTTAAGCCGGCGTGCCGTGTTTACTGTCCGACATCAAAATCAATTTCCGCCGTTCGAACTCATGTTCCGAGATTTCACGCTCGGCGCGCGCCTGTGTCAGCTTCGCGAGCTCGTCAATGACGTCGCCAGTAGAGCCGACCGTCGCAGATATCTGCTTGGAAGATTCGCCTGCCGTCAGGGGGCGCGTATTCTGCAGAGTATAGATGATCAGGCCTACCGATGCGATCAGCAGCCCGATCGCGGCGGTGACGAACCGTAATGCTTGGACTGACTGCTGTGGTGCGCTGATCGGATCCGCACCGATCGCGCTTATACCGAAACAGAACGCGACCGCCATGCCGATCAAAACGACCAAGATTCCCATTTGCCCCCCCCCTCCCTTAATGCCCGCCGAATTTGACACTACGAAAGAGATGTTTGTCTACAGGGGTTCCCGCACATGCCTATCGGTTCGTCCGCCATTTAGCACATGTCCGCATGGCATATGACATCCTCACGGCTTCGCGCGGGGGGAGGGGGCTCACAGCTTCCTCGCCACGATCCAGATGACTCGGCCGATTAAATTGATCTCTTCCTCCCGAAAAAGCTTTGGAGGTCCGTACTTTGGGTTATCAGAGATCACTTCAATCTTCTGGTTGGGCACATCTCGGTGCAGTCGCTTGACCCAGGCGATATCGCCGACCTGCATGCCATAGATTCCGGGACGACTGATTTTGCGCTGGGAGCGATCAACCAAGACCCAATCGCCATCAAAGAGCGTCGTTTCCATGGAATCGTTGTCTACGCGGAGCGTGATCAAACAGTCGGGCGCCGCCCTTGTGATTGCACGTAACCAGGATGTCTCGAAGAGATGGTAGCCAAGTGGTTCAGCGTTCGGCTCCAAGATGCTGCCCGGGCCGGCAGATAAACCAGCGTCAAAGCGTGGGATCGCGGTGAAATCTGTCCCACCTATCGAGAACACTCCGCTCGTCAGGCCCCCCGAATACATCGGCATGTGATCGGAAATCTCGCCGCGGCGGCCGATCGAGGCTGGAAGGCACGTATTCTGTGCCGCAGCGGGCGTCGATATATCGTCGGTTGCCATGTCAAGATAGAGCCATTCAACTGGCTTGTCATACGCAGCAGCCAGCTTTTCCTCGGTTTCGCGGTCCAGTTTCTGGGAGCCGCCGTCGCGCCGATAATTATAGAGGATGTTCTTGGATTTGATGCCTGCGTCGCGCAGCCAGGTGGCCGGCTTGATCCCACGCCTCTCCATCAGCTCGAAGAAGGCCTCCCGCTTGGCATCCAGTTCCTGCTTACTCGGCATCATAGCGTCGTACCATCACAGCGGAGTGTGATCGACAGGCATGTGATGTGACAAAGCACCTTATGATGTGATTTCGCCTTGTATATCCCATCATGATGTGATTTCTTGCAGTCATGCCTGATGTGATCCCGACCAGCGAGCACGCAATAGCCCGAATTCGGGCTTTTGCCGCCCATAAGAAATGGAAGCCCAGCCGCTACGCAATCGAAGCGGGCCTCGGTGCGAACAGCCTGCGCGATTTTGATCGCGCCGACTGGAACCCCACTCTCGACACCATTGAAAAGCTGGAAGCGATCATACCGGCAGATTTTGGCAGGTTGGAGACTAGCGCGTCCGCGATCGTCTCGCTGAATGATGAGGGGGAGCTTGGCGCGTCCGTTGACGAGTTCGCAGCGCTCTCTGGTCGTGAAGTTCTACAAGCAGCGCGGCATGTGGCAGTTTCAGCGCTTCCTTCGGCAGCCGCTCCAGTTCTTGGCGAAGCCGAATCTTCATCTCTTCGGTCGGCAGCGCGCCGCGATCTTCCAGAAGGTCGATGAGCATGCTGAGCGCGATCACGCTTCCTGCGGCATACCTTGGGACCTTGGCCTTCAGAGCCTCGACCTCGGCGCGTAACCGCGCGATCTCACTTCTCAGATCCTCGATCTCTCCCATGCTCGGCACCTTGCCCGGTCTTCATGGCATCGTCATGTGTCCATTATGGGTGCTCCAACAACTATTCCGCCGCAACGCGGTGCCGAAGGTCGTATTCCCTTTGGTCCTTATTGTCGGCGCGGGGGTCTTCGGCCCTGGCGTGATCCGGGAACATGATCTGGGTCAGCATCGCGGCCATCGCATCGCCGCCGAACGGAATCTCGACGTCGTAGAGAACGATCCGGCTCATGCCGGAAATCGGAGCGCGGCGCGATGAAGGGCCTGGCGCTCCACAGTGGCTTGCAGCCTCGTAAACAGGGCGTCGAACTCTCGATCCCCTTCGGAAGATTCCTTGTTCAAGGCCAGCCACATGCGCCGCTTGATCAGATCGCGATAGCGCAGCATCGATTTGGTTTCATGCACCAAAAATACAGGACGGGCATTGCAGCTGGGCCTGCAGACAGCGCCCGTCCTGTAGTCGGGGTGTACGCCTCGTTCGGAGCGGCGGATCAGTCGCGCTCCAATATCGCAGATGCATTTCAGCATCCAGTTGAGCCGCGGCGCCACCCCGGCGCGCCAGCTCGTCAAAAATTCGCGGAGCGTCCGAGCATCAACTTGCCGGAAGAGATCGGAGCGCTCCTGGATCGTCGTCACCGTGTCCATGTCGAGAACATGCACGGAGATAACCCGCTATGTCGCTTTCAAAAGTGTATCGAAATTTTCGCCCCAAAATGGAGCGAAAATTGAGCACCGCCGAAATCACCGCAGATGTCTATGCCCGTTCATTCAGCGATGCTGCAAAGCGAAGCTGGGTGACTGCCAAGGCATGCGCTCGCGCGCTCGGGATCAATTTGGCTACCGCGAAGAATCTCTGGAACGAAAAGAACGGCCTCAGCGGTGTCCACCTCATCCGAGGCGTACGGGAATCTGACGAGTTTCTATGGACCTTTCTCGAACTCGCTGACCGCGCCGACATCGTTGAGAAACTAAAGGCCATCGAACATTTGGACGAGGCTTACAAAGCGCTATCCAAGCTGAAAGGCGGTGGCGAGTGACGCGTATTCGTAGATGGCTCAAGGCGATCTGCAAAAAATCGCTCCTTGTCGAACGGCATGCTTGGCGCGGCTTCGATTACGGAAGCGATCTGTTCGATACGGCTTTGGTGCTGGGATTCATCACATTCTACGTCTCCAACGAGTCCGTCGCGGATTCGGTGCGCGAAATGAAAACGCACATCGAAAAAGCCAAGCAGATCATGGAGGGAGGTCGCGCAGCGGAATGAATGCGATCGCCCGCACGATGTCACAACGTTCCCTGAGGAAGATGACGAACCACGCCAATCTTCCCGCCCCAGAGCCTGCGCTTCCTCAAGGCGCAGGCTCACCCCTTTATCCCGATTGTTCGCTTATCGCTCCGGCCGGCGGCAATCCCAAATGTATCGGATGTTATGGCGAGCTGGTGGTTCAGGTGAGCCGCCGTAGGGAGGTCGGGATGACGTTGCCCGGCCTCAAAAGCCCGGCAATTTATATTGCCGGGGCCACGAGCGCTCGTGTTCTCGCACGCGCTCTCGTCGACCGTATCGCGTCCGATGGTATGCCCGGACGTGCATGGTTTTCGGCGATATGGGGATCTCCATATCGTTTCTCCTTCTCTCAATCGACGGGCAAGTCCCGTCGCCCTCAGCCGCGTGATGCGGCCGGCGGCGCCATGGGCGTTGGGCGGTTACGTCGTCCAACGAGAGAAAAGGACCCTACGGCGGCTCTCCTGAGCCTCAAGCCTAAGCTGAGTCGTTCGTCGCTGTCTTGCCAAACAGGGGAGAGTCATGAGCCGCACCGATCTGCGTAGCCCTGGCCGGGACAACGACGCCAAGCCGATCCTGGGCGAAACGATCCTGATCGGCTTCGATGGCGGAACCCCGTGCATGCAGGTCGCCGCACTGTTGCCGCGATCGCGCCGGCGCCGCGGGACGGCGTTCAGCTTCTATCTCGTCTTGGCCGGCGGCATCGTTCTCGCCCTCGCAAGCCTGGCGGTGTTCGCATGAATGCCGCGATGCAGATCTTTCCCGTGCGCGGCGTCGACGATCGTCACGATGCATCCGCCGCCTATTGGGCGGACATGGCCAAGAAGGGCGGCGATCCGACGCGCATCGGGATGCATGCGAACCGTTGCGCGTTCCTGGCCGGCTTCTATTCCGCGCAGGAAGGGCGAGGCAGCCATGAGAATCCGTTCCTATTCGGCGGGCACGACGCACTGATCCAGCCATGGAACTACGGCTACAGCGCCGGGCCCGTGCGCGCCGCGCAATGCGGACATACCGCACAAATTTGAAGGGGGTTTATCGATGAACGAGATGGCGCGTGCGTATCAAGCACTCGAGACCGGTGGGAGGGCTCTTGTTTCTTTTCTGAAGCCCGACCGCGCGCCGGACTTCCAGATCGGGCCGAAGGATCGGCCGTATATGAACCGCTGGTATCTGTTCGGCGGATCGTCGTCCACCAATCAACGCATTCCGGGCGACCACGCGCTTACCGTCATGCTGCATCAGATCCTGCACAACGACGATGATCGCGCGCTTCACGATCACCCATGGAACAACCTGACCATCGTGCTGGCAGGTCAGATCCGCGATCACAATGCATCCGGCTTCACCGATCTGACGGCCGGAGACAAGCTCTATCGCGAGGCGGCGTGGCCACATCGCCTCGAAGTCGAATGCTTCGCAGGCCAGACCGAGGCCTGGACACTGTTCATCGCGGGGCCGGTCATCCGGGAATGGGGTTTCCATTGCCCTGCCGGCTGGAAGCATTGGTCCGAGTTCGTCAACAAGGACGACCGAGGCGCAATCGGCGCGGGGTGCGGCGCGTGACGCATCCCCAAACATCGCGCTTCGCCCGCATGGACGGATTCGAGAAGGTCGCGTTCGCCGAATGCTGGCTATCGCCGGACTGGACGGTCGAACGCATCATGGTCCGGTTCGGCATGAGCCAATCCATAGTCTACGCAGTTGCGGAGAAGCTTCATCTAAAGGGGCGGCGTCCGAAGCTGGATGTGCATTCGGGCCATTTTGCGCCCACCTGCCTCAAGGTGCGCCGATGCTTGATGTGTGGCGATGAATTCAGCTCGAGCCATATCGGCGAACGCGTCTGTACGGCTTGTAAGACGACATCCGCCTGGCGGAGCGGCGACGAATTCAGATTGACGATTGCGAGGCGCGCATGAGCACGCCGCAGGACCGGCCCGAATGGGGCGCCCGGCCGGAACTCGTCGAGCTGCCGGTCGAACGGATCTCGGTCGATCCGCGCTATCAGCGCGATACCGGATCCGCACGGTCCCGCCACCTGATCGACAAGATCGCCGCCCATTTCCGTTGGCCGCGCTTCGGCGCGATCCTGGTCGTGCGCGTTCTGAAGGCAGATGGCGGGGGCTGGCACGTCATAGATGGCCAGCACCGGTTGGAAGCGGTCCGCGTGCTCGGTATCCAGCGCGTGCCGGCGATCGAACTGCCGCATCAGACCATCGAGGAAGCCGCCGCCGACTTCGTCGCGATCAATCGCGATCGCGTGGTCGTGACGCCGCTGCATATCCATCATGCGATGTTGCGTGCGGGCGAGCCGACGGCCCTGGCGGTCGACCGTGCCTGCGGGGCGGCGGGTATCGAGATCTGTCGCTATCCTGTTCCCGCCAAGCTGCTGAAGCCGGGCCAGACCCTCGCCGTCGGCACGATCCGGCGCCTGATCGAGAAGGTCAACGAGGATTGGGCCACGCGCGTCCTGCGCGGGGTTGTGCGCGAGCATGGGACCCGGCCGGGCGCGATCAATGCGGCGGCGATCCGATCGAGCGCGGCAACGACGCCGGTCCCGGCCTCGACCTCGGCCGGCGCGGCGCCGCGCAGCGACAACCAATACGCAAAGCCGAAGGCACAGGGCGATGTGAAGTTCCGCAGTTGCCTATCCTGCCGGCAGCCGTTCAAGAGTTCCGGCATCGGCGAACGCGTCTGCCCCAATTGCAAATCCACGTCGGCCTGGCGCGGGGCGAGCATCGAATGAGCGAGCAAACCCTCGTATGCACCGGCAAGGCCCACCCGCTGGCCGATGCGTTCCCGATGATCACGGGCGCGGAGTTCGACAAGCTGGTCGCCTCGATCCGTGAGATCGGGCTTGCCGAACCGATCGCGTTGACCGCCGAAGGTGATATCGCGGATGGCCGGAACCGCTTTGCCGCGTGTTCCGAGGCCGGTGTCACGCCGGAATTTGTTTCCTGGAAGACACAGGCATTGGCCGGCGAGGATCTGGTCAAGTTCATCGTCCGCAAGAACCTTCGCCGGCGTCAGCTGACGCCATCTCAGCTGTCCATGGTGGCGGTGAAACTGGCGACCCTGTCGCACGGCGGTGACCGACGGTCCGACGACGCTGCAAATTTGCAGGTTGAACCCGATATTCCGATATCAGCCGGGCAAGGCGCAAATTTGCGCCTTGAAAATGACGGGGCGGCTGTCAGCCGGGCTAATGCTGCCCAGATGTTGGGTGTCAGCGAACGCTCCGTGGACTCTGCAGCGACGGTGGAAGAGCACGGTGCCCCAGAAATCGCCCAGGCCGTGCGCGATGGCGCGATCAAGGTCTCGGCGGCGGCGGATATCGCGCGGCTGCCGAAGGACGAGCAGGCCGAGATCGCGAAGAACCTGGACCCGAAGGTCATCAAACGAGTCGCGAAGGATATTCGCGCCAGACAGACCGAAAAGAACCGGCAAAAGCGCCTGCAGCGTGCCGAGGAAGCCGCGCGTGGGAGGAAGCCGCTTTCCGATATCGTCGCGCTCGGGCGGCGCTACGTCGTCGCGATGATCGATCCGGCATGGCAGCGCGAGACCTACGGCGAAGGCGGCAAGGACAAAGCGCCGGAGAATCATTATCCGACCGAAACCGAGGATCAGATCGCGGCGCATCCGGTCGGCGAATTGATGGCGGACGATGCCGTGATTTTCGTCTGGACCACCGTGCCCGACCACGAGGCCGGCAAGACCCATCGCGTGATCCGCGCATGGGGCTTCGAGCCGAAATCCCATTACATCTGGGCGAAGACGAACGCGGACGGCACGCCCTTCATCGGCACCGGATATTGGAACCGGAATTGCCATGAGATCCTGGTGGCGGCGACGCGCGGCGATATCCCGGCGCCGCTGATGGGGACGCAGCCGAACAGCATCATCTATGCGCCTGTCGGCGAACATTCGGAAAAGCCGGATGCATTCCGCGAAATGATCGACAGCTTCTATCCTGGCATCAAGAAGATCGAGCTCAACCGGCGCGGTTCTGCCTATCGCGATTGGGATGCCTGGGGCGATGAATTCACGCCGGGTGAAATGGCCGATGCCGGCGCCGCCGACATGAGGCAGCCCGACGTCGAGGGCGACGGTGCGCCTGATACCGACGATGATGCTTGCGCCAATTGTGTGCGCTGGATGTTCAGCCATCGCGCTGGCGTCGACCTCATCGGCCAATGCAACTGGCGGCATTGCTTTACGGACGCTCGCTATGTGTGTGGTGACTTGGTGATGGCGCATCGCGATGCGCGCCGGGAGATGCGCGGACGTCTCGAAACCGAGCCCGACAGCGGAATGGCGCCGCGCGGTGAGCTTTTACGCGCATCCGATATCGACATGGAACGCGATGGCGGTTCCCATGACGCCGCCGAAAGCGATCCGATGTTCGAAGACGGCGCGGACGACCCGGCTCCGACCGCATTGAACACGTCGCGCGATCTCTGCCGATGCGGGCGCGGATGCGGCTTGAAGCCGGACGAGGATTGTCCGCTCGACATCCCGGATTTTCTACGCAAGCGCAAACGCGAGGATTTGGAACATGCCTGATGGGGGTTATCGCATGGCGGATGTGGGTGGAATTGCAGGCGATCGGCTGAAATCGTTCGTCGAGCGGATCGAACGGCTTGAGGAAGAAAAGGCCGCGCTGGCGAGCGATATCCGCGATGTCTACGCCGAAGCGAAGTCGTCCGGCTTCGACGTGAAGATCCTCCGCCAGGTCATCAGGCTGCGCAAGATGGACGAGCCGGACCGCAACGAACAGTTCGAGCTCATCGATCTCTACATGCGCGCCATCGGGATGTGAATCGGTGCAGCCCGCGCCGGGATGGCCCGGCGCGGCGGCGCGGGCGTCTATGTAGGAGGATACCGTGGGGGAAAACAGCAAGATCAGCTGGACCGAACAAACGATCGATGTGCCGATGGTAGGGGGCGTGAAGACGATCGAGGCCCATATCAAGGCGTGGGTCGCAGTTCATCGCGCGATATTGCGCAGTGACCTTTGGGTTCTGACGCATCTGCCGTCGGGCGGGTTGATGGTCTCCGCGACCGGTGATTTCGCCTCGTTAGGCGACGCCAAACGCGCGGCGGAAATTGTTCTAGAGATCGCGCCCGAATGCGAACGCTATGGCGCGCGGACTCCTCAATCCGAGATGTTCGCCTCCGTTATCAAAATCCGAGCGGCAATTACGCAGGAATTTGGCGGCCTATCGCGTGTTGTGCTGGGTGGACCGCTCATTGCGTCGATGGTGCATTGATGAAAGCAATATCGATCCGTCAACCATGGGCCTATGCCATCGTGATGGGTTACAAGCCCGTCGAGAACCGCAAAGCGCGATGGTCGCTGCGCGGACCCACCTGGATCCATGCCGGTAAGGCCGAGGACGTCAAAAGCTTCGGCTATGTCTTCGATCTGATCGCGGACCAGACGGGCGCGGCGCTTGCCGACGTGCGCGCCGATTACCATAGCCGCCGCGAAGGCGCTTCGGCCGTTGGCGGCATCGTTGGGATGGCATCGATTATCGATTGCGTCCAAGGCCACCCCAGCAAGTGGTGGGCCGGGCCATACGGCCTGCTGATGCGCGATCCCGTGCCGCTGCGCGCGGCCGTGCCGTGTCGCGGCGAGCTCGCCGCGTTCGACATACCTGACGCCATCGACGAGCGGTGCCGGCGCAACCTGGCCGTCATGCCTTCCTCATCGCAGGGGATGCTTGGACTGTGAGCATCAAGGCGATGACATGGGCGTGGGACCAGGATGTCGGAACCGAAACCGAGCTGCTGGTCCTCCTGGCACTCGCCGATCGGGCCAACGATGACGGTGAAAGCTGTTTTCCCGGCAATCCGGAAGTGGCGCGCAAGGCGCGGGTCAGTGTGCGTTCCGTTCCGCGCATCGCCGACCGGCTCGAAGCGCGCGGTCTGATCAAGATCCTGCCGCGCGAAGGCCGCTCGAACGAGTACAAGTTGAACGTCCGTAACGAGGCTTGGCCGGGCCATCAAATGGTGAAGACCCCTGCCACCGTGTCAGGGGTAGGGGATGACTCCCAGGAGTCAGGGGTATCGGCGGGCGGACCCCTGCCACAGAGTCAGGGGTGCCCTGACTCCCAGGAGTCAGGGGGGGATGACTCCCAGGAGTCATACGAACGTCACTTAACATCAAAACATCAGGGCCCGGGCAACGGCGATGCCGTGCCCTCGTCGCCGGTCGGCTCGGCTGGCGAGGGCCAGCCGACCGGCTCCGAACCGGAAGCGATCAAACCACCTGCGGCGAATGCGGGATGGAAGGCGGTGGCCGACAAGATCCGGTTCTCGTTCACGACACGTGATTTCGAAAAGATCATCGAGCCACTGACCGCGATCTGCGATGCGGACGGTGTCCTGACACTGGGTGCGTTGTCGGACCAGCATGTCGATCAGTTCTCAGCGGCCAAGGCGCTGGATGGAAGGTCTGCCAGGCAGGTGCTTGCCGATCTGCTTGGCCGGCAGATCGAGGTTCGTGTCTGGACCGAGGTTACGCCGGAGGCTCGGCAACGAGCGTCCGCGCAACGCCGATCCAAGCGACTGATGGGCAGACGGGAGCAGGCGGCATGAAGTTATGGTACGTCGTCGAATGCATCGCGAGACAGGAACGCAAGGCCGTGGCTGCGCTATTGGCCGAGGGCTACCAACATACGCTGCTGCCGATGTGCAAATCGTGGGAATACAAGCGGTCGTGGGAGGAGCAGCCATGGTTCCCTCGCTATCTCTTCGTCAACTGCGAGCAGTATGGCCGCAAGCCCGGCCGTGACACGCGCAATGGTATCGTTGGTCTGCTTCGTTTTGGTGATTCGCTCGGAATTGTCTCCGACGAGGTGATCGCTGCCATACGCGCTCGCCTGAAGGAAGAAGGCGGATGCATCGTGCTCAATCGCCGCGCCTATTATCGAAATGGGCAGAAACTCGCCATTTCGGACGGGCCGTTCGCCGGTCATGAAGGTTTGTTCGTGCGCTCAGCGCAGCATCGAAGCGCGGCCCTACTTGACCTGATCGGAAAATCCATGCGAGTTCGTATACCAGTCGAAGCCGTCCGAGCCGTGTCGTAAATCTGCTCTGGATGGGCAGCGCATGTCTAAGCGACTTCAATCCCGACATCAAAAGCTCAAACCCTCAACGAGGGTGAAGGTCGCGCAACCGGCCAAGAGGGCCGATCCCTTTTACCTGTCGCCTGAATGGCGTGCATTGATGGATCGATTGATCGCTGAGCGTGGTCGGCGATGCCAAGACCCCGAGTGCAACACACCCAACCGTGTGCCATCCCGCATCTTCGGCGATCACATCATCGAACGTCGTGATGGCGGCGCTGATCTAGACCCAAGCAACGTGCTGTTGCGCTGCGGTTCCTGTCACACCCGCAAGACGGCCCAGGCCCGCGCCCAGCGTGTGGCATTTAGGCCGCAGGGGTAGGGGGGGTCAAATCTCTGCCGATGGGTCGGTCCTCAACCGCTTTGGGGTCACGCGCAGAAAAAATTTCCTCCGCTGAACGTTTGAATATTCAAACGGAAATCAGATGAATTCAAATCAATCAAATCCTGATGCGGCCCCGGTGAAAAAGGGGCGTGGCGGTGCCCGTCCGGGTGCCGGTCGTAAGCCGAAGAAGGCGAAGACCGGATCGCAGCTATCGGATCTGGACCTGGCGGCGGTCGCCGCCGCTCCGGTTCCGGATGCGATCGAAACTGTGACGCAGCCCAAGGCGCGCGCGATGGTCGATCAGCTCGTGAAGATCATGCGCCACGGCAAGAGCGATACGTCGCGCGTCAACGCCTGCAACAAGATCCTCGATCGCGGTTACGGCAAGCCGACGACCGAAGCCGCCGGGTTCCAGCAGCTGCCGCTCTTCGGCGCCGGCATCTCGGCGCCGCTAGCCAGCGAGCTGCGCGACCTCTGCCGCGAGCAGGCAACCGAAGCCGTCGAGACGCTGAAGTTCATCGCCGAGAATTCCGAGAGTGAGTCCGCCCGCGTAAATGCGGCGGCCTCGATCATCGACCGGTCCGCCGGCTCCGTCGCGATCGCGAAGCTGCCGCAGGGGATCTCGTCCCGGCCGGTGGGTAAGCGCGAGGAGGCCCAGGTCGCTGCCGCGGGTGCCGCCACCGGCAAATTCGCGACGCCGCGGCCGCCGCGCAGCCATAGCGTGGGTCTACATTGACACGGCCGGTCTGGTCGACGGCGTGCCCTGATTGGGAACAGCGCATCGTCGAAGGGCGGTCGCTGATCCCCTTCGCGCCGCTGTTTCCGGAGGAGGCCAAGGCCGCGCTGGAAGTTTTCAACGACCTAAAGGTTGTCGATCTGCCGGGCCGGCCCAAGGTTGGCGAGGTCTCGCGCCGTTGGACCACGGATTTCGTGGAGGCGATCTTCGGAGCATACGACCCAGACTCCGGCGAACGCCTGATCAAGTTCTTCTTCCAGCAGGTCGCCAAGAAGAACTCGAAGAGCACGACCGCCGGTGGCATGATGACCACGGCCCTGATCAGGAACTGGCGCGAAACGGCCGAACTGTTCGTTCTGGCGCCCACCAAGGAAGTCGCGGACAACTCCTACGGCCCAGCTGCCAATATGGTCCGCGCCGATGAGGAGCTGGGCAAGCTCCTGCACGTACAGGATCACAAGCGCACCATCACGCACCGCAACACCGACGCGACGCTGCGGATCATCGCGGCCGACAGCGAAACGGTTTCCGGCAAGAAAACCTGCGCGCTGCTGGTCGATGAGTTGTGGCTTTTCGGCAAGATGAGCCGGGCCGAGGGTATGCTTCGCGAGATCATCGGCGGTCTCGCGGCTCGTCCGGAAGGCTTCGTTGCCTTCCTGACCACCCAATCGGACGCTCCGCCCGCCGGTGTCTATGCGCAGCAGCTCGAAAAGTTTCGCGCCATCCGCGACGGCAAGTTCGACGACCCGACCTCGCTCGCCCAGATCTATGAATATCCGCAAAGCCTCCTGAAGCAGGAGGCCTGGCGCGACCGCAAATACTGGCATATCCCCAACCCCAATCTGGGGGCATCGGTCGACGAGACGTTCCTGGCGATCCAGTTCGCCGAGGCCGAACGCAACGGCAAGGCATCGCTGATCAATTATCTGGCGAAGCACCAGAACGTTCAGATCGGCCAGGCGCTGCGCGCGAACGGTTGGGCGGGTGCCGAAGTCTGGGAACGCGGCATCGATAAATCGCTGACGCTTGAAACGCTGCTTGAGCGCTCCGAAGTCGTGACGATGGGTGTCGACGGCGGCGGTCTGGACGATCTTCTCGGCATCGGCCTGATCGGCCGTGAGCGCGGTACCAAGCGCTGGCTCGGCTGGATGCATGCATTCATTTCGGACATCGGGATGGAGCGCCGCAAGGCGAACGCGGAACACTACGACGCGTTCGAGAAAGCGGGCGATCTCACGAAGTTCAAATACATCGCGGCAGAGCCGGGCGACACGCCCGCTCAACAGTATGCGGAAAATATCCGTTACATCGTGGATCTCGCCGTGCGCTGCCGCGACCTCGGTTTACTCGCTATGGCGGGCGTCGATGCCGCCGGCATCGGTGCCATCGTCGATGCGCTCGCCGAAGTCGGCATCACCCAGGACGCCGGCAACCTCGATGCGGTTCGTCAAGGCATCGCGCTCATGGGTGCCATCAAGACACTCGAAATCAAGCTCGCCGACGGCACCTTCAAACATGGTGGTCAACCGATGGCGAGTTGGTGCGCCGGCAATGCGGTTGTGGTGCAGACGCCGACCGCCATGCGCATCGCGCGCGATGAATCCGGGTTCGGGAAAGTCGATCCTCTGATGGCGCTATTCAACGCCGCACACCTGATGAGCCTCAATCCTGAGGCCTCGGGCAAGTCTTTCTGGGAAGCAGCTTAGGATCTGATAGACATGGGCTTCTTCCAACGTTGGTTTGACCGCTCGGTCAAGAACTCGACGCTCGATCTGTTTCGCCAGATCTATGGCGGCCGTGAATCGCATTCGGGAATCACCGTTAATCTGAACACGGCCTTGGAAGACGATACCGTCTTCGCGTGTTGCCGGGTCCTGATGGATGGTGTTGCCCAGGTTCCGCAGCATCTGATCCGGGAGGTCGACAATCGTCGCGCCGTGGCGGTGGACGATCCTCTCGATGATCTTCTCAATCGCCGACCAAACGCATGGCAGACCAGCTTTGAATTCCGTGAAACGCAGATGCTCCATCTGCTGCTCGACGGTAACTTCTATGCCTTTGTCAACCGGGTCGGCCGTACCCGCGAGATCCGCGAGATTGTGCCGCTTGAGCCTCATCGCGTCCGTGTGACGCGCAAATCGGACTTCACGCTCGAATATGAGGTTCGCGCGGACGACGGGTCCTCACGGACGTTTGCGCCAGATGCGATCTGGCACGTGCGGGGGCCGTCCTGGAATTCCTGGATGGGGCTGCATGCGATCAAGATGGCGCGCAATGCCATCGGCCTATCGGCCGCGCTCGAGCAGGGACAATCAGAGTTCCAGAAGAACGGCGCGCAAGGTAGCGCGGTTTTGTCTGTCGAGGACAGGCTCGACAAGGCTCAGTTCGAGAAACTTTCCGCCTGGATCGACCGTCATCAGCTCGGCGGCGATCGTTACGGTAAGCCGTTTATCGTTGATCGAAATGGCAAGTTGATGAACGCGGCAATGACCGGTGTCGACCAGCAATTGCTGGAAACCCGCCGGAACCAGGTCGAAGCTATTTGCCGGCGCTTCCGTGTCATGCCTCTGATGATCGGACATCCTGCCGATATGGCGGCCCGTGCGGCGACGGACTCCATTTTTCAGATGCACGTCGTGCATTCGCTGATGCCCTGGTATCAGCGCATCGAGCAGAGTGCCGATGTGCAACTGCTGTCCGATGAACAACGTCGCTCCGGAAACTATGTAAAGCTCAACGCCAATGCGTTGATGCGCGGCAACGCCAAGGATCGCGCCGAATATTACGCGAAGGCCTTGGGATCCGGCGGCACCAAGGGCTGGATGACACAGAACGAGGTTCGCGCGCTCGAAGACATCGACCGCAGCGACGATCCCAAGGCGGACGAACTCCCACAGCCAACTGCAAAAGAATCCGCAAACGGCTTGCGGCCCAAGGCGGACACGGAGCCGGATCCCGACGACGAGGAATCACCATGAAACAAGAAATCTTCCGCACGGATGGTGTCGAATTCAAGTTCGCCGAGCAGGACGACGCGATGACGTTCTCCGGCTACGGCGCTCGTTTCGGCAATGTGGATTCCTACGGTGATGTGATTGCGCCTGGCGCCTTCGCGAAAACGCTCAAGGAAGCCAAATCGTCAGGCAACTGGCCGGCGATGTTGCTGCAACACGGGTCGTTCCTGGGTGGCGACGATAACATGCCGGTCGGGGTCTGGACCGAAATGCGTGAGGACGAAAAGGGCCTCCACGTCGAGGGGCGACTGGCATCGACTCAGCGCGGAAGGGACGCATACACGCTGCTCAAGATGCAGCCGCGTCCCGCCATTAGCGGCATGTCGATCGGATATCGCGCGGTCGAATGGACGATGCGCAGCAAGCCGGAAGAACCGCGTCGCACGCTCAAGACGGTCGATTTGTTCGAGGTCTCGCTTGTCACCTTTCCCGCCAATTCGCGCGCGCGAGTGGAACAGGTGAAGGCCTGCGAAGACATCAAGACCATTCGCGAATTCGAGGACTTCCTACGGGATGTGGGCGGTTTCTCGCACGCCGCCGCCAAGGCGATCGCCGCCGGCGGCTTCAAGTCGGCGGACCCTCGGGATGAGGACGCGACGTTTGCTGCGCTTGCCGATCAGGTGAAGCGCAATATCCAAACCCTCACCCTGAAGGATTGAACATGGAGATCACCGAGATCAAGAACCTGCTGGACAAGCAGGGCCAGGCTTTCGAGGCGTTCAAGGAAACGCACGCTGAGCTGAAGAAGAACGATGCGCTGACGGCCGAAAAGCTCGAACGCATCGAAAAATCGCTGGACGGCGCTGTCGAGGCGAAGGCGAAGCTCGAAGCCGCGATCGATGCTGAGCGCAAGGAGCGCGAGGATTTTGAACTGCGCATCAATCGCATGGGCGTCAAGGCGACCGGCGAGGAAGAAGCCAAACGAGAGCTGTTCCTCAAGGAGATGAACCATTCGCTGGCGGCGCTCAATGGCGATCGCAAGCGTGCGTTCACGCCGCTCGATCAGAAGGGCTACGATGAATATCGCGCCGCCCAGGTGAAAATGTTCCGCGAGGGCAAGGAAAGCCTCACGGCGGACGAGGTTAAGACGCTCTCCGTCGGGTCGGACTCTGATGGCGGCTATTTCGTGACGCCCGACACGTCGGGACGGATCGTCACCAAGGTGTACGAAACCTCGAATATCCGCCAGATCGCCAATGTTCAGACGATTTCGAGCGACAGCCACGAAGGTATCGAGGATCTGGACGAAGCCGGCGCCGGCTATGCCGACGAGCGGACGACTCCCGGCAACACCGACACGCCCGAGATTGGCAAATGGAAAATCCCCGTCTATTGGATCGATACCGAACCGAAGGTGACGCAGCAGCTGCTTGATGATGCCGTCGTCGACGTCGAGGCCTGGCTCAGCGGCAAGGTCGGCGCAAAATTCGGCCGTTTCGAGAACAATCAGTTCGTCGTTGGAGGTGAAAAGATCCGGGGTTTCACGGGCTACACAACGGCCGCGGACGACGGCACTGGTGTGGACTGGGGCGAGATCGGCTATGTGGCGACGGGGCAGAGCGGCGATTTCCCGTCATCGAACCCGGCCGACAAGATCCTGGATCTGATCGGTTTGCTGAAGGATGCGTATCTGCCGAATGCGCGCTTCGTCACCCGTCGTTCGGTCGTGACGAAGATCCGCAAGTTCAAGGATGGTACGACCAACGCCTATCTCTGGCAGCCGTCGTTCGTGCTCGGAAATCCCGAAACGATCGCCGGTTATCCCCTCACCCGCGCGGAGGACATGCCGGCACTGGCGTCGAATTCGATGTCGCTCGGCTTTGGCGACTTCCGCGAGGGCTATCAGGTCGTCGACCGCATCGGCATCCGCGTGCTGCGCGACCCGTTCACCGCCAAACCGTATATCAAATTCTATACCACCAAGCGTGTCGGTGGTGGCGTGATCAACTTCGAGGCGATCAAGCTGCTAAAGTTCGGCACGTCCTAATCCGATAGATCCGCGGATATCCCGCTTGATCATGAAGGCGGCATTGTTCTGCCGCCTTCAATTCTCCTGCTTCCAGAACAAGGATTTTCAGATATGCATGGCCTTCTGAAGAATGCCGAAATCCGTGTCGTGGGGAATCCGGTGTCCGCCGGTTCCAGCATCGACAGCAATTCGTCCCGCATCGATATGGCTGGTTATGAATCGGTCATGTTCGTCGCGCCGATCACCGACTCGGTCGCCACCGGCGTCGCTACCTTGACGGTCGAGCAAAACGACGCCGACAGCGACGCCGGTATGACCGCCGTGACCGACTCCGCGGCCACCAAGACCAGTGCGGTTGACGACGATATCAACAACACGGCCTTGGTCTCCGAACTTTTCAAACCGAACAAGCGTTATGTCCAGGCGGTGCGCACCTCCGCGACGGCGAATATCGCCTACGGCAGCGTGATTGCCGTCCTGGTTCCGCTTCGCAAGCCCGCGGTTCAGGGCGATACCGTTGCGGATTCGTCTCAGGTCTCCAACTAGGCCGGCCGGCGGGGGCGCGTGCGCTCCCGCCCTTCCTTCAAGGTGCTGAATGCGCTCGATCCTCACTGTCACGGCCGCGACCGAAGACCGCCAGTTGTTGAGCATCGAGGAGATGCGCGCGGCGGCCGGTCTTGAGGACGATGATTCCAGTCAGGATGATGTCTTGGAAGCGATGGGGCTGCGCGTGGCCGATTCCATCATGGCGGAATGCAATATCGTCGTCGGCGGCGGCTCGATCTATCCGACGCTTTGGCGCGAAACACTGTCCGAATCATTCTGGCGTCTCCGCGACCACAACCTGATGCTGTCTCGGCGTCACGCTATCGAGATTTCATCGATTGTCGCCGATGACGAAACGTTGGGCGAAGGCGATTTCGAGGTCGATCCGGAAAGCGGGATCGTCATGCGGCTATGCGGCGACGAGCCGATCCGCTGGTGTGCGACCAGGGTAGTCGTAACTTACGATGCCGGGTTCGAGGAATTGCCCGACGATCTCCGGTCCGCAGCGCTCGAATTTTTCCGCTTGATGTGGCGCGAGGACGATCGCGATCCGGCACTGAAGACTGAGGAAATCGATATCCCGGGCGTGCGCAATGTGCGCCGCGATTATTGGGTGGGTTCCGTTCCAGGTCAATCGAGCGAGGGCGCGGTCCCGGCGATCGTCGCCGGCCAACTCAAGCGCTATCGCAATCTCGTCATCGGCTGATCACGATGGATCTTCCCACGGAACTCATCGCCGATCTGGACGACGCCCTTACCGCCACCGGTCAAGATATCATCCTGCGCCGTGTCACCGGCACGGAGAGCCAGACCAATACGGATGTCACGTGTCGTGCCATGGTGCGGGAATTCGCCGCGCGTGAGCTCGTGAACGGTCTGCAATACGGCGACCGCCAGGTCATCATCTCGCCGACGCAGATCAACGCCGCATCCTGGCCACTACCGGTCCTGCGCAATGATTTCGCCGTCATAGACGAACAGGTCTGGAATATCGAGGCCGCCAACCATCAGAAGATCGCCGGCACTCTTGTGCGCATCGAGCTGGTGGTCCGGGGTTGATACCATCTGCGAAAGTCCAACGATGAAATCTGCTCCCGCCTTCGAACGCGATCTCAAGGTCGCGACAGCCGGACTGGATGAGCGCACGCTCAATGCGCTGCTCGCGCGCACGGCGCGTTCGGCCCTCGTCGATGCTGTTGTCAAAGGCGAGGGGTCGCCGAGCTACATTCGTTCGGTCAACAATATCGTCGGTGCACCGGAAGACAGCGTTCGCGCTCCCGGCCCGATCGTCTATCGCTTTTCCTGGCTCGAAAGTGCCGCGCGCATGGCGCTCGATTATTGCATTGGGCGTTCACCGGCGGCGTCGGGCCGGTATCGCAGGTCCTGGTTCGTTCTGGCTGACAACGCCAAATGGGATGAACGGTCCCCTCTGCGCCTCGATGCTCAGGTGATCGTGACCAACGACCAGCCCTATCATCGAAAGATCGAGGTCGGCGCGATGCAGATGGCCGGGCGGCCGCACATCGTCGAAGGGGCCGAGAAGTTCATTCGGGCGGAGTTCAAGGGCAGCATTGCGGCCGTGACGCGTTATATCGAGCTTGCCGGTGGGTACCGTCTGAGGCGTTCCCACGGCCGGCGCGGTCGCATGGCGGGCGATCCGCTCACCTATCCCGCGCTCGTTCTGACGCTCGTCTGATCATGGCATCCGATACCGCATATTCATCGGTCCGCACGTTCCTTGAGGAAAACTGGACGACCATAAAGCTGCTCTTCGATAACGAGAACGTCGCCTCTGATGGCGAGACGCGCGTCGAGCAGGGCACCGATCCCTGGATTATGGTCGAAATGACCGGCGACTTTCGCGACCAGGCCTCCATCGGCGCCGGCGATCCGGCTGACGATCTGTGGCGTGAAGGTGGTCAGATCCTATTTACCGTGATGGTCAAGTCGGGCACGGGCTCGCGGCTCGCGCGGCAATATGCCCGTCAATTGTCCGACCTCTTCCGTGGCCTCGAACTATCGAACGGCACGCTCCGGTTTCTGGGCGGCTCCATCGGGCTCGGTGAGATCAGCACGCGCAACGGCAAATGGTACGGCCTGCCGCTCAATATCGACTACGAACTCGATAGCTGATGCAGGACGTCCCTGCGAACGACGTTCGCAACTCGTCCTGGCCTACGTTCTGGGCGCATTCGGCCCAAGCACTGACTTCTTCGGATAGGAGATCTTTCCCATGACCGATTCCAATCGTATCCAGCTCGCGGCCGTGCGCGAGACCACTATCGGAACCACGCCCGATACGCCTCGCATGCGCAAGATGCGGTTCACCGGCGAAAGCCTCGCGTTCCGCCCGGACTTCATTCAATCGAACGAGATCCGTGACGACCGCATGAGTGCCGATCCCATCAAGGTCGGAGAATCGAACGCCGGCGGCATCAATTTCGAATGGCACTATCCCAAGGATGAATCGATCCTGTCGGAGGCGATCTGTTCCGCCTTCATGGCCGACTGGACCAAAAGCCCGCAGCGCGACAACGACGGTACGGCCGACGCCGTGATCACCGGCGTCGCAGCGACGTCTGATACCTACACGGTCACAACGGGGGCGGCCTTCGTGGAGGGGCATCTCGTTCGCGCGACCGGCTTCACCAATTCAGGCAATAACCAGATTTTCCGTGCCCAGTCGGGCTCGGGCGCGACGTCGGTGATCGCGCCGTCTTCGCCGGGTCTCACGGATGAAGACGCTCCCCCAGCCGCCGCGCGCCTCAAGGCCGTCGGCTTTCAGGGTGCGTCGGGCGACATCACCGCCACCGCGAGCGGTCTGGTATCGACCAGTCTGGATTTCACCACGCTCGGTCTCGCCGCCGGCATGTGGTTGAAAATCGGTGGTTCGGCGGCGGCGGACAAGTTCGCGACCGCAGCCAATAACGATTGGGTGCGTGTCACGGCCGTCGATGACACCGCGCTTACATGCGACAATCTGCCCTCAGGCTGGACGGCCGATGACGGCACGGGCAAGACATTGAAGGTCTGGTTCGGCGATTACATCAAGAACGGCACGACCAAGGTCGGCCTTTCGATCGAACGCGGCTTCATGGGCCAGGGAACGCCGACCTATGTCCTTCAGAAGGGCATGGTGGTGAATTCCATGACCGTGACCATCCCGAAGAAGCAGGTGACAACCGGGTCGTTCGACTTCATGGGCATGGCGGGTTCGCAGGGAACCACGTCGGTCGATTCCTCGCCCGATGCGGCGCCGGCGCTCGCCGATTATCCGGTTGTCGCCGGCAGCGCCAACGTGGGCCGTGTTGCCGAGAACGGAGCGACCTTGGCCTCCCCCAACTGGGCCGACAGTGTGACCTACACATTGAACAATAACCTGCGGGCGATCGAGGCGGTCGATAGCATTGCACCGGTTGCGCATGGCGTCGGTGAATGTTCAGTGACTGTCGAGTTGAACACCTATTTCGGCAGTAACACGCTCTATGCCAAGCTGCTCAGCGGTACCGCAACGAACGTCAATAGCCGGGTGGTCAAGAACTCGCAGGCCATGATCTGGGCGTGTCCACGTCTGACCGCGACCGAGGGCAATCCCAACGCCCAGGGCAAGAACCAGGATGTCATGTTGCCGTTGCGTCTGTCGGCGTCTTACGACAGCACGACCGCTGCCCACATCATCCTCAATCGGCTCGAATATTACGAATAGGCGCGCAGCGCGCAGGCCAGGCAGGGATGGTGTGGTCGGCTGCCTGGCCGTCTTGGTGAAACGCCATCATTCCCAATCTTCCCCATTGGCCTCGCGCCAACCCGCCCCGATAGGCGGGGCTGTCTCCCATTCGGGGGACGGTTGCAACCGGGCCGCGGCGTGTATCGGCGCGCCGCGGCTTTTCCTTCCGATAAAGGATCCGACATGGGTATTAAGCTTACCTCCATCAAAAGAAACTTGGCCGCCGAGCGCGAAGGTGAATGGCAGGAGATCTTCGAACTGCCGGGCGTTTCCCTGAAGGTCCGTTCGATCCACTACGGCCCGTTCCAGACCGCCTTGGGCATGGTCCAGAAAAAGCTGCAGCGTCAGTATGGCGACAAGGTGCCGCCCGACATCCTGTTCGCCGAGAACGGCAAGCTCTATCACGAACATCTTCTGCTCGACTGGCGCGGCTTCGATGAGCCGTATACGCCGGAGCGCGCCCTTGAAGTCCTGACCGATGACGGTTTCCGCGAGCTGCACGAGCATATCCGCCGGGCGTCTTCTTTGGTCGGCGCCGCCGAGGTCGATTTCCTCGAGGACGCAACAAAAAACTCCGAAGCGCCCTCCGCTACGAGCTGACGCGGAGCGGCCTCGATGACTGGCTGGCTGAGCTGGCCGACGAAGAGGCCGACGCGGTCCAATTCAAGGACCGCGCACGGCCTGCCGACAGCGAATGGCCGGATTGGTCGGTACCGATCCGGCGCGCCTGGTCCGACCTGCAGGGTGAGCGTGGATCATCCTTGATCGGTGTCGGTGTACCGGGTGGCGGTTTCTCATTGCAGCCTCTGCCCGGACCATTGCTCTGGTCGGCATTCGATAGCTGGGCGCGACGTTACGGCGTCTTGGGTAGCGATTTTGATTTCTTCTGGGCCTGTCTGCGCGCGCTGGACACCGAATTCCTCGAACATGCGCGCAAATACCTGACCGAACCTTCCTGAACAGCGCGGCTTGTGCCGCGAGGGTAACCGATGGCCACTCGCCTTGAATCCTTGCGTGTGAGTTCGGACTTCGATGCGTCGAAGTACACGCAGGGTGCCGCCCAGAAGGTGGCCGCCGACCAGAAGATGGTCGACGCCGCCAAGAAGGTCGATGACGCGGTCACACAGACCGAACGCAAGGTCGTTCAAACCACGACGGCTTTCGATCGCCAGGTTCGTGCGGTCGATGCCAGTGCTGCGGCCACGGCGAAGATGGCACAGGCCGAACGCACCTTCGGGCGCGCGCTCGAACAGGGTGCGATCACGCAAGCGCGCCATGCCGAGCTCATCGATCTGGCGCGTCGACGCTACGTCGATTTTTCGCCGTCCGCGGACCGTGCTGCAATCTCCACAAGGAACGTGCGCACGCAGATCCAGCAGGCAGGTTTCCAGTTCGGCGACTTTGCCGTCCAGATCGCTTCCGGCCAGAACGCCATCGTCGCCGCGACGCAGCAGGGCTCGCAGCTCCTCCAGGTCTTTGGCGGGCCTTGGGGCGCCGTCATGGGCGCGGCGGCATCCATCGTCGGCGCTGTTGCCGTGGGGCTGCTGGGCCTGAAGGGAAGCACCAAGGAGGCCGAGGATGCGACCAAGGCGCACAGCAAGGCCATCGAAGAAAGTAACGCACTCCTTCTGACCAATGAGGAGCGCACCAAGGCGAACGCCGCCGCGCAGCTCGAAAGTGCCGAGACGAGCCTGCGCGCGGCGCTCAACAGCGAGCGCGCGACCCAATCCGCCTTGCGGCAACGCATTGCCGATACCGAAGGCCGCCTCAGACTGGAAAGCGTCGTTCCGGAATTTCAGCGTGGTGCCGGTACGCAGGCGCTTGTTGAAAAATATACGCGTCAGCTCGATGTGCTTCGTGACAGCGCCGCGCGGACCGAGTTGGAAATCGGCAATCTGCAGTTCCAGCTTGATCGCCTCGCGGATCCCGATCAGCTGGGCGCCAACCGCGATGCGCAGGCGGACTATTTCAAATTGATCAATGCCGCTCTGGACGATACGGCCAAGAAGGCCGCGACGTCGGCCGCGAAGATCGACACGGAATTCGAGTCCGCCATGGATTCGCTGCAACGTGGCTGGGATGCCAAGCGCGAGCAACAGGAACAGCGCACAAATCGTTCGGTCGAGAAATATATCGCGGGTCTGGAAGCCGCATCGTCTCTCGACGGCCTGTCGACCGAGCAGAAGGAAATCCAGCGTGCATTGATCGAAGCGCAGAACAAGCTCTATGACGATCAAGGCAACAAGCTTCGCGATCTCACCGATACCGAAAAGAACCGCATCGAAACCTCGGTGCGCAAGGCCCAGACCGACAAGCAGGCTGCAGCCGATGCCGTGAAGGCGCAACGCGATCTCGAAAATGCCATCGAACGCGGGACCGATCGCGCGGTCGGTGTGGCGGCCGACGTCATCTATGACGGCTTCACCGGCAAGATCTCAAGCATCGGCGAATTTCTCAAGACGACCTTGCTGCGCGCGGCCGCTGAGGCGGCCGCGCAGATGGTGCTGCGGCCCCTTATCCAGCCGGTAGTTTCGGCCGCTGTCTCAATGGGCCAGTCGCTATTCGGTGGGGGCGCGGGCAGCTCTCTTCTCGGCGCCAACGGCTCTGGGTTCGGTGGCGGCGCCATGAACCTGCTGAGCCTTGGCAAGATGATTCCGGGTGTCACGGGTGCCATCGACGCGTTTGGAGCATCAACCGGTCTCTTCGCTGCCGGGGCAGGATCCGCCGCCCAGGCCTCGATCCTGGCCGATGCCGCCGCCGCCGGTGTCGCTCCGGCCGAAGCATTAGCGGGTGCGTCGACGCTATCAACGACACTTTCGGCGGCCCTGGGTGCGGGAGGCATTGGACTGACTGCGGGCATGCTGTTGGGCCAGCTCACTGGTTCCCGCGCGATTGGTGGCATTGGTGGTGCCGGTACCGGTGCGCTCGCGGGCTTCGCCATTGGCGGCCCCGTCGGTGCGGTGATCGGCGGCATCGCCGGCGGCTTGGGCGGCTTGATCGGTGGTGGCGGGAAGGAGCCGCATCCGGCCTCGTCCACGCAGATCGGTGTCGATTCCGCTGGCAACCTCATCCTCGGGGCGAGTGCGGCCAAACACGCCGATATCTCGCAAAGCCGCGATCCCGCAGCGCAGATCATCAAGAGTCTGAACACCCTGTTCGACCAGTACGGTTTTCTGGCGCGTGGCGGTTCGCAGGTTGCGTTCGACGTCAACGCCTCGAAGGCTTTCTCGCCCGAGCAGGCCATCCAGCAGCTTGTGATGAGCGCGACCAGCGGCAATGCCGCGCTGGACCAGGCCGTGGATACCTTCTTCGGCTCGCGGTCCGGCGGCATGGATGCCAACGCGCTGTTGAATGCGTTCTCCGAACTCGCCTCGACCTTCAAGACGATCGAAAGCATCGATCTCGATCCCAAGCCCTTGTCCCAGGTCGAGGAAGCGCTCAAGCGCATCAATGACGGCGCCGATCAGCTTCGCGCGAGCGCGGAGAAGTTCGGCTTTTCGGCGGCGCAGGTCGCAAAGATCGAAGAGGCGCGGGCGAAGGCGCTGGCCGACGTGACCGAGACATTCAATACCTCGATCTCGGACCAGATCCTGGCCATCACCGATCCGCAAGAATTGGCCCTGCGCGAGCTGGAGCGCGCGCAGAAAGATCGCCTCGAAGAGGCCAAGAAGGCCGGGGCGGATCTGGTCGCCGTCGAGAAACTGGCTGGGCTGGAACGCGAGAAGGTTATCGAGCAATTCTCGCAGCAGAGCGTCGATAGCCTGAAGAAGTTCATGGAGGAATTGACCTTCGGCGCCTCGTCCGGCGTTGCGCCCGTTGCGCAGCTCTCCGGTTCGCGCGCTGCGTTCGACGCCGCGGCGGCGCAGGCGCTCGCGGGCGATCTGGACGCACGTGACCGGATTGTCGATCTGGGCCAGACCTTCCTGAATGCATCCCGTTCGGTCAACGCGTCGACGGGGGCGTATTTCAAGGATCGCGATCGCGTGCGCGATATCGTGTCAGCTTTGCTCGGCGATGTGCCGGGCTTCGCGTCCGGCGGCTCGTTTCAGGTCCCTGCGCTGGCGGGCAACGACAACATGATCCCGCTGATCCGCGTTTCGGGTGGCGAGACTGTCAGCGTCAGCCGCAACAATGAGGATGGCCGCAACACGTCGGTTGAGGCCGTGCGTCAGCAAACGGCGGTTCAGGTCGATGCCATCCGCGAGGTTCGCGACGCGATCAGCGAGCTCAAACGCGAAATCCGGCTTCTCAGCCAGAAGGTTGCTGCCTGATGCTCGGCGTCAAGCCGCTCGGCGCCCGTCCGCTCGGCGCCGGATATACGGCCGCTGCATCGCCTTCCGCCTTCATCACGCTGGTCCAGAGCAGTGAGGCGGAGGGGCAATATCTGGTCGAGATCAAGGCCTACAAGGGCGACCGCATCAGGACGGGTGGCGGCGCCATGCTCGGCGCGGCGCCTTTGGGCCGACGGCCGCTTGGGTCCTCCGTAGCCCTTGGCCAGGGAAGCGCCGGCGAGGTTGACCTGCTGTATTCCGATGCGCACTGGGTTGGTGCGCCGGACGATGTCGTCAAACCCAACGCCTATTACGAGGGTCGGGTCAATGTGCCCCTCGTCATGGAGCGCAACCTGCCGCTCACGCCGGAGACCAGTCCATGGGTGCAGCGCCAGTTCGGCTCAATCGAGATCGCCAACGGCGACGGTGCGTTGGACTCGATTGTGCAATCCTACGCGGTGGATGGTCGCGTCGTGCGCGTCCTCTATGGCCCCAAGATGGGGGCTTACCGCGATTTCAAGACGATCGCGGAAGTGCTGGCGACGGGATGGCAGGCCGACGATCTGACGGCGAGCCTGTTGCTGCGAGACAGAGGATATGCGCTCGACCTGCCGCTGCAAGCGACCCTGTATGAAGGCACAGGCGACGCAGAAGGCACCGACGAACTCGCGGGCAAGCCGAAACCGATCTGCTTCGGGCGCGCACGGAACCTCACGCCGGTCCTGATCGACCCGGCCAACCTGATCTATCAGGTCCACTACCGCGAGATCGATGCGATCGATGCGGTTTACGACCAAGGTGCCGGGCTGACCGACAGCGCCGACGATGCGGACGATTACGCGGCTCTCGTGGCCCTGTCGGTCACGGAAGGGCAATATGCGACCTGTCTCGCGGAAGGACTGTTCAAGATCGGTGCCACACCGACCGGCCTCTTGACCTGCGACGTGCGTGGCGATGCCGAGCCGGATTATCAGAACACCGTCGACCAGATCGCGCTGCGCATCCTGCAGGATATTGCTGGCATACCGAGCAGCGTCATCAATCGTGGATCGTTCGCGGGCGTCGCCTCGATCGCGGGGGAGCTGGGCTTCCATGTTGGCCCGAACGAGACTCCAACGGCATCGGAAGCGATGAACATGCTGATCGGCGCAGTTGGCGGCTATTGGGGTTCCGGGCGGGATGGGCGGTACGTGGCGGGGCGGCTCGTTCGTCCGGAGAACGAAACGCCCATCTTCTATTTCAATCAGTACAACATCCTGGAATTGGAGCCGGAAGAGACGCCGACACCGCGCTATCGCCAGCGCGTCGGATATCAGCGCAATTGGACAGTGCAGCGCGGCGAGGATCTGGCGGGCAGCGTCACGGCGGAACGGCGCCAGTTCCTTAAAGAGGACGAAAGGGTCGTCACGGCGCTTGATACCTCCATTCGGGTCCGCCACCGCCAGGCGCTTGATCCCGCGCCCTTGATGTCGCTTTACGACTCCTCCGCCGATGCGCAGACCCTCGCGGATTATCTGCTGGCGTTGCACAAGCCCGATCGACTGATCGTGCGCATCACCTGCAAAAGGCTTGGTTACCTGTTCGATCTCGGCCGCGTGGTGAACCTGACCTGGCCGCGCCTGGGTCTCTCGAGCGGACGGAACATGGTGATCGTCGGCATCCGTGAAGATGCGGATACGGACAGCACAATTATCCGCTGCTGGGGATAGATCATGGTCGCGAAAATCGCCTTGAGCTGGGTCAACCAAATCGACGCCAGCGCCACGACCCTGTCCGCGTCCTCGACCGCGGGCGATCTCAGCATCAGCAATATTGCCACTCCCATCATCGGCCGGCGCTGGCGCACAACCAGTATGACGGCCTATGGGCTGGCGGATTTTGGATCGGATAAGACGATCGGGCTGCTGGCCTTGGTGTTTCCCCGTGATACGGCCTTTCCGACGACGGGCACGATCACGCATGCCCTGGATGCCGATGGCGGAACGCCAGGATCCGGCGCTGTCCTCGATGAGGCGGTGAACATCAATGCGACCAATGGCCCTGTGGCGGGTTACGGCTATCACGTCTACAAGCTGGCGACGCCAGTATCGGCTCGCTATTGGCGCTTCACCTTCGATGTCTCGGGCGTGCCCTTCATCGATGTCGGCCGAGCCTGGGCCGGGGATGCGTGGCAGCCGGATCTCAACATCGCCTTTGGCTATGGCGACGAATGGGGTGATCTGAGCCGCGTGTCGCGCTCGACCCGATCCGGTGCCGAGTTCATCGACGAACGGCCTCGGCAACGCGCCTTTGCCTATTCCCTGGAAGCCCTGAGTGCCGGCGAGCGCGACGATCTCCGCGAGATGCAGCGCATCATCGGGATCTCCAAGCAGCTGCTGTTCGTCAAGGATCCGGACAGTCCGGCGACGGAAACCGTGATCGGTCGCATCGATCAATCGACGCCGCTGCTGCAGCCGTATTTCTCTCTCTCTTCCAAAGCCTTCACCGTTCGGGAGTCCCTCTGATGGCCGTCAAGTTTGCCGATCGCGTTGTCGAAACCACGCAGACCACCGGGACCGGCACGCTCGATCTGGCCGGTGCAGCCGATGGATATCTTGCGTTTTCCGACGAGCTGACGGACGGCGATGAGATCGCCTATGTGATCGAGGATGATCCGACCGATCCGAGCGAGTGGGAGCTGGGCCTCGGCACGTTCACTGCCGGGTCGCCGAACACGCTGAGCCGCGATACGGTCTACAAATCGTCCAACAGCGGCAACAAGATCAGCCTGCAATCCGGCACCACCTATACCGTGACGGCCGTTCTGTCGCGGCATCAGATCGGCAGCTACATCCGCAAGAACAGCAATGTCCTGGCCAAGACGGCCGATTATACGGTCGTCGCCGCCGATGACGGCAAGCTGATCAAGGCCGATGGATCGGGCAACGATCCGGCAGGCCTGACCATTACTCTGCCGCCGGAAGCTACGGCGGGGGATGGCTTCGTCTTGGCGGTCCTCAACGATGGTTCGTCAGGCGCGGTGACGGTCAATGATGACGGGGGTTCGGAAATCGTCACGCGCCAGAGCGAGGGGGATTCTGCGCTCCTCCGCTGCGACGGCACCGCATGGTACGTCGTTGCCGAATTCTTATCGACCGTCAGCCAAACGGAGGCGGTAGCGGGCACATCGACAACGCCACGCGCCTGGACTGCTGAACGCGTCAAGCAGGCAATCCAGGCACAAAGCGCACTGCCGCGTTCATATATTTCTGGGCTCGGGCTTTCCAATAATTCAACCGATAGCAATAAGGATATCGATATAGCGGCCGGGGAATGCCGGGATAGCACGAATGCAGCGGATCTTGTCCTGGCGGCAGCGCTCACGAAGCAGCTCGACGCTGCATGGGCTGTTGGAACGAGCCAAGGCGGCCTCGATACCGGAACGGTTGCAGCAAACACATGGTATCATGTCTGGCTTATCAAGCGCTCCGATACGGGCGTCGTCGACGCGCTGTTCTCCTCATCGGCCAGTAGCCCGACAATGCCGACGGACTACGATTACAAGCGTCGTGTGCGCGGCTCCATTCTGACGGATGGTTCGGCAAATATCATCGCCTTCAAACAGCGTGGTGATCAGTTCCTTTGGGCGACCGCCGCATTGGACATCAACACAAGTTCAGCCAACTCGGGTTCGGTGCTCTTAAGCATTTCAGTGCCGTCTGGGATTAAAGTTGATGCGCAAATCCGCGCGCGATCGCAACACAACACGTCCAGTCATGGGTTTCTGCTATCGAGCCCCGACCAAGCTGATGTTGCGGCAGGAACCTCAACTGGCGTCTCGTTGACTGCGGGAGGCAGTGACCCAGCCGCCGGACAGTTTTCGATCCGCACCAATACATCCAGTCAAATCCGCGCGCGGGCCGACGGATCGGGGGTTGCGTACCGAATTTACACAGATGGCTGGGTCGATCGTGCAGGGAGGGACGAGTGATGCCTTACGTTGAACGCGATGCGGCCGGCACGATTTCCGGTCTTTACGTTTGGCCGCAGCCAGGCCGCGCAGAAGAGTTCCTGTCCGACGATGATTCGGAGGTGATGTCATTCCTCGTTCCACCGCCGTCTGCGGAGGATGTGCAACGGGAGTGCGCTCGCCGCTTGGCGCTCGGCTTTGATTATGACTTCGGGGATGAACGCGGTGTGCATCACTTCGCCACGACCGAAAAGGACATGAAGGGTTGGGACGACGTCTCAAAGATCGCCCAGGCGGCGATCAATGTCGGGGCGCCAGAGACCATCATCCATATTTCGACCGAAACCGGCGCGTGCGCGGTAACTGCATTGGAATGGCAGTCTGTTCTTCTGGCTGCCGGCGAGGTTCAACAGCCTATCTGGCAGGCATCGTTCGTTTTGCAGGCGATGGATCCTATCCCGGCCGACTATAGCGACGACTCTTACTGGGATTGATGGCCGGGAGTTCGATCGCAAGCAGCCGCGTAAGGCGTAAGCAATCATTTGGGGGTACTGAATGGACGATCTCGGACAATTCGTCACCGCGTTGCCGCCCGCAGTTCGGCAGCGGATGGGGGCCTAAGCAATGGATTGGGTTCCCGTGACGGCGCTGATCGTCGGCAACGGCCTTACCATCATGATTGCCATTGCGGCGCATGCACGCTGGCAGCAGAGCCGCCAGGACAAGCGGTTCGATCAAGTCTGGGAAGCGATCGACGCCCGAGTGCAAGAGATCGCGGCCGCGCGTAGGGATTTCCAAGGCGCGATCGGGCGGATCGAGCGCGATCTGGGCGCGACGATCAAAGCGGTTGCGGATGCGTTGTCCGATCACCGCGTCGATGACGCCAAGACCTACGTGACCAGGACCGAACTGGCTCAATCAATCGCGAACGTGGCCGGAGAGATCAAAGGATTGCGTGAAGATATTCGGCGTGGAGGCGCCAAATGATCCGCGCGATCCTCCAACGTCTCGAAACCTCGGATGAGGGAACCTTCGGCAAGATCGAGTTCGGTGGCCATGCATGGCATACGGGAGAGCTCCCTTGGCGCGACAACAAGCCGCTGATCTCGTGTATCCCGGCCGGCACCTATCTGGTCGAGATGGATCCGAGCCCGCGCTTTGGACGCGATCTCTACGAACTGCGCAAGGTGCCCGGACGGACGGTGATTTTGATCCATCCCGCGAACTTTTGTGGAGATCGCGCGTGTGGGCTGGAAAGCGAACTTAACGGCTGCATCGCGCTTGGTTTGAGCGTCGGCTCGTTGCGCGGGCAGAAAGCCGTCCTGGCTTCTGGAAGGGCGGTCGCGCAATTCCAGGCCGCGCTGAACCGTGAGCCGTTCATGCTCGAGGTGCGGGATATACCTGGGATCGAGTGGAGGGTGGCAGCATGATTAAGAATATCTTCACCCTGGTGATGGTCCTGGCCATCATCTACGCAGCGATCGGCATCCTGATCTTCTTCGCGACGGCTGCGATGTCCACTGTGACCGGCCATACTCCGGATTGGCGCGGTGCGGCGATCGCCGCTCTGACCTGGCCCTTTTGGTGTGTCCGCGCGATCTGGTGGGCGATCTTCGGCCGAGAGGATGGGTCGTCATGAAGACCTGGCTGAAATCCCTGCTCGACGCTGACAACCGTGAGCTCGATACGCTGATCCTGCTCGCCTTCATCGGCATGGGTGCAATCACGGTCTATTCGGGACTCAACCTCTTCTTCGGTGATCGCACCTTCGATCCGCAGGCCTATGGGCTCGGTTTCGCCAGCATCATCGGGGCGCTTGGGTTCGGGAAGGCCGCGCGCGACTGGAATCAGGGCGGCCCGACGAAGTGAGCGCGATCCTCACGTTCCTCGGCTCCCGGCTTGGCGGCTGGACCGTCGCCGCTCTCGTCGCCGCGGGCCTCTCCCTGGCGCTCTATGTCCAGGATCTGCGTCTCGATGCCAAGGACGCGGAACTAAACGCACGAGTGAATGAAATATTGGCTCTCAACGGTCAATTGGATTCGTTCGAGGACACCAACAAGCGCCAGGCTGAGACCATCCGCCAAATCACGGACAGTGCGGCTGCCGTGAAGGCCCGTGCCGACAAGGCCGCGCGCAATCTCGCCGCGGCACTCGCCCGCACCGACGAAAAGACCAGGACCATCATCCGGGAGATACCCCGTGAACCGAGCGACAACGATCCTATTACTGCTGGTGAGCGCGATCTTCTTGTCCGCCTGCGGGACGCCTACCCCTCAATTCCGAACGGTCACTGAGCCCCCGAGGATCGAGAAGGTCGAACTGACGGGCGATATGGCGAAGCCGTGCGAGCGCGGGCGTGATGTACTGCCCGATCCCGCCAGCGCCGTGCGGCGCAATATGACCGATCTCGTGGCCATCCTGTTCGGCCGGCTTGAGCAGTGTGCAGATCGTCACGATGCCATCTTACGAACGGTGAAATGAGGCGGATTTCCCGTCAATGTCTCGGTTTGAGTTACGGGGGCTAGAGTACGGCCTTTGCAGGCGCCGCAACGTTCGGCCATCGCTCGGCAATCGTCGCGCAAGCGGCTTCCATATTGTGAAACCGGCTCATCGCATCTCCGGGGGCCGGATGGGCCTTCCCAGCGTAAGCGTCCAGTGTGACGCATAACTTGTGCTCTGGGTCTGCGCCCTCTTCTACACCGCTCTCGGTCAAATACCCGTACAGAAGTGCGGATTGCCATTCAGCCGTCGCCTCAGGCAGGGGCTTCCCCTTTGCGTACCGAAGCATGCCTACCCCAACACGGACCTTGTTCGTTTTTGTTATGCGACGCAGACCAAAATGCAGCTCAAACGTGACCTTAACCCCGCTCAGCAATAGGGGAGCGACATTCCCCGGAGCGGTAATCTCCGCACCGGGCCAACTGATGCTGCCGTATACATTTGAGAACCGATCAATGTAATCAGCATTGTGGTCATATAGATCGCGTTCAAAGTCGGTGTCTGCCAGTCGGTCGCGAATACTCTTCGCCCGCATTGCCAATGCCCAAACATCCCCCTCACCATCGCGTATGAATTTTGATACGATGGTCTTCGCCTCATTATGCTGAATGACGCGAGCGGTGGGTTGATACTTGCACCCTTGGACGATAGTTCGACGAGCGCGCTCAGACCCAGCCATGTAGTCGGCTAAATAGCGTGCGGAAATTTGCGGATTCTTAACGAGTCGGTGCGTCTTCTCTTGAAGCATGATCATTCCCCCGAGAGGCCCCCATGGAAGATTTCTATTTTAGCGTCAATCTGGACGGCGAGCGCACACTTTGTTTGGCCCCCCTCACAGACCGCCGTATCTCTATGGCCGATCAGGAGATCGCGGACCCAAGCGGACATTTCCTGTATGAAAAGCATGGAAGCGGCGAGACGGCGAAGATCGAAATCATCGCGCGCGTAACATCGCCCGAGGCGGTATGGCGATTGCGCGATATGTTTAACATGGCCTAGGCCGGGCATTTCTTATACGGGCCGCTTCTTAAGCTCGCCTTCTGCCGTATCGGCCGGGCTCGCTCACGCGGGTCCGGCTTTTTTATTTGTTCATCCTCTCGACCACGCATTCGGGGATCTGGTTCTCTGCGACGCAGAAACATAGAACTGGTCGCCGAGATGTTGTGGATTACCGACCACGGGCGTCGCACGGGTTGTCGAATTCATCGTAGTTGTCATAATTGGGAATCCCCGCTGGTGCGGGATGCACACCCGAGCAGGTTCCCCTGCTAAACTCGCGCTGGGCCGCTCTCTCCCGGAGGCGGCCTAGCTTTTTTCCTATATTCCTTGGCTCTGAAGATCAGTCTTCGCAACGCTGATCGTTCTTCGGGCGGTTGCGTTTAGGCGAGTTCCGTTTGCGCTCGTCTCCCAGGTTCTCGGCTGCAATCGCTTCTGCTTCAAGCTCGTCATAGATTTTGGCGAGCCATAAGAACTGCTTACGCTCGACCTCATTGGCTGTCTCTTCGGCAATCTGTCTCAATTCGCGCGCAGTTTTTCGAAAATAATCCGCGTAGGCCATCGCAACACTCGGGTCGGACGCTTGGCCATGACGGCCAGCGCTTACATTTTCAGATGCTTATAGATTCCATTTGCACAGCGATCAGCCCTCCGCGGGTAAGCGTTATCATCAATGCGGCTCACGGCTTTCCACGTCTGCGAAAGCCATTATGGGGCTCCCAAAATACAGACCCTGGCGCCGGGGCTCTTCATCTTCAAAAAGGATGAAAGTCCAGCGATCGCGCAGCCTTCTTCGGTTTGTTAAGCTCGTTAATATTGTATCGGTCATGTTGCGGTTACTTTTCTTCTTCGCAGCGATCCTGATTTCCGGCCCCGCATGGGCGTCTCACCTCTCCGATATAGGGAGCTTGAACTGGGGCATTGTCATCCTCAGCGGACTGATCGCAGTTGCGGTCTGTATCGTGCTTATGATCAACATGAAGGGTAAATAAGGGTTCGCCCTTAGCATCCGCTGCCCGCCTCCGGACGGCCGCATGGCTCGGCAGCCGGTGGGGAACTCCATACCTGTCCCCTCCGGTTGTATTGCAGTCAGCAACAGGAGGCTATGGCTATGCGTCACGCGCTCACCACCATCGGCGTTTACACGGCCAGTCCAATTGCCTTCGTCGTCGTCGTTGCCTACGTGGTGCTTTGGCTCATCTTAACGCCGGAGGAATTCGATTGGCATGCCGCGGCCACCGTCGCGACTTGGTTCATGACCCTCTTCATCCAACGCGCAGGACATCGCGATACCCAGGCCATCCAGGGAAAGTTGGATGAGGTCCTTCACGCGCTCGGCGATGCACGGAATGAAGTCATGCGGCTGGATGAGGAGGAACCGGAGGATATCGAGGAAAAGCGAGAGCAGATACGCGACCAGGATTGATCGCGTCTTCGAGTGAATTGCTCAAGTGTCTTGATATCAGTGCATGCGGCTTTTACCGCTTGGAGGCGTCATCGGCATGCCACTCTGGCAGCGCCTTCAATTCCTCGTCTGTGAGTTCGACGCTCGCTCCGTGAGGATACGTCGGACTGATTTCGATCTGGTCAAACCGAACAATGACTCGACGATCACGAAGATTGAGACCCGCTGGGTTGTACTTCACGACAACAGCAACAAGCTGCCGTGAGTTGACATCAATGAGTACTTCGTCGATGGCCCCGATCTTTGTGCCCGACCGGAAAACTTCACGGCTCTTCAACGATTCCAGATAGCGATCCGCTTCCTGAAGTTTGCCGTCGGCACCTTGGGCGAACGCCGGTATGATATGGAACGTGAAAATCGCCGCTAGGACCAAATTCCTCATTCGTGTCTCCGCGTTCTGCAATATGAGCTGGCCTCCGGGATGAGGAACCGATGCGGTCACATGTTCGTTCCCTTAAGTGAGCGCAATAGTACGGGAGCGTATGCATGTTCAAATTTATCGGTGGAACGATGGCCGGGTTGGTAGTGGTGATCACTGTCTTCGCGCTCATTTTTTAGGCCGGATGACCGTTTGATGGTGTCCTGCCCGACGTTCTCCCGAGCAGCTTTGCATGGCGTGTTCGGATGATTTCATTTCTGAACAATCAGCAAAGCGGTACGACCGCCTCGATCAGGCCGCGCCAGTGCCTCGTCGCGTTGACGCCCGCCCAAGCGATCCGGTTGCCAATAAATTTGCTTATTTTAGGCGAGCTATTCCTCGACTTCCTCCACCTCGTGCCGCTGCGGATGATTTTGGAGGAACATCTCGGTTTCCCACCGGCTGTCGAAACGCTCCGCCAAGGCCTTGTCCTTGGTCAAGGACCAGCCGCGCCCACGTCCGCCGAGGGTCCAGTAGGCATCCTGGACGAGATTGCGGATGATGAATTTAGGTTCGGCTAGAGGCTTTTTCCGAGTTCGCGCGCCACGTCGGCCGCCATCGGCCCGACCTTTTCCACCGCCTTGCGCAATTGGTCGCGGCTTACGTCCCATTTTTCTGACCAGTATTGCAGTTCGTGATCCTGGTTGGCGTTGATGCGGCTGCGGTCGGGCTCGCCGCGGTTCATGGTGTCGTCGGCCATAGGCGTTCTCCTTTACAAGGGGAACGCGCCTGAACGGGCCTGGTTCCTCAGCCCTATGCGGCCACGGGTTCGATCAGGGCGGATGTGTCGTTCTTATCTCTATCCGCAGCGCCGATCGCCTGTCCGACTGGCCATGCCTTGAGCGTCCCGTCGGCGGCAGGACGCAGCAGCGCCTTGGCGTCGCCGAGATCGGCCTCGATTTCGCCCAGCCACACCGGCCAATCCCCCGGCTCCAAAATCACCGGCATGCGTTTCTTCGTATTGTGGATCTCGGCCATGAGCGGGTTGGCATCCGTGGTGATGATCGCGCAGGATCTGATCGCTTCACCATTCGTCTTCGAGCGCCAGCCTTCCCAGATGCCCGCCATCACGGTGAGATTGCCGTCGGCGCGCGCGATCGAATAGGGCTGCTTCTTGCGGCCCTTGGGGTCGAGCCATTGCCATTCATAGAATCCGTCGGTGATGATCAGGCAGCGTTGCTTCTTTTGCCACGGACCCAGCCAGGTCTTTGATGTCTCGAGCTGGTCGGCGCGCGCATTGAAGGTCGCGAACTTGACCGTCCCATCCTTGGACCAGGAGGGGATCAAGCCCCAACGCATAACCGCCGGTACCCGGTCGCCGCTAACGGCGCCGTGAACGGCCACCAGCATGTCGTTGGTCGGACGGACCGTCCACGATGCCCGCAGGTTAGGAATAGCCGAATGATCGGGAAAGCCGATCTGCAGCTTGATCTCGGACCATTCTCGAAAACGCTGGACGCGATTGCACATAGCGCAAATGTGGGTCCGAGGCGCTGGACTCTCAAGCCCGGATGTTCTCAAAATGTTCTATGGGCAGCAACCCGCCGAATTGGTTCGTTATGGAAAGCTTCTGGCATGCCAAATGGGCCGGAATGACCTGGATGAAGATTCGCTGCATGAATTGCGAGCGAGAGGTCGAGGGGTTTCTGAGCGACGTTCCTCGCATTTGGCTATACGAGCGGATGCAGGAGTTCGAGAAGCGATGTCGGTGTAAGCACTGCAAACACCTCGGCGGACAGGTCTATGTTAAGCGATACGATAACGATGAGTGGCGGCGCGCAGGGACGTTGATATCGCGCTGAGGCGGGTGAATGAGTCCACAAATCCTTTGTGCCCGATCTGGCGGGCACAAAGCGCGATTAAGTCATTGAGATTATTTATGAGTAATAACCATCATAATCCTTAGGTCGGGGGTTCAACTCCCTCCCCCGCTACCATCTCTCGCAGAAAGCCCGCCCCGGGACCCCGGGGCGGGCTTTTTCGTTCTTGGGTCGCAGTAACGAAACTGTCACAATTCGATCCGACGTCCCTGGGGTGCAAAAAAGGGGCGCGAAAATGATCGGCTCACGCCGGGGTTTCTTGAGGACAGACGTTTCATGCCATCCACGTTGACGTTGGCCGTGCGCAGCCTGCGCGCGATGCGGCCGCTCTATCTGCCCTTGATCCTGCTCGCCGCGACGATATCGGGTGTCGTCTACCTTGAACCGCTGGTCGCGCATTGGAACCTGTCGGATGACTGGCGCACCGTGCTCGACCGCGGGCTGGAGATCGCCCTGTGGCTCGCTACGGCCTTGGTGATCAGCCGTGTGATCCGCATCTTCATCTGGGATGGCATCTTCGTCCATGCGACCGGGCGGATGCCGCCCCGTCTGATCGTCCAACTGGGCGGCATCGTGATCTTCCTGCTTGCCGTGTCCGGCATCATCGGCGTTGTGTTCAATCAGTCGGTCATGGGCATCTGGGCGACGTCGAGCGCGGTCGGCGTGGTGATCGGGTTGGCCGTCCAGAACCTGATCCTCGATACCGCGTCGGGTCTCGCCCTCAATATCGAACGCCCCTTCAAGCCGGGCGACTGGATCAACGTGCATACCCGTTTCGGCGAACATATCGGCAGGGTCATCGAGACGAACTGGCGCACGACCCGGTTATGGACGACAGGCCGTAACGTCATCACGATCCCCAACAGCTTCATGACGACAACCATCGTCACGAATTATTCGATGCCGGGATCGGTCAGCCGCTTCGAACTCGATTTCACGCTGGATTTCTCGGTCGATACGCAGCGCGGCCTGCGCATCCTCAACGCTGCCTTGCTGGGCGCCGTCGGCGAACGGGGGCCGCTGGCCGACCCCGAGCCCAAGGTGCGCATCAGTGGTGTCGGCGAACACGGCATCATCTACAAGGCGCGTTATTACATCGATCCGATCGTGACCTCGCCCAGCAAGGCGCGCCATAGCGTGATCGCGAGCGTCATGGCGCATGTGAGCCGTGCCGGCCTCACGCTCGCCTATCCCAAGAATGACGTCTTCGTGGCACGCATGCCGTGGCGCCAGCAAACCTGGACCTCACCCAAGGACCAGATCCGTCAACTCGGCAAACTGTCGTTGTTCGCGGCACTGGGGCACCATGACCTGTCGTTCCTGGTTTCGCGGATGCAGGTCGAATCGTACAAGAAGGACGATCTCATCGTTGAACAGGATGCGGAGGGTGATTCGATGTACATCCTCGCCGAAGGCCTGCTCGAGGTCTGGGTACACAACGAGGCAGGCAACAAGGTGAAGGTTGCCGATCTCGCGCCCGGTACATTCTTCGGCGAGAAATCGTTGCTGACCGGCGAGCACCGCTCGGCCACGGTGGTCTGCGCGACGGATGCGGTGGTCTGTGAGATCACAAAGTCCGCCATCATCGAACTGTTCGAGCGCGATTCGGATATTCCGGAACTGCTGAGCCGGGCGGTCGCGATCCGCGAGGTCCAGAATCGTGATATCCTGGGCAAAATGGAGCGCGACGAGCGGGTCCGAGAACTCGACCGGGAAACAGACCGTTTACTGACCCGTATCAGGGGGTTCTTCGGCTTATCGCGGAGCACGAAAAACGTGGCATGAAGCGGCCCACCCGTGCGAATCGTTGAGGACTGATCTGTTCGCCCGTTACGGCGTCCCCCTAGCGAGGCGAACGCAATGAAACTAAAATTCAGCTGATCGTAGGGTAGGAGAAGAACATGCCGTCGTTCGACATCGTATCGCGCACCGAAATGACCGAGGTGGATAACGCGGTCCAGGGCGCCATGCGCGAGATCGGCACCCGCTACGATTTCAAGGGCAGCCAATCGAGCATCGAGCGCACCGACCAGACGCTGACCATCAAGGCCGACGACGAAGGCAAGTTGAAGCAGGTCCAGGAATTGCTGCGCGGCCATATGGCCAAGCGCAAAGTGGACGGCAAGTCGTTGGATTTCGGCAAGGTCGAGAAGGCGTCGGGCAATTCCGTCCGTCAGACCGTGACGGTGAAGCAGGGCGTCGAGCGCGAGAATGCACAGAAGATCGTCAAGGCGGTCAAGGACGCCAAGATGAAGGTACAGGTCTCGATCCAGGGCGACGAGGTCCGCGTCAGCGGCAAGAAGCGCGACGATCTGCAGGATGCGATCGCGCTGATTCGCGAAATGGGTATCAACCAGCCGCTGCAATATGTGAATTTCAGGGACTAGGTTTTCAAGACTGGGCCAATCTATCTAGGAGGATTCCATGGCCAATCGCGAGCAGAAAGGTAACAAGGAAAAGAAGAAGCCCAAGAAGCCGAAGGAGAGCAAATCGCCCGCCGCGCTGCGCAACGCGGGCAAGTAGGCTAACCCTTCTTCTTTTCTTTCTTTCGTCGAGGTGCTCGCGGCCGATTGAGTCTCAGCCGACGTGCCGCGAGCCGCCTTCGATGAACATGACCGTCCCGGTGATGTAGGGATTGGTCATCACCATCAAAATCGAATGAGCGATATGCTCAGGCCGTCCCATCACGCGGGCCGGCAGGGTCTTGGCGACGCGTTCGTAGAGCGCTTTGCGTGCATCGGGCGCCAATTGATCCCACAGCGGCGTGTCGACCGCGCCGGGACAAATGGTGTTCACGCGTGCTGGGGCAAAATCGAGCGCGAGGCCGCCCGTCAATCCTTCCACCGCCGCGTTGACCGCGCTCACCAGTGCTGCGTTGGGCGCGGCTTTTTGGCTCAATAGCCCTGAGACAAAGGTTAGCGAGCCGTCGGGCGGCAAGGTAACCGCGCGCGCGATGCGATAGTACGCCCAGAACTTTCCGTCCATTGCGGCAAGTGCCTTGTCCATCGGGATGTCGCGCAGCGCGCCGCGCCCGCCGGCGCCCGCGCTGGTCACCACATGATCCCAATTGGGTTCGGCCTTGAAGAAGGCCTCCACCTGATCATCGCTGGTCGCATCCAATGTTTTGGCGACAGCCCCCTTGGGCAGTTCCTTCAATGCAGCGTCGAGGCGTGCGCGGTCGCGCCCGACGATGGTGACGTTGGCGCCTTCCTCCGCGATCATCTTCGCCGCACCCAGCCCGATGCCGGACGAGCCGCCGACGATCAAAACCTTCTTGTTCTTCAAGGACAACATGGCAACTCCCTGTCTTGATTCTGTATTGGTTGTTGCGCGATTGGACCATGATCCAGCGCCCTGCGGCAAACCGATATGGGGCCGGGTAGGAGCGCCCACCTTGCCTTTTCACCGGATTGCGCCTATATGGACGCCCAACGTAGCGCAATGCTTGTTGAGATCGGCCCCTAAGCGGCCTCGAACTTCCCTGACATTGTGAACGTGCCCAACGGCAATTTCGCCGCAGTTTGTGCTGCGCGCGTTCTGCCCGCGAACCCGGTGTATGCCGGGCGAGCACTCACTGAAAGCGAACCCGGCATGAGGCCGGGCGAGCACCTATTGCCCGCGAATTCCCTGTGATGATGGGACGGGCAGCTATTGAAAGAGAAAGATTACATGACTGATTTTACGGGGCTGAAACTGATCCAGCCCTTGTTGCGCACGCTCTCCGAAGAGGGTTACGCCAACCCGACCCCGATTCAGGGCAAGGCGATCCCCGTCCTGATCGAGGGCCGCGACCTGATTGGCATCGCGCAGACCGGCACCGGTAAAACGGCGGCCTTCGCGCTGCCCATCTTGCAGCGCCTTACCGCGGTGGCCGCGCGGCCCGAGCCCAAATCGGCGCGTGCACTGATCCTGGCGCCGACCCGCGAACTGGCCGCCCAGATCGGCGATTCATTCAAAACCTATGGCCGTCATCTCAAGCTGCGGTCCGAGGTGGTGTTCGGTGGCGTGCCGATCCATCGCCAGATCGGCCGCCTAGCGCCGGGTGTCGACATCCTGGTGGCCACGCCTGGTCGCCTGGTCGATCTGTGGCGGCAGAAATGCGTGCGCCTGGACAAGGTCGAGGTCTTCGTGCTCGACGAGGCCGACCGCATGCTCGACATGGGCTTCATTCCCGATGTGAAGCGCATCGCCGAACTGCTGCCCAAGCAGCGCCAGACGATGCTGTTCTCGGCGACCATGCCGCAGACCATTCAGCAGCTTTCCGGCTTCCTCCTGGTCAACCCCGCGCGCGTCGAAGTTACGCCAGCCGCGACCACGGCCGAGAAGGTCGAGCAGCGCGTGCTATTCGTGCAGAAGGCAAACAAGCGCGCCGCGCTTGCCGGCCTGTTGCGCGACGATGCGATCGACCGCGTGATCGTCTTCACCCGCACCAAACACGGTGCCAACAAGGTTGTGCGCCAGTTGGGCGAGGACGGCCATCGCGCCAACGCGATCCACGGCAACAAGTCGCAGAACGCGCGCCAGAAGGCGCTCGATGAATTCCGTAGTGGCCGCACGCCGGTTCTGGTCGCGACCGACATCGCAGCGCGCGGCATCGACGTGGATGGCGTGACCCACGTCATCAATTTCGAACTGCCGAACGAGCCGGAAAGCTACGTGCATCGCATCGGCCGCACCGCGCGCGCAGGCGCCACCGGCATTGCCATCTCACTGGTCGATGCGGAGGAGCGGGCTTACTTGCGCGATATCGAACGGACGATCCGCCAGCCATTGGTCGTGCAGTCCCATTCCTATGGGGGGGCGGCAGCCAATGCCAATACCAACGCGGGACCGAATCGCTCCGTCAATGAGGATCGTCCGCGCCATCATCAGGGAAATCGCCACAATCATAACGGCGGGCATAACGGCGGGCGAGGGCAGAACCAAGGCCAGCGCGGCCATGGCCAACACAATCAGAGCCCACGCAATCAGGACCAACGCGGAGGCCATGGCCAGCAAAGCGACGGCCAGAAGCTTCCCGCGCGCCTCATGGCGCAAGCAGGCGCGAACGCGAACGCGCACGGCAATGAGCGTCCCGATGGCGCCAATCAGCCGCGTCGCCGGCGTCGGCGCCGTCGCGGCGGCGGCCAGGGCGGGAACCCGGGCACGACCAACCACGCGACGGCGTAAACGCGGAGGTTCTAGTGGTTGCTCGCTCCGGCATGTCCTTCGGTCTTGGATACGATGTAGTCCATGACCGCGAACAGGAAGCCGGAGAGCACGAACGTGGCGTGGACGATGACGAGCCAGAACAGGTTTTCTTTGTCCGCGTGCTCGATATTCATGAAGGATTTCAACAGATGGATACCGCTGATCGCAACGATAGAGGCGATCAGCTTCACCTTCAGGCCGCTGAAATCGACCTTGCCCATCCAGTCCGGCTTGTCCTTGTGGTCGCCGATATCGATCTTCGAGACGAAGTTCTCATAACCCGCGAAGATCACCATCAGCAGCAGGTTGCCGGCGAGCGACAGGTCGATCAGCGTGAGGACCGCGAGGATGACCTCGGAGTCGTGCATGTCGAACACATTCGGCGCGATGTGGAACAGTTCCTGGAGGAACTTGACCATGAGCATGGCCAGCGACACGACGAGGCCGACATAAAATGGTGCCATCAGCCAGCGGCTGAAGAAGATGAAATTCTCCAGGAACGATTCGATCCGGTTCATGCACTCCCCCAATTAACCAAAAAAAACGGCTGCGCGCCGTTTCGGCTCCCACCTTGCCATTGATGGGGTCGCATGGGCAATCTCGACCTTTCATCGGGTAGGGCGATGCGCTGGATACTCAACCAAGGTTACATATTGATGATTGCGACCTCGGTGTCGTGGGCGAGCAACGCTATCATTGCGCGCGGCGTGCACGAGACCGTACCCCCCATCGGGCTGGCGTTCTGGCGCTGGGCTGCGACGTTGCCGTTCTTTGTCGCCGTGGCCTGGCCCCATATGCGGCGCGACTGGCCGATCCTGCTGCGCAACTGGGGCTGGATGCTGTTTCTGGCGACATTGGGTATCGCCAGCTACAACACGATCATCTATTTCGGCCTCGATCAGACCACCGCCATCAACATGGTGCTGATCAATGCGGTCAGGCCGGCGGTGATCGTGCTGCTGTCTTTCCTGATCTTCCGCGTCACGGTGGCGCGCGCGCAGGCCGTGGGGCTGTTCTTCGGCTTCCTGGGCGCGGTCATCATCCTGGTGCGCGGCGATCTCGCCGTCTTGCTCGGCCTGCAATTCAACAGGGGCGATCTGATCGTGTGCATCGGCACGATGGTGTGGGCGACCTACACGGTTTATTTCCCCAAGCGGCCGAACATCCATCCGGCGAGTTTCATGGCCTACGCCGTGATCATCGGCCTCATTCTGATGCTGCCGTTCTACATCTGGGAAAGCGTCACCGTCGAAACCGTGCCCTTCACCGCCGAGACAGTCTGGGCGGTCTTGGGACTCGCGCTGTTCGCCTCGATCATCGGGCATATGGGATATAACCGCATCGTCGACCTGATGGGCGCGAACGCGGCGGGGGTGACGTCATACCTCGTGATGGCCTTCGGCGTCCTCATGGCCATCTTGTTCCTCGGTGAGGAGTTCCATATCTACCATGCGGCCGGGCTTGCACTCTTGGTCGTCGGTTCGTATCTCGCCACCCGTAAGGAGGCCCCGAAATCATGAGCAAGCTGTTCTCCCCCATCGCGCTCGGCAACGTCGAACTTGCCAACCGCATTGTAGTCTCGCCCATGTGCCAATACAGCGCCAAGGACGGCACCATGACCGATTGGCACACCATGCATCTCGGTCAGTTTGCTGCGGGCGGCGCGGGGCTCATCATCGTCGAGGCGACGGGTGTGGAGGATATCGGCCGTATCACGCCGTCCTGCACCGGGCTCTATTCCGATGCCAACGAAGCCGCGATGGCGAAGGTCGTTGCCTTCTGCCGCCAGCACGGCATCGCGAAGATGGGCATCCAGCTCGGCCATGCCGGACGCAAGGCATCGACGCGTGAGCCTTGGAACCGCGGGCCGGCCTTGATGCCCAACGAAGGCAGCTGGGAAACCGCCGCACCTTCGGCGCTTGCCTTCGCGCCCGGTTACACGACGCCAAAGGCCCTCGATGCCGAAGGGCTTGCGCGCGTGAAGGCCGCTTTCGTGCAGGCGACGAAGCGGGCTGACCGCGCGGGCTTCGACCTGATCGAGATCCACGGCGCGCACGGTTATCTGATGCACCAGTTCCTGTCGCCGCTCAGCAATCGGCGCAACGATTCCTACGGCGGCGATCTTGCCGGCCGTATGCGCTTCCCGCTGGAGGTGTTCGAGGCGATGCGCGCCGCCTGGCCGAAGGGCAAGGCGCTCGGCATTCGCGTTTCGGCGACCGATTGGGTGGATGGCGGCTGGGATCTCGAGCAAACCATCGCCTTCGCCAAGGAATTGAAGGCGCGCGGTTGCGACTTTATCGATGTTTCCACCGGCGGGCTTTCGCCCGACCAGAAGATGGAAGTCGGTCCCGGTTATCAGACCCGTTTCGCCGAGGCAGTCCGGCGCGAAAGCGGCCTTGTCACCATGAGCGTCGGCATGATCACCGATCCGCACCAGGCCGAGCACGTCCTGATGAGCGGGCAGGCTGACCTGATCGCGATGGCGCGGGCCTTCCTCTACGATCCGCATTGGCCCTGGCATGCCGCCGAGGCGCTGGGTGCGCCGGCATCCTTCCCGGTGCAATATCAGCGCAGCCATCCCCGTTTCCTCGCCAAGGCATAAGGTACCCGGCCAGATGGCGCCGCCGATCCTCACGCTCCGCGATATCCACCTCACGTTCGGCGGCACGCCGCTGCTCGAAGGGGCGGAGTTTTCCGTTTCGGAAGGCGAGCGGCTGTGCCTGGTCGGGCGCAACGGATCGGGCAAATCGACGCTGCTCAAGATCGCGGGCGGTCTGATCGAGGCCGATCGCGGCGAACGCTTCCTGCAGCCCGGCGCCACTTTACGTTATCTCGCCCAGGAGCCCGATCTCTCGGGTTACGTCACCGCGCTTGGCTATGTCGAGGCGGGCCTGATGCCGGGTGACGATCCTTACCGCGCGACCTATCTGCTCGAACAGCTCGGCATGACAGGCAACGAGGACCCGTCGCATTTGTCGGGTGGTGAGGCACGGCGATGCGCGCTCGCCCGTGCACTGGCGCCGTCGCCCGATATCCTATTGCTCGATGAGCCGACCAACCATCTCGACCTTCCCACCATCGAATGGCTGGAGAGCGAGTTGAAATCCATGCGCTCCGCGCAGGTGCTGATCAGCCACGACCGCCGCTTCCTGGAGGATCTGTCGCGCGCCACCATCTGGTTGTCGCGGGGAGAGACCTTCCGCCTCGACAAGGGCTTCGGCGCGTTCGAGGAATGGCGCGACGGCATGCTGGAGCGCGAGGAGGTCGAACGCCACAAACTCGACCGAAAGATCGCGGCCGAGACCGAATGGCTGCGTAAGGGTGTCACCGCGCGGCGCAAGCGCAATCAGGGCCGTCTGCGTGCTTTGGGTTCACTGCGCGAACAGCGCCGCACCCAGCGCGGGCCCACGGGTGCGGTGAAGATGACGGCTGCCGATCCGACGCTGTCGGGCAAGCTCGTCGTCGAATGCGAGAACATCTCCAAGGCCTATGGCGACAAGGTGATCGTCAATAATTTCTCGACCCGTATCCTGCGCGGCGACCGCGTCGGCATCGTCGGGCCCAATGGTGCGGGCAAGACGACGCTGCTCAACATGCTGATCGGCACGCTGGAGCCCGATGCAGGGCGTATCCGGCGCGGCGTGAACCTGGAGATGGTGACCATCGATCAGAAGCGCGAGGCGCTCGATCCTGGCGCAACGCTGCAAAGCGCATTGACCGGCGGGGCGGGTGACCATGTCTATATCGGCGGCGAGCCGAAGCACGTCATGGGCTATATGAAGGATTTCCTGTTCCTGCCCGAGCAGGCGGGTACGCCAGTCACCGCCCTGTCGGGCGGCGAGCGGGGGCGGCTGCTGCTCGCCCGCGCCCTTGCCAAATCGGCGAACCTTTTGGTGCTGGACGAGCCGACCAACGATCTCGATCTCGAAACCCTCGATCTGTTGCAGGAACTGCTCGCCGATTTCCCGGGTACGGTGCTGCTGGTCAGCCACGATCGCGATTTCCTCGACCGCGTGGTTGTCTCCACCATTGCTTACGAAGGACGCGGGCGCTGGATCGAATATGCCGGCGGTTACAGCGACATGCTGGCGCAACGCGGCAAGGATCTGGACAACACATCCGCGCCTAAGAAGGCGGACAAGCCCGCACCTGCGGCTGAGGCCAGGCCGCGCGGGCAGGGTCTCGCCAAGGCGCGTCTGTCGTTCAAGGAAAAACACGCACTTGAGACGCTGCCCAAGCGTATCGCGGAACTGGAGGGCGAGATCGAACGCCTTAAGGGACAGATCGCCGATCCCGGCCTCTATGCGCGCGACGCGGCTGCTTTTGCCAAGACCGCCGACGAACTGGCCAAGGCCGAAGCGGCGCGCACCAGCGCCGAAGATGAGTGGCTTGCCCTCGAACTTAAGCGTGAGGAGGTGGAAGGGGCCTGAAAGCTCCTTTGGGAGGGCGGCTTATTGCCCGGCCTTACCTTCGGCTTCGGCCGCGGCGGCACGCGCGCGGCGCGCGGCGGTGATCTTCGCCCATTGCTTTATGCCGAAGCGAAACAGGAAATAGACGATCAGGCCGGCGATAACGGCGGCCAGGATTTTGCCTTGTGCGCCCGCGATGCGGCCAATCATGATCTCGGCGGCCTTGCCGAAAAAATAGCCGATGCTGGTAAAGATGACCGCCCAGACGGCGGCGGCGATGCCGTTCAGGATGAAATATTTGAGCGCGGAAATGCGCGACAGGCCGAGCGCCACGGGGCTGATATTGCGGATGCCGTAGACGAAGCGGAACGACAGGATGAACTTGATCGGATGATTTTCGATCAACCGGATGACGCGGGCGAATTGCGGAAAGGTCGTGACTTTTTGGACGATTTTGAAATTGGCGTGCCGGCGGCCGAGATAGAACCAGAGCTGGTCGCCCGCGAAGGTCCCGAGGAAAGCGGCCACGCACAGAGCATAGGGGCTGAAATAGCCCTCATGTGCGAGAAAACCGGCGACGATGACAATGGTTTCGCCCTCGAAAAACGTCCCGACCAAAACGGCGAGCAAGCCGTAATCGGCCAGCACTTGTTCGAAGGAAGGCATTAGCTGCGCGAAGCCGATTGTTGCTTTTGTAACGTTCCCAACTGAGCTTCCCGCAATCCTACCATGGCCCGAGCCAGACATATAACTTGCGCGATTCGAAATATATAGGACAAATTCGCGCACCACTCATGGGTTAAGACGTCGACGTGCTGAGTTATCGCCACGGGTTTCATGCCGGCGGATGGGCCGATGTGCATAAGCATGTCGCCGTTTCTCTACTGCTACTGCATCTAAGCCGCAAGTCGGCGCCATTCGCCGTGCTCGATGCCTTCGCCGGCGATGCCATGTATGACCTGACCGGGCTGGAAGCGGCCAAAACACGCGAATTCGAGGCGGGTATCGCGCGCCTCTGGGATGCGCCCGATGGGCCGGCCGGGGTGGCGGACTATGTGTCCCAGGTGCGCCAGTTCAATCCGTCCGGCGCGCTCGTGCATTATCCCGGTTCGCCCGCCCTGGCGCGCGTTGCCTTGCGCGAAACCGACCGGCTGATCCTCAACGAATTGCATCCCACGGCGTATCAGGCGCTGGCCGCCTGGGGGCGTGGCGATCCGCGCATCGCGGTGCATAAACGCGACGCGATCGAACTGCTGGGTGCCTTGGTTACGCCGCAATTGCGTCGCGGCCTCGTCCTGGTCGATCCGGCCTACGAGGTGAAGGCGGAATATGAGACAGTGGCGGCCGCGCTCGCGCGCGCCGTGCGCGCCTGGCCGCAGGGCATCTACGTGCTTTGGTATCCGGTTCTGGCAGAGGCGCGCCATCGCGGTCTGTTGGCTTCCTTGAACGGGGCTTTGGCCGGGATGGATCGGATCGAAGCCATGGTTACGGAGATCGCGCCGCCCGCCAATCGGGGCGAGCCCGCGCGCGGCATGCGAGGTGCCGGGATGGTTATTATCAATCAACCATGGCGTTTCGATGGCGAGATGGCGGCGGCGGGCGATTGGCTGGCCCGTCATCTGTGGGCACCCGGCAACGGGCGCCATCGGCTGGTCTCGCTCGCCGAATACACGGCCTAGACACGCGACATCCGGACCCGGACACCGCGCGGACGCGGCTCAGCCGCGCGCCGTGTTCAACGTGTATTTAGGGCAACCTCGACGGTCGGGCCGAAGTCGGCCTTGTCGAGCGCGGCGAGACCGTTGGATCGGATCATGAGCTGCACGTCCTGCACGTAATCCGCCCTGCGCGTCGAATAGGGCAACAGCTTCTCGGCGAGCTTCAACCCGTCGAGCGATTCGCCTTTTCCGATCATGCTCAGGCGGCGTACGCGGAACGCGGCATAGGCGCGGTGCGTATTCAGATTGTCGGCATAAGCGCGCACCGCCTCCAGGATGTTGTCATATGAGGCCAGCCGCACGGCCGGCTTCTTGTCCTTGGCGGCGGCAGCCTCGTCCTCGGTGTACTGACCGAACAGCGAGTTGATCGATTGCGCCGGATTGGAGGTGCCCCAGCCGCTTTCGACCGCGGCCTGCGCGAGCGCCATCGACGGCGGGATCTCGCCGATCTTCTGCAACAGCGCCGTGGCCCGTGCGTCGGTGCGGTAATGCTCCGCCACGCGCGCGACCCAATCCTGCACCGCTTGGGCGGGCGGGTAGCCGGCATGTTCGCAGGCATCGATGGCAACGAGGCGGCGGCGCACTTCGCGGATTTCCTCGTTGACCTGCAGCACGGCCGGCAGCATGGCGGCAAGGAAGAGTTGCTTGCGCGTATTCAGCTCATCCATGTCGGGCAGATCCGACGGCATCTTGGCGAGATAGATGCGCGGCACCGGCTGTTGCTCTGTGCGCACGGCCTCATAGTCGTAACCGATCGCATCGAAATGACGCAGCACGGCATCGGCTTCATCAAGTGCCAGGATCTGGCTGTTCGCGACCGCGCGCCGGCCGGGCGAGGTGGCGCGCCAGCGCTCCTCGGATGCCTTGGCGAGGCCTTGGCAGCTCAGATCGGGCATCGTCGACAGGATCTCGGCTTGATAATCGTGACCGTCGGAACACGCAGTGAATATGGGAAGGGTCAGCGCGAGAAACACAGCTCGAGCGAACGTCGTGCGACGGTGCATGTCGGGTCAGGCCTCCTCTTGGTACTCTCGTGTCGAGGCGCCAATCGCCTCGCCCCTGATGCCGACGGTGATTGGATCGATCGATCGTTCGTTCGATCATCCGGATCACGTCAACTTGATGAGTAATAGAGAGCCAGACCCAGGTCCGGGTGAGACCTTCCTGGGGCAAATTTAAGGCGGGTTGTATGTCCGCCTGTGGATAAAAAATATAATTAAATCAGCTAATTGGTCGGAAGTACGACGATCATGGACAGACCGCCGCCATCGCGGTTGCGCGCAACGATTGTTCCACCCATAGCTTCTACATTCCGGCGCACGATCCACAATCCGATACCGAAATGCGATGCGGAATCCTTCATGCCGTTCTGGCGGATCGACACGTAGCGCTGGAAGATACGATCGAGATCGTGCTCCTTCACGCCGGGGCCGCGATCCTCGACTGCGAAGCGCGCAGCCCGTCCGGGCAGGCGCTGCAGCGACATGCTGATGTCGCTGCCGTCCGGTGCGAAGCCGCTCGCGTTGTCGAGCAGGTTCTCGACCACCGTTTCCAGCAGATCCTGCCCGCCCAGCACCATGAGTCCCGATTCGATCTGTTCGGCGATCTGGATATTGCGTTCGGCGAGCGACAGGCGATAGGACGCGGCCATGCGGCTGGTCAGGCGTGACAGATCGATGCGGTGACGCGGCGGATCGACCAGTTCGGCGTTCGCTTCGTCCATGCGCCGCGCCGCCGAGACGAGCGCATCGAGCCGGTCGACCGAGCGGCCGATGAGGTCGAGCGCGCGTGTCGCGCGTGCCTCGCTTTCCGGCAGCGCCTTGCGCAGCGGTTCAATCGATTGCGATATGACGGCAAGCGGCGCCTTGAGCGCATGAGCGTTCTCTTCGGCGGCTTGGCGGATGCGCCCGGACGAGGCGCGCAGGGCATGCACCATGTGGTCGAATTCGCTGGCGACCGATTGAAGCTCGGGGATGGCGTTGCGCTCCTCGAAGGTACCGGGCGCATCGACGCCGCTGCGGATTTCACGCGCGAGCGTACGGAACAGCCGGAGGCTTCCCCAGATGCCGCCGAACAGCGAAGCGATCACGACTGCCATCAGTGCGTAGATCACCAGCGCGGCGGCGAGCGGCGGCGATTTCCACAAAGGCTCGTTCAGCGCGAAGATCGGGAAGTTTTCCTTGCGGTGTGCGGTCATGACGACCCAGCAGCCGGTCGGCACGTTGATCGGCGTGATCGAGGTCAGCACCTCGTCCTCGCCGTTGGGATTGGTGTAGCGGGTGGCCGCCTGGTTATCCAACTGGCAACTCTCGTCGAGGCGTTCGAACACGCCGAGACGGGCAAGCTCGGTACGTTCGGTCTCGAGATAGCCATTGGGGACCGCCGGTGCGGCCGAGACGAGGAAGAAGCTGCCGCCCTTTTCGGTCATCGGGCGGAAGAGGATGCGTACGTTGATCCCCTTGCTCGCGAACCGCGCCAAACTTTCGTTCAGCGCGGCTGGATTTTTGATGGCGTCGCCCCGCACGATCAGCGGGCGGACCCCTTCGGCGATCAAGCGACCCTGGTCGCGTACGCTGCCAATGAGAATCTGGCTGCGCTCCAGGTCCGCGTTGCGGAACGGGATGAACAGAAGAACCGGCAATGCCAGAAAGATCACCAGCAACAGGCCGAACTTGAAGCCGAACGAATGCCAAACCTGAGCCAGCCGGGCGAGCTTACCCGGTGGTGACGAGGGCATCGTCCTTCCACCTATATCCGAATCCCGGATAGTTCTCGATCGCATCGAACTGGTCGTCGATGTCGCGGAACTTCTTGCGGACCCGTTTGATGAACGTTCTGACATTGGTGCGGTAGCCGTCTTCGCCGTATCCGGCGACGAAGCCTTCGCCGTGGACGAGGTCATATAAATCACGGTAGCGCACATCCTCTCCGGCATGGGTCGCGAGATAATGCACCATGCGGAATTCAGTGAGACTGAGGGGGATCGACGTATTCTGCCAGAATGCCCGGCTGGTTTTGAGGTTGAGGTCCAACCGGCCGAGTTTCATCACCGGCGGATCGGTATCGTTGACCGTGCTGTCAACGGCTTCAGGCACCTGGGCGCCCTTGATACCGCCGAGGATCAGTTCAATGCGGCGCAGCAGGATCGAGAAGCTGCGTGATTTTTCGACGAAATCGACGGCGCCGCTGGACAGCGCAGCCTCTTCATAGATCTGGTCGCTCAGAACTGTCAGGAAGATGACGGGGACTTCGTTGCCGCTGTCGCGGAGCTGGCGCAGCACTTCGATGCCGTTGAGGCCCGGCATTTTCCAGTCGAGCAACACGAGGTCGAGCGGTTCGGAGCTCGCGCAATATTCGAGTGCCGACGCTCCATCAGGGAATGTGACCACTCCGAATCCGGCGTCGAGTAGGTTGGTTTCCAGAGATTCTCGGAAAAGATCGTCGTCGTCGACGATGGCGACTTTCGTATCTGTCATAGATCTCTCAGCGTGTTGAGACGCGGTTAGAGGTTTGGATGATTCCAAGGCATCGGGAGGTAGCGTCGTCATTCGCCGCATTCTCGGCGAGTTTGGTGTCGTAGGTCAGTGCGCGCAGCGTGTTGGTCCCGAGGTCCATATAGAAGAAGATATCGAGCGAGCAGGCCTGCGCGGTGTAGCGCCAGATCGTCGCGGGCGCCGCGTTCTGGACCGTGGTCGGCACGCCGAGCAGGTCCCGGATATCGCCCTGGTTCTTGCCGACCAGCGATTTAGGGTCGATCCGCTTGGGCGTTGGCGACGGTTTCACGCCGGGACGCAGGTTCGGCACGATCGACGCGGTTTGGGCCGGCGGCGCCTGTCCGGCCGGCTGATCGGCCGCGGAATCCGACTTCTCGGGAAAGAGCGTGCTGTTCATTGCCTCACAACCGCTCAACGCCACGACCGCAACCACTACGGTCAGCTTGGGAAATCTGGTCCGCATTCCGGTCCCACGTTGCGCGCGGCTCCGCCGCCCCAAGCAATATTATGCAATTGGAAATGGAAAATGACACGCCCCTCAATCGCCCCATTATGTCGTCCCTTGCCCAGAAAACGTCGTTAGACCCGGCGTCTTGAGCCGCTATCGAGTAATCTTACGGGGGGATGTGACCAATTTGGGGCGGCAAAATTGTGACAAATAGAGCCTCCTCATGTCCCACGATCATCCCTCCCGTCAACTATCGTCTGAATAGCCCGACAGCCTCGATGTGGGGCGACCATTTGAATTGGTCAATAGGGGTGACCTGCTCCAATCGATAACCGCCGGCGAGGAACAGTGCGGCATCGCGCGCAAAGGTTGCGGGATCGCAGCTCACGGATACCACGATGGGGACTTGGCTCGCGGCGATCAACCGGGCCTGAGCCTCGGCGCCGGCCCGTGGCGGATCGATGACGATGCCATCGAAACGGTCGAGTTCGTCGGCGCGAAGCGGACGGACAAAGAGATCGCGTGCGCTCGCCTTGAGCGGGCGCAACTTCGGCGTTTCGTTGGCGGCGCGGGTGAGCGCTTCGATTGCCGGCTGATCCGAATCGAACGCCTCGATGGCGGCCTCGGTGGCGAGCCGCAGTGCAAACGGACCGAGGCCGCAGAACAGATCGCCGATCCGCGCCACACCTTTTGATTTTGAGTGGGAACCCTTTGAAACGAGGTCCTTCAGGTGCGCGCAGACGAGATCCGCGATCACGCGTTCGCCGTCTGCTGTTGCCTGCAGGAATGCGCCCGGCGGCGGGGCGACCGAGGCCGGACCCATCTGCACGCGTGGCGTGGCGCGTGCGACGATGGTCTCATCGTCGGCGGTGATGCGCGCAAGGTTCAGCGCGTGCGCGGCTTCAGCCAGCGCGGTGCGGCTTTTGAGATCGATCTCGCCGAGACCGGTGAGCCGTACATCGATACCGTTGTCGGTCAGGGTGAGCTGCGCGTCGAACCGCGCGAGACCGCCCAACGCATTGGCCAATGTCGCCACCAGCTTCGGCCCATCTGCAAGGGCCGGCACCAGAATGGGGCAAGATTCGAGTGCCACGACATGATGGCTGCGCAGCGCGCTATAGCCGACGATCCAGTCCGTGCCTGATCTACGTGCGTGGAAGGTCGCGCGTCGACGCCCCGCGCCGTGTGCGTCGATCAACGGCCCGATTTCGGTTTCGATGCCCCGATTGCGCAGGGCCGTTTCCAGGATCGCACGTTTCCAGGCGGTATAGGAAGAAGCGTCCATGTGCTGCAATGTGCAGCCGCCGCACGCGGCGAAATGGGGACAGAACGGATCGGCGCGTTGGGGCGAGGAGGTGAGCAGTTCGATTACGCTCGCACGCTCACCCGATAGCGAAAGGCGTACCGTTTCGCCGGGCAGGGTATTGGGAACGTAAACGGCACCGCGCTCGGTCCGCGCGACGCCGTCGCCGCGGTGGCCGAGATGGTCGATCGTCAGAATTGTTTCGCGCGCCGGCGCGGATGCCTTGGCGGGCCCACGCCTGCGCCTCGGAGCGCGGCTCACATGTCACCTCTCGCACCCATCCTTAAACATGGTTGCGCCGCGACGCCATCCTTAACGATTGGGCCACGGTTCGATTGCCTCGGCTGGCCGGATCGGCAACAATGCCGCGCCTCACAAGTCAGTTCCAATGCATGCCTAATTTCCGTCCGGTGCTGTTCGTCGTCGGCATGATGCTGGTCGCACTGGCCATCGCCATGCTGGTCCCGGCCTTGGCCAGCCACGCCACCGAGCAGGCATTACGGTTCCCGTTCCTGATTTCGGCAGCCATGACCGCCTTTGTCGGTGGCGCCTCGGTTATTGTTGGTTGGGAACGCCGGGGCAGTATCAACGTGCGCGAAGCCTTCCTGGCGACCGCGACCGCCTGGGTCATGGCCTCTCTCGCCGCCGCGCTGCCGCTATATATGAGCGGGCAGGTCAACTTCACCGACGCCATGTTCGAATCCATGTCGGGGCTCACAACCACGGGCTCCAGCATCTTCCCGAGCGTGGAGAACCTGCCGGTGGCCATCCATCTGTGGCGGTCGATCATCAGCTGGATCGGCGGCATCGGAATCATTGCCGTGGCGATCATGATCATGCCGTTCCTGCGGGTCGGCGGTATGCAGCTCTTCCGCGCCGAGTCGCCCGAACGAAATCAGCGCATCACCGCACGGCCGCTCCAGTTCGCGGTCTATCTCTTCTGGGTCTATTTCGTGCTGACCGTCATCTGCGGCTTCGCGTTGTGGGGGGCGGGCATGACGCCGTTCGACGCGGTCAACCACGCGATGGGGGCGGTCGCGACCGGCGGCTTCTCCACCCACGATGCGAGCTTCGGGTATTACCCGGGCAACGCGGTCAAATGGGTGGGCACGATCTTCATGATCGTCGGCGCGCTGCCCTTCGTCCTGTTCGTCAAGGCGCTGCGCGGCGATTGGTCGGGGTTCCTGAGCGACCAACAGGTGCGGGGATTCATGTTCCTCCTGGTCGGCTCGACGCTGATGCTGGCCGCGTGGCTGTGGGATGCCAGCATGCCGCTCGCCGATGCGTTGACGCATGCGGCGTTCACCGTGACCTCGGTCGTCACCACTGCCGGCTATGCCTCGGCGGACTATATCCTGTGGGGTACCTTCCCGGCGGTGCTGCTGTTGCTGCTTACTTTCTTCGGCGGTTGCACGGGGTCGACCAGCGGCGCCATCAAGGTGTTCCGCATCCAGATCATGTTCCTCATCGCGCGTGAACAACTCCGCAAGCTGGTTCTGCCGCACCTGTTCTTCGCGCGGACCTTCAACAAGGAACCGGTTTCGGACGACGTCCTGCGATCGGTAATCGCGTTCATATTCGTCTATGTGGCGGCGACCGGACTGCTGGCGGCCGGTCTGGCGGCCTTCGGGCTGGATCTGGTGACCAGTGTCAGCGGTGCGGCGACCGCGATCGGCAATGTCGGGCCGGGGCTCGGGCCGATCATCGGGCCCTATGGCAACTTCTCATCGCTGCCCGACGGCGCCAAATGGCTGCTTGTCGCCGGTATGTTGCTGGGTCGGTTGGAGTTCTTCACGATCCTGGTGATCTTCACCCGGACGTTCTGGCGCGCTTAGCAGCGATCTTCACCGAAACATACGTGACGACGCTTCCCCCAAACGACAAGAGCGGGTGCCGTGGGCACCCGCTCTGTTTTCCTACGAAGAAAACTCGAAGGAAGAAAAGGCTACTTCTTCGCCGCCTTCTTCTTGGTCGCCTTCTTCTTGGCTACCTTCTTCTTCGCGGTCTTTTTCGCGGTCTTCTTCACGGTCTTCTTCGCGGTTTTCTTAGCAGCCTTCTTAGGGGCCTTCTTCTTCGCAACTTTACGTTTAGCTTTAACTGCCATTGGTTTGATCTCCCGACCGAGATTGACAGGTTGATAAGCAGGCAGAATGTCTCACAGGTTTGATTCGATCACAATAGTTACATCGCTTCGCCATTTTTTTCTGGACTTTCGATTTCATCTGTCCCGCGCCTCTTCTTGCACGCTCTTCGAGTCTCTCTCGCTTGTTCATGCGATGTGATCGGACTCTTCCTGCATCCCACCGTGAAAAATCGACTTGCCAGCGGATGCAGTAAAAATACGGGTTTTTTCCCAAGTTGATTTTGCGTGTTGCATGTGATCCGGGTACCTGCCCACAAGCGTGGTGTTTGCGCGCGCGTGACGACGAGCGCTCGAAACGGTGCCGGAAGAGGGATTCATGCGGGATTTCCGAAAATCGAAAAATTTTGCTTCGGACGGCCGTTGAAGGGTCAAAAATCGACATTTTGGCGAATCGATTCGCAAACCGCCCTTCCGGTGTCGGCGGGTGCATGCACCGAAACCGGTCGCGAAAATTCGATTCAAGCGACGAGAATTTCTCTCGCGTGACGACAAATCAGTCAGGAAATTTTGTCGCGCCGAGACTGTGCATGACGTCAGTCGCGCAAGTGGGGGATGACCTTCTCTGCGAAGAGTCGGACGGATGCCTTCGCTTGTTCGAACGGCAGGGTGTGGAAATTGACCTGCAGCGAAGCGGACTCGATGCCGCCGACGGCCTGCTGATAGCGCACGATCTTTTCACAGATGTCGTCCGGCGTGCCGATCCATAGCGCATCGCCCTTGAGCATGGTCTCGACGGCCGGAGCGGTGGCGATCATCGATGGATGGTTCGGATAGTCCTTGGAACTGATCTTCAGCCAGTCCGAACTCGCCTCGTGCAGGCATTTGAAATAACCCTCGAGGTGCGGGCGCGCCTCCGCGATCGCCTGCTCGCGCGACGGCGCACAATACATATGTGTGGCGAACATGACCCTGCCGTTGCCGGGGTGGCCGGCCTTCTTCCAGGTCTCGCGATAGATATCGATCCAGGCCTTCACCTGGTCGGGCGGGCGCGGGATGGTCATGACGCCGTAGCCGTTCTCGGCGGCGTAGACGAAGCTTTCGGTGGATGACGAGGTGGCGACCCAGAAGGGCGGGCGTGGCGACTGCGTCGGCCGCGGCAGGGAGGTCACGTTCTCGAAGCTGTGGAAGGTGCCCTTTGAGGTGACGTCGGTTTCCTCCAGCAAGCGGCGCACCTGGCCGACGCCTTCGGTGAAGCGCGCGCGGCTTTCGTCGAGCGATCGGCCGAAGGTCGCGAATTCATGGGGCAGGAAGGCGCGCGCGAAGCCGCATTCGAGCCGCCCGCCCGACATGGCGTCCACCATGGCGATCTCGCCTGCGATCTTGAACGGGTGATTGAAGATCGGAAGGATCGCGCCGGTGACAAGGCGTGCCTTCTTGGTGCGCTGCGCGGCGGCGGCCAGGAAGGTCAACGGGTTGGTCGAATAGCCGCCATAATAATGGAAGTAATGCTCGACGGTGCGCACATGGGTGTAGCCGATCGCATCGGCGAGTTCGGCGAGGTCGAGGCATTCATTCCAATAGGCCGCAGCGGATTTGTGTTCCGGACCGACGTCCGGAAAAAACTGGATGCCGAATTGCACAGATGTATCCTCTGAGAACCTATTGCCACAAATTTTATTGAATGGCGTCGTTCAGCAGGCCGAGGCGCGCCATCAGATCGCGGTCGGTCATCACGAACAGGGTCGCGTCTTTCGACGTGGCGGCGTGCGACGCCCACTGGTCGTGCGGCACGGTGAAGACGTCGTGTTTCTCCCACTCGATGGTGTGCTCGCCGATGCTGCTGTGGCCCGATCCTTCCGCCACCACGCAAACGGCATTGGCCGAGCTCCGCCGGGGCCGCGTCGGTCCCTTGGGCACGCCGTACAGGAAGCAATCAATGACGCTCATGGCCGAGGCGCCTGTGGCCGGATTGACGTAACGCAAGGTGCGCAACCCGTCGTCGGCCGCCGGACTGTGCGCAAGCGCGGCCCGTGCGCTCGCCCAGGGATAACGGAAGACAGGCGAATAATCCTTCGGCTTCGACACGCCATCTGGAACCAAGCCGACAGCGGCGAAGGATGCGTCGGACGCAGTCTCGGGCAGGTCGTGCACCGGGCCCGGCTCGAAATCGGCGGCATCCATGCTGCGGCGGAAGGGCGCATCGAGCCCATCGAACCAGATCATGCGTCCGGTGCCTTCATGCACGTGTTCGTGCCACGTCCAGGCCGGCGTCAGGATCATGTCGCCGGGCTCCATCGGGCATTTCTTGCCGTCGACCACGGTGGTGGCGCCCGATCCCTCCATCACGAAGCGAAGCGCATGGATGGTGTGGCGGTGCGGGCGCGCCTTTTCGCCGGGCAGCAGGATCTGCAGGTTGGCGGTCAGGTTCGGCGTTGCCGTGCCGCCGCGCCCGGTATGGTCGTGCGCCGGGTTCTGCAGCATCAGGACGCGCCGTTCGGCTTCCTCGGTGCTCACCACGCTCGCCGTCATGTCGATCAGCGTCTGCAGGTCGCGCCATTTCCAGTGCATGGCCCGGTCGGCCGGCCGTTTGCGGGCGGCTTCGGCGGCCTGGGCCTCCCACAGCGCGCCGACCCCGTGCCGCGCCATGGCCGCATGGAATTCCTCGAGCGTCGGCTTGCGGATGGAAACGTCGTCCATAGCATCCTCCCTACGGGGCCCAACGGATCGTGCGGCGGTTAGTTGCTCTTCTTTCCCTGTTTGTCGGCGGCCAGCACCTCATCGGCGGCATCTTCGATCACGGTGCCTTTGAAGAAATTGGGATTCATACCGGCGTGCAGGCGCACCGAATGGGCGAAGGTGAAATCCTTGAAGTCCTGCTCGTTCAATAGGCCGTCCTCATGCAGTTCGTAAGCCTCATTGAGCACGCCCAGCGCATTCAGCACGTCCCAATGGCCGATGTCGGATGAGAAGATCGCCTTGAACTTGGCGCCATGATGGTGGAGCCGCGGATCGAAGGCGACGGCAGCCATGCGGTCGTCTGCCTCGCAGCCGAAGAAGAACGTCTTGGTGAACAGATCGCGGATATCTTCGCCGCGCTCGATGCGGCAGGCGGCGAAATCGTCGGGCACCGGCTCGTCCTTGGCGAGCTTGCCGCGGACCTGGCCGAATTCTTCCTTCACGCGCTCGGGTGTCACATGCGGATTGGGGTATTTCTTCGACATCTCGATCAGCAGTTCAACGTCGAGTGTGCGCGGGTCGAGAAACTCGGCCATCGATATCGCGTTGCGCTTTTCCCAGTGCTCGTAGAGCGAATTGTAGAGCGAGCAGGCCCAGCCCACGCCGCCTTCGAGGAAAGCGAAATTGAGTGTAGGGAAACGCCGCGACACGCCGCCGAAGAAAAGCGAGCGGCAGAAGAATTCGCCGTGCGTCGCAAACGTACCGATATGGTTGAAGGTGTAATTGATCCGGCTCGCATGGCGGTCCGATCCGCTGGAGCCGCCATGGCAGGCGACCGACACGCCCAGCTCGACGCAGCGGCGCCAGAACGGGTCGTAATCATGCTCGCCGTCGAGCGCGAGCGGGATGATGCGGCGCGGCTCGTCCTTGGTCGGCTGGCGCGTCACGCTGCCGTTGATGGTGATGGTTTTCATGCCGAGTTTAGTGACCGCGAATTCGAGCTCGTCGATGGCCTCCTGCGGCGTCTCGATCGGCACGATGGCCGAGGGTGTCATCGTATCCTTGTGTGAGCCGTACATGTCGGCGCTCATCATGTTGAGCGCGCGGCAGAAGGCGCGGCGGCGGTCGTCCTCGCGGATGTTCAGCATCTGGAGGCCGAGCGTGGTGTAGACGATGGCGAAGTCGATGCCCGCCTGTTGGTGTTGCTGCTTGCGGAAGTCGGGCAACATGGCCATGGCGCGATCGATGCTGTTGGGTCCGGACGGGCCGAGGTACCAGCCGCCTGGCGGGGTCTGCAGGACGGTCGGCGCACCAATCTGGGATTCCCAGCGCTTCAACTCGTCGATGCCGGCGACCTGTTTCAGGAAATCCGGCATGGCGAGGCGCAGTTCGACCGCATGGCCGTCGGAATCGATGATCGGATGATTCAGCTTGGAACGGACGTCGATACCACGCTCGTCGCGATGGTGATGGCTATGGTCCATGGTAGCCTCTCCCGTGTTTTACTTATTGACCTAACTATAGGGATGGGCTTTCCGGCGGGTCAAGGAAACCGCCGGGGCCGATCAAGCCGCCGTTACATGGGGAGATTCTGGGAGAAATTCCCGGGAAACCCCCAAAAACGGCAGGTTTGCCCGAGACATCCGACGGTTCTATAACCGGTTTAAAGACGCATTTAATAAGGGAGAAGGGAACGGGTATGGACGATCACGTCGGCGTAACCTGGCCGTCCGATGGGCTCACGCGGATTCCCTATCGGCTCTATACGGATGCCGAACAATACGCGCTGGAACAGGAGCGCATCTTCAAGGGGCCGGTGTGGCATTACCTGTGCCTTGCCAACGAGGTGCGCGCGCAGGGAAGCTTCTTCGCCTCCACCATCGGCGAGACGCCGATCCTGGTGACGCGTGATGAGACCGGCGCCATCAATGCCATGGTCAACCGCTGCGCGCATCGCGGCGCGCTTTTGTGCATGGAGCGGCGCGGCAAGGCCAAATTGCTCTCCTGCGTCTATCACAATTGGAGCTACGATCTGAAAGGCAACCTGCGCGCGGTCGCCTTCAAGAACGGCGTGAAGGGCCAGGGCGGCATGTCGCCCGACTTCGATATGGAGAAGAACGGACTGCGCAAGCTGCGTGTCACGGAATTCTCCGGTCTCGTCTTCGGTACGTTCTCCGACGAGACGCCGCCCATCGAGGAATATTTCGGCGAAGAGATCTCGCGCAGCATCAAGCGCGTGCTCGGGCGACCGCTCAAGGTCCTCGGACGCAACACCCAGGTGCTGCACAGCAACTGGAAGATTTATATGGAGAACGTGAAGGACAGTTATCACGCCTCCATCCTGCACCTGTTCTTCACCACTTTCCGAATCAACCGCCTGTCGACCAAAGGCGGCATCATCGTATCGCCGGAAGGCGGTCATCATGTGTCCTACAATATGAAGGATGCGACCGTCGACAATGCCGACTACAAGGACCAGAAGCTGCGCGCGGATAAAGAGGGTGGGCTCACGCTCGCCGATCCCACGCTGATCGAAGGTGTGGACGAATACGGCGACGGCATCACGCTGCAGATCCTGGGCGCGTTCCCGACCTTCGTCGTCCAGCAGATCCAGAATGCCATTGCGGTGCGCCAGGTGCGGCCCAAGGGCATCGATCAGTGCGAACTGGTCTGGACCTATCTTGGTTATGAGGACGACACCGAAGAGATGACCGCGCGCCGCGTGAAGCAGGGCAACCTGACCGGACCCGCGGGCTACATCTCGCTCGAGGATGGCGCGGTCGTCGCCTTCGTGCAGCGCGCCATCAAGGGCGTGGACGAAGATTCGGAGGTCGTCATGATGGGCGGGACGAACGTTGAATCCCAGCCGTACCGCACGACCGAGACTTCCATCCGCGGCTTCTGGCAGAAATACCGCTCGCTGATGGAAAAGCCGTCCTGGCCCAGTAATCAGGCAAGCAATCAGGTTGGCAATCAGGCCGCGGAATAAGACGCGCACCACATCGAAACGTAATCGGGGGAAATTTCGTGGATATTCGTATCAGGCTCGGGGTCGAGGACCTGATTGCCGCCTATTGCGCCGCCATCGACGAGGATCGGCTGGAGGAATGGCCGGGCTTTTTTGTCGATGATTGTCGTTACAACATCCTGACGCGCGACGATTTTGACGAAGGCCTGCCCATCGGCGTCATCTCGGCACAGTCGAAGGCCATGCTGATCGATCGCGTCACCGCGTTGCGCCAGGCGAATATCTACGAGCCGCACGGCTACCGCCACATCGTCGGGCCGATCCGTGTGGTCTCCGAATCAAACGGTGTGGCCGAGGTGCGCTCCAACTTCATCGTGGTGCGAATCATGAAAGACGGCACGACCGATTTGTTCGTTACCGGCGAATACCGCGACAAGATCGATGTGCGTAGCGAGCCGTTCAAGTTTGTCGAACGCGTAGCACTGACGGACAGCCATAAGTTCGACACCCTGCTGGCACTGCCCCTATGACCGTCGAGGGCCTGCCGCGAATCGGCCTGCCCATCGGCGATCCGGCCGGCATCGGCCCGGAGATCGTGATCCGCACGCTGGCGCGTCCTGAAATCCACGCCGCGTGTCATCCCGTCGTGTTCGGCGATGGTGCCGCATTGTATGCCCACGCCGAAGCCGCGGGCATTCCGCTGTCGCTCGAAGGTGGCGCGCTGTGGGTCAACAATGGCTATCAGGTACCGTTCCGCCGCAGCAATTTGTTGAAGGCCGGCCTGCCGCCCATCGGCCAGGTGTCGCCCGAAGCGGGCAAGGCATGTCACGGCTATGCGGTGGCGGCGATCCGCGCCGCGCAGAAGGGCGAGTTGGAGGCGGTGGTTGCGGCACCCCATACCGAGGCCGCTGTGAACGCGGCGGGTATACCCTTCGACGGCTATCCGAATCTGGTGGCCGATACGACGGAGACCAAACGCGACGGCGTCTTCCTGATGCTGGTTTCGCCGCACTTCCGCATCGTCAACGTCACGTTGCATGAACCGCTGAAGGATGCGGCAGCGCGCCTGACGACCGATCTGGTTAGCCGCGCCATTGGCGCAGCCATCGAAGGTGTCGCACGATTCGGCATCACCAAGCCCCGCGTGGGTGTGTGCGGGCTCAATCCGCATGCGGGCGAGGGAGGTTTGTTCGGTACGGAGGACCAGGCGATCATCGCGCCCGCCGTCGCCGACTGGCAGGCGCGCGGATATGACGTCACTGGCCCGCATCCGGCCGATGCGTTGCTCGCCAAACGTGGGCACGACGTCTACGTCGCCATGTATCATGATCAGGCGCATATCCCGTTCAAGGTCGTTTCGCCCAATGCGGGCATCGCCATGAGCGTCGGCGTGCCGGTGTCGTTCTGCTCGGTCGCGCATGGCAGCGCGCACGATATCGCCGGCCAGGGAAAGGCCGATCCTACGGCGTTCACCAATGCGGTGCTGTTGATGGCCGAACAATTCGCCAGACGCACCCTCATCTGAACCTTCGCTTGATAGCGATTTTCCGGATCGGCGGCGTTTGATAATGTGCGCCGCGATGGACGTCTCACCCAAAAATCTGCCTTTGACTCTGCCCGATTTTCTGCCGGGTACCGTATGGATCGTAGGCGCGGGGCCCGGCGATGCGGGTCTGCTTACCCTGCTCGCCTGGCACGGTATGCAGCATGCCGATTGCGTCGTTTATGACGCGCTCGTCGGCGACGATGTGCTCAAGCTCGCGCGTCCGGGTGCAGAACTGATCTATGCCGGCAAGCGCGGCGGTAAACCGTCGGCGCAGCAGGGCGACATTTCCGAACTGCTGGTGCAGGAAGCGAAGAAGGGCAGGCGGGTCCTGCGCCTCAAGGGCGGCGATCCGTTCGTTTTCGGTCGTGGCGCGGAGGAATGTTTGCACCTTGCCGAGGCCGGCATTCAGTTTCGCGTGGTGCCCGGCATCACGGCGGGTGTCGGTGCGTTGGCTTACGCCGGAATCCCGGTGACGACGCGCGGCAAGAACACGGCCGTCACCTTCATTACGGGTTACACGCAGGGCGGATCGGTGCCCGAGGATATCGATTGGACGGCGCTGTCGCACGGCTCGCCCGCCTTGGTGTTCTACATGGGCGCACCGCATCTCGCCCATATCGCCGAGAAACTGATGGAGGCGGGTCGCTCATCCGATGAGCCGGTGGCGATTCTCAGCCGGGCGACCTTGCCCGATCAGAAGGTTCTGGAAACGACGCTCGGTCGTTGTGCCGAGGACCTGAAAAGAACCAGGCTCGCCGCGCCGACGCTGATCGTGGTCGGGCCGGTCGCCGCGTTGCGCCGCGACATGCGCTGGTTCGAGGAATCGTGACGTGGTTCTGAACTGGATCTTCGGATCGAAGTCAGAGCCCAAGTGCAAGGCGGACGCGGAGAAAAAGCCGCCTTACGAAAAGGCACGCGAGATCGCGGCCAATGGCAGCGACGAGGAACGGCGCAAGCTCGCCGAACACGAGGATCTCGAACCCGAGATCCTTTATTACTTTGCGACCGACAAATCGACTGACGTGCGCAAGGCGGTCGCGGTCAACTGCGGAACGCCCTTGCAGGCCGATCGCATCCTCGCCGAGGACGTCGACGAAAACGTCCGCGTGGAACTCGCGAGAAAGATCGGCCGCCTGGTGCCTGAGCTGGATTCCCAGGAGAACGCGCGCCTCGCCGAAATCGTGATCGAGATCCTCGAGATCCTGGCACGTGACGAGCTGCCGCGCGTGCGTGCCCTCATCGCGGACGAACTGAAGAACGCCGACAATGTCCCCAAGAGCCTGGTGATGCAGCTTGCCACCGACCTGGAGGATATCGTCGCCGCCCCTATCCTCGAATATTCGCCGCTGCTCAATCAGGCGGACCTTCTGGAATTGCTTGCGCGCGGCATGCAGACGCGGCGTGCCATCGCGCTCGCCAAGCGGCGCAATCTTGACGAAGCCGTATCGGACGCGCTGGTCGCGAATAACGATCTGCCGGCCATCGGTGCGCTGGTCGCGAACAAAAGTGCGAGGATCAGCGTGAAGGCCTTCGACATCATCTCCGAGAAGGCGGAGATGAATCAGGATTGGCACAACGCCATGATCTATCGCGACGATCTGCCGCTGCGAACTGTCTTGCGCATCGCGACCTTCATCAACGCCGCGCTGATGGAGGCGTTGATCTCGCGCCACCAACAGTCCAAGGAACATGTGGAAGCGTTGCGTAAGGTCGTGCGCGAACGCATCGAACGCGGCGACGTGCCGGGATTGAAGGAAATCCTGCCCGCCGCGTTGGCTGCACCAGTGCCGGAAGCACCCGCGCAAAGCGGTGACGATCCGCTCATCCAGCGCGTCAAGAAGGATCTTGAGGCGGGTATGCTGACCGAGGCGCATCTCGCGCGCCAGCTCGACAAGATGGATCAGGATTACGTGAAGGCGGCGCTGATCGAATTGTCCGAACTGCCATCCAGGACGGTCAATCAGATGCTGGGCACCAAGACCGCGAAGGCGATGCTCGCCATCGCGTGGAAAGCGGGATTGTCGATGAAGATGGCGATTCGGCTACAGATCGAACTGGCCAAGGTTGACCGCAACGACGTCATGCGCGCCGGCGCCGACGGCGGCTATCCGGTGAGCGAAGCCGACCTCGACTGGTACGTCGAGAGTTTCAGATAGCGGTAACGTCTGCGCGTAGCCGCCTCTTTTCACCATGTCTTAATCCCGTCCAACTTACTTCGCCTGCGCCGGGATATTCGAGACCTGCGTGCGAAGACGCTCGATCAGGCCATCCACTCCCTGGCGTTGGATGACCGAGGTGAATTCGGACCGCTGTGTAACGACCATGCTGACGCCGGCGACGATCACATCGACGATCTTGTATTGCGGCGTTTTTGTCTGCACGCGCCATGCGGCCTCTATCGGCGGCGCGTCCGGCCGCGTGATGGTGGTGGAGACGATGTGTTCGTCCGTGCCGACCGACTTCACGCCCGAGATCTGGAATTGCTGGCCCGAATAGCCGCCGAGCCGCTTGGAGTAGGTGCGCAGCACGTATTCCTGGAACACGGCGAGATAGGCGTCGCGTTGTTTCTCGCTCATGGTGCGCCAGCTCTGGCCTACGACGTAGCGGCCGATCAGCTTGAGATCAAAATTTTCGGCCAACAGGTTACGTACCTGCGCCTCCTTTTGGTCGAGCGGCACGCCCTGTTGATTGAGCATGGAAAAGGCGCGTTGGCCGAGCCCGTTGATGAACTTTGCCGCATCGTCGGCTGACGCCGCATGCGCGCGTGATATCTGGGTGCCGGGTATGGCCAGGACGAGGAAAAAGAAAACAACGAGTGAAGCGCCGAGTTGGCGGACCATCGAACCCTCAATATTGGAAAAATTGAAATGGAGTAATTACGCAACCCTCACTTAGCCGATCACCGGACTGTATCAACCGTCTATGACGACGGCAAAATCCGCCGGTCAAATCACACGCGTGTTAAGGCGTCCTTTATTTATTCGCGCAAGGTTAAGTACCGTTGATTCCGGCGGGTATTGGGGCCGATCAAGCGGGGAAGGGGCCATGTATTCAACAAGTTATCGCGTATTGAGATCAATACTCATACCATATATGGTAGATACCAGACTCTATTCTGGAAACGCCATGTTGCCGCGCCGCCGTCCGGCTCCCCTGATCCGCGCTGCATTATTGCTGAGCACCGCCCTTTCCATCGCGGGCTGCGACGTTTTGGGACAGTCCGACATCATGCGGAATTTCCGCAAGGAACCGGGCGGGCCCGAGGTTTCCGCCCGGATCACCGAACAGGCGTTGGGCAAGCTCGCCAAGGGTGAATTGATCGCGGCCAACGGCCTGTTCGATCAGGCGCTCAAGGCCTATCCCGGCGACGTTTACGCGCTCACCGGCAAGGGCATCATCCTGCAGCGATGGAACGAGCCGAGCCAGGCGCGTCAGGCCTATCAGGCCGTATTGGCGCTGCATCCGGATCCCAGCGTGAAGATCGTCACCGGTGGTTCGTCCGAGCCACAATCGGTCGTCGATGTCGCGACGACGAATCTCGCACTGTTGTCGGACGTAGATTCGGAGGCTGCCGCCCAGCAACCGGCAGCGACGCAGGTCGCACTCGCGCGCGCCGCGATGCCGTCTGCCGTCGCTGTGAGTCCGGCGACGAATGCGCGCACATCCATGCCCTCGTTCCTCAGCGAGGCCGATGCCAACACCATCGAGCGCTTCGAGACGCTGCAGAAGCTGCGCGATCAAGGGCTCATCACGCCCAACGAATACGCCGAACGCCGCAAGGCGAACATCGGCGCGCTGCTTCCGCTGACCCATCCGAAGCCGGCGGCCACGGGGCTCGATCGACCCGTGCCGGCGGCCGAACAGATCGTCGGCCGTTTGCAGGCGATCAACCGCGCGCTCGAGATGCGTGCGATCAACATGCGTCAGCACACGGTCGAACGCACCACGATCGTCGATGGATTGATGCCCGCGACACCACGCGCAACGATGAATCCTGCGTTGCCGCCGAGCGGCATGATGGAGAACGCCGACGCGGTGCGCAGGCTTGAAGTCATGCGCGAACGTGGCGTGATTTCCAACGATGAATACACCAAGGAAAAGGAAGCGCTCGACAAGGCGATGACGGTGCCGCCATCGCCCACACCGACGGCCGCGGTTGCGCCGCAGGCACCGGTCGCCAATGTTGCGCTTACCGGCGGGCCGCAACCGGCCGTGCATATCGCGTCCTATCGCTCGGAAGCCGATGCGCAGAAAGGCTGGGCGCAGTTGCGTCGCGCTTATCCGCAACTCGGTCCATTGCAGCCTGAAGTGAGCCGCGTGAATCTCGGCGCGCAGAAGGGCGTGTTCTATCGCTTGCTCGCAGGTCCGCTGTCGACGCGCGCGGATGCCGAGCGCATGTGCAGCGAACTCAAGGCGAAACGTCAATACTGCGAAGTCGCCTTCATGGGTGGCGGTCACGCGTTGTCGTCGGTGTCGAAACCCGCGCCGGCGCGCGTGCGTGCATCGGCGCCTGCTCCAGCTCCTGCGCCTGTACCCAAGCGCGAACCAACTGACGACAGCGGCAATTAGATGCCCGCTCGCTTTTATCGCCCGTCAAAAGCCGCGCTGTTGGGTGCTGCGATGCTGCTTGGCTTGAACGCGTGCGGCACCACGCTTGCGACGAATCAGCCGGATGGTGGGGCAGCGCCCAGCGAAGCCACCTTCACGCAGTTCAAGGATATCCCGATACCGGGAGGCGCCAGCATGAACACGGATCGTTCGCTGATCACCGGCCCGCAGGATGCGTGGATCGGCCGACTCGTCTTCACGACCTTCACCAACACGAACGAAATGTTCGATTTCTACAAGAACAACACGCCGCACTTCGGTTGGGAGGAAATCGCAAGCGTGCGTTCGAGGGTGAGCGTGCTGACCTACACGCGGGCCGATCGCGTCATGACGGTGCAGATCCAGGAGCGCTTGTTATGGGGATCTGAGGTCGAATTGACCGTCACGCCGCGCGGCACGGGCTCGAATTCCTCCATTTCGATGGGGATGCCGCCCATCGGTCGTGCGCCCGCCATCCCGGTACAGCGCGGCCCGTAAGCTTCCGGAACCGGCGAAAGCGCGGAAATCCAAGCAAATCCATAAAACCGCACACCTGTGGAAAAAAACTTTCATAAAACGCTTGCGTGGGGGGAGGGAGCCCCTCTATAAGCCGCCTCGTTCGCGGGGCGCACCAATCACCTTCTCGGCGGTTGAAATCGAAACGCGAACCGACTAAAATTTTCGTCCTGCAAACGCAAAATTGGCGTTTGACAACCGAAAATGAAGCGCTTAAAAGGCGCGCTCTCTTGAGACGCGGGTCACTCGCGTCTCTGTCCTTCGGGGCCTCGGCCCAGTAGCGACACGCTCTTGAACATTGTTGAAAACGAAAGGGATATGCAGGCGGCGGTCGGTCGCGATAGCGAACGAAACCGTCAAACCTTGCATATTCAGAACGTGCTTTACTTTAAAATACGTCTGTATTTGTGCGAGTCCATGACGGCTCCTCGTTGAACAAATCCGGTTCCGTACGAACCGAATTTAACTTGAGAGTTTGATCCTGGCTCAGAGCGAACGCTGGCGGCGTGCTTAACACATGCAAGTCGAACGAAGGCTTCGGCCTTAGTGGCGGACGGGTGAGTAACGCGTGGGAACCTACCTTGCGGCGGGGAATAACAGTTGGAAACGACTGCTAATACCGCATACGCCCTACGGGGGAAAGGCTTCGGCCACCGCTTGAGGGTCCCGCGTCCGATTAGCTTGTTGGTGGGGTAACGGCCTACCAAGGCGACGATCGGTAGCTGGTCTGAGAGGATGATCAGCCACACTGGGACTGAGACACGGCCCAGACTCCTACGGGAGGCAGCAGTGGGGAATATTGGACAATGGGGGAAACCCTGATCCAGCGACGCCGCGTGAATGATGAAGGCCTTAGGGTTGTAAAGTTCTTTCGTCCGTGACGATGATGACAGTAGCGGAAGAAGAAGCTCCGGCTAACTTCGTGCCAGCAGCCGCGGTAATACGAAGGGGGCTAGCGTTGCTCGGAATTACTGGGCGTAAAGCGCACGTAGGCGGCGATCCAAGTTAGATGTGAAAGGCCTGGGCTTAACCCGGGAACTGCATTTGATACTGGATTGCTAGAGTCCAAGAGAGGGTAGTGGAATTCCCAGTGTAGAGGTGAAATTCGTAGATATTGGGAAGAACACCAGTGGCGAAGGCGGCTACCTGGCTTGGTACTGACGCTGAGGTGCGAAAGCGTGGGGAGCGAACAGGATTAGATACCCTGGTAGTCCACGCCGTAAACGATGGGTGCTAGATGTCGGGCAGCATGCTGTTCGGTGTCGTAGCTAACGCATTAAGCACCCCGCCTGGGGAGTACGGCCGCAAGGTTAAAACTCAAAGGAATTGACGGGGGCCCGCACAAGCGGTGGAGCATGTGGTTTAATTCGATGCAACGCGCAGAACCTTACCAGGCCTTGACATGGGAAGTATGAGTTCCAGAGACGGAACTCTTCAGTTCGGCTGGCTTCCACACAGGTGCTGCATGGCTGTCGTCAGCTCGTGTCGTGAGATGTTGGGTTAAGTCCCGCAACGAGCGCAACCCTCGCTTTCAGTTGCCATCATTCAGTTGGGCACTCTGAAGGAACTGCCGGTGACAAGCCGGAGGAAGGTGGGGATGACGTCAAGTCCTCATGGCCCTTACGGCCTGGGCTACACACGTGCTACAATGGCGGTGACAGTGGGCAGCTACCCCGCGAGGGGACGCTAATCCATAAAAGCCGTCTCAGTTCGGATTGCACTCTGCAACTCGGGTGCATGAAGTTGGAATCGCTAGTAATCGCGGATCAGCATGCCGCGGTGAATACGTTCTCGGGCCTTGTACACACCGCCCGTCACACCATGGGAGTTGGTTTTACCTTAAGCCGGTGCGCTAACCGCAAGGAGGCAGCCGACCACGGTAAGGTCAGCGACTGGGGTGAAGTCGTAACAAGGTAGCCGTAGGGGAACCTGCGGCTGGATCACCTCCTTTCAAGGAAGCTTCCCAAGTCTCACGACTTGGTCGGCATATCCTTAAATCTAAAATGCATCTTGGCCGGTCGCCGCCGGCGTATCCCTTTCGATTCGAGTCCATCCGCGAGAACGGACGCGCTTGCGACCGGGTTCGGGCATTCGGGCCTGTAGCTCAGTTGGTTAGAGCGCGCGCTTGATAAGCGTGAGGTCGGAAGTTCAAGTCTTCCCAGGCCCACCACTCATCGGGGGCGTAGCTCAGTTGGGAGAGCGCCTGCTTTGCAAGCAGGAGGTCATCGGTTCGATCCCGTTCGCCTCCACCAACCTCCGCCCAGATGCGGAACCGGTATCGGCACGCGACTTCTCGTTGGTCACTCGAATGAACAGCAATTCCGCGGTGCGGGACTTTGTCCCCGTCGCGGTTCACCATCGAACGATGGTGTGCTCTTCGACATTGTGAATAGGTCTACATCAATCTGATCGCAAATAAATCTTCAATTGCTGAGTAAAACGGTCGTGCGTGTGGGTTTGTCCCTACGCATGAACGAGATCTCAAGTATGAGAAGGGCATTCGGTGGATGCCTTGGCACTAAGAGGCGATGAAGGACGTAGCACGCTGCGATAAGCTGCGAGGAGGTGCGAGCAACCTTTGATCCGCAGATTTCCGAATGGGGCAACCCACCCGCAAGGGTATCCCGTACTGAATACATAGGTGCGGGAAGCAAACCCGGGGAATTGAAACATCTCAGTACCCGGAGGAAAGGACATCAACAGAGACTCCGTCAGTAGTGGCGAGCGAACGCGGACCAGGCCAGTGGCTAGATCTTAAGAACCGGAACCGTCTGGAAAGTCGGGCCATAGCGGGTGATAGCCCCGTACGGGTAGAAAGAGATCTAGTCCTCGAGTAGGGCGGGACACGTGAAATCCTGTCTGAACATGGGGGGACCATCCTCCAAGCCTAAGTACTCCTTAGTGACCGATAGTGCACTAGTACCGTGAGGGAAAGGTGAAAAGCACCCCGACGAGGGGAGTGAAAAAGTTCCTGAAACCGGATGCCTACAAGCAGTGGGAGCCGCCTTGAGCGGTGACCGCGTACCTTTTGTATAATGGGTCAGCGAGTTAGTCTGTGTAGCAAGCTTAAGCCGATAGGTGGAGGCGCAGCGAAAGCGAGTCTGAATAGGGCGACTGAGTTACACGGATTAGACCCGAAGCCAAGTGATCTAGCCATGAGCAGGCTGAAGGTGCGGTAACACGCACTGGAGGGCCGAACCCACGCCTGTTGAAAAAGTCGGGGATGACTTGTGGCTAGGGGTGAAAGACCAATCAAACTTGGCAATAGCTGGTTCTCCGCGAAAGCTATTTAGGTAGCGCCTTGCATGATTGCCGACGGGGGTAGAGCACTGGATGGGCTAGGGGGTCCCAAAGACTTACCAAACCTAACCAAACTCCGAATACCGTCGAGTAGAATGCAGGAGACACACGCCGGGTGCTAAGGTCCGACGTGAAAAGGGAAAGAGCCCAGACCGCCAGCTAAGGTCCCTAAGTTGTGGCTAAGTGGGAAAGGAAGTGGAATGGCCAAGACAACCAGGATGTTGGCTTAGAAGCAGCCATCATTTAAAGAAAGCGTAATAGCTCACTGGTCTAGATTTAAGCCGTTCTGCGCCGAAGATGTACCGGGGCTAAAGCCACACACCGAAGCTGCGGATGTAGATGATCTACGGATCTTCTACGTGGTAGCGGAGCGTTCCGTAAGCCTGCGAAGGTGCGTCGTGAGACGTGCTGGAGGTATCGGAAGTGCGAATGCTGACATGAGTAGCGATAAGGAGTGCGAGAAACACTCCCGCCGAAAGTCCAAGGGTTCCTGCGCAAGGTTAATCCGCGCAGGGTGAGTCGGCCCCTAAGGCGAGGGCGAAAGCCGTAGTCGATGGGAAGCAGGTTAATATTCCTGCACCTGCTGGAAGTGACGGATGTCAACCGTAGTTCGAGCTTAACGGATTGCTCGGGCTGCCTAGACGTTCCAGGAAATAACTCCAGCGTATAGACCGTACCCCAAACCGACACAGGTGGACTGGTAGAGTATACCAAGGCGTTTGAGAGAACGATGTTGAAGGAACTCGGCAAATTACACGCGTAACTTCGGGATAAGCGTGACCTCTGGTTGGGCAACCACCCAGGGGTGGCACAGAAGAGGGGGTAGCGACTGTT